>QFCE01002279.1_pt1:0-565000 | contig 1473240 bp, 1259 predicted proteins | sample 5346091 | NCBI WGS metagenome assembly QFCE01 (sample SAMN09062252, study PRJNA434731) | Human gut metagenome, whole genome shotgun sequencing project. | isolation source: stool timepoint A chromium assembly | host: Homo sapiens | collected 2015 | reverse complement strand
ACAGTTTCCAATGCAGTACCGGGGTTGAGCCCCGGGCTTTCACATCAGACTTGCCGCACCGCCTGCGCTCCCTTTACACCCAGTAAATCCGGATAACGCTTGCACCATACGTATTACCGCGGCTGCTGGCACGTATTTAGCCGGTGCTTCTTAGTCAGGTACCGTCATTATCTTCCCTGCTGATAGAGCTTTACATACCGAAATACTTCTTCGCTCACGCGGCGTCGCTGCATCAGGCTTTCGCCCATTGTGCAATATTCCCCACTGCTGCCTCCCGTAGGAGTTTGGGCCGTGTCTCAGTCCCAATGTGGCCGGTCACCCTCTCAGGTCGGCTATGGATCGTCGCCTTGGTGGGCCGTTACCTCACCAACTAGCTAATCCAACGCGGGTCCATCTTATACCACCGGAGTTTTTCACACTGCATCATGCGATGCTGTGCGCTTATGCGGTATTAGCAGCCGTTTCCAACTGTTATCCCCCTGTACAAGGCAGGTTACCCACGCGTTACTCACCCGTCCGCCACTCAGTCACAAAATAATCAGTCCCGAAGGAAATCAAATAAAGTGCTTCGTTCGACTTGCATGTGTTAAGCACGCCGCCAGCGTTCATCCTGAGCCAGGATCAAACTCTCATGTTAAAAGTTGATCTCAGTCAAGTTAAACTTGGCTAATTCGTTCATTCAGATAAATCTGAATTTACTGTTTTAAAGGTCTTCAATTTTCATTGAAGCGTTCTGATTGATTCTCAAAATCTTTCAAGGTTTCTCACTGTTCAGTTATCAATGTTCTTTGTTTTGCTCTCTTGCGACAGCTTGATTATTTTATCAAATCACTGTTCGTTTGTCAAGCACTTTTTTATTTTTTTGAACTCTGTTTTAAGTTCTCTGTCTTGCGACAGCTTGTTTATTCTATCAAAATGTTTTTCATTTGTCAAGAACTTTTTTCATAACTTTTTTAACTTATTTTCAAAGCAATATCTATAAAGTCATGTCTGTAAAATGTAACTCACAAGCTCTACAACTCAATGTGTCCCGCGAGTCAGCTTTGATATAATATCATCCTGGCACACATATGTCAACGGATTTTCTGCAATTAATTAAAGTAGTAAAACTATCTTAAAAAACACAAATTTTCTAAATTGTCTGTTTATTATATACAATTCTCACAATTACTATCTGACAGCCTCTATCGCTTCCTTGATATTTGCCACACCGACAATCTCAATTCCATTAATATGCGACACTCCTGCAAGACACACTTTGGGAACAATACACTTTTTAAAGCCAAGCTTCTTTGCCTCAGCCACACGCTGCTCGGACATGGTAACTCCGCGTACCTCTCCGCTTAAGCCCACCTCTCCAAAACATATGGTATCCTCACGCACTATAATATCCTTTTTGCTTGATGCGATTGCAAGCACTATCCCAAGGTCTATCGCCGGTTCGTTCATCCTTATACCGCCTGCTATATTCACATAAGCGTCACAGTCTGACAGTGGCAGGTTGGCTCTTTTTTCAAGGACCGCCATGAGTAGATTTACTTTATTATAATCTGTACCATTTGCTGTACGCCTTGGATTATTAAAAAAACTGTGACATACAAGAGCCTGTATCTCGAGAAGTATCGGGCGGCTTCCCTCTATGGAACATGTGACAATTGATCCTGATGCTCCCTCGGGCTTACCGCTAAGCATATACTCCGACGGATTTTCCACCTCTATAAGTCCCTCCGCCTTCATTTCAAATACGCCTATCTCATTGGTCGAACCAAATCTGTTCTTAACGCCTCTAAGTATCCTGTACGACTCATACCTGTCACCCTCAAAATAAAGCACAGTATCAACCATATGCTCCAACGTCCTCGGCCCCGCAACCGCACCATCCTTTGTCACATGTCCTACTATAAAAACAGAAATACCCAGAGTTTTTGCAAGCTGCATAAGCACTCCGGTTGTCTCCCTGACCTGTGAGACACTGCCCGGTGCCGACGCTATCTCCTCATTGTACATAGTCTGGATGGAATCTATTACAACAACCTCCGGTTTTTTTCGTTGAATCACATCCTTTGCTATATCAAGACTTGTCTCACATAAAAGCTCCAGTGAATCCGTAAAATCACCAAGTCTGTCGGCACGCATCTTTATCTGATGCAGGGATTCCTCACCTGACACATAAAGTAATGGCACCTTTTTTTGTGAAAGTTCCCTGCATACCTGAAGTAGAAGCGTGGATTTTCCTATACCCGGATCTCCTCCCACAAGCACAAGTGACCCCCTCACAATTCCTCCACCAAGCACTCTGTCAAACTCGGCTATACCTGTCACTATACGCTCCTCTTTCTCGCTTTTTACTGCCGAAAGAGGCAGAACCTGTGCCGCCTTTGATTCTTTTTTTACTTTTCCCGACGAGCTTATCGACTTTTTATCTACGGTTTCCTCTACAAATGTATTCCATTCCTTACAGGCTGGGCACTGTCCCATCCATTTTGCCGATTCATAACCACATTCCTGGCAGAAAAATACAGAGGTCTTTCCTTTTGCCATATTGTTCTCCTTTATAAAATACAAAAAGCCCGGCTTTCACCGGGCTAAAAATATGCTCTATTTTCTTGATACTTTGATATCGACTGAATCAACACCCTCAAGCTCTACGCTTAAGCTGAGCTTGCCGCCGAGATTTGTCTTCATAGTACCTGCAACAGCTCCAGCTATATCAATTTCGTACTCTGCCTCCTCTTCAAGGCCAAGAGTAATCTGAGCATCCTCAGGTCCCTCCACAGTAAATGTCACTGTATCAGCAGTCTCCTCGAAATCCATAACCGCTGTTCCCGGAACAGACTCATATACAAAGAGTCCGTTTCTTTCGAGCTTTGTAATCTCCTTAAAGGTCTTTACCTTGTAGATATCTCCATCCTTCTCAAAATTGTCAAGCTTTGCCTTTGCAGCCAATGTATAATCTCCGAAGCTGAGCTTTCCGTTTTCCTCAGTACGGATTAATTCACTTATTACAGCCATTTTTATCCTCCCGTAGCTATATTGATATATTAATTATAAATCCAATTCTACTCAACAGTCAATGAAATTTGTTTGTTTTTCGTAGAAATTATTACCTTATTGCCGCGCTTAATTTTGCCGGTAATAATATCCTCTGACATACGGTCTTCAATCTCCTCCTGAAGTTTTCGTTTAAGAGGTCTTGCGCCATATTTTCTGTCATAGGCTTTGTCCACGATAAAGGATTTTGCACTGTCGCGCACTGTGAGCTCTATATCAAGCTGTTCTTTACAGCGTTTCTTAAGCTCCTTTACAAGAAGTGTCACTATATGCTTCATGTCATCCTTGTTGAGAGCTCTAAATACAATAGTCTCGTCGATCCGGTTCAAAAACTCAGGTTTAAATATACGGCGGACCTCCTCCATGACACTGTTCTTCATACGCTCGTGATCCTGCTTTTCATCCTCACCAGCTCCAAAACCAAGGCGCTTTGGTTCTATAATAGAAGAAGCTCCTGCATTTGATGTCATGATGATTATTGTATTCTTGAAATCAACCGTGCGCCCCTGTGAATCAGTGATTCTACCATCATCAAGCACCTGTAAAAGTATATTGAACACATCAGGATGTGCTTTTTCTATCTCATCAAACAGTATAACAGAAAAAGGATTGCGTCTGACCTTCTCTGAGAGCTGTCCGCCCTCCTCATGGCCCACATATCCCGGTGGTGAACCAATCATCTTTGAAACACTATGCTTTTCCATGTACTCTGACATGTCAACACGTATCATGGCATCTTCTTTGCCAAAGACAGCCTCAGCAAGCGCCTTTGACACCTCCGTCTTACCTACTCCTGTCGGTCCCAAAAACAGGAATGAGCCAATCGGCTTCTTAGGATCCTTTAAACCAACACGGCCTCGTCTGACTGCCTTTGCGACAGCAGAAACAGCCTCCTCCTGTCCTATTACACGCTTGTGAAGTATCTGTTCAAGCTTTGCAAGTCGTCCTGCCTCTGACTCTGTAAGCTTATTTACAGGTATTTTGGTCCATCCCGATACTACATCCGCTATCTCATTTTCGCCGACTACAGGCTGATTTTTGGCTCCTGTGCGACGGTTCTTTCTGATAAGCTTCTGCTGTTTATTTTCAAGCACTTCCTTTTCTGACATAAGCGCGCCGGCAGCTGCAAGATCTCCTTTAGACAAAGCATTTTCCAATTGGTTCTGCTTATCTGTTATCTCTTTTTTCAGAGCAAGCAGCTCGTCAGATGATGTCAGATTCTTAAGCCTTATCCTGGCTGCCGCTTCATCCATAAGGTCTATCGCCTTATCAGGTAAAAATCTGTCATTTATATATCGTGCAGAAAGGTTTACTGCTGCTTTCACACCCTCATCTGTTATGATGACACAATGATGCTTTTCATAGAGTCCCTTTAATCCTGTGAGTATCTCTATTGTCTCATCCACACCCGGCTCCTCAACCATCACCGGCTGGAAACGGCGCTCAAGCGCAGCATCCTTTTCCACGTATTTGCGGTACTCTTCTATGGTAGTGGCGCCGATTACCTGTACCTCGCCTCTGGCAAGCGCAGGCTTTAATATGTTAGATGCATCTAACGAGCCTTCTGCTCCTCCTGCACCTATTATAGTGTGAAGCTCATCAATGAAAAGCAGTACATTTTTGGCATTTGAAACCTCGCTTATCACCTTCTTGATACGCTCCTCAAACTCACCACGATACTTTGATTTGGCTACAAGCCCGGACATATCAAGAGAAACCAGTCTCTTTCCCAAAAGAATATCCGGAACATTGCCACTGACTATATCCTGCGCAAGTCCTTCTACTATAGCGGTCTTGCCCACTCCCGGCTCTCCAATCAGACATGGATTGTTTTTGCCACGGCGGCAAAGTATCTGGATAACACGCTCCATCTCCTTTTTTCTGCCTATAACAGGGTCAAGAAGCCCTGCCTCTGCCATATCTGTCAAATCTCTGGAATACTGATCTAATACAGGAGTCGCAGAATTGTATGATGTATTGTAGCTTTTCATCAGATCCTTGTATACAGACGGATCCTCACCCATCGCACCAAGAATATCTATAAACATCTTCTGACTGTTAACACCCATGGTGTTTAAAAGTCTTGCAGCTGCACAGTCTCCCTGCAGTACTATAGCCATCAGCAAGTGTTCTGTACCTATCTCATTGCACCCAAATCTATCGGCTTCCTCCGATGCACGCTCCAATACTCTCTGTGTCCTTGGTGAATAGCCATCCCTGTCCATCACTTCGATGTTATCCCCCGGTGAAATCAGGTCTTCAATCATCGAAATAAGCTTATCATATTCCACATTGCAGGCTGTTAGAATCTCAGCTGCCACACCGGTGCCCTCTTTTATAAGGCCAGCCAGTATGTGCTCTGTTCCAACATAGCTGTAATTCATTTTCTTTGATATACGTGCAGCCAAATCTATTGCTTTTTTAGCCTTACTTGTATATGGTTTCAAGTCATATCCTCCAGTCATATTCACTAATTTAAGTCGATGAACTGCAAATCATCATCTTCGCTGTCATCTTCATTGTCATCCTTTGCACTGCTGTCTATAGTCTCAGACGGCTTATTTCCCTCATTGACAAAGCCATCAAGTGCCATTTGAACCTGATTCTTCAAGGTATCATCATCTGCAGCATTCTCCTGATTTGAAGCCTCTTTTAAATCAAAATCAGATTTTTTATTCTCAGCAGTTTTCTTTAAATCGGATGTAATTTCTACGGTTCTTCCGACATAGGATGCATCGGATGCTTCTGTACTTTCCGTATTTTCATCTGATTCTAAAATCTCAGCTATCTGTGACTCTTCGCCAGATTCCTCAGCCGGTTCCCGGATTTCATCTACCTGTGATTCTTCAGCCGGTTCCTGAATCTCATCTATCTGCGATTCTTCAGCCGGTTCCTGAATCTCATCTATCTGCGATTCTTCAGCAGATTCCTGAGCATCATCATCATTAGCTTCTATATCATTTTCTTCTATATCGAACTCTTTTGTATCGTCTTCTTCATCATTTACTTCATTAGCTGTGCGCTTCTTATTTTTCACAATAACCACCAGAAGAAGTAATGCCAGAATAATGATAATAAGAACCAGTATTGCAGCTAAAACAAGATATTTATTGGCAATTCCCGGGACAAGCTCGCTCTTTGTTGTATCGTTTTCATCCTGTGCCACTGTAGGTGTACTGAGCTCATTTCTCATATATGTGCCATCTACGCTATCATATGTGTACCAGCCACTCTCACCATTGTCATTCATAGCGTATACGAGGTAAAAATCCTTTGTCTGATCATCGGTTTTTTCGACTTTGGTCTGGTAGGCTGTTGCCACACCCTTGCCCTCTATGGAGAGCGATATCTCATTATATCCCTCAGGTACATCATCCACCTTAGGCAGTAAAACCACTATAAAATGCGACTCTGAATTGATACGGACAAACTCATATGCTGCATTCTGTGCTGCATCATATACAAAAAGTCCATTGCCGCTTTCCGACTGTAAATACACAAGCGTGATATCACCAAAGGTGCCATGAAGGGTATTGTATTCAAGTCCTTCAATCACTGTCTTTGAGTGCTCAAAGCCTTCAGGAACAACATCCTCCGGAATGTCATTTACCATAGTCCACTCTGTGCCATTTATATCAAACTTCTTCCAGTTATCCTGCTTATCTGCATTCTCCGGATCATCCTCGGCTCTTCTGGTAACAACTATATTGTATGTGCTTGTGCTGCCATCCTCTGCTGTCACAACAACGCTGACCGTATTCTCTCCAACCTCAAGTGAATCATTGCCTGTGACCGATGTCACACTCGCCTTGGAATCAGCCGGATTTGCTGTAACCGCAAGGCTTGAACAGCTGTAATCTACTGTAGCTGTATAATCCTTTGTCGCAGCAGAAAACTCAGGGGAAAGCGTACCTGCTGAGATAACAAGCGAACCAAGAGATGCGTTTGAGGATTTCTTTTCCTCTTTGTTTTCATTATCTTTATTTGCATTGTTGTCATTGCCGGTATTGCTGCCGGAATTGTCCTTGTTATCCTTGTTGCTGTTTGAATCATTGTTTGATGAAGCACTTGTTACCGTCACCTTCGTGCTGGCACCGGTAATTGTACCTCCGGCATCGTTGCCCTCTGCATCTCCTACAACTGTACAATATGCCTTTATAGTGCAGCTTCCTGCAGCCTTCGCCGTAAATGAAAATGACTGCGATGTGGGATATCCTGCGGCGTCACCAATATTGGCCACACCATCTCCTCCGTTACTCAGTACTCCCTCGTCAGAGCTCGAGATAACTACAGTACCAAAATATCCAGACGGCATGGAAACAGTCACCTTAACTGTTTTTCCAACAGCTATAGAGCTTGAGCTGACACTGAGACCAAGTCCCTGCGCATATACATGCTCGGCAGGTGTGAAAACAAGCATCACTGCCATAACAAGTGATAATATACATCCAAATAATTTTTTCATATTTTTCCTCACATTTCTAATTCTGCGATATCTTTGATTTGCCCAGTATGTGTCTGTTCATGATTATCATATCAAGGGCATTTCCACCATCGCCCTTTCTGTTGGCATCAGCTGCCTCCAGATAAGCACCTGTGAGTGTTCCCTTTCCTAAAATATGTCTGTTGAGCTTAATCATATCAAGGGCATTTACAGCACCGTCACCATTAATATCTCCATATACAACAATATCATATGTCTTTTTCAGGTTACCCGAAGCATCATAAACAGCCACTTTATTGCCTGTTGCAACCTTTCCGCTGTTTTCTGAGCCTGAGCTTGTCAGAAGCTTTACAGTACCTGATGCTGATACTGCTATATTCTTCACAAAATCAGCTGCACCGGTTCCAGGCTCAATGCCTGTAATATAAGTACCTATACTGTATTTACCTGATGTTATGTTTACATCTGTATTATTTTGGTTATTATTGTTCTGATTATTATTGCCACCTGCATTATTTGCAGATGCCGCCTGCCTGTTTATATTGATAGTGTATGTTCTTGTATCACCGCTTTGCGACTTGCAATTTACCTTAATTGTATTATTTCCGACAGCAAGCGAATAGCTTCCTGTGCCTGAAACACCACTATTTTCTGAAACTGCATCTGCCGAAACAGTCACTGAGCTTATAGCATTTGAAACAACTGCTGAATAGCTTGTTGTCGCTCCATTGAAGGCCGGTGTGAGTGTTACACCGCTTATCGCAAGCGACTGCAGATAGTTATTGGTATCGCCAGCTTTATCGAAGCCCACTGCTGACGATGGCATATTGTTGTATACAGGTATTTTAAATACAAAAGCCTGATTCTTGTCTGAATATCCTTTAGCCAGACTCTGTCCCTCAGTAAGAGCCGCTGTGGCATTGCCCATGTACTGATGGAAATACAGCGAGCTTTTATTTACTACATTAAACTTCTCAAAATACAGTGTATTTTGACCCTTATTTATATAATTGCTGCCCACCTTTACAGCTCCGCCGCTTATGGACTTTACTCTTGTATTCCAGCCCTGCTTCTTGGCAAAAGACAGACCATTTTTATAAATCTTATCCTTCGTGTTTCCGGTTGCATTAAAATTAAAATAATTATAATATCCTTCGTATCCGGAATATGTACCCGAAATAAGAGGACTCGTTCCCTTTTGTCCCTGCTCCTGCTTTAAACGCGATGCTATATGGTATGCACTTACTCCACTGCTCTTTGCCACATCCATGAATGTGCTTGCATAATTGATTTTCTCACCATTGTTGGAATAGGTCTTTGTTCCCTCCATAAATGTGCCTTTTACTATGGACTGAACACCTTCAAGTGCCTCATTCGGACTGTATGCCAGACTCTGAAACTGAAAAATATTGGTCTCATCAAGAAAATTCCTTGGATCCATGAGATAAGCAATATAGGCACTGCTTGCTGACACCCATCCCGGTTCGTACTCAACCCACGTATTTGTTGACCAGTTATATGCTCCTGCAGCTGTGGATTTCTTGGCATTGTCTGCTGATTTGGATACCAGATTAAGTCCGTTTACACTTTCATTTTCAATCACCGTATCCCAATTCAAACCTGTATTTACAGTCTCAAATGTCCAGCTTGGATACTTATTGTGAAGAGCTGTAAGGTTTGGAATATAGCTGTCAGGAAAGCCTGCATTCTTCATAGCCGTGACAAAATCGGTATTGTCTCCGCTATTATTGTATGTCACCTTTATGTATGTACTGATAGTCCAGCCCGTAAATGTCTTGCCGTTTAAAGTACCCTTGACATTATACCAGACCACACCGTTTACCCTGGTCTCTCCAATTATGTCAACCTGATGGTTCCAGTTGAGTGAGACAACCTTGGTAGTGCCGGATGTGCCTGCTGCATTGCGGACATACACATTGCCACCTGTAATCGTACCTGTAGCATATGCTCCCGATGCGGTTGCAAGGGCAAGCTGCTCCTCATTATTCTGCTGTATGGCATCCGCATTGCCGGTGTCTGCCGAAGCATCCCCTGTCTGCGCATTGTCTGATGCAGCTGTACCTGCTGATACAAAATCAGACCTGATATAGCTGACACACTCCTCATTATTTGCTGCCAGATTGTACTTTGCCTTGTACCACACCTTGCCGTCTGCGCCTGTGGTCTGCTCAAGAATAGTAATATCCTTGCCGTTTGAAAGCTTGTGCTCCAGCTCATACTCTGTTCCCGGTCCGCTTCTCGCCGCTACCCAGTATCTCTCATCACACACAACCTTAGCCGCCTAATCCGCATAGACTGCTATGCTGCTGTATGGTGCCAGGTCACATGCAGCTAATGACAATGTAACGACAGAGGCTGCCAGAAATTTATTTATCTTTATCATCAAATCCCATCTTTCTTATGTGCATTGTTTACATTAATCCATTATCTATTTAATTATAATAGAATATGACCTTTGTATCAATGTATTCGGCAGAAATTTATTATTTTTTTTTAAGGTATACATCGAATTGCATGCAAGCATGCATCGATGATACCTTTTGACCCTTTAATCAAAAAACTCCCTTCAACGTGCAGCTCATGCTTACGTTTCAGGGAGTTGTCTGATTCATATTCTGCTTATTCTTACTGTCTCTTGTAGCTTTTCTAGCTGAACAGAGATTTTATCTTATCCCATAAATCCATGAAAAAGTTACCAAGCTTTTCCCAGAAGCCCGGGTCATTTATCTTATCGCCAAGCTTTGATGCCCAGTCCTGTGCCTGGTCGATGACTGAATCCCAGTCGATATTGGCATCCTTAAGCTTCATAAGAAGCGATGTCAGCTTTGCAATATCATCATCAGAAAGCTTCAGGTCGTAATCCTTTGCAGCCTCCTTTATCGCATCCTTTATCTGGCTCTCATCCTTGAGCTTTCCATCGGCAAGCTGCTTCTTTAGGTCAGCAATCATTGCCTCGATATCCTGCGAATCGCCGTCAATGCTCTTGTTGAGCTCTCCTGTTGTGACAAGTTCATCCATCGCTGCGTCTGTCACCTTGTCGTCAAGCTTCTTGCCTGTCATCTCCTCGTATGCCTTTAGTGTGCCTACAAGTGCTGCCGTTCCGGAAATAGGGAAAGGGCCTGCGACTATGATTTTAGCATCAGCTATGCCTGCTGTGGCAAGCGCATTCTTGTACATTCCTACCGTACAGTAATTGATATTGTGCGTGGAAACACTAAGACCCGCACCCTTTTTATCCTCTGTAATGAGTACTGAGGAAAGTGACCTTGTGCCAATCTCGCTCTTGCTGATGTATGAATCGAGGTACTTGTGCTCCTCATCATTATTTACATAGACCACATCGTATTTGTCCAGATCAGTGAGCTCGATTCCCATAAATCCAAGCACTGTCGCTCTCTGATCCGGTGTGAGGTCTGCTCCAAGACTTAAGTATGGCTTATCATTATTGCTGATGGTCACCTTGTCGTTTGCCTCACTGCCGGCTGTCGTTGTGCTGTCTGCAGTACTGTCTGTGTTACTCTTATCAGCTGCGTCACTGCTGTCACTGCCTGATACATCAACGCTTGAAACTGTATCAGTCTGCGTAGCTGTCTCTGTTGCAAATACAGCCGGATTCATTGTAAACAGTGTCACCGCAGCAAGCACGCTGCATGCAATACTCTTTGCTTTTTTCTTTATTAATCTAATCATTTTTCCTCCAATCTACTGCTCTATATCATACGAAATTGTAAAGCTGCTTCCGTCGAAGCTGACATCGGCCATGCTTCCGCATACCACAGGCATCATCGGCGACATATGACCTATATCCAGATCCATGATGATTGGCACATTAAACTCTCTAAGCAGTGATGAAAGTGCCTGTCTGTGGTCTATGCCAAACATTTCCTCTCCGAAGTGCGCCGGACGTCCGATAAGAAAGCCCTTTACATTTGAAAACCATCCTGCATTTTTCATCTGCCACATAGCCCTTCTCATGCCCATCACATTAAGGTCACAGGCCTCAAGGAACCATATGATACCATCATCACTGTAGCGCTCATTAAATTCCCTTACATGGTCAAACGATGTACCAAGCAGATTGATAAGACAATCCATGCAGCCACCAAGCAGCCTGCCTCTCATGGTAAGCCTGCTTTCCTTTGCCACCGCAGGAATAGAGCTGATGCACGACTTTTCAGTCAGGTTGTAACCCACAAACGGAGCATTCTCATCCTTTATCGATTCCTTCTCCCACATAGGGTAATTGGTAAATGAAAGCTTCCTGCCACAAAGCAGATTAAATGCATCGGTAAGTGACTCATGCCACACCTCCATGCCAAAGCTGCCCGCACACGGCCCGTAAATACCTGCTGTATCTGCAATAGTAGCCTCCAAAAATGTGAAATTCGTGTTGTCGGAATAGCCCATGTACCATTTCGGCTTTGACTGTTTCACGCGCTCAAAATCAATATAAGGCACTACCTCGCACATCAGCTCGCCACCACCACAGGATATAAGCACATCACTGTCAGCAGAAGCATAGCTCTCGTTCAGCTCTTCTGCGCACTTCTTAGGTGTATTGCTGATACCTATGCCACTGTCGCACCTGCAGTTAGGTCCCTCTATCGTCTTATAACCCATGCTGTGAAACCTTTTAATGGCATTGTCAAAGGCACTCCTGTACGGCTCTGTTGTACAGCCCATCGAAGGCGCCACAAAGCCTATTGTTCCTCTATCCTTTAGAAATTCAGGGTATCTCATGTTTCTATCATCCTATCACTATTATTTACATATCTTAGCTTCTGTCTGAAGTAAAATATGTAGGATTTTATCATTTCTGTCAAGGTCATTTTACTGTCATAATTAAATGTCGTCGTGTACTGCACATGCTGTCTGTTGCACCAGTTGTATATATCATGCAGACTTATCGAATCAACATTCTTCATATTGTTCATAAACACCTTAACCTTTGAAAGCTCATCCTCACTGTCAATGTATAGATGAAAGATAGTATTCGGACATTCAATTATTATCTGCTGTTCTTCTATATTTTTCATCACTGTATCCTCTATTGAATGATGTATCCTGTGTGATTAAAAACATTATCGTCTGTCACACCGGGATGTGAGTAATAACAAAATATCGTAACTGTTCAGTACCTTCACAGCTAAAAAATATCACATAACCATAGTACTACACCGGCGTCACAAAATCCAGTCATTTTTGCCTGCCAATTCTTACTATTTTATTAAGAAAAACGGTAAATATTATACTCCCTCACAGTCAAATGCCGGAATGAAGCTGTCCTTTGCCACGTCACCCTCCTGTATAAATGCATTCATGATTCCTATTTCGAGGGCATAGTCAACAAGCCTTTCATACTCTCTCCTTGTCACTGTGCGGTTTATCTCAGGATAATCCTTTAGTGCAATCGGCGTAAACTGGCTCATCATGCTTATATATACGTGATCATGATATGTATCATACAGGTACTTAAGTACATCCTTTGCATCATTCACATGTCCCGGCAGTAGAAGCTGTCGCACAATAACTCCCTTTTGTATGAGTCCTGTCGAATCGTCAATCACGACATCCGGTTGCTGCCTGACCATCTCTGAAAGCGCCTGCTTTGCGACAGACGGATAATCTTTTGCCCTTGAATACCTTGCCGAAAGCGTACTGTCCATATATTTAAAATCCGGAAGATACACATCCACTATACCCTCAAGCAGCTTTAGCTCTGTCACATTTTCATATCCGCTCGTATTGTATATAATAGGAAGCTTCATGCCGCGGCTTTTTGCATCGTTTACCGCCCACACTATATCAGGGATATACTGCCCCGGTGTGACCAGATTGATATTATTTGCGCCTTTGTCAGCAAGTTCCATAAAGATATCACTCAGCCTCTCTTTACTGATCACCTTTCCCGCTTTTCCGTCAGAAATCTCCCTGTTCTGGCAGAACACGCAGTGCAGGCTGCAGCCTGAGAAAAAAACTGCCCCGCTTCCTCTTTTTCCTGATATGCACGGCTCCTCCCAGTAATGAAGCGCTGCTCGCGCCACCTTTATTTCAGATGAAACGCCACATACGCCTGTTTGTCCGGTTCTTCTGTTTATGCCACATTTTCTGGGACACAATAAGCAATTTTCGTATTTATTCATATTTTTCATTTTAACCCTTGCTAAAAATAATGTTTGATACTACAATCTATATGATTAAAGGGTCAAAAAGTATCATCGATGCATGCTTGCATGCAATTCGATGTATACCTTAGTGACCCGCACTACACCGAGAAAGTAGCAATTTGCTGCGGGGACGCAGGAAATTAGCGGATTTCGAGGTGTAGTCAGATTACGGGAATGCGTAGCATGTAGTAATCTGATTAATCATCATTTTAAATTATACCATAACTATTCTCAAAGCAGAGAAATAGTTAAAATACACAATAAGGAGATTACAATGAATCAGTCAAACTGTATCGTCGCCCAGTCAGGCGGCCCAACTGTTGCAATCAACGCAAGCCTTGCAGGAGTCATCTCAGGAGTAAAAAGCTCTGAGAAATACGATATCTGCTATGGCGCCGTAAACGGAATACTCGGCATATTAAATGAGAATTATCTCAATCTGTCAGATATTTTTGCAGATGAAGCTAATCTTGAAAAACTTAAGACCACACCTGCCATGTATCTTGGCTCATGCCGCCACAAGCTACCTGATTACAAGGATGATGATTCACCATATGTATACATCTTCCACCAGTTTGATAAGCTCTCCGTAAAGGCTTTCTTTTACATCGGTGGAAATGATTCGATGGATACCGTATTAAAGTTATCCGATTATGCAAAAAAAATCAACAGTGATGTGAAAATTATAGGGATTCCAAAAACCATCGACAATGATCTGTGCATGACAGACCACACTCCGGGATTTGGCTCTGCCGCCAAATACATCGCATCAAGCATGCTCGAGATAGCCCATGATACCTTTATCTATGCTGTTAAGAGTGTGACAATCGTTGAAATCATGGGACGTGACGCAGGATGGCTCACTGCCGCTTCCGCGCTCGCACGTAATGAGTACAATACAGCGCCTCAATTCATATATCTGCCTGAGGTGGATTTCGACAAGGACAAATTTGTTGCCGATATAAAAGAAGCCCTTACGCACACTAACAATGTAATAGTTGCCGTATCCGAAGGAATACATGACGCAGACGGCTCATACATTACATCATCAAATGCCTCATGCGACCAGTTCGGACACCAGCAGCTAAGCGGTGCCGGAAAGGCTCTTGAGTTCATTGTTAAAGAAAACATCGGTGTCAAGGTTCGCTCAGTAGAGGTAAACGTGCTCCAGCGCTGTGCCTCACATCTTGCATCATTAACCGATATCGAGGAATCTTTTGCTCAGGGTAAAAAGGGTGTCACTATTGCAGCAGAGGGTGTGACCGCATCAATGGTATGCTTAAAGCGCATCTCAAATGATCCTTATCAGGTAGAATACACATATTCTGCTATCAAGGATATCGCAAACGAGGCCAAGTCTGTGCCAAGAGAGTGGATCAATGATGCTGGCAATGATGTGAAACCTGAGCTTATCGAATACTTAAAGCCACTTATTCAGGGAGAAACCGCTGTAGCCTACAAGAATGGTCTGCCTGACTATATGGATGTGTCACATCTTCACAAATGTAACTGATTTTAGCTGCCGCCTACACCCCGGTGTGGGCAGCAACAGCATATCTCCAAGGAGGTCGATTTACATGAAGAAAAAAGTACTTATAACCTGCGCCGTTGTGCTTGGCGTGATTTTGGCTGTTTATCTTGGCTTTACCTTTTATTTTAGCAGCCACTATCTGTTCAACACAAAGATTAACTCTGTAAAATACGCAGGTAAAACTGCAAAAGAGGCAATAGAAAAAAATACAGCCCTAAGCCGCGACTATCTGCTCACAATCACTGATAGAAAAGGCAACAGCTTCTCACTTAAGGGACCTGATTTTTCCTATGAATATGTCTCAAACGGTGACGAGGAGCAAATCCTAAAAAGCCAGAATGCTTTTACATGGCCTGTCAGTCTTTTCAAAGCTCAAAACTATACACTAAAGGGTTCGTCCAAATATGACGATGCCGCTTTGGCGGAAAAGCTCAAGGCTCTTGATATTTTCAGTGATGACTACATTGAAAATCCGGAGGATGCCCACATCGAGATAAAAGACGGCAAATACGATGTGATTGAAGAGAAAAATGGCTGCAAGCCGATATATGACAGCATCCTTGCCGAAGTAAAGGATGCCCTGGACAATGAGCTTCCAAAGCTTAGCTTAAGTGATGACTGTTATGAAGCTCCAAAAATCACAAAGGAAAGCGATACAATCAAAAATGAAAAAGAAGCCCTCGACAAATACACAGCTTCAACTGTCACTTACAAAATTGAAGGTGCCGATGAGAAGCTTGACTCAGCCAAAATCCTTGATATGCTAAGCATCTCAGATGACGGCAGCGTGAGCATAGATGATGCCAAGGTCACTAAATATGTCCAGCAGCTTGCTTCCAAGTATAACACCTTCGGACGCAAGCGCTCATTCAAGACATCGTCCGGTGACACTATTGAAATAGGTGGTGGAGACTACGGATGGGTAGTCAGCAAGAAAAATGAGAAGGCCAAACTTCTTTCCGATTTAGAGGGAGGCAAGCCAGTGGAAAGAGAGCCTGTTTACGAGCAGACTGCTCTCTACCGAGGCGCTGACGACATAGGTAATACATACATAGAGATTGACTACACAAAGCAGCACATGTGGTATTACAAGGATGGTGCTCTCCAGATGGAGTCTGATTTCGTATCAGGTAATCTCGCCCGTCAGAATGGTTCCGTAGATGGTGTATACAAGATTGTTTACAAGCAGAGAAATGCTACTCTTGTCGGTGAGGGTTACTCTTCTCCTGTCAGCTATTTCATGCCGTTTGCTTACAATATAGGTATCCATGATGCCAGCTGGCGTGATACCTTCGGAGGAACAATTTACAAAACCTCCGGCTCACACGGATGTATCAATGTGCCGCCTGCTTTTGCAGAGCAGCTGTTCAACGCTGTGGATAAGGGCACTCCTGTTGTTGCCTACTACAGAGAGGCTGTCACTCTGACAAACAATGCTGCAAAGATGTCCAATGCATACTCGTATGTAGCTCCTGATGCAGCGCAGTAAGTGTGGATTGCATTGTATCTTTTAAATAATATGGGAAGGCGACCGGCGCACGGGAAATTCACCCACGTGCGCCGGTCGCCTTCTCTCACTCATTGGCTATATTCATGCAAACTGGCTATTGTAGAGGTTTGCATAAAATCCGTCCGCTGCAAGCAGGCTCTCATGATTGCCCTGCTCTATAATCTTTCCGTCTTTCATAACAAGGATAATATCCGCTTCCCTGATGGTAGACAGACGATGAGCCACTATAAAGCTTGTCCTGCCCTGCATCATGGTAAGGAACGCTTTTTGAATCTTAATCTCTGTACGTGTATCAATCGAAGATGTAGCCTCATCCAATATCAGCATAGGCGGTAAGCATAGCATGACTCTTGTGATGCATAATAGCTGCTTCTGTCCCTGTGACAGGCAGCCGCCGTCCTCACCGATTTCAGTGTCATAGCCCTTCGGCAGACGTCTGATAAAGCTGTGGGCATGGGATGCCTTTGCTGCTGCAATGATTTCCTCATCTGTGGCATCAGGTTTTCCCATTATGATATTATCACGGATTGTGCCCTTCTTGAGCCATGTCTCCTGAAGCACCATGCCATAGTTGTCACGAAGACTCTCTCGCGTGATTTTTCTGATATCGTGTCCACTCACCTTAATTGTTCCACTGTTTACATCATAAAATCTCATAAGCAGATTGATAATAGTCGTCTTTCCACAGCCTGTCGGACCTACGATAGCCACGCGCTGTCCAGGCTTTACGTGAAGATTGAAATCCTCGATAAGCTTTTTATCCGGCACATATGAGAAATAAACATCCTCTATGTCCACACGGCCGTCTGCCTCATCGAGTGTTACCGCATCCGAAGCATCCGGTATCTCCTTTTTCTCCTCAATCAGCTCGAAGATACGAGCAGCACAGGCAAGTGCGTTCTGAAGCTCTGTGATGACACCCGATATCTCGTTGAACGGCTTGGTGTACTGGTTTGCATATGATAAAAAGCATGAAAGCTGTCCTACTGTGATTCCGCCGGTGAGTGCACTCATGGCACCAAAAATTCCGACTCCGGCATACACAATACTGTTGACAAAACGTGTACACGGATTTGTAAGACTTGAGAAAAATGTTGCCCTCAGTGAGCATTTCTGTAATCTGTCATTTATCTCGTCAAACTGTTCAAGCGCCTCATCCTCATGGTTGAAGGCCTGTACGACCTTTTCATTTCCTACTATCTCGTCGATGAGTGATGTCTGCTCTCCCCTTGTTCTTGTCTGCAGCTGAAACATGGAATATGTCTTTTTAGTTATAAAGCTTGCCACAAAAAGTGACAGAGGTGTGATGAGCACTACAATGCATGATATCTTCACATCTATTGTAAGCATGAAAATAAGCGTACCTGCTATTGTTGCAATTCCTGTAAAGAGCTGCGTGAAGCCCATCAAAAGTCCCTCTGAAAATGTATCTACATCGGCGATGATACGGCTGACCATATCACCGTGTGAGTGGCTGTCAATATAGGAAAGTGGCATTTTTTCAATGTTTAAAAATGCATCACGCCTTATATCCCTCACTATGTTGTAGGTCATCCTGTTGTTGCAGATATTTGTAAGCCACTGAGCTGCTGCCGCTATGACGACTATTATTGCTGCTCTCGTGAGGATGGCTGTCATAGCCGTAAAATCAACCTTTCCTTTTCCTACGATCAAATCAATTGCGCGTCCTGTGAGAATTGGAAAATAAAGCGTAAGCGCCACTGTAACAACAGACAGGGCAAGGGAAATTACAAGCAAAGGAATATATCTCTTCATGTAGCTTAATACCTTGCGCATTGTGCCTGCTTTATTCATCTTCGCATTATCCATAGCCATACTCTACATCTCCTTTTGTCTGGTCATATCCGACTCTTTTTTAAACTGTGAATCATATATCTCTTTGTAGGTCTCGCATGTCTCAAGCAACTTTTCATGAGGTCCGAAACCAACCATCTGTCCGTCGTCGAGCACTATGATATTGTCCGCAAACTGGATAGATGAGGTACGCTGTGACACGATAAATATTGTCTTTTCACCATGCATGCCCTTTAATGCCGCGCGAAGACTCGCATCTGTAGCAAAATCAAGTGCCGATGCACTGTCGTCAAGTATCAGTATGTCAGGATCCTTTACAACCGCTCTGGCAATTGTAAGACGCTGCTTCTGACCGCCTGATAAGTTCTTGCCGCCCTGCTCTATCATGTAGTCAAGGCCTCCCTCTTTGCCCTTTACAACCTCTGTCGCCTGTGCTATATCGAGTGCCTTCCACATTTCCTCCTCTGTGGCATCATTTTTGCCCCAGCGCAGGTTGTCGGCTATCGTTCCTGCAAAAAGCACTGCCTTTTGCATTACAACACCGATTTTGTCTCGAAGCTGCACTGCATCGTAGTCATTTATATCATTTCCCTGAATCCTTATAGTACCCTTTGTGGCATCATAAAACCTCGGGATAAGGTTTACAAGGCTTGATTTTCCTGAACCTGTACCACCGATGATTCCGATCGTCTGCCCCTTTTGCACTGTAAAGCTTATATCTGTGAGTGTCTCATCGGCCGCTCCCTCATAGGTCATGCAGACATGGTCAAACTCAACCTCAGGTGCGCCGTCCTTTGCACCAATGAGCTTAGGATTTTTCTCAGGAAGCTTTGATGGGATAGAAAGCACATCCGCTATACGATTACCGCACGCCACTGCCTTTGTCACCTGTACGATGAGGTTTGCAAGCTTTATCAGCTCGACAAGTATCTGTGACATGTAGTTTACAAGTGCCACAACCTCACCCTGTGTGAGGATTCCTGCGTATACCTGCTTGCCGCCTGATACGATAACTGCGATTGTTGCGATATTTATAATGATAAATGTCAGCGGATTGGTGAGTGCTGAGATTCGTCCTACAACCTGCTGCATATTAGTTAAAAACTCGTTGTCCCTGTTGAAGCTGTCAATCTCATCATTTTGCTTATTGAAAGCTCTTATAACCCTGGTTCCCTCTAAATTCTCCCTGGTGTGTGAAAGCACTGTGTCAAGAGAGCTCTGCACCTTTTTGTAAAGCGGAAGGCTTGCAGCCATAACTGAGAATACCACTATTGAAAGCAGAGGTATCGTAACTACAAAAACCATTGCCGCTCTTACATTTACTGTAAAAGCCATCGCCATAGCTCCGAATACAATAAATGGCGAGCGAAGGAAGAGTCGAAGTACCAGATTGACTCCTGACTGCACCTGGTTTATATCGCTTGTCATCCTCGTGATAAGTGTCGATGTGCCCACTGTATCCATCTTTGAGAATGACAGTGACTCTATCTTTTCAAACAATATATGGCGAAGCTTTGTAGAAAAACCAACTGCCGCCTTTGCTGCAAAATACTGTGCTGTGACCGAGCTTACCAGACCAACTGCCGCAAGCAGCACCAGCACACCTCCCATCTTCCATATATATGGCTTGTCCGAAGCCGTAATTCCGTTATCAATGATTGCCGCCATGACAAGCGGTACTATAAGCTCAAAGGATGCTTCCAGCAGCTTAAATAACGGAGCACAGATGCATTCCTTTTTGTACTCCTTCAAATATTTTAATATCTGTTTCATCTTTTCCCCTTTCAGATTTTATGTCGCCGATTACAGCTTCACTATTATAGATGATTTTTCTCATATATACAAGAAAAACGATACACTAAAAAACCAGTACCCTGCGGTACTGGTTTCATATATCAGCTCTTATGTATATGCTTCTTGATCGCTTCAAAGCTCTCAGGACTGATGACATGTTCTATACGGCATGCGTCCTCTGCTGCAATCTCCTTATCAACACCAAGCTTCTCAAGACACTCTGACAAAAGCTCATGTCTTTCGTATATCATCTCTGCTATCTGTCTTCCTGACTCTGTGAGTGTGATAAATCCTGCATCACTAACTGTGATATTGTTCTTCTCTCTAAGGTTTTTCATGGCTATACTCACGCTGGATTTCTTATATCCAAGCTCATTTGCTATATCAACTGAGCGTACCACAGGAAGCTTCTTGCTGAGAATAAGTATGGTCTCTAAATAGTTTTCTGATGATTCATTGTTTCGCATTTCGAATACCCCCGTGAGTTTATTTTCGTTCGTTTTAATTCAGTTATTTTATTATAACATACATTTTATTGTTTGCAAAACTTTTCTTTTTGATTTGTACGTGATTTATAAAAATCCAAAAAATATCAAAATCCCATATTTGTTATTGACTTCTAATTCATGTTAGTGTATACTAACTATCGAATCAGAAAACAAACGTATGCATGATATATTTCTAAATCTTGTATGCCATAAATGTTTAATTATACCAGATAAGACCGGCCGATCACCGGTCTTATTTATTTTAAAAAATGTACATATTCAGCTTAAACGAGAGCTCTTTTTAACCTTTCCAGCCCTTCCATAAGCACTGAACCGGGGCATGCGATATTCAATCGCACAAAGTAACGGCCATTGCCTCCAAACTCAGCTCCCTCCGACAGATAAAGTCCTGTCTTTTCGCGAATCATCTGCGTAAATGCCACAGAATCATCTGTGAGTGCACTGCAGTCAAGCCACATGAGGTATGTCGCATCGGCATCCACTACATGTATCTGCGGCAGATTTTCTGCCACAAAGCTACAAACTTTTTTGCGGTTTTCCCAGAGATATTTTCTGAGCTCCTCAAGCCACGGCTCACCCTTTGTGAATGCCGCAACTGCTGCCGTGATGGCAAATGCGTTTGGCTCCGCCACCTCGTCTGTATTTAATGCGCGCCATACCTTGTGACGCAAAAATTTATTTGGCACCATCACTGCCGCAGTCTGTAAGCCAGCCATATTAAAGCACTTGGTCGGTGCAATACAGGTGATGCTTATATCGGCGCAGTCCTTTGATGCTGCCGCAAACGGCACGTATGATTTTCCCGGTGCTGTGATGTCGCAGTGTATCTCGTCTGATATGACCGTCACATTGTACTTCCTGCAGAGTGCACCTATTTTCGCAAGCTCATCCTTTGTCCAGATGATACCGCACGGATTGTGAGGGTTGCAAAATATCATAAGCGAGGTCTGTGGATTGGAAAGGTCATGCTCCAACCTGTCATAGTCCACAAAATATCTGCCGTTTTCGTATCTAAGCGGGCTTTCCTGCACATTTACTCCGTTATTAAATATGGAATTAAAAAATATATTGTATACCGGTGTCATGATAAGCACATTTTCACCAGGTGTTGTGAGCTTTCGAACTGTAGATGATATGGCCGGTACGACCCCTGTGCAAAAAATCAGGCTGTCTCTTTCGATTTTAAGCCCATGGCGTCTGTCCCACCACGAAATATACGCATCATTCCACTCATCCGGAATGATGGAATAGCCAAACACTCCGTGAGAAACACGCTCTGATATTGCATCTATTATCTGTGGAGCTGTCTTAAAATCCATATCTGCTACCCACATCGGGAGCTCATTTTCTGCCACATCCCACTTTAGTGAGCCTGTATTTCTTCTGTCTACAACGGTGTCAAAATCATACATAGATTATTTTCCCTCACATATTATCTTAGTCTTTGATGGGTCAACTCTGTCCTTTTCGATAGTCAGTGTGCCAATCTCCTTTGCCCTTATCACTCCGCTTGTCGGATTTAAAACACTGTCCACCTTACTGCAAATCTCTGCATCTACCGAAGAATACTCAAATGCCAATGTAGTGTTTATGAGCTTACAGTTTTTCATAACGAGGTTGTCGATGTAGCAAAGCCCCTGCAGGCTCTCGATCGTGCAGTTTATAAGTGTCAGATTCTTTGCATTCCAGCCAAGGTATTCACCTGTAATAAATGAATCGTAGACTGTGACATTTTCCGTATTCCAGAAGGCATCCTTTGAGATAAGTTTTGAATCGTGCACCTCTACATTTCTTGAGCCGTCAAACGAATAGTTGCCGACCAGCTGGAAATTCTTCATGATAAGATTATTTGTATTCATACCAAAATAATCTCCCTTTGCCGAGACATTCTCGATATCGACATGATCACAGCTCCAGAGGGTCTCCTGGGCATTTGGAAATGTCACATTTTTAAGCTTTAGGTTATTGCAGCGCCTGAAGTTCTTAGGTGCCTCAACTATTGAATCAGTGACAGAGATATTGTCAGTATACCAGACACCCGCACGCGCCATGTCAAACCATGTACAGTCCTTTACAGCTATGTCACTGCAATACCACAGCGGATATTTCCATCTAAAAAAACAGCCTGTCAGGCTAATGCCATGGCTCTCCTTAAGAGGTGACTCTCCGTCATCAAAAATTGTATCATATATATCCAGGTCGTTACTTGCAAACAGGGCTCTTTCGCCTGTCAGAAACTCCTGATGGATTTGTTTTCTTTCGCTCATTATATATACTCCTTTTTCCCGGTAATTCTAATTAGTTATCTGCCATAAAATCAAATAACCGCCGAGCACATAATATATGCAGCCCGACAGTTATCATTATACCCCAAACCCTACTGAATTTATAGTATTTTATATAAGTTTAATATTACAAAATTAATATTAAGAGCCTGATATTTACAGCTCAAGCCCGTCAAGTATGCTCTTAAGTGCATCAGCAGACTCCTTGAGCTTTAAAGCTTCCTCACCGTTTAACTCGATTGGGATATCGCTCTCCACTCCGTTTGCTCCAACGATTGCAGGCATTGAGAGAACCACACCGTCGATGCCGTACTGTCCGTGCATCATGTGTGAAACAGGAAGAATAGACTTCTCATCACGCATGATTACCTCGCAGATACGTCTGACCGACATAGCGATACCATAATATGTCGCATGCTTTCTGTTAATTATCTCGTAAGCACTGTTCTTTACGTTTGCAGCGATTTCCTCTGTATTCTCCTTGTGCTTGTAGTGACCTCTCATCTCGCACATCTTGTGAAGCTCCACTCCGGAAACATTGGCTGATGACCATGCAACCACCTCACTGTCTCCATGCTCACCTACTATAAATGCATGTACGCTTCGGCTGTCCACCTCAAGGTGCTCTCCAAGCGCGTACTTAAGTCTTGCACTGTCAAGCACGGTACCTGAACCGATGACACGCTCCTCAGGAAGTCCTGAAAGCTTCTGTGCCACCTGTGTTAAAATATCTACAGGGTTTGCAACGATAAGTAAGATTCCACCGAAATTTCTCTTTGCAATCTCCGGAATGATGCTCTTGAAGATTGCAACATTTTTATTTACCAGATCAAGTCTTGTCTCGCCCGGCTTTTGGCCTGCACCTGCAGAAACAACAATGATAGCAGCATCTGCCACATCATCATAACCGCCTGCATATATCTTCATAGGTCTGGCAAAAGGAATACCGTGGCTTATATCCATCGCCTCTCCCTCAGCCTTGTCCTTATCAGCGTCAATGAGAACTATCTCAGAAAAAAGACCGCTCTGCATAAGTGCAAAAACTGATGCCGAACCAACGAATCCACATCCGATCATGACAGCCTTTCTTGGGTTTGTCTTAACAACTGCGCTAGTTTTATTGCTCATGTACGTTCCTCTCTTTCTTAAACTATAATTCAAATAGTTGCTTTTTATTATAACTATTCATCCCAAACACAAATTCTCAATATCTGCTTTGTTATCGGTAGTTCTGAATAATTATCTTTTATTTATATTATACCCGAATTGTACATATAATCCGTTGTAAAAACAACAAATTACTTGATAAAATACAATCAATAGCCCATTGTTCCCATTTTTATACAATTTTAATACAGATTTTCACATAAAAAATGCAGTAATAAAAAGCAAACCGGACCAATACAGCTGAATGAATTGTCATTCAGCATATTGATCCGGTTATATTAAAATGCTGTATCCGCTTATTTTGTGCTTGAATTTCTGTACTCAAGCGGTGTCATTCCATACAGCTTCTTGAACTGTCTGTTAAAATGCTCCACGTTCTGATATCCTGCCTCGATTGCGATATTCTCAACAGTTGTGATGCTGTTTCTCAGCAGTGTACGTGCCTTCTTCATCTTGGCATTGGTGACCAGCTCCCCGAAAGTCTTGCCTGATTTCTCCTTTATGTACTTGGAGATATACGGCTCCGTCAGGTTGAACTGTGCAGCCATGTCTGCAAGCGATACTGTCTTGTAGTTGGCCTGGATGAAGTTGAGCATTGCAATATAGCGCTCATCCTTCACGTGACTGTCAGCCTTGGTGGCAAGGTAATGGTTTACCGCAACAACAAGCGCTCCGATTGATGCCTTGATGATATCCTCATCCACACCTGCGCCCCAGAACATACTGCCGTCAACTGTGATACCCACATACGCCATAGCCTTTGATGAAGATCCGTGTGAAAGCGAATGCTCCTCGTATACAGTGAGCTCAAAGCTGATGTCAAAATACTGCTTAATTATATTGCTGACTGCATCGAGACGGCCGTTTCCATTGGCATCTACCTTTCTGGTGCTGTCATTGTGTAAAATAACTGCCTCTGCGAAAATGCCGTTTACCTGCTTAAAGTGGCACTCCGGTATAGTGAAATATGGATGAAAATCCACATAATTGTCTGTAAAGATACTGTGTACCCACTCAGGTGAAAGCTCCTTGTGCTCCTCGTCCGATACCTGCTTGACCATGTATCCGACCTGCTCTCTCATCTGCTGTGGCACATTGATACCGAAGCTCTGCTTAAGGATATATGCCACTCCGCCCTTTCCTGACTGGCTGTTGATACGGATAACATCAGCCTCGTATGTCCTGCCGACATCCTTTGGATCTATAGGCAGATATGGAACCGTCCACTTATCAAGCTTCTTTTCCTCTCTCCATGCCATGCCCTTTGAGATTGCATCCTGATGTGAGCCTGAAAAAGCAGAAAAAACAAGGTCTCCCGCATATGGCTGTCTCTCGCCTACCTTCATTCTGGTAAATGTCTCATACTTCTCCCTGATCTCAGGCAGATTTGAAAAATCAAGCTGTGGATCCACTCCATGTGAGTAAAGATTCATGGCAAGTGTCACGATATCTACATTTCCTGTTCTCTCACCGTTTCCAAACAGCGTACCCTCTATCTCCTCAGCTCCTGCAAGCACACCAAGCTCTGATGTGGCAACACCGCAGCCTCTGTCATTATGAGGATGTAAGCAAAGCACTACTCCGTCTCTGTACTTGAGGTGCTTGTTGATATACTCTATCTGTGTGGCAAAAACATGTGGCATAGCATTCTCTACTGTGGTAGGGATATTGATGATGGCCTTATTATCAGCCTTTGGCTGCCATACATCAAGCACAGCGTTGCACACATCAACCGCATAATCCACCTCAGTGCCCGAAAAGCTCTCCGGTGAATACTGGAAACGAAAATTACCGTCAGTCTCTGCTGCAAGGTCTCTCAGTAAAATAGCTCCGTCAACTGCAAGCTGCTTTATCTCTTCCTTTGACTTCTTAAACACCTGCTCACGCTGTGCAACAGATGTGGAATTGTACAGATGTACAACTGCTCTCGGTGCTCCCTCAAGTGCCTTGAAGGTCTTCTTTATGATATGCTCTCTGGCCTGTGTCAGCACATGTATAGTGACATCATCAGGAATCATATCCCTCTCAATAAGAGCTCTCGTGAAATTGAACTCTGTCTCAGAGGCTGCCGGGAAACCTACCTCGATTTCCTTAAAGCCTATATCTACAAGCATCTTAAAGAAGTCAAGCTTCTCCTCAAGACTCATCGGCTCGATTAGAGCCTGGTTGCCATCACGTAAATCAACCGAACACCACAGTGGTGCTTTATCTATATAATCCTTCTTAACCCAGTCATAAGTGCATTCAGGAGGCAGAAAATAACTGCGCTCGTATTTTTCATATCCTTTCATCTTAAAACCTCTTTTCGTTTGAACTGATATAATTGTAACACATAAGCGCAGTTATTGGAATGATTATATTTAATCACTTTAATTGATGTAATTTAATTTTTTATAAAAATATAATCAACTTTATTGATTTTGATTATTCTAATCAGATATTCAAGCTAAAATATCCGGCTAATCCTCTCTCTTATTACCCCAGAAAAACAATGCAACTGTTCCCGGACCGGTATGGCTTCCTATAGTCGTACCGATATCATTTATCTCTACTTTTCCCTTCATCTTAGGGAAGGGCAGCCTCTATCAGATCAGCTACGGCTTTAGCATCCTCATAGCATGCAGAATTTGATATATAGACCTTATCCGAATAATCGGCACCGTCCTTGCAGAGTGCCTGCATCTTCACAAGCATCTCCTTTATTGCCTTCTTTTTGGTGCGGATTTTCTCACGCACAATAAGCTTTCCCTCATTGCTCACATTCATGAAAGGACAGATATTCAGCACATTTCCCACGAATCCCGCAGTCTTTGAGATACGGCCGCCCCTGATAAAAAATGTAAGGTCTGATGAGAAGAACCAGTGATTCACCTCAAGTCTGTGCTCCATGGTCCAATCAGCCAGTGTATCAATATCCATGCCGCTATCCCTAAGGTCAGCGAGCTTATCCATCAAAAGACCAAAGCCTGACGTGCTGCCAGCGAATCAATCACATATATCTTTCTGTCAGGGTATTCCTCCTTAAGAGCCTCCTTTGCAAGCCTCGCCGAGTTGACTGTACCTGATATACCTGAGCTTAGTGTACAGTGAAGCACATCATATCCCTCATCCAGAAACTGCCTGAAGTACTCCATGTACTCCCCCTGATTGATCTGCGAGGTCTTTGTCATGGCACCTGCCTCCATTGCCTTGTAGAAATCAGGCAGTGGCATGGACTGTCCTAAATCATCCATATACTCTTTACCGTCAAGCTCATAGTGAAAGCATGCGTACTTAATATTTCTCTCGAGCATATGCTCTCTGGTAAGATCTGCTGTTGAACAGCAGCTAATCACATAATTTGACATATTATTTTCCTTTACCTTTTGACCTTTTATCATTATATGTAGTCAGATACATATGGTATCTCATGATATAAAATATCGTCAAGCTTTGCAACAGCATCATACGTAGCCTGTATTTTGCCCATCTGCAAAAGCTTCTCAGCACTCTTGTAGCCTAAAAGCAGTGTGGTAAACGTGCCAATAGACATGCTTAGGTGATGCTGTGGCTTTTTGTCGGTGAGAGTACAATGACCTTCCTCAAAATCAATGACAAATGTGCCATTGTTCCACGGCAGAAGCTCATCTTCTATCTCGAAGCTAAAGCAGCCGCCCGGACCATCAGGGTCACAGTTGTACTGTGAAATAAACTGCGCCACGTCGATGATTCTGCCCATGGCATATGGTCTTATTGTCTCCTTTATATCACTGTCATCGAGCTCAAAAGCGATGGGCTCGCTGTAATAGTTGTTGCCTCTGACCTCATCAATCATGGAATCATGCGCATGAATGTACTCCCACAGACCAAGCTGCGCCTCACGGTTTAAGTAGATGAGTTCCTTGATGTGCATGACATCGGAGCTGATAAGATACACCATATAGCCACACGGTTCATCATCCTCGTTATAGTAGATGGCGACCATCGTATCGTCCTCATCCCAGCGGAAGTACTCCTCCCAAGCCAGATTGTTTCTGTACAGACAGCCGTGAGTCTTCGCGGCAAAGTGAGTATGAAGCTTCTTAAACTGCTCGTCATCCCACTGCACACGGCGCACATAGCCCGGCTCCTTAAGCTTTGTAGGGATCTGTCTGTCCTTTATCACATATGTCATCTTGTTTGAGATAATCTCCCAGCCAAGTCCTCTGTAAAGAGGTATGGAGTATGGATACAAAAGGGCAAAAGACTTGTTGCTATCGCGCATCCTCGTAAGACTCTTTCTCATAAGCTTCTTCATGAGCCCATGGCCTGTGTACTCAGGATACGTGCACACGCTTGTGACAAAACCTACCTCGTAGCGCTCACCATATATATTCATATCGAGCGGATATACCGCAAACTGAGCCACAAGCTCCTCTTTTTGGTCTATGATATTGAAGCAGCCAAGCACATCAGCTCTCTCAAGCACCGGAAACTTCGACTGCTTGATTTCATCATCCTTCCAACCGGTCTCGGCAAGATCTGCCTCTGTTACCTGAAAAGCATAACGAAGCAGTGCATTGTATTCCTCCGCATCGTCCTTTGTCAATACTCTTATCTTAAATTCATCTGATTTAAAAGAATGCATAGTGTCCTTTCTCACCTGTCTTTACTGTATGACCATACATATTTTCCGAAATAATCCTAAAAATATAATAGTCCCAAATTCCTAAAAAGTCAATCTTTTGACTCAATAATGATAAATTTTCCTCTATGGATATCAATCACTGCATGGTCATCAATTATTTCATTGGATATGCCAAGCGATGTAAATCTGTCAAAGGAATAATCCGTAACAGGATACTTAAAGCCTCTAAGGCTCACCTCATTGTCGTCTGTCACTGCTATAAGCGAGACAAACCTGCCATACTGTGCTGATTTTTCAATGGTTACGGGCCTATCAGCCATCCTTATACGGTTGTTTGTATCGATAATACTGATATCAGTTCCACTTTCCAATCCTATTCCCAGAAGTGAAATATTGCCGAGCACATGGTCTATTCTGCTTCCTGTTGCTCCAAGCAACACTATGCTTCTTGCACCCTCTCTTATGGCAAGTCTTATGGCATACTCTGTATCAGTATCATCCTTTATGGGATTGAGCCTGTGTATCTCGGTCTGTCCCTTTCTCTCAAAAAACTCCAATGCCTTTGTCGTGGCTGAATCGAAATCACCTACAATTATATCAGGCGTGACACCGTTTTCGTACAGGAAATCCATTCCGCTGTCAGCCGCAATTATGGCATCTATTCCGTCAGTCTTTATCTCATTTAAGCCGAATTCCTTATCTGTTTTTCCACCACATACAATCAAATACCTCATTTTGTCCACCTTCTTATAAATAACATATCCACATTTGCTACAGCCCCGGAAGCATTTCCGTTTTAACCTGCATCTGTTACATCATGATATTCAGAAAACCATTTACATTTTCTTCTATATCTCCGTTAAACACCGCACTTCCCGCAACAATGATATTGGCTCCTGCCGCAAGCAGTGTCTCCACGTTCTCAAGATTAACACCACCGTCCACCTCGATATCAGCCTTATTTGCGGTTTTCTCAAGAAGCGCCTTTAAGTCGCGCACCTTGTCTACAGTGTACGGAATAAGCTTTTGTCCTCCAAAGCCCGGATTTACAGTCATGATAAGCACCATGTCCACCTTAGGAAGCACATACTCTATGGCTGAGAGCGGAGTAGCCGGATTTAATGCTACACCTGCCAGTATGCCCTTTTCCTTTATTGCCTCGATTGTCCTGTCAAGATGCTTACATGCCTCCGCATGGACTGTGATGATATCTGCTCCTGCTGTCGCAAAATCATCTATATATCTGACCGGCTCATCTATCATCAGATGCACATCAAACATACGCTCTGTGCACTTTCTGATTGTCTTTATGACAGGCAGTCCTATTGATATGCTGGGAACAAAGCTGCCGTCCATAACATCTATATGTACATACTGTGCTCCGGCCTCATCAAGCTGCTTAAGCTGCTCTCCGAGTATTGAATAATCCGCTGATAAAATTGATGGTGATAAACAGTTCATGTTTTCCTCCGTTTGATTATGCTTTAAATTAATACTTTTGTCTGTTTTTAAGCTCCTCATATAAAAGCTTATAATTATCATACCGCACCTGCGATATTTTCCCATCTGCAAGAGCTTCCTTCACGCCGCAGTCCGGCTCATTTATATGACTGCAACCCTGAAACCTGCAATATGGCTCATACTCTACAAACTCCGGATAACATGTCCACAGATCTTCCTTTTCAAAGCCCGGCACATCCATCGAGCTGAAGCCGGGTGTATCCATGATATACGTGCCATCCTTTATCGGGATAATCTCAGAATGTCTGGTCGTATGCTTTCCGCGCTCTATTTTCTCACTTATATGTCCGGTCTCCATCTGCACATCATCCTGCAGACAGTTGATGATAGATGACTTGCCAACTCCCGAGGGACCTGCAACCGTGGTCGTCCTTCCCTCTAAAATGTGCTTTATCTCATCTATGCCCTCACCTGTTTTCGTGCTGGTAAAAAGCACTCTATAGCCAGCCGGCTCGTATATGCTTTTAAGCTCCTGCTGCTCTTTAGGTGTGATTAAGTCCTTTTTGTTGAAGCATATGGTAACCGGGACATGCTGGTACTCCATCATACACAAAAACCTATCAAGCAGGTTGAAATTGGGATCCGGCTTTGCGGATGCAAAAATAACCAGGGCCATGTCTATATTGGACACAGCCGGCCTGATAAGTTCGTTTTTCCGTGGCAGTATACGCTCGACATTGCCTATGTGCTTTTCATCATCGAGGACTGCTATGTCGACGATATCGCCAACCAGCGGCTTTATCTTTTGTTTTCTGAAGGTGCCTTTTGCTTTGCACTCGTAGAGAGTGCCGCCTGTGGCAGTTTCTTTTGCTTCTTTGGTTTCTTCTACGTAGACGTAGTAGAAGCCGGCAATTCCTTTAATAATTTTTCCTGTCATGGTTTTCCTTGTGTGCTTTTGTATTTGCAGGAGTCACGCTTTCGGCGGGGTGAATGCCGCGCTTTGAGGTTGTGTGGGTGGCGGGGGCAGGCATATATTCCTCTTAAAAAATATGAAGCCAGCCCCGGGCTATCCTACGGACAGGCTATGGCTTGCTCTGCCCTGTTTTTTCCTCGGTAGGTTTATGGCACCCCGGGGCATTTCATATTTTTTCCTCGGAACACATGTCTGCCCCGCTATCTACAGTCCTTCTCCGCGAGTTCAGGTTCTCGTCCGCGGGTTGGTGTGGTTGGGGTGCGGATAGCACCACTTTGTGGGTGCTATCCGGTGGCTTACTGTACTTCTACTGTTTCTGTCTTTGTCTGAATTTCACCCTCAACTTCATTTCCATCTCCATCCAATGATGGAACTGTATATTTCCATGTTACCGTTAATTTACCGGATGCACAATTCATTGTTCCGGATACTGCAACCTCTGCTGAAGTTACTGTTCCACTTGCGTATGTCTGTCCATCACTGCCTTTTAAGGTATATGAACCATCTACTACCTTTGCATTTTCTATTCCAAGTGACAATGTCTTATTTACGCTCTTTGAAACCTGCTGCTTACCCTTACTGAGTGTCAGTGTGATTGTAGTGCCTGCGGCTACGGTTTCGCCGGATTTGGTCTGGCTGATTACGTTGCCGGCGGCTACAGTGTCACTGTACTGGGAGTCAGCATAGGTGTACTTGAGGCCTGCTCCTGCGAGGGCGCTTTCTGCCTGTGACTGTGATGCGCCTACTACGTTTGGCACGGTGATTGGCTTCTGGCCAGGTGAGAGAGTGACTGTTACTGTGCTGCCCTTTGCGGCCTGTTTCTTTGCTGATGGTGACTGTGCTGTTACTACATCTGCTGCTACACTGTCATTGTAATCTCCATACTCGAAGGTGACACTAAAGCCTGCTGACTCGAGTGTGCTCTTTGCCGAGCTCTTGGTCTTTCCGATCACACTTGGTATCTTGACCATCTCTGATGTACTATCACCTTTTCCTGCGATAACTACATTAATCTGTGAACCACGCTTTACTGTATCTCCGGCCTTGACATCCTGCTCAAGGATTGTGCCGTCCTTTTGATCTGACTGCTTTGTCTCAAATGCAAATACTGTGAGGTCAAGCTTTAAGCGGTCTACTGCCTTCTGAGCATCCTCCACTGACATGCCTCTGATGTCAATCATCTGGCCCTCTGTCTCAGTCTGTGTCTCTGACTCTGATTCAGACTCGGTCTGTGTCTGTGACTCTGTCTGCTGTGACTCTGAGTTCTTTTTGCCGCCAAACTTAAACACTCCTGCCACTGAAAGTGCAAGATATATGATAACTATTACAATGATTACGGCTGTTACTATACCCATGATCGTGATTGCTTTATCCATCTTTGGATTTAAAAGCTTGCCGTCATCATCATCGTCTTCATCGTCATCGTCATCATCTTCGTCTAAGAGTGACTCATCATATTCATCATCATCGTCTTCATCGTCAGCATACTCATCATCATTATCTGCATCGGTATCATCATCGTTTAAGTCCTCTGCGACACCTCTGCCCTCTTTTATCTTGTCAAGCTCCTCCGGGCTTATAACCTTGGTCTTGCCACCGTCAACGAGTGGCGCTATTGTGACGAAATCCTCATCAGGATGCGCAAGAGAGCGCCTTATGTCTGTGAGAAGCTCCTCAATAGTCTGGTATCTGCGATCCGGTGTCTTTTGTGTACACTTTAAGATGATTTTCTCAAAGCTAATCGGCAGATCCGGTGCGTAGATGCTTGGCCTTGCAATCTCCTCCTGTAAGTGCTGCAGTGCAACTGCCACTGTGGTGTCACCGTCAAACGGCACACGGCCTGTAACCATCTCAAACATTACGATTCCCAGTGAGTAAATATCACTTCTGCCATCGACGAAGCCGTTTCTTGCCTGCTCCGGAGATGCATAGTGTACTGAGCCCATCACATCTGAGCTTATTGTATTTGAAGATGTAGCCTTTGCAATTCCAAAGTCTGTCACCTTTACCTTGCCATCTGTAGAAATAATGATATTCTGCGGCTTGATATCACGGTGAATGATATTTTTATTGTGAGCGGCCTCTATGCCCCTTGCCACCTGGATTGCAATACTTGCAGACTCCTTGAATGACAGCTGGCCCTTTTTCTCGATATAAGTCTTAAGTGTGATACCCTCGACATACTCCATGACAATGTAGTACAGACCATTCTCGCTGCCTACATCATAGATATTTACGATATTTGGATGCTCAAGTCCTGCTGCTGACTGTGCCTCAGCACGGAACTTGGTCACAAATGAACTATCCTCCGAAAACTCCTGCTTTAAAACCTTTATAGCTACAAAACGGCTCAGTATATGGTCTTTTGCCTTGTATACATCAGACATGCCGCCTGCGCCAACCTTGCTTAGGATCTCATATCGATCCGATAAAAAACTTCCTATCTCTAACATCTGTTATTACCTCGTCTTAAAATGGTTTAATAATCATTACAGTGATATTATCGCGGCCACCGTTTGCATTGGCCATGGCGACAAGCTGTGACGCTGCTGTCTCGATATTATCATTTTGCCTAATAGTATCGCATATTTCTTTATCTCTCACCATATTGGTAAGTCCGTCTGTACACAGAAGAATCCTGTCGTCCTCACATAGCTCGACCTCAAAAAAATCTGCCTCCACATGATCTGCTGCCCCGACAGCTCTCGTGATGATATTCTTGTCCGGATGAACTCTCGCCTCGTCGGCATTTATCTCACCCATCCTGACCATCTCATCAACCAGTGAATGATCCCTGGTAATTTGTCTGATCTGCTCTGTGCCACCTACAATATAAAGCCTGCTGTCACCTATATTGGCCACAAAAAGCTTGTTTCCTATAATAGTTCCTACGACTAAGGTGGTACCCATTCCACGCTTAGCTTCATCCTCACGAGACTCAGCCACCAAAAGCTCATTTGCCTTGTTGATAGCCTCTTTGATGATGGATACCGGTTCATCCCCGGCATTTCTCGATACCGATGCAACCACACGCTCTATAGTGTATCTGGAAGCATAGTCACCGGCTTTGTGTCCTCCCATTCCATCTGCTACGATGAAAAGATTCGGAAGATTTCCTACTGCAGTGTCAGACGAGAAATAAAAATCCTGATTCATCTCACGAATAGCACCTGCATCCGTAATGGAAAACGTCTTCATCTAGTTTATTCCTCTCTCTTTATCTATATGCTTCTTGCGAAGCTGTCCACAGGCACCGTCTATATCTCTGCCCATTTCCCTTCTAATAGTAACATTAATTCCGTTTTTTTCAAGCCTATTTTTAAAAGCCTCTATAACACCCTTGTTGGACTGCACGTAATCGCGCTCCTTTATCGGATTTACCGGAATCAGATTTATATGGCAGTTCATGCCATGTACGAGTGCCGAAAGCTCTGCTGCATCCTCGGCTGTATCGTTCACTCCGCCTACCAGGCTATACTCAAAGGTGACTCTGCGGCCGGTCTGTGCAAAATAATATTTGCATGCATCGACCACATCATGTATATCATAGCTGTTTGCAACCGGCATGAGGGCTTTTCTCTTTTCCTGGTTGGAGGCATGCAGTGAAAGCGCCAGCGTGATAGAAAGCTTTTCATCTGCAAGCTGTCTCATGCGCGGTACGAGACCACATGTGGAAACTGTCAGATTGCGCTGGCTGATATTGATTCCGTTTTCATCAGTGAGAAGCTCTATAAAGCGCAGCAGATTGTCGTAATTGTCAAGCGGCTCACCTGTGCCCATGACAACCACATTTGAGATGCGCTCTCCGATGTCCTTGCCTATCTGATAAATCTGGTCAATCATCTCAGACGGCCTAAGCCCCCTGACGAGACCGTCAAGAGTGGATGCACAGAATCTGCACCCCATCCTGCAGCCAACCTGCGAAGATATGCATACAGAGTTTCCATGCTTGTACTTCATAAGCACACTCTCTATGACATTGCCATCGTCGAGTGCAAAGAGATATTTTCTCGTGCCATCGAGCTTTGACACCTGCACCTCCTCTTTTTTTAGCGAGATGAGTATTGCATTGTCCTTTAATACCTGTATGAACTTTTTTGAAATATTGGTCATCTCATCAAAGCTGTCCACATGCTTCACATGAATCCACTCATATATCTGCTTCGCACGGAATTTCTTCTCTCCGAGCGATATGATAAACTCTGTGAGCTCGTCCATATTCATTGATTTGATGTCAGTTAGTTGTTCTTTTATCTGTTCCATATTATTTTTATTAAATCTGCATTTAACTATTGTTTTTAAACCAATTTATATTTATTAATTCATGATTTATTTTAATATCATAATTTACTTTTTATGAATCTTGCAATAAAGAATCCGTCACTTCCATGCTCACCGGGCAGTATCTGTTTCATTCCGGTGCCCTCAGCAAAGCTCTTATCCAGCTCAAACTCCGGATGCTTTTCAATAAACCACCTCACATTGTCCTCATTCTCAGCCTCATCTATCGTACATGTACTGTACACGAGCACTCCGTTTGGCTTCACGTATGTATGCACGGTATCAAGTATCTGTCTTTGAAGAACGACAAGCTCATCTACAGACTCAGGTGTCATCTTGTAGCGGATGTCCTTCTTTCTGCCGAGCACTCCAAGCCCTGAGCACGGCAGATCACAGATCAGTATATCTGCCTTTCCCGCCGAATCAGCATCAAATACTGTGGCATCCCACACCTCTGCCGACATATTGTTAAGACCATGCCTGTCTATATTTTCCTCAATCATATCGACCTTGTTATCGGTCAGGTCACGCGCGAACACATGGCCGCTTCCCTGCAAAAGCTCAGCTATATGGGTGCTCTTGCCGCCCGGTGCTGCGCATACATCTATCACATAGTCGCCCTTCTTTGGAGCAGCCGTCTGTGCGACAAGCATTGAGCTTATATCCTGCACATAGAAAAGTCCGTCTCTGAAGCTCTGCAAGCCATTCAAATAATCAAATCCAGATATAACAAATGCATAATTAAGTTCATCAACCGCTGTGACCGTCACACCCTCTGCCTCAAGCGTCGCGCGAAGCTCATCCGGAGTACACCTGGTCAGGTTTGTCCTGATGCTAATTGTGCTCTTATTGTGAAAGGCCTTGAAAATCTCCTCTGCCTTCTTCTCTCCGTATGCCGCAACAAATCTGTCCACTATCCACTGTGGCATGGAGTATCGGATGCTTAAGGTATCAAACTGTACTGAATCTATATTTCTTGCAATATTTCTGAGTACACCGTTTACAAAGCCCGAAAGCTGTGCAAACTTATGCCTCTTTGCAAGCTTCACAGCCTCATTGCATACAGCTGAATCCGGCACCGCGTCCATGTACTTTATCTGGTAGACGCTCATACGAAGAAGGTTTCTGATGAAGGGCTTCATCTTCCTTACCTTTGTCTTTGAAAAAGAGTCTATGATGTAGTCGAGCTGCAGCATATACTCGATAGTGCCGTCAACAAGCCTCGTCATAAAGGCTCTGTCCTGCTTTGACAGATACTGATACTTGTCAAGCACACTACGAAGCACGATGTGCGAAAATGCTCCACGCTCATTAATCTCAATAAGCATCTCAAGGGCAAGCTCACGCGTATCTACAGAGTGCTCATTATGCGCTGCCACGTTTGATTTTGCCGGTCTGCCCGGTATATTATTTTTGTTTATTTGGCTATTTTTATTATTATGATTATTTATATTCTTATTCGATGTCATATAGTTTAACCTACTTGCAGCTAAAACAATATCAGTCGTCCCGTCTGCGTCCGTTTGTGATAAGTATTATACGAAGGAGCTGTAAAATAGCAGCCGCCGCACTGGCTACATAGGTAAGTGCCGCTGACTTGAGTACCCTTCTTGTGTACTTAAGCTCGTCATCTGCAAGTATGCCCTGTGTACGAAGCATGACAAGCGCACGTCTTGAAGCATCAAACTCTACCGGCAATGTCACGAGCTGGAAAAGCACTGCTGCCGAAAACAGCAATATGCCTATATCAATAATAAGCCCTGACGAGCGTGTGTTAAAGAACAAGCCGATAAGTATGACCGGCCATGCAAGCATGGAGCCAAAATTAGCTATAGGCACAAGTGCACTCCTGATTGAAAGAGGTGCATAGCTTTTTGCATGCTGTATAGCGTGTCCACACTCATGGGCTGCTACGCCAAGTGCTGCGACCGATGTGGCATTGTACACAGGATCAGATAAATTCACCGTTTTGGTGCGCGGATCATAGTGGTCCGTCAGACTGCCGGACACATGACGCACCTGCACATCATATATGCCTGCCGCCTGAAGCACTCTCTGAGCTACCTGTGCGCCATTCATGCCTGACATGCTTCTTAGCTGCGAGTATTTATTAAATGTACCTTTAACTCTTGCCGATGCGATCATACATATCACTGCACCTATCACAACGAGTATATATGTCGGATCCCAGTAATAATATCCCATGTATCATCTCTCCTTGCTGCTTATTATAATGCGTGTAGTAGTTTGTCAATAGTTACTTATAATGAATAACTATAATGTGAAGAACGAGCCCTCTTCAACATGACAGCCTCTCAAAAATGAACCTGTATCCATGCGCTTCTTGCCCTGGAGCTGTACCTCTACTAAAGATAATGCTCCTTTTCCTGTCTGTACATACATATCATTTTTTCCGATATGATAAATACAGCCCGGCTCATAATCATCGCTGCCGTCAATCACCTTTGCACTCCACACCTTAAATGTCTTACCGTTTAAGTGGGTGTATGCGCTCGGCCATGGATTAAGCCCCCTTATAAGCCTCTCAATCTCAACAGCCGGCTTTGTCCAGTCGATAAAGCCAAGCTCCTTACTGATCATTGATGTATGTGTGGCCTCCTCGCTGTTTTGAGGAGTATACTCTGCAGTGCCATCCTCTATCATCTTCATGGTCTCCACACACAGCTTTGCTCCCTCTGCTGAGAGCTTATCAAACAGGCTGCCGCCGGTCTCATCAGGTGCGAGTCTGACTGTACTCTTTGCAATCATATCGCCGGTATCGACGCCCTCATCCATCCTCATGGTAGTGACACCTGTAAACTCGTCACCGTTAATCACAGCCCACTGGATAGGAGCCGCACCTCTGTACTTTGGCAGAAGTGAAGCATGCACATTGATACAGCCGTATCGAGGCATATCAAGAATACTCTTTGACAGAATCTGTCCAAAAGCAACCACAATTATTATATCTGCATTAAACTTTCTGAGATACTCTATATTAGCAGTCTCTCTTATTTTAACCGGCTGGAATACCTCAATACCGTGCGAAAGCGCACACTCCTTGACCGGTGTATACTGCATTGTCTTGCCGCGGCCCTTTGGTTTGTCGGGCTGTGTGACAACCAGTGCCACCTCGTGTCCTGCCTCTATAATTGCCTCAAGTGTTCCCACCGAAAAGTCCGGTGTTCCCATGAAAATTACTCTCATCTTACTGCCTCCCAGATATTTTCCAAGCTCAGATAACAAATGTCATCCTAATGATTACTCCTGTGTATCCTCATATGTCACATCGTGAAGTGCGCCCTCAACCTTCTCCACATAGAGATGTCCGTCGAGATGGTCAAGCTCGTGACAGATACATCTGGCCAAAAGCTCCTCTCCCTCTATCTCATACTCATTCATATCCTCGCCCATGAAGCGGGCCTTTACATGATTCGGGCGGGTCACCTGTCCGGCCTTTCCCGGTACTGAAAGACAGCCCTCATCGCCGGTCTGCTCCCCGTCAGACTCGATAATTTCAGGATTAATCATCACGATCGGACCCTCGCCCACATCGATAACAACGATCCTCTTTAATATGCCAACCTGTGGTGCGGCAAGTCCTACACCATTGGCCTCATACATAGTCTCAAGCATATCATCAATAAGTGTTACTATCTTTGGAGTCACCTCCGTAACCTCTCTGCAGACCTTGCCAAGTACAGGGTCTCCCTCCACTCTAATAGTTCTAAGTGCCATAATTGCCTCCTTCTATATCTATCAAAATCCACTCATCGGATTGAAATCAAATGAGATATTAGCATGTTTCATTGCCGTATCAGCTTTCACAGCCTGCTCTATGCCATCCTTTATGGAAATGAGCGCCGCATAGTCAGATGTCTTCATGTAAATCACCTTGCGGTATATGTCATTTACCTTGGCGATGGTCGCATCCGCAGGACCGATGAGCTGAATCTGATGCCTATCATCAGGGCTTTGATTTTCATCTGCATGCGATATCATCTGCGACGCTATATCGTACACTTGCTGTGACATGCTGGCGCACTCACTCTCATCAGGTGATGTGACATGGACTAAAAGCATATTCCATACAGGCGGATAATGCATAAGCCTCCTGTACTCTATCTCCTTATCGTAAAAAGCCTCATAATCCTGCTCTTTGGCAGTCCGGATGGCATAGTGGTCAGGGTCGTAGGTCTGGATAACCACATTGCCGGGCAGCTTTCCTCTGCCGGCGCGCCCTGCCGCCTGGGTCAGCAGAGCAAAGGTGCGCTCCGCCGCATGAAAATCATTCACATGCAGTGACATATCCGCCGCCAGCACACCAACCAGCGTGACATTTGAAAAATCATGCCCCTTTACAATCATCTGCGTACCGATAAGTATATCGGCCTCATGATTGGAAAATGCCTGCAGAATCTTCTCATACGCATCCTTCGCCCTCGTGGTGTCATAATCCATGCGCAGTATACGCGCCTGTGGAAAACGCTTTGCCACCATCGCTTCTATCTTCTGTGTGCCGGCCTTAAAGCCGCTAATGTACTTCGAGCCACAGCTCGGACACACCTTAGGCACCGGCTGTCTGTAGCCGCAGTAGTGACAGACCATCACTCCGCCGCTATGTTCACTGAGTGATACATCGCAATGAGGACATTTTACCACAAAACCGCACGCTCTGCACGACATAAATGCCGATTTGCCCCTTCTATTTAAAAAAAGCATGGTCTGCTGGCCATTTAGAAGCCGCTCCTCCATGAGTTCCTGAAGCCTGGTGGAAAGAATCGAGCGGTTTCCCTCACGAAGCTCCTGCCTCAAATCGACAACCTCACACTTTGGAAGAGGTCTGTCGTCTACACGCTTATCCAGCTCCAAAAGCCTGTAAACGCCTGTCTTTGCCTTGTAAAAGCTATCCACCGAAGGTGTTGCAGAGCCAAGTACCACAATAGCATCGGACATGCGCGCGTACTCTATCGCCACCTCCCTGGCATGATAGCGCGGCACCGACTCGCTCTTGTATGAATTCTCGTGCTCTTCATCTATTATGATAAGTCCTAAATTTGAAAAAGGTGTGAACAGCGCCGACCGCGGGCCAATCATGATGTCAATATCACCATTCTTAGCTCTCTCAAACTGGTCATAACGCTCACCATTTGAAAGTCTTGAATTGATTATCGAAACCCTGTTCCCAAATCTTGCAAAAAAACGCATCACGGTCTGGTAAGTGAGGGCAATCTCGGGAATCAGCACAATCGCCTGACGCCCGGACTGTATACAGTGTGCGATAAGCTCCATGTACACCTCTGTCTTGCCGCTTCCGGTAACACCCTTAATCAGATAAGTATTTCTAAGGCCAGCGGCAATGTCGCCTTCTATCGCATCAACCACACTCTGCTGCGCGGCATTCAGTACCTTATCATAGGTGTCCGCACTCATATGCTCCACAGGATTTCTGTAGCCGCTCTGTGTGATGACCTCGATAAAGCCACTCTGCTCAAGCGCTCTTATAGTGGCAGCCGACACCGACAGCTTGCCTGTCACAAAGGAATACTCAAGGCGCGCCCCATCATCAGCATCGATCAGCGCACGAAACAGCCTGGCCTTTGCCTTTTGTTTTTTTGCCTCGCAAAGCGCAAGCTGCGCCCTTGCCTTTACCTTGTCTATTTTCAGTGCAATACTGCGGCTCACCTGCTCCTTAGCCTGCTTCTTTACAGGTATAACAGTCTTAAGCGCCTGATTCATGGTAGAGCCGTAATTGCGCCGTATCCATGCCGCAAGTGCGATGAGCTTTGCCTCCACAGCCACAGAGTCTGCCTTTACCCCGATAAGAGGCTTTGTCCTTGCCGGGTCGTACTCAGGCTTATCCGTGACCTCAATCACATAGCCTGTGATAGTGCGGCTGCCAAATGGAATATCCACGCACACACCCGGACGGATGTCGCATAAAATCTCATCCGGGATGCTGTACTGAAATGTCTTATCCAGTTTTTCGTGGGATATATCCACAATCACGTTGGCATACATAACTGATACTATTTAACTCCTTCGTATTTCTCCTCGCAGTACTTGCAGCGGTAGATTTCGTTTTTCTCATCGGAAAGCACGAAAATCTGGTCAAGCTCCTGCTCAATTGAAGTGATGCATCTTGGGTTTTTGCACTTGATGACATTTTTCACCTGATGAGGCAGCTTAAGCTCCATCTTGTCCACAATCTTGTCACCCTTTATCACATTTACAGTGATATTGTGGTCGATAAATCCAAGGATATCAAGGTCTAATGACTCTATCGGACACTCTACCTTGATAATATCCTTCTTGCCCATCTTGCTGCTCTTTGCATTCTTTATGATTGCAACTGTGCAGTCGAGCTTGTCAAGCTTTAAATCCCTGTAAATCTGAAGACTCATACCTGCCTTGATATGATCGAGCACAAAGCCCTCATGTATTCCACTTATATTCAGCATATTATCCTCCTTTAGTCCTCAGCCAGTCCAAGCAATGTCAGAATAAGCGCCATACGCACGTAAACCGCATACTGTGCCTGCCTGAAATAGCATGCTCTCGGGTCATCATCCACATCAACAGAAATCTCATTCACACGTGGGAGCGGATGAAGTACAATCATATCATCCTTTGCAAGCTCCATCTTCTCCTTTGTCAGAATGTAGAAATCCTTCAGACGCACATAGTCCTCCTCATTGAAGAAACGCTCCTTCTGGACACGTGTCATGTAGAGCACATCAAGCTCTCCCATGGCATCCTCGAGCTTTTCTACCTCCTTGAACTCGATATTGTTGGCACGAAGCACATCATCGCGCACATAGTCAGGCACCTTAAGCTCCTCAGGCGAGATAAGCACAATCCTCACATTGTCATATCTGATAAGTGCATTGATCAGTGAATGCACTGTACGTCCAAACTTTAAATCTCCGCAAAAGCCGATTGTGATATTATTCAATCTGCCCTTGATGGAACGGATTGTAAGGAGATCAGCAAGTGTCTGGGTAGGATGCTGATGACCTCCATCGCCTGCATTGATTACAGGGATACGCGATTTCTCTGAAGCTACAAGCGGTGCACCCTCCTTAGGATGACGCATGGCACAGATATCAGCATAGCAGGAAATAACCCTGATAGTATCTGAAACGCTCTCGCCCTTTGACGCAGATGACGAATCAGCACTGTGGAAACCTAACACCGAGCCTCCCAAATTAAGCATGGCAGCCTCAAAGCTAAGCCTGGTTCTTGTGCTTGGCTCGTAAAAACAGGTTGCAAGCTTCTTTCCATCGCACTTGTGTGCATATTTCTCAGGATGAGCCTCTATATCATTTGCAAGATCCAGAAGCTTGTCCAACTCTTCTACAGAAAAATCCAACGGACTCATTAAGTGACGCATAATTTGCCTCCATTCTTTTTCGCGTAACAATTTTTTACATTTTTTCTATCATATAATATCTCAGTGCAATATTCAAGTTGGCTTTTATACTTTTTTGTTGTAGAATATATGTCAGAATATAACTGTTCTGAATGCTTAGCAATTGTAGTGAAGTTTTCATACAATTACGACAATTTCAACATCAAAAAGGAGAATAATATGTCTGTAAATGAATCACAAATCCAAAACACCACAGCCGGCGCAATCGATGATGACGATGCTGTAATCTTTAAGGAGAGAAAGAGACTGCTGTTTCTCGGTCTGCCGTGGACTTTCACAAAATATACCGTCACACCGTCCTTTATCACTGTAGAGTCCGGACTCTTAAGCACCACAGAGGATGACTGCTACATGTACAAGGTAGCTGATGTAAAGCTCACCACATCACTGATGGAGCGCATTTTTAAGCTCGGCACCATAGTCTGCTACACAGGCGACGTCACAAGCCCTGAGCTTAAGCTCATTCACGTAAAGCACTCACGCGAGATAAAGAGCTATCTGCTCAAGCAGTCTGAGGCCGCAAGACTTAAAAGACGCACCTTAAACACTGTGGATATCGGTGCACACGGAGCAGACATGGCAGATTTGGACCATGATGGTATTCCGGATTCACTGGAATAAAATTTGCACATTGTACACTATTTAAAGGAAGCAGCTTCCGGTTAATCCGGAAGCTGCTTCTATTTTCATTTCATGCTATCTAATTTAGACAAATATCCTTCGCATATGAATAAGAGATTATTTCTCCCTGCTTTGTAGCTATATAACCTTTTTCTTTATGTGAATAGTTTGATATATCAACTGAACCAAAATCCTTAAATTTCAAATAAATGCGTTCAAGCACATCCTTTTCCTCATCGGATAAAACACCCTTTGGCATATCACACTCAGGAATCACCTGATGCTTTTCATATCCATTATCATAAGCCACCTCAATATGAGCCAAATGGTCTGCTGCCATCCTTCCAAAAAGCATATCAAAATTTTCAGGAACCGGGCCATATGGTAAATGCGCATACCTTAAGCCTGATATTGAAATACCATTTTCCTTATAAAAAATCATGTCTGAATAATTTAACAGCTTCATCAGCTTTGTCTTTAACAGCTCTGTGCTTTTATTTGCAAAAAATAAAACCATTGCACACAATTTTTCATAATCAAAACCTTTAAATCCATTTTCCTCACATGGAGTTTCGGAGAAAAATTCATCAAAAAACTTTCTATTTTCTCTGTATTCCAAATTCTGCTCAAGTCTTTCTACAATATCAAGCAATTTTGTCTTCTGCTTTTCATCAATGTCTATCTCATTTTCTGTAAGATATGACCTCATATTCTCAGGATTTTTCAAAAAAATCAAAAGACTATTATGAGCCCGGTCCTGTAAAGAACCATTCTCGTATCTGCAGATAGTCTTATCTCCCCAGTTCAATAATTTTGAAAAGCCTCTCTGGCTTAGTCCATACTGCTGTCTTATTTCTTTAATTTCTTCCGGAAGAAGAAGCTTATGCCTCCTACGATATTCATTGTATGCATTAATAAGAGTAGCATTATCTAATTCCTCAGAAAATAATTCCTCTCCGCACTCAGCACATACAAGCACCTGCGCGTTTACATCTATCATCTCTCCGCATACATTATAAGATTCTTTTTTTGTAACTATTGTAGTCTCAACTTCTTTTTTGCATTCTTCACAATATCTTTTCATTGACTCCACCTCCTATAACCTATGCGAAATCATCCTCATGAAAACCGAGACACTTTAGAATGTCTGTTCCATTTTCCTGCGTGATTTTTAGCTTTATGTAAAACAATCTTCCGGCAATATATTTTTTAAATTCCCATATGTCCCCCGGCTTATCCGGATTAAAGTCCTGCTTTGGTCCCTTATAATAATCCCTCACAACAAGTTCCAGAAGCTCTGCCTTTGCATCAGTGATTGTTAAACCGTGCTGTGCAAGAGATTGCATATTCTTTCTCCTTGGAACAAAATCATATCTACCTGCTGAAATAAGCGCTTTTGCATTTTCAAGAAATATGGCTATATCCGATATGTTAGCTATATTATTCACTCCCCCACCTCCATATGTATGATATATTATTTTTTCTCATATGTCAATAAAATGCGGTCATATGACCGCATTTTATTTATTAATAATTAAAAATACCCTCTGACCACAGTCTTTCGCGCCACAAGCTTCTTAAGCCTCTTATACATCACGACTGCAAGCTCACAATCACCGGCTTCAAGCTTATCCGGTCCATAATTGGCCATAAGCACAAGACTCATGAAATGCTCAAAATCACTCCTTACAAGCTCAGGATAAGCATCCATCACCGCATCAACAAACTCAGGTCTTGTGGTATCCACACAAGCACCCTCATCAGCAGCCAGCCTGCCATCCCTCTCAAGCAGCTTATAAAAGCTTATGAATATGATTCTGACTCTATCGCCCGGTGAAAGCCTCTTATCGAGCGCAAGCGTGCGTCTCTTCACATACCACACGCGCAGTATGACCGCAATTATCACAAGTAATATGCCACACACCGTACCAAGCAAAAGCTTAAGCTGCCTGATGCGCTTCATATCGGCCCCGGTACCCGCTGTATCCTCTCCGTCACGGTCAGCATCCTTGTCCTTTTTGTCCGCAATACTCTCCGTATCCTCTGTGTCAGCCTCCGGCATATCGAGATTGTCAATCGTGCCGGCAAAGCCCGGAGTCGTCTCCACAGGAGTCCAACCACAGTCAGGCATGTAAATCTCCACCCACGCGTGCGCATTGTCATCCTGAAGCACAGCCATATACGAGCCGTCAGCCTGACCCGAAAACAGATTGGCAGGAGCCGCATAGCCCACCACGTAGCGCGCCGGTATGCCGCAGGAGCGGAACATCACAACAGCCGCCGAAGCAAAGGCAGTGGAATCACCCTTCTTTTTTTCAAACATAAAGCGCTCTATGTAGTCCTCATCATCAGAAATCTTTGAAGCGGATTTGGAGAACTCACACCTCTCCCACAGAGTCCTCACAACAAAATTCTTCACATCATCAATCTTTTCATATGACAGATCCTGCTTCTGCGTATCGCTCAAATTTCCCTCTAGCTTCTTGTCCCACTCCTTTTTCTTCTTTTTGCAAAGCTTTTCGATGCGCTTTTGGCTCTCAGGCACATCGGTATAGTGGGTATTCACATACGACTCGTATGAAGCCTCCAGCTCATCAAGCATATTCCGGTGATTGTACGAGCCAAGCGCACCTGCTATGTCACCGCCATCGGAACCAGCCGCACCACTGCCTGAGCCTGCTGTGTCACCGCCATCGGAAGCAGAAGCATCCACATCCATCCACTTCTTCATCGTATCCATGTATGTGCTGTTCTCAAAGTACTCATACCGGTCATCCTGTGCAGTCTGCCCCTGCACCGAGCAGTCACCGCCCAAAATATTATAGTAATCATTCAGGTAAGCCTGATAAGGCACATAGGTGTATGCAGTATTCGCATTGAGCCTCTCGACTGAGATTGTGCGTGAAGAAACAGCTTCCTCGGCATCAGAGCCATCCCCATCGCCTGCACCATCTAAAGCTGCACCATCCATACGGCTCTGCACATACATCATCCGAAGAAATGGCATATTCTGGATATAAAGGAGCGAATCACCATCCGTCTTCCAGTTTAGAGCCGCATCTGTCAAGCTGTCTGCATCGCCCATTCTCCACCTGTTTGACGTATAGTCTGCACCCACATAGCCCTTTAAATAAAGAATCTCTGTAGGCTTCTCACTGACAGTCACCTTAAGCGACTCCACCTCATCATAAGCCGTACCGTCCACATCGCCAAGCTCACCGTCAGACACGCCGCCTCCCACGCCCTCGAGCGATAGATTGAGCCTGCCGCCTGACACCTGCGGCAAAAACCTGTACAGAAACTGAAGGCCGCTGCTCTTCACAGGAGCAGTCACATCAGACACCACGGAAAGCGGAGCATTTACAGCCGGCCGCACCACGAAAAAAGCTAAAAGCACAACAACAGCACCAAAGCCTGCACAAAAAGCCGCAAGCATATTGGCAGCACGTCTGGCTTCCTTCACATTCGTATCAAACACAGCCTCATCACCCTTGCCCCAGAGCTTTCTTCTCACGCGCACAGACGAGCCTGCATATGTACATAAAAAACAAAGGAGCAGCACAAAATAAGCTCCCTTTGAAATCCTTCCACCACTAAGCAGTGAGCATATCACCACAGGAAAAGCCACAAACAAAAACATGGCTCCATCCTGCCTCTTAATCACAGCCTCAGCCATCAACCAGGCAACCGCAAAAAACATAAAACCAAAAAAAATGGTCGCCCCGGTTCCGGCATCTGAAATGAGAGTTATGCCACTTTGATAAGTCCGGTTCATCTGACCGGCAATACAATTAAAGGTATATAGTAAGCCCTTCTTAAAAGCCTCCTGCGCAAGCAGAATGCCAAAGCACCACAGCATGATGCTAAAAAGAAGGACGAAAAAGCGATATCTAACCAAAGCCCTGTATTCAAATATAAATGTAAACCACACACAAATGGCTGCCCCTACAGCCGCAAGCACCAGATAATTTACAGACACTGAAAACGCATACAGAAAAATCCTAAAAAGCGCCATCACTGAAAAAAAGCACATGGCCGTCATAGGCCATAGAGCATGTGTCCCCTTATTTCCCGGCTTCGTGAGCAGTGTAGCTCCTACAAGCTCTAAATCTCCCATCCTGCAAGCTCCTCATCCACCTTGTCATAATCAATATGCTTCACGCGCACACCGTTGTGATAAAAGCTGCCATCCATGCCAAGCCGCATCGTATTGCTGTCAGCCGTAATCTCCCTGTTCTCATAGAGTGCCTCCACATCCACATGCTCCTCATATATGCCCGACTCACAAAGCTGCTCGAGCATGGAGTATGTATCAGACTCACTCGCCACAGACCGGCTCATGATGCGCTTCTCCTTATCATCCCACCAGATGACATTATGCTTCATAGAGGCTGCTGCCATAGACCACGACACAGAGCCAAGTATCTCAAGAAAAGTATCCATCACACTGACACGTTCATCGCCGGTGCCTTTATATGACATATCGGCAAAGATAAATGCAGTCTCATTCATCGGCAGGCTGTACTCCTTAACCATGAGATCATTAGTCTTTGCGGAAAGCTTCCAGTGAAAGCTGTGAAGCAAATCCCCTCTCCTGTACTGTCTGATATCAAACACCTCAGACGAATCCTCACCATGGCGCAGCTTTGAAAAAAGCTCACCGTCCACCGACTCCGAAAGCCCAAGCACACGCGCCATATCAAGCATATGAATCCTCGGCAGCACAAATACTGACGAGCTATGCTCCGAAACGCTGCACTCGCGTGTAAAGAGGCTCAGGTAATCCTTCACTGCGACCTTTCCTATATTGAAATACAGCTTGCCACAGTAACCGGTACGCAGGTAAAAGCAAAGCGAAGAGCCTGAGCCCGGCGTAACAAAGGCATCGCGCGTATAGGCACTCTCCCTGCTTGAAATCCTGCTGTAACACAAAAGCGTGACAGGTACAGTGCTCATCGGAAGCACAGAAGCATTTGAGACATGCACATCCACCTCAAACTTCTCTCCCTTTGGCACATATCTGTCCGGCACCACTAAAGACGCACTCAGATTACGCTCCAGATATACGGAAAGTATAAACAGACACGGCACAAGCAAAAGCTCAAATGAAAGCAGTGTGCGCGCTATATCATTGTTCCAGAACAGTGCAACTGCGAGTGTACATATAATTAAAGCTATGTAAGAAACCTTTTTCTTCATCAATACCTCCGAAAATCAGACAGGCTATCTGCCTTCTGTCTGCGGTTTGGGCTGCTTCACCGACGCTAAAATCTCAGCAAGAATATCCTGCGCAGACTCATTGTACATCCTGCCCTGCGCACTCAGCACAATCCTGTGACGCGCCACATTGATAAACACAGAAGCCACATCACGCGGCAGCACATACTCACGCCCCTCAACATAAGCAGCCGCCTTGCTCATCCTGGCAAGTGCAAGCGCACCACGCGGACTGACTCCAAGCTCTATCCTGTCATTGTTTCTCGTGGCCTCCACCAGGCTCACAATATACTCATAAACTGTCCTATGAACAAATACACCCTCCACTTCCTTTTGTATCGCAACGAGCTCATCGGTGTGAATGGACGGCATGATATCTTCCATAGGATTGCCATGGTCACGGCTCATCAGAATATCAAGCTCATCCGCCCTGTTTGGGTATCCCATGCTGATGCTTATCATAAAACGGTCAAGCTGCGACTCCGGCAGCATCTGTGTACCTGCAGAGCCAATAGGGTTCTCAGTAGCGATAACGTGAAACGGTCTTGGCACCGGATGAGTCACACCATCCACCGTCACCGTGCGCTCCTCCATCACCTCAAGAAGCGCGGACTGTGTCTTTGGCGATGTACGGTTTATCTCATCGGCCAGAAACAGATTGCACATGACAGCGCCCTCCTCATAGTCAAACCTGCCAAGCTCCTTCCTGTAGATGGAAAAGCCTGTGATATCTGTAGGCAGTACATCAGGTGTAAACTGCACACGGCTCTGCTTCATATCCAAAACCCTCGCAAACGCAAGCGCCATGCTCGTCTTGCCCACTCCCGGAATATCCTCAATCAGTATATGCCCGTTTGCAAGAATAGCCTCCATGATGGCAAGCACACAGTCATCTTTTCCTATGATCACCTGTTTCACAGATTGTATAGCCTGAGCGGCCTTCTCATAACCCTTCATATATTACTCGTTCCTCTCTCTTCTTCTGCGCCTTACAATTATAATAAAAATCACAGTCTCCAGTGTACCTGCCACAGCAAGTGCCACAAGCATCCACGGCCACACATCCACTATTCGCTTCGTGAGTGCGCCAGACTGCATCTGATTCTTTGTCTCACTCTTCTCCTCGCCTGTGTACTCAGTACGCTCACCGCGCACCAGAAGACGGTGCGAATTAATCGCATACGGTGTACAGGTGACAAGTGTACAGTAATCCTTCCCATCCACTATATCAAGGTCTCCCGACTCGTTAGGCTCGACTACCTTAATCTGATCCACCTTGTACGCAAGAATCTCATCGAGCACATGCAGGTAAAACTCATCGCCCATCTCAAGCTTATCAAGATTCGTAAAAAGCACCGCACTCGGAAGACCTCTGTGACCTGTCAGAACACAGTGAGTACTCTCGCCGCCGAGCGGATAGCTGGACTGCTCCATATGACCAACACCCTTTGCGAGTACATCATCACTCGTGCCGCTATATATAGGCAGATTCACATCAATCTTTGGAATAGTGATATATCCAAGTGACTCACCGACATTCACGAGGTCTGCATAGCTTACCGCACTGCTCTCACTCTCTGTGCTCTCAGCCGACACCACAGTACTCAGCTGGTCATTGTACTTGGTCGCAGCCTCCTTTAAGGCATCCACCTTTTCCTCGTCCAGCTGCTTCACCTCACTGTCGTAGCTTGTGATAGCAGAGCTAGCATTCTTTTCATTTATACGGTTACTGATATATGGATAGAGCGCAATCGACATTCCGGTGAAAAAGAGGATGGCGCAAAAGATTATTCGTAGTTTCTTCATAGCTTGTATTCCTATACCTAAGGCTTCTGATAGCATTTATTCAAACCCACAACAACATAAGCTGCATAGCTGTCTGATTGTGGGGTTGAATAAATGTTAGCTTATCGTTTCAAAAATGTAAAATAGAATGGTAACCTCCGCACACGCAGACATGTAAGTCTGTATGTACGAAGGTTAGTCATCCCTTTGCTCTGTAGGAGCACTTTATTCGGTTAAATCTTATCTAAACTTTCTTTGACTATTGCCATTGGTTAGGCTCTCTTTCTTCCTCTGAGCATGATGTATACTGCAGCGAGCATACCACCGATACCAATGATAAGGAACATTGCAGTTCCGATGTCACCGGTTTTTGGGAGGGTGAAGCCTTTGCGGTTTTCGATTGTTACGCTGTAAGTACCAGCGTTATTTTCATCTCCACCTGTGAATGTTTTGTTAACCACTGTTGTTGTACTTGTCACATTACCTTCTGCATCTTTAGTAACTGTTGTTTTCTTTTCAACAGAATATTCCTGTGCAATCACAACTTTTACCGGTGCTTTTAATAAGTTATAACCACCTGCAGCGGCTTTTGTCTCTACAAGATAATAATTTCCATTTTCAAGTCCTTTTACAGTGATTTTACCATTAATATCTGTTACCAAATCAGTGGTATTAATCTTCTTACCAGAACCTTTTAAATCAGACTCTGTTGGCTCTGTGACTGTACCAGAATATTTATACAAGTCAAAATGTACACCTTCAAGCTTTGTTGCAGTGTTATTTCCATCTACCTTTGTCATATCAATGGCAAAAGAATATACTTTTGCCTGATCCTTGATATGATCCTCACCAGGTTTTTTACCATCATTAGGATTAGTTGGATCTACTAAAGGATAAATTGCATTTGAGTAATCAAGCTGTGCATCGTTGAGGTTACCTGCACTACCTATATTTGCTTTTTCATTTAACTTTGTTTTGAAAGTTACTTCGATTGAACTAATATTATTAGTCTTAAGTTTCGTCTTTCCTGCCTCGGTAAATTCGATTGTCCATGAACCACCTTCTTGGTTATCAGTTGGTTTTATTAACGTATAATCAGTTGTCTCAGCATTAACTGGTGTCCCATTGGATTTATACGTAATGTTAAGAGCAGCTTCAGCTTCTACCCATGTAAGAGCACTTGACATTTTATCAGTGATTGAATATTTCTCTAACTGGTCTACATTTGATGGTACAGATGCAGACACTTTCCACTCTACCATATCACCGATTGAGGCATCTGCTGCATTTTCATATGTATTACCATTTTTTACCTCTTTCTTGAGGTCTGGCTTTTCGTTGTCTGCGGTTATTGTAGCAATATCAGTTGGCTCTTTAGAACCCACTTTAATTTTTCCATCATTTTGTACTGTAAATTCATATGGTTTTCCGTTAAGAATATATCCGTTATTTTCTCCTAAACCTGTCTCAATAAATCTGTAGTCGTTCGGAGCAAGATCATTTACGTTAATAGTTCCATCACTCTCTGTTGTATAACTGCCCACATTTGTCCAAGTAACTGAATCATCTGAACCAGTTGGTCTTGATTGCAGAACAAATGTTACACCTGCCAGATTAACCGTCTCTAGTGTTCCATCTGCTTTTATTGTTGTTCCTTCCTTTATAAGATTGATACCAGCATATACTGCTGCATTCTTAGGCTCTGCAACTACATCATAGTTCCAAGCTTTACCAGCCTCATTTGTCATAGGAACTGAAACTAAAAAGTTTGCTGTTTTATTTACAATCTGTGAAGGAGCTTTTGTCTCCTGTACAAGATAAAGTCCTAAATCAAGGTCTGTAAATTTTGCTGATGCTTTACCTGTTGTGTCATCTATTTTTGTGGTTGCTTTTATTGCACCATCTAATGTACCGTCTTCTACTTTTTTATTTTTATTTAATTTTGCTAATACTTTATCATATATTTCTTTTGTGTATTTATCTGCATCTGTTTTATCAGATTTAAAATCTTCCGCCGTAAGACTTGTCAATGTACTTACCGGAACAAACTTAAATCCAACATTTGACGATGGTGATGTATCCTGTTCAATATCTGCCACTTTCCAAATTGTAAATTCAACACCTGCTAATGGCTTATCATTTGACGTGTTTTCATCTGTACCCTCATACTTATTGATTGTCAACGTACCTTTCTGAGTTGTATCAATCGTAGGTAAATTAGGTCTTGCAGCACCATCTGCCCAAGCTGGTGTGCCGAATGATGTCAGCACCATGGCTGCGCCTAGGAGACCAGCCAACATTTTTTTAAATTTTTTCATGCTTTTTTCCTCTCTTATTTCTTTTTCATTGTTATCGTGTTACGTGCGACCGGCAGGTGTTACTTGCCAATCGCGTTTCTTCTTTGTCTCTTATGTCTGGAGTATTGTACCTACTTTCTAAGATTAATCAAGAAAAATATCAAGCAGCATAGCGTTGCTAGCGCCATTCCGCATAATATGAATAACATTGCTCCATAACCACCGGTTTTTGGTAGAAGGAACTTCATACGGTTGCTGATTTGAAGCTCTATCGTATTCTTATCTGTGGTGAAGTCATATGGCTGTCCATCCACTGTTGTTCCATCTGCTTTATTCCTATTTATTTTAATGGTTATTGGATCCTTTAATAAATTGTAGCCTTTTACGGTTTCTGTCTCTGTCAGACGGTATGTTCCATCTTCTAAGTCTTTAAACTCTGCTATTCCATGTGCTGTCGTAGCAGTTTTAGCTACAAAACTATTATCTACTTTAAAGCTATCTCCACCTGATGTATTATCCAGTAACAATCTTTCAAGCTTAAATTTAACACCATTTAGCATCTTAGATTTATCCGTAGCATCAACCTTTGTTATCTTGATGTTGGTCAGCGGACTATATGTATTGGTTATGGTGTAATTCTTTGTAATTGAACTTCCATTCTCTTCACTTGGCGCCGATATAGCATCGGTATATGACACCTTAAACAAGTCATTCAGATATTCACTATTCTCGATAACCTTTTCGACCTTACCATCAGCTACTGTCACTTCTACTATTCGATACTTATATGGCTTATTTTTATCTACTTCTCCATCATCACCATTTGCATATCTGTCCAGACCGGTAAATGAACATGTCCATTCAGTCTTATTAGGCTCATATATATTTTTTCCCAAAGTACGATAATCGGCTGCGGTCTGCCCCGGTGTTGCATATTCTACTGGTTCCCAGTTATCCTTTTCATTTACACGTCTTTGAAGCTGTATGTTTATTGAATCAGGTATTGTAACACCGCTGACATTTTTCCATTTCTTAGTAAGTCCAATATTTATAACCGGCTTCAGTTTATTTGTGAAGATAAATTCTGTCTGAGCAGCAGCATCAGCCTTTACTGCTCCTGACACCACTGTGAGCTTGTTTGTATCATCATATATGACTGTTGGTTTGTATCTTTCTCCAAGACTATCACCACTTGATACATCCACACTATCAAACACTGCACCATCAGAAGCGCTTATCTCTGATATGGTGTACTGTGTTCCTGCCGGAATGCCATTGATGACTATTGGTTTAAATTCTCCGTTTGCATCCTTCTTATTAATATAGCATGTCATCTCAATTGGGTTAGTTCCTTCCAGGTTCATACCTGCTACGTTAAAAAACTTCACTTTAAAGGTGTATTCACCATTCAGCTCATCTGATACAGCAGCCTGTTTCTTTTTAATAGTAATTGTTCCTGTCTTTACTTTATTTGTGTATTTGACCTTTAGTTTCGTGGCTATCGTAGAATTGTCCGGATCACTATATGATCTAAATACAATCGTATTTGCATCCTCAGTATTTGCATCGCCATTCTTCTTTGCCCAGGCTGATGAATCTTCTTTAGAGTCAACTCCCGGATATCCTACTGTTTTTTTATCACCAATAGTCAAACCATCATTATTTCTTTGCTGACCATCTTCTAATCCTTTTTTATATTTTTCCTTTCTACCATCCTTTATTGTACTGCCGTGTTGATTTGTCAAGTTGGTGGTCGCAGAAGTTAAATCAACCGTATCTCCTTCTTTATTATTTGTGGTAACCGGTTCACCATTTTCATACATTGTCCACGATGTATCAAAAACTTCTGTATCCACATCCTCACTCAGTGCTATATAGCTGCCTCGCCTGAACTGGTCTGAGAATGTAGCCGTCTCGCCATTGGCTAGTACAAATTTTCCATCGTCGCCCATTATATTTGTAGTAGACGATTTATCTGAAGAAATCGTATATACCGCATTATCCGGATACATCAATGTACCACTCTTAACAGAGCCATAATCAGCTATTTCATGCTGCTTTGTGACAAAGCCTGTCGGTTCAGTCACTTCAGCTGAAGGAATAAACTTGAAATCATCAAGGTAGAAATTCCTGCTGTAGTCATAGTTAAATTTAATATATTTCAACTTTGATAAGTCAATATCTGAATCTCTAACAAGCTGACTAACATCTACATTGACTGTTATCCACTTTTTATTTGAAAGTGAATTATTTATCGTTACTATATCCTGAGTCAGGTATTTTCCTGTTTGTTTGCCTTCGTCATCCTCCAACCCAATATACATATATTTTATACTCGGATTGTATGTATCGTCATAATAGAACTTAAACTGCAGGTATTTATAACGCTGTATTGTCTTTCCCACATTATAGGTTGCATCAAACTGCTCCTCATTCTTCGGTGAAATTATTCCCCATCGTCTATCTTTATATTTACCGCCCACATCATTATCGGCTGCCCACCAATGGACTACATCACTTTGACCATCCTTTTTTGGGTAGTTTTCGAACTTGTTTCCGTAAACACTTTGTATCTTAGAAGAATCAAATGTATCATTAAATACGGCTGGCTTAACTGTCCCTGCAGTTGCTTGTTTAATACCAAAATGTGTAGCCTGATTCTGTATAGTGAAGGGGAATACAGACGTATTGTCAAACAATGTGTCCGGGAATATATCCTTATTCACATCAGTTGTATCCACACTCTTCTCCACCTGGAACTGATTCTCGTCCGGGAAGTTGAATGATATAGACATATTTGACTCCCAGAGACCTCTCTCCATGTAGAACATGGTGAGGGTGTGCTCTTTGGTATTATCTGCATTTGGCAAAATTTCAGAAAAATTATATACATTAGAGTCTGCACGACCGCTTCCAGTACTATTCTTCACTCCATATACTGTAGCTTTTTTATCTTTAAAGTCGATAGTTCCTGAAACAACTCCATGATCTCCACCAACGTCAAGCACAAGTTGTCCATCAATGAACACCCACACATCGTCATCTCCGGAGAGATTGAACTCGATTGGTATATTCGTTGTATCTGCTTGATTTTTTGGGTTTTTTCCAACTACTGTTCCATCATCAGTAAGCTTGAACTTTAAATCAAATTTTTGTCCAAATCCATAGTTTAATTTACAAGCATTTCCTGATTGTGCACTTGTATTTAAAGGAAAATAATTTGCATCATGTGTTACATTATTATTATTCTCTGCAGTTTGTCCATGCACTCCTTCTTCAGTACTTTGAAGAAAATATTTTCCTGTTGAAGCATCTCTTTTAAGCTGCAAATTTTTGTTTGCTGCATCCTCTTTTGCGCTGTCAAATACCCAATATTCTGCCTCATACTTTTTATCTGTGCTACTTTCCTTGGATTCCTTAATAAAAGGAAACGAAACATCATTATATACTTTTCCAAGAACTGCATTCTTTAAATTGTGTCCATTCAGAAAATCCTCATTAAAATACGGCGACAGCACAGTTCCTCTATCAGTCTTTATCTCAAGACGACCCTTATTTAATTGTCGAGCTACCAATCCCTGTGTAGCACTTTGGCTGGTTTTAAGCTCTTTTCCATCAATGCCCCACATTGAATTATTCTCATAATAAAACTTATTTGTATTATTATATCCAAATAAGTTAAGTGAGTTGGCAATCTGCGAAAAATGAGTACTTCCATCATCATAATTTTGAAAGTTACCGGTATACAATGGATCTATTGCTCCATTTGAATAATAATAATAACTTAATGCCTGATCCAGCTGTCTGAATGGTTGATATATACGATCCGTATAAATACTTGTAGCTTGATAATTATCTCTGTTGTATCCATTCAGCTCATAGTCAGAATAATAGTCATACAGTGTAGTGTTGACGTATAGCTTATCATTGTCTCGTTTATATGGTTCCTCTGCCACATCTACAATCGATTTCTCTGTTTTAGCACCATCACCATCCTTAATTTTGCCTTCGGCATTTCTAACAGTTCCTACTTCGTCCCAGTAACCGGATCTCCTAACATTATTATATATACTATCATCGCTCGAATCCGCATAAAAGCAAGGATTGTTGTACAAATTCCATGGAATGGTCAAATTCATAGTATAATGCGAGGTAGTGCTAAATCCTTTTCTCATTTTTTGAACATCTAAGGTTGTGTCACCATTTCCATTAGCTGAACTGTAAAATACAATATGATCGTACATTGCATCTAAATCAGTCTTATATACACTACCTTTTTTTTCACTATCACGCTCTAAGACTATATTTTTAAACGAATCACCTTGATCATTCCATGCAAAGCACCATACCTTCTCATTTGGTTTTGGCAGAGAATTATCCGCTGTATCACCAGCATAAGAAAGCTCTGACAATGTCGCATCAAAATATACTGTATATGTACCACTAGGGTTATTTCTATATATACTTAATCCGGCATTTCCTTCACTATCTATAGTAACAAAACTCCGGTTTCCATTTGGATAAAATCTATAGATAATATTATCTTTTTCCACTTCTATAATAGTGTCTGATGATAATGTTTTTCCATTGAGGTCATAGCTTAGGATTGTATTATCTTCTACAATAACATTTTCATAAATACCATTCCCTATTTTCACTTTTATACTATCTTTTTCGTCAATAGGGAAATCAGTTTGTTTAAAATATAGCTTTTTAATTGTCGGTTCAGATGAATTTTTCTTATCTTTACTCCATACTGAATTTATTGAACCAGTGCTATTGTTGCTTACTGTTCCATAATATAGGACGCCACCTTTGCTAATTGCTGTTGCTAAGTCAAAGGAATCCGTAATAGGGTTGTTTTTAGCATCAATAAATCTCACATATTGATATGCATTTCCATTCACATCATTTGGAACTGTTACTTTACCATCCGTTACCTGTTCACTTGTAGAGTCATCATACTTGCCATCTAAGCTGAACTGTGCCTGTACTCCGCTCAGCTCACTTGCTGTCATATCCACAAATGACAAACTTTGTCCTGCATTTGATGTATATTCTTTTAATGCATATACAGCTTGTCCATCAATCGGACCAGTTGCAGTGCCATTTTGTGCATATACCTTTCCTTTTTTAAGAACATCCGCTGACATTTCAGTTCTGTAATAAGGCTTCTTCTTTATTGGATTATCATTGTCATTACCATAGTCACTATATTTCGTATATGTAAAAAAGAATTTGTTATCTGGTTTAATGTTCCAACTTGAAGCATTCCAATACCAATATCCGCTATTTGGATCGTATTCACCTTTATGTACATCAGCCCATCCATTAACATTTAATTCAATATCAGCGTCTGCTTTAGTCCAATCCACTTCTCCTAGATTCATTCCTGCAGGATTTAAATATATATAATTCTGATTTATCGTAAAGGTTGTAGTAGCAGTCTGCTCCTCCGCAGACACACTTCCCCCATAAACTGCTGTTCCCAATATAACAAGCAATGCCATCACAATGCTGACTATTCTTTTGAACATTTTTCTCATCATCCTCATCATCAACTCTCCATGCGATTCTTCTCTTAGACTTTTTTCGTTATATATATAATTATATTTTTTTCGATGCTTTTCGTAAATATAATTTTTTTTAGATTTGTATCACTATTTTCATTTCTTTTCTTCATATGTTAATCTGTTTCTACCTCACCCCGTATTTTTTGCGCTTTCTATACTCGCTTGGACTCATTCCACAAAACATCTTAAACCGCTGTCCAAAATACGATACATTATCAATGCCTACCTTCTCACAAATCTGGTTAACCTTCATATTGGTGGTCTCAAGCAGTCTCTTTGCCTCATCTATACGCTTGGAGATAATGTAATGACTGACTGTATCCCCTGTCGACTGTTTGAAAATAAGACTCAAATACCCCGGTGAAAGAAAGACCATATCTGCAAGGCTCTCCAGGTTTATCTTCTCTGACAGATGCGCCTTGATATAGCTTTTGACCAGTGCTACATCCTTTCGGATCTGCTTGTCATCTGTAGCGATATTTTCACCATAATTACAGATATTTTCTTCTATGATATTATATAACTCGTTTAGAGATTCTGCCTCAAAAAGCCTCTCGACCTGTTTCTTCCCCGGTCCATAGACACTTCCATGAGCTGCATTGTCCAGCTCAAGCGCAATCTCTGCAAAAACAAACTTCACAAATGTCTCGGAGTCCGATTTATTCTGAAACATCATGTGCTTCAAGTGCCCATACTCTCTTCTGACAAGCTCGATATCCCTCTTTCTGATGTACATAAGCAGCTTGTTTATACACTCCGCTCTCTCAGATTCATCACGTTCGACAAACTCATCATCATCCTCGTAGTAGATGCCATTGTTGTCAGCAAAAAATCTGTTTTCCATAAGCTTTAGAAGCCTCTGACAGCTGTCGTGTATCTCATAGATATCATTCATGCCTGCGCCAACAGCAAGATAGCATTGCTGACCATACACCTCAGTAAGCATATAGTATATGCCCTCAGCCATATAGCTTAACCTGCTGTAATGATTCTCACAAAGCAGGATGAGCACATAGTTGCCGCCCAGGCTGACAGCCTCTGCCCTTGAAGCAAAGCTCTCATTTATTCTATCAATGACTTTATCGGCATTTTCATTCCAAAATGCACTGTCTACCCACAAAAGCATGATATTACTCACATGTTGGGCAGAGTTTAAATCATTCATTTGTGTGAATCTCATAAGCTCGTCCATATACCGCCTGTTTCCTGTTGCAATATATTGCGACAGCAAAAATCCACACATTAAAAATGTCATCTTGTTTTTTTGTTCTTCATTTTTTCTGCTATCATGTATCTCACAAATCATCTGTGCCATGCACGACGCAATCTCTGTCGGTGCAACAGGCTTTAAGATATACAGCTCCACTCCATGCTCTATCGCCATTCGGGCGCTCTCAAAATCACGCTGTCTGCTTACAATCACTATATGTATATGAGGATTGACACCTTTTTCTCTGGCATAGCCTATGATATCTGTCCCGGTCTCTATGCTGTCAAAAATCTCCGTAAGCATGATATCTATTCTGCGCTCACCAAGCAATTGTGCAGCTTTTTGTGGATTTGCCACCTCCATTATCTCGTATATAAAATCAGAGTCTGCGCTCTCGATTATTTCCCTTAACTCCTGTCTGTCCTTATTGTTGCTATCCAGGATTAGTATATTCAACTTCTCCATTTTTGCCCCCTAAACTAAACAAAACACTGTCGATGCAACCTATATATTTAGTACAATTATATAACAACCCAGTACCTTTTTCAACTTGTGAAAGCTATATAACTACTTTGTCAGGCTGTACACCACAGCATAATATCAAATAACAGCCCATGTCTCATTGAGTCATAGGCTGTTATCATTAGTTCAGTTATTAAAATATATACTAGCAGCAGAACATCTGCCAGCAAAGGAATGTGGCTAGCAGACTGCAGCACTCGCTGCCCCTGCCACTAGGGCGTCCGTATATGTCTCCCATATCCGAATACCACGAGCCACCATTTTCAATTATCTGCATAAACTGGCGGTACTGCATGTTGTTTGGCTCAAGCGACACTGCTCGCTGTATGTGTTCTATGGCTGTCGCTGTGTTGCCGAGCTTTTGGTTTGCGATGGCACTGTAGTAGTACCACCTTCCGCGTCTCTCAGCAAAAGGTACCTCCTCAAGCACCTTCAGTGCCTCATTGTAGTAGCCGTTGCTGATGAAATTGCCTGCTGCACGCACCTTTGGATTGTCATCCTGTGCACTGCTGCCTGCATTATTGTAGGTATAGCGGCCATAGAAACCGCCAAACGGTCCACCTGCTCCAAATGGATCACCTGCTCCCGGTCCACCACCATATGCTCCACCATAGGAGCTGCCTCCGTATGAGCTGCTGCTTCCCGCACCGCCATATCCACCGGCTCCGGCAGCACCGGACTGCTTTTCCTTCATTATCTGGTCATATGCCTGCTGCACCTGCTTAAACTTCTCCTCAGCCTGATCCTTGTTAGGATTGTTGATATTGGCATCAGGATGATATTTTCTGCTTAAGCTCCTGTAGGCCTTTTTTATTTCATCATCACTTGCACTGCGGCCGACACCGAGCACCTGATATGGATCTATCATTTATGTTTCTTCCTTTTCTTCATCTGAATATACTCATACTTGCTCCACACACCGGAGTATAGAACATTTCTGATTATATCCGCATGTAAGAGAATTGGCAACCTCTCAAATATTTTTGCCGCCTCTGAAAGCATAGATGTCATCATAAGCCGACAGGATTTGTCAAATTTTTCCTGATCATTATTGCAGCAATGCATGAGCTGTATAAGTGGATTATATGATTTCTTTTTCACATCATCCCCTATGTCCTCATACGCATCCATTATATAAATAAATTTGCCCATGTAGCAGCCAAATTCCTTCAAATCCGTCTGCCACTCATCCTGCTTCCACGCAAAAAGTACGCCGAGCATCTCCCCTGTCAGCCCCGCAACTGCATCAATATTGGTATCATTGCTCTTCTCGCACTCTGTAAGCCTTGCAATGTAGTCCTCTATCGCCTTAGCCTGTACCGGATAGCCTTTTTTGGCCTTCTCAAAGTCCTTTTTCAGCATCTCTGCGTATGTCTTCTTCGGCAGGCTTTTATCGTCCTTCCAGTCATCTATCAGATTGTAGTATGCAAGCAGTATGTTCATAGCTGCAGCATACTCTGTAATCTCATTGGTGCGAAGTGTACGCTTCTTCGTAGGGTGCACGCTGCATACAAATCCATCCCGCGTCACACTATCCGGCTCGTACAAGCCTGTCAGAAGCACTATAAGAAAAGTCATGTCATAGTTTAGTGCCATCTGTGCACGCCTGCCATACTGCGACTTCATTGTCTGGCACAGCCCGCAATAATAGCTTTGATATATTTTTTTATTTTTCTCGGACAAGGTGTCCTTATTGACAGTTATATATCCAAACATTTCTCTTCTCCATGCTCTTATGTACAAGTATATATTGACATACTAGCTGCGTCTCACGAACTGCTCTCTGCACTTCGGACAGGTAATACAAATCTTGCCATGTCCTCTTGGCACCCTGACCTCCTGCTTGCACATAGGGCACTTGAAGAACTTGTACTGCTTCCTCTGTGCAAAGCGCTTTTTCCTGCGCTCTGCCTTTACGGTCCACTCATACCTGGCATTTAAAAACTTCTGATTCTCTGCATAGCGCTTGTTTATATTCCTCGAAAATACTCGAAAATACATATGTATCATCAGTCCTATTGCCAGTATATCAAGTATCGCCGACCTTGTAAATATTGAAACCAAAAGTAATATCATTACTACCCATGACTCAGCCCTTGCAAGCTCGTCCATCCCGTTTCTTCCATTCATAAATCTGATAAATTTTTCTCTCATATTACCGCCTCGCCCTATATTTTCATTATAGTCAAATTCTTACCTCATACAGTATCCACGCTATGAATTTGAGGTTTTAAATCGCTCTTTACATTATTAAGATAATATTGAAGATAAAAACCGTCAATAGACCTATCGTCTTTTAAGAAACATTTTATATTTCGTTTATTAAAGTTGGTAAAAGGGCTTGATTTTTGGAAAAATGCTTGGTATATTAAATAAATATGCAGGACAGGTGATCGCGGCTGCAGGTGTCGAAAGACCGCAGGTGAGGAAAGTCCGGGCTTCATAGGGCAGGATGCCGGTTAACGGCCGGTGGAGGAAACTCTAAGGACAGTGCAACAGAAATATACCGCCACTTTTGTGGTAAGGGTGGAATGGCAGTGTAAGAGACTACCGCCTCACTGGTAACAGGGAGGGCACATGTAAACCCCATCCGAAGCAAGACCGAAACAAAGCTTTGACGTGGCCCGCCAGCTTTAGGTAGGTCGCTTGAGGCGTCTGGCAACAGGCGTCCTAGATAGATGATCACTCAACGACATAACCCGGCTTATCGTCCTGCGTATTTTAATAATTTAAAGCCTATTGGCGTTTCGTAAAATAACTTATCAGTAACGTGCGCCGCAAGGTGCAACATTAAAAATGCAACTGAGATATCTCAGTTGCATTTTGTTTTTAGTTTTAAACATTAAAGCAGCTTCCTCCTACAAACTCACGAAGCAGTGAATTGTTTGGTATGCCGTCAGCCGGCATCGGAAGAAAGTAGTCTAAGAGCTTAAGCAGCCTCTTTGCCTCGAGATACTCCGGGCAGTCTCTTTCTATGCCAAAAAGCAACGGCTCCGCATACACCTTGAGTACTGCAAGCTCATACACAAGTGCAGAGTTGAACATCACATCCGCCTGTTCCTGAAAAGGAAAGATATTCTCCCTTTCACCCTTTCTGACAGACGGCCACATAGCGATGGTCTCCATGGCATTGGTACCTCGTGTACGCGCATCACGCACAATCCGGCGTATAAGTCTTTCATCTGTGGTGGAAAGAGGATTGTGCTCGTCAATATTGAGCTGTGTAAGCGCTGAGATATAGATTTTGAACTTGTGCTCAGGCGGGATAAGCTGTGAAAGCCTGTCATTCAGGCCGTGGATTCCTTCTATGACAAGTATATCATCAGCTCCCAGCGTCAGCTTTCTTCCGCGGTACTCTCTCTTTCCTGTCTTGAAATTGAAGGAAGGCATATCAACAGCCTCTCCTTTAAGAAGCCTGTTCATATCCTCATTGAACAGCTTTATATCAATAGATTCAAGGCACTCAAAATCAAAGCTTCCGTCCGGATTCTTCGGGCAAAACTCCCTGTCCACATAATAGTCATCCAGACTTAACGGATGTGGCTTTCTGCCCTTTGCGATAAGCTGGATTGACAGTCTGTTGGCAAACGATGTCTTGCCTGATGATGAAGGACCTGCTATCATGACAAATTTCTTTTTGTCATCCGAAGCGATCTGCGCTGCAAGATTTCCTATCTTCTGCTCCATCAGTGCCTCCTGAAGCAGCATGATTTCCTGTCCCCTGCCTGCTGCAATCGCATCATTTAGTGAGCCTATCGTGCCTATTCCAAGCATCTTGCTCCATTCCCTGGAATCATCCAGCGTGTGAAACAGCTTATTTGATGTCACAAGCGGCTCAACGCTCCTGCTGTGAGCACCCGGAAAAAGAAGCACAAAGCCACTCTCATACGGCACTATATCAAAGTATTTGAGCATGCCTGTCGAGGGTGCCATAAATCCGTAGAAATAATCCACCACACCATCCAGCTCATAGAGATTGACTCTGGAGCTTCTCCTGTAGTGCAATAACCTCTCCTTATCATGCTGCCCTTTTCCCTTGAAAAGCTGCTCCGCATACTGTGTTTTTGCACTGTGCTTGGTAATTGGTAGGTCTTTTTCCACAAATGAGTACATGCTGCATACTATCCTGTCGATATCATGCTCTGTAACGCTTTTCTCAAGCTGACAATAATAGCCCTCACCGAGCGAATGCATCACATGAAGCTGTGTCATGCTGCCATATACATCGTATATAGCCCTCTGCAAAAGCAGCACAACACTTCTTCTGTATGTACGCCTGCCATCCCTGTCAGCTGTCGTCACGAAGCTAAGCTCACAGTCACTTTTTATTTTCTTATTCAGTTCACGAAGCCTGCCGTTTACAATTCCAAGGATTATGTCATCCTCATAATAATCCTTGAATCTGTCCGCTACGGCTTCTAAAGTATCACTTTCTGATGCTGTCACTGCCATGACCTGTCCGTCCGGCAAGGTCACCTTCACACTATATTCCTGCATTTCTTATTGCCCCCATAGTCGAATATGCTGCCTCATTGTATGCCATCATCTCGTTTATCTGCTCGATTCTGTCCATGATGGAATCACTCATCTCCTGTGTCCTTAGCTGCTGCATGATGCCAGCCAGCTTGTGGTGTTCCCTGACAAGAAACTTCCGAAGCACCGGATTACCGTTTTTGATAAGTACCGGTCCATACAAATCGCATACAGTAACCGTCGTCTCGTCCATATTGTCCCATGCGGAATTGTCCGCACACGGCACACATCTGAACATCGGATAGTATTTTCCGTCCTCCAAAATCATATCCTCATCAACTATCTTATAGCCTGTGTTCCTTACATATTCACGGACTTTGCTCACTTCCGACTGTGGCTGCAGAATCAGCTCCTTTGCCGACCTGCACACTGTCTCCCCTGCGGTTAAAATGTGAATAACAAGCTCTCCTCCCATTCCTGCTATGACAATAGAGTCAACCTCTCCGTCGTGTATCGCTTCAAGCCCATTGGAAAGCCTTGTGGTAATCTGCTCTGTCAGACCGTTTGCCATTATATGCTCATTGGCGCGCTCAAGCGGTCCCTTATTTATATCAACAGCAATTGCCTTCGGTATTATATTACCCTGCACCAGGGCAATAGGCACATAGCCATGGTCGGTTCCCACATCACACAGCGTGTAGCCGGCCGTGACCATTGATGCCACTGCCTTCATTCTTCTGGATAGCCTAATCATCTTACTCTAAGTAGTCCTTAAGCTTTCTACTTCTGCTAGGATGACGAAGCTTTCTTAGTGCCTTTGCCTCAATCTGGCGGATACGCTCACGAGTGACGTTGAACTCCTTACCTACCTCTTCAAGGGTTCTGGCTCTGCCGTCCTCTAAGCCAAAGCGGAGTGTGAGTACCTTCTGCTCTCTCTCTGTAAGAGTGCCAAGCACCTCCTCAAGCTGCTCCTTAAGAAGTGTGAATGCTGCCGCATCTGCAGGAACCGGTACATTATCATCCTTGATGAAATCACCAAGATGTGAATCCTCCTCCTCACCGATTGGAGTCTCAAGCGAAACAGGCTCCTGTGATATCTTGAGTATCTCACGCACACGATCTACCGGCATGCTCATCTCCTTGGCAATTTCCTCCGGTGAAGGCTCTCTGCCAAGCTCCTGAAGGAGCTGCCTTGACACACGGATGAGCTTGTTGATCGTCTCAACCATATGCACAGGAATACGGATTGTTCTGGCCTGATCGGCTATGGCTCTTGTGATAGCCTGGCGAATCCACCATGTGGCATATGTAGAGAATTTGTAGCCCTTCTTGTAGTCGAACTTCTCAACTGCCTTGATAAGACCTAAGTTTCCCTCTTGAATCAGGTCAAGGAAAAGCATTCCTCTTCCCACATATCTCTTTGCGATGCTGACAACAAGACGCAGGTTTGCTTCTGCAAGACGCTTTTTGGCATCTGCTCCCTTGTCCACATCCTTCTGCAGTGTCTTTATCTCTTCCTTTATCTCAGCCTTTTCCTCTTCCGATGCACCATCAAGGCGGCCCTTTAGTACATTGATCTTCTCGATTGCTACCGCTCCGTCCTCCATATTCTGGGCGAGCTCAATCTCCTCATCTGCTGAGAGAAGAGGTACCTTACCGATTTCCTTAAGATACATACGGACAGGATCCTCGACGCTGACTCCCTCCGGTACCGAGAGATCAATCTTTTCAACCTCTACCTCATCCTCTTCATCGAGTATGATATCATCATCCACGTCATCATCATTGCTGATTTTAAGCACGTCTATTCCGTTTTGCTCGAGATAATCTATTACCATCTCAAACTTCTCCGGATCCAGATTTAAGTCCTTGAAAAAATCTGCAATTTCCTGGTATTCGAGCATATTCTTTTTCTTTTTTCCAAGCTCAAGAATCTCAATAAGCTTCTGCTGGAATTTCAGTCTCAGCTCCTGCTCCTGTGCCATGTCTTTTTGTTCCTTTTTCTTTGCCATTTTATTTTCCTCTTTATTCTGGTATTTTTTGCAATTCTTCGAGTGCACGCTTATCCTCAATAATCCTCATCATGCCCTCCATATCTGTAGGTGCCAGATGCTTTGAGCGGTAGTCTATGCTGTTTTGCTTGATACGGACAACAGTCTCCCTGAGTGCGGTTGCCTTGTCATTTTTTCCCTCCACCTGATGGATTGTGGCATTGAAAAGCCCTGCCACCTCACGCTGTTCGTCCTCATCGGTAAACATGCTTACTATCCTGGCCGGATTTACTGTATGCGTGGTCTCGTACTGTGAAAAAACCTCCTTAGCCACCTTGTGGTACAGCTCTTCGGTAAAGTCATCTGCACTGATACGCCCCTTTATCCTGTCAAAAAGTGAATTATCCTCTATGAGCCATGTGAGGAGAAGCTTCTGCGACTGCTTCATGCCATCCTCCTTTTTATTTTTCTCATTGATTCCACTTTTAAGCTTTGTCTGGGGCTTTACGATACCGCCCTTCATTGCCATACTGTTTACGAGCTTTCTTAAGTCGTCGTATGGTATGCTGTACTCTCTTGACACTGCCTGCGTATAGTTTGTCCGCTCAAGCTCCTCGGTAAAACCAAGCAGCTTCTTTGCGATTTCATTATAAAATGCGGTTTTTGACTCGGGATCGTCCATATCATAGCCTGCCTGCATGATCCGTATCTGAAACATAAAGCTGTTTTCAGCCTTTTTGATACGCTCCTCATACTCCTGTGCGCCAAGCGCCTTGATAAACTCATCCGGGTCCTTGTACGGCCGCATGTTAATGACCTTTGTTGTGATGCCTACCTCCTTGAGTATCGGAATCGCACGCAGCGCTGCCTTTACCCCGGCGCCATCACTGTCATATGTCAGATACACCTCATTGGTGTATCTCTTTAATAGTGAGGCATGTCCGCTCGTGAGCGCCGTACCAAGCGACGCCACCGCATTGTCAAAGCCCGCCTGATGCAGTGCTATGACATCCATGTAGCCCTCACACAAAAGGAGCTGGTTTTTCCTCGTGCTCCTTGCTATATTAAGTCCGTAAAGATTACGGCTCTTATCAAATATCTTTGTCTCCGGAGAGTTTAAATACTTTGGCTCTCCGTCACCCATCACCCGGCCTCCAAAGCCTATGACGCGGTTGTGCACATCCATAATCGGAAACATTGCACGATTCCAGAACTTATCGTGCCCGCCTCTGACCTCATCTATCGTCACAAGACCTGTCTCCTTAAGTATCTCATCATCATAGCCCTTGCTGCGCAGATACTTGTACAGATCATCACTGTACTGGTCCGAGTAACCAAGCCCGAACTTCTGCATTGTCTCATCGGACAGCTCTCTCTTTTTGAAATACTCATGCGCCCTTTGTCCTCTCGGTCCACGAAGCAGCATATAAAAATACTTTGCAGCCTCTTTATTTATCTCAAGCAGCTGTGTGCGCCTGTCTGCCTCCCTCCTTTGTGCTGAGGTCATCTCCTGCTTTGGAAGCTCAATTCCCACACGGTCTGCAAGCTCCTGCATGGCCTCTGGAAAGGTGAAGTTCTCATACTGCATGAGAAATGTAAATACATTGCCTCCGGCTCCACAGCCGAAGCAATAGTACATCTGCTTATTCGGTGAGACGGAAAAGGATCCTGTCTTTTCGTTATGGAATGGGCATAATCCAAAATAGGTACTTCCCTTTTTCTGAAGATGCACGTAGCTTCCTATGACATCGACTATGTCATTTCGCGAACGTACCTCCTCTACAAGCTCGTCAGAGTAGTACGGCATTTTATCATCCCCTTACTGTTCATCTTTGTTGGCGCCCGGTGAAAATCTTAATATCCATCTATTTCCCAGGCTACCGGTACGAAATACTCGTGGAATTTCGTGGTGGCATACTGGTCTGTCATGCCTGATATATAGTCGCATATGATGCGCCCCTTGTCATCCCCCTGACCTAGCATGGCGAGGTATTTCTGCGGCAGCTCCTCTATATGCTCCATATAATAGAAGTAAAGCTGCTTGAGCATCGCCTTGGCCTTTTTCTCCTCGCTTTTTGCGACTGGATTGTTATAGAGGTTTGCGAACATGAATTTACGCAAATCCTGCATTGCCTGCGCGGACTCTTCTGACATGCATATATCGTCCTTTCCCATGCTGTTTGTGATGATATTGTGCACCATATGATTGAGCCTGGCCTTGGTGCTGTGTCCAAGCGTGTTTCTTATCTCAAGCGGTATATCATCCTCGCACAGAAGCTGTGCGCGGATTGCATCATCAAAGTCTGAATTTATGTAGGCTATCTTGTCTGAAAGCCTGACTATTTTGCCCTCTAAGGTGTGTGGCATGAGCGATGTCTGGTGATTTAGCATACCATCTCTGACCTCCCAGGTCAGATTGAGTCCTGCTCCGTCCTTTTCGAGCTTCTCCACTATGCGCACACTCTGCTCATTATGCTTAAAGCCACCCTCGTATATCTCATTGAGGATACGCTCACCCGCATGTCCAAACGGTGTATGCCCCAGATCGTGTCCCAGCGCTATAGCCTCCACCAGATCCTCATTCAGTCTCAGTGCCTTGGCTATTGTCCTGGCATTCTGCGACACCTCAAGTGTATGCGACATACGTGTGCGGTAATGGTCGCCCTTTGGTGTAAGAAACACCTGTGTCTTATTTTTCAGACGCCTGAATGCCTTGCTATGCAGTATCCGGTCCCTGTCCCGCTGAAAAACAGGCCTGATATCGCACTGCGGCTCATCATAGTCCCTGCCTCTTGAGTTGATGCTCAGGCATGCGAACGGACTAAGTATTTCCTGCTCACGTTTTTCTATCTGCTCGCGAATAGTCATTTATCTGCCTCCTCGCTGTCACAGTCGTTATGTTCTGCTGCTATTCACACACAAATGTAACAAATACATTCCACTAATTATGCTCTACACTAATAGTGCTCTACACTAATTATGCTCTACACTAGTTATTATTCGACGTGATTTTTAAAAATCCTTTTTTTATTTCTTTTTACTTTAATTTTCTTTCGGCAAAAATTAAATGCTATATCAATTACCGCCGAGCACATGGCGCAGCATCTGAAGCTGTCCGCCTGTGATTTCATTGTCGTAGCTGCCATAGTAAAATTTATCGTCTTTTGCCAGTATGCAGCCCACCCAGGTGCCCACATGACTGTCACTTTCTATGGCATCCTTCATGGATTTGTAGCCCTCTATTGTAAAATAGGCATCATAATCCTTAAAGTCTGCCGGATTTATTTTCACTGCGCCAAAGGTATCCTCAAGACTTTTTATGAAATCCTCATCGCACTCCGTATAGCCTGTGACATCCTTGCTGTAGCGCGACTCTGACTGCCACTCCTCATCCCACATGAGAAAAACACTGCAGTCCTTCCATGAATTGCTTTTTTCAACTACAGACAGCTTCTTGTAGGAATTTGATGCGTTGCCCGCCATCTGTAAATATGTATCGTCACCGTTCTTATTCATATATAAGAGGTTTGATGCTGCAACCTCATAGTACCTGCTGCTATAGTCCTGATTCTTGTATACAATATAGCCAAGCGGACTGCCAGTCCCTGCATAGTCAAGCTCTATGGTTATCGGAATATACACCTGACTGTCATATACCATAGGCCCAAGCCTGTCATCATTTGTGATACAGCTTGCGACCTTTTCATACTCAGCCGGCTCGTTTGAAGGCGACATGAAATATGTGTAAACAACAATAATTGCAATGACAACGACCGGCACAATGACTATTACAGCTTTTATGGTTTTCCTTCGAACCCTGCGTCTGTGAATGCGCACTTTCCTGTCTGCATGTTCATCGCAATACCTGTATTTCACCAGTCTGTATACAACGAAAAGCTCCAGCACAAGCAAAAGCACAGCAAAGGCCATCATACAGCCGGCCTGCCACATCACCTTGTGATTGACAAATTTCTTGTCTATAAACCTAAGCGGTATGAGTATTATCGTCCAAAAAAGCGTATTTCCCAACACATACCGTGCATATATTTTCCTGCTTTTTATCACGGTAAGCGGAAAAATTGAAACAATCACTGTCAGCATGAGCACAATTGCAAAAAAATACCCCCATATCTCTGACAGGGTTGAGCCGTACAGTGCCTTGAAATACTGCGCCGGACCAAGCTTTTTGATATTGCCCCAGCCTGAGTATTTTGCAATGAATAACACTACCGTGCCGATAAACCATGTCAGTATATAGATGCCCATATAGCATGCCATATTTTTCCTTGCAAAGCTGCCATATCTCATAACGGAATATGACACAAGCACCCCTGCAAGCACAGGAAATCCGCCCACTCTGCCAATCAAAAGATTTACATACTCCATAACAGCAAAGGACAAAACAAACACACATATTACATTAATATAAGATAGATTCAATCTCTTCACGCTGCAATCCCATCTCCAATATAATAATCAAATTCCTGTGACAGCTGTACCCCTCAGTGTGGCAGGCAACGGTTACAGACCATTAATAGCCAATAGGCTTTCAAAATTATCTGCACAAAATAAAATAGGAAGCCGTTCACCGACTTCCCTGTTAATGCAGGAGATGGGACTTGAACCCACACGATATTGCTACCACAGGCACCTGAAGCCTGCGCGTCTGCCAATTCCGCCACTCCTGCGAACAAGCATTATTCTACCAAAAAGTTTAGAAAAATGCAAGCATAAATTTAAAAAACTATACGAAATGTATGAAAAACTATAAATCTGTTACTACACCAGCTTTGATATATCTAAAACCAGTGCATCAATCTCCCCCTGTTTTGTGGCCCAGCTGGTACAGAATCGCACTACAGTGCCATCCTTCTCTCTTTCCATCTCTTCAAAATAGTATTTCTCGGCAAGTGTCTTCTTCTGCTCATCCGATAAAATCACAAACTGCTGATTTGTAAAGCTCTCAACCCAAAACGGTACCTTCTTCTGTTCAAATGCCTCTTTAATCTGCATGGCAAGCTCATCGGCACGCTTTGTCTTTTCAAAATAATCGCCATTCTCAAGCATAGTGGCAAACTGTAAGCCCATCAGCCAGCCCTTTGCAAGCACTGCACCGTTTTGCTTCATATAAGCCTTAAAACGATACTTGATATCCTCAGCATTTATAACCAGCGCTTCGCCAAAGAGCGCACCACACTTTGTGCCACCGATATAAAAAACATCCGAAAGCATGGCAAAATCACAAAGTGTAAGGTCATTTTTATCTGAGCCCAGTCCATATCCCATTCTCGCACCATCAACAAACAGGTACATGCCGTATTTCTTGCAGACAGCACTGATATCGCAAAGCTCTCTTTTCGTGTAAAGAGTACCCTGCTCAGTCGGAAATGAAATATAAACCATCTTTGGCTCTGTCAGATACTCAGGCTTTGCATTGTCATAATACTCTGCGGCACATGCCTCAATCTGCGCAGCACTGATTTTACCATCCGTGTTAGGAAGCGCAAGAATCTTATGACCTGTATTCTCAATAGAAGCTGCCTCGTGGCAATTGATATGTCCCGTATCCGCTGCAATCACGCTCTGCACCGGTGAAAGCGCCGCCGCAACCACAACATAATTTGCCTGTGTCGCACCCGGAATAAATTTAATCATTGAATCATCTCTGCCAATAAGCCCCTTAATAATCTGCTCAGCCTTATCGCACCACTCATCCTCACCATATCCCGGATAGCTGGTTGTATTTGTATCCGCCAATGCCTTCAAAATGCAATCAAATGCACCGCGGTTGTAATCGTTATTAAATCTAATCATAAAAATCTTACCTTTCCTGACTTATCAATCAATATATGGCGCCTGCTCTGCAACAACCGAAGCCTTGCGGAAGATGGGTTGCAAGACGTCCGGGGGATGTCTGTTCTGCAACGACCGTAGCGGAGCGGAGACCTTGGACCCATGGGCGCCTGCTCTACCACGACCGTAGTCTTGCGGAAGATGGGGCGAGTGAGGTCCGGGGGACCTCATGCCACGAGCCGACCGAGCCGGAGGCGAGACCTTGAACCATGGGTTCAAGGCTCGCTTCGGCTTTGAACAACAAGACAGGGACCAAACGTTTTGCTTGATCCCTGTCTTATTGTTCAATGCGGAAGATGGGACTTGAACCCACACGATTGCAATAATCACAAGATCCTTAGTCTTGCTCGTCTGCCAGTTCCGACACTTCCGCATGTATTTTGTTTTCGCCGCTTGTCTCACGCGACTCGTATATAATATCAGATTGTTTTCAAAAATGCAAGCACTTTTTTCAAAAAAATCATATTTTTTTACAGACTCTTTTCATAGCACAAAAACGGCTGCCCAAACAGGCTGCATTCACCCACTGTATCAAATCCAAATACTGCATACGAGCGCAGAGCCTTCACATTAAGCTTGTTGACTAAAAAATGCACACTTTTGTATCCTCTCCTTGCGAGTTCTTCCATCCCAAATACCAGCATTTGTCTAGCGATTTTCTGATTCTGAAAATCCGGATGAACCGCAAGTCTTGAAAGCTCAGCCCCGGGTGCCAGTTTATGGCTCCAGCAATCAAGCCTCTCCACCTGTGGATCATCATCAATTGAAATCGCTGCGATAATTCTGTCCTCTTTGCTTCCGGCATCAGCATTAATCTCCTGCCCATCAATCATTACAAACAAAGATTCTCTACCAAGATCAAACTCAATCTCCTTCATTCCCGGATAAGAATCATCCCATGGACAAAACTCCCTGCCTAGCTGTATCTTATACAATTTTAAAATTTCTTCTTTATTTTCTTCTGTAGCTGCTACTATTTTTCTCATTCTGTTTCTCATTTCCAACTAAATATAATGGTCAAAGGGGGGCTCAACCTTGCAAACTTGAATTGAGATTTCATGTATTCCAAGGGATTTAAAATGCTTCTGCTCATATCTCCATTTACATTTTATTATTTATAAAATTTAGAAATTTGCACTGATATTTGTAAATGGAGATTGATTCATCTAAAATTATTTTATTGTCGACTGTATTTTACTGCTTTCACGACTGTCTCAATGCAATTAATTGTTAATGCCAAAATGATGATTGAGAGAAATACCTTATTATAGTGTATAAAAACATGTGAAATACCTTCTGCATCCGTTCCAAGTAACTGCTCAATACCATCAAAAAATCCACTATTCATAATCCTATCATTTAACAGCCAAATGCTTGTTAATACTCCATCAATAATATTGGTAATAATGGTAACAAGCATCACTCTTTTGGTATAGCTGCCATCAATAAGTCTCACACTGTCCCTTGTAACACCCAAAATTCCAAATACAAGAATGAAATACCATGTTTGTCTGATATATTCTAAATTAAAAAGTGGTTCATACACAACTACCCCATTTTTTACAAATGCAATGCATAAAATCTGTGGGCATACAAGAAATACAAGAGTAAAGATAACCGAAAAAACAATTCCTACAATCGCATCTACTTTTGAAATCCTATTAGACTTTTGTGGAACAGGAGGCAAATTATCTATTCCATCATTTAACCCATCCACCTTAATTCCTTTTTTATAAAAGAATGCAAATAATAATGTCACAAATGCAAATCCTGTCAATATACCGCCAAAAATCCCACCGATGGTTCTATAGATAGCTATATACCAGATTGTATGCGATGTTAATGCTGCCATAATTTGAGCAAGTAACATTCCTCCACTGATGCACACTGTCACAATTTTCAATACATACACATATAAACTGTAATACGGCTGTCCAATCAAACAATCCTGTGTTTCACCTTTATATTTCGAAGCTAACTCATTCGGGGTTCCCAGTTCCGTTAAAACAACTTTGATATCACGCTCCGTTGGAGTAACATCCTCACATCGTTCCTCCAACATATCTTGTATGATCGTCTCTAATTCCGCCGCCACATCTTTTTTCATGGCGGATTTCATATGTTTTGTAACTGCATAAATGTATCTGTCGATCAAATCATTTTTTACCATTTATTCTTCCTCCATTAAAACATTGATTGACTGTGAAAATTTTTTCCAGTGTTCTTTAATTTTTTTATAAACCAGCTTCCCATCTTCTGTGATGATATAATATTTTCTTGGCTTCGTTGCCTCAGTTTCCCATTCACTTTTTAGCAGACCTTGACTCTCTAGTCTTCTCAGTAGAGGATATAATGTATTGCCTTCTATCGAAATACCTTTTCCTTCTAATTCCTTTACCAATGAATATCCATACATTGGTTTATTTAGTTGTGCTAACACTACCATAATGAGTGTGCCCCGTCTGAATTCTAAAATTAATCCTGAAACAATTTCATCACAATTCATCAAATCTCCTCCCTAGTATCCTTTATTTAAATCCACTGTGTTTATTGCACTGTATTGTGTGTTGCACACTATGTGTTTAACATAGTATACTGTGTATCACACATCATGTCAACAAGTTTATCCTTTACATTTTAAGTTTTGCATATTACGCCCTATATTATAAGGTGTCATCACAATTCATGTCCTCCTTACATTTAATACAATAACGCTGAAAAATGTGGTGTCAGTTACGGGAATAGCCAAGGATTTTGATATGGGATTAGCAATAGTGTAGATAATACAAAAAGGACAGTGTCCTCTCAACACTGTCCTCCCTAATTTACATGATTGAATTTTCATAATCTTGTAATTCGTGATATATCCCTTCTATGATGACCCTATTTCCAGCCACTCTATAAACCAATAAATATCTATGCTTTGCAAAACTTATTTATCATATTGCTTTTCTGCCAACTCTGAAAGTTCTACATCAAACTTCTCATTTTCTTATTTCACCAGCATCTCATAAGTAACCCCGTACTTCTGCGCAATCTCGCTTGCATAAGATTTTCCTTCCGGAGGCGCCACTTCAATCTGATAGGAGCGCTCTGTCCCCTTCATGTGCACGATCATGGAAAACGCTTTTCCATCTGTGTGCTCTGCCTTCTGCTGTTCTTCATTCATTTCCTCCACATCAAATGCCAGCTTATGCATATGTGTATTATAAATGGTCCTCATTCCCTTATGTAAAATTGCCCTGACACTGTCCTTGGCAATGTAGTATCCTTCTTCAAACGAAGTGGTAGAAAATGATTCATTCATCAAAAGCAGACTCCTGCTGTCAGCCTCCTCATAGATTGCCTTAAAACGCTTACATTCTTCCCCAAGCCTTCCTAAATCCAATGTCTTGTCCTCATCTGCCGGGAAATGGGTGTAAATACCTGTAACAGGGGAAAATGTAAATGCTTTTCCCGGAATATATATGCCACCCTGCGCCAACACAAACAACTGCCCAACAGCCTGTGTAATTGTCGTCTTTCCACCTCGGTTGGCACCTGTTAAGATATACACTCTCCTATTCCGGTCGAAATCCATATCATTCGGTACAATATTCCCGGACTCCTCTGTCTCAAAAACAGCAAGCTTTAAATTGTAAATTCCACGTGCCTGCATCATATACGGATCAGATTCATTTTCTCCCTCTTTATATACAGAAGCTTTAGCAAAGGTAAAGCCCTGTCCCTGCAATTTTTGAATGTACTCCGCCCATTTGATATAGTAGAGCAGCTCCGGAATCAACTCTGTCATGTCGGTAATGGTAATAGAAACATATTTGTTCAGTACTTCTCTGACTCTTTTCACCATATGTGAAATCATATGGTTGACGATTCGGTCTGTATAACGAGTCACATCCTTTGCCTGATCTCCCTCGGGAAGCTTCACAATGCCACCCCGGCTTTCCGACCGCATAACAGCTGTATCCATCACCTTCTGCATATGAGTGCTAATCACCGCATCTGCATTCACATCAAACGGTTGAAATTTGAAATTCTTTTTCCATATGGTATCCTCATTGATCCGATCCTTTGACGCAATATGGTCATAAAAATTGCCCAGGATTCCGGACTTGGTAAAATATTTGCTGTTTACAGATATCAGACCGATTCCGTCCGCTTCAAAGCGGTCATTCAAGTTAATACCTACCGTAATGCTCTTAAGCTGTGAAGTGTCCATTTTCAGTTCTGAGATATCTTTTTTCAGTTCTGCAAATCCGTTGTCCGCATAGATTTTCTCCACATAGGCTTTTAAACCCAGAAAGCCTGCGGAATGAATGTCCGAAGCTGCCAGACATGTATGAATCGCATCCACACACTTGATATAATCATTAAGCTCGTCCAGCCGATGCAAAAGATCCCAGATGCAGGCACTCTCATCATATTCCCGGTTAAAGCTGCCGTACTCCCTCAGAAAACTGATGCGCTCGAGTATTTCCATAAGATCATCACGCATTTTTTTCTGTTGAAGGACATCCTCGAAAATATCGCAGCGGTACTGTGTCACCGCCGGATCTGCATACATACGTGCCATCACGTTTTGGATGTAGTTCTGCTCCCGTTCCTTTGCTGACAGCTTTTTACAGATTTGATCCATTCCCAGATCATGCATAGTCACATCACTCAAGGTCCGGTATTGTGCATTTGTATCCGGGTATAATAAACTGTATTTTTTCTGACTCATAAGCTTGTCCTCTCCTTCTGATCTAATATGCAATTTTGAACGAAATCCGTATAATTTAGCTTACCCCATTTTAACGCGGAAGATGGAGTGCGGAAGATGGGTTGCAAGACGTCCGGGGGACGTCTGTTCTGCAACGACCGAAGCGGAGCGGAGACCGAGTGAGGTCCGGGGGACCTCATGCCACGAGCCGACCGAGCCGGAGGCGAGACCTTGAACCATAGGCACCTGCCCCACAACAATCGGAGTCTTGCGGAAGATGGGGCGCAAGACATCCGGGGGATGTCTGCTCTGCGCCGAGCGGAGACCTTGGACCCATGGGGACAAGGTCCGCTTCCGCTTCTAAAATCAAAAAGGGCTAAGCCCTAAGGCTTAACCCTTTTTAATTTTATAATGCGGAAGATGGGACTTGAACCCACACGATTGCAATAATCACAAGATCCTTAGTCTTGCTCGTCTGCCAGTTCCGACACTTCCGCATATATTTGATTTTCTGTCGCTTGTCTCAAGCGACTTTGATATAATATCAAATCAAACCAAATATGTCAACACTTATTTTTATTTTTCTATATTTTTTTCATTTATTATGCATTTAAGCTAGTCCAGCCCCGCCTTTTTCCTCATAAAAACTCACGCAAATCAATCCTCATATCTGATAACAAACAAATAAAAGTCTTTCTTATCGAGAATACATGTCTCCTGAAGCAGACGGTATTCGACACGCAGCCTGATTTGTTTCTTCACAAACCCAATCTCATTTGAATACATGACTATGATTCCGCCGGATACCAGATGCTCTGCGGCCTTGTCGAAAAACCTCTCGTAAAAAAGCTCCATCTCCGCCTTGGTCTGTCGGTTACGAACCGGCATATCCGTAATCAGCTCATCAAATTTGTAGTCATGTCTGAAATCAAAGAAATCCCTGTGTATAAAATTAATTCTTGTTTTGGCAAGCGCAGCATTCTCTCTGCCCATAGTGATTGCATCTCCATAGGTATCTGTAGCATATATCTCGCGTGCCGGGACTAAATGTGCGCGCTCTATAAGCAGTGTACCAACTCCGCAGAACGGATCCATGATCTGTGCCGTTTCCTTAAGATATGGCTTTGCAAGTGAAACAATAAGTGCCGCTTGTGACGGATGCATCGATGTAGGAAGCACATTCTTTCTGTACGCAAATCTATTATCCTGTATAGAACATAATCTCATGCAGACAAAAAAATTGTCATTTTTTGTCGGTATGAGCTTAATCACCACGTCGTAATCATTTGGTGAATTGATCATCCTGCCCGCAAAATGCATATCGATAGCTTTCGCAAGCCTGCTCTGGTACGCCGCATCTGCCGTACTCTCAATACGATAGTAAAACGGACCACCCTCACGGTGCATGCGTCTTAATATATCATACATATCTGACTCTGCAAGAAGTCCGGCTGCTTCCTGTGCATCCTTTGGCAGAAGCGATGCTGCATGTATGGTAAAGTACATTTTTCTGAATGTGCGCACCTGCATGATAAGAGGTATATTGTCAGTCTTTACAAGCACTCCAAGCGGATGCAGCTTTGTATCCTTAACCGGTATCTGACGTCGTACCACCTCTCTGTGAAGGCGGTTTGTCATCAGAAGCAGCTCAGCCTTTACTCCCTCGAGCACAGGTGTATGGTGCTTTATCCCATTATATTTAATCAAGATTTTATTTATCTCGTTTAATTCTTCCTCAATATGCTTCCTATTTTCAGCTGTGACCGTCATATGCTCAAGCTCTTTTGCACGCTCCATAAGCTGTGGCAAGAGCTCTTTGCAGTCCAGCTGTGACAGCGCCGCCAGATATGAGCCCTTTACAAAGCGCATCTGTTCAGCCTCGTATGCTTTAAAAACCTCATCAGAAAGCTGTGACATATGAAGATCTCCTATCAGAAGCGCTGCGTTCTTTCTGGTTTTTGCATCGTCTGATCCCATAAACGACACAAGCAGCTCATCTTCTCCTGTAAGCAGCTTTAGAGCCTCTGCTAATGCATTTTCATCTTTAATCTCCTGTCTGAGGCTGCTCAGATTCTGACGTACGTTCTCTTTTTTTAACAGATTTCCGATAATTTCCTTCATTTTTTAAATCATCCTTTAATTTATTGTATATTGTCAGTTTTGGCTTGTCTCTTCCTTTGGCACACCATTTTCTTCGATGTATGTATCCAGATCCTTGTGAAACTGCTCCCACGCATCCTCATGCTCCACGAAGTATAGCGGACACTTCTTGCCTGTCACATCGTAGTGCCTTATTACATCATCAGCACTCAGATCATACCGCCCCATAAGCCATGTGGTGAGCTCTATGAGCGACTGGTATGTACTGTCGTTGAACTTTCCTGTCTCATCCTCTATACAGCACTCTATCGATATTGTGTCACTGTTTCTGTTATTAGATGCATACGATATCTCATTGCAAGGTATGCACTGCACTATCTCACCCTCTAATCCTATAACAAAGTGTGAGCTTGCTTTGGTCTTTTTGGTCTCTGCCAGGCCATTGAAATAGTCTCTGTTTTGTCTGGCTGACGTACCCGGATTTGCTGTATAATGGACAACTATACCGTTTACCTTCTCTAGTGCCTTCTGTGGTCTGGAATACGGATTGGGTGTCAGCAGCTGTACATCAAGCTTTGGCTGTATAGGATTGTAAAGAGTACTGGTCACCTCTGCCTTTACTTCTTCCTGCTTTGCCTTTTTGCCCCTTAAAGCTACAACTATGATTATCGTTGCAATTATAAGTATTATCACGCCTATAACAATGCCATTGCCAATAAGCTGCTTTCTTCTGACCTGGGCGCGGTGTCTCTTTCTATATTCTTCGCGCTTTCTCTGTCTTATCTTTTCATACTCGTCCATTTTATTATCCCCGGTTATCTCTTTTGTTTGCTTTTATATATCTATTCCAAGCTTTTATAAACATTTACATAAATATAAGAGTATATTAGCACAAATCGTCTTATTATGCCACATAAAATAGTATGTAAAACAATACAAAAGCACCAGATATTACGACGTAACATAATACCCGGTGCTTTATTATAAATGCATATTCTTATTATTAATCACATTTAATCTCGTGAACCCATCCATCCGGTCCATCAATATGACCCATCTGAATGCCTGTAAGTGTGTCACGAAGCTTCTTTGTGACAGGTCCCATCTCATCCATACCGCTTGGGAAGCAGATTTCCTTACCGTGGTCTACAATCTTTCCTACCGGTGAGATTACTGCTGCTGTTCCGCAAAGTCCACACTCAGCAAAATCCTTTACCTCATCAAAGAGCACCTCTCTGTGCTCAACCTTGAGTCCTAAGTACTTTTCTGCAACTACCATCAGTGAACGGCGTGTGATTGATGGCAGGATGCTGTCTGATTTAGGTGTAACAAATGTGCCATCCTTTGTGATAAAGATGAAGTTTGCACCACCTGTCTCCTCTACCTTTGTACGTGTTGCAGGATCGAGGTACATATTCTCTGCAAAGCCCTGTACGTGTGCATCTACAATGGCATGAAGACTCATTGCATAGTTGAGTCCTGCCTTGATATGTCCTGTTCCGTGAGGTGCTGCTCTATCAAAGTCTGATACACGGATTGTGATTGGCTTTGCGCCACCCTTGAAGTATGGTCCTACAGGTGTTACAAGGATTCTGAACTGATACTCATCAGCCGGCTTTACACCGATTACTGCATTTGTTCCCATAATATATGGTCTGATATAGAGGGTAGCACCTGAGCCGTATGGTGGAACCCATGCAGCATTTGCCTTTACTACTTCCTCAACTGCCTTTACAAATCTATCCTCCGGGAATACAGGCATCTCAAGTCTCTCACACGAATCCTTAAGACGCTGTGCGTTTAAGTCAGGTCTGAAGCAGACAATTCTGCCATCCTCTGTTGTGTATGCCTTAAGTCCCTCGAAGCATGTCTGTGCATACTGGAATACTCCCGCACACTCATTAAGTGTCACTGTATGATCCTTTGTGAGCTGTCCATCGTCCCACTTTCCATCTTTATAATTAGAAACATAGCTGTAATCTGTTTCCTGGTAGCCAAAACTAAGGTTTGACCAATCGATATCCTTCTTTTCCATCTTTATATCCTCCGTTTCTTTACGGATCCGATATAACCTAGCGTTATCATATATCGGGTCTACTATCATTTATGCTCATTCTAGTACAATAGGAAAAAAATGTCTAGTACTATTTTTTTATAATAACCATAACTTAAGTTTCTATATAGCTTTTTTTACTATTATATTATAAGATAAGGCCTGACTTTTTCTTACTTTTTTCAATAGCTGTATTAACCCTTCCAAACGGACGCCCAAGCAGCAGTCCGATCACAAGCGATATTGCTATATTTCCGGTGTTTATATCCGGTGCTGTTTAAGCTCCCCAATAAAATACAAGGAGCCAAATGCAACATTTTTCGTATCTCTTTTCAGGTGCTTTCTTATCTCATCAACTCCTGAAAGCTCTGTTGCCTTAACTCCCTCTTTTCTGATAAAATCAGCAAGGTGCGATGCCTGCAGTGCCCTGTCTGAATCCGGTGTCACTGTATAAAACTCCTCAGCAAGAGGTAAAATCTCACGTATCATGACATCATAGTCCTTATCAGCCATGACTCCCATGAAAAAGCAAAATTTCTCACCCGGATACATGTGCATGAGGCTTTCCTTGAGCGCATCAACTCCATTGCTGTTGTGTGCTCCGTCCACTAGCAGAAACGGCTCCTTTGATACTATCTCCATGCGCCCCGGCCACACAGCTTCTTCAAGAGCTCTTTTTATCCTTTTATTCAGTTCTGTTTCCTCTCTCTTTGGCTCTGTCTTATCATTTTGCATTTCATATTCCGGCCAGCCATAGCGCTTTCCCAGCACATACCGCGCCGCAAGCTCTGCCGCTGCTGCATTCTCCCACTGAAATGTGCCACAAAGCCTCAGTGCGTAGCCGCTGCAGCGCGCTATATCGCTTTGCTCCACAGTGATTATCCTTGCATGCTTTTTTTGCGCTTCCTGCTCAATCACCTGCATGGCACGTTTATCCTGCTGTTCCACCACCACTGTGCCGTTTTCCTTTATGATACCGGCCTTCTCAGCCGCTATATCCGCTATATCACTGCCAAGGATAGCCATATGGTCATATCCTATCTTTGTAATAACGGCACATTGCGGTGTGCCGATTGCATTCGTTGAGTCAAGCCTGCCTCCGAGCCCTGTCTCAATGACCATATAATCGCACTGCTGCTCCTCAAAGTACAAAAGAGCCATGGCAAGACAGTAATCAAACATCGTAAGTCCTATGCCAAAATCTATATCAAGCAGATAGTTTCCAAGCCTTGTGACATCCTCCTTAGGTATCATACACCCATCAACCGTGATGCGCTCCTCAAAATCCACCAGATGCGGTGATACAAACGTGCCTACCCTCATATGCTCTTTTTTTAATATACTAGAAAAAAAAGCGCACACCGAGCCCTTTCCATTGGTGCCTGCCACATGGATATACGGTATTATGCGCTTTTGCTTTCCTTTTTCTCTCAGCACCTTTATGACCTGTGCTGTCACCACCACTCCCGGCTCATTGCCGAAACGGCGTGTGTTTTCTATTTTGTTTAAAACCTGTGTGTAATCTAAATTTCCCATGCCATCATTATAATATATCCGGCCGATAAAATAAAGACCATATCCTTATACTGCTATAATAATGCCCCCGTCATTTGCATACATGCTTGAGATGCCGGCAGTATCCACAATGACAATCTTCTTAAATCTGGCAAGCTTCTCAAGGCAAGCTTTCACATACTGCGCACGCTCCGGGCAGTTGCAGTGTGAAATTGCAAGAATCCTGTGCTCACAGTCCTTTGTGGCAGCCACAACATCCTCTACCATCTTGGTAAGTGCCCTCTTCATGCCTCTGGCCTGGCCAAGCTGCTGGATTGAGCCCTCATCGGTTGAGCCCATTACAGGCTTTATATTTAAAGTGCTGGCCACAAAAGCCTTCAGGTTGCTTAATCGTCCTGCCTTTCTTAATGTATCAAGTGTCTCAAGCACAAAGAAGGTATTCATTGAAGCTATATACTCCTCTGTCTGCTTTACAACCTCATCAAATGAAAGTCCACTCTCTTCAAACTCCTGTACCTTCATACCGATTAGTGTCTCGCCTATAGATGCTGAGCGGGAATTGAATACATAGATTTGCTTGCCACAGTCCTCATGCTCCTCATTGTACAGATTGACTGCTAAAACAGCGCTGTTATATGAACCGCTGAGCTTACCCGAAAGTGTGACAACATATACATGGTCAGCCTCTCCCTCAAAAGCCTGCATGTACTCCTCAGGAGACGGGCATGACGACTTTGGTCCCTTTACACTCTCTTTGACTCTTCTTAAGAAATCGTGCTGGTCAAAGCTCTCATCATCACGAATCCTGTATCCGTCAACATCAAGCTCGAGTGCCACATTGCAAAAATGTCCATCCTTCTTAAGGCTGTCTGTGAGCTCACCACAGCTATCTATTATAATCTTATACATATCTATTCCTCCTGCACTATATGATAATAAAAGTTTAAATTACTTTTTTAAAAGTTATTTCATTCCGTAACAAGTAGTTTCCATTACTACGTCATACTAACACGAAAACTAAACTTATGCAAGAGGTTTCTGTATTTATTTCCCTAAATACCCGAAAAAGGCTGTCACACAGTCACTTAAGGCTTTCATGTCGCGTACTCCCATAAGCTCACAGGCTGAGTGCATTGCAAGAATAGGTATACCAATATCCACCGTCTTTACCGGTAAAAGCGTACCTGCAATCGAGCCCAGTGTGCTGCCACCGCGGCTGTCCGAACGGTTCACAAAGCGCTGGTAAGGTATACCCTTTTCATCACACAGCTGACATAGAATAGCAATAGCCTGCGCATCCGTAGCATACGACTGCGAGCACGCCTGCTTGATACAAAAGCCTTTTCCCATGACAGGCATATTTGTGATATCCATCTTTTCCTTTTTATTAGGATGAAGCGCATGAGCCACATCGACAGACAAAAGCATGGCATCATATATGCTCTCATCTATTTCATTTTCTGAAAGGTCCATATTTCTTAAAATACGTCTGAGCATATCGTGAAGCATTATAGAGGCAGCGCCCTGCTTACTGCTGCTGCCAATTTCCTCATGGTCGAAAAGCGCTATGATGTTTATTCCATCAGCTCTGTTTCCATCCTCTATGGCATCAAGAAGTGCCCTGCAGGATGACTGGTTGTCGATTCTCGGTGATGAAATCATGGTGTCATTCACACCGACAAAGCAAGGCTCCTCCATACAAAATGTATTGAGCTCAAAGTCTATGATATCGCCCTTTTCCACAGACAGCTCTCTAGCCAGAAAGCTAAGGAAATAATCCGTGGTCCTTTCATCCTCAGGTATTGAATCAAGCACCGGCATCAGATCCACCTGATTATTTATCCCGACACCCTTATTCACATCCCTGTTCATATGAATTGCAAGATTTGGAATAATCATGACAGGCTTTTCAGACCTATATAGCACCATACGCGGATTGAACACATCCTCACTCTTTATAGCCACGCGCCCTGCCACTCCGAGAGGTCTGTCAAACCATGTGTTTAAAATCGGTCCTCCATACACCTCTACATTAACCTGTGCATATGAGTTTGTCATAAAATCCGGATTTGGCTTTATGCGAAGATATGGATAGTCTGTGTGAGCTGCCGCTATTCGCACCATGTCCTTTTTGTTGTAGCCGCTTCCTACAGTAAACGCAAACATGGTCGTATCATGGTGATTTAAGACATACCTGCCACCGCGCACAAGCTTCCAGTCACCTGTATAATCTATCTCCTCAAATCCGTTTTCCAAAAGCTCCTGCTTTGCAGCCTTCACACACTCGCATGGTGAAACAGCCGCTTTTAGTAAATCAAATAATTTTTCCTGTTTCATGTATTGCCTCCTGTTTTCATTGCATAACGCATTTATTCTACCACGGACTTTACAATTATTCCAGTTGAACAGGCTTTATTTTTATGGCTATTTTTATGGCATAATCCGTGAATCTGATGTATGATATAATAATCGATAGCTATTCAAAACCACTTAGAACAATCATTCGCTGTCACATACAATGTGGAAAATGAGGAGAATTTATGATATCAATTGAACTGACAGACACAAAGGACTTTATGAACAAGCTGCTTCGCACGGAAATCTTTGACAACTTCCTGCTCCAGGAGGCTGTCATCACAAAGGCAGCCTCCTACGTCATAGATGGTCACCTGCAAAAGAGCTTTTACAGCTCCACAGAGCTTGAGGAAAATGGTATAGCTGGCTATAGCATACTCCCCTTTAGGATGCTTCGCACAAACTGCTTTGACCTGATAAAGGGCAGACAGACTCCATCGTCATTCAAGTTTGTCTTTCTGCTTTCACCTGAAAACATGGAGCACACCCTAAGCAGTCTGCACTCTGCTTTCACAGTGTCCGATATCAGTGGTTTTTTCATAAATATCAGGTATCAGAATAAACTTCTGACTCTGACAACCGGAATATCCTACAATATTTTTTCAGTGGATAAGACCTTAGACGGTGAATGGGATAAGCTTGTAATGAAATTTTTAGCAAATAATGACATAAACTTTAAAGAACTTTGACTTTATTGCTTTACATCTTAAACCTGTTATGCTATTCTAACGTTAGTTGCGTAAGCAGCATTATTATTATTTGGAGGTACTTTCGATGAGCAAAGGTACAGTAAAATGGTTCAACAACCAAAAAGGTTACGGATTCATCACAGCCGAGGACGGAAAGGATGTATTCGTACATTTCTCAGGACTTAACATGGAGGGCTTCAAAACTCTCGAGGAAGGTGCATCAGTAGAGTTCGATATCACTGATGGCGCTAAAGGTCCACAGGCCGTTAACGTTGAGGTAGTTAAATAATTTTGACCACTCAGGCAATCTAGTTTCTATGTACCTTTTTCTTTATTATATATTTAGGTAAGATGATAGTTACAAAAATGTTAATTGGGGAATAAGATATAAGAATCATGATTAAAAAAGAAGAGTTCATTTTGAACTCTTCTTTTTTGTGCTTTTTTATTTGAATGATTTTAGTTGTTTACACGATGATGAGACATCGGTGAGCTTGTGGTGAGTGGTAAAAACGTGTAACCGTTCGCCTGTCCCCACTGGATGATCTGCTCGACCGCATTGACACTGAAATCCTTTATGTCGTGCTGCAATACAACTGATACGTTGTGGCTCTGTACTCCTGAAATGACATTCTGCACTACCTGTTCCGTGCTGATCGGCTTGTTGTTTGCATCTCCGCTCGATACATTCCAGTCACAGTATAAAAGCCCTCTTGCTGTCACATCATTTACGAGCTGTGTCATAATGCCCGGACAGTAATCCTTGCTCACAGTATTTGACGAGCCACCCGGGAATCTGATGATTGACGCATCATTTCCTGTCTGTGCCTTTATGATACTGTTCATCTGCTCAAGGTCATCAAAGAATGCCTGCTCGCTTGTATATATCTGGTTGTATTTGTGGCTTGCAGAGTGGATAGCCACTGTATGTCCTCTCTTTGCCTCCTCAGCTATCAGATTCTGATAGTCAGGATGAGTATTTGTAACAAAGAAGGTGACCTTTACATTGTATTTATCAAGTAAATCTAAAAGTCCCTGTGTATACTTTCCGGGACCATCGTCAAAGGTAAGATAAATAATCTTGTTGCCCGGGTTTACCGTGTCTGCCGTGGCAACCGGATCATACACACTGACCACTCTTGTAGCTGTAGCCTTATTGCCTGATGAATCTGAGACCTCATAGGTCACAGTATACTTTCCTGCCTTATCCTTATCTACCTTATCTCCTGATACCTTAACACTATCTGTGATGTCTCCGTCACAATTGTCTGTTGCCGTGTATCCCGGATCTTTGTACTTATCACCTTTTTTTACAGACATAAAATCATCACCCGAAAGCTTTATCTGCGGTGCAGTGGTATCTGTGACATGCACAGTCCTTTTGACCTCGATCTCATTCTTTGACGAGTCAGCGACACTGTACTTTATCTCATAGTCTCCCGGCTTTGAAGTATCGACAGCTCCTGTGACAGATACCTTGTCTGTCAGATCCCCATCATAGTTGTCTGTTGCCGTATATCCCGGGTCACTGAACTCGCTGCCTGCCTCTACAGTCATCTCTGCATCGCCATTTAATGCAATCTCCGGAGCCTTCTTATCCCTCACCTCAACCTTGATGGTCTGTGTCGCTGTTTTTTTACCGTATTGAGCAATTACTTTTATCTCGTATGAACCTATCTTTGTTACATCGACATTACTGTCTATAGTGCATTTTATCTCTTTTCCCTTTCGATTTATAAGCCTGCCTCTGACATACGCCTTGATTTTTGGCGGCTCAAACTTTTTGCCATACTCAACAGTAATACCGTTTTTGAACTTGCTGCTGAACTCAATGTGTGAATCAAAGCATGTGATATACACTATAAACGCCACCACCAGAACTATTGCAGCCGTAAGTATACCGATAATCATCTTTTTATTTTTGTCCATTTTTCCAATCCTCTTTAGCATTTTATAATTATTCTCTCTATATTATTACTCAAACCTGATAATATTATTTCAAGCAGTATCTATTATAGCGTTAAACAATCTTTTTTGCTACCGCAAATTCCTTGAGAATTTCTTAATGTTGGCTTCATATATTTCAGTTGTGTTACAATTGTTTCTTTATCACGAAAACCCGTGATAGAGTCGTAATATGTACTTAATTTATTTAATATCTTTGTTACTATTCAGTTCTCAATATGACTAACCACATATCTTTTTGCAGATATTAGCAATCACAAAAATCCCCCGAACAAGTCGGGGGATTTAAAAAGATTATGCTGTAACAATCATTTTATTACTGCTCCTTACGGTGCATCTCAAATGTCTCCATATGGTAGTTGGCGATGTTGTCACGAATCTTTCTGTCATCTGCTCTGCTTAAGAGATCATCACGGAACTTCTTGGTAGATACCATGTCATTGTATGAGCTTGGTCCGCCTACGCAGCCGCCCTCACATGCCATTCCCTCGATGAAGTTCTCAGGAAGCTTGCCTGCCTTCATGAGGAGAAGTGCCTTCTTACACTCTGCTGCTCCGTTTGCCTTGCAAACCTTACAATCAACATCCTCGCCTTTTTCCTTCATGCTCTCGATTACGGCTGCTGTAACTCCGCCTGAGTTTGCGAAACGCTTACCGAATACTGAGCCCTCCTGATATGAGGTATCATCAGCCTCAAGCTGTACTCCCTTTGCCTTCATAATAGCACGAATCTCGCTGAAGGTAAGTACATAGTCTGCATTGCCCTCTATCTTCTGATCATGTACCTCTGACTTCTTGGCAACACATGGTCCGATGAATACTGTAACTGCATCAGGATCCTTTGCCTTGATCATTCTTGAAACTGCACACATAGGTGAAACAGTTGTAGAAATCTTGTCAGCAAGATCAGGATAGTGCTTTCTAACCATATTTACAAATCCAGGACAGCATGATGTAACCTTCTTCTCCCCTGCCTCGTATGCCTCAAGCCACTCGTCAGCCTCGTATGCTGCTGTCATATCTCCTCCGAGTGCTACCTCAACAAAACCGTTGAAGCCAACTGCCTGCATAGCTTTCTTCCAGCTGTTCATAGTGATGTTTACGCCAAACTGTCCCTCTGCTGCTGGTGCAACCATAGCGTATACATGCTTGTTCTCTGACTTGATTGCATCGATTACATCTACGATGTATGTCTTTGATCCGATAGCTCCGAATGGACAGCTGTGGATACACTTACCACATCTGATACATTTGCTCTCATCAATCACTGAAATGCCGTACTCATTGTATGTAATGGCGTTTGCAGGGCAAGAGAACTTACATGGTCTCTTTAAATGAGCGATAGCGTTGTAAGGACATGCCTGTGCACAGCGTCCACACTCCTTACACTTCTGTGGGTCGATATGTGAGCGGAGACGTCCTGCCTCGATTGCTCCGAACTTACATGCATTGATACAAGCCTTGCCAAGACAGTTCTGACAGTTCTCAGTAACTGTGTAGCTTGAAATCGGACAATCCTCACATGCTGAGCTGATTACCTGGATGATATTGCCGTCATCGTTTGCGCTTGGTGCTTTACCCTCTGCAAGTCTGACACGTTGACGGATGATTTCTCTCTCCTTGTAGATACAGCAACGGAACTGAGGTGTCGGTCCCGGAATAAGTGTAAATGGGATGTCATCTCTGATCTCATCGAGGTTACCTGCAAATGCAGCCTTTGCGACCTCAAGCAAAACTGCATGTTTGATTTTGATTACGTTTTCGTCAGCGTACATATTATCTCCTTTTCCTTAAAATAATGTATATTTTGTTACCTAATTAATTACATACTTAGAAGAATCATTATACCATATGACACTTCCCATATCACATGACCTGATTCCTCTAAAAAAATGCTCCTAGTACAGTATTTATCTACTAGGAACATTTTACAAAATTTTTTAAACTTTTTCTACCCTTGTATTCATCAAAATACAAAGAATTGTTATTTTTTTCACAATAGCAGCGATTTCAATAAGAATTACTCATGGCGCAGTGCATCAATAGGGTTTAGGTTCGCTGCCTTGTATGAAGGAAGCATACCGAATATGATTCCGATTGCCATGGAAAAAAGCACCGCAAGTATAGCTGCTGCCGGACTTATCGCTGTCGGCGTGCCGTTTAGCATTGAGATAACCTTAGAGAGTATCACTCCGACCAGCACTCCGACCAGACCTCCAAGACTTGTGAGAACAACTGCCTCTGTGAGGAACTGCCCAAGTATTGCTCCCTTTCCCGCTCCGATTGCCTTTTTAAGTCCTATCTCTGAGGTACGCTCTGTGACTGACACAAGCATGATATTCATGACACCGATACCACCGACCAGCAGTGATATTCCGGCTATCCATATGAGCATCATATTGGTTGACTGGCTGAGCTGCTGTATCTGCTTTGCCTGCTCCTGTAAATCCTGTGCCTTGTAGGCCACATCAGAGCCGTCTGTGACATTTAAATTGCTGTTAAGTATCTCCTCAGCAGCCTTTCCCACTGTAGCCATGGTATCCGTGCTGTCTGCTTTAAGCAAAAGGTTCTGCGGCTCATCATAACCAAATATAACCGGCCATGTTCCGCTTGGCACAAATACATTGCCCTGGCTGTCATCATAGGCATACATATAGTAATCATCAATTGAGTTTATTACCAGGTCATAGCTGTCCTTTTCCGTGACTACACCGACTACTGTAAACGGATATCCCTGTATCTCTACTGTCTTGCCGAGCGCGCTCTCTCCTGAAAACAGGCTGCTCTCCACGCTCTCATCGATGAGTGCCACCCTGCGGGCCTTTGCATAGTCATTCTTTGAGAAGCCTCTGCCCTTCATGACTACATAGCTTGCAGTATCGAAATATCCATCATCGACACCTGTTATATTGCCGCCCGAAAGCGCCGTGTTCAGATAATAGACTGCATTGGAAGCCTGTCTTGTACGGTAAAGAGCTGCATTTTTCACATGGTCGAGCTCCTTTATGCTGTCAAGTGTGGCAGCCGATACCTCAGTCACTCCCGCCGGCGCCGTATCATATGATAGATCCATATCATAGCCATCCTTCTGCAGTGTGACCTTTACGTTATTACTTCCCGAACCTATGAGGTTCTTTTCTATCTGTTCGTTTGTGCCCTGAATTGTGGAAACAATCGCAATAATTGCTGCAATTCCGATGATGATTCCAAGCATGGTCAGAAACGAACGCATCTTATGTGACCAGATTCCCCTAAAGGACAATCTAATATTTTCAAGCATCTTTAATCCTCCCTGCTAAACTAATACATACCATCTTCGGATACCTTGGTTTTCTCGCCCTCCCTGACTCCATACGGGAATGCGATATAGTCATCATTTGTCAGACCTGACTTTATCTCCACATATGAGCCCCAGAGTGACTTGCCTGTTTTGACAGACTGCTTTTTGAGCTTTCCGTTGTCATCCTTGTATATATATGACTGTCCGTTCTCGGTTCTGACATATGACTTGTCGATATATAGTCCGCTGTCAGAGCCCTCTGATGATGTATCTATGGTCAACTCAAGTGAATCGCCCTTTTTGAGATTCTGCGGATTCTCAATGTATGCAGTGTACTCATAGAATGAGGAGTTTGGATTGCTGTCTCCATAATAGTTTACGCTGTCTGACGGCACATTGCTTATCTCGGATATCGTGCCTTCATAGGTATCACCTGTCATGTAGTTGACTGCTGATACACTCTGTCCTACCTTTACCGTATCAAGATCCAGTTCACCGATTGTTCCGCTGATATACAGTCCCGATGCTCCCGAAAGCTGCAGGAAAGGTGTACCGTCCTGCGGTGGATTGGCAGGATCACCGACTGTTGTCACGATTCCATCCTTCTTTGCATATACCACGCCATCCTCAAGCTCGCTCTGCAGTTCCTTTAAATCAGCCTGTGCAATTCTCTTTTGTAAATCAACATCGGCAACACTTCTGGTCTGCTCCTTTATGGCATCCTTAAGCTCATCTGCAGTGTATGTCTTTTCTTCTGCCGCGGTATCAGCTTCTGTCTGTGCGGTCTGTTCTGTGGCACTGTCTGTTTTGGTATCTGACGGCTCACTTCCTTCCGTATCATCAGAAGCATCGCCTGCTGTAGTTGTGCCTGCAAGGAAAAGCTTTATCTCATCGCTTTCATCATAGCTGCCAAGCCTATCTCCTCTTACGATAAGCTCCATATCAGGTGCATCCGCATCTCCTATTACAAACCGTGCTACGGCGCTCTTTTCTGAGAGTGTATTCAAAAGCTCCCCTGATACATATGAAGCTTCTGTACATGTAAATACATAAGGATCGTCCTCTGTACCGCTTCCTTTGGCCTCTGACAAATCAGATATCACATCATGCTGTTCATCAGGCGTTTGCTCAGGCGCAGACGGCTGTGTGTCAGGAGTCTCGGGCTGCTTTTCAACCGGTTTAGTGTTCTTTAGCTTGTCAAGCTTCTGCTTTTCCGATGCAAGCTGGTTCTCAAGACTCTGTATCTCAAGCTGCTTCATCTCAACCGAGAGCGAAAGACTCGTCACATCATATGCAAGGAGCTTATCTCCGGCCTTTACCTGCTGATCCTTTGTGACATAAACCTCTGTCACCTTCTGTCCATCCTTTAAATTGATTGTCTGACATGCATCATCACACACCATTCCCCCACTGGTCATGGATGTGTAGTCGTTTGTCGTGCTGATCATCGAAACACTCATGACGGAAGCAAGCCCCTTGGAGTTCCTGTAATAAACAACTCCTGTGATGCTTCCCGCTGCAACTGCAACTACAAGGACAGCTATTATAATGATCTTAATTCTCTTTTTCTTTTTCATTACCTGCCTCCTGTCCTTCCTCTGTTATCTCGCCGTCTATGATGTGGACGATGCGCTTTGCCTGCTCGGCTACCTTTCTGTCATGTGTAATCACGACAACCGTCACACCGGACTCATTAAGGCTCTCAAAGAGCTCAAGCACCTGCTTGCCTGACTTTGAATCAAGTGCTCCCGTAGGCTCATCCGCCAGCAGAAGCTTTGGGTGATTGACCATAGCTCTCGCTATCGCCACTCGCTGCTTCTGTCCTCCTGAAAGCTGTGTTGGCTTGAAATCAGCCCTGTCTGAAAGCCCTACACGCTCTAATGCCTCCATACCCATCTGCCTTCTGTCCTTTTTGCTCACACCGGCATATATGAGTGGCAGGCATACATTGTCCAGTGCACTCTCTCTCGGCATGAGCTGGAAATTCTGGAATACAAATCCAATTGTATCCCGTCTGACTTTAGTAAGCTCCTTTTCCTTAAGCTCACTGACAGGTCTGCCGTCAAGTATATATGTGCCCGATGTTGGCAGATCAAGACATCCCACTATATTCATGAGAGTGGTCTTGCCGGAGCCCGACGGCCCCATGATTGCCACGTACTCTCCCTCCTCAATCTGGAGTGAGACATCCTTTAAAACCGGCACCACGAGCTTATCCTGGTCATAGTTTTTATAAATATGCTGGAGTTCTAGAATCATCTACTGTACCTCCGCGTCACCTGAACCGGTGGCATCTGCAGCACCTTCGTCCATTGTGCCATCATCCATGGTGCCATCATCAACAGGACCGCCCTCAGTGCCCTCAAGCATCTGGTCATCAAGAGCTTCTGTACCCATATCGTCATAGACTGAATCTTCACCGCCGCCATTTTCAACGTACTCTTCCCATGTCTGTGCCGGCTCACCCTCATATAGGTCATCAGATGCCCATACTATATAGTCATCCTTTGTAAGCCCTGACTTGATTTCATACATCATGAGATTCTCGTCATAGTCTCCAAGCTCAACCTTTGTCTTCTCAAGCTTATCCTTTTTATTAAGTGTCCATACATATGCATCATCGCCATCCTTTACGACATAGCTCTCATCAATCCAAATACCATCCTTCACCTCTGTCTGTCCGAAATCCGGCTCCACATATACATGCTGTCCTAAAAGCATGTCGCCTGTGCCTGTAAGCTGCACATAGAAGTTGTACTTTGATGCCTTCTGCTCGCTGCTTCCATCATCATACATGCCGGAATTGCTGTTATCAGTCTGAGGATTCTCAGTATCAACCTTGCTGATGGTACCCTGCCATGTCTTTGACTCATCAACTCTCGAGCGCACTATAACTGCCTGCCCTTCTGCGAGTCCACTGTTTAAAAAGCTCTGCTCATCAATTGTGCCCTTTACCCTGTAATCACCGGTGGCAACGATTGTCATAAATGCATTATCTGCTGTGTCTGCACTCTGATTCTCATTGATTTTCTTTACAACACCAATCATTGTGCTGTTTACAGTGGCATTTTTGATGCTCTCATCATACTTTTCTATCTCTGCCTTCTTCGTGGCAATATCGTACTGAGTCTGCTTCTGCTGTGTCTGCGCCTGCTGAATCTGCAGTGTATAGTCAAGCTGCTGATCCTTTGGCGCTTCCTTCTTTTCCTTGGTGAGCTGCTCTATCTGTGCATCATAGCCGGAAAGCGTATTGTTTAAGCTCTCAAGCTCAAGCGTGGCGCTTTCCTTTTTCGCAGCAAGATCCTTTGTATCATAGGTAAAAAGAGGTGTGCCCACCTGTACCTCATCCCCCTCTGACACAAGAATATCCTTTACCGTTTTTTCACTGTCAGCCTTGATATCCATGGTATCGGCTGCTTCCACAACACCGCTGTACTTGTCAGTACTTCCCGCCTGATACATGACATCAGCGACCTTGTTTGCATAGACTCCCGATGCCTTTGCTGCATTCTTTCCCTTTGTCATTGCAATGACAACAGCTGACACAATCACTGCTATGATAAGCACAGCTGCAATCACTGAAATGATTATCTTTTTCTTTTTACTCATTTCGACCTCCCTGTTTCTTATAATTAATTGATTATAAGTAACTATTCAGAACCACTGAGAACAAAAAAGCTGATGCGTCATGCTTGCATGTAAGCAGCAGGTTTTCTTGTTCTCAAGGTGGCTCGAATAGAGCCACCCCCACACATATGAGTAAAATTAGCTGCGTAGCAGCGGGAAAGCACGAGTATCGTGCGATTTTGCGAATGTGCGTGGGGTGATTCTGAATAATTACTATTATGACATAATCATACCAAATATATATTGCATCTGTCCTTTAAGATTTTTTTAATATTTTACTAATAAAAAATGGAGGTTAGTATGGAAATAGCATTTAGTGAGAAAATTTCTCCACAGCTGTCCGCCGCCCTGTTGTCCACCCCTTATGAGCTTGGAAAAGAGAGCGGGCTTTCAAGCGGCTATCTGCCGGAGAGTGACAGCTGGGAAGTGATAGTAAAATATGTCGGTGACATCGAAAAAATAAAAGAAAAGTATCCTTCTGTACTCATCACGAGGCTGCTCGGAAACTATGCGGTGCTCGTAATTGAGAAATCACTTGTAAATACCGTTGCCCTGTGCGATGAAATCATATATATGGAAAAGCCAAAGCAGTTTAACTACGATGTGTACGAGGGCTCGCAGGCCTCATGCATCACTCCCGTACACACCAATCCATATAATCTGACCGGAAAAGGTGTGCTCGTAGGCATTATCGACTCCGGAATTTACTATGCCCATCCGGCTTTTATACAGGATGGGGTAAGCAGAATCGCCTATCTGTGGGACCAGACTGTTTCCGATGATTCCTCACACAGTGATATCATCCCTTTCGGCACCTTATATGACCGCGATACGATCACCAAAGCCATAAATGCAGAAAACAGCTTAGAAATGCAGCGCATCTGCCCAAGCATCGACATATCCGGGCACGGCACTCATGTGGCAGGAATCGCTGCCGGAAACGGAAATGGTAATGAACAAAACACAAAATACCGCGGTGTTGCTTATGAAAGCACTCTTATAATCGTAAAACTCAAAACCTCAGGCGGCGCCAGCTTTCCCACAACCACGCAGATTATGCTGGCAGTGGACTTTTGCATAAGAAAATCAATCGATATGAACATGCCTATCGCTATAAACCTAAGCTTTGGCACAAGTAACGGCTCTCACAGCGGCACCTCACTGATTGAAGCATACCTGGACTATATAGCAGGAAATTACCGCTGCGCTGTCTCAGTCGGCTCAGGTAACGATGGAGCCGGCTTTGGCCATGCAAACGGCAGCTCATACCCTGCCGATGCAGAGCTTGCGATAGGCTATCCTGAGCCGTCTCTTTCCATTGATTTATGGAAAAAATACTGGGATGAGATACAGCTGCGCATTAGTGCACCAAATAATGATATGCTGGAGATTCCCGATACAATTACCAATCAGGCAAAGGGCTTTACATACAGATACAATCTCGATGGGACAGACATATATATAACAGGCGGCGGTCCCTCTCCCTACTCTCCTTTTCAGGAAATATTCATTGAACTCATGGGATCTGAATACATCTCACCCGGCATCTGGAAAATATCACTTGAACCCATATCTGTAAAGGACGGCTCATGGGATATATGGCTGCCGTCAGGTGCTCTGCGCAATGCACAGACCTCATTTATCCATGCATCGCCTGATATCACCCTGACCATCCCCTCAACCGCTCAAAATGTCATATCTGTCGGAGCCTATGACAGCCGAACAAACCGCACAGCCGCCTTTTCCGGCCGAGGCTATACCTGGGCCTTTGACAGCATAAAGCCTGATATCATTGCGCCCGGTGTAGACATTATTTCATGCTCAAACACCGGAGGCTACACTTCAAAAACAGGGACATCTATGGCTGCACCCTTTGTGACCGGTGCGGCTGCGCTTCTGATGGAATGGGGAATTGTACGTGGAAATGACCTCTATATGTATGGCGACAAGCTTAAAGCTTCTCTCATAAAAGGTGCCGGTGAAAATGTATTTACAACTGCCTCACGGGCTGTCTCTGAAAACAGTTCCAAAAACACAAAATACCCCAACCCTGTGACGGGCTGGGGTACATTGTGCTTACTGGATAGTATTCCTTAGTGGAAGGTGCTATTCGTATACATGCTTCTGATGCTTCTTTGCATCTGCCTTATTCTTTTTCTTCAATGGATGCTTTGGGTTTTTATCCATTATAATCGCTTCCTTCCGTTCGTTCTGACTACGTTATACACCTGCAATTAGCACTTGTCAAGCAAGAGTGCTATTTTTAATTAATTATTTATATTTAGCGTGAAATCTCAATCATTTTAATGTCAAAATGTCGATTTGTGTGCACAATTATTGACGGTTTGCTAAATTTAATTATTATCTCTTCATCACACTCTTTTAAACACAGTCATCGCAATTCAAAAAATACATCATTACATAGCTGCCAAATATACAAAATATGCCGCATAGCAAAGCAGCATCACCACTCCACATGGCTTTCTAAGTTCTTTATGTCTTATCGTACCGCCCCACAAGAGCACACCGCACAGGATTGCCACAACTGTATCAATCACAAACCTGCTCTCAAACGGTACCGGACAAATGAGAGCTACTGTTCCGACTACAAAGAGTATATTGAAAATATTGCTGCCGACTATATTTCCAATCGCTATACCGGCATTTCCCTTGCGTGCTGCTGAAACAGATGTAACAAGCTCCGGAAGAGATGTGCCGAATGCAACGATTGTCAGTCCGATAAAGCGCTCACTCATGCCGCAGGCTCTTGCTATGGTCGTGGCACCGTTTACGACAAACTGGCTTCCAATTACGACGCACACGCCGCCCAGCACAATAAAGAGCAGACATTTCCATACCGGATATAGCTTTACCGACTGCTCATCACCGCTGTCATTGCCCTTTTTTGCCAGAATATACAAATAAAGCAGATATGCAATAAATAAAATCCACAGTATAACGCCCTCAATGAATGTGATTTCATTGCCTGTCATTCCCATCACGAGAAGCACCGCTGTGATAAGAAGCATGTACGGTATCTCGTATTTGAAGGTGGTTTTTTGTATGGCTACATTTGTGATGAGTGCCGTCACTCCCAGGATTATAAGGATATTTAGTATATTGCTGCCGACTATATTACCGACTGTAATCCCCGCATTACCCTTTATTCCCGCAGTGATGCTGACTGCTGCCTCCGGCAGCGACGTACCCATCGCCACAATCGTCAGTCCAATCACAAGCTGCGGAATACCAAATTTCCCGGCGAGCGCCGCCGCTCCATCCACAAACACATCCGCGCCCTTCACCAGTGCTACAAAGCCTGCTATAAGCAGTAAAATTGCTACAAAAATCATAATTTTCCTCCTTCTGCTGTCCTTTTTAAGGATACATGATTAATTGATATATACATCTATGTCTTATCAGCAGAAGGCTTTTATATACAAAAAAGGCGACACTTCTGCTGTATAAAACAACAAAAGTCTCGCCATTTAATCACTCTCCGGATTGCTGTCATATATGTATGATATGTATGAGCAATCGTACTGACGGATAAGTAAGCACTTTCGTGCCGGCTACTCCCTTTCACTTATATACTATGATATGTCAACGCAAGGGATTCGTCAAGAGAAAGTTTTTCTTGCCTTTATCACGCTAACGTGGTAGCATGGTTACTAAATAAACTATTAAAGAGGTACTACAAATGAAAACATCAGAAATTATTGTATTTATCGTCTATCTGTTGTGCATGCTGGGTATCGGTATCTTCTTCTTCGTGAAAAACAGAAACGGCGGAGAAAAGACCTACTTCCTCGGCGGACGTGAGATGGGACCATGGGTTGCGGCGCTGTCAGCCGGAGCCTCAGACATGAGTGCATGGGTACTCATGGGACTTCCTACTTCTATCTATGCACTGGGCTTAGGTCAGGTATGGATTCCTGTAGGACTTGCAATCGGCTACACTATAAGCTGGCTGCTTGAAGCACCGAGACTGAGAAAATTCTCGATTGTAGCAAACGACTCAATCACCATTCCGCAGTATCTGACCAACAGATTCCTGTCCAAATCACTTGCACTGCAGGTGATATGTGCAATTGTGTTTTTGGTTGCATACACTATTTATGCGGCATCAAGCGTAAAGGCATGCGGTACCCTTTTCCACACTGTAATAGGAATGGATCCACAGATTGCCATGTATCTTGCAGCAGTTGTCATCGTAGGCTATACCTTCCTCGGCGGCTTCTCGGCTGTATGCTGGACCGATTTTTTCCAGGGCATGCTCGTGCTTGGTTCTATGTTTATAGCACCGATTTTTGCAGCATTTATGCTTGATACATCATCTATGTCATCACTCCCGGGCGGTTACTTAAATCCATTCTCAAGCTGGCAGGATATCGTGTCAGGACTGGCATGGGGACTTGGTTACTTTGGTATGCCACATATCATTATCAGATTCATGTCCATCAAATCACAGAAGGATTTGAAAAAATCAGCAAAAATCGGAATCACATGGACTCTGCTTATTGTATTTTTTGCAACTTTAATCGGAGTAATCGGAAGACTTTTCCTTGGCTTTGACGAATCTATAAATGAAAACTCTCTTGTTTTCATCCAGATTGTAAGAAAGATTTTCCCGGGTGTTATCTCAGGTATACTCCTCTCAGCAGTGCTTGCCGCTTCCATGAGTACCGCAGACAGCCAGCTGCTTGCTGCTTCATCTGCTTTCTCGAGTGATGTGTACAAGCCTGTCATCAGAAAAGGTAAGGCAAGTGACAAAGAGATGATGTGGACCGGCCGTATTGTCGTTCTTGGAATCGCTGTTGCAGCACTCATCATCGCTTCAAACCCTAATGCCGGCTCTATCATGGCACTTGTTTCCAATGCATGGGGTATCTTTGGAGCTGCCTTTGGACCAGCAATCATGCTCAGCCTCTTCTGGAAGCGCTTTAACTTCAAGGGTGCTGTTGCAGGAATCATAACAGGTGCTGCCGTTGATATATTGTGGTATGCATTCCTCACATCAACCGGAATCTACGAGCTGCTGCCGGGATTTGTTTTAGGACTTATCGCAGCCGTTGTTGTGACACTTTGCACAAATGAGCCTTCAAAAGAGGTTTATGAGCTTTTCGATAAAGCCGAAAAGTTTGATGAGTAATTAAAATAATTACTCAGTAAAACACATAAGTAAAACCGTCGTACCCTGCCATTTACGGCCCGGTACGACGGTTTTATTTTTTTCTTATGCTTTATGTTGTGCTTTTAGAATGGTCTGTCTCAAATACAATTCCTTTAACTTCTACAGATGAAGCACTCGCTCTTTAATCTCCTGGGTTCTTCCCTGATTCCAGAACTGTGTGCCTATATAGCCGCATGTACGGCGGGCTACACTCATCTTGTTCTGGTCACGATTGCCACAGTGTGGGCACTCCCAGATAAGCTTGCCTGAGCCCTCTTCCTCTACGATTTTGATTTCTCCGTCGTAGCCGCATACCTGGCAATAGTCGCTCTTTGTATTCAGCTCTGCGTACATGATATTGTCGTAAATGTACTGCATTACTGAAAGCACTGCAGGGATATTGTCCTGCATGTTTGGTACCTCCACGTAGCTGATAGCGCCACCCGGAGACAGCTTCTGGAACTGGGACTCAAACTTTAGCTTGTCAAATGCATTAATCTGCTCTGTTACATGCACATGGTAGCTGTTTGTAATATAGTTCTTGTCGGTAACACCCTTTATGATACCAAAGCGCTTCTGTAAGCACTTCGCGAACTTATAGGTGGTAGACTCAAGCGGTGTGCCATATATACTGAAATCGATGTTTGACTCCTTTTTCCACTGCTCACATGCATCGTTTAAGCGCTGCATTACCTTAAGTGCAAACGGTGTTCCCTCTTTTGGCTCTGTGTGTGATACTCCCTTCATATAGCGTACACACTCACAAAGTCCTGCATAGCCGAGTGAGATTGTTGAGTATCCGTTAAATAATAATGGGTCTATAACCTCTCCCTTTTTCAGACGTGCAAGTGCTCCGTTCTGCCAGAGAATCGGTGCTACATCGGATTTGGTACCAAGAAGCCTCTTATGTCTGCACATAAGTGCTCTATGACACAGCTCAAGTCTCTCATCAAGTATCTTCCAGAATTTTTCCTCATCCTTTTCTGATGAGCATGCCACATCAACGAGATTTAAGGTGACAACACCCTGGTTGAAACGTCCATAGTATTTACGCTTGTTTGGATCAAAGTTCTCGGCATGTGCCACATTGCCCGCTGTCTGTGAGCATCTGTCCACTGTGAGGAATGAACGGCAGCCCATGCATGTATACACATCTCCGTCCTTAAGCTCCTTCATGACCTTCTCTGAAATATAGTCAGGCACCATTCTCTTTGCAGAGCACTGTGCCGCGAGCACTGTGAGATTCCAGTACTTTGAATCCTCTGTGATATTATCATCCTCAAGCACATATATGAGCTTAGGGAATGCCGGTGTGATATATACACCCTTTTCGTTCTTTACACCCTTTATTCTCTGGTGCAGCATCTCCTCAATGATTGCGGCAAGATCTGCCTTTGTCTGCGGATCGGATACCTCATTCAGGTACATGAATACTGTGATAAACGGTGCCTGTCCGTTTGTAGTCATGAGTGTGATGACCTGATACTGAATCATCTGCACACCACGGTTGATTTCCTCCTTGACACGGAGCTCTGCTACCTCGTTGATTTTTTCTTCATCTAAATCAAGGCCTACGCTCTCGAATTCCTTTTGCACCTGCTTTCTGAACTTCTCACGACTGACCTGTACAAATGGTGCCAGATGTGCAAGCGAGATACTCTGTCCACCATACTGTGAGCTGGCAATCTGTGCGATAGCCTGTGTAGCAATGTTGCAGGCTGTTGAAAAGCTCTTTGGTGTGTCAATCATAGTCTCACTGATTACTGTGCCGTTCTGAAGCATGTCCTCAAGGTTTACAAGACAGCAGTTGTGCATATGCTGTGCAAAATAATCTGCATCGTGGAAATGGATAAGCCCCTTCTCATGAGCCTCCACTATATCCTCAGGAAGCAGGAAACGGCGTGTGATATCCTTGCTCACCTCACCTGCCATGTAGTCACGCTGCACGCTGTTTACAGTAGGATTCTTGTTGGAGTTTTCCTGCTTTACCTCCTCGTTATTGCACTCAAGAAGGCTAAGAATCTGCTGGTCCGTAGAGTTTGACTTACGGACGATGGCTCTCTTATATCTGTAAGTAATGTAGTTTCTGGCTACGGTAAAGGCACGCTTGTTCATGAGCTGGTTCTCCACCATATCCTGTATCTCCTCAACGCTTGGAGAGCGCTTCATGTTCTCACATGCAGTCTCTACGTTGCTTGCAATTTCTTCAATCTGATCAGCAGTAAGCTTCTCATAGTCTAGCACTGAATCGTTTGCCTTTCTAATGGCAGCTACAATTTTGGCTGCATCAAATATGTCCTCACTGCCGCTTCGCTTGATGATTTTCATGTAAATTTCTCCTCTCTGTATACTATATTTCATATAATGTAGTGTACTATATATAGTGTTGTTATTCAATACACATACTATATATATACATTTTATCATGTGTAATGGCACAAAATATGCAGCTATAAATGAGATGTAATCATTAATTCATGTCACTGCCCTGCAATGTAAAGCGGGCTTTTCACCAAACAATTACGATATAGCTACATATAAAATGCCATATTATTTAATACAAATCTGTGCATCTGTCTTTTGATGACAATCTAAATTATACAAGATATTGTTGCTATGTCAATACGCTCAACAATATTTTGTAGCATTTTGACTTATTGCACAAAAAAATCCACAATATTTATGCTACTTTTTCAACTCTGTAATTATTTTGTTACTTGTTAAGCTTTTCCATATTGTCAATCACTCTGTCCAAAAAGCCAAGCATCATGTTAAACTCCTCCTTAGAAAAGCCTTCGTGCATGGCTTCCTCTATTACCATTATATTTTCCCTTACCCTGTTTTCGTGGTCCAGTGCTTTTTGCGTCAGCTCAATCCTCTTAAGCCTTGCATCATTTTCCATAGGTGTGCGCACGATATAGCCGTTTTTTTCAAGACTTTTAAGCATATTTGTCACTGTGGCTCCTGACAGATGAAACTTTGCTTCGATATCCTTTTGAAATATATTTTGGCCCTGATTATCCATTATATATCCAATCATCATCCCCTGACTTCGCGGTATACATTCTGTTTTACTGCACCTTTTTCTGTCAAAATATCTGTCTATACTCCTGCTGATGCGGTTTATCTTGTGTCCTAAGTATTTATCCGGTGTAAACTCCTTCATATCTGAAATCCTTTCATAGATTTTTCTTGACAATAAAAAAAGTATATCTATAATATAGTTAGCACACTAACTAATTAAATGCAAGTATTTTTTTAGTTAACCACATTACCATAAATGTGGGAAGTTTGTTTTAATCAAATATGAAATATAAGAAGAAAGGACAAAACATATGTTAAAAACACTAGGTGCCCAAATAAAGGAATACAAATGGGCTTCGATTGCGACACCTGTTTTCATGCTGCTTGAGGTGGCTGTGGATACCATAATCCCTCTTCTCATGGCATCAATCATCGACAACGGTGTCAATATGGGCGACACAAGGCATATCTATATCATGGGTGTGTGGATGATTGTCGCAGCACTGTTTGGTCTTTTGACAGGATGTCTCGGTGCAAAATATGGTGCAAAGGCCGCCATGGGCTTTGGAAAGAATCTGCGTGCTGCAATGTTTCGCAACATCCAGACCTTTTCCTTTGCAAATATCGACAGATTCTCATCCGCGAGTCTTGTCACACGTATGACAACCGATGTGACCAACATCCAGAATGCTTACATGATGCTGCTTCGCATGGCTATGAGAGCCCCTGCATCCATAATATGTGCGATGGCTATGTCATTTTTCATCAGCCCTTGCCTTGCGACAATATACTTAATCGCTGTCATTGTGCTTGGAGCTTTACTGCTTTTCATCAGCAAGGCGGCTATGAAATACTTCGACAGAGCCTTCAAGCGCTATGATGACCTGAATGAAAGCGTACAGGAAAACGTATCCGCTATCCGCGTTGTAAAGGCATACGTCCGTGAGGATTATGAGAAGAAACGTTTTTCAAAGGCAGCACAAAATATCTACGATGTATTTGTAAAGGCTGAAAGCCTTGTGGTATACAACTCTCCGCTCATGCAGTTTACAGTGTATGCCTGCATCCTGTTAATAAGCTGGCTCGGAGCTCATATGGTGGTAAGCAGCACTCTCACTACAGGTGATCTGATGGCTCTTCTCACCTATTGCATGAATATTCTGATGAACCTCATGATGCTCTCGATGGTGTTTGTAATGATTTCACTCTCACTCGCATCCGCAAGACGAATCAGCGAGGTATTAAATGAGCAGAGCACACTGCACAATCCAAAGGAGCCGCTTTACGATGTGCCTGACGGAAGCATAAGCTTTAAGCATGTAACCTTCAGATATTCAGACACTGCTGAAACTCCGGTTCTGTCAGATATAAATCTAGACATAAAATCCGGTGAGACCATCGGCATCATAGGAGGAACCGGAAGCTCGAAATCTTCCCTTGTAAACCTGATAAGCCGTCTCTACGACACAGACACCGGCTCTGTAATCGTCGGAGGCCACGATGTGCGTGAATACGACATGGACACTCTCAGAAACAAGGTAGCTGTCGTACTCCAGCAAAATGTGCTTTTCTCGGGCACCATACTCGAAAATCTGCGCTGGGGTGACAAAAACGCTACCACAGATGAATGTATTGAGGCCTGCAAAATGGCATGCGCCGATGACTTTATCGATTCCTTCCCTGACAAGTACAACACCTACATAGAGCAGGGCGGAACCAACGTATCCGGTGGCCAGAAGCAACGTCTGTGTATCGCAAGGGCTCTGCTTAAAAAGCCAAGTATACTCATACTCGATGACAGCACCTCGGCTGTAGATACAGCAACAGATTCAAAAATCCGTGCTGCCCTCGCAAAAACAATACCGGGAACCACTAAGCTCATCATCGCACAGCGTATCTCATCAGTCATGGATGCTGACCGTATCATCGTGATGAATGACGGAAAAGTGGACGGCTTTGACACTCACGAAAATCTGCTTAAAAATAATGAAATCTACCGCGATGTTTACGATTCCCAGACAAACGGCGGAGGAGACTTTGATGAAGGAGGTGCTGCCTGATGCCAGGACCAAGAGGACCACGAGGTCCAAAACCCAAAATTAAAAATCCCGGTAAGCTTTTTGCGCGCCTCATGGGATTTATTTTCAAGAAATATTTACCTGCCTGCATAATTGTTGTGATATGTATCTTTGTCAGTGTACTTGCAAATGTGCAGGGAACCATGTTTACCAAAAATTTGATTGATGACTATATAGTACCACTGCTTAAGACAGGAAGTCCCGACTACGGACCACTCCTTGCAGCAATGGGAAGGGTCGCCGTATTCTACGGCATCGGCGTCATCAGTACGTTTGCATACAGCAAAATAATGATCTACGTATCACAGGGCACCATTAAGAACCTGCGTGTTGAGCTCTTTTCCCATATGCAGGATCTGCCAATCCGATACTTTGACTCACATGCGCACGGCGATATCATGTCAATTTATACAAACGATATCGATACACTCCGCCAGCTCATCAGCCAGAGTCTTCCGCAGATACTTAACAGTGCCATCACTGTTGTGAGCGTTTTTGTTTCAATGGTCATATTAAATATTCCGCTCACCGTACTAACTATCGTGATGGTAATCGTAACAACAGTCGTGACAAAGAAATTTGCGGGCTTCTCCAGCCGCTATTTCCTTGCGCAGCAGCGCGACCTCGGCAAGGTTAACGGCTTCATCGAGGAAATGCTCAACGGCCAGAAGGTGGTCAAGGTATTTACCCACGAGCAGGAAAATATTGAAGCCTTCGACAAAATAAACGATGAACTCTTTGAAAGCGCCTACAATGCCAACATGTACTCCAATATGCTCGGTCCTGTAAACGCACAGATTGGAAATCTAAGCTACGTGCTCTGCGCTCTTGCCGGCGGTGTTATGGCTCTTTCAGGCTTTGGCGGTCTGACCCTTGGTAAGCTTGCGAGCTTTCTGACCTTTAACAAGAGCTTTAACATGCCTATCTCGCAGGTCAGCCAGCAGTTCAACAGTATCATCATGGCACTTGCCGGATGCGACCGTATCTTCTCTCTGCTCGACGAAACGCCTGAGACTGACGAAGGCTATGTCTCACTGGTAAATGCTAAGGAAGAAAACGGAAAACTCACTGAAACACCTGAGCACACCGGCTTATGGGCATGGAAGCATACCCATCAGGCTGACGGCTCTGTGGACTACAAAAAACTCGAGGGCGATGTGGTATTTGACGATGTGGATTTCGGATATGTGCCTGAGAAAATTGTACTGCACGATGTGGATCTTTTTGCAACACCCGGTCAGAAGATTGCCTTTGTCGGCACCACCGGAGCTGGAAAGACTACCATCACTAACCTTATCAACCGCTTCTACGATATAGCAGACGGCAAGATAAGATATGACGGCATCAATATAAACAAGATTAAAAAGGCTGATCTGCGCCACTCTCTTGGCATTGTTTTGCAGGATACCCACCTTTTCACAGCTACTGTCATGGAAAACATCCGCTACGGCAAGCTTGATGCCACAGATGATGAAGTATACGCAGCTGCCCGCCTGGCAAACGCCGATACGTTTATCCGCCAGCTTCCTGACGGCTACAATACTGTACTGACAGGTGACGGTGCAAACCTAAGCCAGGGCCAGCGCCAGCTTCTAGCCATTGCGCGTGCCGCTATCGCCGATCCGCCTGTGCTCATCCTCGATGAGGCTACAAGCTCAATTGATACACGTACCGAGCGTATTGTTCAGGACGGCATGGATAAGCTCATGCATGGCCGTACTACATTTGTTATCGCACACAGGCTTTCTACTGTCAGAAACAGCGACTGCATTATGGTTTTGGAGCAGGGACGCATTATTGAAAGGGGAAGTCATGATGAGCTGATTTCAAAGAAGGGAAAGTATTATCAGCTTTATACAGGAAAGACTGCTTAATTCACTAGACTAACTACGAAAACCGACAGACCGGGAATACGGCAGAGGGCACACCCTCATGTGCACTAACATGAGGGTGTGCCCTTAATGCCTACCTGGATCATCTTCATTGCTTCTATTGCTGTCTTATGACTTTCAGGCGTTACGCAGGCGCAGGCATTTTCTATTACGAACACCTCTGCGTCTTTACAGAACGTCTTTGCAATCGCCACGTTGCTTATTACGCATATTCCTGTGCAGAATCCGCAGAAATAAATCTCTGTATCGCTGTTGTCATATTCCGCAAGAAGTCTACCAAGCTCTTCGCTGCCAAAAGTCGGCTTGTCAATATAAGTCATATCGTCACAATTAACTCCACGCTCCTTCATTGCATCTTTAAGACGAGCGTCTACTTCCCATCCGTTTGTCCCTTTAATACAGTGCGTTACCGGAAGTTTCTTTCCTTCCTGAGTATTCAGATAGTTTTCATCATGCGTATCCCTTGTGAATATCACATCATCATATTTGCCTGACCTGATTTCATCTGCAATAACATTTGTTGCCACGTCACACTCTTTGTTTCCAAGAGCTCCTGTAATAAAATCATTCTGTGCGTCCACTACTACTAAAATTTTCTTTGCCATAATTATTTCCTTCTACATCATAATTCCTTCATCCGGATCATCTGTCTCCACAATAATTTACTGTAATACTTTACATTTATTCTTCCTCTTTAATCACCTTTAGGAAACGCTTGACCTCCGCCCATGCACGCTTGGACTCAGGGAAATTGAGGTATCCCATCTGGAACACATGAAACATCCCCTCATACACTGACAGTCGCACCTTAACGCCCTGGATTCTTGCCTTTGCAGCGGCCTCTACCGAGTCAGATAAGAGCATCTCTATCGAGCCTACCTGTATGAGCATTGGTGGAAAGCCTCTGAAATTACCAAACAGCGGCGATATGTATGGATCCATTTTATCGTGGTCACCGGGATAGTCATTCACGTAGATCAGACTGTCCCTTGTGTTCCCAAACAGTGGGTCCTTTTCGTAGTTTGTCTCATATGACTCTCCGCCTGCTGTGAGGTCTGTCCATGGTGACATGGCTACTATTCCTGCCGGAAGCGGCATGACGTGGTCTCGAAGATACATGGTGAGGCACATTGCAAGTCCTCCTCCCGCTGAGTCTCCTGCCAGCACAATCTGCGAGCCAAACCAGCCCTGTGACAAGAGCCATTTATAGCAGGCTATGGCATCCTCAAGTGCTGCCGGATACGGGTGCTCCGGCGCCACGCGATAGTCAGGCGTGAGCACTGAGCAGCCTTCACTTACCTCATTATAAAGGCCTGCAAATACATAATATGCATTGCGCACTGCCCCCATATATCCACCACCATGCAGCTGCAGTATCACACGCTCTGTATTTGGGTTTTCCTTTGAAGATAAAAGCTTCATAGTGAAACCGCCCATATCTATATCCTCTGTTACAAAACAGTCCGGAACAAGCCATGCAGGTTCCTTCATGCGCTTCCTGAGCTCTCCGGATTTTATTTTTTTGCCGATTGCAAGGTCATTTGTGATATGTCCCATCAGATTAGCAAGTATTTTTCCCTGTATACTGACTTCTTCATCTGCCACAGCTGCATTGCTATGGACTTTTTCCACATGCTCACTTTTCATGGCAGATAATGAGTTCTTAAAGGTCTTTTCAAGCTTATTACCCAAAGCTCCTATTATTCCAGTTTCATTATCACCATTACTATCGCCGTTTTCAATTTCCGGATGGTAGTTTCCCATCTCTTCATCCTCAAACATATGCGAATTTCCTATTCCATGAAAGCCTATCATATATGAAATCTCCGTTTCAGCTCTGTTCTGGCTCTTTTGTCACCGATAATCAGTGTTCCGAGAAACAAAAACAGCGATGCGCCCATCGCTCCCATTGCCAGATATGGGAACCATATGACCTTGACTGCCACAAGTATCATCGCAATCACGCTCATCAGCACAAGAAAAAGCTGCATCATCATGTAGCTCTGCCAGTTTCTTATGTTTACTATCATAAGTATAATTGTTGCAAGAACCATCGCCAGTATGGCGCTTGGGAAAACAAATGTAAGTGCCCAGCCACTGGCTCCTGTGAGCAGGTCTATGCCCTCGAGAAACAACACCGTGAACACAAATGTGCTTACAATTTTAAAAATATATCCGTTTCTTCCGACTATTGCCAGACGCAGCGTCACATTCGCATAGATTACAACAAGAAGCACTATAAAGCTCCAGTTTATCTCATGGTCTGTCATGTAATCAACAGTTGTCAGCACAATCTGTCCTACTATAGACAGAAACAATATGATATTTTCCAGTAATCTGTATTTTCTTGATGCGCCCTTGACGTCAGGATATCTCGTACCGTTGTCATGGCTTGCTGTACTATCTGCCCTCTTTGCTGCACTATCTGTATCGTTTACGCACTTATCCGGCACATCATTATGCTGTTCAAAAACCCCTTCAGTGCCCTGATGATTGTCCGATGACAGTTCAACCGGTGCCACAACCTGCTGGCAGAGCGGGCATTTATCTGTATTGTCTGCAATATACACACCGCATTTCATGCATTTAGTCATAATACTCTCCATTTGTCTCAATTGTCACTTCCACTCCGTCATTTACAAGCTTCTTAAAAAAGCTTCTCTGAATCATCGTATCGGCCAGAATAGATGAAAAAGTAAACACCAGCGTGTCCTTGTAGGAGCATATGGTGCCCTTCATAGGCTGTCCCTTGGACATTGGTATAAAGGAATAAAAGCCTGTTATATACGGCTCGTATTCCGGCTCTACTTTTATATTTCCAATATTTGTGATAGTAGTGGTGTTTGCCAGTGCCGACTGTGTATAGACCGCCTTCATTGCCAGATTTTTTATAAAAAGAGGCACCGGTCTCATCAGGATATTTTTCTGATTTGACACACTGTATGAGAAAAGATCCTCCAGATGCTCCTTCGAAATCTGTGAATTGATGGAATCCGTCACTATTTTAAGCACCTCCTCAAATGTGTAGGAGCTGTTTTGCGGTCTGAACTCAGCAGATATCATGACAAAAAAGTTCTTTGTGGTCACGGAGTCAAAATAAGGACGAAGGTTCACAGGAACTGCAACCCTGACAGGCATATCGTTTGGCATGCCGTGAAAACACTCCTGATACACACTCCACACAAAGCATGCTACCAGATAATCATTTATGGAAACTCCATAGCGATGGCAGACCTGCTTCAGCTGTGATACAGGCATCATGCCATGTATCAGCCCAAACTCTCCATCAGGTACCTTTTCCAGCTTTAAAAGATACGCCTTCTGCCTGTTAAAGCCACTTGGCTTACTTGATTTGTAGTTCTTTACAAAGCTGTCCTCTCTATTTAAGGATGTTCCCTGCGTCAATGAATCGCCCTTTAGCTTTGCAATCTCCGGATGTGTGAGACGCAGATACTGGTATGTGAGCTCCCTAAGGAAATTGATGCCGCCCATGCCATCTGTCAGCACATGAAATACCTCAAGATTTATTCTGTTCTTATAGTATGTCACCCTGAAAAGATAGCTGTGATTCTTGTTCGGTCTTATAAATCTGCACGGAAATGTATTTTCCTCATGCACCTTTGGTGCCTTTTTGCCATTTTCCTCAAAATAGTTCCAGAATACTCCCATCCTGAGTCTCACATTAAACAGACCAAACTTCGGAAGCACTATATCCAGTGCCTCCTGCAGCTTTTCACTGTCAATCTCATCAGTTAAGGTGACTGAGATCCGATATACATTTGTCATGCTCTCCCCCGCTATACTAGGGAACAGATTTGCTGTGTTGTCCAGCTTGTCCCAGCGGATTGAACGCGTTTTCGACATTTTAAATTCCTCGCTTAATATAATGATATAGCGAAGCAGCACCCTAATCGAGCCTGCCGTACACCTCCATCGGCACATATGCCTTTATCTGTATCCCATCAGCCACATATTCCTCCGACACAAGCTCGCCCTGTTTTCTGATGAGCTGTATCACGCCAGCCTTATCATATGGGATAATTCTCTCAATATATACCTTGTTCTCTCTTAATATCTCCTCTAAAAGAGATTTTACCTCATCTAATCCCAGATCCTTTGCCGCTGAAATGTTAAGAGTATAATCTGCCCTGAAATCATGCAGCGGTTCGTTGTCTGTTCGGGCATCCTGCTTATTAAAAAGTGTGACAAATTTCTTGTCTTTTACACCAAGATCATCCAATGTCTGGTAGGTTATGAACATCTGCTTTTCCCGCTGCATATTTGATGCGTCCACCACATGGAAAATGATGTCAGCATACTTTGCCTCCTCAAGGGTGCTCTTGAAGGCCTCTATCAGATGATGCGGCAGCTTTCTGATAAACCCGACCGTATCAGTTAAAAGCACCTGCTGCTTGCCATCAAGCGCAAGAATACGCGTTGTAGGATCAAGCGTTGCAAAGAGCTTATCCTCCTCAAGCACATCTGCCTCTGTCAGGTGATTTAACAGCGTGGATTTACCTGCGTTAGTATATCCTACTATCGCAACAACCGGTACTTTATTTTTTTCACGCTTTGCCCTTGTGATATCTCTGTGCTTCTGAACCTCTTTCAGCTCTCTCCGAAGCTGTGCTATCCTGTCATTTATGAGACGGCGGTCCACCTCAAGCTTTTTCTCTCCGGGACCTCTTGTTCCTATTCCACCGCCAAGCCTTGACATGGACTTTCCCAGTCCCGACAAACGGCTTAATCTGTACTTGAGCTGAGCAAGCTCAACCTGTATCTTACCCTCACTTGTTGTGGCCCTTGATGCAAAAATATCAAGAATAACAAGTGTCCTGTCCATAACCTTTGTGTCAAGGTACGTCTCCAGATTCTTCTGCTGTGCCGGACTCAGCTCATCATCGCACACAATGCCTGTTGCCCCTGTACTCTCCACAAGCTCTGCAATCTCTGCCACCTTGCCGGTGCCGACATACGTGCCCGGATGAATTTTTTCTCTTCTTTGGATAAGCGTGCCTACAACTGTCGCACCTGCTGTCTTTACCAGCTCCGCAAGCTCTGAAAGTGAATCATCTGCATCATCACCGTCCTGCTCACTTACTCCGACGAGCACCACTCTCTCCTCAATATCCTCTATCTTAATAGTATCTGCCATAATCTATCTGGTCTCCAAAAACTGATATTCTCTTGCTGCATCCTCATCATCAGGATAATCCTTCATGTATTCCTCCATTTTGCTCTTTGCTGTGGCAAAATCGCCGGAATACTCATATGCTATAATCATAGCCTTTGTTATCTGCTGCTTGTTCGGCACACTTTCAAGTTCAAGTGCGTTCTGAAAATAAGTAATCGCAGTGTCATAGTTACCATTGTCCATCTGCGCCTGTCCCATATTCATCAGATCATACGAATCCGCCTCACCGCTGTCTAGGTATTTCTTAAAATACTTCTGCGAGCTGTCATTGTCGCCCTTCTTCTGATATACCTCACCCATATAGTAGTTTGCCTTAACAAGCTTCTCATCGATGGCTTTTTGCAGACTCTTTATTGCTGAATCATAATCTCCAAGCATGGTGTATATACGGCCTCTCTGCATATAGTCATCAGCAGTTTTTGCCTTAAGCTTTAAGGCATTATCCAGGTATTCCTTTCCCTGGTCATTCATGCCATACTTTGACAGGGTCTCATAAACGCCAAGATAGAGCTCATAATTATCATTATTCTCACTGAGTGCCGTCTTAAAATCCTTCAAGCCCTTGTCTGTATCATTCTTGGCAAAATATATACAGCCTCTCAGATAGTATGCGTCAGAATCCTTATCATAGTCGATAATAGCCGTATATGTATCAATTGCTCCATCCACGTCACCGCTTAAATACTGTGCCTTTGCCTTATAATAACATATGTCAAGCTCCTCTGCGCCCACTGAGCCCACCGACTGGTCCAGTGCCTTCTGAAAAGCATCGACCGCATCATCATAGCTGCCGTTCTCTATACAGTTGATGCCATACTGTCTGTACGCATCCTTGTCCTTTGCCTTGTCGTCGGAGCCACAGCCAGTAAGCATGCCTGCTGTGAGCACTACGGTAAGCGTGAGTGCCATAAATTTATTCTTTATCATAATAGTTCTCCATGTGTATATTCTTCCCCTTATTATATATGTATTTGCCAAACTTGTAAATCCCGCCCTTACATTTCTGCCAGGGAGCCTGCCGTCCCCTGCGCTTACGTCCCGTACTCTAGCAAAAAAAGAACCCCCGCGGGATGCACCCGCAGGAGTTCTTAAGCCCAATTTGTATTTAAAGGAGGAAGAAAAATTCTAAGCCTCTAAATGCCAGATTTCATCATTGTACTGCTTGATTGTTCTGTCAGAAGAGAAGAAACCAGCCTTGCTGATGTTGACAAGCATCTTCTTAGCCCAAGCCTTCTTATCCTCATAATCAGCGTAAGCCTTCTCTTTTGTCTTGCAGTAATCCTCAAAGTCAGGGAATGTCATGAACCAGTCTTTGTTGAGGAGCTCGTTGTAAAGTCTCTCTAAGTTCTCCTTAGAACCAACCTTCATCATCTCATCACTTACAAGGAAGTCAACAGCCTTCTTTAAGTCTGCATCCTTGTCATAGTAATCCTTAGAGCAGTAGTCGCCTCTCTCATATCTGTCGATAACAGTCTGTGAATCCTCACCGAATACATAGATGTTCTCATCGCCGACAAGCTCAGCTATCTCTACGTTTGCTCCGTCACTTGTTCCAAGTGTAATAGCACCGTTAAGCATGAACTTCATGTTTCCTGTTCCTGATGCCTCCTTAGAAGCAAGAGAAATCTGCTCAGAAATATTTGCAGCCGGGAATAATTTCTCAGCTAATGTTACGTTGTAGTTCTCAACCATGAATACCTTAAGGTATGGACTTACCTCAGGATCATTGTTGATAATCTGCTGTAAGCAGAGAATTGCATGGATGATATCCTTTGCAATGATATATGCAGGAGCTGCCTTTGCACCGAAGAAGCACGTGATTGGTGTAGATGGCTTCTTGCCTGCCTTGATCTCAAAGTACTTACGGATGATGTAAAGCACGTTGAGCTGCTGTCTCTTGTACTCGTGAAGTCTCTTAACCTGGATATCAAAAATTGAATTGTCAGGTACGTCGAGATTCTGAGTCTTCTTTAAGTAAGAAGCAAGCTCTGTCTTCTTTGCGTTCTTGATGTCAACAAGCTTTGTGAGAACAGTGTCATCATTGATGAAATTGCCAAGCTTCTCTAACTCGTTTGCATCCTTCTTCCAGCCTTCACCGATAAGCTCTGTGATGTATGCTGAAAGCTCCGGGTTACAAGACATTAACCAACGACGGAATGTGATACCGTTTGTCTTGTTGTTGAACTTCTCAGGATATAACTTGTAGAAGTTATTGAGCTCTGTATTCTTTAAAATCTCTGTGTGGAGGTATGCAACACCGTTTACAGAATATCCGAAATGAATATCCATGTGTGCCATGTGTACAAGACCGTCCTTGATAATGTATGTGCTCTCGTCAGCTACCTTTGCGCGAACCTTGTTGTCAAGCTCACGGATGATTGGCATAAGCTGTGGAACAGCCTTCTCCAAGAAGCTGATTGGCCATTTTTCAAGAGCCTCTGCAAGGATTGTGTGGTTAGTGTATGCACAAACCTTTGATACAATCTCAATAGCCTCATCCATCAGGATGCCCTTCTCCTGAAGGAGACGGATAAGCTCTGGAATAACCATTGATGGATGTGTATCGTTAATCTGAACTGCTGCATAATCAGCAAGGTCATGTAAATTAGAGCCCTTTGCCTCTGCCTCTGCAATGATAAGTCTTGCTGCGTTTGATACCATGAAATACTGCTGGTATACACGAAGGAGACGTCCTTTATCATCTGAATCATCAGGATATAAGAATAATGTAAGGTTCTTCTTGATATCATCCTTGTCGAAATCAATTGTGTCGCCTACGATTGACTCATCAACTGACTCGATGTCGAATAAGTGAAGCTTTGTTGTACGGTTGTTGTATCCAACTACGTCGATATCGTAAAGTCTTGACTGTACTGTGAATCCGCCAAAGCTTACAGGATATGTGATATCTGTCTTTGTAAGCCAGCTCTCCTTTGTAATCCATGGGTTTGGAGTCTCCTTCTGGAGATTGTTCTCAAATACCTGCTTGAATAATCCGTAGTGGTAGTTGAGGCCTACACCGTCTCCGTTGAGTCCGAGTGTTGCGATTGAATCTATGAAGCATGCTGCAAGACGTCCAAGTCCTCCATTTCCAAGTGAAGGCTCAAGCTCGATTTCCTCGATTTCAGCAAGTGACTTTCCGTTTTTCTCAAGAGTCTCTTTAACTTCATCGTAGATACCTAAGTTGATAAGGTTGTTTGATAAAAGCTTTCCGATAAGGAACTCTGCTGAGATATAGTAGAGCTTTTTCTTTCCTTTGTTTGAAACCTTTTTCTCTGCCTTGTCTTTTACAAGCTCAAGTAATGCGTAGTATACTTCCTCGTCTGTACTAACGCTGATTCCCTTCTGAAGCTTTGTTTCGATTTCCTGCATGATTGCCATTTTGATTTCCTCCCAAATCTGTTATCATGTATACACGCCAATGTGTCAAATTAACTAATTTTCATTTAGCGTGCTTAACTTCTTTGTGTCATTTGATGAATCAAGTATAATCCATTACACTGCATAATTCTTGCAATATACAGTCGAAAACTTGCACAATCCTATCATTTTTCGGTATTTTTAGTGGCTTTTCAAGAAATAATATGCTAAAATATCATCATGAATATATTAGAATATGAAAATTATCACGAAGACAAAACACATGTGGAGCTTACGTTCCCATACAATACCTACCTGTGCTCTATTCCTCTTGATTTTTCCGGAGTTCCGCTGCACTGGCACGACGATATGGAGCTTATCTATATAAAGAAGGGCTGCGGTCATATATCTGTGGATTTTAAGGAGTACCATGTCACAGCGCCAAGCCTGGTGCTGATACTGCCGGGACAGCTTCACTCTATAGACCAATATATGGATGAATCGATGGAGTACGAAAATATCATATTTTCCCTGTCGATGCTGCTTCCCGGAAAGTACGATTACACCAAGGAGGATTTTCTTACACCTCTCTTAGCCGGCAGATTCACAGTTCCAACAGTTTTTACACCGGTGTATCCATACTACGAGGATGTCGTGGCTCCAATAGATGCATGCGATGAGATTTGCAAGACGATGCCGCAGGGCTATCAGCTTTATATAAAGAGCAAGCTCTACGAATTCTTTTTTGTGCTTGATAACCGTTGCCGTAATCTGACAAAGCCACTAAAAAGCAAAAAGACTCTTGATAAGATGAAGGTTGTGCTCAAATATGTGGAAAATAATTATGCCGACAAAATCTCCATTGCCGATATCGCTGATGTAGCCGGGTTTTCCGAGTCTCATTTTATGAGATATTTTAAAGACACCATGGGCACATCGTTTGTTGACTATTTAAATGACTACCGCCTTACCATGGCTGCGAGACTTTTGCAAAGCTCAGACAGCTCGGTGCTTTCTATTTCCGGTGAAGTAGGGTTTGAAAGCCTGTCATATTTTAACAGAGCCTTCAAAAAGCACTATGGCATGACACCTCTGCAGTACCGCAAGGGCAGTTGACACCACTCCAGACAGTTACAATACAATATTTCTTAAATAAACGATGGAAAATAATCATGAAAAAAAATACATACATAAAAATGACTGCCCCATTCCGTGAAAATAACAGGGCAGCCCGAAAGCTTGAATTAATCAATAAAATATGCACCTATTTAGTTTTTATCACATACCCTGTATACGTGCTGTATCTGTGCTTTACAGCCGGTCATATGCTTGCACTCTCAATCATTGCTCCGCTTGTCGGCTTTATTGCAGTATCGGTTTTCAGATATATCGTAAACAGACCACGCCCATACGAAAAATTTGATATGCCGCCTGTCATTACAAAGGATACCCACGGCAGGTCTTTTCCAAGCAGGCACGTTTTTTCTGCATTTATAATTGCATTTACTGTTTTAATATGCTCACCTGCTGCTTCGCCTTTATGGTTCACCGGCATTTTGCTTGCAATCCTTGCAGCTATCATTGCCTGTGTCCGGGTGATATCAGGTGTGCACTTTATCAGCGATGTTGTCGGTGCTTTTGTTTTTGCAGCCATTGAAGCATATATAGTGACTGTTTTCCTTTTATAAATAGCTGTTAGTTGTTGTTTCCACCATCAACACTCTTTTTTATGGCATTTCCGGCATCATCTACGGCATCCTTTGCGCCGTCTATTACATCCTTGCCGGCATCACCTGCGCCGTCTATTACATCCTTGCCGGCATCACCTGCGCCGTCTATCACATCTTTTCCGGCATCGCCTGCGCCGTCTATCACATCCTTGCCGGCATTTCCGGCGCCATCTATGATATCCTTGCCGGCTTTACCGGCATCGTCGGCGGCAGAGCCACCTCTTTGTGTATTTTCAACCATTGAAGTGTCTGCCACATTACTATTGTTTCCACAGGCTGCAAAAGCGCTTGCAGCAGCGAGTATCAGGCAAAGTGCCAATAAATATTTCATTTTCTTCATTGTATCAGTCTCCTTTTCGTTTTGGAGATAGTATGGGCAATTTACTGTTAATTATGCATTATTCTGAAATTAATCAGCTTTTTAACTTAGGTTTCGTGATGAGTGCCGCGATATACGAAAAGATTAGTGCTGCCGACACTCCGACCGCACAGGCCTTAAAGCCACCCTTAAACAAGCCAATAAAACCCTCGCTGTCCACTGCCTCCTTCACACCCTTCCACAGTACATTGCCAAAGCCCAAAAGCGGTACGTTGGCACCGGCGCCTGCCCACTTTGAAAATGGCCCATATATGCCGACGGCGCCAAGAAGCGCTCCCGTGCACACGAGCATTACCATAATTCTGCCCGGCATGAGCTTTGTTTTTTCCATTAAAATCTGTACGATGGCGCAGATTATACCACCCACCACAAATGCTTTTACATAATCCATTATATCCTTACGCCTTTCTTCTATTTTTTGAACGTGCAGCCATCCCCAAAAACGGCTCGTTCACCCTATCTCGTTTACCCTATTATATATGTGAAGCCTCCAGCTTCAAATTACAGCTTCAAGCACCACACCGTGTGCAATTCCCGGTACTGACTCGCCCTCGTTGAAGCTGACAGGCGAAAGAAGTGCTCCTGTCGGCACAAATAGTATACGCTTCAATTCACCGCTTCTAAGCTTTGGCAGATAATATGCTGACAAAACAGTTGCCGAGCATGCACAGCCCGAACCACCTGAGCCTGTGTTCTGATTCGTTGTATCAAACATCTTCATGCCACAGTCCTCATGATTTTTGCTTATGTCCACGCCCTTTTGCCTGCACAGGTCAATCAGTATCTTCTGTCCGACGCTTCCAAGATCTCCTGTCACTATCCTATCGTAATAGGATGCCTCTCTTCCAAAATCACTCAGGTGATTTACTATCAGCTCACAGGCCGCAGGGGCCATTGCAGCGCCCATGTTCATGGCGTCCTTTATGCCATAATCCACCACAACTCCTGTCGTGATCCCCTCAATCTGCACCTTCTTTGATATACTATCTGCATTGTCACACCCGGCCTGTATCTCATTACCACCTGCTCCACTGCCCACAATAAATGCAGCACTTCCTGTGACAGTCCACGTCGCTGACACAGGTCTTTGATTGGCATACTGGTTAGGGAAGCGAAACTGCTTTTCGGCACTGCCGAAGTGACTCGATGTCACTGCCACCGCATGCCTTGCATACCCTGCTGCCACAAATGCCGCGGCAAGCGAGAGCGACTCCCCGCATGTGGAGCATGCTCCATACACTCCAAACCACGGAATACGGAAGTTTTCCACACCAAATGTTGTGGCCATAGACTGTCCGAGCAGATCTCCTGCAAATACATAGTCCATGTCGGACGCATCCAGATGTGCTTTTCCAAGGGCCATTGTGAGTGCATCTCGCTGCATGGAGCTCTCTGCCTTTTCCCACGTGTTCTGCCCAAACCTGTCATCTTTTCCTACAATATCAAACAAACCTCCAAGCGGTCCGTCAGCCTCCTTTGTGCCTACAACCGAACTGCTTTCCAATATAAAAGGAGCCTCCGTAAAACGGAGACTCCACTTTCCCAATTTTTGCTGCATACCGACTCTCCTTACTCTTAATCTCATCAAATCATAGATTTAATTAATGTCAGTATGCACAAACATATAAAATATATTCATTCAAATATAACAGCTCTACTTGCCATCATATGACACAACTGCGTCCACATCATACTTGCTAAGAAGCTTTCTGCCATTAAGACCTGCAAGCTCAATAAGGAAAAGCATCTTCACAACCTCTCCTCCAAGCTCCTCAACAAGCTCTGCTGCTGCCTGCATTGTGCCTCCTGTAGCGATAAGATCATCCACGAGAACCACCTTCTGACCGGGCTTTACAGAGTCCTTGTGCATCTCAATTGTTGCTGTGCCATACTCAAGGTCATATGTCTTTGATACAGTCTCACATGGCAGCTTGCCTGCTTTTCTCACCATGACAAACGGTTTATGAAGCGCATATGCTATCGGCATGCCAAAAACAAAGCCCCTTGATTCTGCTCCTGCTATCACATCAAAATCAAGTCCGTCAAGCCTCTTTATCATCTCATCAATTGCAAGCTTTAATCCATCTGCATCCTGGATAACACTTGTCACATCGCGGAACATGATGCCCTTCTCCGGGAAATCCGGGATAGTTCTGATATAGTCCTTTACTGTTTTCATTGTATGTACCTTCCTTATATGTATTTAATATGTATTTGCAAATATATTCATGACGCATTTGTCCTTTTGTATGCATTACCATTTTACTCTCTTGTGGCGCCATATGCAAATCAAAATCACTTCACCTTATGATACCCGTCTATACACTCCACGACATCCACTATCTCTATCGTGCCTGCATGTGAATCAGCCACAAAGCGTATATCAAATCTGCCGTATCTCATGCCATAGATATAATCCTTGGCCTTGTTGTATGCAGCTCTTGGATCCTGTGCCAGAATATGCTCCACAGTAATGCGGATATCTTCATCCATACAGCTTTTGAGTGCCTCATCGCGCCAGATAACATGCACCGTATCCCATCTGTGCTCTGCGGCAAAGCCATCTGATGCCTTAGGATGTGAGTCTGCATATGCCAGATACGGCTTTATATCATAGATTGGTGTGCCGTCAAGCATATCTACACCTGACACATGAATTATGGGTCCCTTGCTGCTTTTGTACTCAACCTTATCAAGCCTTACAGAGGATAGTCCCATGCCGTTTGGGCGAAACGGCGAACGTGTGGCAAAAACGCCTCTCTTTTCCCGGCCTCCAAGCCTGGGTGGTGTGACGAGCGGTGTAAATTTCTCCACCCTGTTTTCAGAAAAACCCCATATAATCCACAAATGTGTGAACTCCTCTATTCCACGAATCGCATCGGGATTTCTGTATTCGGGTTCAAATATTATCTGCCCTGCCGCCTCAGGTACGAGGCCGCTCTGCCTCGGAATGCCAAATTTCTCTCCAAATCCGGTGTGCATAATCGCAACCGGCTCTATAGTCTTCTCATACATATCTCTATACCAGTATTTTATTCAGTATATCATCCTCGAGCACAAGCTTCTTTGCCGCGTCGCGGTACTCCTTCTCATGCAGATATGTGTGCCTGAACGGCTTCATGGATGGCGCCATATCTATCGCATCCAGAAAATCCTGCTTTCTCATGCCAAGAGTGGCCGCATAGTCGAAAAAGCCTGTCCTTTTGAGCACAGTGCACACCCTTACATATCTGTGGTTCTGCACCACACTCATGATATAGGTTGCTATGCCGACCTGTATGCCATGAAGCTGTGGATGCTCAAGAATTTTGTCAAGCGCATGTGAAATGAGATGCTCACTGCCGCTGGTCGGCGCACTGCTTCCCGCTATCTCGTTTGCTATGCCGCTCATGGCAAGCGAATCCACAAGCTCCTTTAGGAAAAGCTCATCCTTTATGCTCTCATAAGGTGTACGCACAAAGCTGTTGACCGCCTTTTTAGCGACCATCACGGCGAAGTCATTGACCACACCTACACCGTGCTTTTCCTCAAAAATCCAATCATATAGCGCTGTAATCTTTGACACCATATCACCGATGCCTGAATATATAAACTTCTCAGGGGCTGTGCGGATGACATGTGTATCAACTATAATACCATGTGCAAGCTTTGCAGGAACCGATGTACGCTTGCCGTGCACCAAAAGTGATGCACTGGCGCTTGAAAAACCATCACTTGAGCTTGAGGTCGGCACACTGATAAATGGCAGATTTCTTAGAAAAGCTGCATATTTTCCTGCATCTATCACCTTTCCGCCGCCCACTGACACGACTGCCTTTGCCTTGTTTGGTATATCAAAGGCAAGGGTGATGATATCATCTATCTCAACTGTATCAAGCTCACTGTACTCAAGCACGGTGATATCTGCATCCGAAAGTGACTTCATTATAGCATCTCCAAACATATCTATGAGACCGTTTCCCATAAAAATGACTACGCTCGTTAGCTCCTCACTCTTTAAATACTCTCCGATTTTGTTTAATGTTCCATTTCCCACCTTGAGGATTGATGGGATGGATATTGCTTTTCCTGTCTGCATTTTCATTCTCCTCTTTTTATTTAATATGCCGGACTATCATTGCTTTGCATCAAAAATTGTCGCACTGTAGCCCTGTTTTTTCTTGCTGTCATACATGGCGGTGTCTGCCCTTCTGTAGAGCTGGTCAAACGTGATACAATCCATTCCGTCATAAAAGCATGCACCAAGACTGAGCAGTATATGCTTTCCATTCATCTCTGCTATATCAATATGCTCTATGTTTGAAAAAAGCCTGTCAAAAAAAGTTTCTGCCCGCTCTTTATCAAGCATCCCCGGTATAAATACCGCAAACTCATCCCCGCCCAGGCGAAGCACGACATCATCATCACGACATGATTTGCGCAGAGTATCAGCAATTGCTATTATCACCTTGTCACCTACCACATGTCCATAGGTATCGTTTATTGACTTAAACTTGTCACAGTCTAAAAGGCATAACAGACCGCACTGTTTGCGGACGAGATACTCTGTTATCTTATTCTCTCCGCTTCCGCGGTTGCGTATACCTGTCATGAGATCTGTCTGAGCCAGATACATGAGTCTGTTTTCACGCCGTTTTTCCTCGTCAATATTCTCCACGCAGTAAAGCACATGCCAAAGCCTGCCATCATCGTCATAGTCTACAGGAATAAACCTTTCACGGCACCAGCCCGATACCTTCCCGATAAGCTCATGTACTATGGTATTTTTTCCACGAAGTCTGTCCTCTACTGTAGTGATATCCACAAATTCAAGTGCCTCCTTGCGATGTGCCTTAGTACAGAACTCATTCATCACACTGTTTATATGCCCCGGGAAATCCTCATCTATCTTATACTCTCCCTCTTTCTGTGGCTTCACGCCCAAAAAGTGTGTAACCTCATCCAAAGTCTTTACTATATGGTATCTGTGTGTCTGCACATTTACCACTGCCATGGATATATAGATGCTTGAAAGCGATGAATAGCTGCTAAGCTTCGCTTCCTTATTCGACTTTGTGAAGGAATTGCGCAGCTTAAGCAATGATATAAGCAAGGTTCCTATCATATCTAGGAATGTGGTCAGTCCGAGAGTATCACTTTCCGGTGGATTATCCAAACCGAAAAAGCCCTTTATCTCATCCTTGTAGCGGATTGGACATACCACCAGGTTTTTTACATTTTGTGCCTTTAACAGATTATAGGATTCCATGTGCTCATCCTTTATCTGCTCTATATCTGTGATAATTATATTCTTCTCATTGCCAAAGGCCTGATACCACCAGCCTATTATGTCCATATCGACATTCTGCAATTCATGTATCTCCGGCACTATTCCATCCGCACACCACTCATATGTATTGTTGGTGACATGCTTCTCATCACAATCCTCAAATATATATATGCGGTCAGAACCGATATGTTTTCCGAAAAATCTGATAAACTCATTAATCTGCTCATCCGGTGTATCATAATTGAGTGCAGATCTGAGTGCCTTATTTATGACAAGCTCGTATTTTATGATTGTCTTCATACCTGCTGCATCCTCGTATTGTTACTTGTAGAATAGTTATATTTCTTTTAAATAATATATGATATGATGGTCGAAAGGTATTTTGCCCCCTTTAATCATAATATTATACCAAATTTTTTCAAAAATGCACATAAATCATGGTATTCTTACCATTATTTTTTTCTCTTTATTTTCAATCATCGTAAGCACAGGAATGTGCTTCTTTCTGAGTGCACGTATAACAGGATACGTCTCAAATGCGTTTCCTTCCACATACACAGCCTCCGGTCTGTACTTCAAAATTCGTTTCACCTGCTCCTTTACATATGCCTTCCACTGTGGCTTCTCCATCAGTACCTCTGCATATGCTGTCTCACTGTCAATCTCTGTTAATTCAAGCTGCGGAACAGGCATTGCATCAACATGACAGATATGCACACCCTTTATTCCTCGTGCTTTTGCAACATTTATAAGCAGCTCGTCTGTCTGACTGTCACATGCCATGGCTGCAGTATCTCCTTTACTGCCATACCATACTATCACAGAGCTGTCTTTATGAAGAGAAAGCGCCTTTTCGCATGCCTTTACAGCTTCATCCTGCTCCTTAACAGTCATGATAAATCCTCCCTTGTGACAGAATATCGCACCGGAAATTCCTGTAGCATTTACCAGCTCCTCACCTTCAAGCCCAAGCCACTCTGCCGGAAAAGAACACTTGTAATTCATCGAGTATTCTCTTTTCTGCGGCTGTATACAAAAGCCTCCTCTGTTTGACGGAAAAATAACAAACGCGATATCCGTCTCGCTCAGTGCCTTCTGACACGGGATAAACTCAGGAAGCACAAGTATCCTGCTTGCCGGATCGTGCTTTGCAAGCACCTCCTCCACTCTCTTATCAGCTCTCTCATTGCCACGGTATCTCTCAAATTTGTTTTCCAGTATCATGCCTGCTACGCTTACCGCCTGAAAAAAAGCCTCATCGCTGCCACCCTCATAATCCCATGACGGATTGAAATTGCCTATAAGCGTTGCAAGCTCATTTTTCTCTCCTGTATTGTCATTGTTGTCGAGAGGCTGGACAAATGACTCATCAAATTTCACCGCCAGCTCCTCACCTAGAATATTCGCTCCAACAGACTCCCACAGCAGGCCAAATGCCGCATACGGCACACCGTTTTCCCTGATTCTGCTGTCCTTTTGATGATGGTCAAACTCACCACGCCCTATATCAAAAACTATTCCTGTGAAATCATCAGGCACACTATTGCCCCTTGTTATGCTGATCTCAGGGTTTATATACAAAAGCAGGGCTGATGAGAACACATCATCTGCGTGAAATTTGCCGCCATGTGTGAAAGCACAGGCATCCTTTTGTTTTATCTGTTCTATTAATCTGCTCATTTTTTAACCTCATATGTATTCTTTTACGTTGTGATACATTATAACTCTTTAATCATAATTGTAATATTCCAAATGTCAATATAGTTGATGCTAAAACATCAGTTGACATAAAGGGCTATCTGTATTACTGTATATAATACAAACAATACAATTATATCACTTACAAATTTTGTCAGATTACAGCCTGCTCATAAATATTGATGCATTTCAAACAGACTATCATATATAAACAGTAAGATACAGGAGGTTCTCATGATAATAGAACTTGACATGTCAAGCAGTACACCGATATATGTACAGCTTAGAAACCAGATTGTAAAGGGAATAGGCAAAGGCGAGCTAAAGACCGGCGAAAAGCTTCCAACCGTACGCCAGCTTGCAAGCGATGCCGGTGTAAACACAATGACGGTCAATAAAGCCTATCAGATTTTGAAAAATGAGGGATTTATCCGTACAGACAGACGGCTCGGCGCTTTTGTGTCAGAATCCATTGCAGATGATACAGATTTCACTGAAAAGTTGGAATCAGAGCTTGAGCTTTTAAGTGCTGAGGCCTGTCTCACCGGAATTAGCCGTGAGGAATTTTTATCAATGTGTGATAAAATGTATTCACAAATGAAACCATGTACCGCTTAGCAGAGGAGACAGACTATGGAAATTATCATGTTTATTATCTTTATAGTTACAAACCTTTTTATCATACTATGTATGCAATTTGCGTACACACACGCCTATAAATATGAAAACGGCATGTATCTCAATGTACATATTCCATCATCTCACAAAGAAGATGCCGAAGTAACCGAAATCGTCACCACCGGAAAATGCAAAATGAAACACTTTCAAATTGCCAATGTGATTATCTCCATTGCGATATGCTTTATTGTTTTTTTTAACATTGCCGTTTTTGTTCTGGTGTATATTATCTGGATGTTTGCATATATCTTTGGAATTATTCATATTCCAAACAGCTCCCACCGGAAAATGTATGCTCTGAAAATACAAAACGGATGGATAATAGAAGCCCAACGCAAAAAGGTTTATATCGACACTCGCGTTTCTGCAGAAGCCGGTGCCACAACAGTCAGCTATAAATGGCACGCACTCTTTTTAATTACTGAGCTTGCAGCATATATACCATACTTTATGCTTGGTGACACCCATTACAATATCCTTATGATTTCGCTGTTTTTGTGCTCTGTTTTAATATCCACACTTTCGCTGGTATTTCATGCTTTTATAAACAAAAGCGAGAGCCACGTATACAGCATGGATTCAAAGCTCAACCTTATTGTCAACAATACCATGAAGAAATATAAAAGCATCGCAATGCTTCTCCTAAGCGGGCTAAACGCCGTCGCATGGATTTATGTAGCATTATACACAAGTGTCACCGGAATACTTCCGGCATCATCATATTATGTGTATATTTTCATTCAGTTAATAGCCGTTTTGGGATTTATTGTTCCAATTTATATGGGCTTAAACAGAAAGAAGGAACTGCTGTCTGCCAACACCTCACCAATAGATGTGGACGATGATGAATACTGGAAAACCGGCTACTACTATAATCCCGACGACAAACATATTCTCATTGAAAACCGCATGCAGTCCGGCAGCTACACGTTTAATTATGCTAAAAAAGGCGCGTGGATTTTCACAGGAATCACCTGTGCAATAACAGCCGGCTGTATCATCCTGGTGTTTGTCTGCATGCTTCCTTTGATTAATATACAGGAAAAAATCACTCTGACAAACAATAACCTTACTATTTCTGCCGGTGGATATACAAGCGAGATTGATGTAAATGACATCACAGAGCTTAAGCTTCTGGACGAGCTGCCGGATGACAGTTTCCTGCGTACAAACGGAGCCTCTACCGACAGCTACGATATCGGCAGGTATGAAGGACGCACCCTTGGAAAATGCAGCCTGTATGTATTCGACGGATACTCTCCTATTCTCATGATAAAATCGGATGATACACTGGTGTTTGTAAATTCTAAGGAAGATGGGGAGATAGAGAGGTTGTATGAAGAATTAAGTCAATAAATTTGTTCTTTTTATGTTATACTGTAATCGTATACCTAAAAAGAAAGCAGGCAAAATCTATGAAAACACGACAAGAAGCATTAGACTACGGCTTATCATTTCCAAATACATATCAGGAAGCACCATTCCACGACCCAAACTGGCAGCTCGTCCGCGTAAAGGACAGCAAAAAGGTTTTCCTGTGGACCTACGAGCGCAATGGTTTTATCAACTTAAATGTCAAGGTATCTCCTGCATGGCGCGACTTCTGGAGAGATGCCTTCCCATCGGTCATCCCCGGCTGGCACCAGAACAAGGACAACTGGAATACCATCATTCTCGATGGCAGCATACCGGATGATGCTATAAAAAACATGATTGCAGACAGCTATGACCTTGTCACCTATAATCCGACCAGGCTCATATATGAGGCTGTAAAAAGGATTCCAAAGGGTTGTGTTGCCACATATGCACAGGTTGCTGAGCTTGCAGGCAATAAAAAAATGTGCCGGGCTGTCGGCAATGCCTTGCACAAGAATCCCAATCCTGATGAAATTCCATGCTACAGAGTGGTAAATGCAAAGGGTGAACTGTCAGGGGCATTTGCCTTCGGCGGAGCCGATGAACAGGCTAACCGTCTAAGAGCAGATGGCATTGAGGTCATAGACGGCAGGGTTGACCTTGATAAATATGGAATACGGATTGCAGATGATATTATACATACAAAGACAACAGTTGAACCATTTACTTAAATAATGGTTCCACTGTTGTTTTGACAGTTTAGTGTTGTACAGGTGTAAGCTTACCTTTCTCCATTTCAAAAACTTCATCACATAACACTTCTATATCTTCTTTATTATGGCTTGCAATTATAATCATTGTCCCTTCTTCTCGTAAGTTAATAAAGAGTTTTCTCATTTCCATAACTCCATCGTTATCCAAACCGTTCATTGGTTCATCCAAAATTAAAATTTCTGGTTTTTCCATAATTGCCTGTGCTATTCCCAGTCTTTGTTTCATTCCCATAGAATATTTACCAACATGTAATTTACTGTATGGATCAAGTCTTACGCTCTTTAACGTTTGTATAATTTCTTCTTTCCCTATTTTATTTTTTATCATAGATAAAAACTGTAAATTCTTATATGCACTATAGTTTTCCAAAAATCCTGGTTCTTCTATAATTCCTGCTAAATTTTCCGGCAAATCAATATCTGTACCTAATTTTTTATTATCTATTATTATTTCACCTGAAGTAGGTACAACCAATCCACATATACATTTCATTAACATAGATTTTCCTGAACCATTTCTACCAATGATTCCGTAAATATGTCCTCTATCGAAATTCACATTTATCTTATCTAATACTTTCGTCTCTCCAAAACATTTTGTCAGATTCTTTATCTGTATCAGCTTCTCCATGTTTATACCTCCCGTATCATTACTCCGACATCCTTTTTTTCGATTACTTTTATAATCCATACACTTAAAATAATAATCGCTGTCATATAAACAACCATCACATAAGTAAATGTAGGATATTGTGTCAATTTTCCCACATCTAATTTATTTAATGTTGTCCACGAGACTGGCGAAAACCACTGTGCCATTTCATTTCCTGAAACTGCCGCACTCAAGATAACCAAAAATCCTGAAGCTGCTATTCCAACAACTTTTGACTTTGAAATAACATTGCACCCATATATAATTAAGCCTAAAATTCCTCCGCACAAAACAGATGATAACCAAGTGAAGAACATCGCTTGAGCAGGTGTAAAATATGTTAAAATATAAGTACTTATTGTTACTGCAGTCCCTTTTACCAACGGAACATTTGAAAAAGCCAATGTACCTAATACCTTTCCCCAGTCATTCATGTACTCTATGTTTCTTATATTTAGCACAATCGTCATAGCTGCTATTAAAGAAAAATAAATTGCTGATGTCATAAAAATATAAATAATTTGACCAATGCTCCATAATTTTCTCTTACATCTCATTAATATATATATCTGATTCTTATCTATAAAAGGAGCGTCACAATATATAAATATCAACGGCAACATAAAAAGGATTCGTATATAGCGATCTGTATACAAAAATGGATATAGCCAAGGTGAGCTTTTCATCCCCATAGCCAATGCATTTGTTGAAATCTCCTTTGTATAACATTGAACAAATATTATAGTTGATATCACTAATATCCAAATCCGATAATTTGTTCTCCATTTTCTAATATTTTGTATTGCAACAATCAAAGAAATTTTAACTGATTTCATTCCCTAACCTCCTTTTTACCCGTTTTGCGAAAATCAAACCCTGGCCTAATATAAGTACTGTAAATATGAATATCGTATACAAATAGCTATACGTTGCATTTTTCCCCAATACATTACTTGCTTTCGCCAACAGATACATATTAAAATATGGCGGTAAAAGACCCGTTATCTCTTCTAATAAATAACTAAAAATGAGCGGTGAACATATTGCAACAAAACTATTAGGAATATATGATGAAATCATTAATCCACTCATTACCCAAACTGCCATTGATGCTGCATAAATACTGACGATACAACATACATATAAAAATGGCTTTTGATATAGAAAAATGCCATATGGCATATTCTCATCTAAACCCATTCCGTTTATTCCGCTATAATCGAATCCCATACCAATTAATAGACCTATGAAAATCAAAATTCCCAAGAAAACTACCAGAAAAGAAATTGATACGCACACCACGATTTTGGATATAATATAATTTCTTCTTCCCGTTCGAATGACTATATTTTTTATATATTGATGTTTCCAATCGTCATAAAAACCTGTCACACAAGGCAGCGCCGAAAAAATAATTATCAATTTTTTGAAAACGCTCAACCCAATTAAAATATCTAATATGTAATATATATCTACACTGCCATGTATATATTTTTCTGTACTTATATAACACAAAAGCACAACTCCTAATATTGATAAATACATTTTAGGTGAACTGAATATTCTTTTGTAATCTGCTTTCAATTGTTGTAGAATCAATATGTACCTCCTATCTGAATTTCCATTCCGGTTTGAGCGTCAAAAATTATTGGAAAAATACTGCTGTCTCCTATCATACCGCTGTCTTCCTTATCTGTCGTATGTTCAATATTTTGCCTTGCCATACATACAAACATAGGTTTTAACTCATACTCCCCTTTTTCAACATTTTTTAATACCGGAACATACTCTAAATTAATTTTTTCGATTTCAACTTTATCCGTAATCATAATATTTCTGAACTTTTGTTGGATATTTTCCAAAACTGTTTGTGTGGTCAATATTTCATCTGAAAGTTCATTTTCTGTTTCGAGTTCATATATATTAAGTGCATGAAAAGCTATGAGTCCTTGTTTTCCCACAATTCCCACAATCCTTTCTCCTGCAGCCGGTCCACTTCTATATCCAACTTCCGTTATCGGCAGCGTATCTATTGTGCCTTTAAAGACTATGGCATACGCCGCATCTTCCTTTGTCCACTGATGAGGTGCATTTCCATTTGGATCAGTTTGTGAATAATCAGTATTTTCTTCCAACTTCTCATATGTCAGAGAATACACTCTGGGTTTAGAAACTTCTACACCAATTTCATCCAGAATACTTTTCACCTGTTCAATAGCCGCTTCTTTATCAATACCTGAAATCTCTGTTTCAGGAAATTTTTCTGTAGTTTCATCTGTAAGATATGGCATGGTTCCATATAAATATCCTAAATATGAGTACTCTAATTCTGTTTTCGTATTATATTGTAAATTGCCGTTCTGTATAACAATCGAACTTCCGTCATCCCAATATATATAATTATCATTCAAATTATCATTATGCATATTAGGCATGGTTTTATTTTCAGAAATATTTCTTCCATTTCCAAAAACATTACTCACTTTGTCTACATCCCAGCTTTTTAAAATCACATTATTATCATGCCAATCCTCATCAGATTTTATATCTGTTTGGGCATTCACAAATAATCCCTCATCCAATTTGCCTTCAATATGCGAAGCATTTTCATCAATATTAATCTGGTTACTATCTGTTTCTTTTTTTTCTTCCAATGATACTTTTCCGTCCGGATAACATCCGGTCACCCCCAAACATATCATCAATGCTATACTACTTAACATCCCAATTTTTCTTATTTTCTTTTTCACTAATCATCTTCTCCTTTCAATTAAAGGGGAAAACCAATTTAAAAATTTAGTTTACCCCCTGTTTATGCAATTATACTGCTTTTCTTTTTTGTGAAATCAATGACAACTCTCATTATCTTTATTTTTGCCATGATTTCAACCCCTATTGCACCAAACGACATTTACAGTCCATTTTTGGTCGATTTACGCATTTTCTTTACGATGTAAGGTGCTTGTAAAACGAAATAACAAAACACATAATGAACCAAAATTGTAATTAAAATGTCTTTTCATACGCATTTTTTGCATTTGGAAATTCTATATGATAAGATGTATGTAAATATACATTCATTAGAAAGCCAGGTGCAAAAATGCGTATTTTAATTTGTGATGACGATACTCTGATAATAGAACAATTACAGAAATATATTGAATCCTACTTTGAATCAAACCATTTAAAATGTCCCGAATTAGTTTCCTTTACCAGTGGCGAATCTTTATTGGCTGATAAAAACGAAAAAGATATTGTTTTTCTGGATATTGAAATGCCCGGTATGAATGGAATTTATGTAGGAAATGAATTAAAAAAAGCAAACAAAAATGTCCTTATTTTTGTGGTGACCTCATATTCCGAATATCTGGATGAAGCAATGCGTTTTCATGTATTCCGCTATCTTTCCAAGCCTTTGGACAAACAGCGTTTTTTCCGAAATATGAAAGATGCCTTAACATATTACAATTCCATTACTACCAAAATTCCTGTTGAAACTAAACAGGGGGTGTATTCGTTTCCCGCTTCTCAAATCATTGCCATAGAAGCACAGGGACGAAAAGTAATTGTACATACTGCCCGGCAGGATTTTGACTCCATTCATAATATGGACTACTGGCTGGAACAGCTCCCAAAAAACAGCTTTTTCCAAACACACAGGAGCTTTATTGTTAATTTTGAACATATTGTGGATTTCGATCATTCCACCATACATTTATCGAATCAGCAGATTACCGCCTACCTGACACGCAGGAAATACAGTTCATTTAAAAATGCTTATCTACTATATCTGGAAAGTATGAGGTAAAAATAGATGGAACATATCATTTTACTTTTTTTTAGCTTTTTTACAGAAGCGGTTATATTATGGCAATACGCCTCCAGCCTTTTTACCTCTTCTTATAGCAATAAAATAAAACTGGCACTATTGAGTGCTTTTTATGCTATATTGTTTCTTATTTCCCTGCTAGGACAAACAGGGCTTAATACCATCAGTTTTTTTGTGATTAACACTATTTTTCTTTATATGTTGTTTAAGCTCAAGTTGTTATTGGCACTATTCCATTCCGCCATACTTACAGCAATTATGGGACTATCTGAACTTGCAGTTTTCGGAATTATATCAAGGTTTTTTCCGCATTTTGTCTTAGAAACAGATGCCGGAATTATTTTTTTTACGGTTTTTAGCAAGATTTTATTTTTTGCAGTCATCTATTTATTAATTCATCTGTTCAAAGGAAAAAATATAAATCATGAACAGTACGATCGCTCGGGACTTCTTTTAATGCTAATTCCGGTTTCGTCTGTTTTTATTATGTTTACTTTTCTTGCTATTGGTGAAACATCAGCCTTTGCCCCACCTGTTGATTTTTTGGTAACAATCTGTGCTGTTTTTCTGCTGATGGTCAATCTGCTTGTATTCGGCATCAACCAATATAATCAGAAAAAATCACAGGAATATACCGATATGCAGTTGTTGCTCCAGAAAGAATCGGATTCCGCCCAATACTATGAAATGATGCTTTCGCAAAATGAAAATCAAAGTATTCTGATCCATGATATAAAAAAACATCTTCAATCTATCAAATTACTCAATGAAAAAAATGATTCTGATAAAATAAATGCTTATATACAACAGCTTTTGGAATCTTCTGACTTAAAAGAAACCTCAAAAATCTGCGATAATGAAATGCTGAATGCAATTCTCTGCCGCTATCAGCGGCAATGCAACGAGAAGCACATTGTTTTTCATACTGATATCAGAAGTGATACTGTTCAAAATATTTACCAGCACGATTTGACATCGTTATTCTGTAACTTATTGGATAATGCAGTGGAATCAGCAGATAACATCCCTGATTCTTTTATTGAGCTTACCGTAGAAAAAAAGGAAAATTCACCTTTTATTATTATCATACTCATAAATTCCTGCCGAAACACACCTGTGTACGATCAGGATGGAGTTCCTGTATCTCATAAATCAAACAAAGGCAGACATGGCTTCGGAATCAAGAGTATTAAAAAAGTCGTGAAACAATATCACGGAAATTTGCAAATGTATTATGATAATGATTCCGGTACTTTCCATACAATCATAACCTTAAAACAGTAAACGCTAAAAAATTAGGCAATCACGAACTTTTTATGTGATTGCCTTTTTTGCGCATTTCTGTATGGACTGAACTTGTTTTGTACCTCTAATAGTGGAGCGAACTCCTGTAATCTTTAAAATGTTTGTTTTCTAAACACTCCCTGGCAACATTTAAAGTTTCCATTGACGTTTCCATTCTATATTTGCTAAACTAATACAATTTTCCTCAAGCAATAATAATTCCCTCCTTTTGTATATTTGAATAATACGGCAAGCTGTTTACCCAATTTTTAAAGTGTCTTTCATTTTTAATATTCACACTTATCGGCACACCATACTTAAGTTCAATATCATAAGCTGCATCAAATATTTCATCCTCTATCTGTATAATCCTATCATCCGTCAGCTCCGTCAAAACCATTATATCCATATCTGAATTATCTCTATAATCTCCTCTTGCATATGAACCATATAATATCATCTGCTTTAACGAATCACCCATAATGCTTTTTGTCTTATTTCTGAACTCACATAATATTCGGTTTCTATCACTCATATTATCACTTCCTAATTCTTATAAAACAATTGTAGCTATTCATTTTCGCACCATATTTCTGATAAATATATCTTAACATCAAACCCTATTAAATACAAGAAACAGTTGCATCCCCTTATATATGCAGTTTCCGAAACTGCGCCGGTGTCATCCCGGTAAGTTTCTTGAACATGACGATAAAATGGCTGGCATCTGAGTACCCCACATCAGATGCTATATCCTGCACCTTACGCCTGCTGTTTATAAGCAGTAACTCCTTGGCTTTATTGATGCGGTAGTTGGTCAGGTACTCATACACCGAGCAGTTCATAAACTCCGTAAAAACACGCGATAGATATTGCTGCGATACAAATACACCATCAGCAAGCTCCTTGGCACTGATATCGTCCATGTAGCTTTCCTCTATAGCATCTATAACAGGCTTTATAAAACGTACATAGCTTTGATCATCATTATCGTGTGTGTGATTAGACTGGTCTGATAGCAAAAGCATGATGCCATAACAGTCGAGTGAGAGCATTTGCGTATCACTGGAGCGTTCCTTAAAGTCTTCTACAGCCCTGTTAATCGCTTCCGACACCTCCATCCCCTTATTCTCATCAATCAGCCGGTATTCCTTTTCATCAAACATTTCCCTGAAGGCTGCCGCCATTGTCCCTGTAAAAGTGGCAAACTCTGTTTTCCAGGGCAGGCTATTGCCGGATGAGATGTTTTTATTGTGATAGGAGTGTGGCACGTTTGGAGCAATGAGAATCCCCTGCCCCTTTTGCAGCTCAATCGTATGACTGTTTGACAAAATATTGTCTGAAACAGCCTGATTTCTGCTGTATACTGTCACCTCACCCACACCCTCCTTCGTCTGTAAATAATGGTACAGCGGATACCCCTCCGGGCGCGTCACGCTTTCCTGCTCCCAGTCATTACCGACAGAGTCGAATTGAAACGGTTCTCTTGCGAAATTGCTTCCAAAATAAATAGGCATGCTTTCTCCTTTCAAAAACGGTTTAGTTTCAGAATGTTATATAATTTGGTTTATGATGTTATACTATTTTCCGTAAATCTATTATATGATTAGTGCATAAGGAAACACACTTATAGTTTAAGAATATCATAATATTGGGGTTAATACCATAACGGAGGTAAAAAATGCAGTCAAAATTCAAAAGAATCCTTTTCGGAGGAGATTATAATCCAAATCAGTGGCCTAAGGAGGTCTGGGAGCAGGACATGGCATACTTTAAGGATGCCCATATCAACAGTGCCACAATCAACGTTTTTTCATGGGCTAAAATACAGCCGTCTGAGAATGAGTATAATTTCACAGAGCTTGACGAGATAGTTGATATGCTCTCAAATGAAAACTACGACATCGTCATGGCAACATCCACAGCAGCACTGCCTGCATGGATGGTCAAGAAATATCCTGAGACGATGAGCACCGACTACGAGGGACGCCATCATAAATTTGGAGCCAGACACAATTTCTGTCCGAACTCCCTGGTGTATCAGAAGTACGCAAAGGCTCTTGCGACAGAGCTTGCAAAACGCTATAGCTGCAATAAAAATATTTCTGTATGGCACATCAATAATGAGTACGGCGGATACTGCTACTGTGACAACTGCCAGAAGCAGTTTCGTGTATGGCTCAAGGATAAGTACAAGACTCTTGATGCCGTAAATGATGCCTGGAACACAGAGTTCTGGGGACACACCTTCTATGACTGGGATGAGATAGTCGTACCTAACGAGCTCAGCGAGGAGGCCTGGGGTGGCATGACAAGCTTTGCCGGAATATCAACAGACTACAGACGTTTTTACTCTGACAGCATGCTGAACTGCTATAAGCTGGAGCGCGATGCAGTAAAAGCTATCATTCCTGATGCACTTGTCACAACAAACCTGATGGGTACCTTCAAGGGTCTTGACTATTTCAAGTGGGCTAAGGAGATGGATATTGTTTCGTGGGATAATTACCCTGCATACGACACACCATGGAGCATGGTTGCGATGACTCACGATTTGATGCGAGGTCTTAAGGATGAGCCATTCATGCTTATGGAGCAGACTCCAAGCCAGCAGAACTGGCAGCACTACAATTCATTGAAGCGTCCGGGACAGATGCGTGCACAGAGCTATCAGACCATAGCCCACGGTGCAGACACTATCCAGTTCTTCCAGCTCAGACGAAGCAAGGGTGGCTGCGAGAAATTCCACGGTGCTGTAATAGCACATGTCGGAACAAACGACACAAGGGTATTTAAGGAGACTGCACAGCTTGGAAGGGAGCTTGAAAGCTTCGGCACAAGAACACTTGGCACACGTAATAAATCAGATGTGGGAATCATCTTCGACTGGGACAATTACTGGGCACTTGAGTACACAAGCGGACCTACACAGGACCTTAAATATGTTGACCAGATTCACCACTATTATGAGTATTTTTACAACAAAAATATCTCAGTCGATATGATTCCGGTTGACGGTGATTTTTCAAAATATAAGGTGATTGCCGCACCTGTTCTGTACATGGTAAAGGAAGGCATGAAGGAAAAGCTTGAGCAGTTTGTGAAAAACGGCGGTACTCTCATCACAACATTTATGAGTGGTATTGTGGACCAGTCTGACAACGTGCATCTGGGCGGATATCCGGGACCGCTTCGCGAGATGGCAGGTGTCTGGGTTGAGGAGATTGACGCGCTCGCACCGGAGCAGTCAAACACTGTAAGCTTTTCGGATGGAAAAGAATATAAATGCAATCTGCTGTGCGACCTGATGCACCCGGAAGGTGCAGAAGTACTCGCCACATATGAAAGCGATTTCTATGCAGGAATGCCTGCTGTCACAAAGAACATCTACGGAAAAGGCCATGTATACTATGTTGCCACACAGCTTGAGGCAGCCGGACTTGCAAGAGTGCTTGATGAAGCCACAAATGAAGTGTCTGTATCAGGTGTCATTGCTGAAGAGACAGGTCTTGAAATCACATGCCGCGAGAGCGAAAATACTCGCTTTTACTTTGTGATGAATTTCACTGATGAAAAGCAGACTCTCCCTGCAAGCCTTGCAGGAATGGTTGACCTGATCACCGGAGAAGCAGCTAAAGAGGGAGATGTGATGAATAAGTGGGATGTGAAGATACTTCAGGAAGCACTATAAGAGAGCCTTATGCATTAAAACATATAGTAAGCTACACAAAAAGCCGCTGCATACACGCAGCGGCTTTTCCTCATTTTTAATTATTATTTTTCACCATACACCGCTTCTTAAAGAAAGCGATTCCATAGCAGAGCACCTCATCATAATCCTCTTCAAGCTGCTTTGCATACATCTGATTCTCTATCTGCTTTAAAGCTTCATCACACTCATTCTCAAGCTTTTCAAGCTGTCTTGTGTATTTTGCTTCAAACACTGCTACTCTGCCATTTATCTGGTCTTTCACCACCACATCACTTCTGCCATCGCCATACTCCTTATTTGACTCCACCATATAGCCTGCTCCGGCAAAAATTCCTGCCAGAAATGCATGGTAAAAATCCTCTTTGTAATCATGATAGCTGATAGTTCTGCGTAAGAGTCTGTTTAATTCGCCTTGAAGCTCCTGTATATTACCTTTCCAGACAGCATCAAACAATACGCTTCTGTTCCATTTTGGCGCACTTTCATCAAACCATCTGATGACCGTTGTCTCATATATTTCCCTGATTTCCTCGTTTGGTATTGTCAGAGCAGTAAACCTTTCAGGCAACGGATTTTCCAACTCGTCTGCCCGGACACTTGTCAGATATCCGGTCAGGTACAAAATGCTCCACAGGTTCTCTTCCGATGAATGAAGATAATCATATGTCAGATTTTCATCAACCTGCTGCACTATATATCCTCCGGAAAGAAGCGTCTCAAGCTTTTGAGTAATACTGCTTCCCGCATAATCGATAAATGATCTGATAATTGCATTATCACTAGTATTTTTCCAATAGCTAAGTGGTTTTGCATCAGGCTTACGCTGTAAATCAAGCACGTAATTCATCACATCCCACGGACAATAAACATCCACATCTCCAAAATGATATCCATCATACCATTTTCTTATATTTTCTGACTGATTAAAAATATCAGCATCCTTTAATATCTCATCAACCTCACTCTGAACAAATCCAAAATACTCGGTAAGCCGTGAGTCTGCAACAGAATCCGAAACAAAATTATTCGTTCCCGTAAAAATACTTTCCTTCGCAATCTTAAGACAGCCCGTTACAACAGCAAATTTTAAGGCGCAATTATCCTTCAATGCCTGCATAAGACCCTTCATCATATCAAGCATCTGTCTGTAATAACCGCCTGCATTTGCCTTTGCAATCGGCACATCATATTCATCAATAAGTAAAATGACCTGTCTGTCATAATACAAATTCATGAGCGTTGTAAGAAGCCGTAAGCTGTTCTTAAGCTCGGTCTGCGTTGCCTCTCCTGCAGCAATATTTCTAAATGTCTTTCTCTGGTATTCAGTAATCCTCTCATCATCAAGCAGATATAAATGCTCATTAAAAAGCTCTGCGATAACAGAAGAAAGCATCGCACATGCACTGTCAAAATCCAGACCATCTACCTGACGGAATGACACAAAAATTACAGGCCATTTATTCATCCATTCTTCACACAGACTCTGATGCGACATAATATCAAGACCCTCAAATAACACTTTTGAAGCTTTTCTTATATCAAAAAAACTCTCAAGCATACTCATAGCCAGTGTCTTTCCAAACCTGCGCGGTCTGGTAATCATAATAACCTCCGTCCCAGGTGACTGTAAAAGCTCATATATCAGATTGGTTTTATCAACATAATAATAATTATTCGATCTTATTTCTGTGAAATTCGAGATTCCTACCGGAATGTTTAATGCCATAATATGCACACTCCTTCTGCCTGTTTTCTGATAAAATTATAGTAACATTAAACAGTTATAAATACAAGGAAAGTAACTGCATTTTTGTATCATTCACAACCGACAAAAAACCGGGTTGTCCGTACAAACCTTAGTGTGACAGACAACCCGGGATTTCAATTATTAAGTGTAACTATATTCTACTTGTAGAAAATATTTCCAAGCATAAGATCCTTCTTGAAGTTTCTGATGGTTGTATCATTGTCGATAAATACAGCCTCAATACCCATCATGGCTGCCCACTCGCCCATCTGCTCAGCAGTAAGGTCATATGTGAACGCTGTATGATGTGCTCCTCCTGCAAGTATCCATGCCTCTGCACCTGTGTAAAGGTCAGGCTGTGGTGTCCAGAAGTTTGTTGCTACAGGAAGCTTTGGCATAGGCTTCTCTGTCTTCTTGCAGTCAACTGTATTGATAATGAGACGGAAACGATCGCCAAGATCAACAAGTGATGTGGCGATACCGGTGCCCTCCTTTGATGTAAATACAAGTCTTGCCGGATCCTCTCTGTCACCCATTGTAAGCGGCTGGCACTTGATGCTTATAGGACCGTCTGCGATTGATGGACAAATCTCAAGCATATGAGCCTCGAGTATTCCCTCTTTGCCCTTCATGAGATTGTAGGTGTAGTCCTCGAGCATTGATGTACCCTTGGCATCCTTCTTTCCTGCTGTCATGATCTTCATGAGACGAACCATTGCTGCAACCTTCCAGTCTCCCTCAGCTCCAAAACCATAGCCCTTTTCCATGAGACGCTGGATTGCAAGTCCCGGAAGCTGCTTTAATGCGCCAAGATCACCAAAGTGTGTTACGATTGCCTGATAATTCTTCTCCTCAAGGAATCTCTCAAATCCAAGCTCAATCTGTGCCTGTACCGCTACATGCTTCTTGAACTCCTCAGGATCTCTTCCCTCAAGCAGGATATCGTATTTGTCATAATACTCATCTACGAGTGCGTTTGTATCTGACTGTGAAACTGCTGCAACAGACTCTGCAATTTCATTTACAGGGTAAGCATCCACTTCCCAGCCAAACTTAATCTGAGCCTCTACCTTGTCACCCTCTGTAACAGCAACATTTCTCATATTGTCGGCTACACGCATTACACGGATGTGGCTGCTCTCTACCACACCGACTGCTACACGCTGCCATGATGCAATCTTTTCCTGTACTACAGGATCTGACCAGTGTCCCACAACGACCTTTCTCTCGATGCCCATACGTGTGACAATGTGTCCCCACTCTCTGTCACCGTGAGCTGCCTGATTCTCATTCATGAAGTCCATATCAATCGAATCGTATGGAATCTCCTCATTGTACTGTGTATGTAAATGAAGTAACGGCTTTCTAAGCTCCTTGAGTCCTAAAATCCATGACTTTGCAGGTGAGAATGTATGGCACCATACGATAACACCGGCGCACTCATCATCTGTATTGGCCTCGTTGAAGGTTCTTCTGATGAGCTCATTTGTGATAAGTGTTGGCTTCCATACTACCTCAAACGGAAGCTTTCCTGACTCATTTAATTTGGCTACAATCTCCTTTGAATGTGCTGCAACATTTGCAAGGCACTCATCTCCGTACAGGTCCTGTGAGCCGGTGCAGAACCAGAATTTGTAATTTTTTACTGCTAACATAGTTCTTCTCCTTTATTTTATTTTATTTTTTATTTTTATTTGTGTTTATTTATATTTCTCTCGTGGTTTTTATTTCAAATACATAATAACACTAATCATTAAAAATCAAAATAAGTTTTTGTGCTAATTTTATGGTTATTTACGGTTATCTTATGTGTCCGTTTTTCTTCATAACGTATGCATCCATACCCTCATCTGATTAAGTCCGCGATTTCCCCACATATAATATGGTATAGCCCTTGCTATTACAGACTTTTGTCTCGGTGGTTCCTCAGAATACAACGCATCTGAGCCTTCAAGTCTCACTGCTGGAATATCTAAAAGAACCGCACCCTTTAACTTTCCCTCAGCTTCTGATTCAATACGCGCTTCATTAAGCCTTGACACATCTATCATCAGACTCTGCACATCATCATCATTGTCCACTCCTTCAAAAGCGTACACTACCGGACCTCTCTGCAAAGCTGCACAGCCTATATCCTCTCTTACCTTTGTATTGGCATATATTACACGGATATCCATATTGAAGCTGATTTCTATAACATCGTTGTCATGCCATTTATTTTTTATATAGATATAGCCATACCTATAAGAATAGAACAAATCTGCTTTTGTCTCATCATTCTCTTTTAACCTCATACCATTGAGTGCCACCTCAAAGCTTTTCAGATATCCCGGAATATGTATTGCAACAGCAAATTCATCGCCTGTCTTCGGTGTAATACTGTATGAAACATGTCCCTTCCACGGATATTCACTGACAACCTTTATATCTGCTTTTTTAAGCCGAGCCTCCTGACCGATGAAAAGATGTGAATATATTACATCATCATCCTCATCCCACGCATATCTGCCCAGAGATGTAACCATACGCACAAGATTCGGAGGACAGCATGCACATGCATACCAGCCCGGTCTTTCAGGAATGACATGCTTATATCCAAATATTTCTCCCGATACTCCGGGATTTACCTCAAGCGGATTCACATAAAAAAATCTCTTTCCATCAAGCTGTATCCCACTTATAATTCCGTTGTATAATTCCCTCTCCATAGCATCTGCGTATTTGCCGTTTTTGCTCATTTTAAGCATCTGCTTTGCAAAGAAAACAAGCCCTATCGATGCACAGGTCTCAGCGTATGCCATATCATTCGGCAGCTCATACTCCTTCGTAAAGGCCTCTCCCTCCACTGTTGAGCCTATACCTCCTGTAATATACATCTTCTTTTCTGTCATGTTATTCCACAGGCGCTCACAGGCATCAAAAAGCTTTTCATCATGCTCCGTTGCTGCCAGATCTGCCATGGCTGTATACATATAGACAGCACGCACACTGTGTCCTACCGCTTCATCCTGTTCATAGATAGTTGCATGGCTCTGGTTATATTTTGTATCCTCAGGAATCATGCCAAAATGCTTCCAATCACGCTTTGCGGCTTCCTCAGCAAAAAAAGCGGGATTTTTTCCTCTCTCCTCGAGAAAATATCTCGCCTGCTTTTTGTAGGCCTCATTTCCTGTTGCATGATACATACGCATCAGACCTATTTCAACTTCCTGATGTCCCGGTATTCCGGGCAGCTTATCAGGACCGAATCTGTCTATTATGTGCCCTGCCATGCCTTCCATTACCTTAAGCAGCTTGTCCTTGCCTGTAGCATCATAATAGGCGACAGCAGCCTCCATCATATGGCCTGCACAGTACAGTTCATGACACTCAAGCAGATTCTGCCATCTGTGCTCAGGCTCTTTTATTGTGAAATATGTATTCAGATATCCATCCGGCTGCTGTGCTGCGGCGATAATATCTATAATGTCATCAGCTCTCTTTTCAAGCGCAGCATCCGGCTTTATAATCAGTGAATATGCCACTCCCTCAAGCCATTTTGCCACGTCACTGTCCTGAAAGACCATACCATAAAACTCGCCCTGCGAAAGACCTGCCGCAATCTTAAAATTCTCTATTGCATGACTTTTTTCCACTCCGGGCTGTCTGTCATTAAGCACACCTTCCTGAAATGGAATGACAACATCTGTCACAAGCTCCTGCATATGTCCCCAAAACGGATCCTCTATTTTTATATCCTTTAAATCCATATTCTACTCTCTCCATATTATATAGCCGTTTTTATAACTTTTGTGCTGTGTGCCTTATTATAAAAGATCAGCTTGCATATGTACGGTTTACCTCAAGCTCTTTTGCGATATCCTCCGGTGTCATGTATTTCTTGAACACACGCTCCAGACAATAATTTTTTATACATCCAAAACCTCCCGGAAACAGCACAACCAGCCATAGCATGTCCCTGCACCAGAACAGTATGAATAAAAATACTGCAACCAGCAAAATGGACCAGCCAAGATTTGCAAGCATCATAAAAAGCGATTTTTTAAGGGCCTCCTTTACCGCACACTCAAATCTGGCCATGTATGAAAACAGATAAAATGCCCATGCCAGTACAGCACCCGATAATACCAGAAAGAAATAGTACATCATTCCAAGATATGTTCCGGCCTTAAGCTGCTGTTTCATGAGCATGCAGTCTGCCACAAGAAAAGCAGCCGGTATAAGCCATACAATAAAAGCAAGTGTTGATTTTTTGAAATTGCTCTTAAAAGCTTTCCAGTATTCAACATAAGCATAGCTTTTTTTATTTCTTATGCACTTATTTACAGTATAATAAACTGCCGTAGTTGACGCACCTATTGTAACAAGCGGGATGCTGGTGACAAACCAGAAAATCCCAAGTATAAGCATGTCCACTGCAACGTTTACTATAGATAAAATTTTATTGTCGTAATTTAATCCTCGTGGCATATTATCTGTCCTTCCTTAATCTGAGCAATTCTGTTTTAATATTATGATTAAAGGGTCAAAATACTTTTTGACCCTCATATCATATTATTTCGATAATCTAAGTGTAACAACACTGCATGCCGGAAGAGTAACCTTCACACCGGTCTGTGTATTTTCATATGCTGTGAAATCCTTCTCATCCACTACCTCAGGTGCTTCAAAGGTATTGTGTGCATCCATGGCACCTTCGATGTATCTGGCCTCACTTACACTGTATTTGTCACCCTCATTTGTGAGCATAATATCAACATCCTCTGACGACTCAAGAGAATTGTTTGTAAGTGTGACTGTAATCACTCCATCCTTATCCTCTGATACAGACTCAAAAACCTTCGGAAGCTCATTCTTTCCTGTACCAACTGTAGTTCCTCCTACAAGAGAGCTGTCCAAAAGAGCTGCGCCCTGATGATGTCTCATCATATGGAATACATAATATGTAGGTGTCTTTATCATCTTATCGCCGTCTGTGAGCATTACAGACTGAAGCACATTTATAAGCTGTGCAATACATGCCATCTTCACACGGTCGGAATGCTTGTTGAAAATGTTTAATGTCATACCTGCAACAAGCGCATCACGCATTGTGTTCTGCTGATATAAGAATCCCGGATTGGTACCAGGCTCCACATCTGACCAGATGCCCCACTCATCAACAATAAGACCTATATTCTTATCAGGATCATACTCATCCATTATAGCTCCATGACGATTGATGAGCTCCTCCATGAAATATCCTCTCTTAAGAGTCTGATAAAAAATATCCTCTGTAAAATCTGTCGCACTTCCCTTGATATTCCAGTCATCCTCTGTCTCCGGAAGTGTGTAATAATGAAGTGATAATCCATCCATCTGACCATGGAATCTAGGCTCACAATGATCGAAGCATGTAGCCATCACCTTCTTTGTCCACTCATAGTCATCCACATTTGGACCACAGCAGATTTTATTGATTGGCTGATTGCCTGCATAATTTCTGACATAAGTCTGGTATCTGCGGTATTCATCTGCATAATGCTCAGGACGCATGTTTCCACCACATCCCCAGTTCTCATTTCCCACACCGAAGTAGTCAATAGTCCATGGGTCTTCGTGTCCGTTTTCCTTACGCAAATCAGCCATAGGTGATACTCCGTTAAATGTGATGTACTCTACCCACTCACTCATCTCGCGCACTGTTCCGCTTCCTAAATTTCCGTTCACATATGTCTTGCAGCCTAACTGTCTGCAAAGCTCAAAAAACTCATGTGTTCCGAAGCTGTTGTCCTCAACTACACCACCCCAGTGTGTGTTGATCATCTTTTTTCTCTTCTCTTTAGGACCGATTCCATCCATCCAATGATACTCATCTGCAAAGCAGCCGCCCGGCCAGCGGAGCACAGGTATCTTCATTTCCTTTAATGCATCTACAACATCAGTACGCATGCCGTTTACGTTTGGTATATCTGAATTCTCCCCTACAAATAATCCCTCGTAGATACATCTTCCGAGATGCTCAGAAAAATGTCCATAAATCTCCGGAGCAATTGTACTCTTTTTATTCTCATTATTTACAATAATTTTTGCCATATTTTCTCCTTTATCTCTTATATATTTATAAATTTTTTAAGCTAACCCTTAACAGCTCCTGCGGTCATACCATCGATGATATATTTCTGGAAAATCAAAAAGATAATAAATATCGGTAAAATACCAAACATTGAGCCTGCAATAAGTACATCATAGTTGTTTCCGTATGGTGTGAGAAGAGTATTAAGTCCGATAGGAAGTGTAAACTTCTCTGCGCCTTTAAGCACAAGCAATGGCCAAAGGATTGCATTCCATACACCCATCGCTGACAATATACCCATAGAAGCAAATGCCGGCTTTGTGAGTGGGAGTATTATTTTTGTTGCAATACCGTACTCTGTAGCACCGTCAATTCTTGCCGCATCCAGAAGATCCTTAGGCAGACCTGACAGATACTGCTTGAAGAAAAATATGGTCGATGCCGAGCAGAGTCCCGTTATAATAACACCAACATATGAATCAATAAGTCCGATTGCAATAATCTCTTTGTAAAGAGGCAGCATAAGAATCTCAAACGGCACCATCATTGTAGCAATTACCAAAAAGAACAGGAAGTTCTTAAGCCTGTAATTGTACATTGTCAGTCCATAAGCTACAAAGTAACAGATGAGAAGCGTAAGCACCACCGATACAATAGTGATAATAAGAGAGTTCTTATACCACATAAAATACTTCTGGCTGTCTGCGTTGCCTGAAAACAGATAGGTATAATTATCAAGGCTCATCGTTGAGAAATCAAGATCAATTGAAAGACCTCTTCTGATAAGCTCCTTGCCAGGTCTAAACGATGCTAAAAGACCTGCAAAGACCGGAAATACTATTATCGCACAAAGTATTACGAAGAATCCTGTGCCTAAAACAACGCCAACCTTATGTCTTGGTGTGTCTTTGACAGAACGCACTTTTTTCTTTTTATCTGCCATTTTTTAGTCCTCCTCGCGTTTAAATGTTCCGTTACATACAAGCTGTACTATATTAATTACAAGTGCTATAACCAAAAGCACCATACCAACCGCACATGCATAGCCCATGTCATTTTTCTCAATACCACGTTTGTACAGATATCCCACAATGGTGAGTCCTATGTTCTTCGGCGAATTGTTTCCTGCCCACAGCATGTACGACTCAAGGAACATCGCAAGTCCTGCATAGATTGATATTGTCAAAACATAGATTGTTGTCGGTCTGAGTAATGGTAATGTCACGTAGCGGAATTTCTGCCAGCCGTTTGCTCCATCAATCTCAGCAGCTTCATATAATGAAGTATCAATTGACTTTAGTCCCGAAAGGAAATAGAGCATATTTACACCTGTCCATCTCCAGCAGGCTAAAACCAAAAGTGCTGCCATTCCTGTCCAGCCGACCTTCAACCATTTAAAAGGCTCCATGCCGAGTGCCATTACAAGTTTATTCATCTGTCCTGTGCTGTACTCTGTGAACATCAGACGAAACAGAGTACCTGAAATAACTACAGATGTAAGAGCCGGCATATAAAGCACTGCTTTCCATACACCCTTTGCCTTTACAAGATTGCTGTCCATAAGCACTGCAAAAAGCATTGGGAACGGAATCAGTAATACAAGTGTCCAGAACATATATGTTGCACTGTTTTTTATCGCTGTCAGGAACACTGTATCCGACAACAGCTTCTTATAATTCTCTAAAGCCACAAACTTTGTTTCCAGTGGTGTAATCTTCTCAAAACTCATAAATACAGATGAGCAGAGAGGGTAAATCCAGAATATTGCAAAGCTTAATATAAATGGTATAACAAATACATACGGCGCAACCTTTTGTGAATACAAGAATTTTTTAATCTTCAATTTACGCACCTCTTTCTTATTAATAAAGGGAGGCCGGAGGCCAAACCTCCAGTACCTCCCCCTTTTAAGAGCTATAAAATTACTCTTCCTGCTCCATATCTACTGCATCCTGCAGCTCCTGTAATGCGTCATCCACGCTGTAATCAGGATCCTCAAGTACCTCATTGAGAGTTGTATTACATACATTCTCATTAATTGTAGGACTGATTTTAACTACAGAAATCTTGCCAATATTGTCCATTCCGATAGAATTGAGCACATCGTATGGATAGTTGATGAAGAACTGATTGTACTGGTTCTCATCATTGTGAGCAAATGTATCATTTGTCCAGCAAGCTGTGTTACATACATCAAATCCAAGTGTATCCCAGATATTCTGCTCACCAACCTCAGACATCTTAGCCCAGCAAAGGAATTCTGCTGCAAGCTCTTTTGCCTTAGACTGCTGTGTAACAACTGTACCTGTTCCACCGATACCTACTGAGCACTTCTGTCCTTCCTCGAATGTAGGACATTTTGCAATGTACCAGTTACCCTTCTCATCAGGCATATAGTTTGTGAAACGGCTCATATACCACATTGCCTTAGGGAATGAAACGATGTTGTGATCCATGATGTTCTGGAAACCAGCCTCAAGGTCAACATGTCCGTCAGGTGATACCTCTGCAAGATCACTCTTTAACCATTTCTGCTGCATTGTGAGCATTTTCTTAACTGAATCAAGCTGTACATTTGCCTTTCCGTCAAATCCTCCTGTCCAGTCCTCTCCGTACTCAGCCATTGCAAGCCATAACCAGTCTGTTCCGGCTGTATCAACAGATGTCCAGTATTTTGTACCCTTCTCACCTGCTGCCTCAACATACTCTGTTCCAAGTGCCTCGTAATCATCCCAGGTCTTTACTCCATCAATCTTTGCGATGACATCAGCCTGTGAAAGACCCATTGCATCTCCCATAGCCTTTACGTTGTAGTACATAACTGTGGCGCCTACATGATAAGGTGCTCCGTAGTAATGTCCGTCAGAACCCTGATATGTCTCCATTCTGGCAGGAACCATTGTGCTCATGTAATCCTTTGCATAATCATCAAGTGGTACCAGCCATTTGTCCTGACCTGCAACTACGTTAGGGAACTGTCCAACCTCAACATCACAGATATCAGGAGCTCCTGTGCCGGCCTCAAGTGATGTAAGAAGCTTTGTATGCATATCATTATATGGATATGTAGTACATGTAATCTCGATCGTCTTGTCCGGATGATCCTTATTCCACTGCTCTACCATTGTGCCGTAGTGCTGTGCATGGAGCTCAACGAAGGTCCACATCTCAAGGTGTGTTCCCTTTGAATCTCCGTAAGTGTTTGTCACTACCTTAGACTCAGCAGCTTCTGTTCCCCCATCTGCTGCTTCTGTTCCGTTTTTGCTGCCGTTTCCACAGCCGGCAAGCATTGTTACTGCCATTGTTGCACACATCAGTGCACTAACTAATTTCTTTTTCATTTTCCTTCCTCCTGTTAAAATGAAATTGAATTGATAAGTTGTATTAACTTCCTGCCCTAATCTCATGCTGGGCTTATTGCTATTTGACTAAAACAGGTCGTTAATGTGTTTTGTTTATGTACATAATATACATGAGAGTAGCTGTAATGTCAATATTTATTTTAGATTATTTTAAACTATTTTAAACATTGTTTAATAATGTCTAAATTTTTATGTTTTTTTCGTCTCTAAACATATCTAAGCTATACATATTGCACAATACATTTAATTTGATTTAAAGTCATTGTAAATAAATTCCAAAACTATATACAATAATTTATTGACAACATAGTAGCATATTTCTATAATTATTATATGTTTTATACACAAGAATTTCATTTTTAATTTTATAAAATATTTTAGGAGAATCTATATATGATACATATCACATCATTAGACGACGGTCTCGAACTGTTTAAAGCTCTCGGCTCTGATATTCGTATCCAGATTTTAAAAATTCTGCTCGAAAATAACCAGATGAGCATGAATCAGCTCGCAAACGAGCTAAACATCAGCAATGGAGCTTTAACCGGACATATAAAAAAGCTTGAGGAGTGCGGACTTATCTCCACCTCAAACGATTCATCCGGTCACGGCAACCAGAAGCTGTGTTCACTGATTCAGGACCGTATATTAGTAGAAATCGAAAAGCCAATAGACTTAAGCAACGTATACAACACCTCCATCAAGGTAGGGCAGTTCTCATCTCACAACGTCTGTCCAACCTGCGGCATGGCTACATCCTCATTTGTGATAGGAGAGCTCGATGACGTGCGTTATTTTGACCATCCTGACCGTTTCAATGCAGACATTATGTGGTTCACAAAGGGCTATGTGGAATATGTAATTCCAAACCTCATTCCACGTAATCAGAAAATAACCCAGCTTTCACTCTCAGCCGAGATAAGCTCTGAGGCTCCGGGCATCGACAACAACTGGCCAAGTGATATAAGCTTTTACATCAATGACACTCTGGTCGGCACCTGGACCTCTCCTGGTGACTATGGAGATGTACGCGGAATGTTCACCCCTGAATGGTGGCCTCAAAACTGGAATCAATACGGTCTCCTCAAGCTTTTGGTCATAAATCATAAAGGCACCTTCATAGATGGTCTCAAGATATCAGATATCACAACCTCTGAGCTAAATCTTGACTACACAAGCACCATCCGCTTCCGCATAGCTGTCGAGGAGAATTCTGCCCATGTCGGCGGACTCACAATATTCGGAAAAAGCTTCGGTAACTACGATCAGGACATTGTTGTATCCATCAATTATGCCCCTCTTGACACTGAAAAAAACACTAAATAATAATAATAATAAAATGACTGCGGAAGTCAAAACCGCAGTCATTTTGTTATTATTTTGTTATTATTTTATTTGTACTACCACTTTTTATGAGGACAGTGCGAAACACCTGTAAGTGCCCTAAGCTCCACATAACAGCCGCATGCATTACAGGTTCCGGCATTAAGCCTGTCACACGCCTTGCACACAGCAAGCCTTGCCTCATACTCTTTTTCAGGCACTCTGTCTTCGCCCTTTATCGCATCAACATATTTTTTTATCATTGCTGCGTCGGCCTCTGCCATTTCTCTAAGCAGACACTTCTTACATATCAGTTCCATGTGATGTCCCCTTTCTTTTGCCTTATCAGTTATACGAAAACACAGGACGTCCATCCTTCCATCCAAATCTCATAAGCATTGCATGACGGTTTGGATTATAAAGCGGATTTCCCACAATTTCAGTCTCCGTTCTTGCATGGTATACCATTATGTCATCACCGTTTTCATCTACGGTAAACGAATTGTGTCCGGGTCCGTAAACTCCTGCCGCCTCATCAGAGCAAAGCACCGGATAACGATCCTTTTCCCACGAACGCGGGTCAAGCAGGTCTGAGCTTTCATCTGCAGTCAAAAGTCCAACACAATAATGTATTCCCGTATCACTGGCTGAAAATGTAACAAACACCTTGCCATTTCGTTTTAACACTGCCGGCCCCTCATTCACCCAGAAGCCATATCTCTCCCAGTCATAATCAGGTGTGGTCAAAAGCACCTGTACAGTATCAAGTGTGTATCCGTTTTTCATGCGTGCTATATACAGGTTTGAAATCTGCTTTCCTACTCCGACCTTCTCTGCCCAGATATAGTACCACACATTATTTACTTCAAAAACTGTTGCATCAAGTGAAAATGCCTCAAACGAAAACTCATCCCCGTCTGCTCTTTGCATCTTGCCTTTCTCAATCCAGTTATCATTAACCGGGTCATCTCCCTGACATTCCAATACATACGGTCTTATTGCCCAGATGTCATCCTTATCACCGCCTGCATAGTAGATATACCATTTTCCAAACAGATAATGAAGCTCCGGCGCCCATATATGTATACTCTGCGGTCCGCTCTCATGCTTGTGCCAGATTTCAGTCTCAGCTGCTGTCTCAAGTCCAGCAAGCGTATCTGATTTTCTAAGTACAATCCTGTCGTACTCAGGCACGGACGCTGTAAAGTAATATGCTCCGTCTGTATGTCTGTATACATATGGATCTGCTCTCTGCAGTATCCATGGTTTATTATATTTTAATGTATTATCCATATTCTTCTCCATCTATTCCAATGTTGTTACTATCTGTCTAACTATTTACATATCTGCCCAATTTGAAACGTAACTATAAATATTTCACGCCCCAGACACTCTTGTTTTCGCCAACAGCAGAAAATGTCATCACATCACTTCCGGCCTCATCCTTCATTTGACAGAACACACCGGAGTATTTTTTACCGTCTATAGTGATATTCATATAGTATGAGCCATCCTTGCATTCCCAGGTACCCTCTGACTTTTCTCCCTTTACCTTTCCGTTTTTTTCAAGATAAAGAATCACTGGATTTGCAATTTTTGAATCTATTGCCGTTCCCTGGTTTATAACATAGTATCGTCCGATAATATCATCTGCGTCATAGCCATCCTTATTAACAGTCTCCCCCTGCGTCTGATAAGGCAGCTCACATGGCCAGCCATCCTCATTCACAAGCATCTGATGTACTCTCGGTGAATGACCCTCTCCATTGTCGTTAAATCTGGTATGATAAACCAGATACATCCTGCCGTCGTCATCCACAAAGGCCGAATTATGCCCCGTTGCCATATATGCTTTTTCAAGACTCGGAAGCTTATAGTTGCCTGTGAGCTTCAGTCCGAAATTCTGGTGTTGTGCACTTTTTTCAGGATATTTGCCATTCATATCCACATATTCACCATCGACTGTCTTTGAGCGGAACACTCTGACCTGATAGCCTCCATTGCTTGTCAGAGCTCCATACGACACAAACAGATAATAATAACCGCTTGTCTCATCATACATGATATATGGGCCCTCAATCGAAATATGGCCGCCTCCCAAAAGACGCTTTCCATAATACGGATCCACATTGTTTGCTTTATCTGCTTCAGGATGGATAACAAGTCCTGTTGTCTTGTCAATTTCCAACAAAAATATTCCGCCGCTCCATGAACCGTATACCATCCACATTCTGCCATCCGCATCATAAAACACAGTCGGATCTATCGCATTCGGATAGTCCTCATAATTGTACTGCGCCCCCTTGATATAGTTCTTGTAAGCATAATCCTCATCCACATAGTCAAGCACATCTGTACCTGAAATCGTCTTTCTGTTGAAGCCTGAATATATCAAAGCCCCCTGCCATTCATAAGGTCCCTCCGGTGTTGTTGATGTGCCATAGCACAGATTTGATGCATTCCATGTGGATGTCGTACAATAATACATGTAGTAAAGTCCTGTTGTCTCATTGTAGATTACATCCGGTGCCCACACATGCACCTGTTTATCATCCGTCTTTATCAATGAGTTCTTGCTTCCAGAATACGCAAAGGCTTCATCTGCCACATCATATATCTGTCCGTATACAGGATTTTTCTTTGAGTATCCATCAGCAACCTTTTCCCAGTTTAACAGGTCACTGCTTTTTGCTGCAGACATATGTGAACCAAAGATATAGTATTCACCATCCGCCTTAAGTATTGACGGATCATGAACCGATACTTTCGATGAAACATCCCCCGTTTTTATTCCATCGTAGCTGACCTTAAAGTCATAGCTTGTTGTTCCACACGCCGCAAGCCCTACCGACATAGCTGCGACGAGTGCACACGAAATGGCCTTCTTCTTTCCATTCCTTATCATGATTTCCTCCCTGTGAATCAATCACATGTTTCATTTAAGCTGATACATATATATGTATCAAATTAATAGTTACGCTCGCCCAGCATTTATAGATTTAATATATCAGATAAAAACCTATAACACAATATATATTTTAAATTTTATTAAATTATTTTACACTAATTAAAACATTAAAGTTTTTATATGTATACAAAGCAGAAGAAAGGACAACCGTATCCCGGCTGTCCTTTCTTTTATTAGTTTATTATTATATTATGGAAAATAAGAAAAATGATAAAACCAAACTATTTTAAATACTTATAAAAAATCCTTCACTGATGCATAAATGCCCTCTGCATCAAGTCCGTATTTTTTAAGCAAAGCTACCGCCGGACCTGACTCACCAAAGCAGTCCTGTATGCCTATTGTCTTTACCGGTGTTGGATCCTTACGCGAAAGTGTCTCACATACCGCGGCTCCAAGTCCTCCTATTACAGAGTGCTCCTCCACGGTAACCACCCTGCCGCATTCCTTTGCTGCAGCTACAACAAGTTCCTCATCAAGAGGCTTGATAGTGTGTATATTTATGACCTTTGCATTTACGCCATCTGCTGCAAGCTTTTCTGCCGCTGCAAGTGACTCTGCCACGCACAGACCGGTAGCTATGATAGCTACATCCGTGCCCTCACGGAGTGTAACACCCTTTCCGATTTCAAATTTATACTCTGCATTGTCATTTATTATCGGTGTTGCAAGACGGCCAAACCTCATGTATACAGGGCCCTCATGCTCATAAGCTGCCTTTACGGCGGCTCTTGCCTCTATATCATCACTTGGGTTTATTACAACCATGCCTGGAATTGCTCTCATGAGTGCAATATCCTCGTTGCACTGGTGGGTGGCTCCATCCTCTCCTACCGAAATACCTGCGTGTGTCGCACCGATTTTTACATTAAGATGAGGATATCCAATAGAGTTTCTCACCTGCTCAAACGCACGACCTGCCGCAAACATGGCAAATGAACTGGCAAATGGCACCTTTCCCGTAGCCGCAAGTCCTGCAGCAATGCCCATCATGTTGCACTCTGCGATACCACAGTCTATGTGACGATCTGGAAATTCCTTTTTGAAGATGGCTGTCTGTGTGGCAGCCGCAAGATCAGCATCAAGAACATATACGTCATCGTGCTCCTTTGCAAGCTCTACAAGTGCATTTCCGTAGCTGACACGTGTGGCGATTTTCTTTACTTCTGACATAATGCTTCACCTTCCTTTCTCAGATCCTCCATGGCAACTGCATACTCCTCATCATTAGGAGCCTTGCCATGCCAGCCGACCTGATTTTCCATAAATGAAACACCCTTGCCCTTTACGGTATGTGCTATAATTGCCGTCGGCATACCCTTTGTATTTCTTGCCTCTTTAAATGCGTCAGCAATCTGATCCATGTCATTTCCATCCTTCAGATCAATCACATGGAAATTGAATGCCTTGAATTTCTCACCAATAGGATATGGTGAGCACACCTGATCCACTGGTCCATCAATCTGAAGTCCGTTGTTATCAACTATAACAACAAGGTTATCAAGCCTTCTGAAGCCCGCAAACATGGCAGCCTCCCAGACCTGTCCCTCCTGAATCTCGCCATCGCCGAGAAGTGTATATACTCTGTAATCATCATTTGTAAGCTTTGCAGAAAGTGCCATTCCTACCGCCGCAGAAATGCCCTGTCCGAGCGAACCGCTTGACATATCCACACCCGGGATATGCTTCATGTCAGGATGTCCCTGCAGATATGATCCCAGATGTCTGAGTGTTTTTAAATCCTCAACCGGAAAATAGCCTCTCTGCGCAAGTGTAGAGTAAAGTCCCGGAGCCGTGTGTCCCTTTGAAAGTACAAAACGGTCTCTATCCGGCTTTTTAGGATTCTTTGGATCAATGTTCATCTCCTCAAAATACAGATATGTAAATATATCTGCTGCAGAAAGTGAGCCGCCCGGATGTCCCGCCTTTGCAGAATGCACAGCCGTGACGATACCCTTCCTGACTTCATTTGCTGTAATCTGAAGCTCTAATTTGTTCATTTTGTTCTCCTGTTAAATCTATGACATGAAATAAAATATTTATACCTGTCTTTGGTTTATAATATCTAATCCCCAAATACAGCTCTGTAATCAGCCTGGAACTTCTCGATTCCCTGATCTGTAAGTGGATGCTTTGTCATCTGCTCGATAACCTTGTAAGGAATTGTTGCGATATCAGCTCCTGCAAGTGCACAGTCTGTGACATGAATCGGGTTTCTGATTGAAGCTGCAATAATCTCTGTATCATATCCATAGATATCAAAAATCTCTGAAATCTGTCTGATCAGCTCAATGCCCGGCTGGCTGATATCATCAAGTCTGCCAAGGAAAGGTGAAACATATGTAGCACCTGCATTTGCAGCAAGAATTGCCTGATTTGCTGAAAAAATAAGAGTAACGTTTGTCTTGATGCCCTCTGATGAAAGCACCTTGACAGCCTTAAGTCCCTCAACTGTCATAGGAATCTTAACTACCATGTTTGGATGAATAGCTGCGATTTCACGTCCTTCTTTTATCATACCCTCTGCATCAACTGTTGTGGCTTTTACCTCTCCGCTTATCGGTCCGTCAACGATAGATGTGATTTCTTTAATTACCTCGTTGAAGTCTCTGCCCTCTTTTGCGATGAGTGAAGGGTTTGTTGTAACTCCACAGATGACTCCCATATCGTTTGCTTTCTTAATGTCCTCGACATTTGCTGTATCTACGAAAAACTTCATTTAAAAATACCTCCGTCTTATATAATTTGCGTTTGCTTTTGTTTGCTGATATAAATATAACACTTCAAAGAAAAAAATGCAATAGTAAAAGTAAATAAAAGTAAAAATAAATATAATTAAATGTCATCAAATAAAAAAAAGCATAAGCAATCGAAAGCACTGGCTTTATTTACTTATTTGAGTTATTATATATTTATGCAATGCTTTGTGATAAAAATATGTACGCAAAAATATAACAGAAATCAAAAGAAAGAGGAAAATCTATGCTGCAATTAGAAAGACAACAAAAGATTCTCGATTATTTAAAAGAAAACCGCAAGGCCACCACCAATGAGTTGAGTGAACTGCTTGGTGTATCGACCACAACAATAAGAACAGATTTAAACCAGATGGATAAGGAAAAGCTTCTGACAAAGACCCACGGCGGTGCTATCTACAAGGATAAAACCCATGACATGACTGATTTAACCTCGAGGGCCTATCTGTTCCATGACCGCGCACTGGAAAACAAGGAAGCTAAAGAGGAGATTGCAAACGAGGCGATAAAGCTCGTAAGTGACCATATGTGTATATTCCTTGATGCCAGCTCCACAGCCTACACTCTCGGCATGAAGCTTTCAGGCTTTACAGAGCTGACCGTCATCACCAATGGCATCAATCTGGCCTTAGAGCTAAAGGATATCCCGGGTGTCACAGTCATCCTGACAGGCGGTATCGTAACCAGTGCATCCGCTTCCATAGAAGGACTGCTTGGCGCTGATTTACTCAAAAAGATACACACAGATATCGCGTTCGTGTCAGCAAGAGGCTTCTCTGTAGAAGACGGACTGACTGATTTCAGTATATACGAGGCTGATTTGAAGCGCATGTGTATCAAGGCCTCCGCTAAAACTGTGGCTCTTGTAGACCACACCAAGTTTGATACCACATCCATATCAAGCTATGCATCGCTTGATGACATCAATATGGTAATCACCGACTCCGGTATCTCTCCCGAGACAGCAGATATATATGAGAAGGCAGGCACTGATATTGTTATATCCGGAATATAAATGGACAATATAGCCATATAAAAGTATAAGTATAAGTATAAATATAAGTATAAGTACAAATATAACTATAACTGTATATATAGATCCATTAAAAATGACACGCAACGTTTTACGCTGCGTGTCATTTTATAGTTGTCTTATACGCTTAAAGCATCAGACTATCTTATATGCATTTCTGCCATTTTCCTTCACATCATTGAGCACTTCATCCACCGTCTTGAACAGCTTTGAAAACTCATCCGGCACCTTTACATCCGGGGCGGTAACATATGCCTGTGATACAGTCAGATACTCATCCACCTTAGAGCTCTCATGAAGTATCTGTTTTTTGGCAAGCTCAAGTCTTATATGCTCGGCTATATTTTTAATGATATCCTCATCCGTTTCCTGCAGGATTATGTAGAATTCATCACCATAGAAATGATACCCCATTCCCTTATCTCTGACGCTCTCATTTATTATGGATGACACTTCTTTTAGCACTGCATCACCGGTGACTCTGCCACTGTTTTTGTTAAATGACTTGAAGAAATCTATATCCACTACTCCAAACGTGATTCCTGCACCATCTGAATCCTGATTTTTGCTCACAAGCTTTTCAAAATCGTTTCGCATCTTGAACTTATTGCCCATGCCTGTAAGCATATCTGTGTAGTTGAGTCTGACTGCCTTACGGCGCTCATACTCAGTCTCCTGAAGCTGAAGCTTAAGGTCTATTGTATCACCAAGACGCTTTATCTGCTCCTTCACCTGCATAGAGTGGAGATTTGCGTAATATACGCACAGCTTGTTGTATGCCTCTGTATCACCAATGGCGCTCTCATATTTCATCCACATCTTGACACAGGTCTTCTGGAAAAACAGATTTTGCGTATCAGTGGCAAATCTTTCATACTCCACAATAACCTTTTTCCATGCATCGAACTCCCCCATATTCATAAATAGATTGCAAAGGCTTAGTATCTCAAGCACATAATCGGCAGAATCGATATTGTTTATCGCACCCTCAACCAGCTCTTCCACATGATCTCTGACCTCATCCTCATTTCCCATCTTCCATAGCAGATGTGCCTGTGACATGTCTATCAGAAATCTGTTTTTATCACTGCCAGCTATATCATTAAAGAGTATCGCGTCAGAAAGATGCTTTTCTGCCTTTTCAAACTCATTAATTCCTGTGTATGATATGCACAGATTCAGATGAAGCATGAGAAGCTCCTGATAATAGCTATCCCTCTCTCCATGCAGTGGTGGCTTGCACAGCTCCAGTGCTTCGTTAAAATATCTGATAGCCTTTTCATACAATCCAAGCTCCATATAGAGTGAGCCTATATTATTGTTAACAAGCATTATTATCTCTGTTGAGCCCTGCTCCACAGCTACATCCATAGCCTCTAAGTAGCAGTCAATTGACATGCTTACATCTCCAATAGATGCATATATGACTCCCATAAGATTGACAGCCTTTGCCATCTGCTCATATGCGCCACAGCTCTTATAAAGACCGGCTGTCTCCTGTGCCTTCTTCTCTGCCAAAAAAAGCTTATTCTCGCCAAATAAGGCTGCTGCCTCATCCATACATCTGTCTGCCTTTTGCAATATACCCATAAAAACCCTCCTATAGATGACAATACAATCTATTTTTCAGCAAGATACTGCTTATATCCAACCTGTTTCAGTTTCGCATCCTTTGCTACAACCTGAGCCTTCATATCTGCTGTATACTTTTTGATTTTCTCAAGGATTGCATCATCACCTGCTGCGAGTATCTTTGCTGCAAGGATTGCTGCATTTTTCGCACCGTCAATTGCAACTGTGGCAACAGGCACTCCAGGTGGCATCTGCATGATTGAGAACACTGCATCCATTCCATCCAGATTCTTTCCTGAAAGCGGTACTCCGATAACAGGAAGTGCAAAAAGCGCTGCACACATTCCCGGAAGTGCTGCTGCCATTCCAGCTCCTGCTATTATTACCTTTACATCTCTATCACAAGCGCCTCTTGTCCACTCAATAAGCTCATCCGGCTCACGGTGTGCCGAGATGATGGTGAGCTCATACTCTATGCCGAGCTCTTCAAGCATATCTGCTGCCTTACTCATCACCTTTAAATCTGAGTCGCTGCCCATAACTATTCCAACCTTTGCCATTTTATCCTCCTTATATGTCTAACAATTATTTACTTTCTGCATCAAGCGTATCGAGCGGTTTGTTCAACTCTTCTACGCCCTCAAGCACAAATCTGCCATCTCTTATTATATCACATGTTGAGCCATCGTGTCGAATAACTGTGATGGCTCCAAGCTCATCATATGGTATTGTGATATCCGTGTGGCAGTTGAAATATGCCTTTGATATATCATCTTTCCTGCGGATGGAAACTGAATTGTCCCTGGCAATGATTGCTTTTCCGTCAGGGTTGTATGTCATATTGTCCTCATCGTATGTGTAGCAGGTATCACCCACTGCAAAGTGCGGTCCTGTCTTCTCTGCTATGAGAATAGGCATCTTTGCCGCGATATCGTATACTCTTGCCATACGGTAGGCTGTCGTATTGGTGCCTATGGCAAACTCACCCATAGGCAGTGTGTCGTGATGGAAAAGCACATTGTCTGATATATACTTTCTGTTTTCTTCCTCATCCTCAAAATTGGTACATGTATATTTATCAATCATGCCATCCTTAAAGTCGATTTCCAGATTAAGGAAATTAAGCTCATTGAGATATACCTGACTGACATGCAGCTTGCCGTTTGTGCCCTCTAACACCGGTGAAGTAAACACCTCTCCGACAGGGATATTTACATCAGCCACACAGTTTTCAAAAGCTGTCTCCTTTGAAGGCTCCTTAAGCTCATGAATCTTGACATACAAATCTGTCATGTTGCCGTTTGTACCGACGATATGCACCCTGTCTGCTGTATCGAGCACATCTATGATTTTCTGCTGCATATCCCTGTAGAGTGCATAATCAAGAGTATTAATCTTTACAGTTTCCGTAAAAATCTCCTTATAATCAGGTCCGATTGCAGCACACGGATAGGCAATAATCGTAAAGCTTCTGTCCTCGCTGTGGATATAGCTGTTCATATACTGTGAGCGCACGCTTGTCATATGGACTACAAGCTTCTGCTGCTCATCATTAAAGTGCGCAGCCTCCTTCTTTGAAACCGGAGCAAACGGCTCCTCTCCAAATATCTCTATGACAGCCGGTCCTCCACATTTGCGTGCTACATCCTTCATTCTCTCAAGTGCATTGTGCATGCACTCAAGACGATACTCCACATATGCCTTGTCAAGCCACAGTGCCATATCCTCCTTGTGGTCATAGTCAAACTGCTTATTGACCGATGTGGAAAATGGTCTCATGGCAGGCTTCATACCCATTTTCTCAAAATTCTTTAATGCTGCTCTTATCATACGCTCAAAGCCAAGCGGATAAAGCACCTGAACCACCGACTTCTTTGAGATATCCTTGTTGCAGGTAATAAAGCCAATGCGGTATCCTTCTGTATAGGTATCTGCCATGGCCTGTATCTCCTCATCTGAAAATGAAGCCAGATGCGCTCTGCCTGCGCGCTCATTCTCTCCGACATACAGTCCGTAGGAATACAGATAATCATCATTTGACAAATCTGCCTCATTTACAAGCTCTGTATAGTAATCATAAGCCGGGTCAAGAAGTGCTCTGTTGTCATCCTCTGCAAATATCTCCTCATAATCATGCATGAACGAATATATACAGCCCCTTATCTCATCAGGACTCAGCTCATTGGCATTCTCAAAATAATTGTATAGCTCTACAATAAGCTCTGCATAAATGCAGAGATACTTTATATCCCCCTGATAGATATGTGTAATGCTTCCGGCAATTTTTGCATATACAGCCGATAAAAGCTGACCATACTCATCTCCGAGCACCTTTACGGCGTATGCCGGGTTGGCATAGCTTTTCTCGTAATTTTCTTTATCAAACTGTGAATAGAATAAATCGTTAAATTCCTTATCTGCGCTATGGTTTTTTATAGTGTTGATGCACTTTGCCGCACTTCTGAAATAATCTGCAAAAGCCGGCTCTATCGCAGGCTCTCTGATGATCTGCTCTATCCGTTCCTCCACAAGCTCTAATCGCTCTGCGTAAAGCTCATTGGAGAGTTCATAAATCTCTTTATAACTCATATATCCCTATAATCTTTCTTTCATATAATAAAACCTGCAGCATATGTTCCTCCCCAGCTGATTACCGCTATGAGTGAAAAAAACACTGCCAACCGTGGAAACGTCATGAATGATTCCTCATCAAAGAGGCTTCTGACGGCAAACCCGAAATCTGCCAGAGATATGCCAAGCATCAGTATACCGGCACTGCCATAGTACATAGACAGATTGCCATCTCCTCTGAATGCCGCATTCAAAAAAACTATATATACAATCTCTATGAGGATAGCCACAACAAGTGCAGCTATCCCCCTCTTAGATTGCTTCTTTTCCGTAAACTTATACCTGTTACGTTTTCTTCTGCCAAGCAATTTATATTCTCCTATTTGCAGCCGTACTGCTTATAGTACTCATCTATAGCTGCTTTGATCGTGTCATCAATGACTACTCTGCCATCATGCTCTCTGTTGTAGAGATACTCTGTAACCTCTTCCATTGTGACGATTGCCTTGCCCTCAAAGCCGTACTTCTCATGGATTTCGTCGAGCGCACTTACCTTGCCGCCCTGTCCGACTTCCATTCTGTTAAGGCTCACCATAAGGCCTACGATTGTAACATCTGCAGCTCCTCTTACCTTTGGAACTGTCTCCTCCATTGATTTGCCGGATGTGGTGACATCCTCTATCATGACTACTCTGTCGCCATCCTTAAGCTTGCTTCCAAGGAAGCCTCCCTTGTCTGCACCGTGATCCTTTGCCTCTTTTCTGTCTGAGCAGTAGCGCACCTCTTTGCCATAGAGCTCATGGTATGCGATAGCTGTTACCACTGCAAGCGGAATTCCCTTGTATGCAGGTCCGAATAATACATCAAAGTCATCTCCGTAGTTAGCATGGATAGCCTTTGCGTAGTACTCTCCGAGTCTCTTAAGCTGTGAGCCTGTCACATATGCTCCCGCATTCATGAAAAATGGTGATTTACGGCCGCTCTTTAATGTGAAATCACCAAATTTCAGCACGTCACTCTCCACCATAAAGTCTATAAATTCCTGCTTATACTGTTCCATTTTATCTTAAAACCTCCTGTTTATAAGGCTTTCACGCCTTTATTATTGTCTCAAATTGCTTTACTACACACTTTTTACACACTTTACACCGCTTCCATCTTCCTCATCTCGTCAAACAAGGTATCATCTGTTACGTGACAATACAAATCCATTGTCAGCTGTAAGGAGCCATGTCCGAGAAGCTTCTGCACGCTCTTAGGCTGCATTCCGTTCTCGATTGCCCTTGTTGCAAAGGTGTGACGGAAACAATGAGGAGAGAACCTCTCAAATTCCGGGTGTTCCTTCTGAATTCGTCTCGTTGTTACATCCATACATTCCTGTACGATGAACTGCTGTGTAGGTCGATTGTTTCTGGTTACGAAAACCAGATTCTTGTATTCGTCCTGTGCTGTTTGTGCGTTCTTAAGCAGAATCTCCTGCCCGCGAACTCTTTGTTTTTTCAGAGCTTCCATAGCTCTTGTTGTTAAGGGAATGGTTCGCTTGCTGTTATGCGTCTTGGTATCATGCCATTCAAAGACATATTTGCCATCCTTGCGGAAATAGCATAAGGAACGTCTGACGTGTACAACCTTCTTTTCAAAGTCTACATCAGACCACTGAAGCCCCATCAACTCACCAATACGCATTCCTGTGTCGATTGCCACTACATATAAATTGTAGTAGAATGTGTCCTTCGCATAGCTAAAAAAAAGCTCCGTTTCACCTACCGTTAATACTCTACGTTCTTTCTTAACCTCTTTAGAAATCACAGTATTGATCTGCTTAGCAGAATTTTTGATAAGTAAATCAGAGTCTATTGCTTTCTCCAGCATATCGACCAGTATCTTTTTCGAATTCTTACGCTCATTGTCTGTTTCCAGTTCGTTAATCGCCTGCTGCATAATCAGTAAATTCAAGGATGTGAGTTTTCTCCATCCCAGAGCCTTCTGTATTCTGCGATAATGACCTGCGTATGTCTCCTTGGTGGAGTCTCTGCAATTCTTCTTGCAGGTATCCATCCAGATTTCATACCATTCGTCAAGCGTTACGTCCTTCGCAACAACATTGAGTGCCTTTTCATCCTCATACTGTTCGTTTCTAAGCTTCTGTCTTACCTCATTCAGCGTCTTTGCGTAAACCGTCTGCTTCTTGCCAAAACGATTCACGAATCTTCCCTGATAAAGACCATCCTTTCTCTGTGATAAGCCTTTACCTAATTCTTTACCATTAAGGGATTTACCCATTTATGCCTCCTTCCTAAGTGTAGAATAGGAAGGATTCCAAATATCGTCCCTATTCTACCATAAAACCTTACAATTATCAATCCGTTTCAAAAATTGAATTCTCATTTTGAAACTCCTCCGTGTTCTTATTTATGAAAGAATCTGATTCAGTAACCAGTGGTCTAATCTGCCCTTATGAGCATATAGTCTGTTACCGATTCTTACCGTGAAACCATTGGCCGGATTGGAAAGCAATTCTCTTGCTTTCGTCTGTCCAATACCAAGGTACTCACACATTTCCTTTACATTTAATAACGCTCTTGTATCAAGTTCTGTTTTCATGGTAGTCCTGCCTCCTCTCGTAATATTCTCATTAACCACCTTCTTTCCTACCCGCAATAAGCGGTTCCTAAAGTAAGATTGTTCCAGTACTCTTAGTTTGGTTTTCTACGTATCCACTGTCTGGATTCTTTAGCACCGATTTCTCACTACTGAAACCTGCCTGTGGGCCTCTCCTGCGCGAGATCATCTCCCACCCTTGACGGAAGTGTCTGTTCTTTGCTCCGCTTAAATTGCTTTAAGTATCATCGCAAAGTCCGTTGACTGTGAATACAACTCATGAAGTTTTCAATGTACAGTTAAAACATTTCGATATTCTTGTAGAACATAAGTTTGTTTTGTGTTATGATTGTTGTAGCCGATTTGCTTCATTTCTGATGCCGCCCGGCTACGTTTTGTAAGTTAATTGTAGTAAAATATAGAGAATAAAATAATTGACGGTCACTTGACCGCGACTTGACATAGAAACTTTTCAAAGAATGAAAATATAGAAAGACAGATAAGATAGATAGCGGGATTGATAAATCCTCTCTGAAAGGAGCACACAGATGAGAAACAGACTGACCTTCGCCAATGTGATTGGTGTATTATTGGAAAATAAAAAGAAAACCTACCCGCAGCACCAGCTTGTACGCAGTCTGTTCTCTGCATATCTGGATGATACTCTGACAGCTTCGGAATTAATCGCAGATGACACGACGATGTACAGCCGCTGGTGCAATGGCGCCCGCCCGATTCCTATAGATATCCTAAAGACTTATGAAGATGAGGATGAATGGGATACGATGGAGGATGATTTCAGAGATAAGATTATTCCGAACCTGTTGAACGAAGCACAGGCTCGAATCCAGATGGAGGAATTGATTACAGACAGTATAAAAACCATCGGGCAGGAAATGGCTGATGCACTGATTCAGGAGCCGGATAATGCAGCCTTTTTCTGCTCTGTGGTAAGATATGCGATTTTGAATGACCATAGCACAGGTGCGCTCTATTCTCCCGACCTTTCGGAAGTGATTCTTTGCAATAAGCTTCCCTCCTGCAATCAGGCATTCATTGGACGAAAGGATGAGATAAAAGCAATCGCATCCCATCTTTCCAATCAATCCGTCTTATTCATTACTGGTATGGCAGGCATTGGAAAAAGCGAAATTGCCAAAGCCTATGCACAGACGAACCGTAAAAAGTACACCAATATCATTTATCTGTATTACACCGGTGATTTGAGAAAAGACATCGCAAACCTTACATTTGCAGATGATTCCGTAGAAATGAATGAGGAAGTCCGTTTTCAGAATCACTATAAGGTGATGCAGAGACTCCACACAGATACACTGCTGATTCTGGACAACTTCAATGTGCTTCCAAAGGACGAACCCTTCTTAAAGGAACTGATGAAGAATGATATGCAGCTATTGATTACCAGCAGATGCAAACTTAAGAATTATGATTCTATAGAAATAAAGGAATTGGATAAAGAAAAAGAACTGACAGAACTGTTCTACAAGCATTGTCCTTCTGCAAAACGTGATCCGGACAGTGTGTCTGCCATTATAGAAGAAGTGAACTGTCATACCCTGACTGTCTGCATGGCTGCTCTTACCTTAGAAGCCAGCGGCATGGAACCGGAAGAATTGTTACAGGAGCTGCGTTCCTGCGGTATCGGGCAGAACATGGAAGAAATCGAGGTATTCAAGGATGATGAATTCTCCTATGCCAGTATGATAGGACACCTTCGCATGTTGATGAAGCTTAATAGATTAAATGAGGACAGTATTGATATCCTCCGTAACCTCTCACTCCTGCCGGTATCAGGAGTTTATAAAAGTGCGTTCAAAATGTGGCTGGAACTGGATTCTCTCAAAAATGTTAATGAGCTGATACGCTATGGCATTATCAGTGAAGATACCGAAAATAAGACGATTGCACTCCATCCTCTCATTCAGGAAGTGGCAATCGCAGAGACCATTCCAACCGTATCAGACTGCCATGTGATGTTAAATCACCTGCATTTGATTTGCCTTGCTCACGGTCTGGATGTAAAAAGACCGGTGACTGTCATGGAATGTCTGAAAAGCATCAACAGACACATCATCCTAGATAACAGGGCTTACTATCTACTGTTCTTACAGGATATGTACCCTTACTTTGACAAATATCTGGATACCGATTATCTGTCGGAGCTGGTAGAACGTATAGAATATGTGATGAATCTTATGAATGATTCGGGCAAGTCGGATGAAACGAGTAAATCGTATAATTCAGATAAATCAGGCACACCAGATATTACGCAAGAAACCAACCACATTTCTGCCTGTGACAAAGCATTATTATTAGATTACAAAGCACAGCTTCTGTTCCCACGCAAGGAATATGATAATGCCATTAAGAAATATAAAAAGGCGATTGCCCTCATGGAAAATTACCATAAGACCAATACTGCGGATGCCCGTTCCGCCAATCTGCTTTCAAACCTGCACAACAACCTCTCTACAGCTTATCTGTTCCGGAAGAAACTGGAAGAAGCCGTATCAGAACTCAAGACAGCTTTCACAGTACGCAGGGAATATGCCAGTCTTGGATTGATAGAGAATAATGATACCCTGCAGCAGACACTCTCACTTGCTAACATGCTGGTGCAGAATAAGGAATATGATTCTGCTCTGGAAATTATTGATTTCTGTGAATCCACCATTGATGAAGTTATGGGTAGAAATAACCTTGATTATGGTATGTGCGAGTTCTATCGTGGTGTCATTGCTTATACCCGTTCTCAGCCTGTGATAGCAGAACAGCACCTGCTTAACGCAGATGCCGTCTTTCATGCTGTTATGAACGAGAACCCTGATAATGATTATTCCAAAAGTACTGCTCGTTATTTGTATAGTTTGTATATGAGATGGGGAAAGAAAGAGCTTGCGGAGCAATATAAAAAAATACTAATCAGCACGCATTAGGTATTGCCATAACAATGATACATATAGTCAGAACACACCCAAATATCAGCATAACGGGTAACGAGGTCATAGAAAACTTGTAGGCTCGGCTGCTGTCCTTTGTTATCGATATTCGCAAGATAGCGCGGGGAGATATATAACTCGTCGCTTACTTTTTTGCGACTTTCTCCGTATTCGTTTCTCGCGGCTTTAATGGCAGCCCCGAAAGCCTTAAAATCATATATTGATACTGGTCTTTTTGCTATAATCATTCACCCTATTACATTTTACTGTTCCCCTTTCTATCTGTTTCTTTGTGCCTGTGCTTCCACCAAAGGATAAACGGAAGAAGCAGAACCAGCACCACTATTAAAAAAATGATTAAAAAGTAATCTCTCGTTCAGCTTCACTCCCTTTCCTCTTTCTTTAAATAAATAACTTATTTCATATTTACTATACATAAATTATAAATTATATATTATATATAATTTATTATCAATATTCCTATTAAATAATTATCTTGACAATGCAAGTACAATCACATTTTTCTGTTATATCATTATTGCGTTTATAAATTTACAGAATTTTTCATTTTTTACATAACAAAATATTGACAATATGCTATGATGACTTATGTAAACCATTGATTTTTCAAAGAAAGCGAGGTATTGCCTATGATGAAAAAACATTTTAAGAAACTTGTAAATCTTGCACTTACTGCTGTTATGGTTATGGGAATGTCTACAACGACATTTGCAAAAGAATCTAATAATATCTCAAATGATACTGTAACAAAAACTAACAATATAATTTACTCCCCAGAATTTCCAGATGCTTATATTGTAACAGAAACATCACCTGCACCTAATAACTATTCACTTAACAACGAATCAAAGCAACTTGATACGATAACAGCAACAGTTTTTGTAGAAGAAACTCTTGCTACCGATAAAAATGAAGATATTTATGTTTCTAATAGTCGTCTTTTATCTAAAGACGAAGTTGAAAATATTGGTATTGATAATTTCTCCAACATTAACACAATGTCTACAAGTCGTGCTGCTAAAAGAACCTATGGAAAATTAACACTTACTTTTTCTGGTTCTCAATCTATCTCTGGAAAAAGCGTCTCATGTAAATTAAATGGAAACGCAAATTGGGACTTTGGGGCTTTTACAAGTTCAGAAAAAAATCCAGCCATAGGTAAAGATTTTATGGGAATTACTTGGTCTGGTTTATTTACTACAAATTCATCTTCATGCTCGGCGACTGATTTAACTGGAAAAGTCACTTATCCTACAATGGTTGACTCTATCGCAAACGGTGGAAGAGTATGGTCTTTTGAAGAAAGTCTTTTTGAAGACCATTTTGCAAATTATAATAAAAATATAAATGCAACTATTAATATCAAAAAGAATACTATGACTGGAAATGGTAACACGGCAGAAGCTGTCTTAAAATATATTCATACCTATCAAAAAACAACAGGTAGTGTTTCTATGAATGTAGGAAGTGATAGCGTTTCGGCTGGATTTACATTAAGTAATGTAAAAAATCAATGGTCTTTAGTTTGCAATATTACCGGAATATATTATTAAACTAACCATAAAAAATAGGTAGTTCAAATTGAACTACCTATTTTTATTTCTTCATGCTCTGGTGGCGTATTCTCTTCTCCGTTTCCAATAATCCAACATATTCTAAATGAATACTGCAAATTATCAATAATATTCATCTTGTTATCATTAGATAATACTGATTCAATATCACTATCATTTATCACACCCCAATCAATCCATTTATATCCATTATCTTCGTATGAACTAAATAAATAATTTTTACTATTCTTGCTCTGTGATAGTTCTCCACTAATTCTTAATATTTCATAAGAAAATATCTTCTTCTTCATAACTGCACATGATAGATTTCCATTCTCATTTATGAAAAACACTATATATTTATTGTCGAATCGAATTTCTTCCAAACATTCATTTGCAGTAGTTTGTGCTGTCATTCCTTTTTGTTCTTTCAAATATTCATATGGTGATTTCTGCTTCAATAAATATATAGTAACAATTAAAAACAGAAAAAAAATCATACAAACACAAAAAAATATTTTCTTTTGTTTCTTATTCATTCTCTTCACCTCATTCTTCATTTAATAATGTCTTATATCCCTGCCAATAGTCAACACTTCCGTCTGCGTATTCCTTGCGAATAATCGCATGGAAACGTCCTATCTGATACTTTCCTACTTTCATCTACCACCACTCTCCTTTATCGTTGTAGTGCCACCATTCGCCGCTTTCATATTCGATACAAAGATACCCGTCCTTATCTATCCAAACCTTTGCTAAGCCACCCTCGTTCCAATGCTCACACGCTTTTTTATGGGCTTCTTTGTTTCCCACTCCGCTTTTGGTCTGCCTTTTGCCACTGGCTTCTCTGAACCCTCGCTTGCTCCTGCACCTATAATCGACTTAAACGCCGCTTCTTGGTCAAATTTTGCCTTTCCTGCCATTACTCTCTACCTCTCCTTTCAAAAATTCCTCTATAAAGGCTTTATAGTCCTCTGATACGGTGGACTTCTCCGCATACTCAAATATATCTGTTCTGTTTGCCTGTGCTTCCTCTACCGCTACCGCTGACCGAATATAGGTCTTATATATCGGTGCAGAAATGTACTCGCTCAACTGTTCCGTAAGTTCCTTTATCTGCTTGCTGATGTTTGCTCTCGGATTGAACCTTGTAAACAGAATACCCGTTATCTTTACATTAGGATTGCAGTACCGCTGTACGCTCCTTACTGTTTCGTTAAGCTGGTTAATTCCTGTTGTGGCAAATATGCCCGCTGTGGTCGGTATCAGAATATCACCTGCCACCGTAAATGCGTTTACGGTCAACACACCCAAAGAGGGCGGCGTGTCTATAATGATATAATCATACTTTTCCGCTACGGGGGCAATAGCTTCTTTCAAACGGTGTTCTTTTCCCGTCTGTGATAACTCTTGCTCTGCTCCTACCAGCATAATGTTTGGTAATATATCATACCCGCCTTTCATACAAAAATCCATTAAAATTATAGCTCAAAATCATTTTATGTGCAATGGAGTTTTTCTTACCGAAAGTGAGTTTGAAAGGCAATCAAAGCCTTGTCATCTGCCACGCCCACGTCTACGAACCGGTGTGATTATCTGCTGTTCCGCTTGTGCTTTTAGCTGCTCCTCTGAAGAATGATTTCTGTTGTATTTCACACGATAATCATATTCCTCGGTAAAATCATCATATACAGACATCTTGTAACGCATACTCCGCATGGATTCTTCGGTATATCCCATTCTGTCCTGATACTTCTTTAGTTCTTCAATTCGGTCATCAGAAGGTGGCGGAAGAAGTTTAGCACGTTTTTCCAGAGAGAGCTTGCGGTATTCTGCTGGAGATGGAAACGGCTTATTTTGAACCGGCACCGTTGACGAATTGTTATCAAGTAATTCGTCTAACTCATCCTCATTATATGGTTCTGCGTCGGTTGAGTTATTTGTTGTGCCAAACTCAGTACTTACCGAGCCTGCGCCTGCATCAAGTCCCTGCCACTCTTTATTGAAGTCATCAAATGCAGCACCATAAAAGAAAGACTCGTCATTCTCCGGTATCTCATGTTTTTCCTGAAACTCGTCATATGCCTCATATACAGAAACATCCGGTTTTCTGGTCGGCTGTGACTCCTGTGTTGGTATCTGCTTTTTAGCCTTAGAAGCAGACTCCTTCACTTCCTCCTCATCCTCTTCCCATCTGGGATAATCCTTCATGGACTGACTGGAATGCTCGATGTCCTGCTCCTGCCTTGGATAATCAAACCAATCCTCTTTTTCCTTCTGTTTCATATACTCCCTGATGCCTGCAACCGTGAATCGCTTACCAAGCTTACTGCCTCGTACTGCCTTTACCTTGCCTCCATTACTGCTACGATAGGGAAGGGCATAGCTAATGGTATTACCTTTCAGCCTTACATTCATATGATAGGTTCTTTCTAACATATTCACCACATCATGAATGTTCTGCGTGGTCGGATCATTCATGGCAAGTCTGATATACACACGCATTTCATCCTTGAAAGAAAGTTTTCCCCTTTTCTGCATATGATTTTCCGCTAAGGTGCGTTCCTCCCTGGTCTTATCCGGATTGTAGAAGCTGTCACGGACAGAGTGTGTCAAGCCCCGGCTCCTGCACTGTTCTCCAAAATATTCCGACATTTCCACCAGCTCCTTCGGACCTCTCCGAAAGGAAGAACCATCCTTCTGATTACAGTTATTTACCAGAAAATGCACGTGAACATGCTCCGTATCCACATGAACCGCAAACAATACCTCAAATCCCTTTTTCCAGAAGAACTCACGAGCAAAGTCCTCTGCCATCTTGTAAGCCTCTGCATAAGTCAGCTTATCATTGTCCTCCGGATGAAAGGATATTGATAGCTTCTGTGCCAGAATGTCCCGCGGGAAGAACCGGCTATACTTCTTCTGATGCATTTTCCTTGTCATAAGGACACTGTTTGCAAAGTTATCCCGATTGCAGCCAAAAGCATTATATAACTCCGACTTTGTCTTGATAACACTGGAACTTAGCTGTTCCTTCTTCTTCCCCAGAATATAATCTGCAGCACTGTGAAGCTGTGCCACAGACTTGCATGGAGCATATTTTACATTGACATTTCCATATACTGCCATCTAACTCACCACCTTTTCATATAGTTTTAATACTGAGTCTTCCAACCGCCGGAATACTCTCTGGAACGGTTCAAATGCTGTCATGGATATCAAATCCGGATAGGCATTGATATTCCTTGCCAGCTGGTTGATATTGACTCCCTGCTTTTTCAGTTCGTAGCAGACCTCATTCATGACCTCCATAAACTGCTTTAATGTTGTCCCGTCAATCTGCCTGCCCTTGTTGCCCCGGAGCAGATAGTCGATGAAATCAGCGGAAGTCTTATATCCGCTCTCCTTCATCTGTGATTCAAATTCCTGTTTTACACGGTAATCCACACGAGAATAGATTACCTCGTCTCTTGTTCGTTTCCCCATAGTGTCCTCCTTCTTTTTATCTGTAAAAAAAGCCACAAAACTCATTGGTTGAATTGGCATTGCTGCCTTTTCTTCCAATTGTTTCATGGCTTCATTTTTTGGTATTTTCAGTTATTGTGTTTTGGCTACGATTGCACCGGATTATGGCTACATACTAATAGAAATTGTGGTCTGCACCGGTAAATTGCAGTGTCATGCCCCTGTTGTGGTTCTACTGTTGCTCTGCTTTGTAGCCATTTGGTTGCAGATGTTGTCTAAACTGTATCTGTTATAGCTATACTGTCCATAAGAACCGCTATCATCTGCATCCGTCTTGGTATTTCTTCGTAGCCTTTGTGTAAGCGATGCTTCGTCAGCAGGGCACATCATCCCCACAGGTCTGCCTGACGGAAAAAAGACTCCGTCAGACAGACAAAAGCAGCCCTTCGCTTACCGCTTCGGACTGCTTTTTTTCACATCTCTACTACTTATTGAAATCTTCTATTCCCTTTCCGATGTGGTGGGGATGATATAGGCAGGTAGTACCGCTGGCTTGCCAACTCGTCAAAAATAAAATCAGGGTCCCCTCCGGTACCCTGATTTTATTTCCGCCTCATTGTCTGCGCCATCGGTGCTACCTGCTCATGGGCTACGCCCCCGAGACCCCTAGACAGAAAGACACACCATCTACAAAGGGGATGGTGTGTCTTTCTGTCTTTACTGCAATTGTACCCGGGAATGTAGCCGATGTTTACTTGGATAATTGAATTGATTATCATCGGCTATATCCTTCTTGCTTCTACCCTCATTACAAAACAATAGAATTCTTTCTGTAATATCAGTCTGTTAGACTTGGGGGGGTGACTTGGGGGGACTTGGGTGTTACCCACCCCAAGTCATTATCCCTCTTTATGATTCGTTTTCTTCTGTTTCTATATCCAGCCTCTGTAAAATATCATATATCACACCAGAATCGTTTAATAAGCTTATAGCAAAACATTTCTTTCCTGCATCTTTTAATGATGCACCAATGTGATACGCTTTTTTGTCATCAATGATTAAAAACCTGTCATGAAATACACCTGTGTAGTTCACTTCAAGTTTGGGATACTGTTGATTGAAAGTTTCAATATCTTTTTCTGACAATCTGGTTTTTCTAACTGTGTAAATCGTTACCGATACATTCTCTTTCTTCTTGGACAGAATATTTAAAGTTCCCACATCGACATAATTATCGACCAATACAAGACTTTTCGTTGCACTAGCTACCAGATCTATCAGTAAGCTAAACGCATCATATATCTGTCCATCAAAAAAGATTTTCTGCTGTGATTCTTCGTGGTCAGAAATATATGCAAATACTTTATCAAATTTCTCATTTGTTTCATTTTGATAAGTTATCTGTCTTTCTTCTATTGCATTCATGCGATCATACAAAAGTGACGTGTTTGCCATATATTTACGCATTTCAACAAATGTTTCCATTATCCTGATACTGACTTGTATTGCAATATCACTCCTCAGCACCGCAGAAAGCATTGCAATACCTTGTTCTGTAAAAACATATGGCAGATATCTTCTTCCACCTCTCCCTTCTTTTGAGGTCACAAATTGTGACCTCAAAGAGTCGTACTCTTCCTTTTTTAGTTGAAACCTGAAATTCTCAGGAAATCTTTCAATATTTCTTTTTACAGCCTGATTAAAAGTTTTTGTTTCAACTCGATACAAAATTGCCAAGTCACTATCGAGCATTACCTGTTTTCCTCTAATAACATATATAAGACTCTGAATATGACTCACTTCCATAACCCTATCCTTTACATCTGAATTTACGTCAATCAATTCACTATTATCTTTTGCCATCGAATCCTCCAATCCATTTTTGAAGTCGCAAATTGCGACTTCAAGTCTACAATCTGTGTACTCATTCTGAGGTCACAAACTGTGACCTCAAACAGTATCATCGTGTTCCTTCTTGTTTTGCTTCCCAAATTGCTGTTCATACATAATCTGATACTTTTTCAACCGTGGAATATACTCAGGAGGCTTTCTTCGACCCGCTTCCCACTCTTCCACCGTTCGAAGTGGTATCTGAACCTTTATCTCACACACTCATTGTGTGGTTAATTATATCATGCCACTTCTTCTTTTATCAATTGAAAATCAACACGAATCCATAATTTACACACCAAACGAGTAATCCAGAAACTCATTCTCTTCTGGCTCCGACAGTTCTTGCTTTACAACTTCTATCGGTTGTTCACTGCCCTGTATCGGTTCCGTAACTAGCTTTACCCCCACCGATGCCTCAGCTCCCGGATTTCCCTGCTGATACGGATAAGACATTATCCCACCAGCCTGTAGTCCTGCCTGAAAAAATGCCTGCTGTTGCATCTGATACATGGCTGCAAGTGCCGGAAGATTTGAAAGAAGCTTCTGCTCCACAGTCTGCACCAGTCTGTCTGCAAAGGCATCTTCCTTTTCCCGACTCTCCAGATATGGATCGTTTTTCTTGGCAAGATGCCTTTCATAATAATCATTAATCGCAGCCACCACAAAAGCATTCTGCGACTTAAAGTCCTGTTCCACTTCAGCGGAATGCATGCGTTCCCACGCCTGCACGCCTCCCTCATCCGTCATATTGAAACGGATGTTGTGATTCCTGTAGTGCTTTGTCATATTGCCTCACCTACCTTCTGCCTGCTCTTTCCTGATGTCTTAAAAGCATATAGCAGTAATACTCATAGCCCTTTGCATTAGCACGGATATCATTGTTAAAGACTGTATTTTCAGGATTGTACTCGCCGAAATTTTCAACCAGCCTTGCTCCGCCACCCATGAAGTAAACCTTCATCAGCTTCTCATTATATTCATGGTCACGAAGCTTCTGAAAAATCTCCTCCACATAGTCACAAATAGCCTTTTCCACGAGTGATGCATGGGGATCCGGCAGTTCAATCTTTCCGCTACGGAGAATATTATCAATTACATCATCCATAAGATTGTCTCCCGTTTTGTCCTGCACCATATTGTGAATCTTCTGAAAGCACTGGAACACACCAAGCTTCTCGGTCCATGCCTTGCTTTCCATTGGTCTACCGTTATTCAGATACATCAGATTCATGGTACCGTTTCCAATATCTGCAAGAAGCGTTACACCTGCAAAATCCTTCAGATTCTCTGTCACTGCCGAGTAACACTGCGGCATAACCGTACATCCTGCAAACTCAATACAATAAAGTCTGTCCTTATAGCCGACCTCCACACTGCTGTTTCTAAGCATATATCTCTTAAAGTCCTCCCTCTGTGCCTGCACCCATTTCAGAGGAAGCCCAACTGCAAGATGAATCCTTGCCCTGTTTACAGAGTCTGTCATTCCTCTTGCTTCCAGTTCCTTTACAATAGCCGCAAGTGTCAGCATATAATTGTCGTCATCAGTCTGCTTATCTGCCACAAAACCCTTTCTTCCCTCTCCAATGACATAATATCCACCATCGTACTCGATATAATCTCTGCTTAACACAGGTGCGCTGTCATACTTTGCAATTGCTGTCTTAAAGCATCTTCTGGCTGTTTTCATATTTCCGTAGCCATTATCCACACCGATAATCAGTGCTCCGTTCATACTGTATTCTCTAATCTTCTCTGTCATATAATCCTCTCTTTCTCCGGCATCTGTGCCGGTAACCAAAATAAAAAAGTCCATGCATCTGTATCTCTACAAACACATGGACGAATCAACTGCCACTCTTGATATTTAGCGTATCCTTCCTACGAATTACTACACACTTTACTACACACTTTTTTCATCAAATTACACCATTTTATGATAAGTTACGATAGTTTCCTCTCAAATTAAAAATGCCCTCAAAGCCTGTAAAATCAAGCATTTGAGGGCATTCACAAGGGTTAAGATAAAGGAGCAGGTAGGAAATCTATAAATTCGCTCTTGTAACTTTCCATTGTATGTTAATCCTCCTGTGTGTTTTTCTATAAATTATCTTTGTCAATTTTACCACATTGGGGCGTGCTTTTCAACGTGGAAATTGGTTACAAAAACAGCATCCCTTCATATTAAATGAATATGGGATGCTGTTCATCTGCTTATATATTTTTATCAGATATACTCACTTGTGTTTACTATCACGCCGTCATATACTGACTGCTTTTTGATAAACTCCGCAGCCTTGTCCACATCTCTGCCGTTTTTGTTCCAGTCCTTTGTGAACTCAACTTTGTCGGCTGCAAGCGCCTTCTCCTGCTTTTGACTGATGAGCAGAAGTACGAGTATTCCTGCATGACTTAGGTGCTTGACTACATTTACGAAGTCCTCACCCTCCTTTGGTGCGTAGAGATAAGTATGGCGGCCGTCTATATTTAAGGCTTTCTCGACATCCTCCACAAAGCCGCGGTTTACACCATCCACTCCGTCTACGAATACGGCGGTGATTGCCTTCTGGCCCTTGATTGCAGCTCTTACGTTTCTGTCTACTCTGTCCTCGTAGAGACCGCTTTCCTCTGTGTGTACCTCTTCAACCACACCACAGGCAGATGTCATATCGGTCACACGGTCGATTAAGATGAACTCACCTAGTGTCTTGTGATTTTTGAACTTATCGCAGACTATCTTGTCCGAGAATGCAATCTTTACAACTGCTATCTCGTTCTTTTTAAGCTTGTCGGCAGGCTTTTCCTCACCTGTGTTTACGTCGATGGTATGCTCTATCTCTGTTACGATGCCCGGTATTGACTTGGTACCCAGCTTGAAGAAGAAATTCTTTCCCTTGAAGAGCTCATCGTCATCCATCCAGAGTATTGTAGCTGTGATAGATGAAGCAACCTTTGCTCCTGAACCGATTGTGAGCACGCAGCCTCTTGATACGTCCACCTCTCTGTCAAGCTGGATTGTAACCGGCTGGCCTGTAAATGCGCTATCGCTTAGCTTATCACCCACATGGATGCTCTTTACATGGGCTGTCTCATTGCTTGGCAGTGTGGTGATTTCATCGCCCACCTTTACCTCTCCGGCCTCTATCTGGCCCTGGAAGCCACGGAAGGTGTGGTCAGGACGGCAGACTCTCTGTACAGGCATGTAAAAGCCCTCTTCCTCGTTCTCATCCTTTATGTCAACATCCTCAAGGTATGATAAAAGAGCAGGTCCCTTGTACCATGGGATATTCTCAGACTTTGTTGTGACATTGTCACCCTCTGTTGCAGAAACAGGAATTATTACTACATTTTTGAGTTCAAGTTCCTTTGTAAGCTCAATAATCTGCTTTGTGATTTCATCGAAACGCTTCTCGTCGTAGCCTACAAGATCCATCTTGTTTACAGCAAATACAAAGTAGTTGATTCCCATGAGCGCGCAGATTCTCGCGTGTCTTCTTGTCTGAACCAATACGCCCTGCTTTGCATCTATTAAAATTACCGCAAGGTCTGCAAAGGATGCACCTACAGCCATGTTTCTTGTGTACTCCTCATGGCCCGGTGTATCTGCCACGATAAAGCTTCTCTTATCTGTTGTGAAGTAACGATAAGCCACATCGATTGTGATTCCCTGCTCTCTCTCTGCCATCAGTCCGTCGAGGAGGAGTGAGTAGTCGATGGCGCCGCCACGGCTTCCGACCTTACTGTCAAGCTCCAATGCCTTTTCCTGATCTGCATAGAGCAGCTTTGAATCGTATAATATATGTCCGATCAGAGTTGATTTTCCGTCGTCCACGCTTCCACATGTAATAAATTTAAGTAATCCGCTCATTTTAGAAATATCCCTCCCTCTTTCTTCTTTCCATGCTGCCTGCCGCCTCGTTGTCTATGACACGGGTGGTTCTCTCTGAGGAAACAGCACTGAGTGTCTCATCAATAATCTCATCAAGTGTATCCGCTGTCGACTCCACACCACCTGTCAGTGGATAGCAGCCGAGAGTTCTGAAACGTACACTCTTCATCTGGATTTTCTCACCCGGACGAAGCTTCATTCTGTCGTCATCTACCATGATGATATTACCGTCTCTGTATACAACAGGTCTTTCCTTTGCAAAGTAAAGTGAAGGAATCTCGATATTCTCTCTCTTTATATACTGCCAGATATCCTTCTCTGTCCAGTTTGACAGTGGGAAAACTCGCACCTCCTGGCCCTTTTTGATTCTTGAGTTGTAGAGCTTCCACATCTCCGGGCGCTGGTTCTTTGGATCCCATGCGTGGTTTTCATTTCTGAAGGAGAAGATTCGCTCCTTGGCTCTTGATTTCTCCTCGTCTCTTCGGCCGCCGCCAAACGCTGCCGTAAAGCCGTATTTGTCGAGCGCCTGTTTGAGCGCCTGTGTCTTCATGATATCTGTGTATGCTGAGCCGTGGTCAAATGGATTGATGCCCTGCTTTACGCCATCCTGATTTATATATTCAAGCATCTCGATGCCCTTTTCCTTAGCGATGCGATCTCTGAATTCTATCATCTCATGGAATTTCCAGGTTGTATTTACATGTAAAAACGGAAATGGCGGCTTCTCCGGATAAAATGCCTTCATTGCAAGATGAAGCATTACCGAGCTGTCCTTTCCAATTGAGTACAACATAACCGGCTTCTCGCACTCTGCGGCTACTTCACGTATTATGTATATTGCCTCTGCTTCGAGTTCGTCAAGATGTGATAATTCACCCATGTCTGTTACCATCCTTTTCTTTAATATTTATTGGATTCCTTCTTGTTGATAAGAATCTCTTCCTTGCTTCCGTCGCGCTTTTTGATATCCCAGGTCAGCGTATCCGGTGTGCTTTTTACTGTCATGAGACTTCCCATGCCTCCTATGTCTGCTCCAAGATAAAGAGCAATAGCGCCAAAATGACATTCCTTGATGCATGAGGCACAGCCCCAGCAGTCCTTAGGATATTTGATAAAGGCTTTTTTCTCTGAGTCCTGATATATCAGGCTTCCGGGGCATACACTCGTACACATGCCACAGCCCTTACACTTTGCTTTATCAATCATTATGCTCATAACGCGCCTCCCTTCCGACAAGCTCTCTGTATATCATATGAAGCTGCCCGTTTTCATATCTGGAATTGACGTATTTCATCCAGTCATCACTCTTGTCGGGATAATCCAGATTCTCGGCAAAGCTGTGCCATCTGGTCTCCTTTCTTGCACCAAGATGTGCTATGACCGAAAGACATACCGTAAGCCTCTCCTTAAGCTCATATATGAACATAAGCTCATGCATATCCGATGCATATAAATCACCGGTCAGCTCTATCAGATGATTTATCTTTTCCTTTGCCAGCGCAAGCTGCTTGCCGTTGAACTGATAATGTGTGGAAATACCGCCTGCGTAGTTGTCCATGACCTTCTGCATGGCTTCCTCGATAGCCTCTGTTGTAAACATCTGAGACCTTTCAGTGAGGAAATGGTCGTACTCTGAAGCTTTTGCGTCAAGCGCCTTTTTCTCATCAAATGCCGATGTGTCAGGACTTCCACCAGAGGTATCTGCATCAAGCTTTGAAACCATATCTATCGCAGCAATTTCACCCTCTACCATAGCTCCTGTAACGTATTTCTGTGGACATCCTCCTGCCACATCTCCTGCGGCATAGAGTCCGTGGATTGTAGTCTCACGCTCGGTATTTACCCAGTAGCCGCTCGCTGTGTGCCCACCTACGATATACGGCTCGGTGCCCTCTATCTCCACATTCTGCTCACTTGGATTCTTACCTGCCTCCACCCACTTGAGTGTCTGGCTTGGTGCCATGTTGAGATATGCCTTTATTAATGACTCATCCTGCTGTGGAGAGATGCCCTCTGTCCTTAAGTAGCAAGGACCTCTTCCCTCGAGATTTTCCATGACCGTTCCGTATACACGCTCTGATGTGGTAAGGCCGTATTTTGTCTCGTAAACCTCTCCAAGTGAATTGACCTGCTTTGCCCCGACTCCCTGTGCAATTGTTCCTGTCGGTGCGATTGTGTCCTTGCATCTGAGTGCGATAAATCTCATCTCAAAGGTAGTCATCTCAGCTCCGCTTCTTATGCCCATCGCATATCCGGCGCCTGTGTTGAAAGGTGGATACCACATCTTGTGCCTTGAAAAGCCGGGATTGTTTGGTCTGTATAAACCGGCCGCTCCGCCTGTAGCACAGAGCACCTTTTTAGCCCTGATTTCATAGGCTGTAGCATCCTCGATTGAAAATCCGTATGCACCCTTTATGGTGTTGTCCTCAACTATATAGTCCGTGATATTGATTCTGTTTATCACTGTACAGTCCGTAAGCTTTGAAACAGCTTCTGCCAAAAGCGGCTTCATGTTCTCACCGTTTATTTTGATATTACGGTTTCCTCTGGCTACATACTCACCGTTTTCATCCTTTAATATGACAAGTCCAAGCTTTTCCATCTTGTCCGTCACACGGTTTAAGCCCTCTGACATAGTCATGAGTAAGTCTTCCCTTACTATGCCGTCAGCATCCTTTTTGGCGTAGTCTACATAGTCCTCAGGCTTTCTGCCCTTTACTATGTATGCATTTATCGCATTGACACCTGCTGCAAGGCATCCGCTTCGCTTTATGTTCGCTTTCTCTGCAATTATAATCGAATAATCCGATTTCTCACGGATGGTGAGCGCTGCATAACAGCCCGCCGTGCCACCTCCTATTATGAGGATGTCCGTGTGTAGGATTTTTTTGTTTTCTATCTTCATTTATCTTCCTCTGCTTCCTCTTTCAATCACAAGCTTTAGACGATTCCTATATCTAAATGTAGAATACATCCTGCTCCTGCATCTCGCTGTTTTCCATCAGGTATGTTTTCTCTTCATCAAATATATACAGCCTGTAAATCAGCACATGTACTTTCTCGCCGACTGCTATCAGGTCCTTTTCAAGTGAGCGCTCGCCGACCACCTCGATGCCGTTTATGCTGACTGTGATATCCATCCTGTTTCCTCTGAATACCACATCTGTAACGATGCCCTCCTCTGCCGCTGACTGATAGCGGTCTAAGTTGCCGCTCTTTGATATCTTGATAAACTCAGGTCTGATTACCGCCTTGTCGGCATTTTCTATCCTGTCAAAGCCCTTTAGCCTGTCATAATTTTCAACGACTGTGGTGTGTCCTATAAACTGCGCCACAAAAGGTGTATCAGGCGACTTGTATATCTCAAGAGGTGTACCCATCTGCTCTATCGTGCCGTGGTTTGTGATAATGATTTCATCTGCCACCTCAACAGCCTCATCCTGGTCATGTGTGACGAAAATGCTTGTGATTCCAAGCTTTTCGACCAGCTCCTTCAGCCAGGTACGAAGCTCACCTCGCACCTTTGCATCTATCGCGGCAAATGGCTCATCCAGTAAAAGCACCTGTGGATTCGGCGCCAGCGCCCTTGCAAATGCCACTCTCTGACGTTGTCCTCCGGAAAGCTGGTTCGGATATCTCTTTTCAAGCCCCGACAAGCCTGTCATCTCAAGAAGCTTTGTAACACGCTCCTTTATGAGCTTTTTCGGCATCTTCTGAAGCTCCAGCCCAAATGCCACATTGTCGTATATTGTCATGTATCTAAACAGCGCATAGTTCTGAAACACAAAGCCTATGCCTCTCTTCGAGGCCGGAATATCATTCACTCGCTTTCCATCTATATATATGTCACCTGAATTTGGCGTCTCAAGCCCTGCTATCATACGAAGAAGTGTTGTCTTGCCACTGCCGGACGGACCAAGCAGCGCCACAAGCTTTCCCTTTTCCACTCCAAAGCTCACATTATCGGATGCCAGGAAGTCTCCGTATTTTTTGTATATATTTTTCATCTCAACGTACATATACGTTATCTCCTTCCTGCTTTCTTAGTACAGCAACTCTATAGCTGTCTGCCACACCGTTGTGTAAGCAGTAACAAATTTCATTAGTGTAAATCATATTTCCCATATATCTCAGTGTAATTTCTTAAATTTATGCTCAACTATATTTCTTGCAAAAAGAATGATTAATGCAATAATTAACAGTATCGACGATACAGCAAATGCCGATGTTATCGAGCTGTCTGTGCCCGACATATACAAGGCATCAATCTCAAGCGGCAGTGTAAATGTCTCGCCTCTTGTCTTCGAGAGCGCATTTACCGCACCGAACTCGCCGAGGGCTCTCGCCGTACAAAGTATGATTCCATAAATCAGGCTCCACTTCATCTGCGGAAGTGTTATTTTCCGAAATATCGTAAAGCCGGATGCTCCCATCAGCGCTGCGGCTTCTTCCTCATCCTTTCCCTCTGCATTGAGCACCGGTATAATTTCCCTTGACACATACGGAAACGTGACAAATATCGTAGCAAGCACAACTCCCGGTATTGCAAAGGTGATTCTCACATTCGTGCCGAATATCTCATTGAACCATCTGATAACCGGATAAAACCACCCAAGCCGTCCGAAGGTCATAAGATACGCAAGTCCTACGATGACCGGAGAAATAGAAAACGGTATATCAATAAGTGTTGCAAGCACCTGTTTTCCTTTAAACGAAAACCTGGTCAACAGCCACGCTGTCCATATTCCAAAGAAGGTGTTGATAACTACCGCAAAAACTGTTGCAATCAAAGTCACCTTGAGTGCTGAAAACACGTAGCTTGTGGAGATAGCTTTCAGATAGAATCCAAACCCCTCCTTTAAGGCACTTGCCATCACAGAAAAAAGCGGAACTACAAGCATGACAAATATAAAGAGCACCGTGACAGTGACGAGTATTATCTTTGTGATCTTTTTTCTTCTTTCAAGCTTTACCTGTTCGGTCATCGCATTGTGCTCCTTTCCTGTTTGTGTGCATCGCATTTGATTTATATGCAGCCTTCTACAACAAATTAGTGCGCTGTGACTGTTTAACCTGCACTATGTTTACAAATAACAGCAGTAAAAATGATATGACAAGCATCACAAGTGCTATGGCAGTCGCGCTGGCATAATCTATATAGCTAAGCTTCTGCATGATGACGTAGGATACCACCTGTGTCCTATGTCTGGCGCTGTTGCCTGATATGTAGATGACGCTTCCGTACTCTCCTATGCCTCTGGCAAAGGCAAGACCAAAGCCTGTTAAGAGTGCCGGGCGAAGTTCCGGAAGTATTACCTTAAAAAATGTCTTAGAGGGTGTGGCGCCAAGCATATAAGCGGCCTCCTCATATGTATTATCCATCTTTTCAAGCACCGGCTGTACGGCTCTTATTACGAAGGGAATGCCTACAAAAACAAGTGCCACAACTATTCCTGTCTGTGTGTAAGCTACATCTATTCCAAGCTTGCCAAAAAAGCCTGTGCCTGAGTACAGCTTTGAGAGTGTGATGCCTGCAACCGCTGTCGGCAGTGCAAACGGAAGCTCTATAAGTCCGTCAAGCAGCCATTTCCCAGGAAAATCGTACTTTACAAGCGTCCATGCCACGATGAGTCCAAATACCACATTTACGATTGCTGCGATAAATGATGAGGTGATGCTTGTGATAAAGGCATTCCTCACATTCTCCTTCATGATAAGTGCCACAAAATCACCCGGCGATATCTTTAGCGAATACACAAGCACTGATGCTAACGGAATGAGAACGATGACTGAAAGCATCGTGACCACTATTCCAAGCGAAAGATGGTAGCCCGGTATGACTCTGGTCTTTATGTTCTTTGATTTAGTTTTCTCTTTTGATGTTTTATCAGTTGCCGTATATTTCATCGAACATTGCTCCATCATCGAAATATGTCTTGTAGGCTTCATCCCATCCGCCGTAATCCTCTATGCTCCAAAGCCTGATATTTAAATCAAACTTGTCGGAAAACCGGTTTAATATATCCTGATTGGTTGGTCTGTAGCCGCTTTCGCCAATCAGCTGCTGTGCCTCATCACTGTAGAGATACTGTAGGTATTCTTTGCTTACCTCTTGTGTTCCGTTGCTCTTTGCATTGTCATCCACAATAGCAACAGAGGGCTGTGCTAAGATGCTGACGGACGGATTCACTATCTCATACTTACCCGGATATGAATCCATGGTCGTAAGTGCCTCGTTTTCCCACGCTATGAGCACATCTCCCTGACCGTTTTCCACAAATGTGGTTGTTGAGCCTCTCGCACCCGAATCCATAATTGTGACATTTTCATACAGCTTCTTCATAAACGATTTCTGTTCCTTTAGGCTGTCATAATTTGTCTTCGCATAGCTTAGCGCTGCAAGAAAATTCCAGCAGGCTCCGCCACTACTCTTTGGATCAGGCGTAATCACATCCACATTCTTTTTCACCAGGTCATCCCAGTCACTTATATGCTTTGGATTGCCCTTTCTTACGAGTAAAACGATTGTTGATGTGTATGGTGCCGAGCTGTAAGAAAACTCATCAATCCAGCCCTTATCAATTAAGCCCGTATTTTGTATCAGGTCTATGTCATGCTCAAGTGCCAGTGTGACAACATCTGCATTACAGCCCTCCACAACCGAGCGCGCCTGTGCTCCCGAGCCGCCATGTGACTGAATCACATTTATCTTTTTGCCGTGCTCGCTCTCATAGTAAGACTCGAATATTTTATTGTATTTCTCGTAAAACTCTCGTGTCGGATCATATGACACATTCGTTATGGTGACTGTGCCATCATCCTTCTTACCTGAGCAGCCTGTCAGAAAAAGTGACACCACCATCACCGCTGACAGCATGGCTGCCGTGTATTTATGTATATTTCTCATGTATATTTCTCATTTTTCATATTACAGCTTCCGGCACAGTAGCTTATGCCGTCGGTTGTCTTATATACCATTAGTTTACTGTAAAAAGCTGTGTGGACAGGTATCTCTCACCTGTATCCGGAAGCAGCACCACGATATTCTTTCCTTTGTTCTCAGGTCTCTTTGCAAGCTCTGTTGCCGCATATATTGCCGCTCCTGAGGATATGCCGACGAGAAGTCCGTCTCTCTTTGCAACCTCTCTTGCCTTGTCAAAGGCTGCCTCATTCTCCACCGGAATCACCTCATCCACTATATCCATGCGCATGACCTTTGGAATAAAGCCTGCTCCGATTCCCTGTATCTTGTGTGGTCCCGGTCTTCCGCCTGAGAGCACCGGTGAGCTCTTTGGCTCAACAGCCACTATTTTTACATCAGGATTATGCTCTCTTAATCCAAGCCCTGTGCCTGTACAGGTACCGCCTGTTCCGACAGATGATACAAAGATATCTACCTTTCCATCTGTATCCTCCCAGATTTCCTGAGCTGTTGTAGCTCTGTGGATTTCCGGATTGGCCTGATTCTCAAACTGCTGTGGAATAAAGGCATTGCCATAATGCTCTTTAAGTCTCTGTGCCTCATCTATCGCACCCTTCATGCCCTCACGCCCAGGTGTAAGCTTTATCTCTGCACCAAGTGCTGTGACGATTTTTCTTCGCTCGACACTCATAGTATCAGGCATGATAAGTATCAGGTGAAGTCCCTTTGAGGCTGCCACAAACGCAAGTCCGATTCCGGTATTGCCGCTTGTCGGCTCTATTATTATTGTGTCCTGATTTATTTTTCCATCCTTTATGCCCTGTTCTATCATAGCTGCCGCCACCCTGTCCTTGACACTTCCGAGTGGATTGAAATACTCAAGCTTTGCTATGATTTTTGCTTCAAGCCCAAGGGCTTTTTCATAGTTGGTCAGTTCCAGAAGCGGAGTGTGACCTATCAGCTCTGTGAGCTGCTTTGCAATTTTTGCCATTGATATTACCTCTTTTTTGTTAATGTTTGTTATGAGTTTGAGCTTAGTTTGTATGGCTGGGATTTCCTACCATTCAAATATGATTTCTAAGTTATTGATATGTTACCACTAATTGATATTTTTGTAAATGTAATTAGGGTTATTAATATTTGTTAGCGGGCTATAAATTTTATTGATAGCCATTAAAAAAGAGTTCTATATTCCGCAGACTAAAAGTCTGCAAAAAATAGAACTCTTTTTAGCTACTTACGCTTGTTCATTTGCTTTATCGGTTCTCGTGATATACTTGATTCCGACAAAGGTTCCAATCAGGATAAGCACTCCTATGATAAAAGGTACTATAGGATTTCTGACAAAGCCTGCTATGATGTAGGTCAGGCACGATACGGCAGCCACAAGCACAGCGTACGGAAGCTGTGTGGACACATGGTTCATATGGTTGCACTGGGCTCCGGCAGATGCCATGATGGTGGTATCGGATATCGGTGAGCAGTGGTCTCCGCATACTGCACCTGCCATACATGCTGAGATTGAGATGATCATCATCGTATGGTTTGTGCCTGAGAAGATGTTTACTACTATCGGTATGAGTATGCCGAAGGTGCCCCATGAGGTTCCTGTTGCAAAAGCAAGGAAGGCTCCCACCAGGAATATGATTGCCGGGAACAGTCCAAGGAGTGGTCCTGATACGCCTCCCACCAAGCCTGCGACAAATTCCTTGGCACCAAGGCTCTCTGTCATGGTCTTTAGTGTCCATGCAAAGGTCAGTATAAGTATTGCAGGTACCATTGCCTTAAAGCCCTCAGGGATTGAATTACAGCAATCCGTAAAGCTTAGTACCCTTCTGATTGAGTAAAAGCATATGGTGATTATCAACGCAAAAAAGCTTCCAAGCATAAGACCGATTGAAGCATCGCTGCCTGCAAACGCATCAACGAAGCCTGTTCCGTCAAAAAAGCCTCCTGTGTATATCATTCCGATGATGCAGCTTATTATGAGCACAAGAATAGGAAATACAAGGTCTATAACCTTCCCCTTGCCCTTTATAACATCCTGCTTTACCTCTGCATAAGGTCTGTCTCCTGTGGTAAATAAATCGCCCTTTTTGGCATTGGCTTCATGCTTTGCCATCGGACCGAAATCCACCTGCAAGATAACAATTGTCACCATGGCGACAATTGTAAAGAGCGCATAGTAATTGTATGGAATGGCCTTTATGAAAATAGAAAAGCCATCCTCTCCCTTTACAAAGCCTGTGACTGCGGCTGCCCACGATGATATAGGTGCGATGATGCACACAGGCGCTGCTGTGGCATCTATCAGATATGCAAGCTTTGCTCTGGAAACCTGATGCTTGTCGGTGACAGGGCGCATCACACTTCCCACTGTCAGACAGTTGAAGTAATCATCTATAAATATGAGCACTCCAAGCATTATAGCTGCAAGCTGGGCACCGATTCTTGTCTTTATGTGCTCACTAGCCCATTCTCCAAAGGCCGCCGAGCCGCCTGCCTTGTTCATCATGCTCACCATGACACCGAGCACGACTAAAAATATCAGTATTCCCACATTGTCCGGATCCGATAGCACTCCGACAAGCCCGTCCTCGAATATGTGAAGCACTGATCTCTCAGCTGAAAAACCAGACTGAAATACATTTCCATAAAACAGTCCGCCGATCACTATTCCAACGAATAATGAGCTGTAGACCTCCTTTGTAATAAGTGCCAGAACTATAGCCACAACAGGTGGTACAAGCGCCCAGACTGTGGCATACATAGAAGGCACGTAATCTGCTGCCAGAATCATTATTTTCTCCTCCGTCTATCCCTTATGCTCTATCTGTCAACCGCACCGACAAGCTCTGAAATATCCTTTACTCCATACTTGTCCATGTACTCTGCGATGCCATCCACTATCTGCTCTGTGGTCTTTGGATTCACAAAGTTTGCTGTGCCGACTGAAACTGCTGTAGCTCCGGCAAGTATCATCTCTATGGCATCGGAAGCGTTTGTGATACCGCCCATTCCGATAATCGGGATATTGACTGCATGTGCTGTCTCGTAAACCATGCGCACTGCAACCGGATGCACAGCCGGACCGCTCATGCCGCCTGTCTTGTTTGCCAGCACAAAGCTTCTTCTGTTTATATCAATCTTCATGCCGGTTATTGTATTGATGAGTGAAACCGCATCAGCACCGCCTGCCTCTGCAGCCCTTGCTATCTCTGCAATGCTTGTGACATTTGGAGAAAGCTTCATGATAACAGGCTGCTTTGCATATTTTTTAATCTCGCTTGTGATGGTCTCAACACCCTTTGGATCTGTTCCGAAGGCAATTCCGCCCTCCTTTACATTCGGGCATGAGATATTTATTTCCATCATATCAATAGGCTCATCTGCAAGACGCTTTACCACATCAAGATACTCATCTAGCGAATGACCGCAGACATTTACCACAATCCTTGTGTCAAACTGCTTTAAAAAAGGAATATCCCTCTTGCAGAAAAGCTCGATGCCGGGATTTTGAAGTCCGACTGCATTGAGCATGCCACCGTACACCTCAGCTACTCTCGGTGTGGGATTACCCTCCCACGGCTTATTCGCAACACCCTTTGTGGTGACTGCACCAAGTCTGTTTAAATCAACAAACTCGCTGTACTCTGCACCTGAGCCGAATGTGCCGGATGCAACTGTAACAGGATTTTTCCACTCAACGCCGGCCACCTTTACTGACATATTGCTCATTACAGCTCCACCTCCTTCGCATCAAAAACAGGTCCCTCTTTGCATATACGCTTGTTGTTTACATTGCTGTGGGCATCCTTGTCCTTTGTTTTGCATACGCACGCAAGGCATGCACCGATTCCACATGCCATGCGCTCCTCCATTGATATAAAGCAGTCCATATCATGCTCTGCAGCGTAAGCCTTGAGTGCACGAAGCATAGGCATAGGTCCACATGCATAAATCACGTCTGCCTCAAGAGCATTCTCCTTTATTGCATCGATGACATTGCCCTTTGTGCCGACACTGCCGTCCTCTGTAGCTACAAAGGAAGCTGCCTGTTCCTTAAACTCATCGAGCAGGAAGGTATTCTCATCGCGATAGCCCATGACGATGTTCATATCGCATACTGCACCTGCCTGTGCCGGATTTTTTTCTTCACCTGATGTCTGCACAATGCCTGCATTTATATCCTTCGCAAGCTGCAGCATAGGCGGCACTCCGATTCCTCCGCCGATAAGGAAGGCCTTCTTTCCCGGCTGTACTGTAAAGCCGTTTCCAAGAGGTCCTAAAATCCTTACCTTATCGCCCCTGACAAGCTTTGAAAACTCCTCTGTTCCCGTGCCTTCACCTGTCACACGGTACACGAGACGGATGGTGTCATCATCTCTGTTTATGCCGCAAAGGCTTATCGGACGCGGAAGCAGCTTACTCTTGTCGTTTGAGTAAATCGATACAAACTGTCCCGCCTTTGCTGCCTTTGCAATTTTGTCTGTCTTAAGTGTGAGGTCGTAGATGCCATTGCCGAGTGAGCTCTGGTCAACTACAACTGCAATCTCCTCAAATTTCTCTGCCATTTTATCTCCCTGGTTTCGTTTGTTAATATATTTAAGCTTTCTGAATAACTTATTAACGATTTGCAAGTGCTCCTGAGATATCCTCAATCATATCCTCAACAGCCTTGCGTGATGCATCTGCAAAATTCTCTGCTGTGATGCCCATATCCTTGTACTTATCCTGCTTGTATGCGCAGATGATTCCACGTGATGAATTGACAATTGCACCAAGTCCGTCCTCATTGAAGAAATGAACAAGGTCTGCGCCCTTGCCTCCCTGTGCGCCGTAGCCCGGTACGAGGATGAAGCTCTTTGGCATTACCTTACGAAGAATCTTACCCTGCTCAGGGTATGTTGCACCGACAACCGCACCTACATAGCTGTATGAATCACCCATGCAGTCAGCTCCCCACTCTGCAACCTTCTCACCTACCCACTCATATAATGGGCGTCCGTCAATCATACGGTCCTGGAACTCTCCACTTGATGGATTAGATGTCTTTACAAGAATGAAGATACCCTTCTTCTCCTCCTTGCATACATCTACGAATGGCTTGATACCGTCTGTTCCAAGGTATGGATTGACAGTGGCAAAATCCTCATCAAAGGTAGAATAGCTCTTGCTGCCGATCTGTACCTTTCCGAGATGTCCTGTGGCGTATGCAGCCGATGTTGAGCCGATATCTCCACGCTTTACATCTCCGATAACCACGAGATCCTTCTCATGACAGTAATCCACTGTCTTCTGGAATGCCTTAAGGCCCTCCACTCCAAACTGCTCATACATGGCAATCTGTGGCTTTACCGCAGGAATCAGGTCATATGTGGCATCCACAATAGCCTTGTTGTACCGCCAGATAGCCTCCGCTGCACCGGCCGGTGTCTCTCCAAGCTCATCAAATGCCTTCTTTGTGATATGCTCAGGCACATATGAAAGCATCGGGTCGAGACCTACTACGATAGGTGCGTTTGTTTTCTTGATTTTGTCTACTAATTTGTTGATCATTCTTTCGTCCTCTTTATGCGTATTTTATTATACAGACAGATATTGTGATTATTAAATATCTGCATACAGTTATAAATATTTTATAGCATAAACTAAATTCTTGCAACCAAAAATATAATAGCAGGGAGTATAGCATTAATTACTGCTATACTCCCTGCTGATTTCATCTTTACACTCCCACAACCTCATCAATCATCCTAAGCTCTTCCTCCGAGAAGCCAGTGCCCTCCATAACCTTTAAGTTTTCAAGAATCTGCTGTGGCTTTGAGGCGCCGACAAGCACACTTGTCACGTCATCATCCTTTACCACCCACTTGAGTGCCATCTGTGCAAGTGTCTCACCACGTTTTGTGGCTATATCGTTTAGCTTCTTAATCTGCTCGATGTGTGGAGCGAGTTTTTCCTGATTTAAAAAGCGTCCGTCTGTTTTTATACGGCTGTCCTCCGGAATGCCGTTTAGGTAACGGTCTGTGAGCATGCCCTGTGCAAGCGGGCTGAATGAGATGATGCCCTTTTGGCACTCTCTTGCCGCCTGCTTCAAGCCGTTTTGCTCTATTGTACGGTTGAATATATTGTACGAATTCTGGTTGATGATAAACGGGCATTTCAAATCAGTAAGAATCTCGCAGGCTCTCTTCATGGTCTCGCCATCATAATTTGACAGTCCGACATAGAGTGCTTTTCCGCTTCTTACTATCTGGTCGAGTGCTCCCATTGTCTCCTCAAGCGGTGTCTCAGGGTCCATTCTGTGATGATAGAAGATATCCACGTAGTCGAGTCCCATTCTCTTAAGACTCTGGTCAAGGCTTGCAATCAGATACTTGCGGCTGCCCCAGTTGCCGTATGGTCCCTTCCACATATCATAGCCTGCCTTTGAGCTGATAATGAGCTCGTCGCGGTATGCCGACAGATGCTCCTTAAGGATAAGCCCGAAGTGCTTCTCTGCGCTGCCGTATTCAGGGCCATAGTTGTTTGCCAGGTCAAAGTGGGTGATGCCGTGGTCAAAGGCTGTGAAGCACATCTGCTTCATGTTGTCGTATGATGAAAAATCACCGAAATTGTGCCATAAGCCAAGTGATACAACAGGAAGCTTCAGTCCGCTCCTGCCGCATCTGTTATATCTCATTGTGTCGTATCTCTTTTCGTCTGCTGTGTACATATTTACCTCCCGCATAAATACATGATATGATAATGAGGGTCAAAAAGTATTTTGCCCCTCATTTATGATAAATTATTATACTACAGCAGACTTAATTTTTCTATTGTTTACTAACGAAACTTTTCTATATTCCTAATGCTGTGTAAATGTTCAGAAATCAAATAAAATCTTCCGTTAATTTTCCGTGCTTCTCATAATTTGTCACACGCGCTATCTTGTTTTCATCATCCACAAACACTACCTTCGGATGATGCTCCTTTGCTTCCTCCGGTGTCATCTGTGCATAGCACATGAGTATCACATGGTCACCGACAGCAACCTGTCTGGCTGCTGCGCCGTTTAAGCATATCATGCCTGATCCCGGCTCTCCTGCGATGGTGTAGGTCTCGAATCTGTTTCCATTTTCCACATCGACAATCTGGACCATCTCATACTCTAATATGCCCGCTGCCTCGAGCAGCTTTGTATCTACAGTGATGCTTCCCACATAGTTTAAGTCAGCCTGCTTGACCACAGCTCTGTGTATTTTGCCTTTAAGCATTGTATAATTCATTTTTTGTACCTCTTTTCAATAATCGTTTCTGTCCGTCTACGCGATAAAATTATCAATCAGCCTTGTCTTTCCGATATATACAGCGATTGCCACGAGTGTTGTTCCCTTAATCTCATCAACCGGTGTGATTGTGTCAAAATCAACCACATCTACATAATCAATTTTTGCAAGCGGCTCCTTGTTTATCTCTGCTATGATTGCATCCTTTACCGCTTGTGCACTCTTCTCGCCTGCGTCTACGAGCTGCTTTCCGATTTTTAAGCTTCTGCTAAGTACAAGCGCTGCCTGTCTTTCATCTGCGCTCAGATATGTGTTTCTTGAGCTCTTTGCCAGTCCATCCTCCTCACGGATGATTGGGCAGCCGATGATTTCTGTGTCAACATTTAAATCCTTTACCATACGCTTTATGACTGCAAGCTGCTGTGCATCCTTTTGTCCAAAGTATGCGCGGTCAGGTGTCACAATGTGAAACAGCTTCAGTACAACCGTCTGCACACCTCTGAAATGAATCGGTCTTGTTTTTCCACAAAGCTCAGTTGTGAGGCCATTCATATCCACATATGAGCAGAAGCCGTCTGCATACATCTCATCAGCCTCCGGATGGAAAATAATGTCAACTCCCGCATCCTCACAAAGCTTTGCATCCCTGTTTAAATCACGTGGATAGCTGTCTAAATCCTCTGTAGGGCCAAACTGCATTGGATTTACAAAAATGCTCACTACAACCTTGTCGTTTTCACGTCTTGCCGCATCGATTAAGCTCTTGTGTCCCTCGTGGAGGTAGCCCATTGTAGGTACAAAGCCTACACTTTTGCCTTCTCTCTTCCATTCCTTTACTGCTTCTCTAACCTGTTTGATTTGTCCGTATATTAACATTTTATGTCTCCTTATTCTTCTATGCTTCGTAACTATTCTTCGATATTAATACAGCTTGTCAATTATTGTCTCATCCATCTTAAAGGTATGCTCCTCACCCGGGAAGCTTCCCTCCTCAACAGCCTTTTTGTAAGCTGTGAAGGCCTCATTCATCTCTTTTCCGACCTGTGCAAACTGCTTTACAAATTTCGGCTTCATGTTTGCATACATGGCAAGCATATCCTGATATACGAGCACCTGTCCGTCGCAGTCTGCTCCCGCTCCGATACCAATTGTCGGTATACTTATGCTCTCAGTGATTTTTTTTGCAAGTGCCTTTGGCACACACTCGAGCACCACTGCAAATGCTCCTGCCTCCTCGACTGCGCGGGCCTCGTCAAGGAGCTTCTGTGCTGCCTCTTCACCCTTGCCCTGCACCTTAAAGCCGCCAAATGCGTTTACTGACTGTGGTGTAAGCCCTAAATGTGCACATACCGGAATTGACGCATCCACGATAGCCTTTATCTGTGGACATACCTCCCTGCCACCCTCAAGCTTTACAGCCTGCGCATGGCCTTCCTTCACGAGTCGTCCTGCATTGACCACTGCATCATAAACCGATGTCTGATATGACATAAAAGGCATATCTGTAATAAGCAGTGTGTCCTTTATTCCTCTTGAAACAGCCGCGCTGTGATGAATCATATCCTCCATAGTCACTGAAAGTGTATCCTCATAGCCAAGCACCACCATGCCGAGAGAATCTCCCACTAAAATCGCATTGATTCCGGCCTCGTCTATGAGCTTTGCTGTAGAATAATCATATGCTGTGAGCATCGTGAGCTTCTCGCCCTTTTCCTTTGCCTGTTTAAAAGTTACTACTGTATTTTTCATTGTCCAATCCCTCTATCTTTCTGCAACAATCCGTTTTTTTAATATTCACGGTATTGTCAGCCTCTTAGCAATTCCATCATCTGAGTATAATCCTTATCAGGATTCTTTTTTACAGCAATATTTGCCAGTTTTGTACCAAGCATTTTGTACAAGCTGACATCGTCACTATCGTCATTTTGCATACATGCAATATGCTTTTTCACTGTTTCAATATCGTTTCTCTCAATTGGCCCGGTCAGTGCGCCGTCACAGCCTGCTTCAAGTACATTTTCGATATTGCGCATCACAAGCTGACCTGTGGCTCTTAGCGCCTCATCCCTTGTAAAGCCACAGTCCTCCAAAAGAGTGTAGCCCATGTCAAGGACAGCAATCACCTGATTGCTCAGAATGCTCGCTGCTGCATGGTATTTTGCCTTTTTGGTGCCATCAATGCGGCATACCTCATTTCCAATAGAACTAAACAGCCCGGATATTGCTTCAACCGCAGCATCCTGCCCTTCCACTGTGAAAAATGCTTTATTTAATTGCTCATATGATGAAAATTTGTTACTGAACGGTAACATTGGATGAATTGAACAGCATGATACACTCATGCTCTCCCTTCCGGAAAATGAATCGGATGATAATGCGCCACTGCAATGACATATAATCTGATTCCTTAGAGACAGCCCTTTTAATTGTTCCCAAACCGGTATAATAAATGAATCCGGTGTGGTGATAAATATAATCTGTGATTGATCCGCCAGTTGCTTTAGCGAATCAAAGCTCTCTGTCCTTGTAAACTCCGCAGCCTCCTTAGCTGCCGCAGAATCCACGTCATAATAGCCTGCAAGCTCTATGTCCTTTGTCCTTAGGTATTTACCTATAGAACAGCCCACTCTGCCTGCGCCGATTATGCCTATTTTCATGCTACCACCTTCTTTCCAAGCCGGTCAGACCATTCCTTATATCGCAGCTGATATCATCTCCGCCATATGCCGTATGGCAGCGATCGATTTATCCTGTGCGCGCCTGTCACTTTGCTGTCTGCTTCATATTCTGATGCAGCAATGTGCTTTTGGCTTTCTTGTGTCTGCCGGATATGCTCTGTCATAAGGTGACAACACATCCTCCATGATACAGTTTCCTTCGAATACCGTTCGAAGAAAACTATACCACATTGACTATTATTTAACAATCCTAAATTGATTAACTTTTAGTAACAATTAAGGCTTTTATAATATAACGTTTCTGAATTAGTCTTAAACTATCTCTACAGATTCCCCTTAAATGCTGCCAGTGCGCCATTTTTCTTAAGAATCAGCATGACAATTGCTGCAACTATGCTTCCAGCCACTGTAGAGATAAGGAATGGCACTATGTATATAAACATGCCTTCCGGCTGAATGAGCATCACATATTTTGCAAGAGGATACGCTGCAAGACCTCCGAGTATGCCTGTACCTAGCGCCTCTGCAACACATGTCGGTATGATTTTTTTGCTGAATCTGTACATCATTCCACAGCACAGTGCACCTACCATGCTTCCTGGGAATGCCATGAGGCTTCCAAGCCCTGTCAGGTTTCTGATGACACTCGCACAAAATGCCACACCGACACCCCATACTGGTCCTAAAAATACTGCTGCGCATATATTTACCATGTGCTGTATGGGTGCACATTTGCTGCCGGCAACAGGAAAGCTTATTAAGCTTCCTGCTACGGCAACTGCCACAAGCACTCCTGCCATGGCAAGCTTTCTGATTGAAATAGTTGATTTTTTAATGTTCTTTTTACTTTCCATTACTTACTGCCTCACCTTAAAGTATATCGTAACTGTTCAGTACCTTCACTGTTGCTCCTACATAATATACGTTTTCTTACGAAATATGCGGTACCGCATTTTCTGTACTGAATAGTTATAGTATATCAATATACTCTCCTGCAAGTGCCTTGTTCATGCTTCGCACTGCACAGAACTTACCGCACATACTGCATGCCTCGCTGTGGTCATCCTCCGGAAGACGGTCATCCCTGATAGCCTTAGCTGTCTCAGGATCAAGTGCACACGCAAACTGTGCATCCCAGTCGAGCACACGTCTGGCATCTGCCATCTTATCATCTATATCTCTGGCTCCCGGTATTCCTTTTGCGATGTCGGCTGCATGAGCTGCAATCTTTGAGGCGATGATGCCCTGCTTTGTATCCTCCACATTTGGAAGAGCAAGATGCTCAGCAGGTGTCACGTAGCACAGGAAGGCTGCTCCGTTCATCGCTGCCACAGCCCCACCGATTGCTGCTGTGATGTGGTCATAGCCCGGTGCGATATCTGTTACGAGAGGTCCAAGTACATAGAATGGTGCTCCCATACAGATTGACTGCTGTACCTTCATGTTTGCTGCTACCTGATCAAGCGGCACATGTCCCGGTCCCTCTACCATGACCTGTACGTTGTGATCCCATGCACGCTTTGTGAGCTCTCCAAGTCTTACAAGCTCCTCTATCTGGCATACATCTGTTGCGTCTGCTAAACAGCCCGGTCTGCAGGCATCTCCGAGTGAGATTGTCACATCATGCTCCTCACAGATTTCAAGTATCTCATCATAGTGCTCGTAGAATGGATTTTCCTCTCCTGTCATGCACATCCATGCAAAGACAAGGCTTCCTCCACGGCTTACAATATTCATCTTACGCTTATGCTTTTTAATCTGGTCTATGGTTTTTCTTGTGATTCCACAGTGAAGTGTGACGAAGTCCACTCCATCCTCAGCATGGAGTCTGACTACATCGACAAAATCCTGTGCTGTAAGTGTCGCAAGATCACGCTGATAATGGATTACGCTGTCATAAACAGGCACTGTTCCTATCATTGCAGGACATTCGCTTGTGAGCTTCTGTCTGAATGGCTGTGTGTTACCATGGCTTGAAAGATCCATGATAGCCTCCGCTCCAAGCTTTACAGCACTCATGACCTTCTGCATCTCCACATCATAGTCCTTGCAGTCTCTTGACACACCGAGGTTTACATTGATTTTTGTGCGAAGCATGCTTCCAACACCCTCTGCATCAAGTGACTTGTGATGCTTGTTTGCTGGAATAGCTACCTTTCCGCTTGCAACAAGCTCCATCAGCTTGTCTACATCCATCTTTTCTTTCTTTGCTACCTTTTCAATTTCAGGTGTTACGATGCCCTTTCTTGCGGCATCCATCTGTGTTGTGTAATTACTCATTGTACTCTCCTGTTCTTATTGTTATTAGTCTTATTGTTATTAGTCTTATTAATTAGTAATTATTCAGACCTCCTTGTGAACAAAAATCTGCCACTTATATGCAAGCACGACGCATCAGCTTTTTGTTCTAAGTGAATCTGAATAGTTGCTATTATTTATTGCAAAATTAATGCTCCATGATTCATAGGACCGCTGCCGTGCCCCATATCAAGCATGGCTTTTAAACATGCTGTGACATATTTCTTGCCGTTATCCACAGCCTGCTCAAGCGACTGTCCCTTTGCCAGACCGCTGGCTATCGCTGATGAAAGCGTGCAGCCTGTGCCGTGTGAGTTGGGATTGTCCACTCTTTTTGTCTCAAATGTAATGACTCGCTTACCATCCCATAAATAGTCGCACACACATGCTGTGTCCGTAAAATGGCCTCCCTTGCTCAAAACCGGACAGCCGTATTTATCATAAACAGCCTTTGATGCCTCTATGATGTCATCTGTGCTTTCAATCTGTCTGCCTGATATCACCTCGAGCTCAGGGATATTTGGCGTGATGATGTCAGCCAGTGGAAAAAGCTTATCCATCAGAGTGTTTGCTGCATTCTCCTCAAGCAGCCTGCTTCCGCTTGTGGCGACCATCACCGGGTCCAGAACTATGTTTTTTGCCTTGTACTTTACAAGTCCTGCGGCAATCGCCTCAATCGTATCTACCGATGATGTCATACCGATTTTCACCGCATCCGGAAAAATATCCGTAAAAACAGCCTTCATCTGTGCCTCGATAAAATCAGCCGGTACATTCATCACCGCGTCAACTCCCATGGTATTTTGCGCCGTGAGCGCTGTGATGACACTCTCGCCAAACACACCGTTTGCAAGCATGGTCTTTAAATCGGCCTGCACGCCTGCGCCACCGCTTGAATCGCTTCCCGCAATTGTAAGTGCTGTATGCATATTTACGCTCCTTTCTACTGAATGTTGTGATTTCTCGTAACTGTTCAGTATCTTCAAAATATTGTTTAATTACTGTAGTTATAGCAGTATGTCATACTGTGATTACAGCATATTATCGCATATTTCTGCGAGTTCCCTGGCTGCTGCCTTTATATCTGCGCTTGCAAATATCGCTCCTACCACGGCGATTCCTGCAATCCCTGTACCCTTTAGTGTGGATGCATTATCTGCATTTATGCCTCCGATTGCAACAACCGGTATATCGACAGCCGCCGTGATTTCACGCAGAAGCTTCTTTGTCATAGGCTTTGCATTGAGCTTTGTGGTAGAGCCAAACACAGCTCCGCTTCCCAGATAGTCAACGCCATCAGCTTGTGCTTTCTTTGCCTGCTCCACGGTCTTTGCCGTGACTCCTATTATCTTGTCAGTTCCAAGAAGCTTCCTGGCCTCTGCCGGATTCATGTCATCCTGACCCAGATGTACTCCATCGGCATCTATATCAATTGCAAACTGCACGTTATCATTGATGATGAGCGGCACCTTGTGCTCATGACAGATTCTCTTTATCTCAAGAGCCTCATTATACTCATCCTTAAGCCCTGCATTACAATCTGTACTCAGAATATCCTTGTCACGGATCTGAATCATAGTGGCACCGCCCTCTATCGCAAGCTTCACATGCTCAGAAAGCCTAGCTCCGTGCAGCCACTGCCTGTCTGTTATAGCGTAGAGCTTTAAATCAGTTTTGTTCATATAATTTGTCACCTCTTATCCTGTTGTTCCCAAATATAAGACTCATGACCTGCATACCAATTGTCTGTTATACAGCGATATTCACATCAGTTCATAATCACCATCGCATATATGATATACTGCATCAATCAGTCCGTCCCTGTATGAAGCATTTCCGGGCTTAATAAAATGACAGCTGTTTGTCTCTCTGCCACACTCTGCCATATCAGAGGCAGCAAGCCCGCCTGCCCTCTTCATGCAGCTAAGTGCTGCCGTGACTGCACCGTATTTATCATCGCAAGCAGCCGCAGCAAACGCACAAATGAGCCCTGAAAGCATACATCCGGTGCCTGTTACGCGCTTCATCATAGGATGGCCGCCTGTGATGCTTCCTACTCTGTAATTATGCGTGTGTCCGTCAGCATCCGACGCAACAACATTCACTACACAATTATCCATCACACCGGTACCCATCGCATCAGTACTCATCAGACTTCTTTCATTATTGTCATAGCAATCGACTTCATCACATAATTCTGCCACATAATCGGTCTCACCTGTAATCACACAGATGCAGCCATATCGCAGGGCCGCTCTGCACGCAAGCTCTTTTGCATCAGACTCATCTGCCGTATCGGTCACTTCCACGCCGCCATCGCACCTGCCATGCTCCATAACAGCCTTGACCTCAGACAAATTGCCCTTAATCACATCCACATGCACCTCGTCAAGCAGGCTCATCACAAAATCCATCCTGAAGCGGCTCACGCCCACACCAACCAGATCAAGCACAATAGGAATGTTCTTTTTCTCTGCCATCCTCGCAGCAATACGCATCGCCTCAAAGCGTTCCTCAGAAGGAGTGCCTATATTCAGATTCAGCCCATCGCAGATACCCGTGACCTCATCCATCTCCTGCGGTGCCATAGCCATAATAGGCCTAGCCCCACATGCCAGCTCAATATTGGCCACATCATTGATAGTAACCATATTTGTGATGTTGTGAATCAAAGGACTGCGTGACTTAAGCTTTTCTATAAAATTATTCATCTGTATCTCTTTACAACTATTCATAATCACCCACACATTCAAAAAGCGGATATACCGCCAATGAGCATATCCGCCTAAAAATCGTGCGATATTATCCTACGTTGGCATTATCCAAATCAGGTTATGGGTCAAGACACTACCAGTCTACTCTCAGCCGGCTAAATGCCAGCTCCCCTGTTGTGTTTTATAATATTTAATATAATACGCACTCCCCAATAAATCAAGCAAAATCCGCAAGTGTACTCATATTCGTACATTGAGAGAGCTTACGCCCGACCTATCGCCACAATGAAGCAATTCACCTAATCTACTTAGCTGCAATAACATCCGCCATATCGTAGTGACCGGCACCCTTTCCCTTAAGGAACTTGGCAGCCTCAACAGCACCCTTCGCAAAAACAGCCTTAGAGTAAGCAGTATGCTTAAACTCAATCACCTCATCCTGTCCACAGAAAAGTACCTCGTGCTCACCAACGATGCTTCCTCCTCTGACAGCAGAAATACCAATTTCCTTAGGATCACGCTTCTCTCTGCGCTGGCTGCGGTCATAAACATAGTGATACTCGTTATCCATAGCCTCGTTGATGGAATCAGCAAGCGCAAGCGCAGTACCTGAAGGTGCATCAAGCTTTAAATTGTGATGCTTCTCAACTATCTCCATGTCAAAGCCTGCCGGTGCAAAAACCTGTGCAGCCTTTTTGAGAAGAGCCATAAGAGTGTTTATGCCAAGTGACATGTTTGCAGACTTGAGCACTGCCACCTTCTTGTAGCACTCCTCAACCTTTGCAAGCTGCTCATCACTAAGACCTGTTGTGCATAAAACAACCGGAATCTGCTTGTCCACACAATAGTCCAGCACTCCATCAACAGCCTTGGCGTTGGAAAAATCTATGACCACATCAGCGTCCACATCACATTTGTCAATGCTTGAAAAAACAGGATAGTCATTGTCTATTCCATCATATAAATCAATACCGGCTACAATCTCTATATCCGCATCAGCCTTACAGATTTCTGTGATAGTCTGTCCCATTTTGCCGTTGCAGCCATTCATAATTACCTTTGTCATTTTATCGTATCCTTTCTCGTTGTACTAGGCAAGCTTTAAGCCATAAGCCTTCATGACCTCAGCAAGCTTCCTTGCATTATCCTCACCCATCTCGCACATAGGGCTTCTAAGAGGTCCGACATTCATACCCATCAGGTTCATAGCCTTCTTTACAGGAATTGGATTTACCTCTGAGAAGAGTGCGTCCACAAGTGGAAGAGCCTCTCTCTGAAGCTCTAAGGCTGTCTGTAAATCGCCCTTGAAGAAGCTGTCACACATATTGTGTACCTTTGCAGGGGCTACATTGCTCCATACTGAGATTACACCGATTGCTCCGATAGACATAAGAGGCACTACGAGACCATCCTCGCCTGAGTACATATCAAGCTTTCCGTCTGTCAGATACATTGTCTTTGAAGCCTGTGCCAGATTTCCTGTAGCTTCCTTGAGTCCCACGATATTTTCCTTTGTCTTAAAGAGCTCTGCCATAGTCTCCGGAAGCACGTTGCAGCCTGTACGTCCCGGTACGTTGTATACGATAATAGGACACTTTGTGCTGTCTGCAATCTGCGAATAGTGGCTCACAAGACCTGCCTGAGTAGCCTTGTTGTAGTATGGTGTGACAACGAGCAGTCCGTCTGCACCAAACTCCTCAGCCTCCTTTGAAAGCTGCATAGCTGTCTTTGTGCAGTTAGAGCCTGTGCCTGCTACTACAGGTACACGATGCTTTGTAAACTCTACGGCAGCCTTTATAACCTTTGCATGCTCCTCCATTGACAGACATGGGCTCTCGCCTGTGGTGCCGGCAATGATAATAGCATCTGTGCCATTGTCAATCTGCATATTGATAAGCTCCTCGAGCTTGTCGTAATTAACCTCCTCGTTATCGTACATAGGTGTAACAATTGCTACTCCTGCTCCTTTGAAAATTGCCATGATTTTATCTCCTTCTTGCTTTTCTTTATTCGGTATTTGATTCTCTTAACGTATAAGTATGCCGCTGTCTGCCTCTAAGCGCTAAAAAACCGGCTCCTTAGAGCCGGTCCCAATTCTTCATGAATCACGATAGCTCCCCATCAAATCTGATGACAGTCATAAGGCTGTTCGCCATATGCCCAGAGATATATCCGCAGATGATAAATCCCTTCGGCGCTATTCCTTTCATCTCCCATCAACTGCCCCTGCGGCATCCGGAAAGCTACTCATAAGTCGCGCGACCTCTATCTGTTAATCAAATTATTCGTATACAGCAGATGATATAACTGCCTCACACTTGCACTAATAATATCACCACGCCTGTGCATTGTCAACTCACATGACAATATTTCTTATTATTTTTCAGACTCGATATTATAAATCTCATCTGCCATTTCCCTGATTCCATCGTCAAGTACTCTGCCTGTCATAATCACGGTCACATCATCAGGCCTTGAAGCAAGCATATCCGACAGCTCCTCCTTTGAAATCAGATGCAAATCCAAAAGCCCCAGCATCTCATCAAGCACAACAACCATGTCAGCACCTGTTGATATAACCTTCTTTGCATAATTGAAGCCATTCTTGATATTCATGATTTCTTCCTGCTTACTCTCCTCATCAAGCTGCTCAAAAAGTATTCCGGCTCTTGAAAAATTAAAGAATTTCACCTCCGGCTCAAGCTTTTTCAAAAACTCCGGCTCCTTTTTACCCTTTAGGAACTGAATAACGACAGCCTGTTTACCCTCACAGGCAGCACATATTGCACTTCCTATAGCGACATTTGTCTTGCCATGTCCCTCGCCATAATAAATCTGTACTGCACCGTTTTCCATAATAATCATGCCTCCATACACATAGCTTTTCTGCCTGATATATAATCATTACAGTTTACACCTGATGTAAACGTCAACAATTACAAGCATTAACCAATAATATCTAGTAAAATACCACAATCTGACTATTATTGCAAATTTTCTGGAAAATCACAAATCCGTAGTTACTGTCCATTTAAAATACTATGCCTCAATCTTGCTCACGGAAACCTCATACGCCGTGCGCTGCTCCACCTGTGTCTCACTGAGCTTTTTCACATAGTCTCTGCTCTGGATTCTGCCCCATATCTGCACATGTGTACCCACCTCAAAGGTCGACGCAAATCTGGCATTTCTTCCCCAACAGATACATGGAATATAGTCTGACTTGCCATATGAGCGGTTCACTGCCACAAGCAGGTCTGCAATTTCTCGTCCAAGCGGTGTTTTCCTGTATATAGCCTCCTTGCAGATATAGCCGTCAAGGAAAATCTGATTGGCTGCATCCTCATCATAATCACTGTCCAATACCTCAAGCTCTCTTGCAAAAACAGACAGCACCAGCCTGTTCTTCTTCTCCTCATGCCTGTTGAATGAGCGGAACTGCCCTCCTATATATACGCTTTTGCCTATGTAGTCACCCTCCACATTGATAAGCCTCTCTGACACCATCACCGGAATATAGTCCATGCAATCTGAAAGCCTTCTGACCGAAACCTCCATCATATAGAAGCCCTCACCATACACCTCGTGACTAAACTGAAAATCTGAAACGATTTCTCCGATTATTGATACCTGGTTGTTTTCAAACATTTTATCTGCCATGAATTTTTGTCTCCCTTCCTTTTGTAAAATGTTTTTCCAGCTATTTTTAACATTTCCATAAAGTATATTTTCTCAAATAATGTCGACAAATCCAATAACATTTCACTTAATTTTTTAAAAACTTTCAATGAAAACTTGCACATTGGAAAAATTATGATAGAATAAGTTAGTTGCAAACTTAGCTTTATTTATTAAAGAAAGAAGGAAAATATGAAAACAACAAGAGACGATATTCGTAATATAGCAATTATTGCCCACGTTGATCATGGTAAAACAACACTTGTAGATGAGCTTCTTAAGCAAAGCGGTGTGTTCCGTGACAATCAGGAAGTTCAGGATCGAGTAATGGATTCAAACGACATCGAGCGTGAAAGAGGTATCACAATCCTCTCCAAAAACACAGCTATTCAGTATAAGGACATCAAAATCAACATCATCGACACTCCGGGTCATGCTGACTTCGGCGGTGAGGTAGAGCGTGTTCTTAAGATGGTAAACGGAGTTATCCTCGTGGTTGATGCTTTCGAGGGTGTTATGCCACAGACCAAGTTCGTAGTTATGAAGGCTCTTGCACTCAAGCTGCCTATCATTGTCTGCGTCAACAAGATTGACCGTCCGGAGGCACGTCCTAATGAGGTCATCGATGAGGTATTAGAGCTCTTCATGGATCTCGATGCTTCTGAGGAGCAGCTTGACTGCCCATTCGTTTTCGCATCAGCCAGAGACGGATATGCCATGAAGGACTTAAACGATGAGAGAAAGGATATGACTCCTCTCTTCGAGACTATCGTAAACTACATCCCTGCTCCAACAGGTGATCCTGATGCCAACACACAGATTCTTATCAGTACAATCGACTACAACGAGTATGTAGGACGTATCGGAATCGGTAAAGTGGACAACGGTAAAATCAAGGTCAATCAGGAGGCTGTCGTTGTAAACCACCACGACCCTGACAAACTTGAGAAGGTCCGTATCAGCAAGCTTTACGAGTTTGACGGACTCAACAAAGTAGATGTAGCCGAGGCTAACATCGGTTCGATTGTAGCAATCTCAGGTATCGCAGATATCCACATCGGAGATACAATCTGCTCACCGGAAGCACCGGAGGCTATTCCTTTCCAGAAAATTTCAGAGCCTACAATCTCTATGAACTTCATCGTAAACAACAGCCCTCTTGCAGGACAGGAAGGTAAATTTGTCACAAGCCGTCACATCCGTGACAGACTCTTTCGCGAGCTCAACACAGATGTTTCACTGCGTGTCGAGGATACTGACTCACCTGATTCCTTCAAGGTTTCCGGACGTGGAGAGCTTCACCTTTCAGTACTTATCGAGAACATGCGCCGTGAGGGTTATGAGTTCGCTGTAAGTAAGGCAGAGGTGCTCTACAAGTATGACGAAAACGGCAAGAAGCTTGAGCCAATGGAGCTTGCTTACATCGATGTACCTGACGAGTTTACAGGAGCTGTCATCTCAAAGCTTCAGCAGCGCAAGGGCGAGCTTAGAAATATGGGCTCTATCGCAGGTGGCTACACCAGACTTGAATTCCATATTCCTGCACGTGGACTTATCGGATACCGTGGTGAGTTTATGACCGATACAAAGGGTAACGGAATCTTAAACACCATGTTTGACGGCTACGAGCCATACAAGGGTGAGATTGCATACCGTGCAACAGGTTCACTCATTGCCTTTGAGTCAGGTGAGGCTGTAACATACGGACTCTTCTCTGCACAGGAGAGAGGAACACTCTTTATCGGACCGGGTGCCAAGGTTTACTCAGGAATGGTTATCGGACAGTGTTCAAAGGCCGAGGACATCGAGCTCAACGTATGTAAGAAGAAGCATCTTACAAATACACGTTCTTCATCAGCAGATGAGGCACTCACACTTGTACCACCTAAAGTATTAAGCCTTGAGCAGGCTATCGACTTTATTGATACAGATGAGCTTCTTGAGGTAACACCTGAGAGCCTTCGAATCAGAAAGAAGATTCTTGACCCTACTCTTCGTAAGAGAGCCGGTTTCAAGAAGAACTAAATCATGCTTTTTCACATAAAGTTTTTGTTGCTGAAAAGTATACAGTAATTACACTTTAAGTAAATTTCAAAGACAAAAAATACCGTCAGGGAACATCTCCCTGACGGTATTTTTATTTGACCTGATTTATTTTTACAGTGCCTTGATTCTCTCAAGTGCCTTTACTGTGTTCTCATAGTTTCCGAAAGCAGTCAATCTGAAGTAGCCCTCTCCGCTTGGTCCAAAGCCTGAGCCAGGTGTACCTACCACGTTGGCATTCTCAAGCAGGTAATCGAAGAACTCCCATGATGTCATCTGATCCGGTGTCTTGAGCCAGATGTATGGTGCATTTACTCCGCCGTATACTGTAAAGCCTGCCTCTGCAAGACCTGTCTTTATTGTCTTTGCATTGTTCATGTAGTATGCTACCTGATCCTTAAGCTGTGCTTTTCCGGCATCTGAGTAAACTGCCTCGCCTGCTCTCTGCACGATGTATGGTGCACCGTTGAACTTGGTTCCGTGACGGCGTGCCCACATAGCATGAAGTGATACATCACCACACTTAAGCTCCTTAGGTACTACTGTGAAGCCAAGACGCACGCCTGTAAAGCCGGCGTTCTTTGAGAAGCTTCTAAGCTCGATGGCACATGTCTTTGCACCGTTACACTCATAGATTGAGTGTGGCACATCTGCTTCACTGATATATGCCTCGTAGGCTGCATCAAAGATGATGACTGAACCATTCTTGTTTGCATAATCAACCCATACCTGTAACTGCTCCTTTTTGAGAGTTGTTCCTGTTGGGTTGTTTGGCAGACACAGATAAATCATATCCGGTACTTCCTTTGGAAGCTCTGGAACAAAACCGTTATCTGCTGTTGACGGCATATAGATCACATTGCTCCAGGTCTCTTTCTGAGCATCATATGTGCCTGTTCTTCCTGCCATGACATTGGAATCAACATATACAGGATAAACAGGGTCTGTAACAGCGATACGGCTGTTTGCTGAGAAAAGCTCCTGGATGTTGGCTGAATCACTCTTTGCTCCGTCTGAAACAAAAATCTCATCTGCTGAGATATCGCATCCTCTTGCCTTGTAGTCGTTGTCTGAAATTGCTTTTCTTAAGAACTCATATCCGAGGTCAGGTGCGTATCCGTGGAATGTAGCTGCATTTCCCATCTCATCAACTGCCTTATGCAGTGCATCGATGATAGCAGGTGCAAGCGGCTGTGTTACATCGCCGATTCCAAGCCTTATTATCTCTTTATCCGGATTTGCCTCCTGATAAGCTGCAACCTTTTTAGCTATTGTGCTGAAAAGGTAGCTTCCCGGTAATTTCTGAAAGTTATCATTAATTTGAAACATGTTTATCTCTCCTTTGTTACTTTACAATAAGTCTAATTTATCACTTTACCATGCAAGTGTAAATATATTTTTTTATCATTATTTTTTATAGTAACTGTTCAAGCCTTTGCAGCTACTATCATACGCTCTTCTGTCTGGCTTCATAAAGCGCACACTACACCTCAGTCATAAGGCTTAGTATCATCTGTGCTGTTTCCACAAGACCGGTGCCGTTATCCATGCTTCGCTTCTGGATATACCGGTGTGCTTCCTCCTCTGAGAATCCATTTCGTTCCATCAGTACAGCCTTTGCACTGCTTAACATCTCCTGATCCTCCTTTGAACGTACCTTAGGCCTTTGCCTGAGCTTTTTCCTGCGGCGCGTTATCGTGTAATCCATCATCTCAACAGTCTGCAAAAGCTCATGCACTTTTAGTGGCATGGATAATGACATCAGATTATCCACATTTTTTTCCATGATACCCGCTGCCGACGCTATGAGAAGCATCTGAAACTCCTTAGGCATATACTCGTATATCTCACTGTACATCATGTCTGAAAATCTGTATCCGCATATGATGATTCCCATATTCAGTCCGTTCATGCTCGAAAGTGCTGAAGCTCCTGTATTTGCAACCGCCGTGACTGTATAACCGCTCTGCGCTAATATTTTTTTGATTGAATTGGCTACTTCCTTTTTAGGAAATGCTATAACAATATTATTCACGGTTCGTTACATCCTTTAAAACTTGTACAGATATTCATCTATTTCCCATTGGGTAACCGCAGCTCTGTAATCGTTCCACTCTGCCTCTTTTGCCTCTATATACTTGTTGTAGATATGCTCTCCGAGTACCTCGCGGATAAAATCATCTGACTTAAGGCACTCAACCGCCTCATGTAAATCCGCAGGAAGTGATTCAATTCCGAGTCTCTTTTTATCCTGTTCTGTGAGCTCAAATACATTCTCACGAAGCTCTGTATCCGGCTGTATCTTGTTCTTTATGCCATCAAGTCCTGCTGCCAGGCACAGTGCCAGAACCAGATACGGATTTGCTGAAGGATCAGGGTTTCTAAGCTCCACTCTCCTTCCCTCACCTCTTGCTGCAGGGATTCTGATAAGCGGACTTCTGTTTGTAGCTGACCAGGTGATATAAATCGGTGCCTCATAGCCCGGCACAAAGCGCTTATATGAATTGACAATCGGATTGGTGATGACCGTCATGCCCTTCATATGCTTCATGATACCGCCTATGAAGTAGTATGCCTCCTTGCTGAGTCCAAGCTTATCCTCCTCATTGTCAAATATATTGACACCATCCTTTGAAAGTGACATGTTGATATGCATTCCCGAGCCGCTCACACCATGCTTTGGCTTTGGCATGAAGCTGGCAAAAAGTCCGTGCCGCTTTGCGATTGTCTTTATAGCAAGCTTAAAGGTCATAATATTGTCGGCGGTATGAAGTGCCTCCTCATACTTGAAATCAATCTCATGCTGTGCAGGTGCCACCTCATGATGTGATGCCTCTATCTCAAAATCCATATCCTCAAGAGTTAGAACCATGTCTCTTCTTGCGTTTTCTCCCAAATCATTTGGTCCCAAGTCAAAGTACCCTGCTCTCTCATGCGAGATGGTGGTAGGCTGTCCATTCTCGTCCAGGTGGAAAAGGAAAAACTCACACTCCGGACCTACATTAAATATATAGCCCATCTGCTTTGCCTTTTCAATCTGTTTCTTTAATATATAGCGCGGGTCTCCCTCAAACGGTGTACCATCCGCCATATAGACATCACAGATGATTCGTGCGACCTTACCCTGCTGTGGTCTCCATGGAAAAATCATAAAAGTGTCAAGATCCGGGTGCAGATACATATCTGACTCCTCTATCCTCACAAAGCCCTCTATTGACGATCCGTCGAACATACACTTGTTGTCGAGTGCCTTCTCAAGCTGGCTGGCTGTAATTGCCACATTTTTTAATGTTCCAAAGATATCCGTAAACTGTAAACGTATAAACTCAATATCCTCCTCATCCACTATGCGGATAATATCATTCTTACTGTATTTTGCCATTTTAAATCTCCTTATTATTGCAAAAAGCTATGACCTTATCGTACTCCATCTCACCGCCAAACAAATCAAGAGCACTGCCTATTGTCACATTCAGATGGTTCTGTCCAAGCTGCCTGATGCATTTTAAATCGTCAAAGGATGACACACCGCCTGCATATGTGACCGGTATTCTTCCCCAGCTGCCAAGCATGGCGACAAGCTCCTTTTCAATGCCGTTCACCCTGCCCTCAACATCCACTGCATGTACCAGAAACTCGCAGCAATATGAGGATAGCTTATCCAAAAGCTCTGTGGTCACTGCCTCATCCGTGAAGTTTTGCCAGCGGTCAGTTACTATATAATATTGTCCATCCTTTTTGCGACATGACAGATCAAGCACCAGCCTGTCACTGCCCACAGTATCTTTAAGCCTGTTTAGATTTGCATAGTTTATCCTGCCGTCTTTAAATACGTAGGATGTCACTATAACTGCTGCTGCACCGGCATCTATAAACTCCATCGCATTGTCTGCGGTGATACCGCCACCTACCTGTAAGCCCTGCGGATACGCTTCAAGCGCCATAACAGCCTGCTCCTTTGTATCCTCATAATACTCGCTGTCCACAGAATTGAGCAGAATGATATGACCGCCCTTTATGCCCGATTTCCTATACATATCTGCATAAAACCGGCTGTCCTGCTCTGAAACGAAGTTCTCACTGGCAAAATCGCCCCTGTCTTTTAATGAACCACCGACAATCTGCTTTACTTTTCCATTATGAATGTCGATGCATGGTCGAAATTCCATATTTTTCTCCCCGGTTTAGTTTATTGTGGCTCAAAAATCGTTACTGTCCACGCCTTAGTGTGACATGCAAACATTGCCTTAAAGCCACTTAATATAAAATATAACATAATTTTTACTTTATTTGCAAAAGACTTACATTAGTTTTACTAATAAATAATATAATAATTTCATATCGGGCTTATAACTGCTTGACACCCACTCTTTAATTTGCTATCATCATACAAATTACATTAGTATATAAAGTATACCAGTATAATAACATAAGAAAGAGAGGAATTTAAAAATGGGTACTATTATCGGCGAAGGAATTACATTTGATGACGTTCTCTTAGTTCCACAATATTCTGAGGTAACACCAAATATGATTGAGCTTCAGACACATCTTACTAAGAAGATTGTCCTTAACATTCCTATGATGAGTGCTGCAATGGATACAGTCACAGAATCAAAAATGGCTATCGCAATGGCCAGACAAGGTGGTATCGGAATCATCCACAAAAATATGTCTATTGAGGCACAGGCAGACGAAGTCGATAAGGTAAAGCGTTCAGAAAACGGCGTTATTACCGATCCGTTCTATCTTTCTCCAGACCATACATTACAGGATGCAGACAACCTGATGGCTAAGTTCAAGATATCAGGTGTACCAATCACAAAGGACGGCAAGCTTGTCGGCATCATCACAAACCGTGATCTGAAGTTTGAGACAGACTTCACAAAGAAGATTTCAGAGTCTATGACTTCTGAGAATCTCATTACAGCTCCTGAAGGCATCACCCTCGATGAAGCAAAGAAGATTCTTGCAAAGGCAAGAAAGGAAAAGCTCCCTATCGTAGACAAGGATTACAACCTCAAGGGACTTATCACTATAAAGGATATCGAGAAGCAGATTAAGTATCCTCTTTCAGCAAAGGATGATCAGGGCCGTCTCCTCTGCGGTGCCGGAGTAGGTATCACAGGCAACATGATGGAGCGTGTTGATGCTCTTGTTAAGTCTCATGTTGATGTCATCGTTGTTGACTCAGCTCACGGACATTCAAAGAATATACTTGAGGCTGTTAAGAAGATCAAGGCTGCTTATCCGGATCTTCAGATAATCGCCGGAAATATCGCAACAGGTGCTGCTGCCAAGGCTCTTATCGAGGCCGGTGCAGATGCAGTAAAGGTTGGTATCGGACCTGGTTCTATCTGTACCACACGTGTCGTTGCCGGTATCGGTGTACCACAGATTACAGCTATCATGGACTGTTACAAGGTTGCTAAGGAGTATGGAGTTCCTGTTATCGCAGATGGTGGTATCAAGTACTCAGGTGATATGACAAAGGCTCTCGCAGCCGGTGCCAACGTATGTATGATGGGCTCAATGTTCGCAGGCTGTGATGAGGCTCCGGGAACCTTCGAGCTTTATCAGGGAAGAAAATACAAGGTATATCGTGGCATGGGTTCTATCGCTGCTATGGAAAACGGAAGCAAGGACCGTTACTTCCAGGAGGGCGCTAAGAAGCTCGTTCCTGAAGGAGTTGAGGGTCGTGTAGCTTACAAGGGAACTCTTGAGGATACAGTATTCCAGCTTGTTGGTGGTATCCGCTCAGGAATGGGCTACTGCGGTTGCAAGACAATCGAAGATCTTAAGGAGAACGGACAGTTTGTCAAGATTACTGCTGCTTCTCTCAAGGAGAGCCACCCTCATGATATCCATATCACAAAAGAGGCTCCTAACTACAGCACAGACGATAAATAAACACATTTATTAATTCATATCACGAGGTAAAATATTTGGACGCTGACGACATATCGCAGATTATATTCTTATTAATACTATTAGCACTCTCCGCATTTTTTTCATCTTCGGAGACCGCTCTTACTACCGTAAACAAAATACGTATGAGAACCCTGGCTGAGGCTGGCAACACAAAAGCCAAAAAGGTGCTCAAGGTGACTGAGAACTCTCCAAAGATGCTCTCAGCCATCCTTATCGGCAACAACATCGTAAATCTTTCAGCATCATCGCTCACCACCTCGCTTGCCATCAAGCTGTTTGGCAGCGTCGGAGCAGGTGTCGCAACCGGAATACTTACATTCCTCATACTGATCTTCGGAGAGGTCTCTCCGAAGACACTTGCCACCATAAAGGCTGACAAGATTTCACTCTCAATCGCAGGCTTTATATCAGTGCTCATGGTAGTGCTGACACCTGTAATATTTATCATCAACAAGCTTTCACTCGGAGTCATTTTCCTCTTTGGAATAAGACAAAGCGATGCCAAGCGCGTCATGACCGAGGAGGAGCTTCGTACAATCGTTGATGTAGGACAGGAGGACGGTGTCATCGAGGATGAAGAGCGTGATATGATTCACAATGTATTCGATTTTGGAGATGCCGAGGCCAAGGAGGTCATGGTTCCGCGTATTGATATGACGTTTGTCCATGTTGATTCTACTTATGATGATTTGATTTCCATATTCAGAGAGGATAAATTCACCAGACTCCCTGTGTATGACGAAAGCACTGACAACGTAATCGGTATCGTAAATATGAAGGATCTGCTGCTCCTTAAGGATGAGGATAAAGAGCATTTTTCCATCAGAAATATCATGCGTGAGCCTTACTTTACATATGAGCACAAGAATACAGCGAATCTGTTTCTCGAGATGCGCGAATCATCTATATCGCTTGCCATTGTCTTAGATGAATACGGTGTCACAGCCGGACTCATCACACTTGAGGATCTCTTAGAGGAGATAGTCGGTGAGATTCGTGATGAATACGACTCTGACGAGCAGGATGATATCACAAGAATAAATGACTACGAATACATAGTTCTTGGCTCTGCAAATCTCGAGGATGTAAGCGATGAGCTTGGTCTGCACCTCGAATCAGACGACTATGACACAATCGGTGGCTACTGCCTTGAAAAGCTTGACCACCTGCCTGAAAAAAATGAAATAATCATCACTGATGACAATATTCTTCTCCGCATAGAGGCTGTTGATAAAAACCGAATCGAAAAGGTCTATATCAAATTGCCAAGGCCTGCCGAAGAAGGAAATTAAATTCAGGATCGTTTAACCAGCGGGAGTTCTCCATGAGACCTCCTGCTTTATTTTTGCTGTAATACAAATACCATTCTTCATACGCTAGTTATCCTCCATTGGCTGATCTGCTACAATAGTCTTTTTGCAGCTTATTTTCTTTGTCACACCTGTAGGAAGCTTGAACTCTTCCTCTATTCCTGCTGAAATAATGCCCTTTTCCATATCACATACATAGACTGTGGCAATTGCAGTACCGCCTGCTGTAAGCCTCTCATTAATGTCCTCTATGAGAGCTTTTTCCACATCATAGCTGCTGACGGGCTTTTTATCCACGATATACATATTTGGCTCGTAATATCTGTTCATAGCACCCGAAAGTGCTAATGACAGACTCTTTTCCATCTGGTTTTCCCTGACTGTCATATTGTATACACTAAGCCCAAGCATCGCTGTATACACTACAATAAGACAGCCTATTATTCCAAGTACTACATTTTTCATTCTATACGCCTGCTACCTTTCTATTAATTGGAACACTTATCCTCACATGATCCTTTGTGCCATCATAGAGGCTATTGATAAAAACCGAATCGGAAAGGTCTATATCAAATTGCCAAGGCCTCCCGAAGAAGAGAATTAAATTCAGGATCGTTTAACCAGCGGGAGTTCTCCATGAGGCCTCCTGCTTTATTTTTGCCATAATACTTTTCGCTTATGAATCTAATCTTTCCAAAGGCTTTGGTTCTCTCCTTGACCTGAGTATCTGTAAATGTGATGGATATAGTCTTTTGCGTGATATTTCCATAGCTGTCCTTAGCCTCAAGCACTATCTCTATGATATCCTTGTCACGTGCACTTTCTATTTTACGGTCATCAAAATTTTTCACTTTCAGATAATTTATCTCGTTATCGCCAAACGCAATATCACCATCCTCCACATCTGTTGCAGATATAAGGCTTCCTATCAGCTGCTCTGTTATACCGCCATTCCTTGCCTGCTTTATCGAAAAGAACATATCATCCGCCTCTATGGTAGGCTCATGCTCCCAAAGTGCATACATACGTATTACCGCCTTATCTGTATACTCTATCCCCAGTATCCTGCATAAATCAGCTACCTGTACACTCTCTCCCGGCACATATTTTATATCAGGATACTCTTCTCCTAAAAGCCAGCCTATACACATATGCTGGCTTGGCAATGTCACCGTATCACTATACTTCACAGTGGCAGATACACCGGTATCATATTCTATGGTATACTCGTTTTCCTGCCATACTGCGTATATATTTTTCGATGGTCTGTTTGACTCAATCCAGCTGTTTGCCACACCACACAATAACGGATATCCGGCAGTCGTATCATACGAATTATTTCCCCAGCCATTCATATGATACCCGGCCATCTGCCAGCCCACAGCCGGAAAAGCCTGATTGATGTCTCCATATGTGTAGCTCTTTGAGATCTTTTCTGAATCAGACGCACTCGTATTCCGCCAGAATGTCACAGCTATAGTACCTGCCTTTGCGTATGCCGTATAAGTACCACCCGAATTTACATAAAAACCATATGATGATGAGCTCATTGACGAATCATTGTTCCAATTCGTGAAATCATATCCGGCAGAACTGCTTGCACTGATTGTCACATATGTACCATAGCAGTATGTACCTCCCCCTGATACACTGCTTATGCCTGTAGACTTCCTGACATCAATTGTATGAAACAGTCCTCTCACCGTCTTGCCATAATACGAATACAGTGCTGAGAGTGCGCTGTCCGTCCAGTTTGCCGCTTTGGATATACCTGCATATGTAGTATAAACTTTTCCCCAGGAAGGACCATTATCATTCATGCCACCCTTGTTCTTGCCATTTACTCGAAGCACCATGCAGGCATCGAGGATGATGGTGCAGGAGCCGGAGCTAAGGGCATTGAGGGCCTGCGTATTAAATCGATTTTTCATATTCTTTAAAGTAATCACATAAAGCATATACTCCTTGCCTGATTGCTTTTTGCTGTTTAAGAGTGTCAGATATTGTCCACCAAGCTGAAAATAAATTTTCTGTATCTCATTTCCAGCTATCCCTTTAATTGTCATTTTGTATCCTATTGTCCTATACTTGGTTCCCGACGTAGATGTATTTCCTGCTGAACCAAAATAAATATTGCCATTTGTTCTATCTGTAGCCTTAAAAACAGCAGCATTACCATAATTAGAATAGTACTTCACAGCATCATCCCATTCATCAGCCTTCACTATATTGCAATCAAACGAGAACATATAAGTAATAATAACTGTAGCCACAAACATCATGCAAACATATTTCCTAAAGAACACCCGCTTCCCAATAATAACATTTAAGATATCCATTTTCATCATATTCTCCATTTGTATACAAACCAACAAAATTATAAGCTCCGTTCATATCGGCCAAATTTAAACTATAATCCGGAACTTCTGCTCTTGAAGGAAACAGACATAGCAAATTACTTGTCACGCCAGCCGTTATCATAGGAAGTTTCCACTCCTGTGCTATTTTTTCAATAAACATATCTTCGATTGCATCATCTGACAAACCTCCATTTGTCCACTGCTGTATCACTGAATCAACATACGCCTTCTGCTCCCCTGTCATGCCATTTCCAGCCTTACTGCCATAAAATATCCATCCCGGTGCAACATACTCATTTTTTGGTGCTTCCGGCTGCGCGGGCTCACTTTGAGCCGGCTCAGGTGTGACTGTCTGATTTGATGCTGCCGGTTTTGAATCGTTACCTGTAGGTTGTTGTGTGTTATTGCTGCCTGTCGATGTCTTTTTATCTGACGCTGTATTTGCATTATCTGAATTACCGGCTGCCGGTGCGGAATTATCATTGGTATCTGATTGCGTACCGTTATTTTGCTTATTATCTTTATCAACTACATTTGTTTCCTTCAATGCATCCTTTTTCACAAGCTCAAGCGTCTCGCTTTCTGCTACAATATCCTGTGTATTTTCAGTCACACTGACAGACCGGGAATCCTTTTTCTTCCCCTTTTCTCCTGATTTTGAGCTTACTGCCACTGCTATACATATGATAAGAATTATTGCTATTATCACTGCCGGTATAATGAATAAAAGTCTGTGTTGTTTTTCATTTTTCATTTTATATATCCGCTACCTTTCTATTAATTGGAATACTTATCCTCACATGATCCCTTGTGCCGTTTTTGCAGGTTATCCTGACATGCATATCATACACACCATAATCCGGAAAGCTAAGTGACGAGCCATCGGCTGATATGCTGCCTGTACAGTCATTTCTGCCCGAATCATACAGGGCATAAACTTCAAGCTTATCCAGATTATCCTCATGCGCTGTAACATCAAGCAGGTCATATACACTGTAGCTTACTGCATTCTGACGCATTTTCTCCTTTAGCTCAATACCCGGAACCGGTATATTTTTCATGCTGTCATAGCTGTCGTTTGCGCTATCGCTGCTCAATATATCCTGTGGCGCAAATGCCACACTCATTTTGTTCTTCAGAGCCCCAAATCCCGACAGCAGCGCAATTCCCACAACCACCGCCACTATCATGGCTCCATATGTCTGCATTATCTCCTTCATCTATAGTCTCCCGATTATTTAAATTGCACTGTTACCCCATATATTTATAAGCTGCGCAAGCATGCCTCCCTGAGCCAGCACAATATTTCCCATCAACACGAGAAATGCACTTGTGGCGGCCGCTGCAATCAGCACGCCTCCATACTGTCTGAATACTTCTTTCATTTTCTCTTACCTTTATATACTTTTTAATCAATTCAGTTACTATCACAGCAGAGTAGACACATACACGAGCACACCGATTACTCCACTGCCTAAAAGAAGCATAATAACGCTTCCTCCCAATTCTTCTATTAAAAGCTCCATCTGTTTTCCTCCTCCTATACAGCCATATCCACAAGAAAAGTACTACAACGCATATCCGCTCAGCACATGCTCCTGCTCAATTCCGAAAAATGCTACCGCGTAAGTGAACTTAAGCTCCACTCTTGCCTTTTCTATCTCATCTGACGAAGCGATTTGTGATGCGTCTGTGACTGTCCTTATGGAATTGTCTGTCATATACAGTTTAAGCTCCAGTGTATCTCCGGCTTTTGATGCATTTTCAAAGCATGTCTGCGCAACCGAACTGTCATAATCACTGTCCTCAAGCTCATTGATAATCTGCGCATGTAGGTTCTGTGCCTCAACGACAGTCATAAATCCCGACAGCACACCTGATGATGTAACCACCATAAACATAATCAAAAACACCCCTAAAAAGGTCTTCATTATCTGACTCACAACACCCCCCCTACACTACCTTGTATGATAAAAAGCTTATAAGGAAAATAGCCATATCAACTATCATCTTAAATGATGCTGTGATAACAGGAGCCAAAAACAAAAGATACATGCCGGCGGTCTTATCCTTAAGTCTCGCGGTGTCTGCTACATCAAGCATCTCCAGATTCTTCGTAATCAGCTCATCAATCTGACTTCCGCAATTGCCACTATTTCCAATCGAAACAGCATACAGCATGCCCATGGCTGCGTTTATCTCCGGCAGGTTCAAACAGTCGAGAAATCTGTGATACGGGTCAGAGCTCTCCGGCTCCACGTCCAGTCTCTCTACAAGCGTATTTACCTCTTCCTTAAGTATCACCGGTATATGCTCTCTCGACTTCTGTATGGCTACCTGCACATTTTCACTCTGAATCAATAGGGCGAGGTCCATCAGCCACTTGGGAAATGCACTCTTTACATCCGCTATCAGATTTTTCTTCATAAGCCTGTGACCTATACGGTGCTGATTAAGACATATAAGAGCTGCTCCCATAGCTGCCACAGCCGGCCATTGTCTGTCAGTATACAGTAAAAATGCACTGGCTAACGCCGGTATAACAGCCATAAGAATTGACGTACGAAGCTCCTTTGCCGGATTGTATGCCTTGTATTCCTCAAGCTTTTTGGCATGCTTATCATCTTCCGGCAGCAGATCAATTCCAAGATAATCCACTTCAAGAAATTTCTGCCCCCAGAGTATGATTAAATCATCAAGCACTATAAGAGCTGCAGACAGTATCTGCACAATGATATTGCTGCTGATATCCATGCTCAAAACCGGCAGATAAAGTATGATTCCACTAATGATAACAGAGGTCACAACTGACAGGATAATCTGATGAAACATCCTCTGTCTGTCCTCTATATTGCGCAGTATCCTGCGCTCCCATGCACTCTTATCCTTAAGCAGTATCCTGGCTGATTCTTTAATATCACCGCCATAGTACTCAGCGTGTGCCATAAACTCGTGTGCATTTACTATTCGGTTGCACTTGTACTCATCTTCAATAATCCTCATAGCATCCACAAACACCTCTGTCTCATCAAACGTGAGCATCATATGATCAATAGCCCTGCTCACAGTCTCCTTCATATGACCATCTGCCAGTGTGCTCTTTACATCCTCAAATGCACGGATTATCTTCTGCTCCTTCAAAAACGAATACAGCAGGGTATCAATATACAGCGATACATCCAGAAAGCGCTTTCGCGCTTCCTGAAATCTTTGACCTTTGATTCGGTGAAAATGCTGCATAACAAGAAGAAAAACAAGTACCACAGCTGTACACACCCAGTTTAGCTTGAGCAGAAGATGCAGCACATATGTCAGAAATAAAATCAATATATACGTCATTCCTAAGCCTCACTCTCCTCACTCATCATGGCCTCATTCATCCGTATCTCATTGACAAAGGACTCGCCAAACGGCTCATTAACACCCTCTCTTTTAAATCTGCGAAGTATGACATTTGGTATATCGCGAGTCACTATCTGTCCGTCTGATACAAGCATAAACACATGATTGGTATAGTTTTCCCTGTAGAAAAAGCACACCTGGTCTATGTATCTGTACACCACTCCGTCTTCATTTCTTCTCTTGCGGATTAAAATTCCCACATCAAGTGCCTGATATATGTCATTCTCCATACGCTCTGCATCCACACGGCTCTCTAGCATATTGAGTATTCTGTCCGGTATATTGCGCACATCATCCGTGTGGAGTGTCGTCATGCCACGCACACCGGTGCTCCAGCTCTGCAGCAGATATTTTACCTCCTTTGAGCGTGCCTCTGAGAGCATAATCCACTTTGGATTCATTCTAAGACATGACTTGATAGCCTCCGAGTAGCCAAACACATCCTCACTCACCTTCATCTCTATACAGTCCTTGCCCGGATTTGTCTCGGCATAACGTATCTCAAGAGTATCCTCAATTGTAATCACGCGCTCATTCGCCGGTATAAACTGTGAGAAAAACTTCACGCACTCCGTCTTTCCGATGCCCGGCATCCCGCAAAAGGTGATATTCATCTTGGTCTTTACGCAGTTTATCAGTACAGCTAAAAGCTCCTCCGAGCAGAATTTCTCAGCAATTGCAGATTCTGCTGTCAGTCTGATAAGCGGCGGTGTCTTTCGTATGCTGATGCTCCTGCCCGACTTTGCAACCGATTCATGCAGTATCGTCACACGAAGCTCGCTCGTCTCGGCCTCAAGCTCCGGATTTCTCTTATTGAACTGTCTGCTTACGACATTGGCGATGCGCTGTGTAAACTGCTCCACAAAAGCAGGTGTCATATACTGTGTGACAAACTGCTGATTGGCTCTGAAACGCTCATTGAATATATTTGTAAGCCATATTTCTTTGCCGTTATAATCTATATCCGTTATCTCGTTGCTGGCTACAAAGCTCCAAAGCGGTCCAAAATATTCTTTTCCAAGCTCCATGTACCACCTCTTATTTGACACTCATATTGGCATGATTTGAAAAGTTTGTAATCAGATCACTAAATGTCTTTCCTACTATGCCTGTTGCATCAGAGCCTATAACCGCTGTTACAACGAGGATGATTGATAAAATTGCTACAACTGTTATGAGTATTCCGCCATATTCCTGAAAAATTTCCTTCATAATATTTAAATCCTTTCTTCATCTAAGTCTAAAATAATAGTGTTAAATAATAAAATGTGTTAAATAAAATCAAAAATCAAATATATGAAACTAAAAATTAAGGAAAAAAATAGTGGCCGAAATGCCACAAAAAGAAACCTGCATAGAACATATGCAAGACACAATTTAAAAAGATATTTATATCTTACACAAAAATCGGGATTTGTAAATACCAAATCCCGAAAAAATGTGCACAAATATTCATTTAGTTTTTATACATATATCACATACTTATTTTAGATAAATATGCCAATTATAGGTCTACCCGTTAGGACATAACAGAGAATTGCATATCTATCCGTTAAGACATAACAGTGAATTGTACGTCTATCCGTTAAGACATAACAGTGATTTATGCCTCGAGCAGCTTATTTACGCTGACAAGGCGTGTAACAACAACAAACACCTCTGCAGCCTTTTTCAGCTCATCAAGTGATGGATATGTCGGAGCAATTCTTATCACGCTGTCATCCGGATCCTTCTTGTAAGGGAAAGGAGAGCCTGCACCTGTCATTGTAACACCAGCTTCCTTGCACTTTGCAACGATTTCCTTTGCACAACCTGAAAGAGCCTCAAATCCGAAGAAGTATCCACCAAGCGGCTTAACCCATTTTCCGATACCTCTTGAAGCAATTTCATCTGTGAGGATATTCTCAACCAGCTCGAATTTAGGTCTGATAAGAGCTGCATGCTTTGCCATATGAGCCTTGATACCATCTACATCCTTAAAGAATCTCGCATGACGAAGCTGATTAATCTTGTCGTGTCCGATTGTCTGTATAGTAAGGCGCTTCTTGATATCCTCACGGTTTTTCTCAGATGTGCATATACCTGCCAAGCCTGCACCAGGGAATGTTACCTTACTTGTTGAGCAGAACTCAAATACCATATCAGGGTTTCCCTCTTTCTCGCAGAGCTCAAGGATATTTGGAATCTCTGCCTGCTTATCATCATAGAGATGATGAACTGTGTATGCATTGTCCCAGAAGATTCTAAAATCATCTGCTGCAGGCTTAAGCTTTGCAAAGCGCTCAACTGTCTCATCAGAGTATACAACACCCTGTGGGTTAGAGTATTTTGGAACACACCAGATTCCCTTTACAGAGGCATCGTTATTGACATATTTCTCAACCATATCCATGTCAGGACCATCCTCAGTCATAGGGATGTTTATCATCTCAACTCCAAACTCCTCTGTGATTGCAAAATGTCTGTCATAGCCCGGTACAGGACAGAGGAACTTCACCTTGTCAAGCTTGCACCATGGTGTATTGCCGCAAATACCAAAGATAAATGCACGTGCAACCTGATCATACATGATATTGAGACTTGAATTTCCATATACAATAGCCTGCTCAGGCTTTGCTCCTACCATGCCTGCGATAAGGGCCTTTGCCTCAGGAATTCCGTCCAGACATGCATAGTTTCTCACATCAAGCCCTGATTCACTCTTCATATCACTGTCTGATTTCAAGACATCGAGCATAGGGAGTGAGAGGTCAAGCTGTTCTGCTCCCGGCTTTCCACGCGACATGTCAAGGCTTAAGCCAAGATTCTTAATCTTCTCGTACTCAGCCTCAAGTGCTGTCTTTTCCTGCATTAACTCGTCCTTTGTCATTTCTGTATACTTTTTCATTTAAAGATCCTCCTGGTCTGATTTTTCTAAATATTTATGTTATTATCAACTATTTGCAATTATTCAAGCTTCATCTATGCACTTTCATGTATCACCGTCTCTGTGAAGCTCATCCATGTGTGCTTTTATCTTTGCCTCATAGCCTATATCCGTAGGCTTGTAAAACACTCTGTCTGTAAGGCCATCCGGCAGATACTGCTGCTTCACATAGTGATTTGGATAGTCGTGTGCGTATTTGTACCCGACTCCGTGCCCGAGCTTTTCTGCCGCACCGTAATGGGCATCCTGCAGATGTGCCGGAACAGCCGGTGTCTTTGTCTGCTTCACGCAACTCATTGCTGCCGATATCGCATTATATGATGCATTGCTCTTTGGCGCGCATGCCATGTATGTGACAGCCTGTGACAGAATAATCTGTGCCTCCGGCATTCCAACGCGCTCGACCTCTGCCGCCGCCGATGCCGCTACAACCATAGCCATCGGGTCTGCATTGCCTATATCCTCCGATGCAAGTATCATGATTCGTCTTGCGATAAATTTTACATCTTCTCCGGCATAAAGCATCCTCGCCAGATAATAGACCGCCGCATCCGGGTCTGAACCGCGCATGCTCTTTATAAAAGCAGAGATGGTATCGTAATGGTTATCCCCCTTCTTATCATAGGAGATAACTCTTTTTTGTATACATTCGCTCGCCACATCGATAGTGATATGAATGATGCCATCGTCTGACCTGTCCGTGGTCAGTACACCAAGCTCAATCGCTGTGAGCGCCGCTCTCGCATCTCCGTTTGACACATCTGCAAGGAAATCAAGTGCATCATCATCTATCTGTGCATTGTATGCACCCATGCCCTTTTCTGTGTCAGTCAGTGCTCTCTTAAGAAGTACCTTTATATCATCCGTTGACAGCTTTTTAAGCTCAAAAATGACTGAGCGTGAAAGCAAGGCTCCATTTACCTCAAAGTAAGGATTCTCAGTGGTAGCTCCTATCAGAATAATAGTGCCATCCTCCACAAACGGAAGCAGGTAATCCTGCTGCCCCTTGTTGAAGCGATGTATCTCGTCGATAAAAAGTATCGTCTTCTTCTGATACATTCCCTGATTATTCTTCGCCTGCTCCACGACCTCTTCCATATCCTTCTTGCCTGCAGAGGTTGCATTAATCTGCATAAACTCAGCACTGGTAGTGTGGGCTATGACTTTTGCCAAAGTAGTCTTTCCGGTGCCCGGCGGCCCGTAAAAGATGATGGAGCTGAGCTTATCGGCTTTAATCGCACGATACAAAAGCTTGTCCTTCCCAACTATGTGCTGCTGCCCGACCACCTCATCAAGTGTTGTCGGACGCATCCTTGAAGCTAAGGGACCGCTTGTCTCCTTATTCTGTTCTCTCATGTAATCAAATAAATCCATATCATCCCCGCCTGAAATGCATATTTGATATACCTGTTATATCATTTTGCAATTTCTTTTAGCAAAAAATTCATTTTGCATTGATATAATCGGCAATTACGTGTTTTATAAGTGCTAATTATGCATAAAAAAGTGGTGCAAAATTCATTTCCCTATAATAAGATACATGAATTTGCACCACTTTACAACACAAAATTTAATTTTCTACGAAATGACTAATATTTGCCCTTTAATGCAGGATAAAACTGCTTAAATTTTGCATAGCCCTTCTCATATTTTTCGACAAGCTGTGGACTTGGCATGGTTGTATCCTTCTTTCTCACAATAGCCGCTGCCGCAGCCTCCACATTTTCAAAGCAGCCGTTTGCAACTGCAGCCAGTATTGCACCGCCGTATGCCGGTCCTTCCTCGACCTCTACCGTGTCAACCTGCATATTCATGACGTTTGCAACTATCTTTCTCCAAAGCACACTCTTTGCACCGCCACCACAGATTGTTGTGCTTTTTGGTGCCACACCAAGGCTCTTTGCCACCTCAAGTGAATCTCGAAGACCATATGCCACACCCTCAAACACAGCCTGCAGCATGTCGGCTCTGTCAGTGTCCATGCTCATCCCGATAAACGCTGCCCTTGCAGACGGATCATTGTGCGGAGAGCGCTCTCCCATCAGATAAGGCAGAAAATACACATGATTCTCACCAAGTCTGCCATCCTCCTCAAGAGGCTTCTGCTCATTCACAAAGTCATCGGAATGAAGGATATCCTTCATCCACCAGTTGTTGCAGCTTGCAGCCGAGAGCATACAGCCCATCAGATGATAGCCGCCGTCAGCATGATCAAACGAATGAAGCGCATTGTGCGAATCCACTCTGAACTCATCACTTGTAATAAAAAGTGTGCCGCTTGTTCCAAGAGAGAGGTTACACTTTCCGGCTCCGACCGTACCTGTGCCTATAGCTGCAGCCGCATTATCTCCTGCCCCGGCTGCAACTATGCAGTCTTTAGGAAAGCCAAGCTCACATGCCACATCAGCTTTCAGAGTACCTGTCTTTTCACTGCTCTCATAAAGCCCAGGAAGCCACTCCTCTCTTACATCGCATATGTCAAGCATCTCCTTTGACCAGCACTTATTTTTGACATCCAGAAGAAGCATTCCCGATGCATCAGAATAATCGGTACTAAATACACCTGTCATGCGGTATGCAATATAATCCTTTGGCAGCATAAGCTTTTTTATTCTGGCAAAGTTTTCCGGTTCATTTGCTTTTAGCCATAAAATCTTTGGCGCTGTAAATCCGGCAAACGCTATATTTCCGGTGAGCTCAGACAGCTTTTCTTTTCCTATTACATTATTTAAATAGTCTGTCTCCTTCTGTGTTCTTCCGTCATTCCAAAGTATAGCAGGTCTTATTACATTGTCGTTTTCATCCAATACGACAAGTCCATGCATCTGACCGCCGAAGCTGATTCCAGCAACAGCGCTCCTGTCAAAATCTTTAGTCAGCTCTATAAGCCCAGCCACGGTCTGCTCCCACCAGTCACATGGATTCTGCTCTGACCAGCCCGGCTTTGGAAAGCTGATTGGATACTCCTTTGAGACTATATTTAATACCTTTCCGCTCTCATCCATGAGCAGAAGCTTTACTGCACTTGTGCCTAAATCCACACCTATATATAGCATATCTATTCTCCATTCACGCAATATGTTTACATCAGATAACGTAACTATTCAGCCCCCACTAACAGAAAGGATTTTCTGTCTTGTATGGCAGTGATGCCGGCTGATTGTAGTTAATATCCTCTACTGGCACGCCAATATATTTAAATACCTCAAAAAGGGCTTTTCCGTAATGACCGAAGGCTACAGCTCCGTGATGAGGATAATTCTTCTCAATAAGCACATGACGGTAGAAACGTCCCATCTCCTTTATCGCAAACACTCCGATACTGCCGAATGAACGTGTTGCAACAGGAAGCACCTCGCCCTGAGCCACATAAGCGCGAATCTTACAGTCTGCTGTAGACTGGAGACGGTAAAATGTAATATCTCCCGGCACTATATCTCCCTCGAGAGTTCCGTTTGTCACCTCTATAGGAAGGCTTCTTGCCATAATCATCTGATACTTCATCTGTGGGTTGCAAACCTTGCTTGAACAGGTGTTTCCACAGTGGAAGCCCATAAATGTGTCTGTATGCTTGTAGTCAAATCTGCCCTCGATTGACTCCTTGTACATATCCTTCGGCACTGAGTTGTTGATATCGAGAAGTGTTACCGCATCCTCGCTGACGCAGGTTCCGATGAACTCACTGAGCACTCCATAGATATCCACCTCACATGAAACCGGGATACCTCTTCCTGTAAGACGGCTGTTTACATAGCATGGTACAAATCCAAACTGTGTCTGGAAGGCAGGCCAGCATTTTCCTGCGATTGCCACATACTTTCTGTAGCCCTTATGCTCATCTACCCAGTCTAAAAGTGTGAGCTCATACTGTGCAAGCTTCTCAAGAATCTCAGGCTTTTTGTTGCCCTCGCCAAGCTCCCTTTCCATGTCCTTTACCACATCCGGTATTCTCTCATCACCGGCATGCTTGTTAAATGCCTCAAACAAATCAAGCTCTGAATTCTCCTCAATCTCAACACCCACGTTGTAGAGCTGCTTGATTGGCGCATTGCATGCAAGGAAATTGAGTGGTCTTGGTCCGAATGAAATAATCTTAAGATTATTAAGTCCGTATATAGCCCTTGCTATTGGCAGGAATTCATGTATCATATCTGCGCAGTCATCTGCATCGCCCACAGGATACTCCGGAATATACGCTCCTATATTTCTGAGTGCCAGATTGTAGCTTGCGTTTAACATACCACAGTATGCATCTCCACGTCCCTGAATTAAGTTCTCCTGTGTCTCCTCTGCTGCTGCAACAAACATCTTTGGTCCGTCAAAGTGCTTTGCAAGAAGAGTCTCTGAAATCTCCGGTCCAAAGTTTCCAAGGTAAACACAAAGTGCATTGCAGCCTGCTGCCTTTATGTCCTCAAGTGCCTGTACCATATGTATTTCGCTCTCCACGATACATACAGGACACTCGTATATGTCTGCTGCATCATACTTTGCAGCGTATGCATCGACAAGTGCTTTTCTTCTGTTTACTGACAGACTTTCCGGAAAACAGTCACGGCTTACCGCAACTATACCGATTTTCATTTTTGGAATATTGTTCATAGTGTAAATCTCCTTCTCTCATATGCCCCATCGGACAGATTAATTGTTCTTATGTGCTAAGTATATATCCGGTCCAGCTTAATTGATACCTATAATTTAGTAAATTTAGTGTATTTTTCAACTTAATTTACTAAATTATAATGTTAATACTATATTGTCATGTTATAATAAGGCAAATAAAACATAAGGAGCCATGCCATGTCTATCACAGCAAAAGAACTTGCCAAACAACTTAATCTTTCTGAAGCAGCTATATCGATGGCACTTAATAATAAGCCCGGTGTCAGCACACTCACCAGAAAACGTGTGCTCGAAGCCGCGGCCTCTGCCGGATATGATTTTTCAAGAATATCAAATACCAATGAAGCTCCGGCCTCCAATGGCACATTATATTTTGTAATATACCGAAAGAATGGCGCTGTAGTTCCTAATTCTCCTGTTTACACACATACAGAGCACGGCGTTTTGGTACAGGATGTTCCATTCTTTTCACAGCTGTCAGAGGGTATTGATTTGGGCTGCAGGCACTGCCACTACTACCTGAATATCAGCTACATATACGAAAATGACGATATTGAGGCTTTGCTATCTGAGTGGAAAAGACTTGGCGCAAAGGGTATCCTGCTGCTTGGAACCGAGATGGAAAAGCATGACATAAAGCCCTTTACAAGGTGCAGTCTGCCTGTTGTGCTAATAGACAACTATTTCGAAGCCTTAAACCTCGATTGCGTGACTATAAATAACCTTCAGGGTGCCTATCTTGCCACAGACTATCTGATCAAACAAACACATACACAGCCGGGATATCTGCATTCCTCATACATTATAACAGGCTTTGAGGAGAGAGCCGACGGCTTCTATAAAGCAATACGCAAAAACGGTATGTCAACCTCACGCTCAGTCGTACATCACCTCTCCCCTACAGTTGACGGTGCTTACTGCGATATGAAGGCAGTAATAAAAAGCGGTGACGAGCTTGCCAGATGCTACTTTGCCGACAATGACCTGATTGCTGCCGGAGCTATGCGTGCACTTTCAGAGGCAGGCTATCGCATCCCTGAAGACATATCAGTAATAGGCTTTGATGATATGCCAATGTGTACCTACATTACACCGCCTCTTTCGACTGTGCATGTGCCTAAGCAGTACATGGGTGAAATTGCAGTAAAAAGGCTTGCAGAGATAATAAATTCTACCTCTGCAAGCCATGTAAAAATTGAAATAAGCACAGAAATTATAAAGAGAAAGAGTTGTTAATTTCTATACATTCACTTATGCATTTTTCTGAACTGCCGATGCACTAAGTTTGCCATCCTTCACATCTATAAGAATGGTATCTCCTGCTCTCACACCATCTGCCAGAATCAGCTTTGCCGCGAGTGTCTCGACATGCTTCTGCAGATATCTCTTGAGCGGTCTTGCTCCGTATACCGGATCGTAGCCATTGTCGGTGATAAACTGCTTTGCAGTGTCTGTCAGCTCGACTGTGATTTCCTTGTCGACAAGACGCTTGTTTAAGTCTGCCATGAGCAGGGTGATGATATGACCGATGTTGTCCTTTGTGAGAGGCTTGAACATGATGATCTCATCAAGTCTGTTTAAAAACTCCGGTCTGAAATGACCCTTAAGCTCATCCATGACGCGGTTCTCACACTCTGTGCTAATGCTGCCGTCTGCCTCTATGCCCTCAAGAAGTTCCTGTGAACCGAGATTGCTTGTCATAATGATGATGGTGTTCTTGAAATCCACAGTACGTCCCTGTGAGTCGGTGATTCGTCCGTCATCAAGCACCTGAAGCAGCACGTTGAATACATCCGGATGGGCTTTTTCCACCTCATCAAAGAGTACTACTGAGTATGGCTTACGCCTTACAGCCTCTGTGAGCTGTCCACCCTCATCATAGCCTACATATCCAGGAGGCGCTCCAATGAGTCGTGACACTGAGTACTTCTCCATGTACTCACTCATATCGAGTCTGACCATGTTGTTTTCATCATCAAACAGACTTGCCGCAAGTGCCTTTGCAAGCTCTGTCTTACCTACACCTGTAGGTCCGAGGAACATAAACGAACCTATCGGCTTTGTAGGATCCTTGATGCCTGCCTTTGATCGGATGATAGCCTCTGTCACCTTTGTGACTCCGTCATCCTGTCCTATTACCCTCTTGTGCAGCTCCTCATCGAGGTGAAGTGTCTTATTACGCTCACTCTCCGTAAGCTTTGCAACAGGTATTCCTGTCCAGCGCGAGATAATAAGCGCGATCTCCTCATCGCCCACGTTCTCTCGCACAAGCGATAAGTCTCTGTCCTTAAGCAGTGCCTCCTCTGATTCCAGCTCCTTCTTAAGGTTTGGAAGCACGCCGTACTGCAGCTCTGCTGCCTTTTCCAGGTCATAGTTCTGCTGTGCTGTCTTGATTTCATTCTTTGTGGACTCAATCTTTTCACGAAGCTTGCTGACCTTGTCAACAGCGCCCTTCTCGTTCTGCCACTGAGCCTTTTTTGCATTGAAGTCATCACGCAGCTCTGCAAGCTCCTTCTGGAGTGCTGCGAGCCTGTCCTGACTTAAGTGGTCTGTCTCTTTCTTTAGAGCTGTCTCCTCTATCTCAAGCTGCATAATCTTACGATTCTGCTCATCAAGCTCTGCCGGCATTGAATCAAGCTCCGTCTTTATCATGGCGCATGCCTCATCCACAAGATCTATTGCCTTATCAGGCAAAAATCTGTCTGTGATGTATCTGTTTGAAAGCACTGCCGCTGTGACAAGTGCCGAGTCTGTGATTTTAACGCCGTGGAATACCTCGTATCTGTCCTTAAGGCCACGAAGTATTGAGATAGTATCCTCTACTGTCGGCTCGTCTACCATAACAGGCTGGAAACGTCTCTCAAGAGCTGCATCCTTCTCAATGTACTCACGGTACTCATCGAGTGTGGTGGCGCCCACGCAGTGCAGCTCACCTCTTGCAAGCATTGGCTTAAGAAGCTGTCCTGCATCCATAGCTCCGTCTGTCTTTCCTGCTCCGACAATTGTATGAAGCTCATCGATAAAGAGAATTATCTGTCCGTCAGAGGCTTTTACCTCCTCAAGCACTGCCTTAAGTCTCTCCTCAAACTCGCCCCTGTACTTAGCTCCTGCAATCAGAGAGCCCATATCGAGTGCAAACAGTTTTTTGTCCTTTAAGCCCTCAGGCACATCGCCTTTTACGATACGCTGTGCCAGACCCTCAACGACTGCCGTTTTACCAACACCCGGCTCACCGATAAGTACCGGGTTATTTTTAGTCTTACGCGAGAGAATACGCACTACATTTCGTATCTCGTCATCACGGCCGATAACAGGATCAAGCTTCTGCTGTCTTGCACGCTCCACCATGTCGTAGCCGTATTTCTCAAGTGTATCATATGTGGCCTCAGGGTTATCGGATGTGACCTTCTGATTGCCCCTGACCGTAGAAAGCGCTGTGAGGAATCTGTCTCTTGTGAGACCGTACTCCTTAATCAGCTCCTTCATTGCCTTGTTTGGATACTTCAGCAGACACAGGAAAAGATGCTCTACCGAAACATACTCATCTCCCATTGCCTTTGCCTCGTCCTCAGCATGGATAAGAACCTTGTTTAAATCATTGCCCACATAGACCTGTGCACTGCTACCACTTACCTTTGTGCGCGCTGCCAGATGACGCTTTGCATTCTCTGTGAAATGCTCTACGTTTATCTCCATCTTGTCAATCAGCTTCGGTATCAGTCCGTCCTCCTGTGAAAGTAATGCCACAAGCAGGTGCTCCTGTTCTATCTCCTGATTGCCATAATCATATGCAAGCTTCTCGCAGTCATTGACTGCCTCTATTGATTTCTGTGTAAATTTTTGAATGTTCATAGTCTCACTCCCTTCTACTATGTTATCCATAAATATGATTCTTATGTGTCATACAGGTAATATTAAAATTTTATCTCTAAATAATCCTTTAAATAATTCTTCAATATTCCTTGTGACTATGTTATAGCACGCAAATTAGCACTCGTCAAGCGAGAGTGCTAACAATTTTTATTAAATAAATATAAACTTTTGATTTACAAGCAAAAAAGAGTGACTTACATCACTCTCTTTTACTCAATCGGCTGCACAATCCCCGAAACATTTGCCAGATTCTGCATCTTGTCATCAGCGTCTGCCATGATATCCGCGCATTTCTTAAGCTCCTGCTGCATCTCCTCCGTGAATATGCGGCTCTTCTTGTAGCGAAGCTGATGCTCTGTGCTGGCCCAGAAATTCATGGCAATTGTACGAAACTGTATCTCTATCGGCACCTTGTCCTTGTGATCCGAAAAATACACATCAACCAGCACTATCATATGAAGACTCCTGTAGCCATTCTCCTTCGGTTTTTTTATGTAGTCCTTTATTGTGACAATCTCGACATCCGCCTGATTCACAAGCATATTGGCCACCTGATATACATCGGATATGAATGGACAAATGACCCTGACGCCGGCTATATCCTTAATCTCACGCTTCATGGCGTTGGTGGTGAGCGGAATGCCCTTTCGCTTCATTTTGTCTATTATGCTGTCAAGCGACTTTACACGGCTCTTTATATTCTCGATTGGATTTCTTTCGTGATTGTTTTTGAATTCATTATTTAATATCTGCAGCTTTGCTACTATCTGCTGTATACCCGATTCGTAGTAGAACATGATGTGTTCATACTGCGAGGCAATTGAACTGAATTCGCCCAGCATCGGCAGCATCTCTATTTGTGTATCATCCATGTTTATACTCCTTGGTTTTAGGTTTTTTTACTAATTGTATACCTTATACTGTTTATACATATTATGCTTCTGTATTCGATTTTCCCTTTTTAACTGCCTTTTTAACTATCAGCTTTGAAACCCGGTATGTCACTTCCACCAGCGCAACTCCTGCCACTACATCATATATCACATGCTGCTTCGTAGTCAATGTGGATATGAATACTGCTATAGCGCAAATACAGAAGGTTGTACGTATCCACTGCGGTACTTTTTTGTTGCCACGGATGCCTATATAGCACAGCCAGCTTACTAGGCAGTGTATAGATGGAAAAAGATTGTCCGCTGCATCCATACTATATAAAAAGCGCATGAGCTGTGCCCATATGTCTGAGCCCACTATTTCCGGGCGGGTGTTGGTTGTAGGATACACGACATAACAGATAAAACAGACTGCCTTTGCCAGCCAGTCTGCCATGAGGAAACGATAACAGTGCCTTTTATCCATCGCTGCATTGTACAGATATCCTATAATCCAAAAAATATAGCAGCCAAAATAAATGACTACTGTAGGGTACACAACCGGTATCATATCATCAAGCGAGGTCTCTATATTGTGATGGATAAAACCGCCTGCAATAGCACGCGCGCCCCAGTATACACTGAAATTGAGAACCACTGTAAAAAGCAGCGGAATACGACTGTATTTTGGAAGTATTCTGTTAAAAAACTGTCCTGTTTGCGATATGCTGTCCCTGGATAACACGTACTTCTTTGTCTCCTTTTATACACTCTTTAATTTCCGGAAGCAGGTCAATATGACCTTTTTTAAACAAAAGCACTATTGTGGAGCCAATCAGCTCAAAGTGCCCCATCTCTGCGCCCTTTCTCATCATGACATTCTCGTGGTCATTGACTATGCCTCCCACAAGCAGCGCACCTATCTCAATCTGCGCCACCTTGCCAAAATTAACTGTATCCAGAATAGTCCACATACGCCTGTTTTGCCTGTATACAGGCGCATTTTCCAGTGCAATAGGCTGTACACTGTGAAGCAGTCCCTTCACAAAATGATTCCTGCCCTGAAATCCATCATCTATATAGCAGTAATGATGATAATCGTTGGCACAAAGACGCAGTATCACGCAGTCTCCTCCAACAAATTCCTTTGCAATTTTTTTGTCGGTGACAAGGTCCGTCACCTTGTACCATGAGCCCTTGATGTGAAAGCTGTTGTTACTTTTTATCCTGTATGCACTCAGGTAGCCGTCACACGGACTGATAAGATGCTCAGCCTGCCTGTCCACCTCAATATCATCACGCTTTCTGGAGAAAAAGTCCTGAAAGCTGTTATATTTCTGACCCTTAAAATCAGACATGTCTATATTGTTATTCTTTATATACCGGCTGATAAACGGCTTAGACAGCGGTGAGCGTGCTACTATTTCTCCGAGCTTAAGTGCACCTGTATGCAGAAGCACCTTAAGCGTCACACGCCCAGGTGCCGTGGTGTAAAGCCAGTCTACAAACGATTTTTTTGCCATTAAATAAGAACCTCCGCAATGAAAATACAAAACTCAACTGCTCCTATACCTACAAGCAGAACCTCTCCAAAAAGAGATGGCTTTTTGAGCTTTACAGGGAGCACGTAGCAAATGCCAATGATTAAAAGGGCAAGTGCCGCGATTGTCTGTGTATGTATAGCTGTGAACTCTCCAATCAGATATACCGCCGGGATAGCAAGCGCACTTGAGGTGATTGGAAGCCCCAGATAATACTGTCTGCGCTCTGCTGTCGCTGCCTGCCTGTTGGCCTCATCCACATTAAAGTATGCCAGACGGATAAGCCCGCAAAGTATGAATACAAATATGGCGATAAATGCAACTGATATCTTTGGTGTCACGCAAAATACCCACACTGCCGGAAGCACACCGAAGCATATGATATCACTTAACGAATCTATCTGTATGCCAAATGTGCGCTCGTCCCTGGTACGATCCTTCTTTGTGGATGCAATGGTGCCGTCAAACATATCACAGACACCGGCCAGCATAAGGCAGATCAGTGAACCCACATACCTATCCTTTATGGCAAGCATAACTCCAAGGAAGCCTATCCACATGCCTATGTATGTAAGCACTACCGTGTAATTATAAAAGCCTATGAGCCCTGTCTTTTTCTCTGTGTCTGTATTCCCTATATCCAGAGTATCTGCTATTGCAGAATTAATATTCATATTATTCATATTGATTCCCTTACTTTCATTCTTTTGTTTTTATCAGATAAAACATGATAAGTTTTCTCATTTACCCTTAACCGGTAATATTATATGCCCTTACCTGATATATAATAACATATTCATGACATAAACTCATTAATTATTTGTTTAAACTTTTCTTAATATCTCTTTTTTTTAGCAAAAAAAGGCAGAATCCGCTTTCTGATTCTGCCCACATACTATAGCATATCATGAATTATATCTTTAATCTCCTGCTTGTCCTTTTCAAGAACAAATGCAAGCTCTGCATTTAAATTGTGCTCTGCCATTTTGCCATAGCGCTCATCGACGGCTGTAGACTTCTTGCCTGCCTGTGCACGCTGCTCATTTCTGATATGTAAACACTTTAAGAGACTGATCACACTATCTGGCTCACAGCTTCTGACTGCCTCCTTATAGCGCGTTTCGCGCTCCTTCTCATTGTTTACCGCGAGCGCCTCTATCTCAGGTACTCTATCGAGCACCGCCAGTGCCTCATCCTGTGTTATTACCTTACGTATCCTCTTATCAGCATTGTCAACAGGTATATACACTCTGTCATTCTCCTCCTCAACAGGGCGGAGTAAAAAATATGACTTGAGCTGCTTGTCTCCTGACATGTCTAACTCCACGATTTCGCTTATTTTGCAAATTCCATTTGTAGCATTTAATACGTAATCACCTATTTCGAACATATCACACCTCTTTCGTTATACGTTATCATTTTATCACTTTTTCACGAATTTTGTAAGAGGATTTTTTCAAAAATGTCAAATATATAAAAAAAGCGTGTTTTACGTCAATAAAACACGCTTTAAAAAATTACTCAATCAGCTGCTTCACGCGGTCATCGAGCTGGAGCATACGGATGATAAGCTCTATTGAGCCCTTGATACCGTAGCTGGCACTGTTGATACATATATCATAGTTACTTGCCTTGCTCCACTTTCTGCCGGTATAGAATTTGTAGGTCTTCAGATGTCTCTTATCCTCAGATTCTATCCATTTCTTTGCCTGGTTCGGAGTCACATTCTTGTTTATCTCAAGGAAACGCTGGATTCTTCTCTTCTCCGGTGCTGTAATAAAAATACTTATGTGAGGAATATGATTGTTTGTCAGAATTGCATCTGCAAAACGTCCCATAACAATAAAGTCCTCCTGCTTTGCCTTTTCTACAAGGAACTTGCTTGTATCAAAGAAAAGCACATCCTCTGATGAAAGTCCGTGGTATTTCCTAAAAGCTTTTATGCGCTTTTTGATTCCCATCCGCTCTTTTTTCTGGAAGGTAGCTGTAGCCTGGGCTGCTTCCTCTCCATCCTTCTGTCTGAACACCTCATTCATGACAGACACATCATAGAAATTCATACGAAGCTTGTCTGCAAGTGCAAATCCAATCTCATTTCCACCACATCCGCAGGAACGTCCTATACAGATAATCAGATGATCGCCCGTCTTGAAACGATCCTTCAGGTTTACGGTATTTAAATCCGCTATCTTTGGATCGAGGATATCTCCGTCGGCAAAGCCTGTCGGGAGCTCCGCTATCTCCTCTACTATGTTGTTGTATCTGACCATGATATCATGCCTTGTATCGTGATCAGGTATTGTTCTTGCCATGTTGCTTATCAGGGCAAGCTCGCTTCGGATTCTTGAGCTGTTCTGCCTTGAGTGCAGATCCTCCATGATGTTACGGATACATATATCCTTCTCGCCACCAAATACCCTGCCGAGGGATGAGCCTAATTTCTTGTATACTTCGGCATCAAGCTCATAGATTTCGATGGCAAGAGCTTTAATTTTCTCGTCATAAAATTCCATAATTCATCCCTCCTATAAAAAGAATATGATCATATCTATGATGAAAACAGGTATCAGATAACGCAATGACCACCATATGTAACCAAAGAACGATGGCATGTTGATACCGTTTTCGTCTGATAATGACTTGACCATAAAGTTCGGTGCATTTCCAATATATGTGTTGGCTCCCATAAATACAGCGCCACACGAAATTGCCATAAGCATCTTGACCGGCACCACTCCCAGTGTGGTTGCGACACCTGTAGTAAAGTGCATGGCACCCGCTGTAGTAAGGAAAACCAGATATGTCGGTGTATTGTCGAGGAAGCTTGAAAGTGCTCCTGTTGCCCAGAACATCTCAAACGGCTTTGTGATTCCAAGACCTGAACCTGCACTCTTTAATACCATAAGAGCAGGCTGCATGGTGATGAAGATTCCGATGAAAAGCACCGCAACCTCCTGAATTGCTCCCCATGTGAAATGGTTCTGCACACGAACCTCCTTCGGTGTTGTCTTGAAGGAAAGCAGGGCTGCAAGCAGAATAATAGCAATCTCAATAATTGCAGGCACAGTGAGTGTAACCTCCCTGAATATCGGAATACCGATAACCTCTCCTGCAGCGTTCTGGAATGCAGAAAGCTTAGGAAGCACACCGCTTAGTATAACAGCTATGACAATCATTACGATATATAAAAAGTTGTGGGCACCCTTTATCCTGATGAGAGGCTCATTTTCCTTCACCTCAGGCATAAGTCCCTTAGTGATATCCTTCTGGTATGCCTTCTTGTCCAAATGATAAAATATGGAAAGAAGCAGTATCATATTTATTAAGAGAACCGGAAACAGCCTCATGCTCCAGAAGAACGATACTCCTCTTGAAAATCCCATGAGCAGTGGCGGATCTCCGATAGGTGTAAGACATCCTCCGATATTTGACACAAGAAAAATGAAAAATACCATGATGTGACGCTTGTTCTTTCTCCATGAGTTCATCTGTATAATCGGCCTTACAAAAAGCATACTGGCTCCTGTAGTTCCTATACAGCTTGAAAAAAGAGTTCCAACAGCAAGCATGATAACGTTTACCTTTGGGTTGCCGACCAGACTTCCCTCCAGCTTGATATTTCCGGCTACGCAGAACAGTCCAAAGAGCAGAACGATAAAGGTCAGATAGTCGCCTATCAGACACTCCAGTACCGTCTCTACGGCTTTTGGTGCTCCATAGAACAGCGCGAACGGAATGGCAAAAAGCAGTGACCATAAGATAACTGCATGAGCTTGATGCTTCTCCCACCATTCAGGCTTCACAAGCGGCATAACTGCTATGCACAGTAATAAGCCCGCAAATGGGATACACAACATTAATAATGTGTTTGACATTCTTTTCACCTCTACTTTGTTAAAAAATAAACTAATTCAAATCTAGTTTATTTTACACCATTATTTTTTATTTGCAACCGTTTATAAAAAGATTTTAATTTATATATGTTTTTTATGTAATATTTACATTTTTATAAACAATAATGCATTACCAGTTGGTAAAATTATCTATAATATAGTCTGCATCATGAGCCATATCATCCTTTGGTGAAATATTCGATTTCACATAAAATGCATCCATCCGGCATTCCTTTGCACCCTTGATATCGGTAGTCGAATCATTTCCTATAAAAAGCGATTTTGATACGTCAATATCATGCTTATTTATCAGCTCCTTATAAAATCTGATATCAGGCTTTTTGGTATTATAATCAGATGAGATAAATACGTCATCAAACAAATCAAAGATATCAAGTCTTCTCATCTCATAGGCTGTAAATATACGCTGCGCATTTGAAAGCAGATATACATTCTTTCCCGCCTTCTTAAGTTCCTTAAGCATCTCCTTTGTGCCCGGATAAAGCTTTATGTATTCGGTGCTCATCACCCTGAAAAACTGACCTGTATGCACTGAAAGCTCCTTTGTCGGATTCACGTCCTTTTCCTCATAAAGCTTTTCAAATACATCCTCTATATGTATCTCCGGTGATGCTTCATGGGCATATGAGATGGCAAACTGCGCATCTGCATCAGACTTTTCAATTTTCTTCTTAAGCTCCGCCTCGCTGCTCTTTACAAGTGTCTCATAGCGCGCCTTAAGCTCCTTTGCCTCATACAGTGCTCCGTAATAGCCATAGAACATGGCGAGCTTTTCCCAGATTGCAGTGTCACTCTCGTCTGTGTGAATATCCACGAGCGTACCGTAGAGGTCAAATATATAGTTATCATATGTGAGTGGAAGTTTCATGCTTTTTTCCTTTCGACAATCCAATTATATTCCTTACCACCCATTGTAATATGCTTTGTGGCTTGAGTGCAAGTACTTTTCTTTTTTCAATAGTTTCCAGTAATTTCAATAATACGTGGCATAAGCCGGTGGTTGGGGCAGGCGGTACTGTCGTGCTGGCTACGCTTCGCTGTTAAGTGTCTGTACGAATTATGCCCGCAGGTTTTCTATGCCCGACGAAACCGTCGAAACTCGCCTTCCATGGCTCGATTTCTCCTTGCCTCGGCGTCCGTGCCTCGGCATTTCTGTGCTTTACAGCATAATTCTACAGACACTAAACAGCTGCGCTATTCGCCCACCCGACAGCACCGCCTGCCCCCACCACCGGCTTACGCCACTTACGCTGAGGTATAATGTGCTGGTCCTCACCTGCGGTTCGGACGGCACGGTGCTCTCAGCCTTTATGTGGGAAGCTCCCATCCTACGATGCTTCCCACTTGACACACTTTATTCGCCGGAGGGCATGCAGTGTGTTCTGAAGAAAATTATGAACTGCCACGAGGTTCCATATTCCCTAATAACAAAAATGCCCCGGCATATCCACAATCTATCCGTACATGGGCTCGGGGCTGACTTCATAATTTTCTGAAGAATATACTACATGCCCCCCGGCATCCTCTCAGCCTGCACGTGGGAAGCTCAAAACCTCCACTGCTTCCCACTCACATCATCGCCCTGCGAAGCTTCTCCAATGTATTCTTCTCCATTCGTGATATGGCCACCTGATTGCGTCCAAGCACTTCTGCCACCTGCTTCTGTGTCTTATCCTGCATATAGCGGAGCATAATCAGTCTGCGCTCGCTATCATCCAGTGAGTTAAACGCCTGCTGCATTGCGATGTGATTTATCACTTTATCTGTCTCCGATGGCTTGTCTGATGCTTCTGCACTCATTTTATTGTCCAAATAATCAAGCACACTTTCATTTTCTATTGACGATGCATTTTTATCAGCTTCCATGGCAATTATTATATCTTGTTTTGACATACCGGAAATAATTTCCATTTTTTCAAGTGATATTTCACTATTTTCATTCATTCTGTATTTTTCTCTGATAATTGCAATTTTTCTTGCATCATCTCGTATTTTTCGACTGATATGTACCATTCCGTCATCACGTAAAAAGCGCTGTATTTCCCCTATTATCAACGGTACTGCGTATGTAGAAAAGGCAAAGCCCTTACTTTCATCAAATCGCTGCGCTGCCTTTGTCAGCCCAACTGCTCCTATCTGAAATAAATCCTCCCGGTCAACTCCTCTGTTTCTAAAGCGTTTCATAACTAAATAAATCAGGTTTATATTTTCTGTGACAAGTCTGCTGATTTTGTCACTCTTCATAGTACTTTTTTCATCTTTACTGTTGTCCCGTGTCCCGGTTCTGATGTAACTGTCAGCGCGTCCATAAATGCTTCCATGAATGAAAAACCCATGCCTGATCTGTCAAGCTGTGGTTTGGATGTGTATAACGGTTCCATTGCTTTTGCCACATCCTGTATGCCTACTCCGCTATCTGATATTTCTATGTAAAGCTCCCTGCCTATGTAGCTGCAATTCATATGTACCTGTGGACAACTTTTTTCTTCTGCTGCCTGTTGATCTGCCTGACCGGATGAAATATTGTCATCCCCCATCTCATAGCCATGGATAATTGCGTTTGTCACCGCCTCTGACACTGCTGTCTTTACGTCCTCCACGTCATCTAGTGTGGGGTTTAATTGTGCCATAAACATGGCTGCTGTCATTCTCGCAAATGCCTCATTCTCTGAAATTGCATCAAAGCTAAGCGATATATGATTTGTTTTTGCTGCGTTCATTATGCTCCCTTTCTGTCTGATTATATTTTAATTTAATTCAGTTTTAAAGCTTATGTACAATAGTGTAAATGCCGGCACATTTCAAAAGCTTGTCCACTCTGTCCGACATATTGCAAACTGACACCGAGCTGTCATTAAAGTACTTAAGCTTCTTTGTTCTTCCTATTATCACTCCAATGCCGGAGCTGTCCATAAATTCTGTCTGTTTCATGTCAAATACTATTTTTCTGACACCACAGCCCTCTATAAGTGCATCAAGCTCTGCGATTATCCGCCCTGCGCAGTGGTGATCCACCTCCTTTGGCATAAGGTATGTCACCCGGTCTGCTTCCTTGATATAATTTTCTATCATGTCAAACTCTTCCTTTCCTGCTCATATAAAAAAGACACCGGAGATTATCTGGTGTCTTTCGTAATTCTATATTTAATTATTGCCTCGCAGCAGTTGTTTTACTACTGTTCCTGTGCCAGATAATTCTTTGATGTTCTGGCCTTCTCAGTGCCTGCGTAGTTGTCTACCACATACTGATAATATGGCTTTGCAGATGCTAAGTCACCTGACTTCCTGAACGACTGCGCCAGGTAATATGCAGCTGAACCATCCCTGTATGCCTCATCCATGCCGACAAGCTTCTGGAATGTAGGGATTGCACTCTGATAATCGCCACTGCTGTATGATGAGTATGCCTGACTGTACAGTGCTTCCTTATATGAATCTGCAATTGAACCATTGAGCGTATTATATGTCTGCTTAGCCGAGTCACTCAGGTAGCTTGTGTTGATATTTTCAAGTGCTTCTCCTGCCTTTATTACATCATTGGATGTATAGTATACATAGGCATTGAGCAAAGCCTCATATGTGGAAATCTGGTCTGATACTCCATCATTTTTCTTCTTCTCGTCCTCAAGCTCCTTCTTTAGCTTGTCTATCTGATCATTAAGTCCACTGATGGTCTGCCCATTTGTGGAAATCGTATCATTGGCCGATAATAGCTGCTTCTTTGCATCTGTTTTCGCCTGGCTTTTTATGCCCGGAACCACAAGGAAGCACGTAACCGCCACTCCGACTACCAGACCGATTATAACATAGAGTATATTTGCCCACATTGAGCTCTCCCTGAATCGCTTTGGCATAATGATTGTTTCGTTTCCACTCTGGTAGGAAATTAAATCATCATTTTTCTTTTTCCTCTCAGATCCTTTTTCCTTGAGACGTCTGTTCACTTCTTTTAAGTATCTGAGGGTAGTGGTATTGTCTGTATCTATCTTGCCCGCATCGCGTAAGGCTTTCTTTGCCTTATCCAGATGCCCCTCCTCCAGATATAAAAGAGCCAAAAGCTGATGTCCCTTTACAAGCTTTGGATTTAAGGATAACACCTTTCGAAGCTGTATAACCGCAAGGTCCTTACTGTCCTGCTTGCAATAAGTTAAAGCCTGATTATATTTTTTAATAGTCTGATTGATTGTTTCGAGCTGATTTCTGTTATTATGAATCTGATCTATATACTTCTTTGCCAGATTATCATCAGGCTGATAGTTTGCACTGATGACCCACTCACTTAAGGCGTCAACCATCTCACCCATCTCATAGTATATGAGACCTAACAGATTCCTTGCCTGGATATTGTACTTATAAAACTTAAGACTCTGCCTGAGAGAGATAATCGCTCCAGACAGATTTCTCACCTGTGCCTTTTGTAAACCATCATTGTAGTATGAGTTGGATATTCTGATAGCTCTTTTAAAAAGTGAAAGATCAGCCCCACATACAGGACATTTATCGTTCCAGCCTGCATCTTGTCCGCATTTATAACAAATCATCTTAATTCACCCTGCCTTTTGTCCTGCTCACGTAATAACTGTGCAATGATATCTGTGACATCTGTCAGATCGTGGCTGTAAATCGCAGATTCAGCCTCCTCTATCTCTAGACTTGGCTCATAGTTCTTTATTTCTTCATCAAAATTTATCATAATCCTGCCTCCATAATTACCTGCTAAATAATCCCATCAAAAAAGGGTCACTATATATTATAATAAAGTAACCCCTTTATGCAAGTATATTTCCATTAAGATTTAATAAAAATATCGCAATTTTTTTATTTCATCGACAGCATCACGACTGCCTTGTCCTGCTCCTTGAACTCAATCTTGTCGAATTTCTCCTCTCTGAAACATGTTTTGTTTTTGCTCTGCTTCACTATACAATACCGTTGTAAAAGCCAATGTCCAAAGTAGGAAAAATTTGAGTAAATTCCGACACTTATTTTATGCAGTTCTATCTTTATGAGATTTCATCAACATCATAATACTTAAAATCCCGGAAGCAGGCACTTCCTCCTGTTTCCTCTGCCGCATAGCAGAACAGACCAAACCGGCAACCAGTAAAATGATCCAGTTTGAAGTACAGCTTATGCACGGTTCCGATGGGTATCCAGTCTCCCTTATTTACCCGGTAATAGCAGCGTGCTTCATCCTTCATGTTACAGAAATCTGCTTCAAGACGAAAATCCATCTGGTGTGATTCAACAACAGTTCCTTCCGTCATATCCAATATACCATCTTCTTTTTTATCCAGCATAAGGACTTCATATTTTCCGTGATGTTTTGTAATGCCAACTGCAGCATAACAGCCCTGAAACGCACACAAACCTGCGACATCGCCCTCTTTCAATGCAGAAGCATCAACAGTAACCTCAGCTGCGCAGGACGGATAACTCATCCTTTGCGTAAGCGTATTTACTGCCTGTGTAAGCTCTGTACAAACTTCCCGTGTTGTAATTGTATAGGTTCCCTGCAATGCATCCAGATGATAGTACTGTGGATCTGGATCATGATTAAACTGCCAGCGCGGAAGCAGTCCATTACAGAAATCATCACTTCCCACTAATGGCTGATAAATATATCCTGGTCTGGTACTGTGAACCTCTATTTCTTCCGGCACATGTCCGTTCTGTCCAAAAACCGGAAAATGATCCTTCCAGGTAACCGGAAGCAGAATAGGAAGCCGTCCAACTGCTCCGGAATCCTGAAACAGCATTGCATACCACTTTCCATCCGGCGTATCCACTATTCCTCCCTGTGCCACGCCCTGTCCACAATATCCACGATCATCACAAAGTACATCTCCACCCGTGAATTCTCCTTCCAGAGAATCACTGTAAAAGCATGCTTCCGTCCGCATCCAGCGGTCTCTCAGGGAATGAATCAGAAAAATATAATAATAGCCGTTTATTTTTTGAATATGAGAACCCTCATAGCCTAGCTTCGGGTTCTTATGATCACTGACTAAAAGACGATGTAATCCGTCCTTCTTTGGTGCAGTCAAATCTTCATTCAATTCTGTAATCCAGATTTCATCATTTCCATATACAATATAGTTTCTGCCATCCTCATCAAATAATAAAGATCCGTCATGATAAAAGCCTTCTATCAGCTGCTTTTTCCATGGACCGTCTATTTTTTCCGAAGTATACAAATAAGTCTTACGGGTATCATTTGCCACAAAGCAGATATAAAATCGGCCTTCATGATAGCGCAGGGAAGCTGCCCACATGCCCTGTCCGTAAATATTCTGACCGCTTTTCAGTTGCTGCGCATCCGTATGATCCAACGTCTCATAGACATAAGTCGCATGCTCCCAGTGCACCAGATCAAAAGACTGCAGAATCTCACAGCCCGGCATAAAGTGCATGGTTGTGGATACCATATAATAGGTGTCTTCTACGCGGATCACGTCCGGATCTGGATAATCCAATCTTGTTATAGGATTTACATTCATTGTTTATTCCTTTCTGTTTTATCTCCATATTCTTTCTTTGTTCTATTCTATTCAACAACCACCGCATTGTGGACGGCCTACTTTGCATCCTTGCCCCAGGAAAACAGTGTTCACAAAATATAATCTGTATTTAATTATTTAAACTGAGCCAGACGTTCCTCTACCTGAGCCATCATCTGCTCATACTTTGCAAGCTTGTCCTTTTCCTCCTGAACCTTTTCAGGCTTTGCATTGTTTAAGAATTTCTCATTTGAGAGCATGCCCCTTGAGCGCGCAAGCTCCTTTGTAAGCTTATCCTTTTCTTTATTGAGTCTTTCCTTTTCCTTCTCGAAATCAACAAGGTCCTCAAGCGGCAGGTATGCAACCGCATCAGGTATCACTACTGATACAGCGTCATCTCCAATACCGGCCTTGCCCTGCTGTACTGTAATCTCGCTGGTAAATGCAAGATTTACATATACCTCCTTGTTGTCCTCGAATATCTTTCTGACTGACTCATCATCACTTGTGATGAAAAGCTTTGCCTTTCTTGAAGGTGGAACATCCATCTGTGTACGGACATTTCTGATACCCTTTACGAGATCCTTGCAGTGCTCGATTGCGGCTTCTTCTGCCGGGAAATTCCACTCTTCCTTGTACTCAGGCCATTTAGAGAGCATGATAGTCTCCTCGTCTGACTGAAGTGTGCAGAAGATTTCCTCTGTGATAAACGGCATATATGGATGAAGGAGCTTCAGTGCATTTACAAGTACTGTCTTAAGTGTCCAGAGTGCTGCATTTGCTGACTCTGGATTTTCATCCTTCTTGTAGGTACGAACCTTTGCAATCTCGATATACCAGTCACAGAACTCATCCCAGATGAAGTCGTATACCTTTTGTACTGCGATTCCAAGCTCGAACTTGTCCATGTTTTCTGTGGCATCTTTTGCAAGTGTATTTACCCTTGAAAGAATCCACTTGTCTGCTGCATGAAGTTCATCAAGCTTTGGCTCTCTAAGCTCTACACCTTCAAGGTTCATCATGATAAATCTTGATGCATTCCATACCTTGTTGGCGAAGTTTCTTGAAGCCTCAACTCTCTCCCAGTAGAAACGCATGTCATTTCCCGGTGCATTTCCTGTGATAAGTGTCAGACGAAGTGCATCTGCACCATACTTGTCGATAACCTCAAGCGGATCAATTCCGTTTCCGAGTGATTTACTCATCTTGCGGCCCTGAGAATCTCTTACGAGTCCATGAAAAAGCACTGTGTGGAATGGTGCCTTGCCCATCTGCTCATAGCCTGAGAAAATCATTCTGATTACCCAGAAGAAAATGATATCGTAGCCTGTTACGAGCACATCGTTTGGATAGAAATAGTCCAGATCCTCTGTCTTTTCAGGCCATCCGAGTGTTGAGAATGGCCAGAGCGCTGATGAGAACCATGTATCAAGTGTATCAGGATCCTGTGTCCAGTGCTCCTTGCCACACTTAGGGCATTTGCCAGGCTTTTCTATTGAAACTACCATCTCTCCACAGTCATCACAGTACCATGCAGGTATTCTGTGTCCCCACCAGAGCTGACGGCTGATGCACCAGTCGCGGATATTGTCTGTCCAGTTGAAGTATGTCTTGTCCATTCTTGAAGGAAGGAGCTTGATTTCTCCGTTCTTTACTCCCTCAACTGCAGGCTTGATCATCTCGTCCATCTTGACGAACCACTGCTGCTTGATCATTGGCTCAACTGTTGTGTGACAGCGGTCATGCACACCTACATTGTGTGAATGTGGTACAACCTTTACTAAAAGGCCCTGCTCCTTAAGGTCCTCAACCAGTGCCTTTCTGCACTCGTATCTGTCCATTCCGGCATATTTTCCGGCCTTTTCATTCATTGTGGCATCATCATTGATTACAACGATTTCCTCTAAGCTGTGGCGTTTTCCTACCTCGAAATCGTTAGGGTCGTGTGCAGGTGTAATCTTTACACAGCCTGTTCCAAATTCTTTATCTACGTATGAATCTGCGATTACAGGAATCTCTCTGTCTGTGCATGGAAGCTTTAAGGTCTTTCCGATGATATCCTGATAACGCTCATCATCAGGGTTTACAGCTACGGCTGTATCTCCGAAAAGTGTCTCAGGACGTGTTGTTGCTATCTCTACGAATCTGCCTTCCTCGCCAACTACAGGATAGTTAATGTGCCAGAAGAAGCCGTCCTGCTCCTCATGCTCTACCTCTGCATCTGAAATAGATGTCTTACATACCGGACACCAGTTTACGATTCTTGAGCCCTTATAAATCCAGCCCTTCTTATAAAGCTTTGTAAATACCTCCTGTACTGCGTGTGAGCATCCCTCATCCATTGTAAATCTCTCACGCTGCCAGTCTGCTGATGATCCGAGCTTACGAAGCTGCTTTACGATACGTCCGCCATACTCTTTTCTCCAGTCCCAGCATTTCTCCAGGAACTCTTCTCTTGTAAGGTCTGCCTTGTTGATTCCCTGCTCTTTAAGTGCCTGGATGACCTTTACCTCTGTTGCGATGGATGCGTGGTCTGTTCCCGGCTGCCAGAGTGCATTGTAGCCCTGCATTCTCTTGTATCTGATAAGGATATCCTGCATGGTGTTGTCAAGGGCATGTCCCATGTGCAGCTGTCCTGTGATGTTTGGTGGTGGCATCACGATTGTGAATGGTTTTTTGCTGCGGTCTACCTCAGCATGGAAGTAGCCGTTGTCTTCCCACTTTTTGTAAAGACGGTCCTCGATGTCCTTTGGATCGTAGGTTTTGTTTAGTTCTTTGCTCATGTTTTCCTCCTTTTATATGAATGACGCAAAAGCTTTGGGGGCTTTGTTGTGTCAGGTCGCGCATTATGTATGGAATTATGTTCATGATTACGCTGCCAAGACACTGTAAAAATTATGATTAGGGATTGCTTAGACCATGACGCAACCGGCTTTTAGCGCCGTCCATGGCGCTAAAAGCCTCGCCCGCACGTCCATGTGCGTGCGTTGCTGGGCTGTGTACATAATTTTAACAGTCTCTAGGCAGCTCCATAAATCACATAATTCCATACATAATGCGCGGCCTGATAATTCAGGCTGTGAGCTTTTGCTGTTTTTCTTTTCATTTAGCTATGGGCGACCGATTGGATTGCATGCGCAATCTTCCGGTCTGGGTACATAAAAAGACCCTCCCGATCATTGACCGGAAGGGCGAATTAGCGCTGTACCACCTTCGTTTACATCGGAGCATATATATGCATATAAACTCGAATGCCTCTTGTCCTGTAACGTGGACGAATCGGAAGAACTTATGCCGCTTGCGGCTTTCTGGGTTCTTCGGCTCAAAAGCTACCTTCCATGATTTCTGTCTTAAGCATCTTTCAGCCTGCCCAAAATGTATCACCATCTTACGGACCGGATGCTCTCTCTGAAAGCTTTCGTCATGTACTCCTCTTTCTTATGCCTTTAAATATTTTGCCTGTTTCTTTCTACAATATTAAAGTGCATTGGGTGATTTGTCAATATGATTTTTCAATCATCATAATGACCTTTACATGAAACAATATAAATTATCTCATCTTTTTCATAATAAACAATTCGATTAGTGTCATCAATGCGTCTGCTCCACATACCACTAAGATTTTCCTTTAATGGTTCCGGTTTACCTATACCCTCAAACGTACTTCGCTGAATATCCTTGATAAGTCCATTAATTCTTTTCAGTGTTTTCTTATCCTGCGTCTGCCAGTATAAATAATCGCTCCATGCCCTATCTTCCCATAGTAACCTCATTAGTCCTCCTCTATCAAATCATGCTCTGCGAAGTGAGCTTTGCCATCCTTAATATCGCGCACGATATTTTCCAAATAACGGATATTGCTATCAGAATAAAACGGATCTACCGATACCTCAAAAGGAATACGCTTTTCTCTGCCTACTTTTTTTGCAAAAACGGTGAACGCTGCACTCATAGAAAGACCTAATTCCGAACACACCTGTTCCATGCTTTTTTTTACATCTGCATCCAATTTAAAATTAACATTAACTGACTGTGACATATACAACACTCCTTTCTTGCTTATAGTATATGCAATAATAAAGAAAATATCAATAAGATTTCTTCATTTTTTCTTTATTATAAATTTTTACGGTAAATAGTAACCCGAGAATCCCCTTTGTAACCCAAGACTCCCTCTTTGTAAATGAAAATCCTGTTTTGTAAGCGAGATTCCCGGTTTGTAAATGAAATTCCCGGTTTGTAAGCAAGATTCCCGAATTTTCATTTCTATTTCGATATGATATAATACGTTCAGCAATAAATTTGCGTACAACAACCAGAGATCAATTCTCTCTCGAAATTTTTGTATTCGGAGAATCCATCCCCGTTTTTGATTGGATAGAGTTGTTCTATTCTGGCTCTGGCGGCACTCAGCAAATTTATTTGTTACTTTTTGAGAAGTTTAGGCTTTAAGATGATGTTCTCGGCGGCAACCGGTGAGCATCCCAGTTTTTTAAGCACATCTTCTCCATAGTAAAAGCTGAATGTTTCGTATGGGCTACGGTTGTTCAGCTTTTTTCTTTTATAAGAATTGATATGGTTCATCATCAGAGTAATATCCTGTTGTGTCAGCTCATCGAAACTGCTTCCTTTTGGCAGGATACGACGTATCAATTCATGGTTGACTTCACAGGCTCCTTTTTGATAAGGAGCACTTGGATCGCAATAAAATATCTTTGTTCTATTGCATGGAATGGTGCTACGTTTTTCGATTTCCTTTGGATTTGAAAATTCACTTCCGTTATCTGTCAGAATAACCGGAAACAAGCTATTAAATGTTTTTGCCCCAAGGACTTCATCCAATAAGTTTATGATCTCTATTACAGAGGCTGATGTATTTGCGTCCCGCAAAAAAGCCAGCATGAGACTGCTTTCTACAAAGTGTATGGTAAGAAGACATTTTCCTCCCACACGACCAATCACGCTATCCATTTGTACAATGGTCGTTTCCGGGTTTGCTCCCAGATATTTTTGAAAGTCAGCGTAGCTTCGTTCAATACGGCAGCCCCGGTCAACTTTAAATTCAGGCTTCTTATAACGGGGACGGTATTTCACTTTACGGGGCAGATCAATGTTCCTGATATCAAAGAGCTGGGCATCCACGTAGTTATACAATGTCTTTTCACTGCACATCAGTTCATCTACATGAGCAAGATAGATTTGATGAAGCGACTGCCCGTTTTTAACTAAAGGACTGATGATCCCGTTAATTCTTGCAATATCATCTTCGTTGGACATGATACCGGTTCTGGCTTCCGAAACAGCATGATGTGCACGCTCATGTGCATCTGCCGGATCATAAATACGTTTTAATAACGTGCATTTCGGCAGCTGACTGCAACCATTACAAACATAAGGTGGCTTATTTTTGACAGAACAGACATCTTCTACAAAATCAGAACAATGTAAGGTGCATTCAGAACACAGGCTGCATTTGTAAGCAGATTGGTGTGTACAGCTTGTTCCGCAAATCCTTTTTGCTTTGCATGTAGCACGGAATTTACAAGGATTATACGGATATCCAGGACGACCGCTTTTCTTGTCATAGGAATACTTTTTAATCTCCTTGGCAATGGTTGTACGGTCCTTTCCTAACTCTTTGCCAATTGCCCCAAAGGATGCATTCTCCTGAAGGCGTTGAGCAATAATCATTCGATCTTCATAAGATAAAAACTTTGACATGGTGACTCCTTTCCAGCCGCCAGAAATCAAAGCATAACAGAAAAGAGACCAACTATCCAGTCAGTCTCAATTCATTTGTAAAAGAAAATCCATACCTTTCTTTTACACTGATAACTATTAACTTTTACACTTATCCAAGATAGCTGGTATGGAATCTTGGATTACAATTAAGCTTATAAATTTTTACTTTCAAAGAAATAAGTGCTCGCTATAAGTGCTGTTCCGCCTATATATGCCATCTTATCGCTCAAGTGTGAACGGCTGATAAGCTTGTCAGTATAGTTTTCATCATATTTTGTGCAGTACTGTATAAAAAGCTTATATATACTTGTATTTTCAAACATTGAACCAAACACTATCGTGCAATCCGGAGCCAGAATAGTCAACACATTTACAGCGACACGTGCCATTCGTTCTATTGCTCCAACAAGTATCTCAGAAATTGTCTTATCCATCCTTGTTATGTAGCCGTTGCCCTCATTTTCTACCCACGAAGTCAAGAGCTCTCTTGTTATAAGATTTTTATCACCGGCTGTTTCTTCGTATAGCACAGGGGTATTTTCCTTGGAATATATCTCCTTTATGCGGTCACACAGGGCAAACATGGATACTCTTGTTTCAAGACAGCCATGTCTGCCACATCTGCACTTAAGTCCATCAGGCTCTATGATGTAGTGTCCTATTTCTGCTGCGTTGTGCTGATTGCCCTCATATAGCTTATTGTCCACAACTATCGCAGAGCCGACACCCGGGCCCCACTTAATAAAAACAATATTGTTTCCATATTTTCCGACACCATAAAGCATTTCGGCTTCCGCAAATGCTTTGACGTTGTTTTCAAGTATTACCGGACACTGAATCTGTTTTTCAAGTATTTCTCTTATTTTTACTTGATTGTTCCATATGCCATAAGCGTGTATACTGATGCCATTATTCCTGTCAACTATTCCCGGAACACATATTCCGATTCCAAGAATATCTGACAGCTTAAGTTCCTTTTCCCAAAGCTGAAGCTTTATTTCCTTTGCCAGTTCTTCTAAAAACAGCTGTGGTTCAATGTCCGTCCGGGTATGTACCTTAGTTTCAACAAGCACATTTCCCCTGATATTGGTAACTGTAATGCTCGTGTCTACAGCCTCAATATTTACAGATACTATATACTTAAAATCATAATTGATATCCACAAGCACCTTCTTACGGCCCGCTCTCTTCTGCTCCTTCATCTCACCCTTTTCAAGTATCATGTGAGCTTCCATCATATCATTGCACAGCATGGTCACAGCCGCCGGTGTGAGTCCTATCTGATTGGCAATATCCTTCCTTGACATTGCGCCGTTTTTCTGCAGTATCTTAAGTATCTGAGATTTATTATTGTTTTTTACACTATCAAGGGAAATTCCGGTTTTAACCATTAATTCATGCTCCTTATTTATGCTTCAACATTCTTTGTTGCAACTATATCCACACCGGTTGCAGCAGCATCACTTAGCAGTACATCACCTATATGCACCGGTGCCTCTACCGTGATCCGGTTGATACAGTCCATCACATCCATTATCTTTTCCTTTGGAATATCCTGTGCCGTCTTTACGGATACCATAGGTATTGTGCCGTTTTTCACACAGACTGTGCTTGTCACGATTCGCGTCGGATGTGTCACTTCATTTGCTCCGTAGTCTGCTCCGCGCTTACAGGTATTTCCGGTTACTGTGACATTATCTCCATCTATTGTCACCTTAAGGGCACAGCCCAGAGGGCAGCCTATACATGTCAAATTTCTTTCTTCCATGATACTATGCCTCCTCAATCTTTATCGTAATTGTGCGGGGATTTTCCGTTTCGATGAGCTGCTTCTTCTGCAGCACCACCTGCTCCATCTCACCCGGTGCCATTACAGGGTGCTTGCGGTGCTGTAATTGTTTATCATCCAGATATACCGCAATATAACAATTCTTATACACAGCTCCAACTCGAAATCTAACCGTTGCAGTATCATCCATCTGTGCAGTATTTATAGTGCTTGGGACAGTATATCTGACTCCGCCTGTAGCAGTTATCGATATTTCTTTGCCATCATCACTCTTATCACCGCCGTTTTTCACATACTCTGCGGCATGGCGGCCTGCTGCTGTTGCTTCCTCTGACACATAATCCACGAGGTCGTGCACATGAAGCACATTTCCACAGGCAAATACACCCGGCACATTGGTCTCAAGGCTTTCGTTTACAACAGGTCCGCTTGTTACAGGATTGAGCTCTACACCTGCTGTTTTTGAAATCTCATTTTCCGGAATGAGTCCGCATGAAAGTAAAAGTGTATCGCACTCGTAAAACTCCTCTGTTCCCTCAATAGGCTTGTTATGCTCGTCAACCTGAGCGAGAGTGATGCCCTCCACACGCTCCCTGCCCTTTATATCAACCACTGTGTGGCTAAGCTTAAGCGGGATATTAAAATCATCAAGGCACTGCACAATATTACGCTTCAAGCCTCCTGAATACGGCATGAGTTCTGCAACCACCTGCACCTTGGCACCCTCCAAGGTCATTCTTCTTGCCATGATAAGACCGATATCTCCTGAGCCAAGTATTACTACCTTTCGTCCCGGCATGTATCCCTCTATATTCACCAGTCTCTGAGCTGTACCCGCCGAGAAAATTCCTGCCGGTCTGTAGCCTGGTATGTTTAGGGCACCTCTTGCTCTCTCTCTGCAGCCCATCGCAAGTATTACTGTCTTTGCAGCGATATGGAAAAGTCCGTCTGTACGGTTCATAGCCGTGACTATTTTATCGTTTGACCCATTTTCGGACTCGTCACCGGTTGAGATATCCATGACCATCGTATTCAGTCTGTACTCTATGCCAAGCTCTTTGACCTCTTTGATAAATCTGCCGGCATATTCAGGGCCTGTGAGTTCCTCCTTAAAGGTGTGCAGGCCAAAGCCATTGTGTATACACTGGTTTAATATGCCGCCAAGCTCGCAGTCTCTTTCCAGTATAAGTATTTTATCTATTTTATTTTTCTTAGCGGAAGCTGCTGCCGCAAGACCTGCCGGGCCGCCTCCTACTATCACAATATCGTAAAATTCCATATTGTCCCCCTATGTTAATCTGATATTAACCCAATATCAATCTTTCGTTACCTGTCTCTTTGAAGTAAGACAGACTATCCGCGATTCTTGCTCATTCCAACAACTATCTTTGATTTTCCACCGCTTTTAGTGATGTCAAGTTGCGAAATGCCTCTCTCCCTGGCGATAATCTCCATAGTTCTCGGAGAACAGAAGCCTGCCTGGCACCTGCCCATTCCGGCTCTGGTGCGTCTCTTCACACCATCAAGCGACTTTGCGCCTAACGGTCTGTTTACCGCATCCATTATCTCGCCCTCCGTAATCATCTCACAGCGGCAGATTATGTTACCATACTCAGGCTTTTCTTTTATCAGCTCTTTATACTCATCCTCTGAAAGCTTCTTTGGATTTAAAATACCTTTTCTTGTCTCGATAAAGTCCGCATTTTTAGAAGGCTTAAAAAGCCTCTCAACTATTGCTGCCACTCTCTCACCGATAGCCGGTGCACTTGATAAGCCCGGTGACTCTATACCTGCACAGTCCACAAAAAATGGTGCATCTTTAAGCTCCTCGATGATAAACTCATGTCCGTCCTCATGTGCACGGTTTCCTGCAAACGATGTGATGACCTGACGCATAGGAAGTGACGGCACCGAACGTGTGCCGGATGTCGTAACATGCGCTAAGCCCGCTCTTGTTGTATTTGTACCATCCTTGTCATCATGATCATCTGCTGTAGGTCCGATTAGGATATTTCCGTGTACTGTCGGGGTTACAAGCACGCCCTTGCCGTATTTTCCCGGAAGCTGGAAGATTGTCTTGTCAACGATACCACCAGCTGCCCTGTCTAATAGCTCGTACTCTCCGCGCCTTGGTGTGATATGGATTTTGTTTTCACTCACCATGTTGTGAAATACATCAGCATATACACCGGCTGCATTTACAACGCAGCGTGCATGAATTTCTCCATTTTGAGTAATGAGAATATAGCCTGCCTGCTCCTTTTGTATCTCCTTCACCTCGGTGTTAAATAAAAACTCCACACCGTTTGCCGCAGCATTCTCAGCAAATGCAATATTCATGCCAAACGGACATACAATGCCTCCTGTCGGGCAGTAAATAGCTGCCACCACCTCATCAGACAGATTCGGCTCCATCTCATGTGCTTTCTTTGAATCAAGAATTTCAAGTCCCGGCACGCCATTTGCGATTCCCTGATTGTAAAGCTCCTTAAGCCTTGGCATATCGTCCTCGCTAAAGCACAAAATCAGCGAGCCGTTTCTTCTGAACTCAAAATCAAGCTGCTTCGAAAGCTCGTCCATCATCTCATTTCCACGGATATTCATCTGTGCCATAAGTGTACCTGTCTTACAGTCAATTCCGGAATGGACAATAGCACTGTTTGCCTTTGAAGTGCCACAGCACACGTCCTCCTCCTTTTCCACCACGCAGATGGACAGGTTATATTTCGATAGCTCTCTTGCACAGGCGCTTCCCGATACTCCCGCTCCTATAATTACTACATCATACATGTTATTTTCTCCTACCAATTTCCATATATATTTTTACTTTCAGTCATCCTTCGCCCAGTTAAATGCGCAGGCGACAGCCTTTTTCCACATTTTAAGCTTCTTTTCTCTCAAATCAGCCTCTATCTCCGGCTCAAACACACGGTCAATAGCCCAGTTTCTCTTTATATCATCCATGCTGTCCCAATAGCCCACTGCAAGTCCTGCGAGGTACGCTGCACCCATGGCTGTAGTCTCCACGCACACAGGCCTGTTGACCGGTGCATTGCTGATATCAGCCTGCATCTGCATGAGCAGATTGTTGGCACTGGCGCCGCCGTCCACCCTAAGCGAGGTGAGATTGATGCCTGAATCAGCCTTCATTGCCTCAAGCACGTCATTTACCTGAAATGCCATTGATTCCAGAGTGGCCCTTATGACATGGTACTTGTTTACACCTCTCGTAAGCCCCACAATGGTTCCTCTCGCATACTGATCCCAGTATGGTGCCCCAAGCCCTGTAAATGCCGGCACCACATAGCAGCCGTTTGTATCCTTTACCTTTCTCGCCATGTACTCTGAATCAGTTGAGGAATCGATAAATTTCATCTCATCGCGGAGCCACTGTATTGAGGCTCCTGCCACAAATATTGAGCCCTCCAGCGCATATACCACCTTGCCGTCTATGCCCCAGGCTATTGTGGTTACGAGTCCGTTCTTTGATGAAACAGGCATCTCACCTGTATTCATGAGAAGGAAGCAGCCGGTGCCATATGTATTTTTGGCTTCTCCTGCCCTAAAGCAGGTCTGTCCAAAAAGTGCTGCCTGCTGGTCTCCTGCCGCTCCCGCGATAGGAATCGGTCCCCCGAAGTACACCGGATTCACCTCACCATACACACAGCTTGACGGCATAGGCTTTGGAAGCATGCTCTTTGGTATGTCAAGCTCCTTAAGTATCTCATCATCCCACTTTAAGGTATTGATATTAAACATCATGGTTCTTGATGCATTAGAATAATCCGTAACATGCACCTGCCCCTGAGTGAGCTTCCATATAAGCCACGTCTCGACTGTTCCAAACAAAAGCTCGCCTCTTTCGGCTCTCTCCCTTGCTCCCGGCACATTGTCAAGGATCCACTTGAGCTTAGTTGCCGAAAAATAAGCATCTATCACAAGACCTGTCTTTTTCCTAAAGTTCTCGGTAAGCCCCTTCTCCTTCAGTGAATCCGCATACTCTGCCGTGCGCCTGCACTGCCATACTATCGCGTGATAAACCGGCTCTCCCGTATTTTTGTCCCACACAATCGTGGTCTCTCTCTGGTTAGTAATGCCTATCGCACATATGTCGGCTGCCGTAGCCTGTATATTGGCCATTGCCTCCTTTGCCACCTCAAGCTGTGTGGCCCAGATTTCCTCTGCATCGTGCTCCACCCAACCCGGCTTCGGGAAAAACTGCGTAAATTCCTTCTGTGCCACGCTGCACATCTCGCCCTTCTCATTGAAAAGTATACATCTGTTGCTGGTAGTGCCCGCATCTAATGCCATAATATACTTTGCCATGTAAAAATCCTCCAACCAATTATTCGGTACCTAAATACTACTATTATTATAGCATGATATTTAAGCTATTTCCATAAAATCAGTACTCACAGACTTCGATTTCAAGCATATGTCCTAAAATCTTTAATTCATCTGAACAATCTCCGTAAATCACCACAAAATGAGGCTCCCAGCCATCCTTTACACTTTGATTTACAATATCATAGCTCTTTTTGTCTGTCCTTACTACAATTGATGTTCCGCAAAACTGCTTAGGCTTGTCGAGAGCACTTCCTGTTGTGACAAAAAATCTAAAGCTTCCATCTGCTTTTTGTCCTACTCTGAACACTGTGACTTTGTCAGCCGCCTTACAGCCAAAGTCCATTACAGGGCCAATCTTTCTGTTCGGATGCACTCCGATTGTTGCACCTGTATCCTCTCTTGAGATAGAGCATGCAGCTGTTCCGCAATGCCAGAATGTAATGGTATTTTCACTCTCATCAAGAGACACCGGATCTCCGAAAAATACCGCCTGCTCAGATAATTTCATTCCAATATACATAGAGAGTGCTCCATATGTATCAGCCTCACAGCTTGCAGCAACACCCATATCATTTAGCATAGCAAGCACGCCACAAACAGGTGTTCCAAACGCGGTAAAGAAATCAGGCCAGCATCTTGAAGATAGTGCTCCAATATTATTTTCATCTACATACTCCTTATATGCCTTGCACAGTCTCGCAAAATCCTTTCGATTATTGTCAGGAGTCTTGTCAAGACCAACAGTACTCTTAGTCATTTTATCGAGATATTCACTGCACTCATCATCGGTATAGCCCTTTGCCATATCAATAAGCTCTCTCACCTCAATTGACTCAAGTGTTGCTCCGAATACCTTTTGCATGTCAGCATCCATTGCACGTCCAAATCCAAATCCCTGCGGTGTATGTCCGACTGAGGCAATCCTTAGATTTTTAAGCTCATTTTTAAGCCATGCTGCACGAATACAGGCACTAATTGTTTTCTTTGTCCTCTCTTCCTGTGGAGCTCCAAAGATATATTCAAAGTTACCATCCCTAAACGCAGCCAGTGCATTTCCTGCCGAATATGCTCCCGTCAATGAATTTAATCTCAACCGGCCTCCATCTATAACCGGCTCACGAAGTGTCCAAAGCAGTACCGGACACGAAAATCTTTTAAGAACCTCACTCGCATAAGCTGCATTTGCAAAGGTTATATTCTGTAAAATTATCAGGGATGGCTCTATTGTATCAAGAAAATTAGTTAAATCCTGAATTGATAAAAGCATTTTATCTGGTACAATTGCAGCATCCGTTATTGTATTTAATAAGTCTATTGATTTTTCAAATTCCTTCTGTGCGCTCTCCAAATGAAATGTCGGAACCCCGACCGGCACATATGCCACCTGAAATTTTGTCATATATTTTACCTCCAATAAAATTTTCAAAAACTACTTAACCATAAGCAGTATTCCTGATATAAAAAGTAATATGTAGGTGAGCTTCATAAATATTTCCTGGCTCATCCTCTTTACAAGCACTGAGCCTGCTGCCATTCCCGCTATCAAAAACGGAATCGATATGCATTGAGTCATAACAAGCCCTGCATTCCACATTCCCGCACATATATCCTGAACAAGTATCATCGAATTTAATATAATCCAAACAGTAGAAATAGTTGCTCTAAAGCTTGTCTTTTCCTTTATCTCATTGGATAAATACCCTATCAGAAGCGGTCCGCCTGACACAAACATACCATGAACTATTCCCGCACCAATAAGTAACAGCATTGATTTCCATGATGATTTTTCTTTTGTATCACGCTGCCTTTGCCCATATATGCTGTAAAACCCATGTATTGCAAGAAATATCACAAAAATACCCAGAAACTTGTATAATACTGCATCATATCCTGCAAGTGCGTTCTTTAGAAAAAAGCCGCCAAAGATTCCTATAGCCATGACGATGACTACCTTTTTCAACTGCTTCCAGTCTACATGTTTCCATTGTGTAACAAAGACATACACTCCGGCAAGAATACCAAGCACATTTAATATCGGCTTAGCGACATCATATCCCACCAGAATTAGGCTTGGAGGCATTGCGAGGATGGTCCCCGCAAAGCCTGTAATGCCCTGAATCACATTTGTCAGAAAAATTATTATGTAAAATAAAACAGTGTTCATTTATTTGACTCCATATTTTTCTCTGATTTCTTCAAATATATCAGCAAACTCACTATTTTTTCTGTAGAAGGCAGGCGTATAGCCAAGCTCGGCTGATACTGTTATTTCTCCGCCGTGATACTCTTCGCCTGTCCACAAATGTACCCATTCATCCTGTGGCAGATACACATCCCATTCATGCTTATCCTGCTCATAAACAGGTGCTATCAGCATATCTCTTCCAAAAAGATACTCATACTGTATGTCATAAGCTTTCTCATCAGACTCATAATGCATGAACAAAGGTCTTTGCACCGGATGTCCACTGTCTGCATTCTCTTCAACAAGTGTCTTTGTATACGGTGCAAGCATCGTGTATACATCAACGAGTCTCGCCAGCCGCTCCATGGTATCCTCATCATCGTAATACTGAAAATTGGTATCCGGTCTGTTTCCCTCATGTGTCCTCATAAATGGTGTAAACATCGCCATCTCAGCCCATCTGAGAAACAGCTCCTTTGTACGAGTATTATCAAAAAGCGATGTATAGCCTCCAATATCACTATGCGTGAGCCCACATCCCATCATTCCTGCACTAAGTGCTCCGCAGATAACAGATGCGAGTCCATCATGTATTGTAAAGTCAACAGACTGATCGCCGGCCCACAGCAATGTGCAGTATTTCTGGCTTCCGGCACCTCCGGCACGCATGAAGTAAACCACATCTCCAAGCTTTCCTGACTCTTTTACTGCCTCATAGTTACACTTTGCCCATAGCACCGGCCAGTGATTGTGCTCAATCATAGGTGATTTGCCGCTGTATAAGCATATATCATCTGTAGGCAGATACTCTCCAAAGTCTGCCATCCAGCCATCAATGCCTATACCAAGTGTGTATTCTTTAATAATATCCTTAAACCACTCGAATGCCTCCGGGTTTGTGAGATCCACAACTCCACAATAAAATTCACCAAAATCCACGAGATAATCACTGCCATCTGCCTTTGTTGCAAAATAGCCTTTTTCCCTGCCTTCCTTATAGAGCTCACCATCATTTACCAGATATGGATTAACATATCCTAAAAATTTTATGCCATTTGCATTTATCTCTTTAATCTTCTTTGGCAGATCCGGATACATTTCCTTGTGATATTTCCAGTCCCATTGGAGTCTCTTTCCGAATGATGTCACTCTCTTTCCGCACCAATCCTGGCACCATATGCCAGCTACCTTGATGTTCTTATCAAGGGTCTTATCAAGCAATCCAAATGACCTTTCATTTCCACCCTGAACACCAATTATGAGCCCATTGTATACCCAATCCGGGAGCTTTGGCTGTCTTCCAAAATATGCTGTAAGTCTCTCAAGCAGTTTGAGATATGTATCAGCACACTCTATACGGATCTGCTTAGGCACCTCCCAGATCTGCAGCTCATGAAAGCTGTCATTTCTGAAATCAAAATCAGCATATGCTGTTGAATCCACATGCAGATAATATTTATTTGTGGAAACAAAGGTTGGCTGTGGATAATTTGTGTTGTAATAGTCTCCTCCTGCCTTATTTTCTACATCCGAACGCCATGTAACGTAGGTTGTCTTATCACGTCCTACACCCGGTTCAGATGTCCAGATAGGAAAATTTCTTCCACGCAGATTAAAGTAAGACATCTGCTCACCGCAGCCATAGCATTTTTCCTCTTTATCTGCGGCTACCCTAAACCAGAATCGGTTAATCCTGTCATCCTTTTGTTCAAAATCAATGGTACACAGATTTTCGTCACATTTAATTTTCGCAATGATATAGCTTTCAAAGCATAGTCTGACTGTATCAGCTGTCTGAATCACATCTGTGAGCTTTAGTGGAAAACGCTCGGTAACATAATCTGTTATCTTGAAGTTACCTCTGTACATATCAACATCTTCCTGTCCTACTCCGACATAAATCATCGGTCTTTCTTTGCTATGCTCCAGAATCCTTTTTTCTCCCACAAAAAGCTGAAATTCATTATCATTTACTTTAATCTGCATTTAATAACCTCCCTAAGCTGTCTTTTTACGCTTGTTCATCTCTTTCACAATCAGAACAATTGTCTCAATCACAAATATTGCTGTTACAATAGCAATTCTTACTACATTTTTGTTCTCTGTTGCAATTCCTGCAGGCGAGAAAATGAAATACTCATATACCAGGAATGAAACAAGCCAGATTGCAAAAGCATTTTTATGCTTCCATGCTGTCATATCATAGCCATCATTTCTTGAAGCACTCTTGTCAAATACCTTTGTATTTGGTGCAATCTTGCTGCATACAAAGATGATTACAAGCATGATAACAAATGAGATAGCGTATATATACATATAATTAATTCCACTAACAGCATTTGTGAATGGTGTGTCAATATGTGGGAAGATAAACTTGTAGCATGCGTAGAATGCAATATGGAATATTGTTGCACATATTGCTCCAAGCTTAGAGCCCTTCTTTGAGAACATTCCTACAAGCACCATTGTAATGATAGGAATATTATAAAAACCTGTAAAGCTTCGTCCGAAATCATAAAGTCCTGTGCTAAGCACATCAAGGAATGGTGTAAAGATAATGGCAAATGCTGCAAAGCCCCATCCAATTTTCTTTGCAAGTTTTACTGTAGCTTCCTCTGAGAGATTTGGGTTAAAAATCGGCTTATAAATATCAATCATAAATACGGTACTAGCTGCATTGAGAAATGAATTATAAGTTGAGATAATTGATCCAAACAATGCTGCACAAAACAGTCCTACAACCGGCCATGGCAATGACCTAGCTACAAGTGAAGGATATGCAAAATCCTTGCTTGTAAGACCTGGTACAAGTCTTGCTGCGATTACTCCGGGAATAACAAGAAGTAATGGTACCATCATCTTTAAAAAGCCTGAAAGTAAAACTCCCTTTTGTCCTTCCTTTAAGTTTTCAGCACCAAGTGCTCTCTGAATAAGTACTTGGTTAGTACCCCAGTAAAACAGATTTGCAAGCAGCATACCTGTAAAAATACATGCAAATGGTACAGGATCATTCTTTCCACCAATCGCATTGAGCTTTGCCGGTTCAGATGTAATAACATCCTTCACACCGACAATAAATCCACCTCCGCTTAATTTTCCAACAGCTATAAAACCAAATACGACTACAAGCACTGAGCCTAAAACAAGTAAAATTCCATTGATTGTGTCTGATACAGCTACTGCTCTCATACCTCCAAGTACGGCATATAGTGCACCAATAATACCTACAAGCACTATAAGAATTGTAAGTGCCATACCCTCGCTGATTCCAAATACTGTAGCAAAATCAAAAATCTGCTCAAATGCTATAGCGCCTGCGTACAGACATACAGGAATTCCGATTACTAAATATCCAATAAGAAATAGGATAGAAACCATACGGCGTACACCAACGCCATACCTCTCCTCCATAAACTCCGGCAGCGTTGTATATCCTTTTCTAAGATACATCGGCAAAAACACAAAAGCCATAATAATTGTGGCTATAACCGCTGTTGCTTCCCATGCCATGCCTGACATATTAGCTGCATATGACTGTCCCGACAAACCTACCAGATTTTCTGCCGACAGATTCGTAAGCAGCATTGAGCCTGCAATGAAAAAACCTCCAAGTCCATTTCCGGCAAGGAAATAACCCTTTGCCGTTTTCTGGTCATCGCTATTCTTCACTATTTTTCCTGAAATAATTCCAACCAGTGCTGTGAAAAGCACAAATGTCACCAAAGTAAATACTAAATGCTCCATAAAATCCTCCAATTTAATAGAAAAAATATACATCGATTTGTTGAAACTAACTATTCACATTCTATCTCTCACATGATATACTTTTTCTGAAAATTATTTCCCACGCAACCGAAAGTACAGTAATATGTCCAGTATTCAGTCTTTCGGTCACGTGGTTTTTTTAATAATAAAGTTCCTTATTCTCTCCAAGCAATCCAGGATATGCCCCTTGTTTTATCAATGGTTCTCTATCTGGATGTGCTATTACCCACTTATTTCTTTGCAAAAGCAGTCTCTCTTCTCCTATAGCAGCTTCATCTGTCCCTCCATTATTGAGTGGTGTATTGGTTCCCCTTGGAAGAATCACAACATCCTTAAATCCAATATCTGACACCCTGCATGGTGATAGATGAAGTGTCGTCTGGTACATCTCTATTGCTGTACCCTTTTCCACAAAAAATACCTTTGCATCTTCAATACGGTATGTATTGTCTTTTATCTCCCATGTATGTCCCAGCACCAGCATAAAGTCAGTTACCGCTATATTGATTTCGCTGCCCTTATGGTACTCAAAACCATTGTATGTGGTGTTTCTGCCGTTACAGTAGCCTATCTGTATAGGCATCCCTCCATATATACGATTTTTAAAAAACTCTGCTATATGTGTACGTTCAAGCTCTTCTACTGAAGCCACATATATATTTCCTTTCTCAGGAATTACAGTATTTTGTTCCATAAATGAGATAAGTTCGTTGCAATTGATATTTGAAATCATCCTTCCGTAGGTTTCAAAACATGGATCAGTGACACTGTATATAGTCACATCATTTTTTTCATTCAAATGTTTTAACATATTTCCCCCACTTATCTTTGCATTGCCTTGACAGCCTTTATAGTAGCGCAGAAATCTTCTTTTCCAAAGCCAAGCTCCATTGCCTTGTCATATACCTGCTTTGCAGCGTTTTCTCCTTGAAGCTTTAATCCACTCTCCTTTGCCATATTCATGCAGATATTCACATCCTTGTACATGTTTTCAATCGAAAAGGCAGTGGTGTAATCCTCATTTTTGATTGGCACATTTTTGGAATCCAGATAAAAGTTCTGTCCACCGCCATATGAGATAGCTGTAGTATAGCTTTCTATATCTATTCCATATGCCCTTGCAAGTGTCAGTGTCTCATTTACACCATTTTGAATCTGTGATACAAGCGCGTTATGGCAGATTTTCATGACCAGACCTTTTCCGTTTCCACCCATCCTGATGATATTTTCCCCCATATAGGAAAGAATCGGCATAGCCTTCTCACATGCTTTTTCATCTCCACCGACATATATTCCGAGCTTTCCTGCAATAGCAGCAGGCTTCGATTTCACAACCGGTGCGTCCACAAACTCTGCGCCCGTCTTCTTTACCATTTCAGAAATCTCCACAGAAACAGATGGATCTATCGTGCTCATATCAATACAGAGCTTTGTATCATCAAGTGCCGGTAAAACTTCCTTATAAACAGCCATCGAATGCTCTGACTTTGGAACCATTGATATAATTACATCTGATTTTTCTGCCAGCTCGAGCGAACTGCTGCAGCCGATTGCACCATTGCTCTCCAGTAGCTCTACCTTCTCCTTTACGAAATCAAATACATATACCTCATCATCATGCTTCTTCACTATATTCTCACTCATGGACTCCCCCATGATTCCGAGTCCTACAAATCCAATTTTCATTGCTTACAAGCACCTCCCTGTTTCATCTATTCTGTAACTGTATTATCCCATGCATTCTGGAATGTCTCAAGTCCCTGTCTGGTATATGCATGTTTGATACTGTCCTTGTATACTGCAAGGCCTGTTGTAACGATATCTGCTCCTGCAACCGCACAGTCTACAATCTGCTTAGGTGTACGGATAGCCGCACAGATAATCTGTGTCTTTCCCTTATATCCGTAATTGTCATAGATATCTGAAATAGCCTGAATGTACGCTTTACAATCCTCTCCATTTGCCTCTTTCCAGCCGATGAAAGGTGAAACAAAAAGCGAATTATTCTTTGCCGGCAGAATAGCCTGTGCTGGTGAGAATACGAGTGTCACATTTGTTCTGATTCCCTCTGCCTCGAGTCTTCTTGCTGCCTGAATACCGGCCTCTGTGCACGGAATCTTGATAACAAAGTTACTGCAGATAGCTGAAATCTTTCTTGCCTCTGCTACCATCTCATCTGCATCATCAAGGTGTGGGTTGATTTCAACCGAAATAGGGAATTTCTCGTATCCCTCGATTCCTTCCGCCTTAACCCAGTCTGCCATCTCACTGATTACAGTAAGGAAAGGCTTTCCGCTTACCATTATGTGGCGTGGATTTGTTGTCACTCCATCAATACCAAATGTATGGTAGGCCTCCTTGATTTCTTCGATTTTTGCACTGTCCAGAAAATACTTCATGATTGCTTCCTCCTTGATAGTTAGTTAAATTTGTTAATTAATTGTTGTAAAAAATATAAGCCGTTATGTTTTTCTCTTGGCTTCTGTTTGTATTATATTACTATAGCATTGACTTTTCAATAGTATATAACGTTGCAAAAGCATTTTCAGCTATTTGTTTAAATTTATTAATCATTTTTTGTGCAATATGCAATAGCCATAAAAAATAAGCAGATAAAACTACTTTTTATTATAAAAAACCACCCGGAACTTTTTTTGCGTTCCGAGCGGTTTTTTAGTTAATCCTGTGATTGTACAGCTCTATCCTTATATGTCAGCTATTATTATCTACTTGCTACAGTTCTTCCTCTACCATGCTCTTCTCTCTGTTGAACGCATCATAGATACATGGAATTACTATAAGCGTAAGGATGGTTCCGTATACGAGACCTCCTATTATTGCGATTGCCATCGGCCTTATCATATCTGAGCCATCTCCGATACCTATCGCCGATGTAAACATTGCGAGTATGGTGGTCATCGCTGTCATCAGTATTGGACGAAGCCTTGTACGGCCTGCGTCTATGATTGCCTCATGCTTGCTCATGCCCTCTCTCCTGGCCTGATTGATGTAATCAATGAGCACGATTCCATTATTTACAATGAGGCCTGCCAGCATGATAAAGCCAAGCATTGATATGATTCCGAGCTCATTTCCCGTGATGAAAAGAGCTATAAAGCCTCCTGTAAACGCAAGAGGTATACAGAACATGATAATAAACGGTGAAAGCAATGACTGGAACTGCGCCACCATGATAAGATAGATAAATATCACTGCAAGCACAAGCATAAGTCCAAGCTGACTCATTGACTCATTTATTGTCTCATCCTCGCCCTCCATGTCTATTGAATAGCCATCAGGAATGCTAAGTTTATCAATTTTTGATTTAATTTTATTACTTAGTAATGTTACATTATGGTTTTCATCAACCGCACCTGATACTGTAATATATCTTGTCTGAGCATCTCGATGAATGGTACTTAATGTCTGTTCCTGTGAAATAGTGCAGATATCACTGAGCGGAATCTCCTTTTCACTGCCATCATTATCCTTATAGGTAAATGTAAGGTTTTTGATGTCGTCCACAGTCACATCAGACTGCTCTGCAGATTGTAAGTATACCTCATAGTCCTTTATGTCGGTCGTAATGGTTGTTGCGCTCTTTTGAGATGATATCTCACCGGATACGAGCTGGTATACCTGAGCCACCGTATAGCCATACTTTGCTGCTTTTTCCTTATCCACAGTTATCTTAAGCTCATTGATTGTATCTCCAAGACCGTCATCTATATCTGTCACTCCATTTGTGTCCTTAAGGATATCTGCCACATCACCTGCAAGCTTCTGCAGCTTGTCTATATCATTACCCTTAATCCTGACAGAGAGACCACTTCCGAAAAACTCTGATGAGTCCATAGCCTGTGAAGATGCTGTTACCTTGCAGTCCAGATTCTTTGTGCGTTTTTCAATTTCATCTATTACCTTATCCGATGAAACATCCGACTTCTCATCAAGCAATATATACATGCTCACGCTGTCGCTTCCTGAGCTCATCAGGTTCATGGTCGAGCTGCCGCCTGCTGTAGCTCCTATTGTGTCTATGCCCTTTATATCAGATATTTTGTCCATGACCTTATCAGACAGCTCTGTAAGCTGCTTGAAGTCAAGCTTTTCGTCACCCTTTGCCTCTATGGTAAGTGAAATCTGATTTGACTCCATGTCCATATCCATAAATGTCATTCCCCTTGACATGCAAAGTGCGCCACTGCCGACTAAAAGCACTACTGCCGCAATAAATACCACCGGCTTAAATCTAAGACATGTGCCGAGCACATTTCCATACCAGTCCTTAAAACGGTCAAACCATGGATGCTTTATATCCTTCGTCTTTTTGAGCATGCCTGAAGCAATTGCCGGTACAAATGTGAGTGCCACTACAAGAGATGCCATAAGAGTAAACGCTACAGTAAGAGCCAGGTCTACAAAGAGCTGTCTCGTGATTCCATCAGTAAAAATGATTGGCGCGTACACACTTACCGTGGTGAGTGTAGAGGCAAAAATGGCTCCTGCCACCTGATTTGCACCCTCAACAGCCGCCTTCTTTACCGAATATCCCTCTCCCCTTAATCTGTAGATATTCTCGATTACTACGATTGAATTATCCACCAGCATTCCTATTCCAAGCACAAGTCCCGACATTGAAATGATATTTAAGGTGATATCCGTAAAATACATAAGCACCACTGCCACAATAACCGATAGTGGTATAGATGCTGCGATAACAAGCGTTGGCTTTATATCCTTTAAGAACAAAAGCAATACGAAAATGGCAAGTATTGCTCCCACTATCATATTTTCCATAACACTCTTTACTACCATGTCGATGTATACGCCCTGATTCATGAGCACTGTGGTGTGTAATCCGTCATTTTCCTTTTCCAGCGAATCAAGCTTGTCTAAAAGACGGTCTGTGACGTCTCCTGTAGAGTAGCCGGTCTGCTTCTCCATGGAGAGCATTATTCCGGGATTACCGTTGACTATCGCATATGTCTCATCAGAGTTGTCAGTCATCTCAACATCTGCCACATCACTGACATGAATAGGAGCTATTCCATCAAGCTTCATATCCATGAGCACAAGATTTGTTAAATCCTCAATTGATTTTACCTCATCTCCCACCTGTACTATATACTGCGTGCCATTTGAATCATTTACATAGCCTGCAGGCATATCAAAATTCTGAGCGACGAGCAGCTGCGAGAGTGAGTCAATTGTTAAAACTGCATTTAAGTTTGACTTGTCAAGCGCATCATCCTTACTCTTTTCAAGCTCCTTCTTTGAGCTGTCAAGAGATGCCGCTGCTGTTGCAAGCTGTGCCGACTGCTGTCCTATACTTATAGAGCTGATGGCTGCCTGGCTGTTTAGATTATCATAGGCATCTAAAAGTGCTGTCTCTCCTTGTGCTATCTGGTCAAGCCCGCTTTGGCACTGCTCTATACCTGTATTCACCTGAATGAGAGTCTGTGCTATCGCTGACGCTGCCGCAGGCAGATCATCTGCTGTGTTTACGGTGATTCCAAGCGCCGAGAGACCTGAAAACTGTGATGCAATCTGCTTATCAACCTGCTCAAGCTGCGCTTTGAGTGCTGTGCCCGCTTCACCTGGTGCATTTGCGCCCTCTTTGAGTGACGGAATTGTCTTTGTATATGTATCACTATTCATGAAGTCTGAAAGAGCTGACTGAATTGTTTCAAGCTGGCTCTTCTGCTCATTTAAGCTTGCAAGAGTACTCTCTAGCTGAGTCTTCTGCTCTGCAAGCTTTGCCTTTTGCTCCTTTAGCGTATCCACTCCCGCGCTCATCTGATCCGATGCAGATGCGATTGCGTTTTGTCCGCTCTCTATCTTTGCGCTTGCATCATCCATCTGACTTTTTGCATCGTCAAATTTCTTTGAAACGGCATTATTTATTTTCTCATTGAGCGCATCTATCTTGGCCTGATTCATCGTGACCTGTATCTGCTCGGTGAGCTCACCTGTCGCAGTCACTGATGCGACTCCCTCTGTACTCTCAATTGCAGGCTTAAGTGCGTTTTCCACAAAGTCGGTGATTTCCGACTTGCTTTTCCCATCCATATCCACAGCAGTCATCATGATTGGAAGCATGTCCGGATTTATCTTCATAATGGTCGGAGTACCCACTCCATCCTTCCAGCCAGCCTTGACCTGATCTATTTTCTGCTGCATCTCTATCACTACAGAATCCATATTGGCATTCTGCTCATACTCGCATGTCACCAGAGAATAGCTGTTATATGACATTGAGCTTACGTTTTTGATATTGGACGTAGTTGCCATAGCTGCTTCAAGCGGCGCGGTGACATCGCTCTCCACCTCCTGTGGACTTGCTCCCATATCTGTTGTCACTATAAGTGCATACTGAAAGCTCATATCCGGCAGCAGATCTGTCGTCATCCTGCCAAGTGATACAACACCGAGTACTATTACCAGCAGTACTCCTACAAGTACAGTAAAAGGCTTTTTTACACTATATCTTGATATCATCTGACCCCTCCTTCTTCTTTTCCTTGATAATGTCCCGCCTTAGTTTGATAGACATTGTGATTACTGCGATTTTCACAATAAATTTAATTCGCTGTTATACTTTTATTATACAATGTGGCGGATTGCAACTCAATTGGTTTATACTTTTTTAAGAGTTTTTAACAATAAAAAAGACACCCAATTATACGATTAATATAATTCGATGTCCTTAAATATCTTTTATTTATTTCAGCTTCAAATGCCCTCTTCCTCAATCTCATCCTCATCATCATTGATACCTGCAACAGCACTTGTAACGGCTCCGATTACAGCGACAAGCGCAAAGATGATAACTAAAAAAATAACTATAAAGAATGCTACTAAAAAACCTGTATCTGTCATATAATTTACCCCCATAGCTGTCTCACAGCTTCTTTAAAATATAGTTTTAGTTTAACACACTTGTCAGTAAATAACAATATCGTAAAGGGCTAAATTATTGACTAAATATTGACTAAAATATTGATTTATGAAATTACTCAGTCCTTGATCTGCATACCGTTTGCATCCATATGATAGCCTTCAGTCATGATCAGCTTTGATACCGGAACTATCTCATAGCCCATGTCCTGCAGCTTCGTGAGCATCTCATCGAGTGCCTGCGAGGTGTATTTGGCGCCTAGATGGCAGAGTATTATCGAGCCACAATCCAGGCTTTTGTGATTGCACACTGTATCTATAATGTTTTGCATACCATAGTTTTTCCAGTCGAGTGAATCCACATCCCACTGGATTGGATAATAGTCACAGCCATACACTGTGTCAATCAGTTCATTGTTGTACGAGCCGTATGGCGGTCTGAATACCTTCATATCCTTTCCGGTCAGCTCCTTGACCTTTTTGTGCACATCCATTATCTCTGTCTTCATCTCGCCTGCCGTGATTGTTGCCATATCATAGTGGTGCTCACTGTGATTTCCTGGCTCATGCCCTTTTTCAACCAGCGTCTTTACACATTCAGGGTTATCACTCACAAACCCTCCTGTCATAAAAAATGTAGCCTTTACGTTGTGCTTGTCAAGTGTCTCCATCATACTGTCAAAATCCTCTGCTCCCCAGGCACAGTCAAATGAAAGGGCTATCTTTTTTTCTGTTGTCTGAACCGAATATACAGGCAGCTTTCTGTCCCCGAACTGACTCACAGCACTGCTAAGTGTCTCCATCACCTCTATATTTTTCAGCTGTGATATGTCATACTCTCTGCCATATAAAGCGCCTGTAATAAGAAGCGCCGACAGCAGCACTCCAAAAAGGAATCTGTGTCGGCGTTTCTTTCGTTTTGTCCCATTATGTAGTTTTGTATTTTGCATGTATGCTCTGTATTCACTCATGCTATATACTATTCTTTATTATCACAAATTATGAATAATGAAATAACTCTATTTCAGTTCTTCTGCCCTTCCGATAAACTCAAGCACTACCTCAATCGACTGATGCGCAGCCTTCTCCGCAAAGGTCTGGTAGTCTGTCTCGCCGCCATCACCGTCTGATATTGAACGAAGAATGGCAAATGGCACATTGTTCACATAGCACACATGACCGATGCTGCCGCCCTCCATCTCTGCTGCGATTGCATCAAATGTATTCGAAATATAATCCTTCTGCTCCTTTGTGGCAATAAACTGATCTCCTGTTGCGATATTGCCCTTTTTGTAGTGGATATTCCTGTCAGCTAAGCATGAGCACATAAGCTCCACCATTTTTGTATCTGCCGGAAGCAGAATCATGTTGATGCCTGAGAGAAGTCCCTTCGGATCTCCGATTGGCGATGTATCCATATCGTGCTGCAGCACGTTTGTGGCTACTGCCACGTCAAGCACATTTAAGTCCTTTGTCAAAGTACCTGCCACTCCGATATTGACAATCATATCTACATCATATTTCAAAATCATGGCCTCTGCACATATTGCCGCAAATACCTTTCCTATTCCGCATTTTGCCGCAACTACATACTGATCACCGATTTTACCCTCAACAAACTCCACTCCGCTGTAAACCTCTGTCTGTGTGTCTGTCATCTGAGCCTTTAAGTCATCGACCTCCATCTGCATTGCACCAATTACACCTATTGTCATTTTATTTCTCCATTCCTGCTATCTTACTATTATATTTTTAGTCCTCGTTTACTGTGGATAAGTAAACTCCATATTTGTCTGGCTCTCAAGCACCTTAAGATATGCACGGCACTCCTTCTTTGCCTCGTCAAGTGACAGATTCTCGTAATGTCCGCACTCTATGGCTGATGCACCAAACACCGGTCCATCATACTCTAGTATCTGTTTTAAGACCTCTTTTGTGATTTCAAAAACCTTTCCCGGCTCAACATCCCTCACTACGAGGTAGAAGCCTGTCTGACAGCCCATCGGTCCAAAATATACCACATCATCTGCAATCTCAGAGTTTCTCACACATGTTGCAAACATATGCTCCACTGAGTGCATAGCTGAATTGGACATATAATTGCCTGCATTAGGTTTTCTTGTACGAAGGTCGTATGTAACGATTTCTCCGTCTTTTCTTGAAATATAAAATCCAGGTTTAAGAATATTATGATTGATTGTAAAGCTTTTAATTCTTTCCATAAAAATGTTTCTCCTTACTTATTTGCTGCCTCAAACTGCTTCAGATAATCCTCAAATACATTGAGTGCGTCATCCACAGGCTTTGGTGTGCTCATATCGACACCGGCACTCTTTAGCAGCTCGATTGGATTCTTCGAGCATCCACCGCACAGGAAATTTCCTATATACTTATCCACAGCAGGCTTTCCCTCCTCAAGTATCTTTTTTGAAAAAGCAACTGCTGCCGAATAGCCTGTCGAGTACTGATATACATAGTACGGTGTGTAAAAATGCGGTATGCGCATCCACTCATATGATATCTCATCATCCACGCGCATATCCGGTCCGTAGTACTGCACATTCAGCTCATGCCACAGTTCATTTAGCACATCCTTGGTAACCGGCTCGCCCTTTTGCATTTTCCGGTGAGCTATATGCTCAAACTCTGCAAACTGCGCCTGCCTGAAAAGTGTCGTCCTGAAGCCGTCCAGAAAATGTGTCATGAGATATTTTCTCTCATTTTCATCCTCACAATGCTCAAGCATATAGTGCATTAGAAGCGACTCATTGCAGGTGGATGCAACCTCTGCCACAAAAATCAGGTATCCCGCGTAGGTGATGCTCTGATGCTCATTTGAATAGTATGTATGCATCGCATGTCCCATCTCATGAGCCAGCGTAAACACACTGTCCAGATTGTCGGCATAGTTCAAAAGCACATACGGATGAGTGCCGTAAGCGCCCCATGAATACGCACCGCTTCTCTTGTTCTCATTCTCATATACATCTATCCAGCCACTCTCCATGCCAGCCTTAAGTGTGCTGACATACTCATCGCCCATAGGCTCAAGCGCCTTTGCCACAAGCTTTTTCGCCTCATCATAGGTGTATGTGGTCTGTACATTGTCCACGATCGGTGCAAACAAATCATACATATGCAGATGCTCCACACCTAAAAGCTTCTTCCTAAGTGCCATGTACCTGTGCAGAGCCGGCAGATGTGCATGAACCGTCTCAATCAGATTGTCATAGACACTCTCAGGAATATCGCCACCGGATAAATACATGGCCCTTGCACTGTCATATTTTCTTACCCTTGCATAAAAAGTGTCATTTTTCAGCTTGCTGATGTACATCATGGAAACAGTATTGCTCCACTTCTTGTACGAATCATACACTCCGCGGAACACCTGCTTGCGCAGACTTCTGTCCTTGCTGCTTAAAAAGTCTATGAAATTGCCGTGCGTGATACGTATTTTATTTCCCTCGACATCAGTGATATACGGGAATTTGATATCCGCATTGTTGAACATGCTGAATATATTCTCCGGCGCTGCAGCCATCTCACCGCACTGCGCCAGGATATTCTCCTCTGCAGCCGATAAGGTATGCTCTTTCTGACGCATTATCTCATCAATCGCACGCTTATAGTGCATAAGCTCATTGCTCTCACTGTAAAAGCTCTCAAGCCTTTTATCATCTATCTGCAAAATCTCCGGACTCGCAAATGCCAGCGCACCTGATGCCTGAACAGTCAGTGTCTCTGCCTTTGACACATATGCCTGATATTTCGACACGGCAGTGTCCTGATGCGAGCGCTCATTCGCATAGACCACTATACGCTCCAAATAATAAGACAACTCATCCTGCTTCTTAAAAAAATCAAGCAGCGTTGCTGCACTGTCGGCCAGATGTCCCTTAAATCCGGATAGCTTTTCTGCAAGCTGTGACGCTTTTTCGCACTCAGCCTCCCACAGCTCATCTGTCTCATACATATCCTCAAGCTTCCATTTGTACTCGTCTGAGATTTCATCTCTCTTTTGAAGCCTTTTCTCACTCATTTTGTGTTACCTTCTATCTTACTCTTTTTATTTAGAATCCCACACATCTGCTCTGCAAAATGCATATAGACGTGTGGGATATATGTGAATTATAACAATTAAGCTCTACTTTGTAATTAAAGTGCCCATACCACCTGAAACTGTCTTGCCCTCTTTGTTGAGCTTTGTGATAAGCACCGAACGGATGGCAGAGTCACCGATAAAGTCGATAGCCGCCTCAATCTTTGGAGCCATGGTACCCTCATCAAACTCGCCTGCTGCAAGGTACTTCTTTGCCTCATCAACAGTCATGGTATCAAGCGGCTTCTCATCCTCCTTGCCATAGTTCAGGCAGACCTTGTCAACGCTTGTAAGTATAACAAGTCTGTCAGCATCAAGAGTATCTGCAAGCTTTCCTGCTGCAAGATCCTTCTCGATAACAGCACTGGCGCCCTGAAGCTTATTATCCTGTGCTAAAACAGGAATTCCACCGCCACCGCATGCGATAACAACCTGATCCGCATCAACAAGAGCCTTAATAGCATCCTTTTCCACTATATCAACAGGCTTTGGAGCCGCCACAACTCTTCTGTAGCCTCCCTCGACCTGTGTCACATGGTTGCCCTTCTTCTCCTCTTCCTCAGCCTCAGCCTCTGTCATAACACGGCCAATGATCTTTGTCGGATGATAAAAAGCCTCATCATATGGGTCAACAACCACCTGTGTAAGTATTGTAGAAACGGTCTTGTAAATTCCTCTGCCAAGAAGCTCTGTACGGATAGCATTCTGTAAATCATATCCTATATAGCCCTGGCTCATTGCAGAGCAGACAGCTGTAGGTGTAGCTGTATACTCAGGATAAATCCTGCAAAACTCAGACATAGCGGTGTGAATCATGCCCACCTGCGGTCCGTTGCTGTGTGTGATAACAACCTCATAATCGTCCCTGATAAAATCTGCAACTGCCTTTGCTGTATGCTTTGTAGCCTCGTGCTGCTCCGGAAGAGTTGTTCCAAGAGCATCATGTCCGAGTGCGATAACTATTTTTTTCTTCTTCATGCCGACCTCCTATGCTGCATCCGCTCAATGTGTATTATATCTCATAATCATAAACCCATATGTATACTATGATAAATACACTTATGAACCATCAATTTTGAATAATTCTCATGCGGTGCAAAATCAAAATTATTTATATACATTATCTAATATTTTATGGAATTTGTCTAGTACTTTGAACTGATTTGAACAACATTAACCAACATTCTGTCACAATGCAGCGAACGTAAGCCGAGCGTAGCGATGGCGCACACGTACGCGCATATCTACCACAACGTAAGGGACGTAAGCCCCGGGCACCGGTGGCGCACACGTACTCTTGCAGGAGCGAATAGCGAAGTGGCTTAGATACTGTAGAAATTATGCCCATTAAACGCAGAAACACCCCTGCATGGACGCAGGGGTGAGGAGAAAACGCGCAGGAATTACTGCTGGATATCCTTTGCAGAGCTTAAGGTTACTTCAACCTTGCTCTCTTCGTACTGTCTGCCACTCTGACGGGCAACAGTAAGAGTAACCTTATCTCCGGCCTTGTAGCTCTTTAACGCTGACTGCAGCTCTGTCATAGAAGAAATCTTTGTGCTGTCAACAGCAGTGATGATATCTCCCTCCTGTAAGCCGGCATTTGCGGCACCTGAACCAGCTGAAACAGATGAAACATACACACCCTGTGGGAAGCCATAGGCTACCATCTCAGATGAAACATCGCCACCCTTGATACCAAGGTATGCCTGATTCTCATTGGTATATTTTCCATCCTGAATAAGGCTCTCAATAATAGGCTTTGCAACCGACATAGGAATTGCATATCCGATACCCTCAACCTCAGTTGAAGAATATTTTACAGAGTTTATACCGATGACCTCGCCATTTTCATTTAAGAGTGCTCCACCACTGTTTCCCGGGTTTATTGCTGCATCTGTCTGGATAAGCTTGTTATTGGTAACAGTCTCACCTGTCTGTGAATCCTGTGTAGTAACAGTTCTGTTAAGCGCACTTACTATACCTGTTGTGACAGACTGTCCGTATCCAAGTGCATTACCGATAGCAATTGCAGGACTTCCAACAGCTACACTTTCAGAATCTCCGATTGTAGCAATCTTGATATTTGAGTAAGTATCTTTTCCAAGATCTGCTTTCTTTACACGTACAACTGCTAGATCGTCATCCGGATCTGTTCCTCTGATTTCTGCCTTTACCACTGAATCATCATCAAACTGTACTGTGAGCTCCTCTGAATCTGCCACAACATGGTTGTTTGTAGCAATGTAGAGATAATCATCATCCTCACTCACAATGATACCTGAGCCGCAGCTCTGAGACTGCTGTGACTGCTTTCCGAAAAAGCTGTTGTAGGTGACTGTTCCTGTATTTGTGATAGCAACGATGCTAGGCATAACCTCATCGACAACAGATGATACATCTGTCAGATCCTTTGCATCCCCTGAGGATGTCTGCTTAGTCCCACCGGATGTTGTAGTGGTAAGCTTTGCACTTGCAGTAGAAGAATTTGAAATAGCTCTCGTGCCAATATAGCTTACTCCTGTGAAAACGCCGCCTCCGACGAGCCCGAAGATAAGAGCTGCCGCTACTGTCTTTGCTGCAAATGGTCCAAACGCACCAGGTTTTCTAGGTGCTCTCTGCTTCTTAGGCTTTGCAGCCTGCTGGTATGCCTGACCATTCATATTCATCCGGCTATATGAGTTGTCTGTCGAACCGGCTGATGCGCCACCATATGCATTATTATTTGTGCCTGAATTATATGCCTGATTAGAATAAGGCTGGTTTGCATATGACTGATTTGCATTTGGCTGTCCTGCTGCAGAAGCCTGCGAATATGGATTGTAGCTCTGTGAATAGCTTTCAGCTGATGCATTATTAGTCTGTGCAGCCCTCTGTGACTCATCCGGATTGTAAGGATTACCCGACATTGTGAAATTTACACCTGCATCAGATGCGTTACCTGTTGTATTAGCATTGTTGACGTTGCTGGTATAATCTCTGTTGTTTGTACCATTAGTATTATTTGTATCATTCATATTTCCATAATTGTTATCCATAGTAATTTCTCCTTTCGTTTACAATTAGAAGTATACTGTCAATCTGTGTTTAATTTGTGACGGGATTATTTATTTTTTCATAAATCAGTTAACTATTTATAGCCTATGTTCCCCATTGCAGACCACTATGCGATTATAAAAATAAAAATAACTGCTCATCGGCAGATGCACCTCTTAGTCTGCGATAAATAGAAATTGCAGAATATCAATACATCCCTGCCAATGAACAGTTACCATAAATCATATATTAAATTTCAATTCCGTTCTTCTCAAGAAGAGCTCTCGCTGTTTCAACCGAATCTGTACCTGTCGCATTCTTTACAGGTGCAAACTCCTTCTCTCTGTCTACCTCAAATGGCAGGCTATTGTCCATCATGTATACCATATCGAGGATGAGTGTCTCGAACTTGTATGCATTCGGAGTCTCAGGCTTATGCTCTGTACCATTCTCATCAATGTAAGGCACCTTCTTCTCTACCACATGAAGTGGAAGGCTCTTCTCTGCGATAGCCATGAGCTTGTCCACGCGGAATAAATAGTTTAAGATAACACCAAAGCCATACTGCAATGAACCATTCTCGTTCTTTGCCTCTGCCATCTCAGGTGTAAGCTCGTAATACTCAACAATCGAAGGCTTGCCATTCTCAAGACACATAGCACCAACTCTTTCATATGGATCACATTTTCTGACCACCTTAGAGCCGCTGACACAGCCGGACTCGATTGTAGCACCTACAAATACAGGATCTGCAATCTGCTGAAGTACATTGTCAACAGCAAATACATTGAGCCACTCAACACCCTTGTCCTTCAAATCCTTGTCAAGACCGGCATTGATGAGTGGCTTGAACCATCCACCGTTTCCGTTTGGTGACATAGCAAGTGAATCCTCAGATTTCATGAGCAGATTTCCATCAAAATCAACTGCCGGAACCATCTCCTGCACGAAAAACTTCACATAGTCCTTGTTGTATCCAAAATAGTCGTGCTCTTCAAAGAACTCTCTTGTCATGCTATCATTTATCTCGCTTGTCATAACATATAGAGGCACCCATGTACCGGTCTGATTTGTAACCTTCATGAGGTTTGCGACAAGCTGCTCAAAGATGTAGAGTTCCTTTGTCTTTCCGATATTGAACATGCCCTTAGCCTTGTCAAAACCAAGACGTGTACCCTGTCCACCGGCAAGAAGAATTGCACCGACCTTGCCATTCTTGACAGCATCAAGACCTGTTGCAAGGTATTTGTCCTTATTTGCCTCTATCTCTGAAAGCTCCATAGCAGCAAGCGGTGAAAATGTACCTCTCTGCTGCTCCTTATTGTGAATCATATCAAGGTATGACCAGTCCATGTGCTCAAGCTGGCTCTCAAGCTTAACCGGAGCTTCCTCTGTTAAGAATTTCTTTAAGTATTTCTGGTTTGTTGCCGTGATTTTTTCTTTGATTTCCGGTTTCATAATAAATAATCTCCCAATAGCTAACTTTAATTATTTAATCATCCGAATCATCTGATGATGATTTTGTTGTCGAATCATTTTCAGATTCTGACTGACTCTTCTTTAGTGCATCCTGAGCATCTTTATTTTTTTGTTTAGCCCCTTCAGTTCCCGTTGCACCAGCAGTATTATTATACTTAGTTGTATCATATATTTCAGTCTTTGAATCAACTCCAGTCTTTTTCTGTACAGCATCACTTATAGCCTGCACAGTATTTGATACCATATAAGACTCATCCTCAAAAAGATACTTATGGAGCTGTACAACATCTGTAGCTAAATCAATCGGAATAACAGTATCTCCTATATTAGACAACTTCATAGTAGTAACATTATACGGAAATCCTGTTGTAGATGAAATCTGATACTTGGTAACATTTTTCGCTAATGACAAAATTTCTTTCACCGTAAAATTAGTACTGATATCGTCCATCATTGACGAACACATGGATGTAAGTGTTGCTATATCTTCACCCTTACACTTTTCGAGTATCGCCTGCAATACAATTCTTTGTCTTGACGCCCTTAAGAAATCATCTCCTGATGTATATCGAATTCTGGAGTATGACACTGCTTGTACACCATTTAAATGTACTCTTCCTTCACCCTTCAATGCATCACAAGGATATCCTATTGAATTAGCCGTTTCAGTTATATATCCGTTAACCCAATGAACTTCTTCCTTAGTAAGATCTAGATCCAAACCGCCTAATGCATCAATAACATCCACAAGCGCCTTCCAATCAACACAGACATACTTAGTAATATTCATATCCAGATTGGAATTTATCATTCTGACAGCATTCTCTGCTCCACCAATTTCAAAAGCATTATTAGCCTTATAATACTTGCCCTTTCCAACAGACAAATAGGTATCTCTGTATAAAGAAGCAAGCTTTACTTCATTTGTATCATAGTTTAAGCTGGCAATCATTATACAGTCTGAATTACCACTTTCATATTTACCACTCGAACGATTATCGAGTCCGAATAAAGCAACATTTAAGTAACCATGCATAGTCTGCACGCTTTCTTCATCAATATCGTCATTAATGCCGGCTTCGCTGGCTGAGAGATCATTCTTGAAATCAATTTTACCTATTGTACTATTATATAATCCTAAAACAGCCAATACTATAATTAAAACTAATATTTCAAATACAAATAATACTATTTTTTTACGACCTCTTTTTTTCTTTCTCTTCTTTGCCATGTTATTTTTCCTTTTTTCTATGAATGTAAAGCCACGCGTCTGCGTAGTCCTGACGCTCCTTCTCTGACATATTGGTATACTTTCCAAACTCCAGATTCGTCAGTCGCATCTGCGGTCTGCCACACTTGAAGCATTCAACCTCTTTCCTTCTTGAAACCATCCGTATCCAGCCACAATCCGGGCAAATGTATATTTTCATCATAGTCCTTATTCAAACTGTCCGAGAACCTCAGCTGACAAAGCATCAAGCTTAGCCTGTGAATCTTCAAGAGACACTCCTTTAACTCCGAAATAGAATTTAATCTTAGGCTCTGTACCAGAAGGGCGTACACAGCACCAAGCGTTATCGTTAAGTTCGTAGTAAAGTACATTAGAAGAAGGAAGACCTGTCGGCTCAACCTTTCCTGTTGTCATATCTTTTCTTGTGTCATTCTTGTAATCACGGATAGCAAGCACCTGATAATCACCAAATTTCTTTGGCTCAGCGGCACGTGCCTTTGTCATAATCTCATTTATCTGTGCAGCACCATCAATGCCCTTTAAGGTCATTGTGGAAATGCCCTCTCTGTAGTAGCCATACTTCTCGTACATGTCAATCATGCCATCCCAGAGAGTCTTGCCCTGTGACTTGTAGAAGGCAGCTACCTCACACAGCATACAAACTGCTGCAGGAGCATCCTTGTCCCTTGCATATGTACCAGGTAAGCAACCGTAGCTCTCCTCCATGCCGAATACATAGTTGTTGCAGCCGGTCTTTTCAAATTTGAGCATCTGCTCACCGATATACTTAAAGCCTGTTAAAACCTCGATATGCTTTACACCATATGCTGCCGCAATTGCCTTACCCATATCGGTTGAAACAATTGACTCAACAAATGCAGGATTCTCAGGCAAAGTACCATTGGCACTCTTCTGGCTTAAAATGTACTCACCGATAAGCATAGCTGACATATTTCCTGTAAATGTCACATACTCACCTGTCTTTGTATCCTTGCAGTATACACCGAGTCTGTCGGCATCAGGGTCAGTTGCTAAAACGATATCAGCATCCTTTTCCTTTGCCAGCTCAAGTGCAAGCTTCCATGCATCAGGATTCTCAGGATTCGGATAAGGACATGTAGGGAAATTGCCGTCAGGCACTGCCTGGCTTGGCTCAATGTATACATTCTCAAAGCCCATATCCTTAAGTACTCTCTGTACAGGGCGAAGACCTGTGCCGTGAAGTGGTGTGTAAACAATCTTGATATCCTTTGCCATAGCCTTGATAATCTCAGGATGGATAGAAAGCTTGCGGAGCTCTCCGAAATATCCCTCCTCAACCTCATCAGAGATGACATTGTAAAGACCAGCCTCAATAGCAGCAGCTTTGTCCATAGTCTTTACCTGATCAAATGATGTAACCTTTGCCACCTCAGCCATGATGCTTGTATCATGAGGTGGAGTAACCTGTGCACCATCCTCCCAGTATACCTTGTATCCATTGTACTCACGAGGATTGTGGCTTGCTGTGATAACAACACCGGCTATTGTACCGAGTGTTCTTACTGCGTATGACAGCTCCGGAACAGGTGCGAGCTGTGGGAATACATATGTCTTGATTCCGTTAGCTGCAAGACAGAGTGCTGTGGCATCTGTGAACTCATCATGCATATTACGTGAGTCATGTGCTATTGCAACACCTCTCTTTACTGCGTCCTCTCCCTGTGAAAGTATGTAATTCGCCAGTCCCTGTGTAGCCTGACGGACTGTGTATATATTCATCCTGTTGGTGCCGGCTCCTATTACACCACGAAGACCTGCTGTACCAAACTCAAGTGTGCGATAGAATCTATCCTCTATCTCCTTATCATCACCTGCGATGGCCTTAAGCTCTGCCTTTGTGGCCTCATCAAAATATGGGTCTGTACACCATTTCTCGTACTCCGCTCTAAATTCCATTTATATTAACCTCCTGTGTCAGCTAGTAAATAAGCCTATTAATGTTAACTATACCGATTTTACCACATTAACGTGAATTTGAAAAGTTTTTGTTCCTTAATATTTTCTTACTCTTATTGATTTTTAAATACAAAGAGCTTGCTAATTATGTAATTAAGTACCACAACCACCACCTGAGCTGATAGCTTCACCCACATGCTCGGGTATGAAAGCATAGTTATAAAAACGAAAATAATAGTTTCCTCAACAATCAGTGTGAAAAATCTGCCACTGAAAAATGCAAACATCTGCACAAGTGCTGCTGTTTTTGTAGGTGTTGATACACGAAATACCCACTTTTTGTTGGTAATATACGAAAAAAGCACTGCAAATACCCAAGCAAAAGCATTTGCTATCAATTCATTTATTCCAAGTGCAACATTGAATACTGCATAAGCACCTATGCTTATGATAAATGTCATATTACCAAATACGGTATAGAGAACCAGTTCCTTTAAATCTTCTTTTCTCTTTTTCATATCATATCCGTTTCATCTTCTAAAATCTAAGTTAATCTGCGATTTTACTATAATAGTGTTATGAATGAAATAAGTCAATGCTTATTTTTGTATCTTAGGTTCCCAATAAATGGACGCCTCATAATATAACCGGCATATTCCACCTTTCATATCCTCACGAACAGAGCTTACCATTTCTTTTGTTTTTTTCACACATTTATTCCATTTCACAATATCCTTGGTACTTTTCCCAGAGCTGACATCATACTTATGAATAATATACTTTCCAAGATACTCTGTCATTTTTTCCATTCCATTAATGTTTAAATGCTCTGCATCACTATAGTCTGATGGTACATCTATGCCCAATTCCTGTGATTTATCGTTTAAATTCAAAATATCATATCCATATTCGGAAATAATTGATCCAATTTTATCTATAGCTTCAGGATTTTCAAACTTACGCTGATGTGGAAATCTCACAAACAATACATTTTCTATATTTTGAGCCTGAAGATAAACCAAAATTTCTCTCAATGCTTCTTCACAGCCACTGTCAAAGTTAATATTCTGCAATTCCCCAACCTGCATACCTTTATCACTTCTTGACACCGTACAAAATCCCTTTAAATAGCTTTGTTTATTAATGGTCATAATGCTTCTTTCCAGCGTATTTTTAACAAGACTGATTGGTTGTTTCCAATTAACATGAGAAAAAGCCATATTAAAATAAAACTGCCCCTGTCCCTTCCCTTGAAGCAGAGAATCAACCGAATCCTTACGTCCATAAATATACGGAACATTATCTATCCATCGATGAAGCTGCACCGGATTTTCAAAGTCACTGCTTCCATGCAAATATCCATTCAGTGAAATCACAATCAATTTCGGATTTTGTCTCTCCAAACCTTTTTTTATCATATCTTTATATAAATTTGCCGGAGCTGCTCCCATTGACAAATCATATGACGTATATCCATATTTTTCCCAGGCAATTGCAGGAGAATAGTCAGAATACACTTCACTTGATCCTATCATCAGCACATCCAATGAATCCTTCGGCTCCATAAAAAATCCCTGAACATTCATCTGTGAAGGGCTGTCATTTACAGAAAAAACTCTACTTATCATCTCATATAAAACAATAAGTATAATCCAAAAAAGAATTATACTTATTATATTTCTTTTTCTTAACATATTATATCTTCCTTATATCCATCCACACTTATATATAGTATACCTTATTTAATGATATAATATTTTAAGAAATCCTTATTTAATTATTAAAGTATTTTGCATTCTTTATCTTCTTTATCATTAAGCACTGTCCTTACAATATATAACGGTCTTTCCTTAACCTGCATAAAAATATTGCCAACATAAGTTCCAACTATACCTATACACATCATAAGCAGTCCACTCATTAAACAAATAGTTGCAATGATACTTGACCAGCCGCTTGTCACAGCACTTGTAGTAAAATAATGAATAATTAATCCAATAATAACCAATGCCGAGCACATAGACACAACAAATCCCAATCCGACTGTAAGTTTTATTAACTTGTCCGATTGTGATGTAAGAATCGATGTAGCCATCTTCATTCGCTTCTTAAAATTATATGAAGATTTTCCCTCATACCTTTCTTCATGATGAACATCTAATGTGCCAATTCTAAAGCCCATCCATTTTACATAAATAACAAAAGCTCTGTGAAGCTCCCTCATCTTACAATAATTATCTACCACTATTCGCTTACTGATGCTAAAATTACATAAAGCCGGGTCATAGTTGCCATCGGAGGCCCATGAATATATCTTGTAGAAAGCCTTTGAAACCAATACTTTCATAAAAGAATCTTTTCGTTCTGCACGTCGTGCAAATACTGCATCTAATTGATCATCTATTGCTTTTTTATAAAGATTTGGAATTTCCTCTGGTCTGTCCTGTAAATCACAATCCATCACAACAACCCAATCACCTTTACTATAATCCAATCCTGCAGTTATCGCCTGAATCTGTCCGAAATTACGTGACAATTCTATTCCAACAACATGCTTATCTTTTTTGCATAGCTGCTGTATTACCTCCCACGAATTCTGTGGACAATTATCATTTACAAGAATAATTTCATATTCTTTATCCATCGCAACAAGTGTATCTGTTAATCTGCGATGTAATTCTTCCAATGCTGCCCTGCAACCATAAATTGGTATTACTACTGATATATCCATATATTATCCTCTCTAATTACTTATTTATCCGAATACTGAGTATATTATTATTCCGCCTACTATAAAAAACAATGCTATAATTTTCTTTTTATTAAGTCTCTCATGAAAAATCTTCACTCCAAATATCGTAACATAAATATAACTTGTTGCCTCTAATATCGGTCCCATTGATAATGGTATTCCACGATAAGCAATTATAGAAAGAAATGTAGTTCCAACAAACATTGCATACGCAAATATTACCATTGGATTCAAATACTCTTTTAAATGATTCTCATAATGTTTCATTGCCGCTTTTTTTAGTAAAACCTGTGAAATCGCGCTGACAAGCACTCCTATCAGAAGCACACAGGAATAGATTAATACCGTTTTATTCATTTACTTCTCCTTCATCAGCCCTGGCATAAATTACAACACCAACAATCACTAATGCTGCACCAATCACTTTTCCAACAGTAATTGACTCATGAAAAAAAACAGCTCCCCATATTATTCCCCAGACAACAGTTACAGCTTTATTGGCAAATGCCGTAGTTAACGGAAGTCGTTTGATAATCTGCTGCCAACCTATCGCATAAAATCCCAGGAGAAAAATAATAATAGCATAAAATAAACAGAATTTAAAGCTAAGAAAATCCTGCTGTGAAGCCATTTTACTACATATGCCACTCATAGAATAAATCATCAGCATCAAATGCAATGCAAAAAGTACCTTTAGTTTCGACTTATCCATCATTATTCCTCCATGTCATCCGGTAAATATGGATATAGCGATTTCAAATCTTTTGCACTCATCAGGCAATAACCATATCTTGTGGAGCTATCTATAACTTCGTGTCCATCTACCGGCTTAATATCCATATCAACTATATATTCAGGATGTTCTTTTTTGAGTTTTTCTAATATATCAACATCTTTCTGATCAAATACAAATCTAACCCCCGCTGCCGCATGATCTCCCAACTCCAAGTCCGGTTCTTCTCCTAATGATATATCAATAACCGCCTTCACAAAATCAATTCCTGTTGAAAGCTGCACCAGGTTGCTTCCGATAAAATCGCCACCCATTCTGCCACCGATTTCAATTAAAGCAATTGTGCCGTCCTTAGCAATCTTTAACTCTGTATGCGATGCTCCATATGTGATTTCCAGACTATCCAAAGCATGAAAGACAACTTTTTTTACCTGTTCCAGTTGTTCCTGTGATATTGGTGCCGGTTCCATATGTCCGGTTTCTATAAAATGTGGTGCCCCTGTGGTAAATTTATGTGTCATTGCTAAAAAGTGATGCTTTCCTTTCCATGAAACACACTCAATACTATATTCCTGGCCTGTAGCAAACTCCTCCACCAATGCCTCTTTCTCAAATCCCTGAGCTTTAGCATCCTCGATTGCCTCTACAAGTCCAGATGAATCCTGTAGCTTTGTTATTCCGCGGCTTCCAGAACGGTCTATAGGTTTAACAATAATGGGATAGTTCAGTTCTATTCCTTCTAAATCATCTATTGATGACACCAGAATACTTTTAGGAGAAGGATTTCCATTTTTTTCAAAAGCAACTCTCATCAAATGCTTATTTGTAGATTTTTCAGTACATGCAATGGAATTAGCTGTAAGTCCCATATTATTTGCCACATAATTCACTGTAATTACTGCCAGATCTGATGCTATCGTACATATTCCGTCAATGCCAATCTCTCTGCATCTTTTTAAGATTTCATCTTTCTCTACAATACTGATAGGATAAAAATAATCTGCACTCTTTTCTCCCACATCGCCTGCTGCCCAAGCGAATACATGCGTCTCGATTCCCATAGATTTTGCTTTTTCTATTAATGGTTCCTGTAAATATGAAGCCCCAATTATTGCTAATTTCTTCATCTTTTTATTTCCTCCAAAGCTCGGCAAAACGATTAAGTTCCTGCTCATTCTTGTAATCCTGCAGATATCTTATATATGAAAACTCCGGTTTATACCCTAAATCTTTTTTTGCATTCTCAATATCCATCACAAAACTTGTAAAACTGCTTTTTTCGGGTTTCTCAACAATATTTGACCTATGCTCTTTAGGTGAAAACACATCTACTATCCCTTCAATCTGCTCACGTAATGTAGTTCTTATTCCTGTTCCTGCATTGTAAGTTCCACCATCAACCTGTGCAAACAGAGCTTTATACATCATCTGACACAAATCTTTTATATAGAGGATATCCTTAAATGCATCCGGATTTCCCCACATCTCAATAGTATCACCTGCTGTGGCTTTATCAATCATATATCTATAACCAATCGGTTTTTTGACACAATCTACATAATAATACTTTTCCGGATGATACAAATACACATTAGGAAGTCTGAACACGAAATTTTTCAGACCATATTCCTGCTTGTAATACTCCATTGTATCTACAATCATACTTTTTGTAATAGCATAAAATGCATGATCACCGGTAAACAACAGTTTTCTTGGATACTCAGGATGAAGAACATCTTCTTTTCCCCAATATCCTGCCTGCTCTGCCCATGTCTGAGTATATAAAGCCCTGTCTGCATTATTCTTTCGGGCATATTCCAAAATGCGAAGTGCACCATTTATGTTGGTCTCCACATATTTAAATGGATCATATTCCTTCATATAAGCAGGCAAAAGTCCCGCTAGATTAACAACAGCATACAAATCTTCTGTTGGCAGCCTCTCAAAATCTGATGCATTACATAAATCCACATTTATATATTCAATCCCTGCTTTCTTGTAATAATCTGTATGTTTTCTTCCTACAGCAATAACTTCATATTGCTTTTTATCTATCATATTATTACAGTAATCGGTAAAATACGCTCCAATATTTCCTGTTGAACCAAATATAACTATTTTCTTCATAATAATACCTATTTTACTTATAAAATTCCTTTACCTTACTTATAATGTACTGTACTTCTTCATCCTTAAGACCGTAATACATAGGAAGTCTCATAAGTCTTTCACTCTCTCTTGTCGTATATTTGTCTTCACCATTAAACCTACCAAATTTTTTTCCTGCCGGAGCTGAATGTAATGGGATATAGTGAAATACAGCCTGAATTCCATTTTCCTTCAAGAAACTAATCAGAGCTGTTCTCTCTTGCAGATCCTTTGCTTTAATATAGAACATATGAGCATTATGGGTACAGCCTTCCGGTATATATGGAAGCTCAATCTTCCCTGATTTCTCCAACTCGCCAAATCCGTCATAATATGTATTCCATATATTAAGTCTGTAATTATTAATCATATCTGCCTGCAGAAGCTGTGCATACAAATATGCCGCATTCATGTCACTAGGTAAATATGATGAACCATAATTTACCCATGTATACTTATCTATCTGACCTCTAAAGAATTTACTTCGGTTTGTACCCTTTTCTCTAATGATTTCAGCTTCTTCTGCCTTATCCTTATCCTTTATTAAGATGGCTCCACCTTCACCCATAGAATAATTTTTTGTCTCATGAAAACTATAACAGCCATAATCGCCTATAGTACCTAAAGCCTTTCCATGATAAGTACTCATTATTCCCTGAGCTGCGTCCTCAATTACTATAAGATTATGACGCTTTGCAATTTCCATAATCTTGTCCATATCACAAGACACACCGGCATAATGAACCGGTACGATAGCTTTTGTCTTTTCTGTAATAGCATCCTCTATAAGATTAGCATCTATGTTCATAGTTTTCGGATCAATATCCACAAAAACTACTGTTGCACCTCTTAATACGAACGCATCCGCTGTGGAAACAAATGTGTATGATGGCATAATTACCTCATCGCCTTCTTTAATATCGCATAAAAGGGCAGCCATCTCAGTTGCATGTGTACATGATGTTGTGAGAAGTGCTTTAGCTGTTTTCGTCTTTTCCTCAAGCCATGCGTTACACTTTTTAGTAAACTCTCCATCTCCACAAATTTTTTTATTTTCAACTGCTTTTTTGATATAATCCATTTCCGTTCCGATAAACGGTGGTACGTTAAAATTAATCATAGTATTCTCTCCTAAAAAATAATATAAACTATACAATCATCCTGCCTAAAACATAAAAAACAGGAATAACAACAACCAATGTTCTTAACCAATATATCCATCTTTCCGTTTTTATTGATGGTATATTTAAAAACCCTAATTTAGCTCTGGGATTATTTAACACCAGGATAAATATACTTAAAATCACCACTACCGTGGCAAATATCTGCAATAATATCGTCAACATATCATTTGAAATCCAACATGAAATATCCATTCCTAAACTAAAGTTTTCTTCAACACCACTTGTTCCAAATACAAACTTAAAAACATTTTTGTTTACAACACTTGAAACAAATAAATAAAGACCACTTTGTATTATTAAAATTAGAAACAGCGAAATAGAAATAATTGTTTCCATAATTACATTAATTCGATATTTTTCTTTATCAATAACCATCAATATTGCAATAAATGGGCATACCATAACAACACGATAATACTGAAATGTTGAAAATAGTAACATAGCAAGACACGTTGCAACAATATAATATATCAAATATCTATATTTTTCATCATCATTTTGAGGTGAAGTTAAATATGCCAAAATATATATTATCAATAACATTCCAATAAATAAAGAAATAGAATTATTGTACACCACCGGAAAAGCACCACCGACCATTTCTTTTAAAAGAACAGAAATCGGACTACCTTGTGAAGCTGATTCACTAACCATTGGACAAGCCCTTGTAACAAGCCAATATATTCCTGTTGGAATAATACCCAATACGATTTTATATATAATCCTTAAAACTCTTTTTTCAAGCAATAATATAATTGCAACATATGGAATAAAGAAAAAATATTTTACAGAAATAGCCATACCAGCCAAAAAATAAAACCATTTATTCCTTCCATCCATTAAACAATACATAGCTGCTGTTGCAAATGCACATATAACTATATCATTTTGTCCTCCATAATAAACACCTATATATATAAATAGCGATGAAGCTAATAAAAACATTGCCCATTTAGCACTATTTACATCACCAGTTATTTTTTTCACAATCTTATTCACAAAAAACATTGTAATACATAAACATAAAACAAGAAATAACTTTCCCCATATATACACAAGCGGGTTATGCAGTACTTCAACTCCAAATATTGTTTTAATTATCCCTATAGGAATATTCCATATTGCCCAAATTATTAAACTATATAATGTTCCTGAAACATAATTATTCGGAGCCATATTGGGATTTTCGATAGAATACCTATAAAAATCTAATGGCTTTCCTTTTACTGTAACATCAAACATGTTTAGTGTCCATTTAATCAAATTTTCAGTATCGCCATGTATAAAGAAACACAAAATAATAAAAGAAATAATGCCAACCATTATCCATTCTATTATCAAAGGTTTATCATTATTATATATTTTTTTAATCCCGTTAATTGCTTTTTTTATCATTATTAAATTCCTCATAGGTTTCTTATATTTATAAGCATTGCAATCTCATTTTTCAATTATGCAATGCTTATAATTTAATCAACTTCAAAGATAATATACCATGTCATTAATTCAATGTTATCTATTTACGATAACTCCGTGTGTCATAGAATTTACAACCCCATCCGATGTTCTTGCTTCAACATATATCCAATATGTTCCATTTTTTGGATACCAGTTTGTCCAATTGCTTTTATTCCAATCAGAAACAAGTGACCAATGATTATTTACCACATCATACTGAAGCCATCTAAACTGCACATCGGAATCATTAGATGAATATGTAACACCAACCTGATATAAAGATGATTTATCAATCATCGCAATACCATTTAAATCAATATAATTCTTGCTAAAGTCTGTTGAAACTGCAAAACAAATGGTTTGCTCATCAAATCCACCATCACCATTTGCTGCTTCAACATGAAGCCAATAATTACCCGGCTGAGGTTTCCATGTTGCCCAGTTTCCACCATTCCAATCTGCTATTCGGCTCCACTTCTTTGTATCCAGATTATATGCCTGCCATTTAAATTTCACATTTTCATCATCCGATGAATATGCAGTTCCAACATCAATACCTGTTTTCTTTACAGACCATGTCATACCATTTAGTGTCATTGGTGTTTTTGACTTGTCTGTACCAACATTAAAACAATAAGTATATTGATCTTGTGCACCACCTTGTGTTATTGCTTCTACATGCACCCAATAATTTCCAGGTGTTGGTCTCCATGTAATCCAATTACCACTGTATCTATCAGCCAGAGTGGTCCACTTTTTAGTATCAAGATTATAAACTTGCCACTTAAATAAAACATCACCACCACTGTGATTATATCCAACACCCAAATCTATTGAATGTGGATTAATCTTCCATGTTGCTCCATTTATTTTAACATAGCTTTTTGTATAATCAATATCTGACGAAAATGCCGAATCATAGCTTGCCACCGCACCATTAGGTGCAGTAATTTCCACATGAATATAATAGCTTTTTGCTTCCGGTTTCCAGGTAACAGTAGAATCTGTGGAATCAGAAGCTAAGGTTACCCAGATTTTTTTATCCAAATCATAAGCTTGAACCTTATATTTTGGTTCACCAATATTGGAATCAGCATTAACTGTAATCCTGTCATAATCATTTTCTTGTGAGAAATCTACAGATTTTATACCAAAATAGGTTTTTGATAATCCATAATACTGTGCAATACCCAATGCATCAGCATGCCCCATCTTTTGCAAATTATCCTCATTTCCCATAAATGATGCATCTGACTTATTGGTAACAAATGCATGCTCAATAATTATTCCTGGAAAACCATTAAGTTTAGATCTTCTTATAACCCCATAATAATCCGCTAATGATCCATCCGGATATAGTGTGTTATCTTCAGAATTTCTAATTAATATTCCATGATTATTTAATCCTAACGATGTGAGATTATCCAATATTTTTTGTGACAACCCTGCCCCTTGCGAGCCAATATTACCATTATAATTTGCATTTGGATAAAATATTTTTGCTCCACTTGCTCCACTATTTCTTGATGAATCACAATGGAAACTGACGTAAGCATCTGCACCAACACTTTTTGCATACTCTACCCTTTTAGCGTTATCATCTGTAGACGTTGTTCCGGGATACGGACATGTAGACGTTGTTCGCGTCATATATACCTGAACTCCATAATATGATTCCAATTCCTGTTTACAATACTTTGCTATCTTTAGATTAATATCCTTTTCTGAAATACCATTTGCTGCTGCTCCTGTATGAGTATCATCATGTCCGGGATCTAATACAACAACATACTTTCCATTTGATGACCTTGCAAGATTTGAATAATTTTCAAGATCTGAATAATTTTCAACCTGTATTTCATTTTCATCAAGATAAGCATCCGGCTTATCCTTATCAAATCCCATTTTTTTCATGTCAAACTTTGTAGCGATTTCATTATTATAAATTGACAAATCAATCAATTCATAATCATCTAAACCTGAAGAAACCTCAAATAATAATCCTGATGACGAAATCTTGCATGAATTAATAGAAATATTCTCACCTGTTTTAGTATTTTTGACATTTAATTCAGCTTTTTCCGGAGTATCTCCTGTATATCCAACTACAATTGCCTGGTTATTTTCATCTAGCATATTAGAATCATCAAGTATCACATGAGTTATTCCGAAATCTGACTGTGCAGTTTCTGCAGTTCTTTCTGATTCTGTATTTTCAATTTGTTTCACCTGGTCAACAGCTTCTGCTGTTTCAGATGCTGATACTGTATTGAAACTAAATGATGTTACTATCATAGTCGCAGCCAGCACTATAGTTGCTGTTTTTTTAAATTGCATTTTATTTTGCCTACTTTTTTAATAACTGAACAACTTTATCATTAACATGTAAAAGTAAATACGAAAATACAGCTATTACAACTATACAACAGGCAAATAACAAATAATTTTGCCCCATAGTTATATTATCTAAATTGAATTTTTCCACCATTCTGTAAATAATAAAATGATGAACTATAAAACATGGGTAACTGTATTTACATATTACCTTGCATATCTTTTGAATTATATCAAACTGAAGTAACTCAGAAACATATGCCAGACAGACAAATGAAGCTATCCCTACGTATGTACACTGCACAACAGAAATAAAATCCGGTTTGACTAATGTATTAATAACAACAATAACAAGGGAAATCAAAGCCATTTTCAAATTTGGCTTTTTTATAAACTTTATAAAATACATTCCAAAAAGGAATTCCGGAAGCTTTACAAACAGGGAAACATCTTTAGCACCTAATACAATTGACAGAATATATAAGACTGCTGTAATAATCGCCAACAATAACGGATATTCATTAACGCCCTTTCTCAATATCGGGAAAATAATATATATAATAATTATATACCCCAAAAACCACTCTCCCACCAGAAAAAAGGTCTGAACTCCCCAATTTGCTATATATCCATCAATTCCTAAAATAGAAAAAATATATCTCCATTTTCCAATGCTTGTATCTATACTTCCAATCCTATAGAAATTAAATAGCATAGCAAAAATATATGCTATCCAAAACATAGGATATATGTTAATAAAGCGTTTTTTCCAAAATTTTAAAACATCCAGCTCATTTTCATATACATACATCAAAGCTGCTCCGGATATTATTAAAAAAAGCGATACTCCCCAGCTTCCAATATAAACATTTCCAACAGTCATCGTCAAAATAGCCTTTTGTGGCATTGGGATAGATGTATTATATATAAATAACGCATTATAATGCGTAAATATAATACTAATAGTTGCAACTGCACGTACAAAGTCCAGATAGAAAATTCTCTCTCTCTTCACAGTTTTTCCTTACACTCCATTCTTTCTTTTAATTCTTTATATTCATCCGCAAGCTTTTGATATTTATTATATAATTCTATCATTTCATTAGAGCATTTCTGCCAATTCAATAAATTATATTGCGCTTCAGATTTATATTTTTCAATAACTCCTGTTCTATCGCGATATTGATTTGACAACACTGACAATAAACCTGACATTTCATCAATTACATCAGAAAATGACAAAAAGGCTTCATTGTATCCACCTTGATTATTTTTTGTCAGACTATCTGCTATCTCGTCAAAATGCATATCAACCTTCTGCTTCATGTTTTTATATACACTTTTTAATTGCTTTTGTTCTCTCTCAAAAGCACATTTAATTCCATCATGAAGCATCGATTCATCTGAAACATACTGCTCTGATAAACCCAATTGATCATATAGATCACGTGTTTTCTTATTGTGCACAAAATCAAAACCTACAACAGGATTGCCATAACAAAATGCAGTAATCGCACCATGGAAACTCACACCAATATATAAATCGCAAAAGGCTAAATATGAAACTATTTCTTCCATGGTTAATTGTTCTGAAGGAAGAATAAAAATCTCATTACTGTCTTTATATAATTTTTTCAAAATATCATAATCGTCATTTGTAACAGCTAAAGGAAGGAGTAAAATCTTATAAGTTTTACTCAGCTCCATAAGTTCCTTCAAAGCACTTTGATATGAATTTTCTCCTATAAATCTATTGCTATGAAATACAACATATTTACCCTTTACCTGTCTTTTTAATTTCCATTTAGGAAACACCTCTTTTATATTAAATGCCGTATCCACAGATACTTTCACATTTGCATTATAATTTATTAATGCATCATATGAAAACTGGTTTCTAACGCTCATAAAAGAAACATTACCTAATACTTTCCCGGCAATATAATTTTGATACCCATCAAACTCAAATGGGCATCCCGGATTATTCCATATCACGGGTATTCCATATTTTCTACCAATAATAGAAGGCACTATCCATGTTTCAAAAATAGGATATTCCACATATTTTTCTTCATGGTTTTTTTGTTTAAAGGAATAAAAATGAATAATCTCCCCACCACCAACCACAATTGCATCAAACTTATTAATCTTGTGGAGCTTTTCCATTTCTCTTATAGAGTATACTTTCTTTGCTATACCAAATCCTTGTGTACTCTCATATGGAGAAAAGAGGAACAATTCAACATCTATTTTTCTTTTTCTTAAACTGTTTTCAAATATTATAGGAAATAAATGATCTCCAAAATTATCAATATCGAAAACACCTGTAAAAGCTATTTTTATCTTTTTCATAGAAGTTCCCTTTTCCCAAAAATCACTTAACTTTATATTTTTTCTTAAAATTCAAATTCTCAACCAGTAACGCATCCATTTTTTCAAGTGTCTCATTGTACAATTGAGTACACTTTTCATTGATTTTTTCTAATTCTTCAACTCTCTCCCCATATCTAGGTGATTGCTCATACCAATTTCTATATTTTTTCAACTCATTATCCAAATTAGTAGCATGAGCAAGAATAGAATCAATATAAACCTTTTTATCCTGAATCTCATTTTTCAATTCCTGAATCATTGTAGATTGTTGTTGAATTTGAATTTGTAAACTATTATTATCAATTTCCTGTGCAACAACACCATTATTGTTTCTCGGTCTGCTACCATACATATAAGTCATAAAGGTATGCTTTTTCTTACAGACACGTGCCACACTTACATAATGTTCTATCGTTGTCAAAACATCAATCCTATTTTTTGTAATTTGTGAATCAAGCCACTCTTCAAACTCTTTTACAGGTGAAATCGACATATAGGTTTCTCTGTCTTCTTTATTTTCAATAGCAATATCTATTTTTTTTAATACATCTTCGGGTATTATAATAACCTTATGATCTATTAATTCTACCGAAAAATTCGCCTGATATTCTGCTGAAAGAATAAACAATATATGCTCCTTTTCACAATTAAGCAATTCTTTCATTTTGTCTCCATAAATAGGATTGCCCATATTATCTACTTCAAAAAAAACATATCCATCCATAATAAAATCCTTCCTGCTTAATTATAATTTGTTTTTTAACTTGTTACAAACTCGTGTTATCTTTTGAAAAACTGTCCTTGACCTGCGACTTATCTTATGATTATCTAAATCACTGATTCTTCTCACTCCATGACCTTCTATCGTCACTTTTGAAACATGATACTTACCACCTAACGAAATTATCACCTGTGGATCCGGAATAACAAATACAATATGATTTCCTAAATCTATTCCATTTGTTGTTACATCTTCTATAGAATATTTTTTCTCAATATCATTTTCACACGTAACTGTTACAACAACATCATTAATTGTTACATTAGCATTTTCACCTGGATCCCAACGAATTTCACGAATAGCATTATCCATTTTTTTAATATCAAATTCATACTCAAACTTATCATTATCTTTTGATTTATTTGATGCATCTACCTTATATTTTTCATTATAAACACCATCATTATTCAAATAAAGGCTGCTATTCTTAAGCCCTGCCTCTAATGCATTGCCACAATTGCCATATCCGAACTCACTGTGAAGTCCATTTATCACGTCTTCAAACTTACCGGCCCCCGGGCCTTCATGAAATACAACATTATTCATTGTCCTAAGCATGTAGTTTAAATTTGTAATCTCTATATCTGCACATTTATCAGATAAAGCCCATGCCGGATAATAACCTTCCTGTTGAACAACATAACTATATATTCTTTCAATTGCATGCAATAATGTTCCATCAATTGCATTTGGTTCAGGTGGAAAATCTTCATATTCCCAGTCTCTGTCAAAAAGTAATTTCATAGCCCTTGGTCTAAACCAAAACATAGTTCCTAAAGGTGCAATAGGTTCTTTCTTTTCATCAATAGGCACTGTAATTCCAAGCTCTTTTGCCAGATTTTTTGTATTTTCAAAATTCATGCCCCATTCTAATCCTAATGTTATATAATAATCACCATGATTAGGTGGTGGTGGCATAAGCATTCCAAGTCTCGGGTTTTCTTCAAATGTTTCTATAGCATTTAATACTACATTTTTTGACCCCAGCATATTCTCAAAACATTTATACGAAAATCCATAACCAATAGTTTCAGGCTTTAGCTGTGTCACCTTCTTATCATGCATAAAACATACATAATCATAATTCATTATAAATTTCTTTGTAGCAACTAAAAGAGCACTAACATCCCTGCCCCTGTTTTGAATAACTATCACCTGAACATTATTATTTAATTGTTTAAATGCCTGTTCAACTATTTCTTTATTTTTTTCACAAGGAACAGTAATATATATATCTGCACTTTCAGGCATCATAGAAGCATAATGAAGACAATACTCCGTTAAATCCTCAAAATAACAATGCATTACAAGAGCAATTTTTCTTGCTTTGATAATTCCGGCATCAATATTCGAAGACTTACTTGAAAGTATATAATTTAATTGCATATTTTTCTTTATATCAGCCTGATTTTCCAACCTTAAAATGTTCTGCCATATCATATCCACATCATAATCTGTATTTTGGTCGATATAATTATAAGCCTCCAGAGCTGACTGTCCAAAAGTATCACTTATAATGTTATCATAACTTTGCATAAATGATCTACGCTTAAAAAACGGACATCTTTTTTTCTCTATCATCTCTCTTGTGGCACATAAAATAGGGTGATTATTATATTCCTCACCCATATCTGCATATACATCCCACTTAAATCCCATTTCAGAAAATCGCTTTGTAAACATTGCCTCATGTTTACCTACTGCATCACGATAATCATTTATCTCTCCCATTTTATTCCAATAATTTTGAAATTGTTTACTCTTAATCATTGAGTTTCTTACCGCAATAAAATGAGATTGGATATGTTCAGGAATATATCCAACCTTTATTGTTCCAAAAGGATCTCCGTTTTCATATTTATGAAATTTTGTCACTCCCCAAAAATCTAAATCTTTTGCATCCATACATTCGAACATTTCATTCAAAGGATACACCGGTCCCATTATAGTAAAGTTCATCATTATCATTTCATCGAACTTTACAAGCTTTTCCCAACCATATTGATCTATTGCTGTTTTGTATGCCCATACATCAAAGCCTTTATTTTCTCTCTCAATGACATTATTTGTAATGGATAGCAGCTTATCTTTAGATTTATTCTCAAGTGTTCCATTAACAACTGCAACTATTTCCGATGCATTTTGCCTCAATGCATTTAACATATATATAATATAGTCATCCACAATGCCATCTTTATCATATATAAAATAAATTATAAGTCTTTTCACATCATTTTTATTTAAAACCATAAATCCTCCATCTCTCTAAAGATGTGTATACAAATCGCAAACAGTATCTACATCATCTTCTATCAGCATTTTTCCTTTATTTATAAGGACAGCCCTGTCACATATTCTTCTAACCTGTTCAGTGCTATGTGATACAAGAAGTAAGGTTGTTCCGCTATTCAGCATATCACCAATTCTCTTTTCACATTTTTTTTGAAACGCAAAATCTCCAACCGCCAATATCTCATCTACAATTAGTATATCAGGAGTATATATAGTAGCTATTGAAAAACCTAATCTGGTAGTCATACCAGATGAAAAATTCTTAACGGGAACATCTACAAAATCCTTCAGCTCCGCGAAATCAATAATCTCATCAAATCTTTCTTTTAACATTTCTTGTGGATATCCCAATATTGCTCCATTCAAAAAAATATTCTCTCTTGCTGTAAGCTCTGGGTCAAATCCAGCTCCAAGTTCAATCATAGGAGCTACCGTACCATTTACTTTGACAGTACCCATTGTCGGAGTCAGAACACCCGCTATAGTTTTAAGCATTGTGCTTTTTCCACAGCCATTCTTTCCAACCAGACCAACTGCTTCACCCTTCTTCACATTAAAACTAATATCTTTTAATGCCCAAAAACTATCCTTTGATATTTCTCTTTTAACCTTTTTAATGAAATATTCCTTAATACTACTAACATTTTCGGAATAAAGGCAAAATTCTAATGATACATTTTTCACTTCGATTGCGTAATCTTCCATAAGTCACCCTATATTTTTAAAATAAACGTATTTTGTTTTTTACTGAATATCAATGCTCCTAGTAAAAGAACAATAACACTAGTCAGTAGGCACCTCAAATTTAATGCTAAAGACGGAACCTGACAGTATAATATAACATCTCTGATCATTTCAACATATGCTGTAAGAGGATTAAGATTTACTATTTTTGCTACCCATTCCGGCAACATTGACACAGGGTAGAAAATAGGTGTCAAATACATCCACGCTACTATAATAACCCCATATAAATGTTGAACATCTCTAAAAGCCGTCACTAAAACACATAAAATCATTCCCATTCCATATGCAAACATCCATGTGTAAATAACCGGAACTATTACCAGTAAAAATGTCCATGAAACCTGAGATCTTGTTATCACAATAACAATAATTAACGCAATAAACGATGTTAAGAGGTTCACAAGACTAGTACATACACTTGACATTGGTAACAGGTATTTGGGAATATAAACTTTTTTTATTAATGCCCCATTCCAAATAATAGAATTCATAGCTGAATTGCTTGCTTCATTATAAAAATTAAAAACTAACTGTCCGCACATCAAATATACCGGAAAATTTTCAATTCCAGCCCTAAATAAGTGCGAAAATACCACAGTCATAACAAGCATCATTCCAAGCGGATTCAAAACAGACCATAATATTCCAAGCACAGAACGTCTATATTTAGTTTTAAAATCTCTTTTTACAAATTGTTGTAATAATGGAAGATATTTCTTAAAATTTTCCAATGATTTGTTCATATTTCTGTTCTCTTTATTTACTCATTATTTTATTTATCTTTGTTGCATCACCCCATACGGCCGGTGAATCATATGGTCTATCAGGAAATGCACCATATTCAAGCTTAATAGAATATCCTTTTTTCTTAATAAAGCCCTCTATTTCTTCACCTAATGCTACCGGCTTACCCGAACAGCAGTTTATTATACCATCAATCTCTTTCTGACAAGCCACGGCTGCAATCTGGTCAGCTAATCTATCAACGGTAATAAAGTCATATTTATTCTTTCCTGTAGTAAACGGAAAAGTTTTTTTGCCTTCTGCATCTGCTTTTGCTATTTTTGAGAATATTGAACTTCCTCTCAAATCATCTCCATAAATATAGTATGCCCTGACCCACTGCCAGCATGCGCCATTAGCATCTGCCAAAAGCTTGGAAATATCTCTGAGGGCATTTTTCGCGATACCATAATATGAGCTAGGATGTGTAGGTGTATTTTCATCTATAGCACCTTCCCAATAACCAACCTCATGCATTGATCCCATTGTAATAATCTGTTTAAGGCCTCCCTCCAGCATATTCTTTATGAACGCATAATGCTTAGGCAGATCGACAATATGTGCCTCTGAATTGTGCACGAACCCATCTCTCCATGCCATGTGAATACACACATCCGGGCAACCACTTTCTTCAAAGATATTCGGATTGTCAAATATTGGTGCAGTTACCTTATTAACCCGCTCATCCATTCCTTCGAATCTTACATCTGCCGCATAAACGTCACAGCCTTTGTTTAATAAAGCCTCAACAACATGCTTTCCAATATATCCATTTGCTCCCGTAACTAATACTTTCATTGTTTTCTCCTTTTATTTACTATCAGTATTCGTAATCGAGTATAAATCTCTGTAAAACATTACAATTATATACTTATATATCTCATTTTGCAACATTTCTGTAACAATCTAATTTATTGATTATATTTTTCTGCCTCAATTTCATCAATTATATCAAAATGTTCATGTGTCTCGCGTATTCTACAGTCACCATACATTAATGTCAAATTCGGGTTATAAAACGGATCGCCCTCATCAAGTTCTTTTTTCCATCTATCCCTGAACCGTGATATTTCACGTTTAAACCGCTCATGCTTTTCAGGTGTTTCCTCCAGCCCCCTGCTTTTTGATTCATAATGATACAATTCTACACCCGGGTGAATTATTACATCATAGCCTGATTTTCTAACCTTTAAACACAAATCAATATCATTAAGCGCCACCTTAAAACCTTCATCAAAACCTTCGACCTGTTCAAATACCGACCTTTTAATCATCAGACAGGCACCGGTAACAGCACTTACATTTTGAACAGCCTGAAGTTTTCCAAAATATCCCACTTCATTTCTATCCGACAAAGTAAGAATATGCCCTGCAAAGCCACCTACTCCGATTACTACACCACAATGCTGTACACTATCATCCGGATACAATAGCTTTGCCCCTACAATTCCTGTCTTTTGTAGCTGACAATATCCAACCATTTTTTCCAGCCATTTTTCCGTAATTACCTCTGTGTCATTATTAAGAAAAAGTATATATTCACCGGTTGCATACTGCACGCCAAAATTATTCACTTTCGAATAATTAAACTCTCCATCAAAATACACTACCCTTACTTTATCTGTCTTTTTTTGAATTTCATTATAATATTGAAAGGTTTCACCTTCAGTGCTATTATTTTCGACAATTATTATCTCATAATTATTGTATGTCGATTTATTTAATATCGAATCTATACATTTATTTAACGTATCTTTTTGATCCTTATTACAAATTATAATAGAAATCTTTGGATTATTTTGAACTACAAAATCAGTTCTAAACATGACAAATATTCCTGTATCCTCTATCTTTGCTTCCAATCCAAGTCTTTTATAATGTTCTTCTACTGCTTTTCTTCCTGCAGCTATAGCATATTTCTTACTTGCCGGATTTCCCGCTGTAGAGCCTTCATGAGCTCTCCAATGATATAAAATTTTAGGCACATGTCCTATATATTCCGTCTGTTCACAGCATCGTAAAATTAAATCCCAGTCCTGTGCACCATCAAACTCCGTTCTAAAACCGCCGACCTTATCAAGTATTGTTTTTCTAACGAGGAAAATATGACAAATATAATTTATACTACGTAAAAAATTTATATTAAAATCAGGTTTAAATCGTGGTGACAAATATTTTGTTCCGTTTTTATTAGTTAAATCCTCATCTGTATATACAATATCCAATTTTCTATTCTTATTGAGTAAACTCACTATTTCAAATAGAGCATCTTTTTCCAGAACATCATCATGATCAGCCAACATAATAAATTCACCTGATGCCATATTCAATGCTGTATTAGTATTTCCTGCAATTCCCAGATTTTTATTCAAACGTTTATATTTTATTCTTGAATCACTCAAATAATGTTCTCTTAAATATTTTTCCACATCATCTGTTTTGCTTCCATCAGCCAGACATAACTCCCATTTCTGATATGATTGTCCGACTATAGAATCCATGATATCTTTTAAAAATTCTCTTTTGGTATTATACAGTGGAATAGTTATACTAATTTCAGGTTCATATTCAAATTTATAATTCGCCTGTTCCAAAATTAATTTATCAGAAACTCTTTGTTCCAAAAACCATTTATTATAATCTGTATCCGGTGATAAATGTTTTAATTTTCTAATAAATCCTTTAACTCCATACTTATTTAAATAATTAACACCTTTTTTCCAATTTTCTTTATTTAATGCTTTGCTAACTATAACCGTTATATTCATTTTTACTCCTAACCAAAAAAATCATCCCCACACAGCCTGTCCCAGCCGTCTCATGGTCCCGGTCTTATACATATCGTTTTCCTTATAAAACCGTTGTCTCACGCGTCTGGATTTACCTTCCAGTGCCGCATACCTTGCTGCCAGGCTATCATCGGGCAGATTATATGTCTTTGCAAATTCTCTCGCCTGAAGCCGCCCAAGCCTCATGCTCTCCTGTATCTGTTTCTTCTGCCAGACACGACGCACAATATATGAAAGCTTATTTATCCCAAGTGCTCCCAAACTGTTGTCTCCATGCTGTCTGTACAGTATTGTAGGCTCATCTATGAATGCTGTTTTTCCAAACTGTGCGGCAACAAGTGCTGCCCACCAGTCATGCATTATTGTGTTGTCTATATCAGTAATGCGAAGCATTATATCTCTTAAAGCCCTGTTTACCATCATTGTACAGCCTGTCACAGAATTCTGCAATATAAACTGATTGATTGTGCGCTTGTGGCAGTCAAGACTCTGGTATTCGCTCATCGTGTCCGCTATTGTATTCAGCTCACTATCTACCACGCATAGCTCCGTGTACACCAGACATGGAAGTCCGGATTTAAGCTCTTTACCATCTGTTTTTTCAATAGCCAGCATCTTATCATAGGTCAGCTCTATCTTCTTTTCCAGCCATACATCGTCCTGATCGCAGGTCATATAGTATGGCGCTTCCACCTGACTAAACAGATAGAAGAAGTTGTACTTTGCTCCACCTGTTGATTTGCCGTCTATCAGATGTATCTTATCAGGGTATTTTTCCACATAGCTTTCTACAGCAGCTATCGTGTTGTCCGTAGAGCCATCATCGTGTATATATAGTTCCCAGTCCTTGCAGGTCTGCGACAGGATAGAGTCTATCTGCTGACATATATATTTTTCTCCATTGTATGTAGCCATGAGAATGGCTATCTTGTCTGTGCTATGCATTATTCCTCTTCCACTTTCTTCCGGCCCTGTTGCCAAGAAACTTTGCTGCGCTGTCAAATATGCAGTGCACTGCTGCCCATATCTTAAACTGCTTTAAGAGCTGTTTTTCTATGAAAAGCACCATCCTGATACCCTCACCTGTGGTACCATCACACTTTATCTCATCCTTGTAGGTCTCCATAAAGACCGCTACGTCAAAGTTGCGCTTGTACTGCTGCTTAAATGTATAGTTGTGTGAGTGATACACCTGCGCTGTGGCACAATAACCTATCTTGTATCCTGCCTTAAGCGCCCTTGCTGCCATAAGCATATCCTCATTTGTGAGCAGCGGGCTTTCAAAGCCTCCTATGTCTTCAAAGAAATCACGTCTGTAGGCTGAGCATACATCCGAGAAGAAATATGCCTTTATCCCAAGTTTTGGTATATCAGCTTCACTTCTGACAAAGCTCTCCGCAGGATAATTAAATTTTCTCACTAATACCTCGTCAGGCTTTGCATCCTTTCTGGGGAGCTGTCTGGCTGATATCATGACGACATCTTCGTTTTCAAAGCCTCTCAGCATATTTTCCACATAGTGTTCATCCGAAGGCAGTGCATCCTGTGACAGAAACATCACTATATCACCCTTTGACATGGCTACGGCATAGTTTCTTGTGCCACCATGGTCAAACTCACTCCTTTTGACCTTTAGTGTCCTAAAGCCTGCCTGCTCTGCCATACGCACTGTGGCATCCTCGGATTCTGAGTCTATCACTATTATCTCATCGGGCTTACGGTTCTGTCTGCCCAGTATATCTATCAGACCGGGCATATACTCTGCTGCGTTGAGAGTAGGTATTATGAGACTTATTTTTATACTATTTAAATCCAGTTTCTTCATCATATTTCTCACATATGCTCTGATTATTGTGCCCCATCCTTTCTGATTACAGAGAAAACGGTTCTGAAAAGTATCTTTATATCCAGCCAAAGTGAGCAGTGCTCCACATAGTACATCTCCATCCTCTGGCGCTCTCCGCTCTCATAGGTGGCATTGTTTCTGGCATATGCCTGCCAGTAACCTGTCAGTCCCGGCTTTACGCTCAGAAGCTTTGCGATGTCACTACCGTATATCTCGGTTTCCTTCTCCACGATTGGACGCGGTCCCACTATTGAAAGCTCACCCTTAAGTATGTTTATTAGCTGTGGCAGCTCATCAAGGCTGGTCTTTCGCAGAAAGCCTCCTATTTTGGTGATTCGCGGATCGTTGTCTATCTTGAATTCCTTTACATACTGCTCAAGCTGTTCAGGTGTCAATATCTTTTCCAGATCACCTGCGTTCGTCTTCATGCTCCTGAACTTGTATACAGATATTTTCTTTCCCTTATATCCAATTCTGGTATGTCCATAGAACACGCTACCACCATCACTCAGCTTTACACATATTCCTAAAACTATAAAAACAGGACTCAGAACAATAAGCGCAAGAGCCGATAAAACAATATCAGCCAGCCTTTTAAGCATCTTATAAATTACAAATGACGGTCTCTCTTGTTTTTCTAAAACAACCGACCTATATCGTAATGGTTTTCTCTCATTAAGTATAACATCAAGCATCTTCATCTCATCATGCGCCAATGCATTAGATGAAAACTTTGCCTTTGGAATAGACTTGCAAAACGGACAGATAATTCTAAATACAATCCTTATATCAAGTCCCAAAGTACAGTTTAGTATATACTCTCTGTCAAATTCGCTTTGTTCCTCCTCACTTAGCCTCTCACCATTATCTGCGTATGCCTGCCAAAAACCAAAAACACCTGGTTTTACACTAAGACTCTTTCTATGATAGTCGGAATAATCCAAAAATTCAGGCAATGAAGGAGCCGGATTTCCAACTATACTCATATCTCCCCACAAGACATTCCATGTCGATGGCAAATTTTCCAATTTAGTCTTTTTGAGAATCCATCCAACCGGAGTATATCGAGGATCCACTCCTTTTTTCCCCTCCATAATCCATTTATCACATCTTGACACAGCATCCATATACATTGTTCTGAATTTATGATAATAAAAACGTCGGCCATTCTTACCTACCCGTACAATCGTAATGATAACCGGTCCCAAATCTCCTGTGACGAGTTTTCCTATAAAAGCAAAGATCCATACCGGGATAATAAGTAAACTGCCAAACAGTCCAAAAATCAGGTCAAATCCTTTTTTTGCTAACAGATAACGAAGTCTGTATGTTTTATTCTTCCATGTGACAACAGCATATCTTCCAAGAAAATCTAATCTTCTCTCCCCGATTTTCATCTCATATTCGTTCACATTCAAATATACCGTTTTTCCCATATCATTGACAGCAGTCACAAAAGCTTTTTGATCGAACACATATCCATTAGGTAAATGCACAAATACCGAGTCAATCTCCGCTGTTGCGAGAACCTCCATCAGATTATCCCCATTTGCAACAATTTCAATCTTGTCTATAATCTGGCCGGTTCTATCACAATCAACTATCGCAATATTCGAGATTCTGAAATCCCAGTTTCTCGTAGTCTTTATAATCTTTATTACATTTTCCACCTGATCAGATGTGGTAACCAGCATTATTTTTTCATTAGCTCCGGACCTATGATATTCCTTCGTAACAAGTCTCTTGAATATCTGTCTGACTATAACTGTCGCAATCGGACTAATTATAAAAGTAATAAACATTTGCACACGAGAGTAATATTCCCCCATCTTTGCAAAATAAATGCATCCGGAGGTCAATACTATGATATAAGCATACATCTTTCCAACAGCATATATTTCCTGAAACAGCTTACGATTGACTATATTGTCGTTTCTGAAAGCCACAAAATATACTACTACGTATACCGCAAACTCCAGCAAAAACAGAGTAAGGTAATGCTCTGTTCTGTTTATCAGACCTGTTCTAAAGAAACCGAATTTAATCCTATTGGCAATCAGATATGAGGTAAACATAACCATCACATCCAAAAACACTTCTATATATCTTACGATACTTTTCTTCGAATTCATATATTCATATCTCCTAATGCTAAATAACGCAACCCGAAATGTATTTTACCATATTTGATATATAATTGCCAAATTTTAAAAAATTATAACAAAAATTTAATAAAAGCTACAGTTTATGTGTCTCCGCTCAACTGTAGCCTTTAAAAACAAAATTAATAATTTTTTTAAAATTTAAATGTATTTTTGAGTGTCTCCCACTTCTGATCCTTATCACTCAGGTTGATTGGTGTGCCATCCTCAAGTGTGTATCCGCTTCCGTCAGCGCTTCCCGGATACTCTCCGACAAGCTGTGGCCACTCGATGCCGATTGCAGGATCATTCCATGCAAGGCCGCTCTCATCTCCAAGGTGCCAGAAATCTGTTACCTTGTAGCAGAACTCTGCTACATCTGAGAGTACTAAAAATCCGTGTGCAAAGCCTTCCGGGATAAGGAACTGCTTCTTGTTCTCCTCTGTGAGCTCTACTCCGAACCACTTGCCGTATGTCTTTGAATCGCTTCTTAAGTCTACAGCCACATCAAATACTGAGCCTTTTACTGCACGCACAAGTTTTGCCTGTGGGTATTCCTTCTGGAAATGTAGTCCGCGGAGCACTCCCTTTGTGGAGCATGACTGATTATCCTGTACGAACACTCTGTCAATGCCGGCTTCCTGCATATCCTTTGAATTGTATGTCTCCATAAAGTATCCACGGTTGTCTCCATGCACTGTAGGCTCGATGATGCAAAGTCCTTCGATTCCACCTACATTTTTCTGTACTTTAATCTGTCCCATGATTTCTATGTCCTTTCTTGTATTACGTGAACATCCCAACATCTAACTCAACCTCGCTACTTCGTAGCTTCTGTGCTTCTTAGTTCACTAAAATTCTATCTCCTGCAGATATCTGTGCAGCGCATCCTGCCATGTAGGGAGTGGCTTAAATCCATTCTCCACGAGCTTGCTCTTGTCCAGTCTGCTGTTAAACGGACGTGCTGCCTTTGACACACCATACTCTGCTGTAGTAACAGGTACTACTGTGAGTCTGTCCTCAGAATACTCTGTATGACCAAGCTCCACTGCCTGCTTAAAGATTTCCTTTGTAAAATCATACCAGCTTATATATCCGCCCTCGTTTGTAGCGTGATAGTAACCGTATTTATCAGTCTCTATCATATCTACGAGCAATCTTGAAAGGTCGAGTGTATATGTCGGTGTACCAATCTGGTCACTTACTACTGTAAGCTTATCGTGTGTCTTGCCGGCATTTAGCATTGTCTTGATGAAGTTCTTGCCGTTTACACCAAATACCCATGCTATACGCACTATAAAGTACTTCTCAAGTGTATTTGCCACTGCAAGCTCTCCGTCAAGCTTTGTCTGTCCATATACATTGAGTGGTGCATAGTCCTTGCAGTCAGGCTGCCATGGTGTGGTGCCCTGTCCGTCAAATACATAATCTGTGCTGATATATACCATCTTGGCATCTATCTTCTTGCAGGCATCTGCAATATTCTGTGTGCCGTCTGCGTTGATTGCATGCACCTTTGCTTTTTTATCATCATCCTCGGCCAGATCTACAGCTGTCCATGCTGCACAGTGTATTACAACATCGGGTTTAAGCGCCCCTATCACCTGCTCTACCGCTGTTCTGTCAGTAATATCCAGAGATACATATGGCATGCGTGTCACTGCTGTACCATCAGAGATACCATTATATTCTGATGCAATATCTGTTCCTATTCCTTCGTAACCGCGCGCCGCAAGATCATTCATTATATCATGACCAAGCTGCCCCGCAACTCCTGTAACAAATACTTTCATTTTTGTCTCCTTAACGCTGTTATTCGTAAACAGGCTCAACATATATACGCAATCACATATTCTTTAGGCATGCACAAAAGCCTCAAAGAGTAGCAGTTATCTATTCGCATACATCTTCTCGTAGTAATTCTGGTACTCTCCGCTGATGATTGTCTCCCACCACTCACGGTTGTCAAGGTACCATTTGATTGTCTTCTTGATGCCGTCCTCAAACTTGGTCTCTGGAAGCCATCCGAGCTCATTGTGGATCTTTGTTGGGTCGATTGCGTAACGCATATCATGGCCCTTACGGTCTCCTACGAATGTGATAAGGCTCTCCGGCTTATTGAGCTCCTTGCAGATAATCTTTACGATTTCAAGGTTTGTCTTCTCATTGTGTCCACCTACGTTGTAAACCTCTCCTACACGTCCGTTGTGGATGATAAGGTCGATTGCCTTGCAGTGATCCTCTACATAGAGCCAGTCACGCACGTTCTCGCCTGTTCCGTATACCGGGAGTGGCTTATCATTAAGTGCATTTGCAATCATAAGTGGGATAAGCTTCTCCGGGAAATGGTATGGTCCGTAGTTGTTTGAGCAACGGCTGATTGTTACAGGAAGTCCATATGTGCGGTGGTAGGCAAGCACGAGTAAATCTGCTGCTGCCTTTGATGATGAATACGGGCTTGATGTATGGATTGGTGTATCCTCATGGAAGAAAAGGTCAGGGCGGTCAAGTGGCAGATCTCCGTATACCTCATCTGTTGATACCTGGTGATATCTTTTAATACCATACTTGCGGCATGCGTCCATAAGTACTGATGTTCCGATGATATTTGTATCAAGGAATACCTGTGGGTTTTCGATTGAACGGTCAACGTGTGACTCTGCTGCGAAGTTTACAACCATATCAGGATGCTCTTCCTCAAATAATTTGTATACGGCATCACGGTCTGTGATGCTCTCCTTTACGAAACGGAAGTTTGGATTGTCCATTACAGGCTCAAGTGTTGAGAGATTTCCTGCATATGTGAGACAGTCTAAGCATACGATACGATAATCCGGATATTTGTTAAGCATGTGAAATACGAAGTTACTTCCGATAAATCCTGCTCCACCTGTTACGATAATTGTCATTTTGATTTCCTCCTTAATATAACTGCTCGCGGTATTTTCCATCAAGTACGTCCTTTAAGTACTGTCCGTACTGGTTCTTCTTTACGAGCTCATATGTCTTTAATACTTCATCCTTTGTAATCCAGCCGTTTAAGTAAGCTATTTCCTCAAGACATGCTATCTTACGGTGCTGATGTGTCTCAACTGTCTTGACAAAGTTTGTGGCATCTACAAGGCTCTCATGTGTTCCTGTATCAAGCCATGTGAAGCCCTGTCCTAAAAGCTCTACATTGAGGGCTTTTTTCTCAAGATAGATTCTGTTAAGATCTGTTATCTCAAGCTCGCCTCTGGCTGATGGCTTAAGGTTCTTTGCGTACTCTACTACATTGTTGTCGTAGAAATAAAGACCTGTAACACAATAATTGCTCTTTGGATGCTCCGGCTTTTCCTCGATTGAAATAGCCTTTCCCTCTTTATCGAACTCTACGATACCGAATCTCTCAGGGTCATCTACATAGTAGCCGAATACTGTGGCGCCCTTGCCGCTCTCTGCGTTTTCAACTGCGGCCTTGAGTCTCTTGTTGAGTCCGTGTCCTGCGAAGATGTTGTCGCCGAGAACCATGGCTACTGTGTCATCACCGATGAATTCCTCACCGATAACAAATGCCTGTGCAAGTCCGTCCGGGCTTGGCTGTACCTCGTAGGTGAGGTTGACACCAAACTGATGTCCGTCTCCTAAGAGCTCCTTGAATCTTGGTGTATCCTGTGGTGTTGAAATGATCAGGATATCTCTGATGCCTGCATTCATAAGCACTGACATAGGATAGTAGATCATTGGCTTGTCATAAATTGGAAGTAACTGCTTTGATGTTACCATTGTGAGTGGGTAAAGACGTGTGCCTGAACCTCCCGCTAATATAATACCTTTCATGTTGTTCTCCTTCAAACTGAAACTACGTGCTACACTTGATGCTTTCGGTCTGTAGAATACACTGACCTAGTTCATCATTTACCTGCATTATAAAAGGTGCCCCAAGGGCACCTTCAAGTACTTTTTTATATTTTTAGCATTTTTCACAAAATATATGCTTATAATATCCTGTTTTTGAATCATTTTCGTGCAATAAATACACCTGCATCCTTTGTGATATGGAACCCTCCCTCTGTCTTCTTTCTGACAAATGCCGCAAATTCCTTATAGCGGTCCACAATATACCTGTTCTGGTTGCCGTGGCACGAAAGCACATACTCTATCACAGGCTCTGCTTTTTCTACCACAAGCTCATCCTCGTATCCATACCAGTTTACCTCACCAAAGTATTTTCCAAGTATTGCCTCACCATTTTCTTTACCGAATTGCTCATACAGCCTTTCCGCTGACAGCTCTATACGGTCATCAAACTGCTGCACCAGGTCGTTTATTTCCTTCATATGCCGTGAGCTGTATGTACTGCACACAAACACGCCACCGGGCTTTAGCACCCTTAGGATTTCACTGCACACGGCATCCAGATTATCACAATAGAACAGTACATGGTCTGCTATAACGCAGTCATACGATGCATCCGGCTTATACAGCCTGTGGGCATCCATCACCTCATATGTGAAGCGCTTGTCATCTGCGCCTACATTTCTCGTCGCATCCCTTACCATGCCATACGATATATCAGTCAGGGTTATCTGCATATCTGCCGGTATCCTGTCTATGTTCTGTGTCCAGAGAGAGGCATCACCACAGCCCACCTCAAGCACCTTTTCCCCCTCAAAAAAGCTGCACTCATCAAATACCCAGCTAAACCAGCTCACCGGATTCATCGAGAAATCCCTGTGCAGATTGATTCTGGCTGATATATTTGAAGCATCCCTGTACTGCTGCTTTAGCTTTTGCTCCATCTCGTTTATATTAACCAGCTCCAGCATATGACTCCAGTCCACGCTTCGCCCCTCGTCTATTACCTCGGAAGCCTCCTGCAGTGCTGATTTCATAAGCTTCATCTGCTCTATCCTCTCCTCCACGAGACCAAGCTGCATGTGAAGTGACTCAGACATGACATTGCTGTCCGTGTTTCTGAGTGTCATCTCCTTGATATCATCCAGGGAAAAGCCCAGATATTTGAGGAACAGTATCTGCTGTAAACGCGCAAAGTCATCATCATTATAGAATCTGGCTCCGTTTTCGTTTACGTAGGATGGTTTTAAAATATTGTGCTCGTCATAGTACCTGATGGTCTTTTTTGTAATATGCGCTTTTTTTGCAAATTCTCCTGAGGAGTAGTAGCCGGGTAGTTTCATCGTTGCGTTGCCTTTCCTCTTATTTTCTTACTTTTGAACTTCCTATATCTAAGTATATCATAATTTTCTAATACAGGATTTATTAATATTTACTTATTTTCATTGTTTCTGCTTGTTTTTCCGGAAAATGTACTTATAATTATAATATCACTATGCAACAAGGAGAAAACAATGAAATACGATTATATAGTAGTAGGTTCCGGTCTCTACGGAGCCATCTTCGCTCATGAGGCAAAGGCCAAGGGCAAATCAGTGCTTGTTGTGGACAAGCGTCCTAACATAGCAGGAAATGTTTACACCGAAAAGCAGGAGGGCATCAATGTACACATGTACGGAGCCCACATATTCCACACCAATGATAAAAGGGTCTGGAACTACATCACACAGTTTGCTGAGTTCAACCGCTTCACAAACAGCCCTGTGGCAAACTACAAGGGTGAGCTGTACTCAATGCCTTTCAATATGTACACATTCAACAAGATGTGGGGTGTGGTGACACCTGAGGAGGCTGCTGCAAAGATTGAGGAGCAGAAAAAGGAAATCACCGGTGAGCCAAAAAATCTCGAGGAGCAGGCTATTTCACTCGTTGGACGTGATATCTATGAGAAGCTCGTGAAGGGCTACACTGAGAAGCAGTGGGGCCGTGATTGTAAGGAGCTTCCGGCTTTCATCATCAAGCGTCTTCCTGTTAGACTTACCTTTGACAACAATTACTTCAATGCTCTTTATCAGGGTATTCCAATCGGTGGATACACCAAGATGGTTGAGAATCTGCTCGACGGCATTGAGGTCAGACTAAATACCGACTACCTTGAGCACAAGGCTGAGCTTGATGCTCTTGCTGACAAGGTGGTATACACAGGTCCGATTGACGCATACTTTGGCTTTAAGCTAGGTACTTTAGAGTACCGCTCAGTGCGCTTTGAGAATGAGACCCTCGATATTCCTAACTTTCAGGGAAATGCCGCTGTCAACTATACAGACCGCGAGACTCCATGGACACGTATCATCGAGCACAAGTGGTTCGAGTTCGGTAAGGATGAGGATGGAAATGATCTGCCAAAGACTATTATCAGCCGTGAGTACTCTTCTGAGTGGAAGGCCGGCGATGAGCCTTACTACCCTGTAAACGATGAGAAAAACGGACAGCTCTACGCCAAGTATAAGGAACTTGCCGATAAGGAGACCGGTGTTATATTCGGTGGTCGTCTCGGCGAGTACAAGTACTACGATATGGATACTACCATTGCTTCTGTACTTGATATGTGTGAGAAGGAGCTTGGCTAATAGTCAGGCTTCCCACAAAATGCTTTGTTTATGTCATATTCAAAAGCGCCATGGCAATTTACCATGGCGCTTTTATTTACAATTTTTTTCCGGCCAGATTTATCTCAGCCGCAGGAATATGCTCCCTCAGGCACTCATATCCATATTCCTTCGAATATGCATATATAGCCGGAAGCTGTCTTGAAAGAAATAGCGCCGGTGCTTCTGTCACAGAATATGCGCCACAGTGCCCGAACTCAAGAACATCACCAAGTTCAAGCTTCTTAAGCTTCACCTCGCGTACCAGCACATCTGCCACTGTACAGAGGCTTCCGCAGAGTGTATAGTCTGTGTCCGGCAGTCCTGTGAATTCCACACCGGTTCTTTCTTCATTTTCTGATACTTCACAACCATTGAATGTGTTTCCTATAGGACCTGCTGTTCCTTTTATTTCTCCCAGTTTTTCACCAAAATATATTTCGTCAGCTCTATATATACTAATCGGTGGCACCTGCATAGCCATCCTCTGCCCGAAGTAATTCAGATGGTGGATTCCTCCATCAAGAATCGCATAATTGGCATCACCTGTCGATTTAAGGTCCTTTACCTGTGTGTAATATTTACCGCATGAGGCCGCTAGGAATCGTCCCATCTCAATGCCAAGCGGATATTCCTCGGCAAATTCTCTAAGCACCTCTGCTGCCTCATCAAGTGATTGTTTTTCCTTTTCCTGCCAGTCTTCCTCAAAATACTCCACGCAAAGTCCCGGGCCATACTCTACAAGCTGTGGCTCAAAGCCGTATTTTTCTTTTAATACGCTCAATGCAGACTTTATTTTTTCCAAGTCCTTATTTATTTTGCGAAGACTCTTCTGTGTGCCGGAATAGTAGTGGATGCCCATTACCGCAATTCCCTTAAACTCATCCGGATGCGAAATGATGTATTCAATATCCTCAAGCGACATGCCAAACTGGTTGCCACTTGTCAGGCGCAGTATGACCTTTGCCTTCTTTTCGACCAATCCGGCTTCCTGCGCGCCTTCAGACATACATTCAAGCATCACCTCTGATATCAGCGTCGCATGTCTTATGCTTTCACAAGTCAGTATGCCGGCGCCATACGAAACGGCTCGCTCTATATCGCATTTTTCCTTCATCACACCTGAATAGATGATGCTCTCCGGCTTCACGCCAAGTGCTATACATATCTCAAGCTCTCCCGGGCTGCACACCTCCACATGGTCTAAGCCCTCCGGCAGCCTGTGAAGCAGAAACGGATTTGCCTTTATCGAAAAGCAAAGCGGTATCCTACGTCCTCCTTTACAATCAAGAGCAGCCCTTATCATGGCTGCTCTCTTTGCAAACTCGTCCGTATCAAATACATAGTACGGTGTCTGTCTCATATGCTTTATTCCTCCACAAGCTCTTTCACAAGCTTCTCGATTGCATCTACTGAGTTGAAATTCTCAGGAACCAGATCCTTTGGTCTGATTGTGATGTCAAACTCATCAGTCAGCTCCGATACGAGTGAAACTATATCAAATGACTCAAGAATTTTATCATCGATTAGCTTTGTCTCTTTCTCAAAATCCACATCCGGTCTTAATTCCTCTAAAATCTCTAAAATTGTGTCTCTCATTTTACATTTCCTCCAGTTTTTTCATATCATATTTTCCGTTTGGAAGCTTAGGAAGCTGCTCCAACTTCTTGATTTTCCTTGGCACCATAAAGCCCGGGAGCTCGTCCCTCAGTGCCAGGGCAAGGCTTCTCCTGTCACAGTCACCTGTGTAGAAAAGTATCAGCACCTCTTTTGCTTTATTATATATAACGCAGCTTTCTGCGACTCCCTCGACCACATTGGCGGCATGCTCCACCTCATCAAGCTCCACACGGTGTCCCATGTGCTTTATCTGGCGGTCCATACGTCCACAGAAATGAAGTATACCATCCTCATCGAGCCTTCCGTAATCCCCTGTGCGGTACATACGCTCAGGATAAGCCTTATTGAGTGGATTGAGTGTAAATGCCGCAGCTGTCCTCTCCGGATCATTATAATAACCCAGCGCCAGGATTGGTCCACATACGCATATCTCGCCCTGTTCTCCGACAGCCGGCTCATTTCCATGCTCATCAATCAGGAAAACCCTGTAATTGTCATAGGCTTTTCCTATAGGAAGCACCTCGTCCTCTTCCACTGTATGATCCACGCTATAGTATGTGCATGATGCTGTTGCCTCTGTCGGTCCATACTGATTCACAAAATGCGCTTCCGGTAGATTTTCCTGCCATTTCCTGAGCACCCTGCACGGCATCACTGAGCCTGAGAAGCAGATTTTTCTAAGACTCTTAAGCCCTACTTCCTCAAATGCTCCAAGCGATGTGAGGATGGTAAATGCCGAAACACTCCAGCCTACACTGCTGACTTTCTTATCATTCATGTAATCAAACAGGGCATTTGGCTCCATAAAATACTCTTTCGGGATAATCGCTGTGCTGCAGCCGGTCTTTAGCGGCAGATAAATGTCCCTGATTGCCGCAATATAATCAAGCGGTGACTGATTGCCCAGCACATCACTTTCCTCTATATGCATCACATCACAGTAAGCGTTGATGTATGTCATAAGTGACAGATGCGATGTCATGACTCCCTTTGGATTGCCGGTGGAGCCTGACGTGTAGATGATATACAGTGGGTCTGTCATGGACATCTGCCTGCGGACTGCAGCGAGCATATCCAGTGAGCTGTCATCTGGTTTTCCTACACAGCCTGCCACAACACCACCATCTGTATCGTTCTCACTATCCGTCACAGCGTCTCCTGCTGATTCACTGATTTTACAATTACTATCAGCGCATGCCACCTGCTCGAAGCGCGATATATCCTCAGCAATAAATATCTGCGGTCTATCGAAGCCTTCTGACTTTACCAGCTCATCCACTATACTCTCCACATGCTCAAGGCTTTCTCTGTCCGCAACAATAGCCCTTGGACACAGATTTTCAAGTATTTTTTCAATTCGCTTGTCAGGAAGCGATGCATCAATCGGCGCATACGGTCTGCCTGCATATACCACTCCCAGGAAGTATGCCGGTGTCACCATTTTCCTTCCGGCAAATACTGCAACAGGAGTTCTGTCCACTCCAAGCTGTTCTATCAGATATGCTCCTGTATTTCTTGCTATATCATATACCTGCGCAAACGTAATACTGCATTCAGTATCCGAAAATGCAGGCTTGTCAGGGTATTTTGCCACTGTGGCCTCAAGCCACTCCAGTACGTTTTTCATCTTAGTCCTCTTTCATGCATTAATAAACGTTGCCGAAAAAATTATAGCACATAACATCCGAAAAAAATGTCATGTGCTATCGAATTAAGAATTCTTAAGAAAGCCTTAATTTTTTTCTGTAGGTTTTTCTATATTTGATTCTCCTATTAAATATATCGGTCTGTCCTTTGCCTCGAGATAAAGCTTTGACAGATATAATCCCAAAATGCCTATGCTAAGCAGTTGTATCCCACCTATAAAAAGTATGATAACAACGGTCGAAGCCCAGCCTGCTACCGGATCACCGAATACAAGTCTCCTGATAATGATAAAGAGCATTGCAATTATTGCGACAATAAAGCTGAACATTCCGGCTATTGAAGCCATGTATAACGGAGCGTTTGAAAATGCTACTATTCCATCTAAACTATAGAGAAACAGCTGCCAAAATGACCACTTTGTCTCACCTGCCACCCTGTTTACATTCTCAAACTCAAGCCATTTGACCTTGAATCCTACCCAGCCAAACAGTCCCTTTGAAAACCTGTTGTATTCCTTAAGCGAAAGCAGTGCATCCACGTATTTCCTGTTCATCAGCCTGTAGTCACGTGCCCCATCAACCATATTGACCTTTGATATTCTACTCATGAGTCTGTAAAATTTTCTTGCAAAAAAAGATCTGATCGCTGGTTCACCCTTGCGTGTCACTCGCCTTGTACCGACAGCATCATAGCCCTCTTTGATAAGAACCTGATACATTTTCGGAAGCATTTCCGGCGGATCCTGAAGGTCTGCATCCATTATTGCCACATATTCACCCACCGCATGCTGCAAGCCTGCATACATGGCTGCCTCCTTGCCAAAATTACGCGAAAATGATATGTATTTCACACCGGAATCATTTGTGGCAAGCTCCTTTGCAACATCAAGCGTACCATCCATGGAGCCGTCATCCACTATAATCAGTTCATAGGACAATCCCGCTGTCTCACTCTCTTGGCTCATCTGATTAAACACCTGAGTTATTTTATTATAAAAAAGAGGCAGAGCCTCTTTCTCGTTAAAGCATGGCACCACAATGCTTATCTTATTTTTTTCCATATAAGCCACCCTGCATATAACATCAAATAAATAAAAAATCCAATTGCTGCTCCTGCCGTATTTGTCACAAAATCATCCAGCTGGCAATATCCTCTGCCGGTAACCAGCTGCGTGTACTCAATTGCTGCGCTTATAATAGCACCAACAGGTATTGTAAACCATCTCATCCAATTTTTAAAAACCAGTGGAAATAAAAGCCCAAATGGTATAAACAATACTATATTTTCTATAAAATAAGCGTGCATCTGAAGTGTCATGCCCCAATTGCTCCACAGCACCATATCAGCGACGCCCGTTCTGCTTCCCGGCTCCCTTGAATAATACACTATCATTATAAGCGTATACATATAAGCCACAAAGGTGCCGCAAAACACCATATGCCAGATTTTACCTACTATCCTTTTTCTTCTCTCATCTGCCTGTGATACTTCTCTCATTGTAAAAAGATATCGCAACAGACACACAAAAATATACATCGCAATGCAGATTAAAGCCAGATACACCGCTGACGGAAGATATTTGAACTTTTCCTGTATGTCTCTTATTATATAATCCTTTAAACTCAATGTTCTTTTTTATGCTCCTTGTAGGCACGAATGAACTCCAACTGTCGTTCATCGTCCTTTTTCTGTTCGTCATCAGACATATGACTCACTTTAATAATTATACACAATATTATGCCAATTACAATAATACCGGCACATAATATAAAAATAATTAAGATTTCAGGCATAGACTATTTCCTCCGGCAGAATTTAATTACTATTCTCTCTACAGATTAAATTATATCCACTTAATTTATCTTAATTCACTCATTTATGAACCCTGATAACAGCAAAAGCTGCATGATATTCTCACACAGCTTTTGTATATTACGTGTATTATCTTTGGCATTAACCTTTATTTTAATTTTGCAACAACCATATCCACATATTTCTGACAGATTTCCTCACTCTCTGCCTCAACCATAACACGGATAACAGGCTCTGTACCCGACTCACGCACAAGTATACGTCCTGTATCACCTAGCTCTGCAGTAACCTGTTCGATGGCTGCCTGAACATCATGGTTTGCAAGTGCCTCCGCCTTGTCAGCCACACGCACATTCTGAAGTACCTGTGGATAGATGCTAAGCCCCTCACAGAGCTGGCTCATCTTCTGTTTTCTCGCCATCATGACCTCCATCATCTTAAGGCTGGTAAGGATACCGTCGCCTGTTGATGCATACTTAGAGAAGATGATATGTCCTGACTGTTCTCCGCCGATGCGGCAGCCGTTCTGCTGCATGTACTCGTATACATATTTATCACCTACTGCAGTCTTTGCGTAGCCGATTCCAAGCTCATCAAGGGCCTTATAGAGTCCAAAGTTTGACATAACTGTTGTGACAACAGTATTGTTATCGAGCTTTCCTCTCTCTTTCATGTACTTTCCATAGATGTAGAGGATATGGTCTCCTGTGATTACATTGCCCAGTTCGTCTACACAGAGACATCTGTCTGCATCTCCATCGTATGCGAAGCCTACATCAAGACCATTGTCCACCACGTACTTCTGTAAGCCCTCTATATGTGTAGAACCTGCATTATTGTTGATGTTTAGACCATTTGGCTCATTGTTGATGACATAGCACTTTGCTCCGAGTGCCTCAAAAATAGACTTTGCCATGTTCCATGAGCTTCCGTTGGCACAGTCAAGACCTACCTTCATGCCCTTGAATGAGTAGACACCAAGCGATATGAGGTATCCCATGTAACGGTTACGGCCTGCTACATAGTCAACTGTGCATCCAATAGCATCCTTATGTGCATAGGGCAATTCCTTCCACTCCTGACCAAACAGGCGTAGCTTGCCGTCTATATAGTCCTCGACAAGGAGAATTGTCTCCTCATCCATCTTCTCTCCATTGCTGTTGATAAGCTTGATTCCATTGTCATAGTATGGATTATGGCTTGCCGAAATCATGATACCACAGTCAAAATCATCGGTTCTTGCTACATATGCCACTGATGGAGTTGTGGTAACGTGTAATAGATATGCATCTGCTCCCGATGCTGTAAGTCCTGATACAAGGGAATACTCAAACATGTAGCTTGAACGTCTTGTATCCTTTCCTATTACTATCTTTGCAGGCTCGTCGAGCTGCTTCTGCTTCTTAAGCTCTCCATAATACCAGCCTAAAAATCTACCAATCTGATATGCATGTTCTGCTGTTAAATTGACATTAGCCTCTCCACGGAAGCCGTCTGTTCCAAAGTATTTTCCCATTGTTTTCCCCTTATGAAATTTGTTTTTGTTTTATTATACACTTAATAAATATCTTTGTGTAGTAAAATAAGCTTATTTGTTAAATTATTCGACTTCATAAAATCAATTGTTTATAAATGTGATAAAATTAACATATGTATATAAATCAAAGCTACAGAGATATCTTATGACACTCCATATAATATCTCTTCTCATTCGCTTCTCCGATTGAGAATGTCTTTCTGGGAAGCACCCCGCCCGCATTGATTGCAGGGAACAATGTGCTCTTGTCTATCGACTGAAGAAAGATTCCACATCCCTTAGTCTCCTTTACCAGTCCGTGAAGTGCCTCATCACCATGGATATAGTCTATTTCCACATTGTCATGTGTCTCAAGATACTTATCTAAAATACCCTGGAGTATCTCAACCGGGAGGCGGTCACCTCTATTTGTGATATTAATTCCGGAATTCTTTATTGGTGCTGTGCAGCTTCCATCATTATTTTCTGAAACCACTTCATTGCCATTTGCCGGTTTTGCACTATCACAGCTTCCTGATTCAACATACTCAAATACTATCTCATCACCCTCAGTGCTCGCAAGTCCTTGTTTTGTGATTTCAGCTTCGAAAAACGGCAGTATGTCCTTTACATCAACATTTGTAAGCAGTCTGTGAATAGGCTTAAACTCAAGCGCCTCACTGTGCAGATTACAGATTTCCACAAGAGCATGCCTTGCAGGATGAGTTTTCAACTGCTCCTCTGTGAATTTTCCTGATTTTTTGATATTTTCCCAGCAGGTCTTCGCTGTTGCAAGCGAATGGTTTCCATCACCTACTGCAAACAAAAAGCCTCCACAGCTATTCTGTTTTGCTGCAAATGCCTCTGTCACCTGCCTTGCTGCCTCACCCTCGACAGCATAGCCGCGGATATGTCTGCCACCCTGCATAAGGTCTGTATCGTAAAGCTTACGAAGAGTATCCCTGATAGCATACACATACTCGATTATTCCATGCTTTACAGCTGCTATATTTACTGCATCTTCCTGTGTAGCACCCTGGCATCCATCAAGCTTTTGTCTGTCTATAGGATCATCAACAAGCAGCATAACATGTGGCAGCTCAATAGCTGCATTCTCTCTTATTTTCACTCTCGGAGGTATACGTGAGATTACTGTTCCCTCTGTTGCTCTGATGAGAGTCTTCTTTTTCGGGTCGAAATCATAGTCATCCAGATCAATAAGTCCTACTATTCCAAGACGAACCCCTGACTCCGTAGTACGCTCAACTAGCACATAGCCATCTGCCACCGCTTGCTTTAAGGTTCCATCTGTGAGATATGTATCCATCGTGGTATTAATATATTTGATTCTCTCGTCATCTGTCATTGAAGCATATTTTGTTTTTCTGCCGGTTTCTTTGTCATTTTTGACACCATCGCCTGACGACTTGCAATCATTATCCTGATTCTCAATTGTTCCCAGATATATTTCGGGAAATACCACATTAAGCGTTGACGGTGCATCAGCCACATGCTTTTCCACAGCATCCCAATAATCAGCCTGACTTGTGAACTGGTCACAGGCGATAACTGACCATTTTTCCATATCTATACCATCGTTTGGCAAAAGAATATTTGCCGAATTGAAACAATTTGACATATCAACAATTCTCCTTTAAATATACAAAATATATAACAGAAATCCGCTATACTCTATAGTATAACGGATTTACTTTTATTTGCATATATTAAATTCCTTTTGTTGTTAGAATTCTTCCAACTGCATCATCTAATTTTTCTGCCGGTATCTCGCCACTGTTAACTGCAGACAACACTGCATTATAACTGCTCTCAAAGCCTGTTGAAACATAAAGCATGCTCATTCCTGCCTTAACAGCTGCCACAGCCGCCTCATCCTGTGTACATACCTTATTAAGAGATGCGTCTGATAAATCATCTGTAATCAAAAGGCCATTAAAACCCATTGTAGTTCTCATATAGTTTACGGCACCTGCTGATGTAGAGCATGGCGTGGTTTCCTCTCCTGTCACACTCTGACAAATCACATTTCCCATCATGACTGCCGGAACACCTGCTTCAATTGCCTTCTGATATGGCACAAAATCAGATGCCTCAAGATCCTCCAGCTTATCTGTCATCCAGAGCATTCCTGTCGCTGAATCTGTAGTAGCCTTCCCTTTTCCGGGAAAGCTCTTTGCTACAGAATTGATTCCTGCACCATTATAGCTGCTTACCTGTGCTGCAACACAGTCACCTACAGTCGCTGACTCGCTGCCAAATGCATATGTATCGTTATCTGCATTATCACCATATGCTATATCTGCTGTCGGCCCAAAATTCATATTAAGGCCATTGGTAGCCATATATGAGCCTATCTTTCCTGCACTGCTGCCCGCTGCGTCAGCACCTGCGAGCTGTGATGGTGCCTGCTGTGCCTCATATCCATTAGCTGAAGCAAGAGGAAGTCTTTCTCCACCTTCTTCATCAATTGCAAGAAACAGATTCACGCCCAGTCGCTCCTGCGAAAATGACTGCAGACTGCTCATCATCTTTGTAACTGCAGCCTCACCTGAGAAATTCTCCTGTCTGAAAACAAAACCACCAAGAGGATATGTACCAATAGCTGCCTTTGTCTTGTTACCGGCCTGAGTGAACTGTGATACACCTGTAATCTCCTCAGGTCTCGTAATGAATAGCTGGGCTACCTTTTCCTCTGTTGTCATAGAAGACAGCTTTGTCTTGACAGAATCTGACGGAGTAAATGCCGGTGCTGCCTGCTGTCCATCAGCTTGTACCTGCTGAGTTCCATCCGTCTCCTGAGTAGGATTCTGTGTCTCCTGCTGGCTTTCTGTTATTTTCTTATTCACATTATTCCCCGGCATCACAAAATGCACTGCTCCAAATACCAGCACAACTATCAGTGCAATTACTTCTATTGTGATGAGGTACTTATCTCCATTTTGTCTGAAGTTCATATTTAATCCCCAAAATTTGTATTTGTTAAATCGTTATTAGGTCCGCTTACTTTTCCTGATAATGCACTGCTGTATTCGTTTACAGTTGCACTAGGAGTATAGCCTGTATCACCTTCAAGGAACTGATGCACTCCTGTAGCCATGTCTGCAAGTGTAGTAGGCACCTCAACCCATGCGCCATCAACCTTTCCACCATAGAACACCTGTGGATATGCTGTAGAATCCTCTACTGTATAGTCTGCAAGATTTTTAAATACTGAAAGAATCTCATCAGTATTATAGTTAGTATTGACATGTCCAATCAGGTCTGATACCATCTTAATCTTTGCCGCTGTATTCATCTGCTTAGCTGATTCAAAAACCTTGAACAGCACTGTTCTCTGTCTTTCAGCACGCTTATAGTCTCCTCCTGCTGTATAACGTATTCTGGAATACGCAACTGCCTGAGTTCCATCAAGAGTATATGTGCCGGCTGAATCAATATGGGATGAGCTTGTTCCACGAACCTTATTGACCTCATCAATATATCCGTTTATCACCTTTGCCTCAGAAGCATCGATATCCTGTACAATGCCTCCTACCTCATCTATAATTTCACCGACTGTATTGAAATTGACTGTAACATAATTCTTTATGTCTAAGTCCAGATTTTTGTTAAGTGTATCCACTGCAAGCTCCGGTCCGCCAAACGCATGTGCATGTGTCACCTTCTGGTATCCATGACCATCAATATTCATCATACAGTCTCTGAAAATAGATACCATGCGGATTTTCTTAGCATCATGATCAACCCTGACTACCATAATGGAATCGGAACGTGTTCCTTTATCAAGCTGATCTGAGCGGCTGTCAACACCAAATAACGCAAACTCCTCAATACCTGATTTGTCTGTAGTGTTGTCATCCTCAGCCTGAGTATCAGCTTTTGTCTTAACTGCCTCTGTACCCGGCTTTATGCCTTTAGCTTCTTTATTCTTAACATTACTGCTGTTAATCTTTACAAGTATTATCGCTATAATAGCAATAAGTACAATCATTACTGCTGTAATAATTATATTTTTCTTTTTTTTCATCTGCACTATTCTCCGTCATTCATATGTGTCTGTGCCTGTTACTTTTCGTCCTCATCTCTGCCATAATAATTGCCATAGTAATTACCATAATAGTTTCCATAGTAATGACCATACTTAGACTCCTCAAACCTGCACTTATTGAGCACAGCTCCTAATATCTTGACTCCCGAGTCCTCAAGTGTACGCTTTGTATTAATGATTGCACGGCTGCTTGTAACATTCTGGGCAGCAACTATTACTGCTCCGTCTACATTCTTTCCAACTACGGCCGCATCAATCGCAGCTCCTGTAGGAGGAGTATCGACAAGCACATAGTCAAAGTTCTTCTCTCCAAACTCGATAAGCTCTTTAAACTCCTCTGTCTCAAGAAGCTCTGTAGGATTTGGTACCTCATGTCCTGCAAAAAGAATGAACACGCCCTTGATATTTGTCGCATATATCACTTTGTCCAAAGATACCTGCCCTGAGAGATAATGTGAGAGTCCGTATATCTTTCCACCGCTCTCCACTTTCGCTCTGAGTCGTCCTACAAGGACTGACTTACGCATATCAGTATCTACTACAAGGACTGACTTCTTAGAGTCCGCCATCGAACGAGCCAGATCCATAACTACGGTTGTCTTTCCCTCATTTGGCACGCTGCTGGTAAAGAGGATGGACTTCACGCCCTTTCCACTAAAGCTGATGCTTGTTTTAAGAGCTCGAAGAGACTCCTTCATTGTATAGCTCTGGTCTTTTATCTGATTAATAACTACTGTTTCCATTAAACTGCCCTCTTCTTACTCTTGCTATCGTCTGATTTAGATGATTGAGTTTTCTTCTTTTTTCTTCTCTTTGTCTTGGCTCCATCATACTCTGTCTCATCAACAGGAAGTGATGCAAGCACCTTGAGGCCTGTTCTGGTCTCCATATCATCTGCATTGGAAATTGTATCGTCAAGCATGTATCCAAGTACAACTATGCCGGCAGCAAGAAACAGTCCGAGTACAGCTCCTATAACTGTATTCTTAAGGATATTATTATTCACTGGTGTCTTTGAAGCATATGCTGTCTGGATAATCTTTGGCTGTGACTGATCCATATTGTCAGCGATATACTGTGATGAAACTTTTGCAATCTCATCTGCCACTGTTTTTGAAGCTTCTAAATCCGTGTCTGTAACCACAATCTTGAGCACACGTGTATCTGTTGGATTCTCTATCGAAACCCTCTTACTGAGCTGCTCATATGTCTCGTCCATATCCAGATTGTCAATTACCTGTGATAAAACTGTCCTGCCTGTGATAACGTACTCATAGTCGTTTGTCAGACTCGAGCCTACCTGAATATCAGCAAGACTGGTGATAGATGTTGACTTGGTCAGTACATACATCTCTGCAGATGCCTCATACTCCGGTACAAAAGTAATCTTGGAGTATAATCCAAATACTGCTGCAAGAAGCACCATTGATGCCACAAGTGCCTTCCAATGCTTCACTAATTCGTGAAACAGCGCTAATAAATCGATTTCAATTTCCTGATCTCTTATTGGTTCGTTGTTTTCCATTTTCCTACCCTTTACATATTGTAACATTATTTTTCGGTTTAATCCTATGTTATATTACTACACTTCATTTCTTTTGTCTATTTTTAGAAATCACAAAAAAATTATTAAGAATATGTCATATTTTGTAAATAATTATGCAATATAATAGAAAAGTGCCGTTTCCGGCACTTTTCTTTGTTGTATTTTCATTTGCTATATTTTATTTGTTCCTGTTCTATTGTTGCTGTTCTAGTTCTGCTGTGGCTGTTCTGATGGTTCAGTCGGTGCCACCGGCTGTGGTTGTGGTTTTGAATTTACTGTAACGGTTATTGAACTGCTTGCGCTATTCCAGCCTACCATTTCACCTGCTATAACTGTAATCTGTACGGTACCAGCCCTGTAAATGGTCACATTTCCAGCGCCATCTACTGACGCAATCGAAGGATCACTTGACCGGTAAGAAAGCGCTGCTCCGTTTGAAGCACTTGCTCCTAGAGAAAATGGTGCATCTCCCTCTGTTACAGTTTTATTACCGCAACCTATTGTCACAGATGGTGTCTGGTTTGGCTGTGGCTTTGCATTTACAGTGATTGTAATTGTCTTGCTGCCGGCCTTATAGCTTGTAGTAGCCTCAGACTTGACAGTGATTGTTGCAGTTCCGACACCTACTATCGTCACATTACCGTTCTCATCCACTCTCACTACACCCTCATTATCACTTGAGTATGTGAGCTTTGCATTATCCTCTGCTGTCACACCGAGATTGAATGCTCCGTCACCCTCTGTCACATTATAAGAGCCAGCTCCGCCAAAACTCTGCGCTTTGCCGGCCACCTTGTCAACACCACCATATACAATTACTTTTTCATCTAATGTCACATTCTCATATAGCTTCTTCGCAGCTGAATAAGGCATATTTATGCAGCCATGGCTGCCGCTGTACATGTAGATATTTCCACCGAAGGTACTTCTCCACGAAGCATCATGGAATCCAATTCCACCATTGAATGGTATAAAGAAATTAACCCATGACTTATATCCGTCTCCCCTTAAGTATCTGTCCTTATCTCTTGAGAAGATAGAATACACTCCGGTAGGTGTTCCATGACCTTTTGAAATACATCCTGTAACACACTGACTTGATACAACAAGCTCTCCATTCTTGTATACATATACCATCTGATTGGTAAGATCCACTTCACAGTAATTGCCACCATATGTGACATATTCACCTGTTTCTTCTTCCTTTGCCTCACTGTAAACTGCTTCCACTGTTGCAGACTTTTTATTGTTTATTGCCTCAGCAATCGCCTCATACAGCTTGTTTCCATCTACAGTCTGTCCTGATGATGCTACAGGCACATTTATTATACTTCCGCCTGTTGTCTTAAACTGTCCTGTTTTCTTCTTTGACACATCATGCTTTTTGGCTAGCTCTGTACAATATGTAGCCATATTCTCGCCATCAAGCGAAACTGACAATCCGTCATTGTCCACTATAAGCCACTGGGCTATCTGATCCTTTCCTACAGCCTCTGTAGCAGCTTCACCTGTTGCCGGTGTGAAATTACATGTCACCGTCACATCAAGATATGCATTGGCTTCTTTTAATGCATTCTTTACCTGCTCGCTGTCCGTAGCCTTTTCTCCATCAACATATCCTGTTGCAGATGTAAGCTCTACCTTATCCTTCAGCTCCTTTACAGCGCTTGTCAGATTTGCAGCTGCATTGTCATATACAGGTGCATCTCCCGATACACCGTCAACACCCTCAAATTGTCCTGCATCTGCATTGTAGGCTATTGTAGCGCGATATGGCACAATTGATCTTATATCAAAGGTCTGTGTGTCTGTCGCAGCCTTCTTTTGTTCGTCATCATTTGCATCTGTATCCTTATCACTCTGAGCCGCAGCATCAGACTGTGACTGCGTTTTTGCAGTGATATAAGAGTCTACAAGAGCCGTCTCCAGCTCATCAGACTTGTCCATTTTAAAAAGCTTCACCTGCTTTTCCGGTTCCTTATCCTTATTGGCCGCATTTATCAGTTCCTGAAGATCTGCTTTGTCATTGTACTTGAGTCCCAAATCCTCAGCTGTCATATCAAATGATGCATCGTCAAGCTTCACTGATATCTTATACTTGCCTACAGCGGTCTTTATGGCTTTCTTTGCCTCGTCAGCAGTCATTCCACCTACATCAACTGATGCAAGCTTGTACTTTTCAGGGAATGTCTTGTATGCTTTCTTTCCACAGCCTGCCATGCCCAACGCCATAAACACACAGGCCAAAACTACCAGGAGTTTTATACTTTTCTTCTTCATCTTTATCCTCTTTATCTTAATTTTTATATTATTCTCACAGTACCATATTTTATCACTTTCTTATATATGCCTCAAGTGAGATTTGTCACATATTTTTATCGCAATTTACCATTTTATTCATCATAATGCAGATAAAGATCCGGATTTCTCCAGACCCTTAAATCAATTGTTTCTTAAACTTGCTATAAAACCATGCTACGATTGGAAAAGCTTTAAAATCAGTTTTTCTAATGAGCCATATCTGCTTCCTGCTGCACGCCCGGTACACTCCCGGGTGCTCCTCACGCAGCATCTCGTCAAACTTCTTCATATGCTCAACGTTCCTTGTATCATTGCCCTTTGCCAGAAATATCTGGTACTCATCATCGACTGCCTCGGCTATGCCGCGCTCAAGGTACTGCTTCTTGTAGGTCTGCAGATTGCCGTGCACGTTGTTGTACTCAAACAGTGCATCAAGCACCTTAAGATGCTGGTCATGACGCTTGATCATCATCTTTATGTCCACGCTCTGACCACTCCTTCCAAGTCTGTACTGATACAACGGCAGAGGTGAAAACGTGATGCTTGTGCAGTATGGTATAGGGTAGAGTATATACTCCTGGTCCTCGTAGAAGCAGTGCTCATCCACACGAATATCATTCTTCTGCAATACATCAGTACGGATGGTCATGGAATGTATAGTGATCAGTGGGTCCATGACTGCCTCAGCAAAGCCCCACTCCCTGTTGTAGTGATAAGAGTTGGACACTGCCTTTCTGCGCTTTGTGACCTTCTTTGTCCTATCATCCACCAGGTTGAAGTCATTGGATATGACATCCGAGTGCGTGTGCTTCAAAAGCTGTATAAACTGTGGCAAAAGGCTCTTGTCCAGCCAGTCATCACCATCCACCACCTTGAAATACTTTCCTGTTGCGCGCGGTATCGCATAGTTGATGGTAGATCCATGGCCTCCGTTCTCCTTGGAGAGCACCTTGAAGCTGTATGGATATTTCTGCTCGTAGGTATGTGCCAGGCTGGCTGTGGAATCTGTGGAACCATCATCCACTATGAGTATCTCCAGACTTCTGAGCACAGACAAATCTATAAACGAGTCAAGACAGTTCTTTATATACTTTTCAACATTGTAAGCCGGAACGACTATGGTTAAAAGCTTCTCCATATATATGTTTCTCCATGTATACCTGTTTCCTTGTGTACTACTCTCCGAGTCCATCCTTGATGTACTGTATAAGGTGTTCAAGTGCCTCACTCTCATCCTCGCCATTGCAGATAAGCTCTATCTCATCGCCTGACTTTATGCATGCTCCAAGCACTGAAAGTACACTCTTTGCATTAGCTACATTTTTCTCGTCATATATAAATGTTACCTTTGATTTAAATTTCATTGCCTCTTTGCAGAGATTGCCGGCCGGACGTAAATGTAATCCGGTAGGATTCTTGATTATTATTTTTTGTGCTACCACTTTTATTACCTCTTTTCGGTTATATATCTATCAATGTGATGAACTGTCAGAGCCGTTATTTCCGGTGTTTCCTGACGATGTGCTGCCCGATGACGATGAACCGCCTGTGCCGGTGTCGCCTGATGTTGTACCGCCTGTTGTTGAGCCCGAGGCTGTTCCTGTACCATCAGTTCCCGTTGTGCCGCCTCCGTCACCTTCCCTTCCGATAACTATCTGAACCTTTATCTCGCCCCATGTGTACTTGGTCTCATCCAGATTTGGCTTTACCGTCACTGTATGTGTACCTGTACCAAGGCCTGTCACATCAATTTTACCCTTCAGTGTAGTTCCCGAAAGTGTATCTATATCAGACTTGGTGCCGCTTACTATGACACTGCTCTTATCTGTTACAAATGTAATCGTATATCCCTCTTCCAGTCCGTCATATGTGATATTGGAACTGTTCAGCGTCATGGTTGAAGTCGCATTTGTTTCAATCTTTATATCTATACTGAGCTTTGCCTTGGATGAGTTCACTATAAAAACTCCATCCGGCAGATATCCTGTCAGGTCAACAGATGTACTTATATCGTCTGTTGCGCCCGATATATCAATTGGTCCCACATCTATAGATGTGATATTGTTCAATGCTTCTGCATTACCTTTGAGCATTACAGACTCCTCTGATAGTTCTACTCCGAGCACGCTCTTTCCTCCTGCCGGTGAGCCTGTCGTAGTACACTTGATAGGCACCTCCTTGGTACTTAGGACATCAACTGTCACTGCTATAGACTGATACTGGCTGTCCACATCAAGCTTTGATATATCTATCTCATCGCCATTATCATCAATCAGAGTGAGATCACCGCGATCAGTTATCTGATTATCTGATATTATGGTATTGTCATCGACCTTTATATTTACATTGGCCGATGCTATAGTTGAAACAATGGACTCAGGACCTCCGATCTTTACTACCTTTGGATTTGCCTGTGGCTTGTTTCCCAGTGCTTTCGCACCTGAGAGACTTCCATCCAATGATACCTTTACCTCAAACTGCTTCTGCATATATTTTTCAACCGAAAGCGGGAGCATATGGTCTCCACCGTTGAAGGTAATCGAATGTCTGTACTTGGTGCATCCAATATCTACCTTTACGCTTGCCTTATTCGTATCATCCTTATCTACTATGATATTTGCAAGGTCGACATTTGCGTAAAAATCAGAATCATCAAGCTCGTTCAGATAGCTTCTCTTGCCTGATACCGAAAAGCTGATGGTCTTTTCCGAATCCTTGATGGTAGGCCATAGCCCCTTGTCAACAACCGAATCACGGCCTGTGACGGTGACTGTTGTGGTAAATGTCTTTGTCTTGACCGGGTCATTGAGATTGTAGACCACAAGCCAGAGTATAAATGCAAATGCTATCGCAAGTATTTTAAAGCCTATATTATTTGTGAAGGTTTTTAGAAGCTTCTTTCCCATTCTTAAACCTCCTTTTAATTAATTCAAATTTACCCGGCTCCCTATGTCTGTTCTGCAGAAGCTTAAGCTGTGTGCGTAGATGATCGGCATCTATATCGTGCTCAATCTGCCCCTTGTATGCTGTAGAAACTGATCCTGTCTCCTCTGAAACTATGATAGTAAGCGAATCACTTACCTCGCTGACTCCGACCGCTGCACGGTGTCTGGTTCCCAGATTCTTCGAGAGTGACAGGCTGTCTGATAGCGGAAGGTAACATGTAGCTGACACCACACGGTTGCCACGCACGATAACCGCTCCGTCATGAAGCGGTGTGTTTTTCTCAAAAATATTGATGAGGAGCTGACTTGTAAGTATGGCATCCACATCTATTCCTGTTCTGATATACTCTCCCAGATTTATCTCATCCTCCATGACTATTAGCGCTCCTGTCTTTACTCTGCCCATCGCAAAGCATGCACGCACCAGCTCATCAATTGTCTTGTCGGAGAATTTCTCAATTTCGCCTCTGCCGGTATTAAAAAAATCACCCAAAAAGGTCTTTCCACCAATATTCTCCAAGGCATTTCGAAGCTCAGGCTGAAAAATAACAACAAGTGCCACGAGACCTATATTAAAGAGTTTCTCAGCAAGCCACAGTATTGTATCCATCTGGAACAATGCTGCAACAAGCACAAACAACAGTATGATAATAAGGCCCTTGAACAGATTCCATGCCCTCGTGGTCTTTATCCACAAAAGTATATGATAGAAGAGCACTGAAATAATAAGTATCTCTATAATGTCTATCACACCGATTTTGATGCCCGGCACATTTGTGAATGTAAGGAACTGATCCTTGAAGCGTATCAATACACCACTCACATTATCCATAGCGCCCTCCTTTCTCTTATACTATGTAACTATTTGTCATCCTCAAATATATTTTCGTCTATTTCGAGATCTTTTGCAATAGCCTCTTTGCTGATATTTTCCTGATTATGTCTCTGAATCTTCTTTCCAAGGCTTCCTGTATTGCCAAAGTGCTTTACAACCTTTTCCTCCTTGGCAATCATCTTCTTTGGAACTGCCTTGACGTAATAATAATATTCATCATCCTCAAACTGTACATTTTCTGTACGTGCATAGTCAAGATTCATAAATATAAACTGTATGACAACACCTGCAAAAATAGCTGCTACAGTGCTGAGCACAAGCCAGATTATCTTCTCCGGCAGTCCGAGCACCAGATAAGCAACAACAAGTGCAACCAACTGTACGAGTCCTCCTGCTATGGTAGCAACAGTCCATGAATTGTTGATTTTCAATCGTCTGACCTGATACACCACCAGTGTGGTGATAACAAAGATTGCCATAACTATAAACATCTCTTTGTTGTCAAGAAGCTGTCCCATTGTCACATTGAGCTTTGTAGTGCTCTGCCCCTTTTTATCTACCACCTCTGCAAGCGCTGATGCATTCTGTCTGATTCCGTCAAAGAAATAGTACAGCAGTGTGCCACATATTATTGCAACAACCGAATAAGCTCTTCTTAAAAGACCTGCTGCAACCGGCATAACAGATGGTATGTGAAGCTGAAAGCATATAGGTGTAAGTATCACAAGCATGCCATCCTTCGGTGCAAAACGAAAATAGACAAAATACAGTACTAAAAAAAGTACAAATGTGATAGCAAAAACCTCAATGGACAGCGCATACATATCTAAAAGTATCATAATCGAAGCAATCCAGAGTATTGCATTCACCGGAAGCAGTGCACACACAAGCGCTAAAAGCAGTGCCACAAGCATCGAGCTGATTTTCGCCATATAGCCGATATTCAAATCTATTGTTATAAATGCGATAAATGCAACAACAAATCTCACAACCGGAAGTATAAAGTGCTCATACTCACCGCAAAATTTGACTGCCTTATCCTTAATTTCCAGTAACTTGTTCATAAAGCCTCCCTAACGCTTAATCTTTTCCTCACGGGAATATATTCTGCCCACTGCCTTCAGGTGATCTGCGTATTTGCGCACTTCTCTTCTGCCAGCCTTATATCTTGCAGTATACACCACAATTGTGACAAAAATGTAAACCGCCATAAATGCAATATACAGTATGCCTATTGTGACACCTATTGCCTTAAAATCAAGCTTATTGATTCTGTCCAAAAGCTCTGCTGCATTGACAGCAACCCACATCACAACAAGCCCTGCAAATGCGAATGTACCTGTAAAGAAGCTTTTTAAGCCCTCTTTCCATATATAGTCCCATCCGTAGTAGCTTGCGGACTGTTTCTGCACACGGCTGTCATCGCTTTTGCTGTCACAAAGAGCAATATTAAACAGTTCCCTTACTTTTTCTTCGTTTATCATAAATCATCCTCTTACCTGTTATATCTCATACGGTTTTTGTCATCCTGCTGCCACAGCCCTTGCAATTAGATATTCTCATCTGATAAAACCCTCCTAACTTCCCTGTCCTATGCAAATACACAGCACATATACACAGCCAGGACATTTCTTTGCTATCTCGTGCCCAATCGACTCCGCCGTACTGCCTGTAGTATATATATCATCTACTATTAGTATTTGGTCATATTGTACAATACTATCCGCCACTTGAAAAGCCCCCTCGAGACAATTTCTGCGTTCAACATACCCCATTGTCTTGAGTGGACTGGTATTTTTCACTCTGCGCACAAGCCCTTTTGCCATCCTTATGCCTGTTTTTTCAGACAATGCCCTTGCAAAACACTCTGCCTGATTGTAGCCTCTCTGGCGCATCTTTTTACGGTGCATCGGCACCGGAATAATAACATCTATCCCACATCTCTGTATCCAGTCCGAATATCTTTCCACTGCTGTCTGTGCAAAATAAGCCGCATACTCACGTCTGTTTGAATACTTGAACCTGTACATGGTCTGCTTTATGCTGCCCTTGTATGCAAAAAGCGCCTTGCCCTGCCTGTAGCTGTCATCTTCCCGCATCTGCCTGTGATGCTCTAGTGCCCGTGCACAGTCGTCACAATACTCTCTTCGCTCAGACAAAACCGGCTTCCCGCAGCGCATACATTGCGGCTGCTCAACCGGAAAGAGCTTTTCACAGCATCTGCTGTGTATATATCTCTCAACCGGACCAATTATACCATCACATACCGGACAGCGCGGTGGAAATACCAGATTGATTACGCCTCTCCCAATATCCTTTATTTTGTTCACTAATCCCCCTGACTGTAATATCCCCATTTGTAACATTATTAACAAAAAAGCGACAATACATTCCTGCAATGCAGGGACATATCATCGCCCTCACGGCTGCCTGTTATAAAACGTATATTCTAGAATTCTTCATCTCTCTTGCCTGCAAGGAACTCTACATACTTTCCTGTACCGATAGCAACACATGTCATAGGCTGCTCCGCAGTCATTGTATTGATGCCGGTCTTTTCCTCGATAAGCTCCTCAAGACCTCTGAGCAGCGAACCGCCTCCTGTAAGCACGATTCCTCTGTCTGCGACATCGGCTGCAAGCTCCGGTGGAGTCTTTTCAAGCACTGAGTGCACTGCCTCAACTATCTGAAGAGTTGCCTCACGAAGTGCTTCCTCTGTCTCCTCTGAGCTGACTGTAATAGTCCTTGGAAGTCCTGTTACAAGGTTTCTTCCTCTTACCTCAATTGTCTCCGGCTGTGGGAGAGGGTAGCATGTACCAATCTTGATTTTGATATCCTCAGCTGTTCTCTCTCCGATGAGAAGGTTATGCTTCTTTCTCATGTATCTGACAATTGCCTCATCAAAATCATCTCCGGCTATCTTGATAGATGTGCTGACTACCGAACCACCGAGTGAGATAACTGCTATATCTGATGTACCGCCTCCGATATCTACTATCATATTTCCGCATGGCTTTGAAATATCAATACCTGCACCGATTGCAGCTGCGATTGGCTCCTCGATAATCTTAACATCTCTGGCTCCTGCTGCAAATGTAGCATCCTCAACGGCCTTCTTCTCAACCTCTGTAACACCACTTGGCACACATACGCTCACGAGCGGCTTTCTGAAGCTTTTCTTACCAAGCGCCTTCTGGATGAAGTGCTTGATCATCTTCTCTGTAACTGTATAATCTGAGATAACACCCTGACGCAGCGGTCTGACTGCAACGATATTACCCGGTGTCCTTCCGAGCATGAGGCGTGCTTCCTCTCCGATTGCCTTAATCTTGTTGGTGTCCCTGTCAAAGGCTACTACTGAAGGCTCCTTTAACACAACACCCTTTCCTTTTATATAAACAAGTATACTTGCTGTTCCTAAATCGATTCCGATATCTGATCCGACCATTTTAATAGCCCCTTTCCTGCCATATCTTTAAATTTACACATACACTCTCTTATTATATACAATAAATCCCATTTTTCAAACTTTTTTTTTGAAAAAGGTCATATTTAATAAAATTTTAAAGTTTATCCTTGTCTTTTTCCAGATATTGTTTCAAAAAACGGCCTGTATATGACTGTTTTACCTCGCATATCTCCTCAGGTGTGCCCTGCGCTATGACGGTTCCGCCGCCGTCTCCGCCCTCAGGTCCCATATCTATGATATAGTCAGCTGTCTTTATCACGTCGAGGTTGTGCTCGATAACAACCACCGTATTGCCTCCGTCCGAGAGCCTGCGCAGTATCTCCACAAGCTTGTGTACATCTGCAAAGTGCAGCCCCGTGGTAGGCTCATCAAGTATATATATGGTCTTTCCGGTACTCTTTCTGCTAAGCTCTGTGGCAAGCTTGATACGCTGCGCCTCACCGCCCGAAAGCTCTGTGGACGGCTGTCCCAGCTTCACGTATGATAGTCCGACATCATAGAGCGATTGGATTTTGTTCTGGATCTTTGGCACATTTTTGAAAAACTCAAGTGCCTCCTCCACTGTCATATCAAGAACATCGTATATACTCTTGCCCTTGTACTTTACATCGAGCGTCTCCCTGTTATATCGTTTGCCTCCACAGACCTCACACGGCACATATACATCAGGCAGGAAATGCATCTCTATCTTAAGGATTCCATCGCCGCCACAGGCCTCACACCGACCGCCCTTTACATTGAAACTGAAACGGCCCTTTTTATAGCCCTTTGCCTTTGCATCAGGTGTTGATGCAAACAGGTCTCTTATCATGTCAAACACACCTGTATATGTGGCAGGATTAGAGCGGGGTGTACGGCCTATCGGTGACTGGTCGATGTCTATGACCTTATCAAGCTGTTCCAGACCATCTATACCGTCGTGGTCACCTGCGATACACCTGGCTCTGTTTAAGGATTTGGCCAGATGCTTGTAGAGTATCTCATTGGTCAATGAGCTCTTTCCCGAGCCCGACACGCCTGTAACACAGGTCATTATACCAAGAGGTATCTGCACATCAATATTTTTCAGGTTATTCTCCCTGGCTCCTCTTATCGTGATATATCCGCTTGGCTTACGCCTCTCCTGTGGAACCGGTATCTTTATTTTGCCGCTCAGATATGCTCCTGTGAGTGATTTTTTGCACTTTATAATGTCCTTTAACGATCCTGCTGCCACTATCTCCCCGCCGTGCGAGCCGGCTCCCGGCCCTACATCCACGATATAATCCGCTGCACGCATGGTATCCTCATCATGCTCCACAACTATGAGCGTATTTCCCAGATTCTTAAGATTCATAAGTGCACCAAGCAGCTTGTCGTTATCCCTCTGATGCAGTCCGATACTTGGCTCATCAAGTATATATGCCACACCTACAAGCCCTGAGCCAATCTGCGTGGCAAGCCTGATTCGCTGGGCTTCCCCGCCTGAAAGGCTTGCCGTGCCACGGCTAAGGGTGAGGTAATCAAGGCCGACCTGCTGCAAAAAGCCAACCCTCGCACGGATTTCCTTTAGTATCTGGTCTCCTATATAGTGCTGCTGCTCTGTAAGCTCTATATCAGCAAGGAACTTCACAAGCTCCTTCACAGACATGGAGGTCATCTCATATATGTTCTTGTCCGCAACCGTAACGGCAAGTGACGACGGCTTAAGTCTCTGCCCCTTACAGCTCGTACACGGAGTAATGCGCATAAACTGCTCATACTCTGCCTTTGCCGTATCAGAAAAGGTCTCCTTGTATCGGCGCTCAACATTGTCCACAAGGCCGTTCCATACAAGGTCATAGACGCCTTCGCCTCTCTGACCCTTGTATCTGACCTTGAGCACCCTGCCATCTCCACCGTAAAAAAGCAGTTTTTTCATATCTGCAGATAAATCATCAATCGGAGTGTCGAGAGGAAGCCCATAGCCCTCATGCAGCGCACGAAGTGTCGCATAGGTATAGCTCTTTGGGTCAGTACATGACTGCCAGCCCATCACCTGTATGGCACCCTCAGATATGGAAAGCGATGCATCCGGCACCATAAGCTGCGGGTCAAACTCCATCTTGTAGCCGAGTCCGTAGCAGGTCGGACATGCTCCGAACGGATTGTTGAAGGAGAAGCTTCTCGGCTCAACCTCATCTATGCTTATGCCACAGTCAGGGCACGCAAAATTCTGGGAAAAAGTCATCTGTTCGCCATCCACAATATCAACTATTGCATTGCCCTCTGTCAGTTCAAATACATTTTCAAGTGAATCAGTAAGCCTCTTCTCTATGCCCGGCTTTACAACCAAACGGTCTACAACAATGTCAATATTGTGCTTTATATTTTTCTCCATTGGAATATCCTCGGAGAGCTCATACATGCTGCCATCTACAATCACACGCACATATCCGCTCTTTTTGGCTCTCTCGAACAGCTTCTGGTGCTCACCCTTGCGGCCTCTGACCACCGGTGCAAGAAGCTGGATACGTGTGCGCTCAGGCAGCGCCATAACAGTATCCACCATCTGGTCTATCGTCTGCTTTGTAATGGCACGCCCGCACTTCGGACAGTGTGGTATTCCAATTCTGGCATAAAGCAGTCTGAAGTAATCATATATCTCTGTGACCGTTCCGACAGTTGAACGAGGGTTCTTGTTGGTGGATTTCTGGTCAATGGAGATGGCAGGCGGAAGTCCCTCTATAGACTCCACATTCGGCTTCTCCATCTGCCCTAAAAACTGACGCGCATAAGATGAAAGTGACTCCATGTACCTGCGCTGCCCCTCAGCATATATGGTATCAAATGCCAACGATGACTTGCCGGAGCCTGAAAGCCCTGTAAAAACAACAAACTCATCTCTCGGGATGTCGAGACTGACGCACTTTAGATTGTGTTCGCTGGCACCTCGTATTTTGATGTATTTTCTTTCTTTTTTTGCCATAATTTGTGTTCCTCCAAATTGCTTCCGGATGTTATAAGCTTTTATTTTACGTCTCTCAATGTGTTTTTAAGCATAATAAGCTTATCCCTGTACTCAGCAGCCGCCTCGAAATTGAGCTCTGCCGCTGCTTTTTTCATCTTTTTCTCTATATCTGCAATATGCTTCTCAAGCTCTTTTTTGCTCATTGACTCCGGATCTTTGTCAAGAGCATTCTCATCGGCCGCTACCTTCTTTGAGATAGCTATGAGATCACGCACGGATTTCTGTATAGTCTGTGGCGTGATGCCGTGAGCCTCATTGTACTCTTCCTGTACCTTTCTACGACGCTTTGTCTCGTCAATTGCGACACGCATGGAGTCTGTAATCTTGTCAGCATACATGATAACATGGCCCTCACTGTTACGTGCGGCACGTCCTATCGTCTGTATAAGTGAAGTCTCTGAGCGAAGGAAGCCTTCCTTATCCGCATCGAGTATGGCAACAAGTGTAATCTCCGGGATATCAAGGCCCTCCCTGAGCAGATTGATGCCGACGAGCACGTCAAATACGTCAAGACGCAGGTCACGTATTATCTCCGCTCTCTCAAGTGTATCTATATCTGAATGCAGGTACTTTACCCTGATGCCAAGCTCTGCCATATAGTTTGTTAGATCCTCAGCCATACGCTTTGTGAGTGTGGTGATAAGCACCTTGTGATGGTTTGCAGTCTCCTTATTGACCTCTGACACAAGGTCATCAATCTGTCCCTCAACAGGGCGCACTGATATTTCCGGATCCAAAAGTCCTGTCGGTCTGATAATCTGCTCCGCACGTAGCAGCTCATGCTCATTCTCATACTTATTCGGAGTGGCTGAGACAAAGAGCATCTGGTCTATTTTACCCTCGAACTCCTCGAAATTGAGAGGTCTGTTGTCAAGGGCCGAGGGCAGTCTGAAGCCATAGTCCACAAGAGTGGTCTTTCTTGAGCGGTCACCCGCATACATACCGCCTATCTGCGGAATCGTGATATGCGACTCATCCACGATTATGAGAAAATCATCCGGGAAGAAATCTATGAGTGTCATAGGAGGCTCCCCCGGCTTTGCAAAGTTCAGATGCCTCGTATAATTCTCAATTCCTGAACAGAAGCCTGTCTCCCTCATCATCTCTATGTCAAAATTGGTCCTCTCTGCTATTCGCTGAGCCTCTATGAGCTTGTCCTCGCCTTTAAAATACTTCACACGCTCATCAAGCTCTTTCTCTATATTGAGGCAGGCCTCATTTATCTTCTCCTGCGAAACTACATAGTGTGATGCTGGGAAGATCATCGTATGCTCAAGCGAGCACTTTACCTCGCCGGTCAGCACATCGACCTCCACTATCCGATCTATCTCATCACCGAAAAACTCAACCCTGATTGCTGTATCATCGGCATTTGCCGGAAATATATCAAGCACATCACCATGCACTCTGAAGGTGCCTCGGTGAAAATCCATATCATTCCTGGTGTACTGTAAATCTATGAGAGACCTCGCGAGATCATCCCTGTCCCTCTCCTGCCCCGGGCGCAGCGAAATACTCATGCCTGTCCACTCATCAGGACTTCCAAGTCCGTATATGCAGGAAACCGATGCCACGACAATGACGTCCTTTCGCTCCGTGAGTGCTGCCGTGGCTGAAAGCCTGAGCTTATCTATCTCATCATTTACAGAGGAATCCTTGGCTATGTACGTATCAGACTGCGGCACATAGGCCTCAGGCTGGTAATAGTCGTAGTAGGAGACAAAGTACTCTACTGCATTTTCGGGGAAAAACTCCTTCATCTCACCATAGAGCTGCCCCGCCAGTGTCTTATTGTGCGATATGATAAGTGTAGGCTTATTGAGTGCTGCAATGACATTGGCCATGGTAAAGGTCTTGCCGGAGCCGGTAACTCCAAGTAAGGTCTCAAACTGGTTGCCCTCCTTAAATCCCTTCACAAGCTGCTCTATTGCCTGCGGCTGGTCGCCGGTCGGCTTGTATTTTGAATGCAGTTTAAATTCCATAACGCACGCTTCCTCCAAAAAAATCTTAAATACTGCTTTTGTAAAATTATAAAAAGACAAAGTCAATCATTTATAGTATGCACTTATGTGCTTTATTTTACTACAAAAAATCGACTTTGTCCACAATTTTCAGAACATTCGTTCTTGTTTATTTATTTTATGTTACTGTTCACACCTAACAGTGTGACCAGCAACGATTACAGCCATTTAAAATTTACTTCACACGTCCACAGCACTGCTTATATTTCTTGCCACTGCCGCATGGACATGGGTCATTCGGATATACCTTGGCTGTTGCACGGCGCTTTGGTGCATTCTGTGCTGACTCATCCTTGTTTGTGCCCGAAATCTTTGCAACCTGCTCTCGCTCAACCTTCTGCTCAACCTGTACATGATACAGCAGTCTGACAGTATCCTCCTGGATAGCCGAAATCATGTCGTCAAACATATCAAAGCCTGCCATCTTGTACTCTACGATTGGATCTTTCTGTCCATAAGCCTGTAAGCCGATTCCCTGACGAAGCTGTGCCATATCATCGATGTGATCCATCCACTTTCTGTCGATTACACGAAGAAGCACGACACGCTCAATCTCTCTGAACTGCTCAGGCTCAGGGAATTCTGTCTCCTTCTGCTCATAAAGCATGACGGCCTTTTCCTTTAAGTACTGCTTAAGCTGCTTTGCATTCTTGATTGACTCAATATCCTCTTTTGTAATCGGATCAAGAGGAATGACCGGAAGCACAAGCTCGTTGAGCTCTACAAGATCCCAGTCAGCTCTGTCAATTTCCTCGGAAATACATCTGTCGACAGACTTCTCAACCTGCTCCTGAACCATCTTAAGGATAGCATCACGCATGTTGTCACCGTTAAGCACTTTCATACGCTCGCTGTAGATAATCTCTCTCTGGTCATTGTCCACCTGATCATACTCGAGAAGATTTTTACGAATACCAAAGTTGTTGGCCTCGATTTTCTCCTGAGCCTTCTCGATAGCAGATGTGAGCATCTTATGCTGGATCTGCTCGCCCTCCGGTACTCCGAGAGCATTGAAAACGCCCATCAGACGCTCTGAACCGAAAAGTCTCATGAGGTCATCCTCAAGTGAGATGAAGAACTGTGACTCACCAGGATCTCCCTGACGTCCTGCACGTCCACGGAGCTGATTGTCTATACGTCTTGACTCATGGCGTTCTGTACCGATAATCTTAAGACCTCCGGCAGCCTTTGCCTCATCGTCAAGCTTAATATCGGTACCACGGCCTGCCATGTTGGTTGCTATTGTAACTGCACCGTGCTGTCCTGCAAGTGCAACAATCTCTGCCTCTTTCTCATGGAACTTGGCATTTAATACTGTATGAGGGATTCCCTCTCTCTTGAGCATGCCGCTCAAAAGCTCTGATGTCTCGATGGTGATTGTACCTACAAGAACAGGCTGTCCCTTTTCATGTGCCTCTTTAACCGCATCCACAACTGCCTTGAACTTTTCCTTTTTGGTAGCGTATACAGCATCCTGTAAATCAATACGTGCTACCGGCTTATTTGTAGGTATCTCGACAACATCCATGCCATAGATATCACGGAACTCTTTTTCCTCTGTGAGAGCTGTACCTGTCATACCGGCCTTCTTGTCAAACTTATTGAAGAAGTTCTGGAATGTGATTGTGGCAAGGGTCTTGCTCTCTCTCTTAACCTTTACATGCTCCTTTGCCTCGATAGCCTGATGCAGTCCGTCAGAATAACGACGACCCGGCATGATACGTCCGGTAAACTCATCTACGATAAGCACCTCATCATCCTTTACCACATAGTCCTGATCTTTGAACATGAGGTTGTGCGCACGAAGCGCAAGTATGATATTGTGCTGGATTTCAAGGTTCTCCGGATCTGCAAGGTTCTCGATATGGAAGAACTGTTCTACCTTTTTCACACCATCCTGTGTGAGGTTTACGACCTTGTCCTTCTCATTTACGATGAAATCACCGGTCTCGTCCTGGACAATGCCCATGATGGCATCCATCTTTGAATACTCAGGAACATCCTCACCACGCTTCATCTGTGTAGCCAGGATATCGCATGCCTCGTAAAGTCTTGTCGACTTGCCACTCTGTCCTGAAATGATAAGAGGTGTACGTGCCTCATCGATAAGCACTGAATCGACCTCATCGATGATAGCATAGTGAAGACCTCTCTGAACAAGCTGTTCCTTGTAGATAACCATATTGTCACGCAGGTAATCAAATCCAAGCTCATTGTTTGTGATATATGTAATATCACAGCCGTAAGCCTCCCTGCGCTCGTCATTGTCCATGCCGCCAAGTACCACGCCGACCTTAAGTCCTAAGAACTCATGAACCTGTCCCATCCACTCAGCATCACGCTTTGCAAGGTAATCATTGACTGTGACAATACACACACCCTTGCCCTCAAGTGCATTAAGGTATGCAGGAAGTGTAGAAACAAGTGTCTTACCTTCACCGGTTCGCATCTCTGCAATACGTCCCTGATGCAAAATAATACCACCGATTATCTGTACTCTATAATGTTCCATGCCAAGCACACGCTTAGCAGCCTCTCTTACTGTAGCAAATGCCTCCGGAAGAAGATCATCAAGTGTTGCTCCGTCCTCCAGACGCTTTTTAAACTCCCTTGTCTTATCCTTTAATTCTTCATCGGAAAGCTTTCCCATTGCTTCCTTATATGACTCAACTTTGTCAGCAATCGGGTAAATTCTCTTAAGCTCTCTCTCGCTGTGAGAACCAAAGATTTTTGAAAATGCGCTCATATTTTTCTCCTATAACTTCAAATTGCCCTTGTACAGGCTCACAATAGTGTTATTGTAACACTTTGAGGATAATTGCACAACCTAAAGGGATGAATGTTTTGTAAACATTTTATAAAAAAATTTACGGGAGTGTCGAGCTTTAATGGGGCTTCGCGCGTGGGAGGCTGTGAGGTCCGGGGGAGCACACAGTATATTCCTCATAAAAAATATGAACTTTTTTATTCTGAACACACTGTGTACTTCCCGGATTCACTTTGTTGTGCGCGAAGCATGGCAGAATTATGTTCAATTCAAAAAGCTCTCCACAAGGGAGAGCTTTTTGGAGTTGCCTATTTTTTAGTTATTCTTCTGGGCTTCATATGCTTCGCGGCATGCTTTTGCAAGCTGGTCACCGCAGGATGTATTCTTAAATCCACATTTAATTCCACCGATTTTTTCCTCTACCTGGGCTACTGTGAGTCCTTCAACGAGCTTTGGGATAGCCTTAAGATTTCCGTTACAGCCCCCTGTAAACTTTACGTTATGTACTACATCTCCATCGAGGTCAAGCTCAATCTGTGTTGAACAGGTTCCTTTTGTTTTGTAAATATATGACATATTTTATCCTCCTGTGTTTTCAGTTTTTGTGTATACATGATTATAACATATATTTTTGCATCTTTACTATGTTTTTTCACATTTTCAAACTCAGTTTTTCAATTCAGAAGTCACTGTTCACACATAACAGTGTGAACAGCAATTATTCAGATTCATAAATCTTTTCTTATATTTATTTATGCCATAACGTATTACCCCATTCTAGAGGATTACCGGCTGAATCTGTCGTCCGGCCATCACTTCATTTATTGTGCCGACAACCTGTTTTCCATCACACACGAGTGAATTCGGTTTCTTCACACAGTCATCCTGCCCAAACGGCACAAAATAAATATTTTTCATATTCATCAACTTTCCGATATTCTTAAAGTTGATGCCGAGCGCATCATTTGTTGAGATCCCGATAACAAGCGGTCTGCCGTTTCTTAGATGAGCCTTTGCCGCGAGAAGGACCGGTGTATCCACTATGCCGTTCGCAAGCTTTGCCGCTGTGTTGCCGGTGCATGGGTAAATCACCATCACGTCAAACAGCTTTCCCGGGCCGACACGCTCTGCCTCCTGCAGTGTCCTGATGCCCTCATCCCCTGTGATTTCGGAGATAGTATGCATAAAGTCTCCCGCCTTTCCAAAGCGTGTGTTCATCATCTGTGCATTATAGGAATATACAGGTGTCACATGTGTAAAGCTATCCACAAGCCTCTTTGCAACATCCTTAGTCTTTTCAAAACTACAGAAGGAGCCTGTAATTCCCATTCCTACGGTGCAATCCGAAATAACCATAAGCCCTCCGTCATACCTTTTCTTTTCATACAGTCATAAAGTATTTTTGCACCGGTTTTCGGACAGTATATGCCCGGAAGGCCGAGCGCATGCGTACAGTTTATCTGATATCTCTTACAGGCCTCAAAATCACAGCCGCCTGGCTTAGATGCAATGTCTATAATTATCGCATCTTTTTGCAAAATCATGATTAAACTTTCATCTATAACCCTATCCGGTACTGTGTTTATGAGAAACAGTGTTTCAAAACAGGCCTTGGCAGGATCATTAAAATCCACCGTTTCATATCCCAGTTCAGTGGCCTCATGCCTTGCCTGTTTTCTCCTTGCCATCACCATGACATGGGCTCCCATAGCAGAAAAAACGCGGGCAATTGCCTTTCCGCATTTTCCAAACCCGCTCACAAGTACCTTTGAGCCGTATATACCATGTATGCTTTTTTGTATTGCTATGGACGCAGTGGCCTCGGCCGTAACAATGGCATTCTGCTCTATGACAGTTTCATCTCTCATAAAGTCACAGCCCCTGTCAATGCCGGGAAAGCACTCCGGCATCATTCCGCCCCACACTGCAATATTGTTAATTATTATATTATGTTTTAATTTTTCTATATCACTATTTATAAGCTTAAGCTTTGAAAACGGTGTAGGAAACACAATATTTCCAACACGCTCATAATCAATCCCGCCGCTATTTCTGCAATCTGTCTGTTCTCCTCCCAGCATATCAGCGAGGTACTTTTGCCTCTGATCCGTAACATATATTATAGTGTCTTTTTGCATAATAACTTCTTCCTTTCGCTATAATATATGCGCATTTCCAGCTTATGTGAGGGTATTTTGTTTTCTCGCTTAAAGCTTCCTCATAAAGCTTTTTCAAAGCTTTACCTATTCAAAAAAATACAGAGCCTGGCATATATTCCGCCAAGCCCTGTATATTTTATAAATTCTACATTTAATTTTCAAATTATCCTATTCAATTCCGGTTGCAACGGATAATCTCTCTGTAGCTTATTACAGCTGTGTGACAACAAAAATATCGTAGATGGCTTTTATTGCCTTGTCAAAGTCATCATTGCTTACACCGATGATGATATTGAGCTCTGATGAACCCTGATCAATCATGCGCACATTGATATTGGCATGTGCAAGTGCAGAGAAAATCCTGCCGGCTGTACCACGGTTTGACTTCATGCCACGTCCAACAACAGCGATAAGCGCGAGGTCTGACTCGAGGTCAATGATATCAGGATGAGCAAGTCTTCTGATTGAGCTGATAACCTGCTGCTCCTTGCCCTCAAACTCTGCCTGATGTACGAATACTGTCATAGTATCGATACCTGATGGCATATGCTCTATAGAGATACCGTTCTCCTCAAACGCCTGGAGAGCCTTTCTACAGAAGCCCACCTCTGAGTTCATCTTGTCCTTGTCGATATTTACCGCAACAAAGCCCTTCTTTCCGGCGATACCTGTGATGGTATAATCAGGCTTTTGGCATGTGCTCTCAACGATGAGAGTACCAGGTGCTTCCGGGTCGTTTGTATTTCTGATATTGATTGGGATGCCTGCCTTTCTTACAGGGAAAACAGCATCCTCGTGGAGCACTGATGCTCCCATATATGAAAGCTCTCTGAGCTCTCTATAAGTAACAACCTTGATTGGCTGTGGATTGTCGATAATTCTAGGATCAGCTACGAGACAGCCTGAAACATCTGTCCAGTTCTCGTACATGCTGGCATGACATGCCTTTGACACGATGGAACCAGTGATATCCGAACCACCTCTTGAGAAGGTGACTACCTTTCCATCAGGTCCTGCTCCGTAAAAGCCCGGAATAACAGCCTTTTCTGTCTGCTCAAGCTTCTTTGAGAGCACCTTGTCTGTCTTTTCCGCGTCAAAATTGCCATTCTCATCAAAAAAGATGACTGTTGCCGAATCTATAAACTCATATCCGAGATAGTTTGCCATGATGATTCCGTTTAAGTACTCACCACGAGAGGCTGCATAATCTGCACCTGCCTTTGCCTTGAAATTCTCAGCGATAATCTTGAACTCCTCATCAAGTGCCAGCTTTAAATGAAGGCCATTTATGATTGAATCATATCTGTCCTTGATTTTTCTGAGCATAACCTTGAAATCCTGATCATTCTCAGCCAGATCATAGCATGCATAAAGCATATCTGTTACCTTTGTGTCTTTGGAATTTCTCTTTCCCGGTGCACTCGGCACAACATATTTTCTTGACTCATCGCTTCTTATGATGTCGCCAACCTTTGTGAACTGCTCTGCACTGGCGAGCGAGCTGCCGCCAAACTTTACTACCTTTACCATTTGTCTGTTTTTCCTCTGCTTCCTATATAAATAACTGTATTAGCCAATATTATACCGCTTTGATAAATCATTCGTCAATACTCAATATAATCAACATCAAGCTTCATAACATCGTGTTCTTTGTCAAATGTGATGATACCGTATGATGGCATGCAGCCCCACAGCGGTGCACCGATGCTTCCCGGATTCATCATCGCAAGACCATTGTGCTTATCATAAAACAGCTTGTGTGTATGTCCAAAGAGCGCCAGGTCTGCCCCGACTTCCTTCGCATGAAGCTCCAGATGCATATATGACATCTTTACTCCATATGTATGTCCATGGCACATGAGTACCTTATAGCCGTCGATATCAATAAGTCTCTCTGTATCTCCCCGTGAAAAATCACAGTTTCCCGGCACATTGACCATGGTTATATGAGGAAACTCTCTCCTAAGGGCATCCGCATCCACAACGCAGTCTCCCAGATGAAGTATCATATCAGGCTCCTCTCTTTTGACTGCCCGAATCATATTTCCCACATTACCATGTGAATCACTCAGTACCAAAACCCTCTTCATGCGCGTCTCTCCTATATCTTGTTTTACGTATCCATCCAGAGCCACCTTGAGAACAAGAAAATCTGCCGCTTACATGCGAGCATGACGCATCAGCTTTTTTTGTTCTCAATGGTTCTGAATAGTTACCTTTTTTATATATTATCATAAGTTTTCCGCGTGTAAAATATTTTTTTCTTTATATACGCAAAAAAGCTCCATGCCGACTTCATTGTCAGCCCGGAGCTTTTAATCTTTAATTTTAACTATGCAAGCCTCTTCCACTGCTTGCTGCACTTATAATAAGAATAGAACATACATCTTTCTGCCTGCTCGCATCTGACCGGTGCACTCTCGATATTGCACTGGCAATTTACAATAGCATCTGCTTTTCCCTTACATGAACCCTTAATCATTACATCGTCTAAAACTTCGTCTGACATTCTCTTTCTCCTCACATTTGTTTGATAGTATATTTACCTGTTACAATATTGATATATTTTATTATTTTTCTCTGTACGGGCTATGCTTTACGTACTCTTACCATCGGCTTAAATACTAACATCTTGTCCGCAACAGTTGTGATTATACTATATATTGTATTTTAAATCCATATGTCATTTCTAACAAAACAAATGATTTTTTATGTCACATTTTTCACTTGACGAATTTCATTTTCATGTTCAAGCCCAAAAATCAAGGATATCTGAGTAAAACTTCTCCAAGGTATCATCATCCGCATTAAATATCTCGTGCTTTGAATCAGGATAGACCTTCTTAATGCCCTGAGGCAGTTTCGCAATAAATTCATCCTCAGCGGCATTTGAAACCAGATAATCCTTTCCCGCCTGGCATAACAGCACCGGTATTTTAATTTCCTGTGCATGCTTCTTTATATATTTGGATGCCTTGCGCCCGGCCCTGCACCATCTGTAGGTGGCGCCATTTGTACGATAGCGTTCCTCCTCCACCTTGCACTTGTATATGTAGTCATAGCGCGCCTTTGACAGACAACAGCTCGATTCAAAATCATACTCATCCGTATACGGTGTCTGGCTCGGCAGATATTTATCGTTCCAGTTAAGCACACTTGCGACAAACAGTATCGCCTCCACGGCAAAATGTGAAAAATTACCATAAAGCATCTCTATCATAGGGCTTGAAAGTACTGCCTTTGTAAATACCTCAGGATGCTTCTCAAGATACAGGGCAGCTATCGCGCCTCCCATAGAGTGACCGTACAGGTAAAGCGGTCTGCGCCCCTCACGCTTCATCACAATCTCGCGGATAAACATATCAAGATCACTCACATAATCGTCAAAGCTGTTTACAGTGACCATGCTTATATCGGATACACTTCTGTCCGAAAAGCCATGTCCTCGATGCTCCACCATATATACTGAGTATCCGGCCTTTGCGAAATAGTAAATCATCTCATAATATTTAGGCATACACTCTGTAAATCCATGTGATATGACTATGGCAGCCTTTGCTACAGGTGTCGTCACATAGCCGTAATGTATGCGTGTGCCATCTGCACTCTTCATATAGCCATCTTCAAAATTAAGCCTGATAAAAGGCAAAACATATCTTGTTAATTCCTCATTATATTTTTCTTCTGTAATAATCATAGCATTCCTCACTTTTGGTATTTGATATTTTGTAAGTAACTATATCTCAATCCGGTCAATAAGATTCAGGTCATATTTTCTGACTATATCAAGTGCCTTTTCATAGCTTTCCACATCACATATATTGTCCACTGTATGTGCATCAAGCCCAAGTATCACTTTGTTGCCGATGTCATGCGGTATACACCAGAAGCGCTCTGTCGGATAGTGCTTTCCTGCACTGATACCAAGCATGTTTATCTCAAGCGGTATGTTAAGCTCCTTAAGTGCCTTGCACATCCTCGTCATCTCCCATTCGTAGACAGAATCAAGTCCCTGATAATTTATTAAATCAGGATGTGCTAAATAGCTGTACATGCCTGTTTTCATGCCCTCTATAACAGTATCCACATACTCGCGTATACGACTCTCATCATCTGTCGGTGTGCCTATATACGGGCCTGTCTGCTCTGATTTCATAAAATGCTGGCCCATTATCATGTAATCACAGCCAAGCCTGTCAAACATAGCCTTCTGCTCCTTGAAAAACTCCGGTATGTACTCCGCCTCAAAGCCAACGTAAAGCTTTATGTCGGATGCATACTCCTTCCCAAGCTCCCTGATGGCATACACATACTCCGGTGCCTGCTCCATCGTCATCCGGATGCCCGAAACATAGCCATCCTTAAAGGGGCACGGCACATGGTCTGAAAAACCAAGCTCTGCAATACCCATTCTGATAGCCGCCTCTATATATTCTCGCTCGCTGCCATATGCATGCTGGCACCTATAGGTGTGCGTATGGTAGTTTGCCTTTAAAAATCCCGTCATTACTTAAAGCTCCAAAAATCTATCTCTTATTGCTGTTCAAACAGCTATTCAAATACTACAATTAAAATTGATTTTATCACTTTTTGTACTTTATTACAATCTCATATTTTTGGGACTTTTTTCTCTATGAAATATATATGCGTTATGTTATAATCCATTGATATATGATAGTCATAATAATTCTATCCACCACACAATCATAAATGAGGGGCAAAATACCTTTTGACCCTCATATCATTATATTTTTATATACGGAGGAAATAATGTTCAAAAAAGGAGTGGTTCCCTCCCAGGGACTGAGAATTATCATCGTCGGATGCGGCAAGGTAGGCCGTACTCTCGTTGAGCAGCTTGGCAAGGAGGGGCACGACATAACAATTGTCGACAAAAACAGGGAGAGGATTTCCCAGGTATCCAATATCTATGATGTAATGGGTATTGCAGGAAACGGTGCCAGCTACAAGATACTGCAGGAAGCGGGTATTGATGATGCCGACTTAATCATCGCAGTCACAGGCTCTGATGAGCTGAATCTGCTATGCTGTACCATTGCCACACAGGTCGGCAACTGTGCTGCTATAGCCAGAGTCAGAACGCCTGAATACAGCCAGGAGGCCAAATATCTGCGCGACAAGCTTGGTCTTGCACTCATTATCAACCCTGAGCTTGAGGCAGCTATTGAGATGGCTCATATTCTTCATCTGCCGTCCAGCCTTGAGGTAACAAACTTTGCTCACGGTCAGGCACAGCTCATCAAGTATGAGATTCCCGAGGGCAGCATCCTCGACGGAACAAAGCTCATGGATCTGGGCACCAGACACCATGCCAACATACTTATCGGTGCAGTCGAGAGAGATGATGAGGTCACTATCCCATCAGGTGATTTTGTGCTCCGCAAGGGCGACAAGCTGTCATTTGTCGGCGAACGCAGACATACAAAGGAATTTTTCAGCCACATCGGAGTCAATACACACAGCGTAAAAAATACACTGATTATCGGAGGCGGCAAAGCCGCATATTACCTGGCAAAGCAGCTCATATCACGTGGCATAAAGGTCAAAATAATCGAAAATAGCTTCGAGCGCTGTGAAGAACTTTCCATACTGCTTCCGGATGCTGTCATCATAAACGGTGACGGAACAGAACAGGCACTCTTAAAGGAAGAGGGCATAGAGACCTGCCAGTCATTTGTACCTCTTACCGGTATAGACGAGGAAAACATCATGCTTACGCTCTATGCGAAGCAGGTTTCCAATGCAAAGGTCATAACAAAGCTTAATCGTATAACTTTTACCAATGTCATAAACAGCCTGGACCTTGGCAGTGTAATCTCACCAAAATACATCACCTCAGAAGCCATAATTGCCTATGTCCGTGCAAAGAAAAACTCTATGAACTGCAATATAGAGACTCTCTACCACATGTACGACTCAAGAGTTGAAGCAATTGAGTTCTTTGTATCAGAAAACTCAAATGTGACAGACATACCGCTTCGAGACCTAAAGCTCAAAAAGCATCTGCTCATCTGCTTCATCAACCGAAACGGCAAAATTATTATACCTACAGGTAATGACTGCATACAAAAAAATGATACTGTCATGATTATAACAACCCATACCGGCTTTACAAATCTTCAGGATATTATGGAATAGTGGGGGAATGATATGAACACTTCAGTAATTCGATATCTTCTGGGATATATTTTAAAGCTTGAAGGCTTTTTGCTGCTTCTGCCATGTATTGTTGCCGGTATTTATTATGAAAAAAGCGGCATCTACTTTTTGATTGTTGCACTCATAAGTATAGCTATCGGTTTTATTTTTTCGGCTAAAAAACCGAGGGATTTTACCTTTTACCTGAAGGAGGGCTGTGCAACAACCGCACTGGGCTGGATTGTACTGAGTATATTCGGCTGTCTGCCGTTTTACATATCAGGAGAGATTCCAAGCTTCACAGATGCTCTTTTTGAGACCATCTCCGGCTTCACCACGACAGGAGCGAGCATCCTGCCTGAGGTAGAATCACTCTCCTATTGCATGAATTTCTGGCGCTGCTTTACGCACTGGATTGGCGGTATGGGTGTGCTTGTATTTCTTCTGGCAATCATCCCGCTTTCAGGCGGCAGCAATATAAACCTGATGCGCGCAGAAAGCCCCGGGCCTTCAGTTGGAAAGCTCGTTCCAAAGATGAGGCATACCGCCAGGCTTTTATACATAATATACTTTGGTCTTACGACTATGGAGATTATTTTCCTGCTTTTCGGGAAAATGCCTCTTTACGATGCCATCTGTACCTCTCTCGGCACAGCCGGAACAGGAGGCTTTGGTATCAAAAACGACAGCTTTTGCGGCTACAATGTTTATCTGCAGTGGGTTGTTACCATATTTATGATACTTTTCGGTGTCAATTTCAACGCTTACTACCTGCTTTTCTTCGGTCACATCCGTGACGCACTTAAGGTGGAGGAGGTCAGATACTATTTCGGCATCATAATAGCCTCCGTTGTAGTCATAAGCGTGAATATCGCGCATATGTGTACCGGTGTGTTTGACGCAGTCACAAAGGCAGCGTTTCAGGTTGGCTCAATCATCACGACAACCGGATTTTCCAGCACCGATTTCGACAGATGGCCTGAGCTTTCGAAGACACTACTTGTGCTTTTGATGTTCATTGGCGCATGTGCCGGAAGCACCGGCGGCGGTATCAAGGTATCTCGTATTGTCATCGCTGTAAAGACAATACTTAAGGAGTTAAATGGCTACATCCACCCAAAGAGTGTGAAAAAGCTCACATTTGAGCACAAGCCTGTAGACCATGATGTTATCAGGTCAATAAATGTTTATTTCATGACGTATGCCGTCATTTTTGTTGTTTCAATGCTGCTTGTTTCCGTTGAAAACTATGATTTCACCACCAATTTCACGGCTGTCGCAGCTACATTTAACAATATCGGACCGGGTCTTTCTCTGGTCGGTCCGACATGCAATTTTGGCTTTTTTAATAATTTCTCCAAATATATACTGATGTTTGACATGCTTGCCGGAAGACTCGAGCTGTTTCCACTGCTCATCCTCTTCCATCCGTCAATCTGGAAGGAATTATTTATTCAAGCAGATAAAAAAGTAAAAGGGAATAGAAAGGAGAAACAAAATGTTCGCATGTAAAAATTGCGGTGGAAATGTGAAGTTTGACATCAAATCAGGCCAGTTAGCCTGTGAATACTGTCATTCACTTTTCGACCCTTACGCGTACGAGGACAAAACCTCTGACGCCGAGGTCCAGAAGGACTTCGACGCAACCATTTTCACATGCCCTCAGTGCGGAGGAGAAATCCTGAGCACAGACGATACCGCAGCAGGCTTCTGCAGCTTCTGCGGTGCATCAACTGTGCTCTACAGCCGCATGCAAAAGGAGCACAAGCCGGCTTATATCATACCATTTGCAAAGAGTAAGGATGACTGTAAGCAGGCCTACATGGGCCTCATGAAAAAGGCTATTTTCGCGCCAAAGGAGCTTAAGGATCCTAAGTTTATCGACTGATTCAGAGGTATCTACATGCCTTACTGGACATATTATGTAACCCAGAAGGCTCCTATTTCACTTCCGGCGAAAAGATCCCACCGTTCAGGAGATTACATCATTACAGACCATTACAGGCTCGAGGGAGATCTCGACGCCTACTACAAGGGACTGTCCTACGATGCATCTTCATCATTTGATGACAGCATCAGCGAAAAACTTGCGCCATATGATGTGAAGAATATGAAGCGCTTTACACCGGCATTCTTAAGTGGTTTTTACGCTGATACAGCTGATTTACCATCAACGATTTACGCAAGTGACGCAATGGATGCTGCCTGCACAAACACAGTAAACGAAATAAGTAAAGAGCCTGCCTTTACCGGCTTGTCAGTCGACAGTGACTCCGCGGCTCTTTCACCTTTAAGTCTTGGCACTACTGTAAAAGAAACAGATTACTCGATGTTTCCGGTATGGTTTTTGTCGTACCGCAATAAGGATCGTGTGGCATATGCCACAGTAAACGGCCAGACCGGCAAGGTTGTTGCAGATCTGCCTATATCTGTCGGTAAATTCCTGCTAGGCTCACTCATTGCGGCAATTCCGGTATACATTTTATTATGTCTGCTGACGGTTCTCACTCCCGGAATGACTCTCACCATAGTCGGTGTGCTTGCGATTATCGCAAATATCTGTTACTCACAGGAGCTGACCATGATTGCTGTAAAGGAAGCCGGTACCGAGGATAAGGGCCGTATCGCAAAGGAACAGCCGGAGGCACTTGGTGCAATCAACAACCGCAGACGCCTTAAGGCTGCAAAAAAGGCCACGAAAACCATAAAGAAAAAGACAAACACATCGTTTATAGCTTACTTTATACTTTTTATATTTGTCATTCAATTTGTTCCTGCTCTGTTTGCAATCATTGCAGGTATCGGAGGCAGCTTTGGCAATGCAGACGGCAGCCTGATTTTATTTGTTATTTTGACCATCATATCATTTATTTTTTCAATCAGAGCCTTCTCAAGCTTTGACCGGATGCCCGGACACAAGGGAGTTGCCGGACTCATCTTTGGCATGGTATCCATGCTTATTGGCGATGCTGTTCTTTTGTTCCAGCCGGTGCTCGATGCATGGTACTATGGCGCAGCTTTTATCATCATCGCCTCAGTGCTTATCACACTGATTAATGTCATCCGCGCATTCAACGTGCTTACAACGCGCAAGCTGCCACAGTTTGCCACACATAAGGGAGGTGATGACCGTGCATAGAAATAATTATAAAAGTCATTTTTTGCATTGTATAAAATGCAGGTGTTCAGCTTTGTTTACATTATTTTTGCTTGTTACAGTCCTTGTTTTGAGCAGCTCATCAAATGTATATGCCACTGAGACAGCCGCAAATTACAATCTAAGCGGCACAAACAAGTCTACCGGCTACGAGTACATCCTTGAGGACTCTGCCAATTTCATTGACGATGCCGTAAAAGGCAAGCTCATCTCACAGATGAAAAAGACAACCGAATACTGCAACATAGCTGTTGTCACCACTACCTCACATCCTTACGGAAGCACTGAAAGCTATGCAGTCAATACATTTGAAGGCTATTTCGGAACCGGTGCAAACGGTGTCATTTTTGTAATAGACAGAGATTTAAACGAGATTTATCTGGCTTGTGAGGGAAGCACGCAGAGAACCATCCCGAACTCAAAATGTAACTCCATCTGTGACAACACTTATATATATGCCACCTCAAGTCATGATTACGACTATTTCACCTGCTGTATGGAAACAATAGACCAGGTCAACACAGTCCTCGCAGGCGGACATATATCACAGCCTCTCAGATACATTTCCAGTATCTTTATCGCTCTCGCTGCCGGCATGATTTTTTGCTTTGTATATGCATTATCCCTGTCAAAGGGCCGCAAGGCTAAGAGCAACGAGCTCATGGGTGCAGCATTTACAAAGGTAGAGATTCAAAATGCACGCGCACGCTTTATGAACCAGACAAGACACTACAGTCCACAAAGCTCAGGCTCAAGTGGCGGTCACAGCGGTGGTGGAGGTCATAGTGGCGGCAGTCACAGTGGCGGCGGTCACCACATCTAACCTCTGATTTTGATAAATACAATACCATCATCAGCCCCGGCAAATGCCGGGGTTGTTTTATTACAAAAAAACACTAAAAAAATCTCAATTTGTGATTGTTTTTAGTACAAATATACTATATAATATTCGTAGTATTTTGAATTGTTTTTAGAGTAGACTTATTTAGTTTTGGGGCAAAAATGATTAAACGCAGATATATGAGAACACGACAATTGAAACCCGGCATGATTATTGATCAGGTCATCAAGGATCCTACCGGCCGTAACCTGGTGGTACAGGGCTCAGCTATCGATGATTATATCATCTCTTCGCTGCTTAAGCTCGGTATAATGTCAGTATACATCCGCGAGGGAAATTCTGATCCTGACGATCCGGATGCCATACTGTCTCCAAAGGCTGCCGCCATGGTCAAACAGCTGCGTACGGACGACCGTTCCAAAGTCACCTTAAGCGACAGTGTCAGGCAACGTGTATCAACCGGTGTCCAGTACATCTTCAACAACACTAACTCCGAGGAGCTAACACAGGCAACAAACCAGATTGCAGACTCGCTCATGGAGGCCATCAATGAAAACGATGCCATAGCTGTCGATATCAGTTCCCTCAAAACAAGCGATGAGTACACCTTCAAGCACAGTGTGGATGTGGCTACTATTTCAATGATTCTTGCCAAGCAGATGAAGCTGCCTGACAACGAAATCCACGACATAGGTGTATCCGGCCTGCTGCACGATATAGGCAAGACAATGATCCCCAATGAAATTCTAAACAAGCCGGGCAGGCTCACGGATGATGAGTTTAATATCATGAAAAAACATTCCGTGTACGGCTACAATATGCTAAAAGACCGAAAGGATTTAAACAACTCTATACTGATGGGAGTGCTGCAGCACCACGAACGCATTGACGGAACCGGATATCCACTCGGCTTTGATGCACCAAAAATCTGTCAGTTTGCAAAGATTTTGTCTGTCGCAGATGTCTATGATGCGCTTGTCACAAAGCGTCCGTACAAGGATGCCTTATCACAGCGTGATGCAGTTGAGATGCTTATGTCCATGACAAACCAGCTTGATATAGGTGTCATGCGTGCTTTCATGAGCAGTATGATTCTATATCCTGTTGATTCAATTGTACAGCTTAGCAATGGTGAAAAGGCAAGAGTTGTAAAAAACAGTGAGTACTACATTCTCCGACCAACTGTTGTCGGTGTCGATTCCGGCAGAGTATACAATCTGGGCAATGATTTGAAGTGCGCAAGTATTATTATACTTTAGACATAATGATTTGAGCCACCTTAAGAATAAAAAAGCTGATGCGTCATGCTTACATGCAGGCATCAGCTTTTTGTTCTAAGTGGTTTTATAGTTATTAATTGCTTGCAAAAATAAAAAGCCCTCAGCACTGTGTACTGAGAGCTTTTTGTTTTAGCAGTCCGTACGGGAATCGAACCCGTGTTTCCGCCGTGAGAGGGCGGCGTCTTAACCGCTTGACCAACGAACCGTATATTATAATACCATGGTCAATCGGATAATGCAAGCTTTTTTTGAAATTTTTTTAAAAAATTTTTATTTGTTATTTATCTGCCTTTTTCCTTCTTTACTTTCTTTATACGTTCTCTTTTAAAGCGTTCCTTCAGACTCTCTGTAAATGTCTCGAGATACCTGTTCTCCACCTTTGGATTTCTGAAGCCCTGTGCTCGGTTAAGCGCAGATTTCTTTAAAGCACCCATTGAATCGATGACGCGGTCTGCACTGGCTCTGATACGTTTTCTCTTTCTGCGCTCCTCGACTGCCTCCGCAAGCTCCTGTGACCTCTCCTGCGACCTTTCATCTGCCGCCTTCTTACGCTCTTTAACCTCTTCCACAACCTCATCCATATAGGTGTTGAAATTGTTCTGCAGATTGACTATTGTCCTACTGAAATCTGTAAGCGCTGACACGGTGATTGCAGTGTCTACAGCTAAAAAGCCCATAAGAAGCAGTGAGAAAAACTCATACCATATAGGTGACATCCAGCCTGTGATGAACTTCGTAAATGGTGCAATGAAATATACCACTATAAGTCCTGCCACCCCAAAGCCTACAGAATATGGAAAACACACCCTGCCGTTTATATTAAGCGGCATGCTGCTGTAATCCCACCAGTATGCGTGAAACAGCTTCTCAAGCGCCCACGATGTGCCATATTCTAAGACAATGCTTCCCAAAAATGCCACAAGAAATATCTGCCACCATGTAAATGTCGCATCCGTGTGAGCCGAAATGAAATCTGCTATCGCAGTGATTGCGACACCTCCGGCTCCGTAAATAGGACAAAGCGGACCATAGAGAAAGCCTCTGTTTTCCCATTTTTTTGCTCTGATGGTACAGTAGATGCTCTCATATATCCAGCCCATACAGCTAAATATAATAAAATACACAAAATATCTTGATAACCACATATATAATCCTTTCTCCCCGGATAATTTATGATATACAGCAAATGTCATTGATTCCCTTATGTCTGCAAATTAAAAATCACTCTCCGGATACATCTCATCTAAGTATATATCATACCATTTTGTACACTCATTTGTCCATGAGTCAGCAACTTTTTCATATTGCAGTCGCAGCTTATCGACATTTTCTTCGTTAAGCTCGCTTTCTGCTTCACATAGCTCTTCATAAACCTTTTCTGCTTCTTCAGCCGCCTTCGCCACCGGCTCCGCTGCAAGTGCAAGCTTCCACTCTAAGTACGCCTCTTCTGTTGAAAGCTGTCTGGTCTCATGTCGCTCCCTCTTTGGGACAGCCGCAAGTGCCTCGACCATCGCAGCATCCTTTGCCTGCATGAGTGCCGGCAGATTGCCATCCTTTGATGCCTTAAGCCTTGAAATATAATGGTCATAGCCAAACGGATAGTACATCACCTTGTCATTTTCAAAGACCAATATGGCATCGGCCACCTGCTTTATGAAATACCTGTCATGCGATACAAAGAGCATGGTGCCGGTATATGCCTTAAATGCCGATTCGAGTGTCTCCTTCGCCGGAATATCCATGTGATTGGTCGGCTCATCGAGTATCATTAAGTTCGGACGGCCTGTCAGAAGCTCTGCGAGCACAAGCCTGGACTTCTCACCACCTGAGAGCGAGCTGATACGCTTTGAGGCATTTGCCCCTCCAAACAGATACATGCCAAGCGTCTTTCTTAAATCCTTCTCCAGAAGTGCCGGAAAAAGCTCGTGAAAATGATCTCTCACGGTCTTATCGCTGTCTATAAGTGCCGACTGCTGGTCAAAATATCCCACCAGCAGATTGCTGCCGAGCTGGCTTGTGCCCTTTATTGGTGGAATAAGTCCTGCCACAGTCTTTAGAAATGTTGATTTTCCTATGCCGTTGTCACCAATTACGGCAATCTTCTGACCACGCCTTATACGAAGCGACAGCTCAAGCAGTACACTGCCGTCGTAACCTATCTTAAGCTCCTTCGCCTCATAGACCCATTTACCGCCCGGAAACTGTGGCTCGATATTGCCTGTAAAAATATGAGCTTCGTCTTCAACCGGCTTTTCTATCAGCTTCATGCGTGCCAGCATGGTCTTGCGTGAGCGTGCAAACGCAGCTTTTTTAGGCTTATGCTTGAATTTGTCGATAAGCTCATTATTGTGCGCAATCTCCGCCTGCTGACGCTCGTAGGCTTTGCGCTGTATCTGCAGATTTTTAAGCTTCTGCTGCCTGTACTGCGTGTAGTTGCCGGCATATCTGTGCAATGCTCCGTTTTCAAGCTCATATACACCAGTCGCAACTGCATCAAGAAATGCCCTGTCATGCGACACAATGACAACAGCCTTTGGATAGTTTATCAGATAATCCTCCAGCCACTCGACAGTTTTCATATCAAGATGATTCGTCGGCTCATCAAGAAGCAGCAAATCCGGCTTTTCAAGCAGCAGCTTTATAAGTGAAATCTTGGTCTGTTCACCTCCAGAAAAACTGCCGAGTGTACGGCTTTTTTCTTCTTTTTCAAAGCCAAAGCCTGTAAACAGCCTGTCGTACTCCATCTCGTAGTCAAACCGCTCTTTGGAATATGTATCCCTGTCCGGACAGCTCTCAAGAAGTATTTCCTCGATTGTCTTGTCCTGATTGGAGGAATCAACCTGACGGAGCATTCCGATTGTGATATTTCGCGAGGTTACGATTCCAAGACTATTTTTGCAGGCAGTCTCTTTGCCATGTGCTCCTGACGACATACCGCGATGGTCATCGCGGTCAAGCTGCATCTCTCCTGCAAGAAGCCGAAGCAATGTGGTCTTTCCTGCTCCGTTTTTGCCGACAACAGCTATTTTTTCTTTTTCCTTTATATAAAAATCAATATGGGACAGAATCGTCTGACCTCCTGCCGAAACTGTCCCATCCTTAATCTGGTATAACATATCTAATTAATATCCTTCAAGCTGTCCAAAAGTTCGAGATCCGACTGTAAAACCCTGATATTGGACGTAACCGGCTCCTGTCCCGGCTTTGTAACTGTGATTTCAATAACAGAGTCTGCCGGAATGCCGCTGCCGAATGCATACTGTAAAAAGGATACAAACTTTGGGTGGTTTGCTGTAAATGTATTTTTTGCTTTCATCATTTTCATTATGCTTGCTGGGTTCATGTATTTTCTCCGATCTTATCTATATAATATCTCTTTCGACGCACATATCTTTACGTTCGTTATATTATACCATGAGTCAATTCTATAATCTATCATTTTAGAATTATTTAATCAACTATCATCTGCTGATATACTGCATAGGTGCCACAATATTTCCCAAATAAAAAATATGCCGTATCTCATATTTCAATATACTAAAAAACAGATGACCCACATAACATATATGTAAGCCATCTGCTCTGATGCTAAAACTAATTAAATTGTTTACTCCTTCACGCCTCCAAGTGTGACACCGGCAATAATATATTTTGATAAGAGAAGATATACAATAATAATAGGCACGATAGCTACTGTTATCATCATATAGATTTTTCCCATATCGAAATTCATATAGTCCGCTCCTCGAAGTGTGGCAATCAAAATTGGTACTGTCATCTTGTTCTTTGACTGGATGACCAGGGCTGGTGTGAAGTAGTTGTTCCATGAACCTACAAATGTGAAAATTGCCTGTACTGCAATTGCAGGTTTCATGATCGGCAATACTATATGGTTGAATGTCCTAAACTCATTCGAACCATCAATTCGTGCAGCTTCTACAAGTGATAGAGGAAGTGATGACTGTAGATAGCTGTACATGAAATAGAATACCGCCGGCGATGCTATTGATGGAATGATAAGTGGAGTCCACGAATCATACATTCCCATATTTGTTATTAAACGCAGGAAGCCCATCGCAGTAACCTGTGTCGGCATAACCAGTATCGCCATTATAAATGTAAATGCAGCTTTCTTTAATTTGAAATCGTAAGCATAAAGTCCATATGCTGTAAGCGATGAAAAATATGTACATAAAACTGCACATGAGCCCGATATAATAAGGCTGTTTACTATTCCCCTAAACATAGGGAAGGATCCGTCATTAGCTACAGATTTCAGATTATCCAGGAAATGCCCGCCCGGGATAAATGAGAAGCCCTTCTGCAGCTGTGCATGCGACCTTGTCGCATTGATTATAAGTATTACAAAGAAGAACAGGCATAAAAATGATAATAATATCAAAACTATATGCGCTATAACACTGCGGACATTAATTTTATGTTTTGGTTTCATTATTTAGCCGCCTCCTTTTTCTTTCTTCTAGCTTCTTTTGCAGCTCGCTTTGCTGCTGCCTTTGATCCGTCAGGATCGCTGTCATTTGTCATTCTGTATACGATGAAGCACAGAATTGCGCTGACTATAAACAGATATACTGACAATGTTCCGGCCATACCATAGTTCTTACTCTTTAAGTGGTTGTTCAGGAACATGATAAGTGTCATTGACGTTCTGTCCGGATTTCCCTGTCCGTTTGTCAGAATCTGAGGTACATCGAACATCTGGAGTCCACCGATGATTGATGTGATGAGTGTATATGCAAGTATTGGTCGTATACTCGGTAAAGTTATATAGAAGAATCTCTGCAATGCATTACATCCATCCAGATCTGCCGCCTCAAATACTTCTGTACTGATACCCATGACTGCTGCCATGAGCATAATAGTCGTATTACCGAACCACATAAGGAAATTCATGAAGCCGATGAGTGATCTGGTTCCAAATACACTTCCCATAAAGTCGATAGGCTTGCTGATCACTCCCATAGACTGCAGGATTGAGTTCACAGGACCACTGTTCGAGAACAGTGTAAAGAACAAAAGTGCAAATGCAGATGCCATGATCAGGTTTGGCAGATAAATTACTACCTTAAAAAACTGTAATTTGTGAATTTTTAATCTGGCATCAGTGAACCAGTTTGCTAAAACAAGTGCAACCACAATCTGTGGGATAAATCCGATAACCCAGAGGATAAGAGTATTCTTACCATATGTGATCATATCCGATTTAAGAAGCTCGGCATAGTTAGCCCATCCCACAAAATTCGGTCCTATTTGTTTGATTCCGGATCTATAGTATTCAAAAAAACTAAACCTTACCGTATCTACTAACGGAATCAGAGAAAAAATTAAATATGTTATGAAAAACGGAAGAATAAAGATATATCCCCATTTTGCATAGCTTACGCTCTTTCTTTTCTTCTTCATGAGCCAAATTCCTTTCTACCAAAGTCACCTCTGCGAAGCCCAAAGGCTCCGCATGGTGTTTTATTTATCTTATTTCGGCCATGTAACCTTTTCGATATCAGGATAACGCTCTTTAATTGCTGTCTCAAAGTTTTTCTTAGCCTTATCATAATCAACCTTGCCCTGTAAGTAATCGCTGAATGAGTTCTGGATAAGCTCTACACATCCCTGATCATATGCTGAAAGAGGTGCAATCTTGATATTCTCAGCTACCGGTTCAAAGTAAGCAAATGGGTTCTGTCCGCCAAGGAAGTCTGATGCGAATGAATCATCTTTTGCTGCTTCCTTCATTCCTGATTTTGTATTCGTGAAATCAGAGTAATCCTTAGAGATCTTGAGTAAGTTGTCTTTATTTGCTGTTAAAGCAAGGATGATATCCTTAACATGCTTAGGGTTATCTGTTCCTGTTGCTGCGTGGAGGTAAGATCCGCCCCAGTTGTAATTCTGTGGTGGTGTTGTAACAGCCCATGATCCTGCTGCTCCATCCCAGTTTGGTGCAAGTGTGAAATCGATTCCCCATGCTGGGAAAAGGAATGCAAATACCTTTGACTGAGAACCCATTGCTTTGTTCCAGTCATCATTAAACTGGCCTTTAACTTTAGCATCAACATATCCTGCATCAAGCCACTCTTTTGAATCATCTACCCAGTTTGTAATCTTCTTATCCACTACAACCTCATCTGCTCCAGGCTGTACCCATGAGTTGTCGATTGAGTTTCCATATAAACGGAATGTATCAGCGTAAGAAGATAATGTGTAGTATCCCTTTGCCTTAAGTTCCGCTGCTGTAGCCTTTAATGTATCCCAGTCCTTTGTCTTCTCACCGATTGCTTCAGGATCATCTGTTCCGAATACATCCTTTGCAATATCGCGACGGTAAACTAAAAGTCCAGGACAGCACTGCCATGTTGAACCTCTCTGTACTCCGTCTGAATCAGAAGCTGTTTTTCTTGTGAAATCGAACTGATCAGCAAACTCTTTGTCACAATCAATTCCAAGATCCTTAAGAGGCATTGCTACGTCTGCATCTTTATCTGTATATTTGAATACATAATCTGTCTCTGATAAGAAGAGATCAATCTTGTCATCTGCTGCTGCATCTGCCTGTTTTGAAAGAGCTTCATCAAGCTTCTGCTGGTAAACACCATCCTGGTTAGGATTTACTACCCAATGGATTTCTGTGCCATCCTTAAGATATGTAATTGTACCGTCTTTAGAAGTTTCTTTAACCTCCGGGTAAACAGCCTCAACTCTTGTTCTGAACTCGTCGTTCCATGAATAGATATTGATAACCTTTCCCTCTGCTGCATTAGAAGCTCCACCTTCTGTTCCGTTTCCTGCTGTTGTTCCACATCCTGCAAGGAGTGTTGCCCCCATAGACAGTAACAGCATTGTGCTAATCACTTTCTGTTTCATTTTTCATTTCCTCCCTAGAAACTGCTTTGATATCTTCTTATGAATTAATTTGATATCTCGTTTACAGTTGTAATATTACTCCTTAACCGTTTTCGTTTATATTAAATCAATTGTAAAAATATCAGATTCATGTCATAATAATAGAAAGATGACATAAATCTAATATTTTGTTGCAAAGGAGAACCTTTATGGCACTTTCAAAAGAATGGTATGACGCAGAATTTGTTGACAGCGAGAGCGAATCACTGCATCGTGCTCCAAGTATTGAATATAGTTTTTATAACGCAGTCAAAACCGGGGATATGGAATATGTAATAAAAAACTGCAAAGAAGATGCATTTATACACCTTGACGGAACAGGTGTATTGTCCAGAAATACTTTACAGAATATCAAATATCACTTTGTTGTCACAACCGCCATGATCACAAGATACTGTATTGATGGAGGACTCGAGCCTGAGCAGGCATACCGTCTGAGTGACTTCTATATACTTAAGATGGACAGCTGCTCCACCGTACGCCAGGTTGCTGACCTGCATCACGAGATGGCAAAGGATTTCACAGGTAAGATGGTGCTGCAGAAGAAATCGTCTATCCTCTCAAAGCCTGTTACCCAGTGTGTTGACTATATATACAGCAACATAAAAGAGCGTATCACAATAGCTGATCTGGCTGCATACACAGGGCTTTCCGAGAGCTATCTTTCAAGGGTATTCAAGCAGAATCTCGGTGTTTCGATAAGTGATTATATAAGGGAAAAGAAAATAGAAAAAGCGACTCACCTACTCAAATACTCAGATAAGCCGATTATAGATATAGCCAACTACCTGTCATTTTCATCACAGAGCCACTTTATCCAGATATTCGAGGGTTTTACGGGGCTTACACCAAAGAAATATCGCGACAGGTACTACAAATCCATGTGGTAGCCTGATGCCAAAAGCCTTGTACTACGCACAAAAAATTCCCACGCAAACATGCGTGGGAATTTTATTTAGCTGATACCCAATGATACGATATCAAACGCTATTAATTTTATAAACTATCACTCTATGTATATCTCAACCGTATGACATTTATCTGTAGAAAGCATTTCAATAGCATGCCTTGGAATACGCACGCTGTTTCCTGTAACATTTTCCACTTTTACATCATCACAGAGTGCTCTTTTGACCTGCGCATCCCCAGGTTCGAGCTTATCAGGATTATGAACTAAAATATCAAATCCATGACCTGCAAATTCTAACGAAACTTTTGCATCACCTTTTTCGTTATACTGCTGTGGCATGAGTGCAGGCTCAATAACAAGATCTCCAAGCTCTCCATGGACTCCGTATACAGATGTTATCATAGTAAGCATATACCAGCTTGCGGCACCTGTAAGGTATGAATACAGACCTCTTCCATCATTATCAAAATACTCCGGTACTCCCGGATACATCCTGCTTCTGTCAAAGTCCATCGCAGTATCAAGAAGCGTCTTTAATACCTTGTAACCCTCTTTTATAAAGCCCTGTTTATAGAGCGCATTGGCATACATTACAGCCATATGTGAGAATACAGCACCATTTTCTTTTTCACCATATGCAAATCCAAACATTCTTCCAAGATCAAACTTTTCTTCCTTAAAATCAGTGTTTAGTCTGTAGCCACCGGCTTTTTGATCAAACAGATATTTGTCTGCACTATTACAGATTGCCTTGATCTGTTCTTTTTTTGCGGTTCCACTCATGATGGCAAATACCTGTCCTGTAAGCATCATGCGTACATCTCCACTCTCACATCGTTCCACCGGTCTGCCGTTATTGTCATAATATCCGTTGAACCAGCCTCCATCCGTGCCATCTGATATCCATTCGTTTTCGCGGATGTTTTTCATCATCCACTCAGCCTTATGCTCCAGGTTTTCGCAAATCGCAGCTATTGGGATAAGAGCAGTGCCTCCGCTTGTGCAGTTCTCACATGCCTTTGCATAGCTCATGAGAAGCTCCTGCTTTTTGTCAGGGCAATTGTAAAGTATTTCGTCATCAGCAAGCAGCAGCTTAAGCTCATCTAACACCTCAATCCTGTTTATTCCGCTTATTTTTTCCACATTTCTTAAACACTTTGCTATATCAAGCAGATTTCCGGCATATGCACATGTAAATGCAACACTTTCGCCTTTGTCCCATGCCATATCGAGCGCATCGTTCCAGTCTGCACCGTGCAGCTTCATCTCGTTGTGCTCCCCAACATCATAGAAAGCGCACAGATTTTGGATCAGAATATGCTCTAAAACCGTTCCAAAATATATCTGACCGCCTGCCGTCCTTTGTTTGTTACCATATGTAGTATTCCATGCTTCATCATGGCTTGTGCCTCTCATGGACTGATAATCCTTAAAGTACGTCGTATGCTCAAACAGTACATCTGTATCACCGGTCTGGTCAATATAAAGCTTTGTGGTTACAAATGGCCAGAATGCGTGATCCATCCATACACGTGTGATGTTATTTCTGTCAGCAATAAACTCGCCAGGCTCGTTTCCTATAATAGTCGCATTGGTTCCATCAATTCTCACACCGCCATAATTGTTTACAATCATTCTGCGGACATCCGAAGGTTCCATCAGTAAAAGTGCAAGACAGTCCTGCCATAGATCTCTCCAGCCTCTTCCACCTTTTCCATAATCATGATGTGGAAGGAACGAACAGCCGTATATTCTTCGTAAGATAGGTTGAAAACATATCCATTTAAGATAATTGTCCTCCTTGGCATTTCCTGTCTCAAAATCAATATTTACCTTGTCTATCCAGTGTTTCTTGACGGTGTTTAGTTCTTCTTTTACTTCAAGTACACTGCGGTACCGTCCGGTAATGGCATTTATGTCATTTCCTTTTTCCGTAAGACCTGCAAGCATGATATAGCTTACCGTCTCCAGCGGTTTTATAATACGGTTTGCAAATTTTATTGCTCCGACTGCTTCTTTTCCCTGAAATTTTTCTCCGGCCTTTGCACCTGCTTTTTCAGTTCTGACTGCCTCAGGAATAAGGAAAGAGCCTCCCTCTCCTATAAACTGCTCAACGGTAGGATAGAAACTCTCAGGACTTTCTCCGTTTCCGGATGATCCATATACGAAGTAGCTTATATCATTTTTCCGGTGTCCACGCTCATCAAATGAGAGGACAGGTGTAACCTCAATGCCGTATTGTGTGGTTTCTATTCTGTGCAAAAGTGATGTCACATGTCTGTGATCCCTGATATTGTCAGCACTTCTGCCATAGATTGGGATTGCCCCGATTGGGACTATCTCCATAGCCTCATCTGTCTTGTTAGTAATCTCCACAAGCATGACTTCCATGCTTCCATCAAGTGTGACAAATGATGTCGTGTCGGCCTCTAACCCATATCTCTTTGAAGCACGGTGCAGCTTCTGCCACATTAAACCTGCCTCAAGCTCACTTTCATCCTGATTGCCTGTAAATCTGTCGGCCTCCTGCTGTGCAGATGATCCGCATACTGACCAGAAGCCCTTCCCCACAATCCGACACCAGAAATTTCTGGTGCCTTTATTGTTGTGGAGATTTTCTATACTAACAGGTTCCAGAAGAAAGGTATTCTGGCTTGTTTTACTGTCTCCGCCGAGAGTTGGTGTAATGCTTGATTTAAGCCCTTTTTCCCCTGCAAGCGGCAGATACAGTCCACTGTAGTTTTCGGGATTTTTGATCCTGAAGGTTCCGTATTTGTCTATAAAATCTATATCTTTCATATTTTCAATCAATCCTCTATACAATTACAAATCAAATTTTCACACACCATATACAATCCTATAGCAGTCATTATCCCACCTACGGAAAATTTACATGGTAAGCTCAATCTCTGTCTGCTCGCTAAGAAGCTCTTTTGGAATATAGTCTCCCTCAACCGCCTGTCCGTTTACAAGAAGGCTCTTGCATCCGCTCTCAACATGATCAGGATTTTTTACAACTATATGAAGATGGCATCCCCTGAAATCCTTCTCTATCTCAAATCCATCCCAGGCTTTTGGAATAGACGGAGCAATATGAAGTCCATAAAAATCAGGACGCATACCAAGTATTCCCTCTACACATCCAACCATGACTGTTGAAGCAGTTCCTGTGAGCCAGTGTACATGTGAACGTCCAAAGTTCGGACTTGCTTTTCCTTCAGTAAACTGTCCATAGCAGTACGGCTCAAGTCTTCTTATCTCTGCTCTGTCATTCTGTGCGGCAGGAGCATTTTCAATAAAATACTTAAAAGCTCTGTCTCCATGTCCTTTAAGTGCCTCAGCAAGAATTATCCAGCCCTGTGACTGTGAGAATATTCCTGCATTCTCTTTAGTTCCCGCATTGTATATCACTGCGAGTGCTCCGTCGAATGCGTGTGCATGATATGGAGGATCCATAAGAATGGCGCCATACTCGGTATTGAGTCTTTCATATACCATTTCAAGAGCCTTATCAGCCTGCTCATCACTTGCAATTCCACTTATAACAGCCCAGCTCTGTGGGTTGAGCCACATATTTGCCTCAGGATCATCACGCTTTCCGATAACCTGTCCATCCCCTGTAAATCCACGGATAAATCTGTCCTCGTTCCAGCAAAGCTCCTGAATGATCTTTCCGAGTTTTTCCTGGCTCTCATCAAGATATGCGATATATTCATCATCTTTCTTATAGGCCGCAAACTCTTTTAATATAGTCATTGCATAGTAGAACTGAAGTGCTACGAAGGTTGACTCTCCATCTGCACCAAGTCTCAGGCAGTCATTCCAGTCTGCGTAAAGTCCTGCAGGCATTCCATGTTTTCCGAGGTGGTTCATCGAAAAATCAATTGCTCTCTTTAAATGCTCGTAAACCGTTCCCTCATCCTTGTTGGCGAATGGAATGACCTCATCTATAAATGCTACATTTCCTGTCTCTGATACATATTTGTATACAGTTGGGAAAAGCCATAATGCATCATCAGCTCTGTAAGCCGGATGTCCTGTCTCCTGTACATAGGAAGCGTCGTCAGGAGTATCCTCATGTCCCGGATTGTGTGTAAACTTGACAAGCGGAAGTCCTCCACCGTTATCAACCTGTGCTGAGAGCATGAATCTGATCTTTTCAACAGCCATTTCAGGCGCAAGGTGTATAACACCCTGAATATCCTGGACTGTATCACGGTATCCGTATCCGTTTCTGAGTCCACAGTATGTAAATGATGCAGCTCTTGACCAGATAAATGTCATGAAACAGTTATATGCATTCCATGTATTGATCATTGTGTTGAACTCATCACTTGGTGTATTAATCTGGAAATGCGATAACTGTCCATGCCAGTATGCGATAAGCTCCTCAAGTTCCTTGTCGCAGACAGCTTTTGTATCCGTGTAAGAAGCAACAATCTTTCCTGCTGTCTCATTATCTATCATTCCAACTAAGAATGCTATTGTCTTTGTCTCGCCCGGTGCCAGCTCCAATACTGTTGTGATTGCTCCACAGCTATTCTCGTTGTAGTTGCCGTGGTTGTTAAGCTTTCCGCTCTCCACTCCGACAGGATTGCCATATCTGTGATATTCTCCGAGAAATTCTCCCCTGTCACCGCACCAGCTGTCAACAGGTGCTCCTGCAAGTCCGATAAATCTGTTTACCACATCCTTGTTGTCAATTTCCTTGCCATTCTCGATGCGGTCAAGATTGGCATGGATCATCTGACGCACTCTGTTCTCCACAAATACTGTCTTTGTAATATACTGTGAATACTGCAGATTCACCTGATCCTGCTCATAGTTGCTGTTGTTTGTAAACTCAGCGTAGCCTGTAATATTAAGGCTTCTTGCCTTATCAGAATTATTTGTCACGCTCAAATTCCACACTTCGTATGTCTTGTTCAGCGGAACGTAATATCTTACTTCTGAATGAATACCGCTGTAATCAGCCATCATCTTTGTGTATGCTGTTCCATGATGACACTCACTCTTGTATTCATTTAAATCCTTTCCTACAGGCTGCCACGAAGCTGACCAGTAATCCTTGCTATCGTTGTCTCTGATATAAATATATCTGCCAGGCTCATCGAACTGATTAAACACATATCTCAAAAGCCTTCCGTTTGCACCTGACTTTGCAAAGCTGTATCCACCTGCATTATTGGAAACAATTGCTCCATACTCCGGCGATCCAAGATAGTTTACCCATGGTGCCGGTGTGTCAGGTCTTGTGATAACATATTCTTTTTTTGATTCATCAAAATATCCGTATTTCATATTACTTACTCCATTCTCTACTTAATTATGTGATCTACGGTTATAACTGCCTCCAACGTATATTCAGCAGTAATCCATTTTCGTAATATAATATACATTTTTGCAGCAGTGTATTATACAAAATTATTTCTTAAAATATCAGATTCATGACATAACTAAACTTATTTTACCGGGACGTTTAACATCTTCATCGTAGCTATCCTTCTGGTATACACGGACATAATCGATCACATATGGATTATTCTCAAAGCTTGCCTCATCGTTTGGATTTCCAACCCAGCTTCCACCAACAGCAAGATTTAAGATAATGTAAATGCAGGAAGGTATCCATGTCCCTTTGGAACCTTTGCACGGCATTCAAATCGTCCATATATGAAGGTCTGCTTATTCTGTGTTGAAACTCTTCCTGATGTATAGGAAGCTGCTTCTTTTGTTGAGCCGGTATCACCATCAGTAACTTTTTTGACCGGATTTATTATTAATTTTCCATCTTTTACCTGAATGTTTTCAGCCGAGTCTACATACTCCTGCAGCTCATTATTTACCCATCCTTTTTCATGTGTCTCCACATTCCAGTCAGCACGGTTTAATGAATCACCATCAAACTCATCGCTCCACACCTTTTTGTAGCCATCATAGCTTAGTTCGCCTGTCTGCTGCGCCGCATCCAGCGCTCCCTCTGCAAACGTCTGTGACGGCATGGCTGATAATACTCTTTTTTTCATAAAGTAGCCCTTTCATTTATAGTTATTTGCTATCTCGCATCATGTTACTGTCCACACCTTTCAGTGTAACACGTAACCACAGCATTACTATAACTATTAAGTACCCTTAAAATATACAAAAAAAAGCACAAAAACATCCAATTCATGACATTTTAATTTTCCTGTAATTTCCGCAATTCCCTCGGTGTCATGCCAAACTGCGCCTTAAACATCCGGCTGAACACCTTATAATTCGTAAATCCATTGTGCTCCAGTATGTCTGTGATGGAATCCTCAGTTGCCAGAAGCTCCTCATGTATGTGATTGATTCTTACCTGATTGACATACTCGAGAAATGTAACTCCCATGCATTTTTTGAACATACGGCAGAAATAATCCTGATTGAGTGAGGCTATGTCTGCCGCCTCCTTTAATGCTATTGGCTCCTGATAGTTTTTCGCCACATATCTAAGGACATCCTTAAGGCGCGCTATCTGTCTGGATTCTTTTCCCGCATTCACCTCTTTATACGAATAATTTGTAAACAAAATATATAGGAATTCGTTCACTTTTGCCATAAGCCGAAGCTCATAGCCCTTGCCCTTTTTCCGGTATATATGCGCTATCGACTTAAGAAGAGACTTCATCTGCTCATATTTTCTGCTGCCATGCTCGGTCTCATAGCACTCTCTAAACCTTATATGTCCGTAATCGTCTATGTAGCTGTCCAGATATGCATACGGTATCTGCACCAGAAGCACCCTGACTCTTTCATAGCTTTGCGTGCCATGTATCTTATTTGAATTTATGACAAAAAATTCATTTTCTTTCAATGTATATTCATTTTCACCGCAGACAACCTGCAGTGAGCCGGAAACTACATAGATTATCTCTATATGGTCATGCCAGTGCCTCGGTGAAAACTGCCTGTAGTCCTCGTATCTGTCGCAGTAGATTGGAAGATGTGGTATTGATCTGACGTTTTCGTGTGTGTATTGCTGCATAATTTTCTCCCTGACTTACTAAATCAAACTTCGTATTTAATGCTATGATACCTTTTGACCCTTTAATCATGCTATATTAGCCTGAGCATATCCAATTGTTCCGAAAAAAAAATATTCATAGTTTGAAATTCTACCTTCAAAATATACTCCTCTCACGCAAAAAGTCAATATCGACCTAAAATAATGTCAGTATCACAATTGTATATATCGCTTTTATAATTTACAATCATCTTGTACGAAAAGAACAAGCTCCCGACATATTAATGTATGGGAAGCTCATTAAATAATAAAAATATAAGAAAGGTAATCTGCTATGAACAAATGGTCACGATTCAAATTCACTCCTAATCTTCCACTTGGGGCAAATGGTGAAAGAGTTACAGGAAGCAAGGCTCACATAGAGCTTTCAAAGGAAGCTGCCAAGGAAGGCATGGTACTTCTCAAAAACGAAAACAACGTACTCCCTCTTGCAGCGGGTTCTAAGGTAGCCCTGTTTGGAAAGGGTACTTTCGACTATGTAAAGGGCGGTGGCGGAAGCGGTGATGTAACCGTTGCATATATCCGCAATCTCTACGAAGGACTTAAGCTTCAAAAAGAGAAAATAAGCATATTTGAGGAGCTGTGTGATTACTACCGCAACGACATTAAAAAGCAGTATGCAGCCGGTGCTGTACCCGGCATGACTATAGAGCCGGATGTACCGGCTGAGCTTTTAAGCAAGGCTCAGGCATATACCGACACTGCTATCATCTCAATCTGCCGCTACTCCGGAGAAGGCTGGGACAGAAAGAGTGTTATTGACCCAAACAACAAGGCTCTCTGGGACTACGAACGTGAGATGACCGAGAAGTCGGCAGAGCTTTTTAAGGATGGTGATTTCTGTCTCTCCGTAAAAGAAAAGGAGATGATTGACACTGTAAAAGCCAGTTTCAAAAATGTAATCGTGATTTTAAATGTCGGCGGAATGGTTGATACATCTTGGTTTGCTTATGATGATCAGATTCAATCAGCACTGCTTGCCTTACAGGGTGGTATTGAAGGCGGGCTTGCTGCCGCTGAGCTTCTCGTAGGAGATGGCAATCCTTCCGGAAAAACTGTCGATACATTTGCCAAATCACTCGACGACTATCCGTCTACTTACAATTTCCACGAGTCAAGAAACTATGTGGACTATACCGAAGATATATATGTCGGATACCGCTATTTCGAGACAATTCCGGGAGCTGCCGAGAAGGTTGTATACCCATTTGGCTATGGACTCTCATACACCACATTTGATGTGGAGACTGTTTCTGCCGGCGTTGTGAATTCCAACTGTACGTCTGAGACCAATAAGCTCTACGCAAAAGTTCGTGTGACAAATACAGGTAAATTCTCCGGAAAAGAGGTTGTTCAGGTATACATTGCTAAACCACAAGGAAAGCTTGGCAAGCCTGCAAAGGAGCTCGCAGCCTTTGAAAAGACAAGAGAACTGCAGCCGGGTGAATCACAGCTTATGATCCTTACATGGGAAATAAACGATATGGCATCATATGATGACCTTGGAAAGGTTAAAAAATCCGCATATGTACTTGAAGCCGGTTCATATGATATATACGTTGGAACGAGCGTCCGTGACGTGACAAAAGCTGATTACTCATATATATTAAATCATGATGTAATTACCGAGCAGCTTTCAGCAAAGCTGGTTCCTACAAGTCTGCCAAAGAGAATGCTCGCTGACGGAAGCTATGAAGCTCTGCCTCAAAGTGAGCCTGTTGACACCGACTACTCAGCTATTGGCAACATTGACCCTTCCCTGACAGAGGGTGTTGCTCCCGGTCAGAGAGCCATCCCATACTTCCGCTTTGCCGATGGCATGGCTAAAAACGGCAGTCACGACATCATGGATGTTGTGGAAGGACGTATCACGCTTGATGAATTTGTATCAGAGCTTTCCATCGATGATCTCATTCATCTGCTCGGCGGACAGCCAAATACCGGTGTTGCAAATACCTTCGGTATCGGAAATATGCCTGAATACGGTATTCCTTCTGTCATGACAGCAGATGGTCCTGCAGGAGTGCGCATAGCGCCTGAGGTCGGTATATGCACCACTGCGTTTCCATGCTCCACACTGCTTGCATGCACATGGAACCCGGATGTTTTAGAGGCTGTAGGACGCGCCGGCGGTGAAGAATTAAAGGAAAACAACCTTGCACTGTGGCTCACCCCTGCCATCTGTATTCACAGAAGTCCTCTCTGCGGACGTAACTTCGAGTACTACTCAGAGGATCCATTCGTAACAGGAAAGCTCGCAGGTGCCATGGTACGCGGAATCCAGTCAAACAATGTCGGTGCCACACTCAAGCACTTTGCCTTGAACAACAAGGAAACCAACCGCAAAAACAGCGATTCACGCGTTTCAGAAAGAGCTGCCAGAGAAATTTATCTGAAGGCATTTGAGATGATTGTAAAGAATGATAATCCATGGGCTATTATGTCCTCTTACAATATGATAAACGGCTACAGAGCCTCTGAAAGCGAGGACCTTTTGACAGGAATACTGCGTGATGAGTGGGGCTATGAAGGAATGGTCACAACCGACTGGTGGACCTGTGGCGAGCATTACAAGGAGACAAAAGCCGGAAATGATCTTAAGATGGGAAATGGATATCCTGATCGTGTAAAGAAGGCTTATGATAAGGGTGCCATCTCTCGTAGTGAGATGGAGACCTCTGTAAAGCGTATATTAGGATTAATATTAAAGCTTGATTAAATTTTACTCTGCTTTATGTAAACCACCCGGTTCATAATACCATATACTTATTATACAAAAACAAAAACGGACATGCAAAACTGCCATGTCCGTTTTTGGATTATATACAATTTAAACTATTACTTTCCATAAATATTGTACTCAGGCACATCCACGCCATCTGTTCCGGCATAGTATGACATCTCCACTTCGTTGAGTCCTTTTTTCTTGTCAAGAATCACATTGTACTGGGATGAATATATAACATCTCCATTTTTATTAAATCTGTATTCAATATTCACTCCATCTTTGCCTTTTAATGCCTTTCTTGGAATCTTTGCAAGGAAGATACGCTCACTGTCGGAAATCTTCTTCACCTCGACTGCATCCACCCATTTGAAAAATACCGGTGCCGCCACTCTTGTATCATCCATGCTATAACTGTCGTAATCATAGTAGGCTGTGTCATCATCTTCTGTATCCTTTAACACATGATAGCCCATCTGTATGCTGTCCACGCCATCAAGACCGGTATCATTGTTGTTATAGCTGCCCGAATCGTAAGGCGAATATACATATAAAAGGATAAGCTGTGAGCTCTTTACCTCATCTATGCTATCTCTGAATAAATGTGCAGCCTTTATATGAGATACATTGAGCTGTCTTAAGCTGTCATTTGTCTCACCTGCCAGCTGTCTTGCATACATGGTGACCATACCCTTATTTTCCATAAAGTCTGCATCTGCCGCAAGCGCCGGGGATGCATCCGTGGAAAGTGACATCAGATATTTGTAGTCTGTATCCTCCATACATACTGTATTGTACCTTGCAACCAGATAATCAGGCCTTGCAAATGCAAGCACAAGATAACATACCCCGATTACTATTATTCCGTACCGAAATAGCGAAAAAGCAGGCTTACATATAGATAAAATCACTCCGAGCATAAACAGTGCTATCACTCCAAGTGCCCATAACACACAAAGCCTGGTGGCTGTCAGCCCGTACTCTGACACATACAGTCCCATACGATATGCGCTTGATGCAATCATGATATATGTGCACAGTGTTATTAAAATTAAAAATGCATTTAATATTTTATTTTTTCTAAACAATCCACTTCCGAGCAATACGATAATCACATTAAGTATACACACGAAAAGCAGCTGGAAAAAGCCTTCTCTCGCGTACCTGGCGTAGGTATAGCCGCTTGGAAGCTGCATAAGTCCCCCGAACAGATACACAATCTGTATAAAACAGAAAAATACATATACCACTGATATAGTTGCGGCTACAGTGATACCGATTGCAGCCGGAAATGCCGGAGTCTCAACCGGTGCATCCGATATACGCTTCTTGCTCAGATACTTTATACCGCAGTACGATGAGAAAAGCGCAAATACAAAAAGAAATACAACCTTGCTCACTGTAAAGAAATTGATATCAGCAAATATTTTCTTTATTACTGAGGCAAAAACAGCATCCGCAGAGCACAGCAGCACCACTATCAGTACAACCAGCGGAAATGCAATTGCTATTCCGATAAACACATAAAGCATTCTGTGTTTTTTCACATGCCCCTCTCCGCCAGTTGCATTTGCACTGTCACCGACCGTACTTTCACTGCCCATATTGTCACTATCCATGCGTTCATTTCTCATATAGTCAGCAATATCCATAAACGGCTCAGCTATACATCCAATCGCTCCAAACACTGCCTGAAATGCCGCAGCGATATACTTTATAAGCCCCCACTGTCTGTCATTGCAGAAATTGTGAAGCAGCATAAAAACAAGAAACACAAGAATCCAGCAAAAATTAAATCCTTGTATAATTTTATTGCCGGTCAATCCTGATGATAGGCCTGTGAGTATCATCATCACACTGTACCATATAGTGAGTGGCTTTGCCTCTATATGAAGTATCTGCATACAATACAGGCTGTATACTCCTGTGACGATTGCAAACAACGTAACCAGTATTCCACCTGTATTCTCGTACAGGAAAATGGTGTACAGCAGCGCATATATTATCGTAGGTATACATAGTCTGCCAAAGAAATCCGCATTTCTCCTGCTTTGCTCACGCCGTCTTTGCTCCGCCTCCTGCTGCATCTTCTGCAGTTCGATACCTGACATCCCCATATGTGGCTGTGAAGTCTGTGGCGTGTTCTGTGAAAACTGTTGGGGATTCATGCCCCCGATATTATTATTGTCCATAGCTACCTCCTTACTATCTATGTAGTTATTTTCTCATATTTTTTACTTACCGGCAAGCTAATTGTACTACACCGATTTTGGTTTTGCAATATTTTTTTATCGTGTTACGATAAATCTATTTTAATTGCTACAATTGAGGTGCTAAAATGAGATTTTTCGACGACATTTAGAATTACTGAAAAAAAACAAAAAATCGCAGATACCATATTATGATATCTGCGACTATACTTATCTTATTTTCTCCTAAAGACACTCCAATGGATATTGACTTAATGCAGTCATAGAGTTTTATTTTAAACTACTGCTGCACATTAAACGCTTTAATTCCCGGATAAACTGCGCTCTTTCCCAGTTCCTCTTCAATTCTTAAAAGCTGGTTATACTTTGCAACACGCTCTGAGCGCGAAGGTGCACCTGTCTTTATCTGGCATGTGTTGAGTGCCACCGCAAGGTCTGCAATTGTTGTGTCGGCAGTCTCACCTGAGCGGTGTGAGCTGATTGCTGTATAGCCTGCCTTGTGCGCCATCTTGATAGCCTCAAGAGTCTCTGATACTGAACCGATCTGGTTTAATTTAATCAGGATTGCATTTCCTGCTCCAAGGCTTATTCCCTTTGCAAGTCTCTCAGTGTTTGTTACGAACAGGTCATCTCCTACAAGCTGTACCCTATCGCCCAGACGCGCAGTAAGCTTCTGCCAGCCTTCCCAGTCCTCCTCATCAAGACCATCCTCGATTGATATAATAGGATATTTGTCACAGAGCTTTGCCCAGTGCTCTATAAGCGCCTCTGAGGTGTACTCTGTGCCGGCTTTTGGCAGCTTGTAAAAGCCCTTGCCCTTTTCACTCTTCCACTCTGATGATGCGGCATCCATGGCAATCTTGAAATCCTTGCCCGGCTCATAGCCTGCCTTCTTTACAGCTTCAAGTATTGTCTCGATAGCCTCCTCGTCAGATTTGAGTGCAGGTGCAAATCCACCCTCGTCACCGACTGACGTGGCAAGACCGCGCTCCTTTAATATGGCTGCAAGTGCATGAAATACCTCCGCACACCATCTGAGACACTCCTTGAAGGAAGGCGCACCTACCGGCATAATCATAAACTCCTGCACGTCAAGTCCTGATGAGAGTGCATGACAGCCACCGTTTACAATGTTCATCATAGGTACAGGAAGTCTGTTTCCCGAGATACCACCTAAAAATCTATAGAGAGGAATATCAAGTGATACAGCTGCCGCCCTCGCACACGCAATTGATACAGCAAGAATGGCATTAGCTCCAAGCTTAGACTTGTCCTTTGTGCCATCTGCCTCTATCATAGCCGCATCTATTGCATAGATATCACTTGCGTCCATACCTGTCAATGTGTCGTTGATTACAGTATTTATATTTTCTACTGCCCCGGTAACACCCTTGCCCAGATATCTGCTCTTGTCTCCGTCACGAAGCTCAAGTGCCTCGAACTCTCCTGTTGAAGCTCCTGATGGTGCTGTGCCTCTTGCAACAGTTCCGTCAACCAGATAAACCTCTGCCTCAACTGTAGGATTTCCTCTGGAATCAAGTATTTCTCTGCCCACTACCTTTTCGATTTCTAAATAATTCATTATGAACCTCCTTATGTTTTTTCTGATTCTATTTTATCCTAAGGTATACATCGAATTGCATCCAAGCATGCATCGATGATACCTTTTGACCCTTTAATCATAAAAATGCATATGTGAAAGCCTGCCGCATATGCATATATTTATAAATAAAGAAAAATGCTACACAGTTAGTTTAATCTAACCAATGTAGCATTTCAATAGTTCATAATGATAATATTTCCCAATTATAGAAATATTATGTTCTCACATATCATTTTAAATCTATACATCCTCAATCATTGCTTATATATTTTAAATGGGCTGTAATCGTTGCTGGTCACACTGTTAGGTGTGAACAGTAACCATCTTTAACAGCAACTATCTCTCTGCCTCAATCTCACGCGCAACATACACGCCGCTTGCCGACGCATGTGAAAGTGAATGTGTCACACCACTTCCGTCTCCGATGATGTAAAGTCCCTTATATTTGCTCTCAAGCTTATCGTTAAGCTCTACCTCCATGTTGTAGAACTTGACCTCTACGCCGTAAAGCAAGGTATCGTCATTTGCAGTTCCCGGTGCTATCTTGTCGAGCGCGTAAATCATCTCAATGATTCCGTCCAGGATTCTCTTTGGAAGCACTAGGCTTAAGTCTCCCGGTGTAGCTGAAAGTGTAGGAGTAACTAGTCCTTCCTCAATACGCTTCTCATTGCTTCGACGCCCTCTCACAAGATCACCAAAGCGCTGTACAATTACACCGCCACCAAGCATATTTGAAAGGCGCGCGATGCTCTCACCATATCCGTTGCTATCTTTGAATGGCTCTGAAAAATGCTTCGCAACAAGAAGAGCAAAGTTCGTGTTTTCAGTCTGCTTGTCTGCTCCCTCGTAGCTGTGTCCGTTTACTGTTACGATGCCGTTTGTATTTTCATTTACCACGATGCCATGCGGATTCATGCAGAAGGTACGCACATTATCCTCAAAAAGCTGTGTTCTGTATACAATCTTGCTCTCATACAGCTCATCTGTCAGATGCGAGAAAATCAGGGCCGGAAGCTCAACACGCACACCGATATCCACACGGTTTGACTTGGTTGGGATATCAAGGTCATTGCAGACCTTCTCCATCCACTTGCTTCCGCTTCTTCCAACTGAGATGATACAGTATCTGCTCTCATATGTGCTATCCGCTGTTTTTACTGCATATCCGGATACATTGTCTGTGTGAGCCTCTTGTAAACTGCAAGCATCAGCCCCTGCTGTATTCTCATCATACAGCACCTCTACCGACTCAACAGGTGTATCGAAATAAAAATCCACCTTGTCCTTCAGATGTGCATACATATTTTCCAGAACAACATAGTTTATGTCAGTTCCGAGATGTCTGACCGATGCATCCAAAAGCTTGAGCTTGTTCTGCATGCAGACCTTTTTGAGCTTTGTGCCGGCTGTAGAATAAAGCTTTGTGCCCTCACCGCCGTACTTCATATTAATCTCGTCAACATATTCCATCAGATCAATGGCCGGCTGCTTGCCGATATGCTCGTACAAGGTACCGCCAAAATCATTTGTGATATTATATTTTCCGTCTGAAAAAGCACCTGCTCCGCCAAAACCGCTCATAATAGAACAGCTCTTGCATGAAATACAGCTCTTTATTTTCTTTCCGTCGATAGGACATTTTCTCTTAGCAAGCTCATGTCCTGCCTCAAAAACCGCTATTTTGCAGTCAGGATTCTTCTCGATAAGCTCATATGCTCCGAAGATACCTCCCGGTCCTGCTCCAATGATTATCACATCATAATTATTCATCTGTCAATTGCCTCCCATAATACGTTGCTGTTTGTACGCCCAAGATGGCGCACGCCAATCACTTATGATACTATATTTTCTCCATTATCGCAAGAGCAATCTCTATATTCCAGCAAATCTCCCGGCTGACAGTCAAGTGCTTCACATAGCTTTGCAAGCGTGGATACCTTGATTGCCTTTGCCTTGCCGTTTTTTAAAATTGATATATTTGCCATGGTGATTCCCACACGCTGCGACAGCTCCGTAACACTCATCTTTCTCTTTGCAAGCATTACGTCTATGTTAAAAATAATCTCGCCTTCCATGTATCTCTCCCGCTCAAATAAAACTGTAGCGCACACGCTATATTGTCAAATCACTCTGCTCCTGCAGATCTGCGGCCTTTACCACAAGATGTGACAAAACCGCCGCCACGACCGATGCCACAACACAGGCAAACACTATTAACACAAGAGCCAGTATCACCCCCGGATGATTCACATATATCCTCCACATGCAGACATTCACAACAAAAAAATACAATGCATCAAACAGAATTATTTTCGATGCCAGCTTTATATATCTCGCATTCTCCAAGGAAAACGACCTGTCTTTTCCGATATTTACAGCTACTCTCCAGCCCAGATACAATATAACATAGCACGGAATTGCACTGATGATAAACAGTACCAGCCATAGTATATACATATCAGAAATCTGCGGATCAGACGCAATAAGCACATGCCCTATCCATGGTATGGCAACCGCACAGACCACTAATCCGCAAAGTGCTACCGCTATTATTACTATCTTTAACCATTTTTCAAGTTCTTTTTGTCTCATTTATTCACCTTGCTTCTCATTGAGAAGTCCATACTCTGCAAGAAGCTTTTTTTGATACTCCTTATCCTTTGAAGCTTTCTGCAATTCATCATATTTGCCTTCGGACAATAAAATCTGATTTAGCTGGTTAATCAATTCTATTCCTTGTTCTATTCCTTGTTCTAATCCTTGTTCTATTCCTTGTTCTAAACCCTGTTCTAAGCCTTGCTTTATTCCTTGTTCTAAGCCTTCCTCGATAGCATCAGCTCTTTCAAGCTCAAGCTGCCTGTCAAATTCGTAATTTAACTGCATACTCTTCGTCACCTCACTTCTGTAAGTCTTTAGAAACTCCTTCAGAATATCATTGTCAATACAATAGTCTATAGCCTTCTCAATATCTATAGCAAGATCATCAAATGCCCCGTCTGCATGATACTCTCTGACCTTATTTACAAATGTCATATAATCATTCAGCCAGCCACATGACTCCATAATAGCCTTGTTCTTTCCGTCGTTTATATTGTACACCTTACATTTAAGCTCAAGATTCGGCTCATCGGTCGGCTTCTCAAACGCATCGGACAGCTTAAGCTCCTGAACCTCCGGCTGTTCCTCCTCACCATTGTAAAATACCACAAAATGTGGTGTCGGTATCTTTACCAGTCTTCTGCCATAGATGTTCTTGCCACTTTTTGTTCCTTTTTTCTTGTCGCTGAGCATATCTGACAATATCACACTGAAATAAATAAGACTTCTCACCGGCATATTCGGACAAACTGTGGACTGATGCTCATATATGCTCAATCTCGCATCCACGATAAACGATGCATCATTTCTGACCGAAAGTGAAATGCCGCCATCGTGAATCACTATCTCAACATCCTCCGGATTGTCATAGCTAGACCCATTCATTGCGTTATACAGCTGTAAGGCTCTTTCCTTATCCTGCATCAGCATACTGAAAACATCACTTTTGTACTCTCTGTTACCACTCATATAAAATCCTCCTTCATTTGAAAACACAAAAGCAGGAAATATCTGTGTGGTAAAACCCCTCTTATCCTGCTTTAAATAAAATAATGAAACATTTAAAAGCAAGAATTTCAGGGAATATGAAAAATAATTAAGGTATTGAAGACCCTGCACGCCCTTATCGCCGGACGACATCTTATTATGCCTCACATATTTACAGAGCATATAGTCATATCTGTAATTAATGTGCCAACGACCGCACAGGTTGCTATAGAAAAACTGCTTTGATTATATTCTAACATATGTGGATAAAAAAACAACAAAAAAAATACGCAACAGAAAAGTCTGTTACGTATTTTGACTTTTTTTATTAAAAACATAATAATCTGATGAAAGCTGCTACTATAAGTATTAATGCTAATGCTTTTTCTGCAATATATGACCTTGCATCCGGTACATAGGTTTTCTGCCAGATTGAGTATGCACATCCACACCCCACTGCAAACATGCAATATATCTTAAACGCCTGCGAATTCATACAATCAGTGAAAAACATTATAATAATCCATACTATTAAAAATAGCATTAAAACTAAGTACTTTAAAAATAATTGAATCTTCTTCATGGCAAATCCCCCTTAAAATATATAACTGCATCATTGTGCTTCCATAAATAGCTTCCTTCACTTATATAGACGCAATCCACGCTTATATGCTAACAAAAACCAAGAAATTTTTCAATCCCTACTTTATCACCACCGCAATTACATAATCCTCAAGCTCACGAAACACTACCCCTTTTTCATAAGCCTCCATCGTCTTATCATCCAGCTCCCCCGAAAAGCCTGTACCGACAAGCTTCATTATCGCCTCATACTGCGTCCAGTATTTTGTAAGCTCAATCTGAAATGCTTCAGATTCATTCTCAAAGCCTTCGAGTCTGTCAAGCTGCTCTTTTCGCATTATACGCTTTGCCACCTTGAAGCTCATGCGTTTTGTCTGCTCTATGTCCACGCCAACAGGTCTGTCTGATATTGCAAGCACCACATATGGGCCGCTGTGTGCCAGATTAAAAAAAGCTGCGCTCTCATTCTTATATCCTGCTGCTATTTCCGGCTTACCATGCTCATTTCTGACAAGCTGTTCATCCGATGATATCCCCAGATATTTGTAGAGCATGTATCCCGCCAAAAGCTCCTGATTTGCTGTGCCACACAGCCTGTTGCTGCCTGTTTTTACACCTTTTTCTGAAATAGTTGTGTATTTATCCACATAATAGGCAGACACATGTGGAATTATCTCCTTCTGCCGGCCTGCGATGGAATCCGTTTTTTCTATAAAAATCTGACAGTTATTGTTTATTTTCCATACCATCCCAAGTCACCTTTCTATAACTCCAACCTTCCCCTGCCTTCATCAAAATACAACTAGTATTATAAATTACCCATATGATATCTGCAGCTTATACTAATTATCCCTACGATATCTGCAGCTCATACAGCTTCCTGTATATGCCATCCTGTTCCAGAAGCTCCCTGTGCGTACCGCGCTCACATATACGTCCCTTGTGCATGACCATGATGCAGTCAGCATGCTGGATAGTGGACAGACGGTGCGCAACCATGATTGTTGTCCTGCCGTCCATGAGCTTTTCAAGCGCCTCCTGTATGAGAATTTCTGTCTCTGTATCTATGTTGGCGGTTGCCTCGTCCATGACCAGTATGCTCGGATTATGGGCAAGTGTCCTTGCGAAGGACAATAGCTGACGCTCTCCTGCCGAGAAGGTCGCACCACGCTCCGTGACCGGCTCGTGATAGCCCTGTGGGAGCTTTTCGATAAAGTGTGAGGCGTTTACATATTCTGCTGCCGCCTTCACCTGAGCATCCGTGATATCGTCATCATTCAGGCGGATATTGTACGCCACATCCCCCTCGAATATAAACACATCCTGCTGCATCTGACCGATTGCACTGCGAAGTTTCTTTTTGCTAAGCTGTCTGATATCGATGCCATCAATGTAGATATGTCCCTTTTGTATATCATAATACCTGCCTATAAGATTTAAAATAGATGATTTTCCGGCTCCGGTTGCACCGACAAAGGCCACCTTCTCGCCCGGATTTATGACAAATGAGACATCCTTAAGCACATAGTTTTCGCCGTCATAGGCAAACCAGACATGGTCAAATTCAATTTTTCCGGTGATTTTATCCGGCTGCTTAGGATTTTCGACCTCAGGAATAAATTCATCCTCATCCATAACCGTAAATATCTTCTCTGCTGATGCAATTGATGACTGCAGTGTCGAAAACTGCTCTGCAAGTTCCTGTATCGGGTCGAAAAATGACCTGATGTAATTCGAGAAAATATACAGAGTGCCGACCGAAATAATCTCATCAAACACATTTCTGCTTCCGAACCACAGCACTATCATCAGCGACAAAATGCTCAGAATATAGATAAGCGGACGGAATACCGCATACATGAGCATCTCCCTGTAAAAAGCCTTGTAGAGCTTTGTATTTTTATCATGAAATTCCTCAAACTTGCGCTCCTGCCTGCCAAATATCTGTATAATTTTCATCCCCGAAAGATGCTCAGACAAAAATGTATTGATGTCCGTCAGGCGCGTACGGTATAGCCTGTAAATATTTCTGGCAATTTTCTGGCACAGCACTGTAAGACCAATTACAAGCGGCATCAGCACAAATGATATCGCAGCAAGCCTCACATCAAGCACGAGCATAACGCCTGCAAGTCCCACTATTTTTACAATATTTCTGAAAAGCTGTACGAGAATGCCCGAATACATCTCATTGAGAGCCTCAACATCATTTGTCACACGGGTTACAAGCTTTCCAACCGGCGTGATATCAAAATACCTGCTGCCAAGAGACTGGATATGTCTGTAGAGGTCTTTTCTCATCTGAAGAATGATATTCTGGCCTGTTTTCTGCAGTATCCAGGTCTGAGCGATGTTGAATGCAAAGCTTAAGGCAAGTACAACCGCATATTTGATAGCTGTGGCAATTATTACATCATAATCCCCATTTGCTCCAAAAGTATCAATTGCATCTCCCACCAGCATCGGCCTGTAAAGGTCAAAGGCTGTCAGTCCCAGCACCAGCAGAAGGGCAAAAATCACCCAGTGGGCATACGGCTTCATGTAGGCTATGAGGCGCATTGTGGAGCTTTTTTTATTCATTTCTTTTTTACTTATATTTTTACTCGAATTCATACTATAATCTTCTCTGTTATTTCGTAACTATTCATCGTCAAATCTGCATAGCAACGCTTTTCAAACACTTTAACTGCCAAGCTCACTCTCAAGCTGCTGCTTATGGCTGATATCAGCGTAAAAACCGCCAAGCTCAAGCAACTCTTCAGGAGTACCATACTCTGTCAGTTTTCCGTCAGAAAGCACTGCCACATGGTCAGCCTTCTGCAGTGTGGAAATCCTATGGGCAATCACTATGGTTGTCTTGCCCTGTCTGGTTTCCATGAGGTTTTCAAGTATCTGCTCCTCAGTATCGGTATCGACAGCAGAAAGCGAATCATCCAGTATGAGGATTGCAGAATCCTTTAAAAGTGCTCTGGCTATCGAGCTTCGCTGCTTCTGGCCTCCCGAAAGTGTCACTCCGCGCTCTCCAACCATGGTCTTGTACTCATCCGGAAAGCCCATGATATTATCATGTATACACGCGTCCTTTGCGGCCTGTTTTACCGCATCAAGAATTGCCGGGTTGTCGGCAATCCTGTCCTCAAGACCAAATGCTATATTCTCCTCGAGTGTGTCGGAAAACAGGAAATTCTCCTGTGGCACATATGAGATATCACGGTGTAAAACCGCCAGCGGATAGTCTGTTATCGGGCGGCCATCCAAAAGTATCATGCCGTTTTCACAATCATAGACTCTAAGCAAAAGGTCGGCAAGTGATGATTTTCCGCTTCCGGTACGTCCTAAGATACCAAGCATCTCGCCCTGCTTCACATGTATACTCACGTCTGAAAGCACCGGCTTGGAGCCGTCAGGGTATGTGAAGCTGAGGTGGCTAAGCTGTATATCGCCATGTATTTGTATTTTATCATAAATACCATCAGCTAAATTATCTGTATTTCTGCCTGCCATGCCATCATTTTCTATTACATTTTCCGGTGGCACCATATCGACAATATCAGGCTTTTCCTCGAAAATAGTCTGGATTCTGCCCCATGCCGCAGCCGCCTGAGAAAATGTGTTGATACAGTCGCCTGCCGCAATCATAGGCCACACAAGCATATCGATGTATGAGTTGAATGCCACGAACTGGCCTATCGAAACCTGTCCGTCAAGCACCATCCTGCCACCTGCAAGGAGTGTCACTATCACGCTTATTCCGATTACGGCATCCAGCGTCGGACCAAAGACAGCGCGAAGCTTTACCACAGCAAGATTTTTCTCCCTGCTGTTCTCGCAAGCCTTTTCAAACTGCTTAAAGTCCTCTTCCTCCTGCGCAAATGCCTTGACCACGCGGATACCGGCAATGCTCTCCTGCACCTTGTCAGAAAGATATGAGAAAGCATCCTGCCTTTTCACCTGACGTTTCTTTGACTCTATTCCATAAAAATAGCAGCCGATTGCAATGAAAATAAGTGGAATAAAAGAAAATAATGTCAGCTTAAAATCCACGTATACTACCATTTTGACAAGCACCATCACCGTCATGATTACCGCGTCAAACACGGTGATGACAGCCATTCCGGTTCCCATCCTGACAGCCTGTAAATCGTTAGTGAAATATGCCATAAGGTCTCCTGTCTTATGGCTGTTGTAATAGCGCGCCGAGAGTGTCTCCATATGCGAAAACATATCATCGCGCAGTCTGTATTCTATTCCTCTTGATGCTCCTATGATGAAATATCTCCATCCAAAGCGCCCCGCCATGATTATCAGGCCTGTTATCAATATCTTAAATATAATGCCGCCCACGCCCGCCATATCAAGCTTTCCTGCAGTGATTCCGTCGATTATCTCTCCAATAAACTGCGGAATGTACAGATTTGCAAGGTCTACTGCAAGAAGCACAAAAATGCCTATCGCATAGTGCCATTTGTATGCAAGCAGATATGGGCGCAGCGAGTATTTTTTATCGTTCATGTTATTCCTCCGTATTTTAAATGCCACTGTATGGCAAGCATGCGACCACATGTTGGGTTAACCACGCTACATTCTGTATCTACCTCCACAAGTCTGCTACGAAATACGTGAGTGCCGCCCATGTATACACAGAATAGTATATGCCGTGCTCGTCCACTCCATCCTCAAGTATCTTCTTCGCCTGCGCCTTAGTCAGAAGGTCGAATCCGTCAAAGAGCTCGCCGCCCACTGCGCCCTCCTGCGACATTTCATTAAGGCTATCGCGATTAAGTACAATCTTTACAAGGGCGTTACTTTCATCTGTCATGCCCGGTGTACTGAAAAGACATGGATTGATTATCGAAACCTCATCTTCTTCTGTCACTTTAAGTCCTGTTTCCTCATGAAGCTCACGCATGGCGGTTTTTATAAGTAGCGCTGTATTATCACTATCCCCGGTGCAATCCTCCGGGTCAATAAGCCCTGCCGGTACGCTGAGCAGGTACTGACCTGTCGGATATCGGAACTCGCGGTTCATTAACAGACATGGCTCATGACCTGATTTCTCGTCATCACCTGACGGATTCCATATCACCACGCAGCTCACCGCATCCGGAAGCATTTTCTTGAACTCTTCTGTAGATTTAGCGGCTACAAGGTCTTCTTCATCTCTCCTTGTGGCATTATAATAATGCCTGCCCTCCCTGTACTGAAGGTCAAACACCTTTATAAATTTTGATTCAAATAAGCTTTTTATTTTCATAAATTTTTGTCTCTTTTCATTAAACCTTTAATGTGCTCAGATACTCCTTCTGCTGTGGCGTGATGCGATAGCTCTCACGCGCCTTTTGTATCGCCTTGTTGTGACTCCAGCTATCCATAAGCCTTTCCTGCAGTATCGACAGCACTGCATCATACTGCTTTGCAAGTGCCGTAGCGATATACCACGCCTTCATCATGTTTACATAATACTCCTCGGAACGGATTTTTGCCACATCTAAAGCATATTTTATATCAAAATCCTCATCGAGATATAGGCGCATCAAAGTGCCAATGCCATACCTGACGGTGTAGGGTTTATCCGAATCCAGCCACTCATATACATGCAAAAGAAGCTCATTTTTGTGCTTTTTGAACACAGCCGGCACACCACTGTCGCATGTCGCCCAGTTGTCTATGTATGGCAGGAATGCTTCCAGATAAGCTAATGCCGTATCATAATCCTTCATCTGCATAATCAGAAACATATGCAGGTTATTTTCCTCATAGTAGTAATGTGGCAGAGTATTTAGAAACTTTTCCACATTGTCACAGTCATTTTCCTTCACTGTATTACAGACCCGTTTCTCTTTTTGAACCGACAAAAAGAGCCTGCTTCCACGAGCAAGCTCCTTTGCGTACTTTCTAAGCACCGGGACTCTTATTCCTATTATGCGGTCTTTTTCAATATTTGGCATAAGCCTCGCATGAAATTCCCTGTAATTTTTATCCTGTAGCGCAAACAGATTCTCTAATTCTGCCAACAAATCTTTCCCTCCGTAATAACAGGATATCTGATAAGCAGCTTCTCATCAAGATTCTCCCTGTTCATGTCTACCGCTGTGATCTGGCTATTGTCATATGTGGTGTAATAGTAGATTCCCTTATCGCAGTTGCAGCATGAGGTATAGAGCGTAATCTCATATTTGCCCTCTGTCACCTCGCACAGACCTCTCTGCTGGTCCACAGAGCCTAATATGTGGAAGAACTGGCTCACACTTGCATTCTCACTGTCATCCGATTTGGAGTTTTGCTTTGTGAATGCCACACGTACAAAGCGTGACTGCGATGATAAATCTCCCGGCAGTCCCAGACCTCCCATTCCGCGGCTATATGCACTAAGCTCCACTCCCGGTGCAAATGTATTTTCAGGCTGCTTTGTGGATAAGCCTCTGTAATTATTGAGTGCAGCCATCTGATATGGGAATGGCGGATTGTTTGTGAGCACACCTACCGGATTGTCGTAAACATGCATACCGTCTGCCATCGACTCCACCACAATGCACTCATTTTTGTCGGCTATAATCCAGTGAAGCTGTGCAACCGGAAGCTGACTGCTAAATGGTGTATCTACCAGCAAAATACGATTTAATTTTTCCTTTGCATCCGCTACCGTAGCGCATAGTGACAGTATCCACGGTATAAACTCAAACTGTGCCACCTTTGTCTTTGCAATGCCGCATGTGCCATTCTCGCATGAGCTGTTTTCGTCTGCTGCCGCATACGCTGCATTTCCCACGAAATTCAATCCTGCCATACCGAGTCCCTTTTCATTTATAGCATCATAGTAAAGAGGATAGTCACCTGCCACATGTGCCATTCCAATGATTGCATAATGGTTTTCAAGCTTTCCTGCATGCCTGAAATCAAACACATAGTTTCGCGGTGTTACCGCAATCTCATCTCCATATGAAAATTCGTAATCGAGTGTTCTTCCAAAATAGAAATCCTTTGTTTTATAAGTTGCTGCTGTACACATAATTATGACCTCCTTGTTATGCTGCCATACTTAATCAGTATCCCTTAGATTGTAGAGTACTATACATCATATTTGCAATTATTTCAAGCAACACGCCCCTGAAGTATTTGAACAAAAAGGCAGCAGACGGTCTGATAACCGGCGGCTGCCTTAATAAGTGCTGTGCTATTCCTGTATTATGCCTGTTTATTGTCCTGCTCATTATCAAGTGCGATAAGCTTTGCAATGATTTCCTCGCATATCTGTGTAACATTCTTGCCATCTGTAGCAACTGTTACATCTGCCACCGCCTCATAGCGCTCCTTTCGCTTTTCCATAAGGCCACTGATATACTCAACATTCATGTTGCCGTTTAGTATCGGGCGCTCGTCACTATCCTTTACTCGCTCGTAGATAGTCTCAGGCTTTGCTGTAAGGAGAACTACACGGCCGTTTTTCTTCATATGATCTGCATTTTCCTCTCTCATGACAACACCACCACCGCAGGAAACAATGGTCTGCTTTCTCTTCTGAAGCTCTATAAGTGTGTTGCTCTCTAAGTTTCTGAAATATGCCTCACCGAACTCATCAAATATTTCTGAGATTGACATGCCACGATTCTCAACAATCATCTGATCCATCTCGACACGGTCCATCTCAAGCTTATCTTTTAATTCTCCTGCTACAGTGCTTTTTCCTGCACCCATGAAACCGATCAGGAAGATATTGTAATCGAAAAGGCTCTTTGCCTGAATACGACGGCTGTTCTTCATGATATACTTGAAAATATCAAGTATCTCTTCCTCAAATTCATTGTCGCCAAGCTTTGCCGCAAGTGCATCTGTCTGCTTTTTCTCCTGCTCCGGCTGTAAGATTGGGATTCCTGTTGCCTTCTTGTATGATATAATCTCCTGAATGTGTGACATTCTGACCGCAAGCTGCTTAATTATTATATCGTCACATTCTCCAATCTTTGCGCGGATTTCCTCGATTTTGTCCATGGTGTGTCTCCTTACTTATGTGTGGTTTTCATATTGGATTTTGATATTTAGCGAAATATCGTCGAATTATAATTATTATAATTTCACGTTATAGTATTTCGCATTTTTGATAACCACAAATTTCTTAGTCATAGTATAACAAGACTTTACCAATTTATCAAGCAAAATATTTTAATGCTTTAAAGTGTTATTGTGTCAGATATGCTTCCACAATATCAGACGACACATTTTTCTCAATCGATTCATATATCGGCTGACACTCCTTACGAATCTGCTCATGCACTTCATCGCTTAAGGTGATGATTTGTGTGCCACTGTCCTCGATGGTCTTTATCTTTGAGGCAATCCTCTCGTCAGACTGCTCTCTGGCGTACTGTTTCGCTGTCTCGGCTGCCTCACGGATAATCTGCTGCTGCTCATCTGTCAGTTCTTTCATGAACTCCTCGCTTACTATGAGCGATATCAGATGTGGCAGATGATTTGTCTCCACTACATAATCCTGCTGCTCGTAGAGCTTATTGGATACGATTACCTCATATGGATTTTCCTGCGCATCTATGGTGCCCTGCTGTAAGCCGATATACACCTCCGAGAAAGTCATAGGTGTCGGGCTTGCTCCGAGCGCCTTCCAGTATGCCATATGGTAAGAGTTTTCCATGGTACGGATTTTCTGACCCTTAAAATCAGCAAGGCTTTCTATCTTTTTGTTTGTTGTCATGACACGGAAGCCCTGGTCTGCATATCCCAAAAGCTCGTAGCCACCGTCATTGTAGACCTGCTGCATGAGCTTCATAAACTTTGGATTGTCCACATGCTCACGCACCTCATCAATGCTGTCAAAGAGTGCCGGCATATCAAATACTGCAGTATCCTTCATGAAAGTTACCTGCGGCGCAGTGTTCTGCACTACAAAAGGTATATCTCCATCCTTGCATGACTCGAGAAGCTCTCTGTCTCCGCCCAGTACACTGTTTGGATACACACTGATTTTCATTTTGCCATCGCTTAATCTTTCCACTTCATCGGCAAATTTCTCTGCATATATCTGTGTCACGGTGTCCTCAGGACTTGAGCTGCCGAGAGGCCATGCGTAGCGCTGTACCCCGGCATCCTTAGCTGCAGCCTGCGAGCCTTCACCAGCTAAGCCGCACGCGGCAAGTCCTGCTGTAAGCGAAAGTATCATCATGACGGATGCAGCTCTTCGCCACAATCTATATTTGCTATACGATCTACGCGGTTTATTATATTTACCAGCTTTTTTACATAAAAACAAGCCAAATCTACTCATATTTTTCTCCAATTACAACTGTGTGCCTAAATATCCTACAATCATCATTAAATCTGCTTATACCTGTTATTACATATTTCTGTACCGAATAGTTACTATTTCTCTATAATAAGCACAGACTGATTGCCGGAATAAATGTAAGAAGCAGAAGTGCCAGCAGGAAATATCCTATCATAGGCGCTGCCTTCTTTGCTATCTGCATGACCGGAACATCCGTCAGTGAGCTTGCCACAAACAGGTTTACTCCTATAGGCGGTGTGACAAATCCGATTGCAAGGTTTACGATCATGACCACACCAAAGTGGACCGGGTTCATTCCTATGCTCTGCACGATAGGAAGCAGGATTGGGCTTAAAATAAGGATAGCCGGTGTGGTATCCATAACCATTCCTACAATGAGCAGGAACACATTTATCACGATAAGAAGCACTATCTCATTTGTAAAATGTGCAAGTATCCATGCGCTGACTGTCTGTGGCACCTGCATGAGTGTGAGCACGCGTGAAAACGCGGTCGATGCGGCAAGTATAAACAATATAGGTGCATATGTCTTCATCGCCTCCACCATGATGCCCCATATTTCTTTTACCTTTATGGATTTGTAAATAAAAAGACTTACAAAAAGCGCATAAAATACTGAAATTACCGCAGCCTCTGTAGGCGAAGCTATACCGGCGTAAATGCATCCAAGTACTATAACCGGGCTCAAAAGTGCCCATATACTGTCCTTCAATATACTAAAAAGACCCTTGTTTCTAAGCTCTGAGACCTTTGCATTTATCTTTTCCTTGTCCTCTCCATAGCGCTTGCAGTGATAATATGCATAAAACATAAGAAGCGCTCCTATCAAAAGTCCCGGAATGATTCCTGCAAGAAAGAGATCACTGACCGACTCACCGGTTGCCATCGCATACATGATAAAAGGTATGCTTGGCGGTATGATGACTCCGAGTCCTCCCGCAACCGCAACAATTGCCGTTGAAAAATCCTTTTTGTAGCCCAGCTCCATAAGAAGCGGAATGGTCATGCTTCCGACAGCCGCAACAGTTGCAGGCGCAGAGCCGGAAATCGCTCCATAGAACAAGCAGGTGATGATAACCGCACATGGGATTCCTGCGGTTCTTTTTCCTATAAAATACACAAAAACATCAAACAATTTTTGTGAGATTTTGCCGTGTGCCATGACGATTCCGGCAAGCACAAACATAGGCACCGCTAAAAGCGGGAAGCTGTCTATACCACCGAGCATAGAGCGGATAACATAGCTGGCACTGGCTGTAAAAGATGAGTCAAACGCGCCCGGCAGCACTGCCACTATTCCCAGGGAAATAGATACCGGAATAGCAATGACCAGACATATCACAAATAATATAAAAACTACTGCTGCTGACATCTATTTCTCCTTTCTCTTTTCAGCTTTACTATGAATTGCTTCAATATCCTCCACAAGCTCTTTCTCGCGGTAAGTGTCTTCGACAACGGCTTCCTCTATAACCGAGGCAATACTGCCCTCCTCAAGAGGCTTTTCATCTTTTTTCAGGACAATTTTCCACTCGCCAAACCATCTCTGCGCGATGCGGAAAGCCGTGATTATAAAGCATACAAACGGTGCCGCCTGCACATAGTACATAGGGATACCGCAGGCAGGACTTACCTGACCGCTTTCTATTGTATTTTTCAGATATATGAATGAATACGGTATCAGATATACGAAAAACACAAACTCAACTGTCAGATTTAATACCTTCCAGAGTGATTTTCCTCTTCGTGGAAAAAGCTGTATAAACTGGTCTATCTTTATGGATATGCATTTACGTGTGCAAAGGCTGACACTCAAAAATGCCGACCAGATAAACAGGTATCTTGTGATTTCCTCAGACCATGAAAGCGACATGCCAAGAATATATCTTGAAAACACCTGAATACCCATGATAAGAGTCATCGCAATCAGGAAAATGACCATTAAAAATTCTTCAAGATATTCATCCAGATAGTGCAGTATTTTCTTCATGAAATGTCCCCTTTCCGTGAATAATTATACGTATTATTTTTACTGAATTATTGCTGTTTTTCCACGTAAATATTCACAATTTTATATATTACTATTTGTTATCATCTTCAAAAATGGCGTCACAGCACATAGTTTACAGATGCCGAGGCGCCATTTTATTTTATCGCATGGTTTTATACAAGCTTTTCTTACATGCTCTTATGAAGTAATCCAAGTACCGTAGACAGATCCTCTACACCCATCTGTCCGGGTGCAGATGCTTTCTTTGCGGCACCGAATGTCATTGAAGATCCGAATACCTCACCGCAGAGACGGCTTATAACACCTGTGCCTGCCATTGACATTGTGATGATTGGTCTGTCAGCGTAATCTGTAACCATTTCCTCTGTAGCTGAAAGAAGTGTGAGTACGTCTCGCTTATTCTGTGGCATAACTGCAATCTTAGGGATATCAGCTCCCATATCCTGCATCTTGCGAAGTCTGTAAACGATATCAGACTGTGCAGGAGTCTTGAAGAAGTCATGGTTTGAAGCGATAACTCTTGCACCTGCAGCATGTACGCCGTCGATGATTTTCTTTACAATCTCATCTCCTGTAAAAATCTCTACATCTACAAAATCAACGTATCCTGTCTGTGCAGCCTTGATATTAAGCTTGGCATAAGCCTCAGGCTCGATTGCTTTCTCTCCGCCCTCTTTTGAAGTACGGAATGTCATAAGTATTGGAACATTTCCGAGAGCATCACGAAGCTCCTTTAATACCTCCTCAACCTTGTCAAACTCGAATACATTCTCGAACCAGTCAACACGCCACTCAACCATATCAACAGGGATAGAGTCAAATGTCTTTGCCTCTGCGATGATGTCTTCTTTTGTAACGCCTACGATAGGAACGATGATTTTAGGTGCGCCCGCACCGATTTCAATATCTCTAACCTTAATGGTGTTCATGATTTTTTCCTTTCTTACTTTAACTGTATGATAATTATACTCCCCAGTATAATTTAATGTACCAAAACATCCCATACATAAAACTATATTTGCCGGATAGTATACAGTTGTTCCGAAGAAAACAATATGAACTGCCACGGAGTTCCATTAACTTTAAAAACGGATATAACCTTACATATTAAAGTAATCTATATCGATTCAAATCCGTGGTTAACTTCATATTTTTTCTGAGGAATACACTGTATGCTAGGCCGGCTCCCATAGTATGGGAAGTTTGAGTAACGTATTAATCCTCTTTAGACAGCTCTACCATCTTAGTATAGCGCAGGTTTACGAATAATCCAAGTACCACGCCGATTGCTGTGAGCACGATGTTCATTACCATAACCTGTGATGGCTGCATCTTTGATGCTGCTGTAAGGATTGTGTAGTTGCAAAGTGATGAAGCGATCATTACAAGCGCTGTTACTGTTCCCTTGATCTTAGGGAAGAGCATGTTGCATACAGATGTTGCGATCTGTAAAAGTCCGCCTGCTCCTGCCCATCCGATGATAAATGCACCTGCGATCATGAGTGGCTTTGTTTGTCCGACTAACACTACTACCATTGTTGCAAGGCAGATTACAGGGTAAACAAGGATAAATCTGACGTCCTTGATTTTTCTTGTTAAAAGTGCAGTTACGATAAGAGCTATCATGGTTCCTGCTGAGTAGTATGACTGCATAACTGACGGATCAGCCCAGCCTACGTTCTCTTTTGCAAAGTTCTGTGCACAGTTGAGCCATAACTGGAAGGTTCCTGTACATGTAAATCCAATGATAATCATTGCAATTGACTCAACAGAAAAATGTGTGTGCTTTAAGCTTGCGATAAGTCCTTCTTTCTTTCCCTCTGCCTTTGCATCGGTATCAGGAAGTGGGAAGAGCATTACTAATACTAAAAGTACAATGTAGATGATTCCACATCCGAAGAACAATGTGTTGTATGATGTAAGTCCTGCTGCTGTTGTAGCAACTGTCATACCAAGTACGAATGGTAAAAGCATCTGTGCGATAGCAATGAAGAATTTGATTCCCATTGTTGCAACACCCGGTGCTTTGAAGATGATTTCTGATACTGCAGGGTAAATTCCTGTATCAAGGAATGAGTTTGCAATACCGCCAATGATAGCACAGATATAAGCAATCTGGTATCCACCATGTGTTCCTGCATTGAATGCAAGGGCAAGTCCGATCAGGTAGATAGCATAAGAGCCGCTTCCGATTGCTGTTGAGATACGGCGTCCGAGCTTATCTGATAAAGGTCCTGCAAACGGAAGTGCGATAAGACGTCCAAGTCCCAGGGCTGCTGAAATAGCTGTGATAGCCATAACCTGAACTCCCCATGAAGCTGCGAGAGCCTCCTTGATGACTGCCTGTCCGAGGATAGAGCAGCCCACTCCGTGTATAAAGTAGTTTAAGTAAAGGATTAATGCGCTAGGTAAATATTTTTTATTCATCAGTGTTCTCCTTAATTTCTGTGTCTGATTAATCATCATATCTGATGTTTAATACTTCCTTCATATGCTCGATCGGCATATCTTTTCCTGTCCAGAGCTTGAAGGCTGCTGCTCCCTGGAAAAGCATCATTCCAAGACCGTTCATTGTCTTGCAGCCCACCTCTTTTGCCATAGAACGCATCTTTGTCTCAAGTGGAGAGTAAGGTACGTCAATTACGATTAGCTCAGGACGGAAGAATGATTTGTCAGGTACTACAGACATTCCCTCGAGTGGCTTCATGCCAACACCTGTTCCGTTTACGAAGATGTAAGAATCAGCCATCTCTTCTCTTAACTTCTCCTTGTCATCAAGGTCGTAAAGAGTAGCCTTGCAGTCTGTCTTCTCGTTGATCTTTCTAACTGTCTCCTCAGCGTTCGCCCAGAACTTGTCATGGATGTTGAAGATTGAGATTTCCTTGACACCGTCAAGTGCTGCCTGAATCTCGATAGCTGTAGCAGCTCCGCCTGCTCCTGCGATTGTCATCTTCTTTCCGATAACATCGATGTCGTTATCCTTGAGTGCCTGCATGAAGCCGATACCGTCTGTGATGTGTCCTGTAAGTACTCCGTTCTCGTTTACTATTGTATTTACAGCTCCGCAAAGCTCTGCTGCAGGTGAAAGCTTGTCTAAGTACTGTCCTACAACTGTCTTGTTTGGCATTGATACATTAGAGCCTACAAGCTTTAATGCTCTGATTCCCTTAACCGCATCCTCAAGAGTGTTGTTGTCAACCTCAAATGCCAGATAAGCGTAGTCAAGTCCAAGATATGCAAATGCCTCATTGTGCATTGCCGGTGAGCTTGAATGTCTGATTGGGTAAGCCATAAGTCCGATGAGTTCTGTGTGTCCTGTGATTCTCTCTGCCATGATTAAATCTCCTTCATTTTTAAATGTAATAATATTGATTATTCGTATTTTATTTAGCTATGTTTTCAACGATGCCCACTTCGTTAAAAACTTAACAACCTTTGATAATGATATTATAACGCATTATTTTCGATACTTCCAATGCTTATTTTGTTATTTTTTAATAGCATTGCTGTACTAATCATGTTATAATATGCACAAATTTAGGCTATAATATTTGTAATTCATAGACTATATCTATTATTTTACGGAGTTTTATGCATGACACTCAATCAATTAAGTTATTTTTACCAAGCGGCAGTTCTGGAACACTTCAATCAGGCTGCCGAAAAAATGAATATCACAGAACCAAGCCTCAGCCGTTCGATAGCAGCTTTAGAGGACGAGCTTGGCGTCACTTTATTTGAAAAGAGAGGCAGGAATGTAATACTGACCAAGGCCGGGGAAATTTTTTTAGAACACGTGTCTACTATTCTGGACGATGTAAAGAGAGCCGAGAACAAAATGCACCAGATTGCAACCGACGGCGGTCACATCGATATCGCCTACGTATCACCTCTTGCAAAGGTGTTTATCCCAACTATCGTGCGCTCTTTCCTCACCGAAAAGGAAAATAAAAATATCACATTCAATTTCTTTCAGGACATCACCTCTGTGAATATTGAGGGATTAAAAAAAGGCAGGTATGACATAATTTTCGGTTCATACTCGCCAGATGAAAATGGTATTGATTTTGTTCCTATTATAAGGCAGGAAATAGTTGCCATACTGCCTCCCGGCCACCCACTGACACTTAAGGATTCCATGGAAGCCACTGATTTCGCTGACTATCCCGTGCTCGGCTATGCCAGACACTCAGGCCTTGGCAAGTACACCAGAAGCTTTTTCAAGAAGCATGATGTATCGCCAAACTTCATATGTGAGTCACCCGATGAGAACGGCATCGCCTCCCTCGTGGCGCAGGGCTTTGGCATTGCGCTTGTCGCAGATGTCGATGCAATTCACCGCGATGACATCTGCATCCGCCACCTCGTATCGCATGAGTCATTCTCACACACTGTATACATGGGCTACATGACAGGCAAATACCAGCTTCCGGCTATCAAGCGCTTCATAGAGTTTGTGCGGGAAAGCTGCAGCTAGGCAGTCTCCTCGATCACAAACCTGATAAATGCCTTCGCAACCGGTGATAAATATCTCTGCTTAAGCGTTGCCAGATACACCGCTCTCTCATAAGGAGGATTGTATATATCAAGCGTCTTTACAGAAAGTGACCGAAGTATTGGAATATCAGGCATCACAGCTATTCCAAAGCCCTGCGCCACGAGACCCGCCATACTCGAATCCTCCTCCATCTCGAAGGCTACCTTCGGAAACTGTCCTATCTCCTCAAACATCTGGTCAATGACCGGACGCAGACCGCTGCCCTTCTCAAAATAAATCTGCGGATACTCTATTGTGTCCCGCAAATCCACACTGTCCTTTATGGAAAGCGGATGGTCCATGGGCACTGCAAGCACAAGCTTCTGATTCGCAATCTTCTTAAAATCTATATCCTGTTCCCCATCCTTATAAGAAGAAAAAACTATGTCATATTTGTCATCCTTTAGTCCATCTATAATCTCACCGGTTGTTCCAACCGTAAAATGAAATTCTATATCATAATCCGGGTATGCATCGAGAAATTTACGCACCAGCTTTGGCGCGAACTCACTTCCCATCGTATATATATATGCTAGATGTATGATTCCATGCCTGCTGCCATTGACCTCCTGAATACGCTGCACACCCTCATTAAGCACCTTTAATGATTCCTCAACATACGGCAGAAACATCTTCCCATATCTGGTCAGCACGACATTTCTTCCCTTTTTCTCAAACAAACGCGTGCCAAGCTCCTGCTCAAGCTGTGAGATTGCATGGCTTAAAGACGGCTGCGTAATCGACAGCATCTGTGCCGCCCTCGTATAATGTTCTTCCTGCGCCAGTACCTTGAAGTACTGCAATTGACTCAGATTCATAGTACACCCCCTGTGTATTTATATATTTATTCGCCGGAGGTCCGCTTGCCCTGCGCTGCACACCGGTGGTATATGCTCTCATAATTCCTTAGTCTAGTGGGAGTAAATGCCGCCTCAAACAGAGTTTATCAGGCGCGAAAAATCAAACGCGCTTTTTACTTTATTGGTATACTAAAGGCTGTGCTGCTTGAACGAGTATTTTCCGCGCCACTTTTGCTTGAGGCGGCATATAATTCCCACACGACACGTCATAAATCGAGCATATACCACCGGTGTGCAGCGCAGGGCAAGCGGACATCCGACAAACGCTCACAACAAAGTCTAGAAATAATATACACCATTTGATAGACAAAAACTATAGATTTCGCATAAAAGATGCATTGGACATTTATACATTTTTGCTGTACCTTGAATGTAACAAGAGTGCATTGCACTTTTTGATTGTTAAAAAAATCACATACTTTGTATATCACAGCCTTTGATCACAAATATTATCAGTTTAATGAAACAAAACTATAATGTAATGAGAGCAATTTACACTACCGTGTGCCCACCCGGTTAGCAGATTAAGGAGAAAAAATACTATGAAAAACAAATATCCACATATTTTTGAGCCAATTACAGTACGCAGAATGACAGTAAAGAACCGTATCGTCATGACTCCAATGGGAACTAACTACGGTGAGCAGAACGGAGAAATGAGCTTTCTCCACATCAACTACTATGAGCAGAGAGCAAAGGGCGGCACAGGTCTCATCATCGTTGAGAATGCTAGCGTTGACTCTCCGCAGGGTTCAAACGGAACTACACAGCTTCGTATTGATTTGGACAACTACATCCCAAGACTTTTCAAGCTCTGCGAGAGTGTTCACAAGCATGGTGCATGTATCGCGATACAGTTAAATCATGCTGGTGCTTCTGCAATGAGCTCACGTATCGGAATGCAGCCTGTATCAGCATCAGACGTACCTTCAAAGGCAGGCGGAGAAATCCCAAGACCTCTCGAGAAGGATGAAATCATGCATATCGTAAAGAAATACGGTGAGGCAGCCAAGCGTGCCCAGATCTGTGGCTTCGACGCTGTTGAAATCCACGCAGGACACTCTTATCTTATCAGTCAGTTCCTTTCACCTATCACAAACAAGAGAACTGACGAGTTCGGCGGCTCAGCCGAGAACCGTGCAAGATTTGCAAAGCTGGTTATCGAGGAGGTTCGTAAGCAGGTTGGACCTTTCTTCCCTATCTTCGTCCGTATCAGTGCAGACGAGCTCATGGAGGGTGGAAACACACTTGAGGATACACTTGAGTACTTAAAGTATTTTGAGAAGGAAGTAGATGTATTCGACGTATCATGTGGTCTTAACGGATCTATCCAGTACCAGATTGATGCAAACTACTTACCTGACGGCTGGCGCTCATTCATGGCAAAGGCTGTAAAAGAGAAATACAACAAGCCATGTATCACAGTAGGAAATATCCGTGACCCACAGGTAGCCGAGGATATCCTTGCAGGAGGCGATGCTGATTTCATCGGTATGGGCCGTGGACTTATCGCTGACCCTGAGTGGGTGAATAAGGTAGAGTTCGGAAATGTGTGCGATATCAGAAAATGTATCTCATGTAACATCGGATGCGCCGGACACAGAATCGGTCTCAACCAGCCAATCCGCTGTACAGTAAACCCTGCCGTAAACAGCGGTGAGGATTACATGAAGACAAAGGTAAACAAGCCTTGCAACGTGGTTGTAATCGGTGGTGGTACTGCCGGTCTTGAGGCAGCCTGCACAGCAGCAGAGGTTGGATGTACAACCTTCCTCATTGAGAAGAAGGCAGAGCTTGGCGGACTTGCATCAGTTATCTCCAAGATTCCTGACAAGAAGCGTCTTGCAGACTTCCCTAACTACATGATTCACCGTGCAAGCAAGCTTCACAACCTGTTTGTTTTCAAAAATACATCAGCAACAGTTGATATGGTAAAGGCTTTAAACCCTGATATCATTGTAAACGCAACAGGCTCTGTACCTACTCTCCCACCTATCACAGGTCTTCACGATCTCGTTGACAAGGATGGCACAAATGTTGCAACAGTCCTTAAGATGATTGAGCGCATCAATGAGTATCCTGAGGATATGAAGGGACAGAAAATCGCCATCATCGGCGGTGGTGCCGTAGGTCTTGACGTTATGGAATTCTTCACAGAAAGAGGCGCAGAGGTAACAATGGTTGAGATGCTTCCAATGATTGGAAACGGACTTGACCCTGTCACAAAGTGTGACACAAACGCAAAAATGGCAAAATACGGTGTAAAACAGATGACCAACACTGCTCTGCAGGAGGTTAAGAATGACCGTTTCATCGTAAAGAATCCAGAGGGTGAGATTGAGGAAATCCCATTTGATTACGGATTCATCTGCCTTGGTATGAGAGCCAACACACCTGTTCTTTCAGAGATTGATGAGGCTTTCCGTGATACCAATGTTGAAATCGTAAATATCGGAGACAGCAAGCGTGCCCGCAGAATCATTGAGGGTACAGAAGAAGGTAGAAATATCTTAAACGTGCTTGCCCGTCACGATTATTTATAAATTCTCCTTTAAAATAATAAACCTATAAAAACTCCTAAAAAACAACAGCTCGCGGGAAACCGCGAGCTGTTGTTTTATCATATTCCTGTATAACAGGAAGCTATCTAATGATATTGTAATAAGAACTTAAATCTAACTGAAGAACAGTTTCTTCACATCATCAACCGGCATATCCTGTCCTGTGTAAAGCTTGAATGCGGCGACGCCCTGCCATAAGAGCATTCCCTTTCCGCCTACGCATGTGCAGCCTGCCTCTTTTGCTTCGCGAAGAAGCTTTGTCTCCTCCGGATTGTAAACTGCATCTGCAACTACAAGCCCCGGTCTGAAAGCTGAAAGATCCTTTACCACGCTCTGATCATCCAGAGGCTTCATGCCAACGATTGTTGCATTTGCAAAGATATCGCTTGACTGGATTTCCTCTGTCATCTTGGCTGTATCATCAATATCGTATACATTTACAACACATTCAGGAACTGCTTTTTTGATCTTCTCTGCAGTCTGTAGTGTACGCTCAAAGAAAGCATCATTTTTGTTGAAAATAGTAATCTCACGAGCTCCGTCCAATGCGCACTGCACCTGGATAGCTGTAGCGGCTCCGCCGCCTCCGGCAACTGTGATTTTCTTTCCTTTGATGTCAATTCCGTGATCCTTTAAGTTGTGTACGAATCCCTCACCATCTGTGATGTGTCCTGTAAGCTTGCCGTTGTCATTTACTATAGTGTTTATGGCTCCGATAATCTGGGCTGCCGGTGAAAGCTCGTCCATGTACTTTGCAGCCTCTACCTTATCAGGCATGGTCACATTACATCCACGCATGTTGAAGGTCTTCATTGCTGCAATAGCATCCTTAACCTTGTCTTCTTTTATATCAAATGCAACGTATGCATAGTCCAGACCGAGTTTTTCAAAACTGTAATTGTACATAGCCGGTGAACCCGAATGACCGACAGGTGATCCTATGAGTGCTAATAAGCCTGTGTGACCTGAAATACGCTTTTCCATTGTAAATCCTCCTAAGTGTTTCGTTTTGTATTATGATAACTCTTTTATAAGACATGCGCAAGCACTTTTTTCATTTAAAGGTTTAAAGTGTTAAAGTTTATTTCTAATTGTAATTTTTATAAAATTTTGATATGATTGAATTATCAAAATGTATTTATAAAAGGGGGATTTATGCCAGAATTAAGCAGATTTTATGGTATTATTATTAAAATGTATTTTAATGATACACAACAGCATCACAAGCCACATATTCATGCATTTTATGGTGACTACGAAGCAGTTGTGGCAGTTGACGGAGACCTTCTCGCAGGCTCAATTCCAGCAAAACAATTAAAAATAATAATCGGCGGTTGGCAATTCATGAAGAGGAAGTATACAAAGCCTGGAATAATGCCGTACGAGGAGAACACTTCGATAAGATTAATCCATTATAAGGAGAATTACAATGTTTGAAGTCAATGGTATAGCTTACGCAAGTGAAAAATCAAATAAGATTTCTATAACAGATGCAAAAGTTACAGATCATTTAATGATGATTGTGACATTTTCAGGCGGTGAAAAAAGAGTGTTTGATGCATCCGTTTTAACAGGTAGTGCATTTAAACCACTTGAAGATGATGCTATATTTTCAAATTTTAAAATTATGCATGGCGTCATTACATGGATGAATGATGAAATAGATTGTGCTCCAGAATATATCTATGAGCATAGCTTCGAATATGAGGATAATACTTCTCCTATTGCCATGTAAGCTTCGATATTTCACATGTCATATGAGGAAAATAGAGTATCGCTACTCTCTTTTCCTCATCTTTATATATTCTCTGAAAACCGGTCTGATTGGATCAGAAATATCCTCCGGAATATCATCCACATCAAAAAACTTAAGCTCCTCGACTTCCTCCTCCTGGCGCTTTATAGTGCCGTGATATTTGCGGCATATGTATATGATCTCCACATTATAGACTTCATCGCCGTTCGGATAGATGTAGTGTGTTTCCTCGCCTGAATTGATATAAAACAGCTCCATCTCGTCTGCAACAAGCCCCATCTCCTCAAAGAGTTCTCTTTTTGCAGCCTCCTCGACAGTCTCTCCAAGCTCTATAGAACCGCCTGCATATCCCCACTGGTGATTGTCTGTGCGCTTTTCGAGAAGCACCTGTCCGTTTTCATTTTCAACGATGATGCTCGCTCCCGCCTGCAGTAAAGGGGCATGTCCGACCACCTTTCTAAGATCCATTATATAATTGCTCATGTTGTGTCCTTTCTTATTTTGCCACAAAAAATCCGCTGTACTATAATACCTATAGTATAGCGGATTCCAAATTTGTTTTCCATATAAAGCACATAAAATTTATCAGCTCACAGCCCTGTATTCCTCAAGCGCTTCCTTTGCCCTTGGCGTAAGCCTGCGTGGAACCGAAATCTCAACAGTCACATACTGGTCTCCCTTTACTGAAGGATTCTTCATGCTCGAAATACCCTTGCCCTTGAGACGTATCTTGCTGCCGCACTGTGTACCTGCCTTGATGCTGCACTCCACATCTCCATAAAGAGTATGCACCCTCACCTTACCACCGAGAGCCGCTGTCGTAAACGGAACACGGATTGTACTGTATACATTCTGTCCCTTCCGCTCAAACTCACTGCTCGGTGTCACATTTACGTTGAGAAGCACATCTCCGGCTGCACCACCGTTTCTGCCCGGATTGCCCTGTCCTTTAAGTCTGACTGTCTTGCCAGACTCGATTCCTGCCGGAATATGGATGGACAGATTGGAAACCTTGCCTGTGGCCGGATCCTGTAATGAAATAGATTTCTCGCATCCGAAAACAGCCTCGTCAAATGAAATCGTAAGGTCAGCCATAACATCAGAACCCTTGCGGCTCGATGAACGTCCCCGCGCTGAACCACCTGTGAAGTTGCTCCAATCTGCACTGTTTCCACCGAAGCCCCCTGCACCACCTGTGCTGTACGAGCCACGACTTCCGGAGCTGCCACCATGTGAAAACATATCTCCGAACATTGAGAAAATATCATCCATATCCCCGGAGCCGTTCTCAAAATGAAATTCCTGATGTGTAAATGGTCCGCCATTTGAGCTGTATGAGCCACTGAAAGAGCCATTGCCGCCGAAGCCACCAAATCCACCGAAGCCACCCTGTGCAGCCTGTCTTGCAGCCTCCTCGGAAAAGCCATCCTGCAGACCAGCAAAGCCAAACTCATCATAAAGCTTACGTTTTTTCTCATCACTTAATACATTGTATGCCTCCGTGACATCCTTAAACATCTCCTCAGCGTGCGGATTGCCTGCATTTGTATCAGGATGATACTTCTTTGCCAGCTTACGATACGCCCTCTTTATTGCCTCTTTATCCGCACTCTTGTTCACTCCGAGAGTCTCATAATAATCTCTCTTTGCTGCCATTATACTCACCTGCCTTTCTATTTACCTGTAACAATTTATCATCATAATTAAACAATATACATTACACCATATAGTATAAGCGGACTGCACAGGCAGCCCGCTTATCATTTGCAATATCTGATTATCCCTCGATGGAGATACATTTCTTTTCCTCAACCTGTGGTTTAGGCTGTTTCTTTGGAATATCCAGGCGAAGGATTCCATGCTTGAAGGATGCCTTTATGTCATCCTGCTCAATCTCGTCACCCACATAGAAAGTTCTCTGACAGCTTCCTGAGTAGCGCTCTCTGCAGATATACTTCTTGCCCTCTTCCTCTTTCTGATCTTTCTCTAAGCCTTTCTCTGCTGTAATTGTCAGATAACCATTCTCTAAGGAAGCCTTAATCTCATCCTTTTTGAATCCCGGAAGATCCATCTCAAGCTCATAGCCTTTATCGCTTTCCTTGATATCGGTGAGCATCATTCTCTTTCCGTTGTGTCCGTATAATTTCTTCTGTGCCTTCTGTACGTCCCTGTCATCATACCAAGGATCATTGAACCATGGATCACTGAAAAATGTATCAAATAAGTTGTTGTTTGTAGTTGTTAATAACATAGGTCATACCTCCTTATATACCTGTAACTTTCCTTTCGGAAATTTGCTTTCTTTTGTTTACAAGTATGTTATAGCACCATTATTAGCACTCGTCAATAGCGAGTGCTAATAAAAATTATAAATTTTTTATTAACTGAAATTTCTTATGTTTCCCAGCTCCATTTCATATACTTCATCACAAAGCAGCTCGATATCTGCGGGATTGTGGCTTGCCAGAAGTATGAGCTTTCCCTGCTTTTTAAGCTCCATCAAAAGCTCACGTATATCAGCCACACCGTGTTTATCGAGTCCGTTCATCGGCTCATCCAGTATCAGTATGTCCGGCTGCTCCATGATTGCCTGTGCAATCCCAAGGCGCTGCCTCATTCCAAGACTGTACTTGCGCACCCAAAGTCTGCTGTCCGGATCAAGTCCTGTTATCTTAAGAGCCTTACGTATCTGATCATCCGTAACCTTTCTGCGTATTCCGGCAAGCAGCCGTAGATTTTGCAGCCCGCTGTAATATGGTATAAATCCCGGTGTTTCAATGATTATTCCTGCATTTGGCAAATAATCCACATCTTTTCCCACACGCCTACCGTCTGTTTTTATCTCTCCCTCTGTCGGATGCACAAATCCGCAGATGCATTTCATCAGCATTGTTTTGCCGCTTCCGTTGCTGCCAACAAGTCCATAGATTTTCCCCGGTTCAAGTGTCAGCGAAATATTATTTAAAATTGATTTGCCATCCAGTCTTAGTGATACATTTCTTATTTCTATCATGCTCGGTCCCCCTATTCCTTTACCTGATAATGTCCTGCCCTTGCAAAGCAAAGCACAAGAAGCAGCGCACTTATGGCTCCCAGATAAAGATATGATCCCCACATCGGAAAATTCATCCTGTCAAGATATTCATCATAGTGCAGCCACGGTATCGTATGCGCCATCGGAAGTATCCACATCTGCTTCATTCTGACCTCACAGGTGACTGCTCCGAGTATGATTGCAAAGCCATTTACGAGTATCCCCACATATCTGTGATTGCTGACAGCCGAAAAAAGCAGCACATATGATATGAGCAGAAAATATAAAAGCAGCAGACAGAATGTGTGTATAAGTGCCTGTTCAAGTGTCATCTGCTGATACAGATTTCCAGGAAGAAGCTGCACCACATAATCTCCCGTCCTATCCGGATAAACTGATGTAAAATGTGTGACCGCATCAGAAAATGAAAGACTCCATCTGCCTGTCCCTATCATAAGAACGCACGATGACACCAAAAGGAATAAAAGCACAAAACAGGATGCCGCTGCCGCAAAAACTGCCTGTCCAAATATCCATGTCCTCTTTGTACAGCGCATCTGATAAAACCTGTCAATTCCCGTCCTCTGTGGAAAATCAGCCATCAGCACAAGAAAAAGTATAGGTATTATAAGAAGGATAACTCCCGAATTTCCCAAAGCCACAAAAGCCTCAGGTATAGAAAGCATTTCTCCCATAAGCATTTTGCACTGTCGAAGCGGCCCGATCACCTGCACATTCACAAATACGAGCATGACAAACAGTATGATTATCCTGCTGCTGCGCAGCCACTGCCTGAATTCAGCTTGCGCAATGTGCACTGCTGCCCGAAACGAAAATCTATCCATCGCAATGCCTCCTTTTCACCTGTGCATAATACAGCAGAACAAGTATCACATAACAAACTATAGTAAGTCCTACCGTCCATACCCAGCCGCTCTCACCCGACACATTCATCAGATTTGATGAGTTAAACCTCTCCACTGCCGGGTTTTCAAGTGTAAGTCTCTGCAGAATCTGCGTGTATATGTAATTAAGTAGAAACGGAAGGCACAGAAGCATATACCGATCCCTAAAAAATATTGCTGCTCCTATTCCAAACATACTTGCCGCCATACCATATAAGAAAGAACCTATAAGCCGTTTTACCACATATATGAGCACCATACTGCCTGTTCCGTACCAGTCTGCATACATCATCTGCTCATCCACTGAAAATGATATATATGCCGGAAATGCAATAAACATCATAAGTCCGAAAACAATGTTCGCTGTCATGAAAAGAATTCCACCTGTAAGCACTCCTGCTGTCACCTTTGTGGCACAATACTTTGCATTTTGCGACCTTATGAGCAAAAAACCTGTCATGCCGTTGTGCCGTTCCGCGGAAAGCACTGCGATATATCCAAATGACATTAAAAGCGGCAGTATAAGCGGAAGCCAGCCATTCATCCCTTTTATCCACATAAAAAGTGCGCTGTATTCTATCGGCTGCTCACTTTTATGTGCAATGCCGGTTATTGCAAGCCTAAATACCGACACGGCACTGCCTGACGGATCATAATCCGCATTTGCGCTAAAAGCAAGTACAACACATCCTATGACCGCAAGAAGCAGATACGGAAAATACAGATATTTTTTCATTTCCGCCCTTATCATACTAAGCCGCCTCCCCATAGGTATAGTAATAGACCTCTCCTGTAAATGCATCAAGATACATCCTGATGTTTTCGTCCTTAGTCCTGTTTATTCCGTCAAACTGCCATGCCGGAAGATATATTTTGCACTCAGAACCATCTCCCAAATTAAGCGGTACATATGTAAGACATACACTTTGTACATCAACATTTAAAAACTTTGCCATCTTCCCGCTTAAAATATCTGCGGCATCCTTTATTCCCAATATCTCATCCGACGAATACAAATTTTCCAGCGGTTCCGAATCGTTAACTCCCGCATAAGCACTGACTCCATCAGAATCCACTACATATGCATGTTTGATATCCTCTTCAAAATTATACTCATTTCCATATATCTGATAATTTCCATAATCATGATATGCTATTGGAACACCATGGTACTGCCTTTGAACCATATAATCATATCCGTACACCTGTCCGAGCTTGAACACGCGAACCTCCGGAACTGACAATGTAATGCCATCTGTGGGTACAAACGGAGTACCTTTTTCAAAATATTCCCCTGTAAGCTCTGCCCCCTGTTCAATGGTCAATTCACCATTTATAAGCTGATAGCTTTCTTTTCCAAGCTCGTCTATTGTCCCCGATTTTACAACATCATCTGTGTATGTTCCAAGAGCGTCACTGCTCGCATGCGCATCCGTATTCAGATATGCTCCTATCTTTCCATCACTCATGGAATATATGCCATTATCCGCTATCTGTATATGACACTCATTCGTATTTACAAGTGCTCCTGCCCCTGATGCAAGATCCATATGATCCTTAAGAGCCGGATAACTGTATGGTGTTTCCTTTGTATCATCCATTCCAAGGTCACTGTTTACGATCCTTACCTCCGAATCCATATCAGTTGTATCGAGCTTACCGATTGATTCAAGCCAGTCCTTTATTGTATCCCAGCTCTCCTGTGTAGTAATGCCGTGTACTCCACCCTCCATGACATACAGCTCATCCGTTTCCGGCATATCTTTAAAAGTGCAGTTTGTAAACGATAAATTCCTGTAATCCGTGTTTTTTACCATATCGGTATCTGTGCTGTACTGCTCACAGCCTAGCTTATAATTCTCCCTGTTATCGGCAAGCTTTTTCTCATACGCAGCTATATCAATCCCCTGCTGCGTGTCTGATTTATCCGCTGTATTCTTCTGCTGTGTATCTGCCATTTTGCTGTCTGCACATGCAGACATGGTAAAAAATGCTGCAATGCAAATGGCTGGTATTAGTATTGTTTTATGATGTTTGTTCATATATAATTCCCCCCATTTTGTAACACAATTAGCCGGTATGGAAAACATACCGGCTAACATATTTTTATCTTTTTTATACGACTTTATAAATCATACCTTTTGCATTGCATCTTTTCCCCATAGACTTCTCCTTTACTATACTATGTTTTAAGTTACTTAATAACAATAATTATTGTTATTAGAAATCGATTACAATTTCAATTATATTCATTTCCCCATTTTTTTCAATACAATTTACATGAGATGACATTTTTTATTCACTTTTGGTACATTTTATATAGATCAATTAAAAATTAAAAATCAGTTACAACACAACCTTATCTTCTGCGGATAATACTGCAGCACCATATACAGCTTCATCTTATCTACCCTGCTCCAGTCTTTCTTTGAAACCAGATCCTCATTCATTGCATACGGTATCACAAAGGACGTCTCCTCACCGGCATTAAGCTTTATCTCCAAAGCTTCCAAAGTAGGATTTAATTTAAAAAACAGTTCCATGTCATACTGATTACCATTGGTTCCCATTTCAAATGCAAGGCTTGTAAGATCAAGTGATGTTGTATCGTCCTTTACCTTGGTAACTGACAACGTTATAAATCCCACACGCACACTGTCTAAAGGATACTCTGAACCATCATCCATCTGATCATATACATAATCAGAACATTTTTCTTTTAGGAGACTGCCATCGCCCCACTCCCATCCGGTCTGCTTTATCTCATAATTTCCAAGCTTAATAGTGTCATTTTCTGTATATGTGATGACCTTTGGGGATGGATAGCAATGATTCAGATAAACAATCCTTGCCAAAACAGCAATCATCACAATTCCTATGAGCATTCCCGAAAAAAGTCTTACTTGTTTTGATTTCCTTTGCTTCATAATAAATTCTCCTCGTTACTTCAATTTAAACCTTCCGCTGTCCACCAGATAGATTACATCTGATAGATTTTCAAGCTCATCCTTATCGTGAGAGCTAAGCAGTATAAGACTTCCTTTATCACGCATATCCCTTATGATTTCTGACAGTTTTTCCTGTCCCTCCTTGTCCAGGGCGTTAAAAGGTTCATCCAGCAAAAGAAGCTTTGGTTCCTCCATAATGGCACAGGCAATACCCAGTCTCTGCTTCATTCCAAGAGAATATTTTCTATACTTTCTCTTATCGTGTGGGTTCAGTCCAACCGTTTCAAGTGCCCTGCTTATATCAACTTCACCTTTATTTATTGATGCAAGCATTTTTAGATTGTCATAGCCTGTATAACTATCTATAAAGGCAGGATTCTCAATAAGCATTCCTATCCTTTCCGGAAAAGCCATATTTTTTCCAAGCACCTTGCCGTCGATACTGATGGTACCGCTTGTAGGATACATAAGTCCGCTTACCGCTCTCATCAGCATTGTCTTGCCGGAGCCGTTTACGCCCTTAAATCCATATATATTACCACTTTCCAGTGTCATGCATACATCATCGAGTACCAGAGCATCCTTTATCTTTTTAGAAACATGTTCTATCTCTATCTTCATAAAATACCTCACAAAATATTCTTTCTGTTAAAATACACACTTCCGGACACAATAGAAACCACCATCACAATAATGCAGCTTATTATTCCGGCAGCCGCATCCATTCCGCCCGCACAGAGCCTGTTGTTTCTGATGATCATAAGATAATTGCCCATAAGAAACGGACTCACCCAGTAAACAGACACCACAAGATAAACTATTGAAACAATATATCCAGCGATCGCACCGGCAAAAATACTGATAGTAAGCTGCACCACCGCAATTGTACAGGCGCATAACATTGGCAGTATCAGCCATACAATCACTTCATTTCCGGTCGAAAACCGCTGCATATCTATTCCCATTTCCATGAGCATATCATCAGGCTTTGTGCTCCACTTCCCGATTGCACATGTCACAGCCGCAAGAACAAGTATCATTGCAGCATAATACATAATCACATTTATGAGCGTCCATATGTACTTACTCCATAACCACTTAAACCTGCTGCCAGACAATATCAGTGTCTTTTTGCCTGCACCATACAGATCTGACAATGGATAAAATCCTACCATAAAAAATAAAAACGCATAAAACAAAAACCACGACACCGGAATGGTAAATACGCTGTCATCTGTCTTTATGTATGGCGGCATACCCTGAAGTATATTTGTAAAGTATGCCAAAAATCCAAGCTCCGATGAATTTACACTAAAATCACTGACGGTGATAAATGAAAAAAATACAAATATGAATACTCCGACTATCCATTTTATCTTGTTTTCCCTAAATCCTTTTCTGATATCATATAAGATCAGATTTGCAAAAATTCTCCTATTCATAAGCAACAAGCTCTTTCTTTACCGCATGTATGTAAAATATAATATTTACCACTATAAGGATAATAAACGCACAGATCACAACCCGGATATCATTTCTAAACGGTGCACTTGGTCTAAGAAACATTACCGGTGATAAACTCACCCTGTTTACAAAATGAACCATGCAGAACACAAATATGTATATGATAAACGGTGTCAGCAGGATCCAGAACCGGCTTCTTACAAAATTAACAGCCCACAACACCGCACAGTTTAAAAGTCCCCAGAAGCAGCCATCAATCAGCACAAAAATCAGATTGTATACAAGTGGATGTGTATAAAATACCCCTGACATGATATCCATTGCCGCTACCGGGAATGTGCCTGTTCCTACCTGTGGTATTACCATCGGAAATACCATTGCAGTAAGCATAAAGTCAAACACCAGTGGTATCATTCCAATAAGCGCACCGCTTACAAATGCAGCTCCATATTTTGCTCTTATATAATCGCTCTTCTTTCCTCTTGATATGATCTGGGCAGCATACCCTGATTTAACATCAAAATAAAAGCTTCTGCCATACGGTATGGCACACAAAGCAGGCATTATCAGATAAAGCAGCAACGGCTGCACACTTGCATTATCCGCACCTATCCATTTCTCATATGCAGACAATGGATACGTGTCGTAGTAAACATACATCCTCCATATCCACACATTTTCCATAAAATGCCATACACATATTGCAAACGCAACACACAATGTGGCAGCAAATAATCTATTTCTAAAAGCACGTTTTATTTCGAGTTTAAATATTCTATTCATAACTACAGCTCCAGTTTAAAATATTTTTGTACCTTATCATTGGTTTTTGAATCTATACCCTCTATACAATAATAAATATACTTAGAGTCTTCTGACATCCATTCATCCTGAATAATATATCCAACCTCTTATGTAACACTTTCTCCTGCACCAAGTACATAATGATATCTCTCGTTTTCTTTGCCTTCTGTCCAATAGTTGTCTATATAAATCCCACCGGGATCACCAACCTGTAATCTCTCCAGATTATCATTTATAATATAAAAAACTCCTGCATTTCTTAATATCTCAACCTGCTCATCTGTATTATTTGTATATGTCATAGTGACAAAAATGTAACTATAGCCATTGCTCAGATTATAATTTTCATCTATCTTTCCTTCATAGCTATCTTTCAAAGACTCTGCAACCGTATCCTTATTTCTGTTTTCAAACTCTGTGGTATGCTCATATGAATCAATTTTATATGAAATACCATCTATCGTTGCTGTAATTTTTTTCCTCTTCACACTCTTTCTTCTCCTTTGCTTGCTGATGTTTAATTGTTATGATAATTATAAACCTGTGATGTGTCATAGTTGTAAAAAACTCCGGAGCAGCAATCTGCCCGGAGTTCTCATATATCGTAAGCTTATCTTACTCTAACGTATACTCAACATCATTAACTGTTATAGATGAAATCTGATCAGTGTCTACCAGACGATTAAACAACATCACATATTCTCCCGTCAGAGTTCCACAACTGTAAGCCGTGTTATCTTTTTCAACGTCACACGAATGACGTCCGTCAGCATTACTTTCCATAACAACATAATTTGTTCCATCTTTATAATTTATAGCTACATAATAGCAGTTCACAGGATCTGCTGCCTGAACCTCGCTGAGCCCGAATCCTTTGCTCATGTCCACTTTAAGAGATAAAGGTGAAACTTTTATTTTACCTCCGGCAGGATTAACAAATGTTGTCTCCGCTACCACATTACTGCTAAATGGAATTTTGGTTGATGATGATACAACCTGATTTTCTAATTCTTCACGTTTAGGATCTTCGTAATCAAGCGCATAAATTTCCTTTAATTTACATGGATATTCCTCTATCTTCATTTCAACATAATTTTGATCATCATCTAATGTTATATATTCATAACAATACAGTTTTTCATCTGTCGAATTTTCTAAATCTACTATTGTACTTCCACTTCCTATACTAAAATTAAAAGTAGATTCCTCAGAAATCCATGCTCCTTTTGCCTCATTATCCAACTGACTATAATTTAAAGCATCCACCCCACCTGCTTTTTCAAGAGTATACTCGATCACTGCAGAATTATTATCTCTGACAACGGATAAAATTGTGATTGTTGTGCCATCAATCTCCTTAGTAATATTTGGATAAGACATACTGTCTCCAATAAGAGACTCTGCTTTCTGTGGGTTCACATCTTCATATGTTCTTTCCGGATAACTTGCAGTAAATGTTCCTTCATCCTCTCCCAAATATATCGTTTCCTCATGAGCTGCCACATCTTTGTGTCCTGCTTTTCCCCATATTCTTGAGAAAAGTTCTCCGTTTGATGCTGCATTCGCCACAACAGGACTTGCTATAAGGACTGCTGCACATGCCACAGCCACTTTTGCTGTTTTAGCTCCTGTCGATGACCATACACTCTTTCTGTAATCCTTTAACATCTTTTGCTTATTTTTCTTATACTTTTCCGAAAAAACATGCTTTTCATTCATTTTGTCAAACTCCTCTATCGAAATATCATACAGCTCTTGATTCTTCATATCCGCCACATCCTTTCATTATTGTTTTAAGTAACAGTTTTGCTCTTTCAAATCGTTTCCGCACATTATCTTCTGAAATTGAAAGTTCCTTCGCAGTTTCTTTTACAGACAATTCCTTTACAACCATGCAGTTAACTACCGAGTAATACTTTGCAGGAAGCTTGTCCATCACTTCTCTGATCTGCTGCTGTTGTTCGTCCAAAGCTTCTGGTTTGCTCCGGTCAAAATCACTATTCTCATCCGAGAAAAATATTAATTCCTGTTCCCGCTTTTTCCGGTTATATATGTCAATGGATGCATGCTTTATTATCGTAATAATATACTGCTTACACTCATCTGATTTTACATCCTTAAAATCCACATTACTCTTCATCAACTTTAAAAATGCTTCCTGAACCGCATCCTCTGCCAGTCCCTCATCCCTTAATATGCAATATGCAACATGATACATTTTCTGTTCATATAACTTGTAGCATCTTTCGATAAATCTAATCGATGCTCTTTTCTCATTCATAATGATTACACCTCCTGTAGCAGTTTTAAAATCATTCATCGTACGATTTGTGTTTTCACTATATATAACCGAATTATATAATGAAATGTGACAAAATCTTAAAATTATTCAAAAAACTCCGGAGCTCACCAATCTTTGCTCCAGAGTTCTATGTGTGAACTGAGCAATATCAGACAGCCTTTATCACACATATCAAATATATTTTCTATAAGAAGTCCTATCTTCTGTGGAAATGCCATATCCCTTCCAAGGACTTTTCCATCTATTTTTATCGTACCACTCGTTGGATACATCAAGCCGCTTACTGCTCGCATCAACATTGTTTTTCCGGAGCCATTTATCACCATGAACTACGCCGGTTTAAAGGATGATGCACTTACAGCTTTAATTCATTTATGTATAATTGAAAGTATTAATAACCTCGATTAACAAACTCAAAAAGCCGAATCCACACTCCCATGGATTCGGCTTTTGTATACACACTTCTATTTTCTATTTTGTATGAAGCTGTCAATCATCGCAATCACACCATCTACACCGAGCTTTTCCACATTCAGGCACAGGTCATAGTTTTCTGCCTGCCCCCACTCCTGTCCGGTATAGTATTTGTGATAGGTCTTTCTGTTGTCATTTGTCTCACGCACAACAGTCTTTGCCTTTCTCGCTGAGACTCCATGTGTATCAGCCACAGTATCAACGCAGAAGGCATCATTCGCTGTCAGGAAAACTGAGACAACATCATCTCTTCCCTGAAAGGCAAAGTTTGCACACCGTCCCTGAATCACATATCCCTCACAGCCGTCCTCAAGCGGCAGCCTGTCTATAAATGTAAGAGCCATCCCCGGAGTATCATGCAGCACATTATCCTCCTCCGTCTCCATCACAATAGAGTAAAGCAGGGAATTAACCGGTCTCTCACTGTAAAACTCCTCATACTCATCGTAGCAGCCTGCCTCTTTGGCACCGGCCGCAATAGCCTCTCTGTCCATGAAATGTAAATGATATTTCTCAGCGACTGCTCTACCGATAGTATCTGCATCGCAACCGCACTTTCTAGCAATAGTAATTATCATATAAATATAGCTCCTTTCTGTAAAAAAGCCAACGCGCAGGAAGCGCTCAGACAAATCAATAAAAGTTTGCAAACACCGATGCAAACACCACCGTAAGTATTCCTGCCACCGCGATAGCAAGAGAGCTCATGGCGCCCTCTATCTCGCCCATCTCGATTGCCTTCGCTGTTCCGATGGCATGTGATGAAGCACCAAGCGCCAGTCCCTTCGATATAGGCTCAGTGATTCTGAATATTTTGCAAACAAACTCTCCGAGTATATTTCCAAGCACACCTGTCACGACGATAACTGCGACAGTGATAGTCACATATCCGCCGAGCTCCTCTGATACACCCATACCGATAGCTGTCGTGATGGACTTTGGAAGCAGTGTGACATAGTCCTCGTGTGAAAGCCCCATAAACACTGACAACACAAGCACTGTCACAAGGCTTGTTATGACTCCTGCTGTAAGTCCGAGCGCGACTGCAGCTATATTTTTCTTGAGCAGTGTCCACTGCTCATAGAGTGGTATCGCAAGGCATACCGTGGCCGGTGTCAGAAACCAGCTAAGGTACGATGCTCCCTTATTGTATGTGTCATAATCCACATCTGCCACAACAAGCACTATGATAGTCAGTACTATTGAAATGAGAAGCGGATTGAGTATTGCAAGCTTAAACTTTTTCTTTAAAAGCATACCTATCAGATATGCAACCAGACTTACCGTGACACCGGCAAAAAGCGATGTCTGAAACAAATTATCCATTATGATTATCCTCTATCTTATTTATTTTCTCCAGCATCAGCCCTCTTGCGCTTCTGCATACGGATTACGAGCTGTGAAACATATCCTGTAGCAATCATTACAGTTAGAAGTGCCACAACCGTGATTACAAGTACCGGTACAAGCACCGGCTTAAGATTGCCCCAGGATGACATGAGCCCCACTCCCGCAGGGATAAACATTACAGGCATTATCTCTATCATGAATTTGCCTGCACTCCTTACAGAGTTAAGCGGTATCAGGCCTGTCAGCAGACCTATGAAAAGTATAACCATGCCATATATGCTCGCCGGAACAGGCAATGGCAGTAAATATTTGAGTATCTCACCTACAAACGAAATCGCAAGTATGATGAGAAATTGCTTTAATAATTTCATTTTATATTGTATCTCCGTTATATATATTTCGTGACTATTTGTAACTGTTTATCTGTGTTCCCTGACCATCATTGCACATACAATGGCAAGCAGCACGCTTGAAGCCCATATAGCGCGTATTCCTATGTGCAGTGAGCACACTCCGCCTATACCTGCTCCTATTGCAAATATCAGAATGATTCCATAGTAGTGCGCGGTCTTTTTCAGTGCCCCGATATTTCTGTCACGCAGATATATTGACAGGCTCTCTGTGCCGCTTCTTAAGTTGCCGATGCACATGGTGCTGGCATAGCCGTAGCCGTTTACCTTTCTGAAGGACTGCACCTGCATAGAACAGCTGAATGATACAAGCATGGTCGCTATCATGTCGTACCTGTGTGGTATGAAGCCCACCACAAACAGTATGATTATCTCTATCGCCACCACTATCTGACGCCAGTGGATGCGCTTTGCCTTCTTATATCTATGCCCGATTCTCTCTGCCACAAGCACACCGAGTGCAAATGAAAGGATTGGAAAAAGATACGATAGTCCCTTCATCCATTCACCTACCATCAGATGCTGGCTCATCAGCACCACGTTTCCTGTCTGCGCATTCGAGAACACCTTGTTTCTCACGTTGTAGGTGTAGGCATCCTGAAAGCCTCCGGAAAGTGCCAGAATCGCACTCAGCAAAAATGTCTCTGATGTCTGAATCCTTATTTTTTCTTTTTCAGTCATTTTTTCGCCTCTTTTTCTCATATTCGCTGTTATCTGCCACACCCTCGTGTGACCCACAGCAATTGCATATTTACAGCAATCCACACGGTTTATTATTATAGAAAAAAAGGGCGGATATTTCAATACCCGCCCCAAATATACAGTGTATTAAATTTTGCACAATACCTAAAATATATATTGGATATACATGATAGATATAATGGATTTATCTTATTAGTCCAGGTGTTCTCTATAAGCATATATGTGTCCAGCACCGCAAATATCATGGAAGCAGGCAAGTACTGTAACAGTGTGCCCCGGCACAAATGTAAAAACAAAAAAGAGGTCGTCACAACCTCTTTTTTGTAATTTATTAACATTTATTATTTTCCTGAAGTTGCTTTCAGTCGTGTCATGGCACGGGCCAGCGAAGCTCTTGAGTGATAATACTCCTGAATACTCTGCTTCTGGCGAAGCTGCTCCTCAGCTCTCTCCTTTGCCTCTCTTGCCCTTGCTATATCGATTTCCTCCGGATGCTCGGCTGTCTCGACAAGCAGTGTCACACGGTTGTTGACTATCTCTACGAAGCCCATTCCCACTACCGCATACTCCCAGTTGTCACTGCCCTCCGGCTGAAATCTCATCTCGCCCTCATCGACGGCTATGACCATATCCTCGTGGTGGGCGAGGATTTCCTTCTGGCCATCGAACTCAGGGACTATTATGGAACGACATCTTCCTGAGTAAAACACTCTGTTAGCAGCTATTACCTTTAGATAAAATGTATTTGTTGCCATACGATTTGTCCTTCCTTATGCTTTTACTGCTGCATAGTCTTTGCTTTTTCCTTGACGTCCTCGATTGTTCCGACATTGAAAAATGCGTTCTCAGGATACTCGTCCATCTCACCATCTATGATGGCCTTGAAGCCCTTGATAGTCTCCTCTACAGGCACATAGACACCCTGGATACCTGTGAAGTTCTCGGCTACGTGGAATGGCTGTGAGAGGAACTTCTGGATTTTTCTTGCTCTGTATACAAGTACCTTGTCCTCATCTGCCAGCTCCTCCATACCGAGGATTGCGATGATATCCTGCAGCTCCTTGTACTTCTGGAGAATCTCCTGTACCTTTCGTGCTACCTGGTAATGCTCCTCGCCTACGATATCAGGCTCGAGGATACGTGATGTAGACTCAAGTGGGTCTACTGCCGGGTAAATACCCTGTTCAACAATCTTTCTTGAAAGAACTGTTGTGGCATCCAGATGTGCGAAGGTTGTAGCCGGAGCCGGGTCTGTGAGGTCATCGGCTGGTACGTATACGGCCTGTACCGATGTTACCGAACCGTTCTTTGTAGATGCGATTCGCTCCTGCAGCTCACCCATCTCAGTAGCCAGTGTAGGCTGATAACCTACGGCTGAAGGCATACGTCCTAAAAGTGCTGAAACCTCTGAACCTGCCTGTGTGAAACGGAATATGTTGTCGATGAAAAGCAGCACGTTCTGGTGCTTCTCATCCCTGAAATACTCTGCCATTGTAAGTCCTGTCTCAGCTACACGCATACGTGCTCCTGGTGGCTCGTTCATCTGTCCGAACACTAAGGCTGTTTTTTCCAGAACTCCTGATTCCTTCATTTCTGTCCAGAGATCATTTCCCTCTCTGGAACGCTCTCCGACTCCTGTAAAGATTGAGTAGCCGCCGTGCTCTGTTGCGATATTGCTGATGAGCTCCTGGATGAGGACTGTTTTTCCTACTCCGGCTCCTCCGAAGAGTCCGATTTTTCCACCCTTTGCATATGGGGCAAGGAGGTCGATGACCTTGATACCTGTCTCGAGGATTTCCTCTGCAGGGTTCTGCTCCTCAAATGTTGGTGGTTCTCTGTGGATTTCCCACTTTTCTTCTGTATCAGGCTGTGCTCCGCCGTCAATAGCTTCACCGAGCACGTTGAACAGTCTGCCGAGAGTCTGCTCTCCGACAGGTGTCTTGATGCCGGCGCCTGTGGCTGTTACTTCCATATCTCTGTGAAGTCCCTCACTGGAAGCAAGCATGATACAGCGTACTGTATTATTTCCAATATGCTGTGCGACTTCCATCACACTTTTTTTGTCACCATTTAAAACTTCTAGTGCGTCTCTGATTGCCGGCAGGTTCTCATCCTCGAACTCTACATCGACAACAGGACCCATAACCTGGATAATTTTTCCTGTTTTCATCAAAAAGCCTACTTTCTCTTTTTCTTCTGCGATTTAGCACCGGCTATTACCTCTGTAATCTCCTGTGTAATCGCTGCCTGTCTGGCACGGTTGTAAAGAATGTCAAGCTCTGCAAGCATGTCCCTCGCACTGTTTGATGCGGACTGCATCGCCATCATTCTGGCGTTCTGCTCACATGAAAATGACTCTACAAGAGCACCGTAGACAAATCCAACAACGTAGTTTGGTACGATACGATCCATGACTGCCTCAGGCGATGGCTTGAGTGCCAGTTCCTCCCTCGGTATGTCTATAGGAATCTGCACAGTGAAGTCTGCCTTTTTCAGTGGCAGAAGCTGTGACATCTGTGTTTCCTCCTGAATCGCATTTATCATGCTGGTATAGATAATATAAACTTCGTCCAGCTCGTTATGTAGATATAGCTCCAAAATTTCTTCTGCAATATTTCTGGCACGGTTGAGTGTCGGATTCTGAACTGTGTAGTGGAACTGTTTTTCAATCTCAATTCCACGCTGTTCAAAATAATGACGTCCCAGCTCTCCGAGTACGAAAAGTGAATGGTTCGGATGATTCTTTAAGTGCTCCTCAGCCATTTTCAGGATATTGTGGTTGTATGAGCCCGCAAGTCCTTTATCGGCTGTGATTACGATATATCCGACCTTTCTGTCCTCAGGCAGCTTATCCTCGTTGGTCTTGAAATAGATGTCCTCCATATCAGGCAGATGCCTGAGTATTCGGCTCATCTCTGATTGCAGTGTGAAGAAATACGGCTCTGTATCTGCCAGCATCTTTTTGGACTTTTTCAGCTTCGAAGAAGAAATCATATACATGGCATTTGTGATTTTAAGCGTATCATTGATACTTTTTATTCGATCCTGTATTTCCTTCGTGTTTGCCATAATACTACCTGTTACCCTTTATACTCTTTTACTGCATCCATGATTTTATTTACGAGCTCTTCATCAATGGCTCTGTTCTCTTCGATCTTCTGTCCGATTTCCGGATAAGAAAGATCCATGTATGAGAGGATATCGCCCTGATATTTCTTTACATCTTTTGTCTCAATTGTGTCAAACACACCATGGTTTGCCATGATAAGTGTCATTACCTGCTCATGCAGTGACAGCGGATGACAAAGCGGCTGTTTTAAAAGCTCCATAAGTGCTTTTCCATGTGCAAGCTGTGCTTTTGTGGCATCGTCAAGGTCTGATGCAAACTGTGTGAATACCTCCATCTCCCTGTACTGTGCCAGGTCGATACGGATGCTTCCTGATGCCTTCTTCATGGCCTTTGTCTGGGCAGCTCCACCAACTCGGGATACTGAAAGACCTACGTTTACGGCCGGTCTCATACCTGCGTTGAAGAGGTTGCTCTCTAAGAATATCTGTCCGTCTGTGATAGATATTACGTTGGTAGGGATATATGCTGATACGTCTCCTTCCTGTGTCTCGATGATTGGGAGTGCTGTGATTGAGCCTCCGCCAAGCTCATCGCTCAGACGGCTTGATCTCTCGAGCAGTCTTGAGTGGAGATAGAATACGTCTCCCGGATATGCCTCACGTCCCGGTGATCTCTCGAGCAGCAGTGAAAGTGCTCTGTATGCTACCGCATGCTTTGAAAGGTCATCATATACGATAAGTACATCCTTGCCCTGATGCATGAAATGCTCTGCCATGGCTGTTCCTGCGTATGGTGCGATATACTGCAGTGATGCAGGATCGCTGGCTGTTGATGAAAGCACGATTGAGTAATCCATTGCGCCGTGTTTTGTCAGAGTTGACACAATTTTTGCTACTGTTGATGCTTTCTGGCCAATTGCTACATATATACAGATAACATCCTTGCCCTTCTGGTTGATGATGGTATCTGTGGCAATTGATGTCTTTCCTGTCTGACGGTCACCGATGATAAGCTCTCGCTGTCCACGTCCGATTGGGAACATTGAATCGATTGAGAGGATTCCTGTCTCAAGTGGAGTATCTACTGACTTTCTGTCCACGATACCCGGTGCCTCATTCTCGATTGGTCTGTAATCTTCCTCTTTGATATCGCCCTTTCCATCAATAGGCTCACCTAAGGCATTGATGATTCGGCCGATAAAACCTTTGCCTACAGGGATTCCGGCTTTTTTCTTTGTTCTTACTACTTTGGTTCCTTCATGGATTCCGTGGTCTCTTCCGAAAAGGATTACACCGATTTCATTCTGACGGATATCCTGAACCATTCCTTTTACTCCATTATCGAATACTACGATCTCACCATACATGGCATGGTCGATGCCGTATATTGTGGCGATTCCGTCGCCGACGTAGATTACCTCGCCGGTCTCACGGCTCTCGGTATCGAAGTCGAAATTCTCTATCTCGCTCTGGATAATGGAGATTATGTCTGTTGCACTGATTGCGCCCACAGGGGTCACCTCCTGGTCAATTTTCTTTCAAGCTCACGAAGCTTTCCTTCGTAGCTTCTGTCATACTCTGTATTAAGAGTCTTAATCACATATCCACCTAAAAGTGTTTCGTCCACTTTCTGTGTAAGGGATATTTCATATTCCGGATATTTGCTTTGTAGCAGCGCCTTGGCGTCATTTGCTTCCTCGTCGGTTGCGGCCTCTGCACTGATAAGCTCAGCTCTTATGATATGGTTTTTCTCATCCCAGTATCTGTAATATGCCTCAAAGATTTCATTCATTTCAGCGGCATATCCAAGCTTTACCATTTCCTTTATGAAGCTTGTGATAAGCTTTGGCTCACTCTCAAATCCGTATACCTTTTCTATGATGTCATACTTTTTGGTAAGCGGTATAAGTGGATTTGCAAGCGTCTGTGCAAGCTTTTCTGTCACAAAATATACTCTCTGTGCTTCCTCCACATCACGACGTTCTACAGCCAGCCTGTACAAAACTATTGCATTATTTACTGCTGCCTGTGTCATTAGCTTCACCTGTCTTTACAATCTTTCTCGCTGCTAAGATGGCAAGTTTTGCAATTTCAGCCTCAGCGGCCTTTGTTGCCTTATCCTGCTCGCTAGCAATGTCCGCTTTTGCTTTTTCAAGCATACTGTCTGCTTCCTGTCTGGTTCTCTCAAGAGCCTTCTCCTGCTCAGCCTCGGCTCTTGCCCTGGCATCGAGTATTATCTGGTCTGCCTGAGTCTTTGCACTCTCGAGCTTCTTTTTATAGTCGCTCTTTAAGCTTTCTGCATCGTCCTGACTCTTCTTTGCTTCCGAGAACTGCTTCTGAATCATTTCGTCTCTCTGATTGATCACGCCCATCACGCGGTCAAAGAGGAATTTCTTAAATATCCAGTACAGGAAAAGCAGATTGACTACTGTCCATATTATGTTCCATGGATCAATTTTTAACATTGCTCTACCTTCCTTTCTGTTTCATCTGGTTGTAACTGTCAGTTACGCTGCCTGATTATTTAAGGAAGAGGATGATAAGTAATGCGATAACGAAACCGTAAATAGCTGTTGCCTCTGCAAGGGCACATCCTAAAAGAAGTGATTTAGAGATTTTGCTCTCAGCCTCCGGCTGTCTTGCGATTGCGTCTACTGCGCTGCTTGTTGCCTTACCGATTCCAAGTCCGGCTCCGATTCCTGTTAATACTGCGATTCCAGCTCCGATTGCTACTAATAATGTTGATGACATAATGTGTTCTCCTTTTCTTGCTTATATGCTTTCTTTTGGTTAGCAATTATTTTGTTTCTTTTGTAAGCGAGGTTACATTTTCCATGCTTACGATGTGAAATTAAATGATGTGGTGTTTCATGCCTCATCAGGTCTTCTTACTCGGTTGCCTCCTTGATGAAAAGTCCTGTCAGGAATACAAATACATATGCCTGTATAAGTCCATCAAAGATATCAAAATAACAACTGAATACTGCCGGAACGATTGCCGGGACGACCATCTTTAAAAGCTCCATGATTACGAATGAACCAAGGACGTTTCCAAATAATCGCATACACAGCGATAATGGTTTGATAAAGATCTCAAGGATATTGATAGGTAGTATTACCGGCATTGGCTCTGCAAAGCTTTTAAGCCACCTTTTGGTGCCCTTTGCCCTGATTCCTGCCACCTCGATAAGAACTATGCTCATTACAGCGAGTGCTGCGGTGACGTTCATATCTTTTGTCGGCGGTTTGAAGCCAAGTAAGCCTATCAGGTTTGCTATTCCTATATAGATGATTACTGTTGCCAGATATGGTATGTAATCCTTTCCTTTTTCTCCGAGTGTCTCACTGAAGAAATCATTAAGAAATTTGACTCCTGCCTCTACGGCTACCTGTCTGCGTCCGGGATTTTCAACTGAAAGATTTCTGCCGAGAAAAAAGCACAGTAAAAATACCGCTGCCATTATTATCCATGTGACTACTACCGACTCGTATATGGGTATGCCTCCGAATATCGGTATCTTGAATACCACGTCACAATTGAGTTCCTCTAACAGTCCATCTACCAGAGCATCCATCTGCGTTACCTCCTTTCTTTTTTGCTATATGAAATTTGATACGCAAATTGTTTCTTAATAACTCAAGATGTTTTCTGTCTGACCTTTGATGTTTGTTTGGTCTTGATTTAATAAGAAGCAACTATCGTTGTACTTGATTTTAGTCACATCGTTTTATAAAGTCAACGTTTCGTTTTTATATTGTTTGGCTGGCAAAGTTTCACATTTTTTAGTTAGCTTTTTATACATTTTCAACAATTTATGTTTTTATTTTTGTGCAGTTTTTCTATTGCGTTTTGGGGATGTTTAGTTTTATTTTATTTTTGTTTGCGTTTTATTAAAAATTTCCAAATAATTCGGGAAGAATTTCCCTTTTTTTCACAGTTTTTCACAATTCATTTGAATTGCTGTGGGGGATTGGCTATAGTACGGAACCCGGGCGGCAGGCACTCACAGGCTCTGGTGGGCTACGCTACGCTGCCAAGATTCTGTACGAAATTATGCTTGCAGGGTTTCTTTGCTTGACGAAACCGGCTTTTATGCGCCGTCCATGGCGCATAACGCCTTGCCCAGCCGTCCTTGGCTGGGCATTTCTGTGCTTCGTGGGCATAATTTCTACAGTATCTAGGCAGCTTCGCTATTCGCCCTCCCGAGCCTGTGTGTGCCTGCCGCCCGGGTTCCTTACGCTGTGGCTCTATTTACCTTCTTGTCGCTTTGCCCACGGCTATTGCCGTGGGCTCGCTCTGTGCCTAGCCCAGCATCACATCGAGTGTCATCATGAGGCAGAAGCCCACCATAAATGCTATGGTGGCGCGGTTTGAGTGACCTCCCTCTGACATTTCCGGCACGAGTTCTTCTATGACTACATATATCATGGCTCCGGCGGCGAAGCTTAGCAGGTACGGCATCACCGGCTCTATTATTCCGATGGCAAGTATCGTAAGTATTCCCGCTATCGGCTCGACTATTCCCGACAATACTCCGTATACAAAGGCTCTTAGCTTTGAGCTTCCTGTGCTATGTAATGGCATGGATATGATTGCGCCCTCCGGGAAATTCTGTATGGCTATTCCGATTGCCAGTGAAAGGGCTGCTGCCCTCGTGATGGTGGTGGTTCCTGATATCCAGCTTGCGTAGAGCACTCCGACTGCCATGCCCTCCGGTATATTATGTAATGTAACTGCAAGCACCATCATTGTCTGTCTGCTGAAGTTACTCTTTGGACCCTCGACTGAATTATCGAGATGCATATGTGGTGTGATTGTATCCAGTATCAATAGGAAAAACATTCCGAGCATAAAGCCTGCTACCGCCGGGACGAACTGCATTTTTCCAAGGCTCTGTGACTGATCAAGTGCCGGAATCAGAAGACTCCAGACTGATGCCGCAATCATTACGCCTGCTGCAAAGCCACTGAGCATTTTTGTGGTCTTTACGGAAAGCTCATTTTTCATAAAAAGTACACATGCCGCACCGAGCGACGTGCCTATAAATGGTATTAATAAACCTAATATGGTTGATGTAATCATGGTTGCCTCCTATTCTGCTGTTTTTCTATTTTACACAAACTTCCCATATATAAAACTATATTTACCGGAGAGTATACCGTTGTTCCGAAGAAAAAAATATGAGGAATACACTGTATGCTAGGCCGGTATCACAAAATAAAATATGGGAAGTTTGAATATTTTATTATTCAACATATTATTTCTTATATCGTTTCGTATATCATTTTACAGTAACTGAATATTCAAAACCACTTAATGTAAAACAGCTGCAAGTAATTAGTCTTCTCTAACCCGATTACAGTTTAATACACCTATATAATTTCGTCAACCGGCTTCTGTGAGCCTTACTCGTTACTGTTCACACCTAGCAGTGTGACCAGCAACGATTGCAGCTCATTTAAAATGGCTTCTAATACCGATTCCTGCAAAGAGGCTGTCTTCCCACACATATATTATCCTTTGTACGGTCACGAAGCTCCGGCACCGGATTTGGCGCCACCTCAAAGCGATAATCCTCCCCGTTTTTGCGGATATAATCCTCAATAAAGGTATGGCTCATTACATTTCTTACCGGGTCATTGACCAGGCGCTGATATCTGATAAATGTTTCAGGAGCATTGGTTCTTACATCCACATACCTTTCACGGCATGCTGTATCATTTACCGTACTGCCAAGCACACACCTGACATACTCAATATTGCTCTCCAGCACAAGAGGAGCCGGGAACTCAGCGTCAGGGATGACCTCCTGCCAATCCTTTTTCTCGTACTGTCTTAGCAGCTCAAGTGCAATATGCAGATGCTTAAGCTCCTGTTCAAACATAAACTGCCATATGCCACGTATTCTTGTATCCGTCTCCGTTTCATAACAGCTCCAATACAGCCAGCACTCGACATACTGATGAACAAGGAGATTTTCAAGGCGACTCATGCATGGCTTCAACAGACTGCCATACTGTGTGACATGCTGTTCCTCGACCATTCCGATTTCCTGATATAGCCTGCGTCCCATCTCATCAGGCCAAAGTGCCGCTGTGTTCATATAGTAGTTCATAGTCTGCTGTTCTGCTGCTGTGATTACGTTTGCAGCCAGCACATCCATTGTCGCAGGGCATTTATCCGTCATCGGATATCGTATTGAATCATATGGATGCCTGTGGTGTGAAATAGTCGGTCTGCCCGGTGTGATTTCCGTATAGCCTCCGACAAGCTTCTCTGCGTGCTCACCTGTGGTAAAATCAAGATAATCTGCATAGCGGTACAAATGATCAAAATCCTCGAGCAAGGCAAAATCAAGCGCAGACTTAATATTTTTGTCATTTACTCGTTTTGCAAGATGCGCAGTCAGATCAACCGCCAGCTGCTCGTAGCCTATGGTGTGCTCCAATGCCGACTCATCTGCCGGCTTTAAATGTGTGAGTATTTTCTGCTGCTGTTGCTCACTTTTCCTGATGTATGCAAGCTTTCGTCTAAGCTCATCATCACCTACGCTTCTTGAAAACTGATGTGAAAACCACACGTTTTCAAATTCTGTACCATTCATCAATATGATTCTCGTCCTTGTATACGGATTTACCTCATTTTTGTTATATGGTTTTACCCAGAATTTCTCCCAGTCAACAAATAAATCGCCGGTTCTCTCCGGCCTCATTTTAAATGGATTCATAATAAAAACATACCTCCTTCATGCTATTGTATGCACGAAGGAGGTATGCTGTGCGTATGAATCACATTCTAATAATTTGTCAAATATATATGTGTATTTAGAGTTTTCCGAATCAGCCTCATAAGAGCCTTTCCTGCTCTATTGTTTTATCCGATTCAAGAATTGCTTCTTTTAATTCAGCAAGCAATCCTGCATCCTTTTTTTGAAGTTTTTCCCTAGTTGAAGCCTTAAGTGGTATTCCAGCGTCTTTTTTTAATGCTTCCTCAAAATCCGCTACCCCCATTCTATAAGGCATTAGTTTTTCAAAAATTCTATCCTTAATAAACAAGAATATGCTTATCCCTCCAAAATCCATATCTCCCCAATGGAGGAACTCACATTCCTTAGATACAATAAGGCTTAATTTCTTTAGAAAATACACTTCCTTAGGAGTAAAATAACCATGACAAAAAATATACAAGGTATTCTCATCATATTGCATACTTTCATAGTTAGCCTTATTTTCTATGGTCATAATTCTTTTGCATCCTGCAAGCGAAACCGGACTTGCATGCTCAAGTGTCTGCGTATTAATAATGGTTCCATAAATCTGCTTTGACGTATCAATAACACATGTATCATCAATTCTATATGACAATGGTCCCTTCCATTCCATTGTCTGTGCATATGACATAATGCCATGCATCTTCAAAATTTCAAGCCCCGACTTCTTTTTATCCTCTTTGGCATCATCTTCCTCTCCCTCTGTATCATAATCCTCCATATCCTTCTCATAATATGGAGAATATTTAGTCAGAATTGATACCATCTTTTGTCGATAGCATTTTTCAAATTTCTTTGAATCTTTAAAAACCTTTGCACTAAAAACACGCTCCCACACAGGCGCCTTTATTCTTGTTATAGCATTGATACACTTAAAACGCATATCCTCCTCAGCCTCTGTGACACTCTTTCCGGCTTCCAGACGCCCCAAAATATCATCATAATATCTGCATATCCAATCGCAGTCACCAACCTCTGATTTCCACTGCTTTACAGACTCTATCAATCTTACCTGTTTTGCTCTTGAATCCTCAACACCCTCAAGCCGACACAGCTCCGGTATGCTGCTGACATCACAATCAATTTTTTTAATATCGCTGTTGACCTGAATCCAATTAATTCTTATCTTCCCATCGTGGCCTGCTTGTGTATTATTCTCTATGAACCTTGCCTGATCGATTAGTTTCCGGCGTCCACCAACAAATTCCATCATTTCTGTTATTTTGTTAAAATGTTTTTCTCCGGTTAGTTTTCCTGACCGGTATCCTTCGGTGTCTGTTTTTTTTATAATATAGCCTGCAAGCGTGTGCTTAACTGGAGTTTTTCCCATAGTATAATACCCCTATAAAACCATTAATACGTCCTATCACTTTTCCTCAAACAGCTCAATTTCCTCGCCAAGTGGTCCCTTGCAGAATGCTATGCGCGCCGGAAATACCGGTGTTGATGCGATTTCTATATCCTTCGGCTCAATAAATACCTCGTATCCTGCTGCTTTTACAGCCTCTACACACGCATCCACATTATCTGTTGCAAATGCAAAATGACGAATCACACCTTTTCCCGGTGCATCATCTCCATCGTTAAAAATCTCAACAATTCCGTTTCCTGTATCAAGCATGATTCCTGCCTGCCATTCCCTTGCGACTGGGATTCCCAGAATGTTTTTGTAGAAATCTATTGTCTTTTCATATTCCTCTGTGCTGCTGCACTTCATTGATACGTGATGTATACCTTTTATTAAGCTCATTGTTTTTCTCCCTTTAATTTTTTGGAGCTGTTTTGTGATTTATAGTGATTTCAGCTACTTTTTCCCGCAATTTTTCTGGCTTTTGGGCTGAATTTTAGGAGCTGTTTTGGAGATTTCTGCGGTTTCAGCTACTTTTCTCGCAATTTTTTCCGGCTTTTGGGCTGAATTTTAGGAGCTGTTTTGGAGATTTCTGCAGTTTCAGCTACTTTTCTCGCAATTTTTCCGGCTTTTGGACTGAATTTTGGGTGCTGTTTTAAAAGTTTTATGGATTACAGCTCCCCAAGGTCTGCCTACTATGCTATCAACCTATGGCTATTATACATTATGCCAATTTAGTCCTACTTAGTAAAATGATGTGAGGATCAAAAGATATCCAATTCAGGATCCCTTAAATCATATTATATCTATAAAATTTTCTATTGTCCATATATACAGACAATTATGATTGCGACCCATTTTCAATTTTCACTTTTGTTTGAAATTGGGTAACTATTCTGCGCTGCTGATTCTAATGCGCTTGCGGCTCGCAGCTATGAAAGCACTGAACAATTACGAAATTTGTTGAAGGTACTGAACAGTTATGAAATTCATTTGCAAATTCGTGCTTCTCAATTATACTATGATAACGTTTTCTAAATAACTATACCATTTACTTAAATGGTATGTAATCGTTGCTGGTCACACTGTTAGGTGTGAACAGTAATTATTATTTTCTTGTACTACCGGTAAAATATGCAAGTGATATGGTGTAGTTCGTTTAAAACTGTTATACTAGGATATATCAGAAAATAAGTACAATCTACAGGAGGATCACAATGATAATAAAAAACGGCATTGTAGCAGACCCTGCTTCAGGTCTCTACGAACATATGGATATACTTGTAAAAGATGGAAAAATAGTAAAAATAGCACCTGACATCTCATGTACGTCAGACGCTGCTGCAACTGAAAAAGAAGAAATAATAGATGCAGCCGGAATGATTGTCGGACCGGGACTTATCGACACACATGTGCATTTCCGTGATCCGGGCTTCACATACAAGGAGGATATCCACACAGGTTCCATGGCTGCCGCAAAGGGTGGCTTCACAACTGTTGTGTGCATGGCAAACACAAAGCCTACAGTGGACAATGTGGATACTCTAAAGGACAACATCACACGTGGAAAGCAGGAAAAAATCCGCATGTATCAGGCCGCTGCAATATCGCACTCCCTCAAAGGACAGGATGAGGTTGACATGGCAGCTTTAAAGGAAGCCGGGGCATGTGGCTTTACCGATGACGGTATCCCGCTTACAAATGCTGCTTTCTGCTACAGAGCCATGCAAAATGCTGCGAAGCTGGATATGCCGATAAGTCTCCATGAGGAGGACCCTGCATTTATCAAAAACAACGGCATCAACCATGGAAAAGTATCTGACGCTCTCGGTATCTACGGCTCACCATCCATCGCTGAGGAAGCCCTTGTCGCAAGAGACTGTCTGCTTGCACTGCGCAGTGGCGCCGACGTTGTAATACAGCACATCAGCTCCGGTGTATCTGTTGATATAGTCCGCACCTACAAAAAGCTTGGTGCAAGGCTCCATGCCGAAGCCACTCCACATCACTTCACACTGACTGAGGATGCTGTCTTAGAGCACGGCACCCTTGCCAAGATGAATCCGCCTCTTCGCACTGAAGCAGACCGTCAAAAGATTATAGAGGGACTTATCGATGGCACAATAGACCTTATCGCAACAGATCATGCGCCTCACAGCACCGAGGAAAAATCAAAGCCTGTAACCGAAGCTCCAAGCGGTATCATCGGTCTTGAGACATCTCTTGCTCTTGGTATCACAAGCCTTGTCAAACCTGGACATCTGAGCATGCTTGGGCTTTTGGAAAAGATGACTATCAACCCTGCCAGGCTGTACCACATGCCTTACGGTACTATCTCAGAGGGTGCTGCTGCAGATTTTGTCATCTTTGATCCTGATGAAAAATGGGTACCATGCGAATATGCATCAAAATCATCAAACACACCTTTCACCGGCATGGAACTGACCGGCAAGGTGAAGTACACCGTATGCGGTGGAAATGTGATTTATTCGGATAAATAAATTGTGTATGCACTATTAAAAAAGCAGATTGTGAACTCATGTGTTCACAATCTGCTTTTTTCTACTTTTCCACCAGCTCCAGGCAGTCTCCATAGTGCCTCTGCAATGCATTCAAGTCCATGATCATCACATAAAATACTCTGCCATTGCGCACTGAATCCACTATCCTGCCATGGTCGAGCACTGAAATATATGTCCCATCCGCCTTTCTCATATGAAAGAAACTATAGTCATTTACGTTTCCTCCATCAATCTGCGACCATATTCTTTTAAACCAGTTCAGTTGCTCACCCGCTCGAGGAGGCAAATACTTTCTACATGCGTCGTATGAGAAAACTGATCAAATGCCTGCCACTTCATGAGTTCATACTTCTCCTCACACAGTATCTTCAAATCCCTTGCCAATGTTGCCGAATCGCAGCTCACATATACAATCCTCTCCGGTGACATAGCAAGCATTGTGTCCAGGCACTTCTCATCACAGCCCTTTCTTGGAGGGTCAACGACTATCACATCCGGGCGAAGCATATCTGTACGTCCGGTGGATGCTGTATCATCAGTGATTTTCTCAGTTTTCTTTGCATTCTCATAAAACTGTGGCAGCACCTCCTCAGCCTTTCCTACGAAAAACTGTGCATTTGTGATGCCATTGAGCTTCGCATTGTTTTTGGCATCCTCGATTGCCTGAGGCACTATTTCCACTCCGTACACCTGCTTTGCCTTCTGTGACAAAAAGAGCGATATGGTACCGATACCACAGTAGAGATCCCAGACATTTTCATTTCCTGTAAGCCCTGCAAATGCAAGTGCCGTGCTGTAGAGCTTTTCTGTCTGCTTCGGGTTTACCTGATAGAACGACTGTGGCGAAATCTGATATGTGATGCCTGTCCCCTGTGGTGTGAAATCGGGGTAAGAAAGCAGATGGATGGTGTCCTCAATATATGGTCTGCCCCATATGCAGACTGTCTTTTTGCCAAGGATGACATTTGTGTTTTCCTTGTTGATATTGTAGGAAATCGAAGTCATTCCATCGATTTTTGAGAGTCTTTCGCACAGTGTATCCGCTGCTAGGTGTTCAAGCTCCAGCTCATCTGCATTTATCACAAGACACACCATAATCTGCTTTGATGTAAAACCATATCTGATAAGCACATGTCGCACGAGCCCTTTGTGTGTGTTCTCGTCATACGGTGTGATGCCGCACTCATTCATCCATTCCTTTATGATGTCGAGTATCTCTTTGTTTTGCGGCACCCCAAGCCTGCAGTCCTCGACCGGGATGATATTGTGGCTTCGCGATGCATAAAAGCCTGTCACTATATTGCCATCCCTGTCATATCCCACCGGAAACTGTGCCTTGTTGCGGTAGCGGTATGGATTGTCTGCGCCAACAGGCGGCTGCATTTTACTGTCCAGCTTTGCCTCGGAAAATCCACCTATACGCATGAGATTGTTGCGCACCTTATTATTTTTAAATTCAAGCTGCTTTTCATAGGAGAGCGCCTGTATCTGGCAGCCGCCACACCTCTTGTGCAGCTCACATTGCGGCTCAACGCGAAAAGTGGAAGGGGTCTTAATCTCTTCCACTCTTGCGTAGCCATAGTTTTTCTTTAATTTTGTTGCGCGGGCTGTTATGACGTCACCAATCAGTGCATCCTTTACGAAAAAGGTCATGCCATCATAATGTCCGATACCCTCGCCATCTGTTCCCATATCTGTTATTTCAAGTTCAAATATGTCATTTTTTTTCATGCTTTTCTCTTCTTTATTTTATGTATAATGATATGAGGGTCAAAAGGTATTTTGCCCCTCATTTATGATTAATATCGTCCGCCTTTTTACACACTTGTTCTGCGGAAATTTGTCTCCATAAATCTGTTGTAGCCCTGCCACTTTGTATCGTTTTCAGGCACATTTACAAGCAGCTCCCTGAAGGTCTCCATCTTGGCATCTATGTTGTCTGCAAAGCTAAGTGCCAATGCCTCGACAAGTGCCGGCTTTTTCGGAGAGCCAAACTCAAGCTCGCCGTGGTGGGCAAGTATACAGTGCTTCAGCTCGTTTGCGAGCACTACCGGGAAGCCGTCGATGCTCTTAATCGCATCACCTACCCACTCTGCACCAATCATGATATGTCCGAGGAGCTGGCCTGCGTCTGTATAGTCATTCTCCGGGAAAGTAGAAAGCTCCTTTAATTTTCCGATATCATGGAAAATAGCTGCTGTAAGAAGCAGGTCACGGTTTAAAACCGGATACATTTTTGCAAAATAATCACAGTTCTTCGTCACACCGAGTGTATGCTCCAAAAGACCTCCTACAAAGCCGTGGTGCACACTCTTTGCTGCTGAATGGAACTTGAAACGGCGCTCAAACTCCTTATTGTCAAAAAAGCTATGTAAGAGTTGTGACAGGTACTGATTCTTTACAGAGCCGATAAAGCCCATGAGTTCCTTATACATGACCTCGACATCCTTATCGCTGACCGGCAGATAATCCGCAGGGTCATATTCTCCCTCGTTCACCTTTCTCGCACGCTTTATGGAACACTGCAAATTGCCCTGAAAACTTGTGATATCACCAGTTATGGCTATGTAATCCATTGCATCAAATTCCTCAATGCCTACTGAGCCCACATCCCATATCTTGGCATCCAGCGTGCCTGTCTTATCCTGCAGGATAACATTGTCATAAGGCTTTCCGCTTTTGGTCATTGCAGTCTGCTTGCTCTTGCATAAAAAAATCTCATTGATTCTCTCTCCCTCGCGGAGAGTTGAAATATACTTCATATATCCTCCTATTTCGGCTAATTCATCACTCCGATTTTCACCTGACAGGTAATCTCCGTGTAGCCGTTGCTTCCTTTTCTCTTTACTTTCAGATTGCAGGTATCCTCAGGCTTTTGCTTCATAAGCTGTGTGTTGTACGCGGACACATTCGACACCTCTGTATTGTTTACCGCAACTATCACATCTCCGCTTTGAAGCCCCGAGACAAATGCCGGTGAATCCATGGTAACCTGCTTTATATAAACACCCTTTGGGATGTTATATCTGTTTGCTATTTTTTCTGTAACTGTAGTACAGGTGATGCCTATGTACGGCACATCCGCGCCACTCTCGAGCTTTTCAATGACAGGTGACAGGTCGCTTATGCTGACAGCCGTGAGCGTATTGTTTTCCTCCGCCGGATTAAAATCCTGCAGCGAAAGCCCTATGACCTGACCATCTGTATTAATCAGTATACCGCTCTGCAACTTGTTGCTTGCGATATCTGTGGTGAGCACCGAGTAATTGTTGTCCTGCGCCGACAGCTCGTTGGTTGTTGACGTTACAAGACCTGTGAGAATAGCATAGTTTGCCTCAAGCGCAATGACAGATGCTCCTCTTGAAACGATATTTGAATTACCAAGCTCCGCAACCGCTATAGCCCCTGTTGTGGCGTCGTCCAGAAGTGACTTATCCACGGAAATGATTGCTATACCTGTATTGCTGTCATACTTGACCAGCGCAGCATCAGCCATCATGTCGTTTACAAAGGTTACACTAAGCTTATCCGCCTTATCCACTACATTTTTCTCTGTCAGAATGATTAGCTGCTTTCCATTGTCCCTCAGTATCACTCCCACTCCCTGACCCTCGGTCTCATAGGAATTGTTGAAAATATCAGTGGCATCTGTCACACCCGTGACTCCTACTACAAATTTCGAGGCCGAAGCGCCCACGCTGTAGAGCTGGTTCTGCACTGCCTGATAATCTGCGAGTGTAGGCTGATAGGTCTGCAAAGACGGCTCCGAAGAAGTGCCGGACTCTGTGCTTTGTGTACCATTTTCACTATATGCATCATTGCTGTCATCTATGCCAGGCTGCTGTGTGGCTATCTGCACATCATTATTATTTTTTCCATCTGAAGCTTTTTTTGATTGTCTGTTGATAACCGGCAGAAATATAGCAAAAACAATGCTTGCAGCCACTGCAAATGCCACTCCGCAGAGTGCTGCTGTGCCTGCTTTTTTTGCAAGTCTTTTTTTATTCAGCGGTTTATCCTTTATCTTTTCTCTGATAAATTGCTCCATATTGTCACCCTGATTAGATGTCTTTAGTTACTATCTTACATTATATTCTGAATTATATTGCGTTGCAACCATATTTTTTGAGTACGGCCTTGTGGCATGTACCCGCCGGACTGCTGCAAGCCCTTACTTTTTGGCTCGTTTAACAAACTGGTTCGTTATGTATTAAACTTTATGTTATCATCTTGTAATTATCATTTAATACATATTTATTATGGTTTTTTTGAAGATTTTCAGCTATAATATGATAAGCTATACAGTAAATATGAATTTAATATTCAACTACCGAAATATAAGGATATAGAAATGAATAAAAAAGTTTACAAAACATTGGAATATAACAAAATCCTCACCATGCTAAGCAGCTACGCAGCATGTGATGAGACAAAGAAGCGGTGTCTTTCGCTTGAGCCTATCACCGATTTATACGAAATCAGACATCTGCAGACCACCACTGCCGATGCACTAAGCCGCCTGTATAAGGACAGCGGAGTGTCCTTCGTTGGCATACACAATGTACATGCTTCCCTAAAGAGGCTTGATATCGGCGGTGCACTGAATACGACCGAGCTTCTTCGCATCTGCAGTCTTTTGGAGGTTGCAAAGCGCGTGAAGGCTTATGGCAGAAGCGCCATGGACAATGAGAAGCAGGATTCACTCTCCGGTCTGTTTGCAGGGATTGAACCGGTTTCTGCACTCTGCGATGAGATTAAGAGGTGCATTTTATCTGAGGAAGAGATTGCCGATGATGCGAGTCCTGAGCTTTTTAAGATAAGAAAGAGCATACGCGGCATGAACGACAGAATCCATGCGCAGCTCACCAAACTCATGAACAACAGCACAACGAGGACATATCTGCAGGATGCGGTTGTGACCATGCGTGACGGCAGATATTGTCTGCCTGTAAAGGCTGAGGCTAAGGGCAATGTCCCCGGCATGATGCACGACCAGTCATCTACCGGCTCTACCCTTTTTATCGAACCGATGGCTGTCGTCAATTTGAATAACGAGCTCAAGGAGCTTTTCATAAAGGAGCAGGAGGAGATTGAAAAAATCCTTGCAGCGCTCAGCGACAAGGTTGCCATGAATGCGGCTGCTTTGGAGCAGGACTATGAGATTCTTTCAGAGCTTGACTTCATTTTTGCAAAGGCAAATCTGGCTAAATCATATAACGGTGTGGCACCTGAGTTCAACACCGAGGGGCATATCAATATCAGAAAGGGCCGTCATCCGCTTTTGGATGCTAAAAAGGTGGTCCCTATAGATGTACGGCTCGGCGAGGACTATAAGCAGCTCATCATCACCGGACCAAATACCGGCGGTAAAACTGTTTCACTAAAGACTGTCGGACTTTTGACTCTCATGGGTCAGGCAGGTCTTCACATTCCTGCGGCTGACAGGTCAAAGCTCGCCATCTTTGAGGACGTCTTTGCGGATATAGGCGATGAGCAGAGTATTGAGCAAAGTCTCAGTACCTTCTCGTCTCACATGACCAATATCGTAAAAATTCTTGAAAAAGCTGACGACAGAAGCCTTTGCCTGTTCGATGAGCTCTGCTCGGGAACCGACCCGACAGAGGGTGCGGCACTTGCCATCTCAATTTTAAACAGACTGCACCAGTATGGCGCCATCACCATGGCCACCACACACTACAGTGAGCTGAAGGTATATGCACTTTCCACAGACGGTGTGGAAAATGCCTGCTGTGAGTTCAATGTGGAGACTTTAAGCCCTACCTACCGCCTTTTAATCGGTATTCCTGGAAAGAGTAACGCATTTGCAATCTCATCAAAGCTTGGTCTGGACGAAAACATCATCGAGGATGCAAAAAGCAGGATTAATGATAACGACCTTGATTTTGAGGATCTGATTGCAAGCCTCGAGTCACAGCGACAAACCATCGAAAAGGAACAGCTTGAAATCAACAGCTACAAGGCCGAGATTGAAAAGCTCAAGAAACAGCTCGAAGAGAAAAACGAGCGCATAGACAAGAGCAAAGACAAGATTTTACGCGAGGCAAATGAGGAAGCCTACAAGATACTGCAGGATGCAAAGGAGCTTGCCGACAAAACCATCCGCAATTTCAACAAATACGGACAGGGGCAGGCTCCTATGAGCCAGATGGAAAAGGAGCGCTCTGCCCTTCGTGACAAGATGAATGACAAGGAAAAGAAGCTGTCAGACATCAAGAAAAACACTGCCAAGGCAAATCACAAGGTGCCTAAGAAGCTGCGCATCGGTGATTCTGTGCTTGTGCTCTCCCTCAATCTGAAGGGAACCGTCCACACTCTGCCAAACGCCAAGGGCGATTTGTATGTGCAGATGGGTATACTGCGCTCGCTGGTTAATATTAATGACCTCGTGCTCTTAAACGACGATGTCTCTCCTGCAAAGAAGTACGGCGGCAGCGGAAGCAAAATAAAAATGAGCAAATCAATGTCAGTTTCATCAGAAATCAACCTGATTGGAAAGACTACGGATGAGGCACTTGCTCTCTTAGATAAATACTTAGATGACGCATATATCGCTCATCTTTCATCTGTGCGCATTGTCCACGGAAAAGGCACCGGTGCACTGCGAAAGGCTGTGCATGGACTCCTTAAGAGGACAAAAACTATTGCGGAATACCATCTCGGTGAGTTTGGTGAGGGCGATGCCGGAGTAACCATTGCAACCTTTAAATAACGACAATGTACTTTTACGGAATATAAATAATTTTTAAGAAGGAGATTAGAAATGGCTGTTAAACAGAAAATACTGATAGTAGACGACGACAACAATATAGCAGAGCTTATATCTCTATATCTGACCAAGGAATGCTATGACACCAAAATCGTAAATGATGGTGAACAGGCTCTTATCGCGTTCGAGCACTACAAGCCAAACATGCTTCTTTTGGACCTTATGCTTCCGGGCATAGACGGCTATCAGGTATGCCGTGAGATACGTGCAAAGTCCGATGTGCCGATTATCATGCTCTCCGCAAAGGGCGAGGTATTTGACAAGGTTTTAGGCCTGGAGCTTGGCGCCGACGACTATATACTCAAGCCCTTTGACTCAAAGGAGCTTGTGGCAAGAGTCAAGGCCGTGCTCAGACGTTTCCAGCCTGCAAAGCCGGAAGCCTATGCTTCCGTAGATATCAAGTGTGTGGAGTACCCTGGGCTTATTGTAAATCTGTCCAACTACTCTGTCACTTATGACGGACAGCAGATTGATATGCCGCCAAAGGAGCTTGAGCTATTATATTTTCTTACCTCATCTCCAAATCAGGTGTTTACAAGGGAGCAGCTTCTGGACAACATATGGGGCTATGAATATGTCGGTGACACCCGCACTGTCGACGTGCATGTAAAGCGTCTCCGCGAGAAAATCAAGGACAAGCCAACCTGGCGTATCGCAACTGTCTGGGGTATCGGATACAAGTTTGAGGTAAAATAATAATGAAGCATACCATCTACTCTAAGCTGTTAATCAGCTACCTGATTTACGGTGTCATCGCTTTTTTCATTATATGCACCTTTACACAGCATCTCACCACAGACTATATTGAAAAGCAGGAGGCATCCAATCTCTACAGGGAGGCATCAATCATAGCAGGTGACTATGCCAGTGAATACTTTGGTTCATCCATGTCGCTTAGCGATTTCCAGAATCACATGAAAATCGTAGCCAACTATATGGATGCCGAGGTATGGGTGGTCAGCCCTGACGGTGAGCTGCTCATGGACTCAGATGATCCGTCAATAGGCATTGATATCCAAAATGACAGTTCTAAGCCTGTAGTGATAAATGGCTTTGATGTCACCGATTTTGGCAGCGACAACTATATGATTGGAAATTTTTACGGCTCCTTCAAGCATAGGATGCTGTCAGTATTTTCCCCGGTAAATGTCTCGTACCAGAATATCGGCTACATAGTCATTCACAAGACAATGAGCCATATCACGGCAGGTGTAAACGGTTTTATGAATATCTCCTTTTACACTGTAGCGCTCATTTTTGCAGTGGCATTTATTATGCTTGTCATGATGAGCCGCTCCATTTACCAGCCAATCACACGAATCACAAAGACCGCAAAGAAGTATGCAAAGGGCGATTTCACTGCCCAGATTGATGTACATTCCAATGACGAAATCGGCTATCTGGCAAACACACTAAACTACATGGCAACGGAGCTAGATACTCTTGAGGAGGATCAGCGCAAGTTTGTTTCCAACGTGTCACACGACTTTCGCTCCCCTCTTACCTCGATAAAGGGCTACGTGGAGGCCATGCTGGACGGAACCATTCCTGTTGAGATGCAGGATAAATACTTAAACATCATACTTTTTGAAACCGAGAGGCTTAATAAGCTCACCAAGAGTCTTATCGATCTGAACCAGTTCGGTCATCACGGCATACATCTGGATATTGCTGATTTTGACATCAATACAATGATCCGCACGACAATCCTTACCTTCGAGGGTAAATGCAGTGAGAAGGGCTTAAGCTTTGACCTGCTGCTCACCGGAAAAGAGCTTTTCGTGCGCGGTGATATGGTCAAAATCCAACAGATTCTTTACAACCTGATTGACAACGCTGTGAAGTTTTCAAATAATGATTCGAGTATCAAGATTGAGACGAGTATCAGAAATGAAAAGGTGTTTATATCAGTAAAGGATCACGGTATCGGTATACCGAAGGACAGCCTTTCAAAGATCTGGGAGCGCTTCTACAAGAGTGATTTATCCCGCGGAAAGGATAAGCGCGGTACGGGACTTGGCCTGTCTATAGTTAAAGAAATCGTGCAGGCACATGGTGAGAATATAAATGTGATAAGTACTGAGGGTGTGGGAACTGAGTTTATATTTACGCTGCCGCTCAGCAAAAAAGAAGGGTGAGCACAGCTCATCATATGATAGGTGTGGTGGGCGCCTCGCTTTTTAGGTTGTGAGGTTGCCGGCATAGCACACAGTATATTCCTCAGAAAAATGTGAAGTCAGCCGCGGTTGTTTATCCGGACAGGTTACGATTTTATTTATGTTTTCTTTCTTCTTTAATTTATGGAACTCCGCGGCAGTTCACATTTTTCTTCGGAACACACTGTATGCTCTCCGGCTAATTCAGGTTTACGAGCGAGGCGCTTTGCTACCTTGCATTTTGGCAGTGCCGGACTTATTTCACTGGCGTGAAATTTTGTCCGGCACTTTTTACTTTTTAAATTTAAAGCTCATTTCACTTATGCGAAATGAGCTTATTAAATAGTTATATATTGTTTATAAATATTCTGAGCCGCCTTGAAAACACAAGAAAAACTGATTTTAAATAATGACGCTTATATCATATTTTTATGGTTCGTATTTGCTGCCGGCCGGGTCGGTTACTGTGTAGTCGCCGCCGGATATGTCGGCTGTGGTTTCAAAGTCTGTGATGTCCTGATTTACGGTACCATCGAACAGGTCATATGTGAAGGTGTAGCCCTGTGCCGATACTGCTTTGACATATATTTTGATATTGCTTGCGGCTGTGACAGGGATTAAGTCTTCGATTTTGACTGTGCCTTCGAGGCTATGGAGCTTACCGTCGTCCTCTTTTGAGGCATCAGAGGTATCATTTTCCGTGTTATTCTTTGAGCCATCTTTTTTGGCATCATCCTTCCGGCTTAAGGCGGATGTGATGGAGTCTGTGTCTGCAGAGTCTGCACTGTCTGTGCCGTTTTCTGCCAACAGCTGTCTGATATCGTAGGTCTTTAGCTCTGTTCCTGAGCTTGCAACTACGAGCTGCACACTGTTAAAGTCAAAGTAATCATTTCCCATGACTGCTACATCTACATCTGTGCCAAGCTTTATGCTGCCATTGTCAAAGGTTGGTTTATTGGCAAGTATGCCTGATGCTACATTTTTGAACACTGATGTCACACCTTCAAACTCATCGAGCACCTCTGTGCTTCTCTTATTTCCGTCAACAAACAGAAATGTCACATTGCCTGCATAGTCCTCATACAGTGGAAGTGTGGCCTCACCCGTATACTTGATGCCGTTTAGCTCGAGCGGTATCTCGTTTGTACCGAAAAATACACTGGTTTTTGTATCCTCTGTGTACTCCTTTGGCACCACCGAGACAGAGACTGTGTATGTCTTATCGGTAAAGTCTGCACTTTTTAAGGAAATATCCCAGTCTGTTATGAGGCTGGCCTCCTCCTCAAGAGTGGACTTGATATCATCCTGCATGGTCTGCACATCAGAAAGTATCACCGATGTGTTGTCTGATGTGTATGACATCTGTGTCTCGAGCTTTTTTATCCTGTTATTAAGCAATACTGCCCCCGCAATAAGTGCGGCGAGCAGTATTATGGTAATCGCATTGAAAATATTTTTTTTCAAATTCATATTATAGTGTTATTCCTCATCTTCCTCTGCAGCCACTGCTATTCCAAGCTCCTCAAGCTGCTTTGGATCTACAGTTCCGGGTGCCTCTGACATGAGGTCCGAAGCGTCCTTTACCTTAGGGAATGCAATAACCTCCTTGATATTGTCTGTATGCAGCATATGCATGCAGATACGGTCAACACCGAAGGCAAGTCCTGCGTGTGGCGGTACACCATATGAGAATGCATCAAGCAGGAATCCAAACTGCTCATGTGCACGCTCCTTTGTGAAGCCAAGCACCTCAAACATCTTCTCCTGGATGTCATCCTGATGGATACGCACTGAGCCTCCACCGAGCTCTGTACCATTGAGTACGATATCATATGCCTTTGCACGAACTGCGCCCGGATCTGAGTCTATCTTGTCCCAATCCTCCTCCATAGGCATAGTGAATGGATGATGCATTGCCATAAATCTGTTTTCCTCATCAGACCACTCAAGGAGTGGGAACTCTGTTACCCAGAGGAAATTGTACTTGTTCTCATCAATCAGGCCAAGCTCAGCTCCGAGCATGAGACGAAGCGCTCCAAGTACATTCCATACGATTTTATTCTTGTCTGCTGCGAAAAGGAGTAAATCTCCCGGCTTTCCGTTCATCTTTGCAACAAGTGCATCAAGCTCAGCTTCTGTCATAAACTTGGCAAATGACGACTTGTATGTGCCATCCTCATTGATGCACAGATAAGCAAGTCCCTTTGCTCCACAGCCCTTTGCGTGCTCTACAAGCTTGTCAATCTTCTTACGAGGCATCTTTGCCTGTCCCTCTACATTGATACCGCGGACAGAGCCACCGTTTTCAAGAGCTCCTGTGAATACTCCAAAGCCACAGTCCTTTACCACTTCCGAAACATCGCAAAGCTCCATACCAAAACGTGTATCAGGCTTGTCAGAACCAAATCTGTCCATAGCCTCCTGCCAAGGCATACGCTTAAACGGAATCTCAACATCCACATTTATGACCTCTTTAAAAAGGTGCTTTAACAGTCTCTCATTTACCTCGATTACATCATCGATATCTACGAATGAAAGCTCCATATCTGCCTGTGTAAACTCAGGCTGTCTGTCTGCACGCAGATCCTCGTCACGGAAGCATCGTGCAATCTGGAAATATCTGTCATAGCCTGAAGCCATCAGAAGCTGCTTAAAGAGCTGTGGTGACTGTGGAAGCGCATAAAAATGTCCGTGGTGTATACGGCTTGGCACGAGATAATCTCTGGCACCCTCCGGTGTAGACTTGCAAAGGATTGGTGTCTCTATCTCCAAAAAGCCCTCGTTTGCCATAAAGTCACGCATCACGCGAAGCACATTGCTTCTGAGCATGAGATTTCTCTGGATATCAGGACGGCGAAGATCCAGATAACGGTATTTAAGTCTGATGTCTTCGCTGGTCTTTGAATTCTCCTCAATCTGGAATGGAGGTGTCTGTGCCTCTGAAAGCACTCTGATTGATGTAGCGATAACCTCGATATCACCTGTCTTTAAGTTCTCATTGACAGCAGCTGTTCTCTTCTGGACAGTTCCCTCAACTGCGATGACGAACTCACTTCTTAAGGTGCCTGCCTTTTCAAAGCCCTCTGCACCTACATTTTCCTCACCGAATACTATCTGAAGTATTCCGCTTCTGTCTCTTAAATCTACGAAAATGAGACTTCCTAAATTTCTTCTCTTCTGTACCCAGCCCATGACGGTGACCTTCTCACCGATATTGGCATTTGATACCTCTGTACATCTATGGCTTCTATGTAAGCCCTGCATTGATTCTGCCATTTTATACTCCTTATATTTCTACTATATATTTATTCTAATAACTGTTTGATACCACTGCTACACAACTAATCTGCTGCTTATCAGATTCCTATCTGTTAAAGAACTCAACAAACTCCTCGTAGCCCTCTTTCATAAGCTGCTCCTTCTGGAATTTCTTGTTCTTGTTCATGCGCACAACAAGCACCTGCTGTCCGTTTGCTCTTGCGTCTTTTGCCTGGTTCATGACATCAACAAGCTTGTCTGCCGGATATTTCTTCTCAACCAGATAAGCCACCTTCTTTGGACTCTCAGGAATCTTGAAGCCGCTCTCCATGAGAAGCAGGATAATTCTCTCAAAACCGATTGAAAAACCACAGGCCGGTACATCATTTCCGGTGAACTTTCCAATCATCTTGTCATATCGTCCGCCACCGCCACAGGCTGCGCCAAGCTCAGGCATTGATATCTCAAAAATAGTTCCAGTGTAGTAGCTCATTCCACGAACAAGTGTAGGGTCAAATACGAGCTCAAACTTTGCTCCCTTTGTGGCATTGACAGCCGTAGCTATCTCTGTCATATTTGTAACCACTTCTTCGTCTAAATATTCACCGAGCTTTTCTGAAAGTATATTTACACCCTCAGTGACATCCCTTGTCTGCTCCAAAAGCTTGAACAAATCAAGATATTTGTCAATATTTTCCTGTGGATAGCCATCCTGTGCAAGCTCACTTGCAACGCCTTCCACTCCTATCTTGTCCATCTTATCGAGTGTGATAAATACGCTGTCGTAGTCCTCCTCAGCGAAACCACTGTAAGCAGCCATTGCCTTTAGGATTCTTCTCTCGTTGATTCTTATCTCAAAGTTCTCGAAGCCGAGTCTTCCGATTGTGGTAGTGGTTGCTGTAATCAGCTCTATCTCTGCCAGATTGCTTGGCTCTCCGAGTATATCTATATCACACTGTGTAAACTGTCTGTAGCGGCCTCTCTGAGGTCTGTCTGCTCTCCACACACTGCCCATCTGAAGTGCCTTAAACGGCGATGGCAGGTTGTTGGCATTGTTTGAATAATATCTTGAAAGTGGCACTGTAAGGTCATAGCGCATTCCAAAGTCTACTACATCCGACTCTTCCTTTGCTGTCTCCAGATTCAGCTTCTCGCCTCTCTTCATTACCTTGAAGATCAGCTTCTCATTTTCTCCGCCCTGCTTGCTTGTGAGATTTGCTATATTCTCCATGCATGGTGTCTCTATCGGTGTAAATCCGAAGCTTCTATATGTATCCTTGATCACACTTGTCACATAATCACGGATTTCCATCTCTGCAGGTAATATATCCTTCATGCCGTTGACCGGCTTTTTGCTCAGTGCCATTTGGTTTCCTCCATCTATATTAAAATATTGAATTCATTAGCTATTCTATTATACTTTTCGGTTTTGCAATCGTCAAGGGTTACAGGGGATTTTGCTGTATGTGCTATAGGACGGGCTGCAAGCCACGGCACCGTTAGGGCACACGCATATGCTTTGCTTTCGCTACGCTTTGCCGCTAAGATACTGTACGGATTATGCTTTTTGCGCTTCTATGCTTGACGAAACCGTCGAAACGCGCCTTCCGTGGCGCGGTTCTCCTTGACTTGCCCTCCATGGCAAGTCATTTCTGTGCTTCATGTGCATAATCCTACAGTATCTAAGCGGCTTCGCTATTCGCTCAATCAAAACATATGCGTATGCCCTGGCGGTGTCGTGGCTTGCAAATGCTAATGCACATCTACTGTGGTGGATTGCAAATTCCGCACGGAGACAAGCCCATGGATTTTGCTTCATCAAGCGTTACCTCTGTGTCACTCTTTTTCAAGGTACGACAGCCCGCACGGTGATATTTCTTGCCGGTTGCTGTGATATGAACCATAGTCTCGCTGTTTGAGGAATCTGCAGCGCTATTTTCTGCTGCTGAGCTGTCTGAGCCTGATGATGCACTTCCTGTTGTACTGCCTGAAGAGCCGGATTCTCCTGCCCCGCTTCCAGCGCTGCTCTGCGAGCCTTCATTCTGCGGTGTATCCGTCTGAGCGCTCTGCTGCGGAGTGGTGCCATCCAGCCAGCTGTCACCATTCTCATAGTTTATTCCGACTCCGGGCTGCACATTATAGCAATATACATTAAAAAGTATGCCGCCACCGTTATCCTCAACCGACTTTGCCTCTATGAGAACGCCGTTTGCAACTAGATTGCTGCCCGAGAACATCGGAGTCACTCTGTAAAGCACATGATTTCCTGTATTGTTTACATAATCCGCTACCAGATTCTCAAACGGAAGCATCCCCTCCACATTCAGGTATCTCGTGCCGGTAATAAGGTTCTTCGGATTGGCATTCTCCCCGGCAAGCTGATAGCCAATAAGATGACAGCGATTATATAAATACCTGTCCTTTATCACATCATACTTCACCGTATGCCAGCCTGATGGCTTTATCATGCCTATCTTGCCACGCTCCTCAGTCGGCATGATATCTCTGCAGATATTGGCATAAGCCACACCGCATCTGCCAAGTGAATCCAAATCACTGTAATTTTCAAAAGCAGTGGTAGTCATATCGCTGTCCGTAAAAAAAGGCTCATTATTGTTGACAGCCACATATGCCTTGCCATCATATGCCGGAATAGCATCGATGGAAACGTAGGAATTGTTGTTTACAAGATCCTCCTGTGGCCCATCCGCGTTATCCTTGCTGCCTAAAGCACCGGAAGAATCCTCACCTGCCACTACAGCTCCTGCGGCATGCCCGGCACCTTCAGTGCCGGATAAATCAGCGGAGGCACAGCCTGTAAAAATTGTAGCAATTGCAAGTAATTCACATAGTGTAATTGCAGCTGTTTTCCTTAACTTTAGCCATATGTTCATATAAAATCACTCTTTCTATCAATCGATTGATATTGGATTTTCCCTAATTACAATAAATTAAATAAATACTTAAATTACTAAACCTAATATACTTTTATTTCCTCACTTTATTTATTATAGCAAACATTTGTTTGTTTTTCAACCCTTGCTGTAAAGCTATGCATTTCACACTATTGGGGTATGTTAGCGACTTTACCCGATAGTACGCGCCTATGTCGCGTAAACTAAAAAAAGGTTTCGAGCAAATACTCGAATCCTTATAAATACCAGCTTATTAAACTATCATTTAAGATTGCTCGATGATACTAACAACTCTTGAACTTCTTTTTAGAAAATATACACACAATCAAAACCTATATGTATATTTTCTAAAAAATAAAAAAGAAGCCAGACGCATCCAACTCTCTTAGGCATAGTCCGCAGACGTCCGCCGCAATTCTGTAATATTATGCCATAATGAAAACTTTTATGCAATAGCACTTTTAAAGTTTCCACAAATATTTTTGAAGTTACTGTTCACACCTAACAGTATGACCAGCGACGCTCTTAGGTGGATTACCACCACAGCGTAAGGGCCGTAAGCCCCGCCTGGCGGGTGCACACGGATTCTCGTGAGAGCGCATAGCGAAGCTGTTTAGATACTGTAGGATTATGCCCGTGAAGCACAGAAATCCGCAGCCATGGACGGCTGGGGAAGGCGTTATGCGCCACGGACGGCGCATAAAAGCCGGTTTCGTCGAGCATTGAAAACCCAAAAGCATAATCCGTACAGTATCTTAACAGCGCAGCGTAGCGAAAACGAGAGTCCGTGTGCACCACGACCGGGCGGAGCTTACGGCCCGAACCAACTAAAAAAGCCACCCAGGCATAACACCCGGTGTGGCTTTTAATCATGTATTATGAAATTATGTGAATCACCTAATGTGAATCAACACTGCTATATTGCAGAACAAATCTACTCGCAAAGCTTAGAAAACTCATCTGCAACAAACTGAACCTTGGTTCCGATAATAACCTGGACAGAATTCTTGCCAGGCTTCATAACGCCTGCAACACCTGCAGATTTAATCTTCTTGTCATCAACCTGAGTGATATCCTTAACCTCAAGTCTGAGTCTTGTGATACAGTTGTCAATGCTTGCAATATTGTCTTTGCCACCGCAGCCCTCAAGAATAGTCTTTGCTACTGCTGTGTAGTCATTGTTAGAAAGCACTGCCTTCTTCTCTGCCTCGACATCATCGTCCTCTCTACCAGGGGTCTTAAGATTCCATTTCTTGATAGCGAAATAGAATACAATGTAGAATATGATAAAAGCTGCGATTCCAAGAGGAATGATGAGCCATGTCTTTGCTGCAGCCGGAAGTGAAGATGAGAATAATAAATCCATCGCACCGGCTGAGAATGAGAAGCCTGCTCTAAATCCAAGAGCTACTGTAACCATTGTGAAAATACCATAAAGTAAAGCATAAATCACATAGAGACCAGGAGCAAGGAACATAAATGCAAACTCGAAAGGCTCTGTAACACCACAGATGAATGCACAGATAGCTGCAGAAGCAAGGATACCGATGGCAGCCTTTTTCTTAGCAGGCTTTGCACACTTAACCATGGCAAGTGCTGCACCAGGAATACCAAACATCATACATGGGAAGAAACCTGACATGTACATTCCGAGGCTCCATGAAACATCCTTTGATGTCTCGCCATTCCAGAAATGAGAGAGGTCTCCAAGTCCGATAGTATCGAACCAGAATACGTTGTTTAATGCGTGGTGTAATCCTGTAGGGATTAACAGACGGTTCAGGAATGCATAGATACCTGCGCCGACTACGTCAAAACCAACGATTGCTTTACCGATAGCTACAAGAGCACCGAAAAGTAATGGCCATACAAACAGTAATACTACAGATACAAGGATTGAAACAACACCTGCGATAATTGCTACGCAACGCTTGCCGCTGAAGAATGACAGCCAGTCAGGAAGCTTTGTATCCTTAAATCTGTTGTAACACAAAGAACCAATAACACCGGCTAAGATACCGATAAATGGGTTTGCAATCTTGTCGAATGCAAGTGTCTTTGTAGCGCTGTCAGCGATAGATGGCATGATTTTTGTAACAAAGTCTGTAGACAGGAGTGTTGTCATCATCAGCCATGAAGCTAAAGCTGCAATACCGCCGGTACCGTCGTTCTTTTCCGACATACCGACACCAACGCCGATTACAAAAAGGATGGCCATGTTGTCAATCAAAGCGCCCCCTGCTTTAACTAAAAACAGACCTATTAAATTACGTACACCCTCGATGTCACCACCCTGCATGGTTGCAGGACATAAATAATATCCAATACCCATGAGGATACCACAGATAGGAAGTACTGCTACGGGAAGCATTAAAGCTTTACCCAGTTTTTGAAGAAATTTCATAAATTTCCCCTCCTTTACATTATGTATACTAAACTGGAGATACTCCAATAAAGTTCGTTATTATTATATAATTATATTCAAATCTACGCGAGACTTAAAATCTCATCACCGGCGGATACATCCCCCTCTTTGAGTATCTTTATCTCACTATAATCAGCAGTGTTGCCAATTAAAACCGGAGTAATGACATTAAGATCTGCTGCCTTAATCTGCTCCAGGTCAGCCTCCATCAAAAGGTCACCCTTCTTCACCTGATCACCAACGGAAATATGTGATTTAAAAGGAGCACCCTTTAGTATCACTGTATCCAGACCAATGTGCAAAAGCAACTCGACTCCCTGAGTGGTCGTCATGGTAAAAGCATGAAGCGTATCAAATACAGCTGTCACCTCACCATCCGCCGGAGCATAAAACCTGCCCTCAGAAGGAATCACGGCCACACCGTCTCCCAATATCTTCTCAGAAAAAGTAGGATCCGGAACCTCTGTAATAGGAACCACTCTGCCGTTGCACGGAGAACAGATCACCTTTCCCTTTGACTTATTCTTGAAAAAACCTAACATGATATCTCCTTTCCGTCGATATACACACTCACAATATCCAAATCATCATTGAGAAGCACAAAATCTGCTCTCTTTCCTGCAGAAATGCTGCCTGCTTCATCATAGATGCCAATCTCCTTAGCCGGATTGGCTGTAGCACACATAATTGCCTCCTCAAGCGGAATACCTGCCTGCCTTACTGTGAAACGCATACAATCCATCAGATTTGTTGCCGAGCCTGCAATTGTCCCATCATGGAGTGTGGCAAGCGAACCTCTGACCGTCACTGCCTGTCCACCGAGTGTATACTCACCATCCTCAAGCCCTGTGGCTCTCATGCTGTCACTTATTAAAATCATGCGCTCAGCCCCAAACATGGCAAATGTCGCCCTGATAACCGACGGATGAATATGCACTCCGTCACAAATGAGCTCTGCATGACATTTTTTTGAATCTCTCACAGCCCCGATAACTCCCGGATTTCTGTGATGAAGCGGTGGCATCGCATTATACAAATGTGTAGCATGGCTTGCACCATGCTCAATAGCCTCTACTGCGGTGTCATAATCCGCCGCTGTGTGTGCTATTGAAACCACAACACTTCCTCTTACCCTGTCTATAAAATCAATCGCGCCCGGCTCCTCCGGAGCGATATCTACAAGCTTTATCAAGCCATGGGCCGCATCCTGAAGCTCACAGAAATAATCATAATCACATCGCATGATATTCTCTGCCGCCTGTGCGCCCTTTTTAGAAGGACTGATAAAAGGTCCCTCCATATTGATACCTACAAGATGTGCACCACCATGATAATTATAATCACCGGCATTTTTCATGACACTCAAAAGCTCATCCCTTTGAATGGTCATAGTAGCCGGACACACGCTCGTCACTCCGACAGAAGCCTCGTATGCTGTAATCACATCAAGTGCCTCTGTGGTACCGTCACACATATCAGCTCCCTTGCATCCATGAAAATGAATATCCACAAGACCCGGTATCATGATAAGACCTGATGCATCTATAATCTCCTGCGATTCGCTGTCATTAGCCGCGTCCGTGTCAGCTGTTCTCTCCAAAACACTGTCAAAACGGCCATCCTTAACGACAACATCGCCTTGCATGAAGCTGCCATCCTCTGTAAATACCCTTGCATTTTTTATTATCATATACATGCACCTTCTCAACTAAAAAACATCTACAAACAACTCAATGCAGCCTCATCCGCTACAAGCGTAACATCATTGTGCAGCTGCAATACAGAAGCCGGCACCTGTGGTGTAATCGGTCCAAAGAAAGCCTTGTGAACAATCTCTGCCTTATCCTCACCACTTGCAACAATAAGAATCTTCTTAGCCTGCATGATGGTCTTGATGCCCATTGTATAAGCCTGCTTCGGAACATCATCAGCCGATGCAAAGAAGCGCTTATTAGCCTCAATAGTAGACTCTGTCAGATTCACACAGTGTACCTGCTTGTCAAAAGACTCGCCCGGCTCATTAAAACCGATATGACCATTGTGCCCGATACCAAGAAGCTGTAAATCAACACCGCCAAGAGACTGAATCAGCTCTGTATAGCGCTTACACTCCTTCTGTGAATCCGGCTCCATGCCGTTTGGCAGGTGAGTATTCTCAACCGGAATATTCACATGATCAAACAAATTCTGATGCATAAAATAATAGTAGCTCTGGTCATTCTCACGGCTTAGTCCCTTGTACTCATCAAGATTCACCGTCATAACCTCTGAGAAGTCCAAATCCCCCTTCTTGAACCACTCAACGAGCTGCTTATATAAACCGATAGGTGTAGAGCCTGTAGCCAGTCCCAATACACAATTAGGCTTCATAATCACCTGTGCCGATACGATATTTGCAGCCTTTCTGCTCATATCTGCATAATCCTTAGCATGATATATTCTCATGAAAAATCCCCCCAATTCGTAAAATATGCCCAATACTTTCTGCACAACCTTCAAATGTGCTGCTTGATTGCATATATGCATTTTACCCCATATAGTACATTTTGTCCAGTACTTTTTGTCACATTTTGCATATTTTATAAAAAAAACATTAAATTTTAATGCGGTAAAGTGGTAAAATTGCATAAAAATCCACTTCAAGAGAGCTCTTTCACCGTGCATGAATATTGCTTGCTTTTCTTAGTTATAGTTCAAAGTTAAGATTAATCACATTACAGAACAATAACCCTTATAGTATCATCTCCAAGAGTAAAAAATAATCCAATAGACTTGTTAACTATCGTTCTTTCATACTCTTTTTGAGAACACATAGCATATAAAGTAACATTATCATCAATTTTTGCAGCCACAAATCTATTTCTTTTCTCATAGTTTTCGTCCTTACGGATGGGTAATAGTATAGCTAAAAACCAAAAAATACTAGTAAGTTCCTGCAAAATTTACAATATCCACTGATTACGTACCTCGTTTGCCTCATCAGATGATTTACAAATCTCACGCCATTTTTCCACACCCTTACCGCAATTTACTGTCTTCCAATCAAATAGTCTAAAAGCCAGAGCCGCACAAGCCTGTCTAAGCTCAATACAATGCTTAATATTTTTCATGGCAGCATTATCGTAGTTAATTAATTCTGCCAAAAAAAACAGTAATCTATCTATTCTTTCAATTCCAATAGTATCTATAACCGTATTCTTCGCATATACCAGATTATGTAATATCCATATAGCTGAAAGCAATCCCGGTTCTTTTCTAAGCTCAATTAATTCGACTATCTTTCCAAGCATTTCACTGGTAGTAATACTATCAGGATAACGTATAATATACTTTTCCATAGCTCTAAGTGAATCTATTGATTGAGATGCATTCATTGAAAAAATATTCTCTTGTACATCACGCTCCCATTGTTCATCCCGCAAAATAAATATATCAAAACACTTTGTATAAATCCCCTTTTCATTCATTTCATGTGCCAATTTAATAAGAATCTCTCGTGCTTCATCGGAAATCATACCATTGCAATTTTCCAGCATAGCTGCTATTGCATATACGGCCTTTCTAGAATTATCCTCAAACATAATATTCGCTGTATTCTCTGCAATTTTGTACCAGTATTTACTTATCTTATTTAGAATAATAAGCACCTCTTTTTCATTCCAATAGCCTAGCTCCACATTCGCACATAAAAGTGTCAATTGTTTTAAATATAAATCATTGCTATCCGTAGCAATATCATATGTAATAAAATAATTCTTAACCGACAATTTTGGAATTGATTCATCAATGTATGGTAAAGTTTCATATACCCATAAGTAATAACCAGTCAATTTAGGCAATTGAGTTTTCTCATCAATATTTGACCAAAGTAACTTCACATATTCATCATGCTGTTTAGTGTTTAAAAGATGATATTCATCTAAAATCTTTAATCTTACGACTTTTGTCTTCCATTCGTAATCAGACTTCCAATCATCTTTTAATAGCCAATTTATCACATCTTCATCTATCAACACATGATATTCTTTAAACAAAGTATCCAATCCTTGCTTGTTAAAATAACAGTCAAAAATATCTATTCCATTTGAACCGTCAACTCTCGAATGCATTGTTACTTGCTCTACAATCTCAGTTTCCATCATTAGAGGAAGCAGCTTAACCTTCATACGTTCGGATATTTGCCGTAATAGCTTATCCATTAATTGAGTTACTTCAAATCGAGGTGGAATGTTCCTACAACTCATAATTCTCTGAATAAACTGTAATTCCTTTTTTTGCATCCTTTCAGATGCCCGGCTTGAAAATCTTTGCAATAATATCGGAACATTTTCCCTTATATGCCCAGCTAAATATTCCGGGAAACCATTTCCCATTGCAATTATTTCACTGATATTAACCTCAATAGCATTTATTAAAATATCTATAACATCGTCAATATACCCACTCTCTAAATCCATTACAAATTTTCTATTAACAAGTTTTTCTATTGTCCCTGTACTTGAACAACGAACTAACAGTAACAAACCCAGTCTATTATTAATATCGCAAATAGAAGATATCAAAGACAATTCCATATCTGAAATAACAGTAACGCATCCACATTTAAATGGGATTCCAAGTTTCTCTAACACTTTATAAAGCTGGTAGCCTTCCGCATGACCCGAACGACTATATGAGCATATGGTCATTGTGCTCCTGTTTAGTTCAAATGTTTCCTTTTCAAATTGATTATCAACACAATGGTTAAAAAGTTCTTTAGCAACATTATTTTTCCATGATTCCCAGTTAAAAAATTCTTTTTTCCGGTCAATCTCTTCTAATATCTCATCGATTCCCATTTGTTCAAATTCGTATTTTCCTTTATGTAAAGAATATGCCTGCTGACAAATAGAAAGTAATTGTAATACCGATGCCTCTAAACTCTTTAGATAATAATTTTCATTATTCTCATCTACTTTACAAATTAAATCTTGTCTGAGCTGCTTTAACTTTTCAAGTGATTCTTCCAATTTTCCACATTCCAAATCGAGCCCTATTACCAACAGTCTCTGTTCATAACACTCCTCCGGAATATCGCACTGATCCAACTCCCTTCTCAAACTCGGTATATCTAATTTAAAATAACATGCCTTAGCTCTTTCTATCATTAAGTCGACTTTACCATTATTTCCACTATCCTGATAGACAGTCAAAATGTCCATAAGACTCTGCCATTCGTTCCAATTCATAGACTCCCTATAATCAGAAAGCAGTATCTGCCCTATATAGAACCACTTTCGTATTTTGTCTGAACCACCGGCATTTTCCTTAATTTTTATATAATACTTGTCCCATATCTGCCTTAAGTGAAATACTTCATACTCGCTATATGGTAGCATTATTTTTATACGTCTCCAGCACAATTCATAAGCAAAATCCAACATTACGTCAATATCTTCCGTCTCATGCTTTTGTAACAATCCATTCTCGTCAGTATACATACTTAACTCTACAGCCGTATTATATGGAATAATATACCAACCCGGATATTCATCGCGTTCCTTTTGCCACGTTTCTGTTAGTTTAATAATATCATCAGTATAACTATCCTTGTGCGCAAATATTCCATCAACTTCCACCCTCTCCAAATGCCATTCAAGTAATGTATATGAACTCTTATCCTGCCAGTCTTCATGTGTCGTTGGACTCTTTTGATTGTATTCACCATCATTTTGACTCATCAATTCAAGAATCTTATTGAGCGTCTCGTTACTAGATTGCGTTGAAGCCATCAAACTATTAACATTGTCATGGATATCTCCCAGGCAATAAGAACCATACCTTTGCGGAAATAACTTTTTAATTTGATAAATTACTATATCCTCAAAATGTTTCTTGCATCTAGCTTTATTGATGCTATCAAGTTCACTTAAAGAAAGTAAATCATTAACACATCTATCCAAATCATTTAGCCAATCAAAACTATTACTCTTTCTTATTTCATTAGCTAAAAGTCTCATAGTTTCCTCACAGAACAAAATCCTCCTAATGTCATTCTGCTCTGTTTTATCTTTTTCATATTCAGCAACCGTTTTCCCAGCTGATACGAATATAGCCTCAAACTGTTTCTTATCAAAAACTGATAAACCTATTTTTTTTAAGGCTGACTTAGGATCCCCCAAAAGTAAATCAGTTCCAGCTTCCACTACATCATGCTCATCCATTCTTTACCTCTCCTTCACAATAACTCTTCAGATTGCAGTAAAAACAATTTATACTTTACCACTTTTTCCTATGCCAACTCGGACTCATGCCCTCCACCGTCTTAAAAAGTCGACTGAAATATAAGTATAGTAAAACACTAGCATTTTCTGATACTTATTATGAGTAAATAATTAACTTGTTGCAATCCGTCCTTTCGGCAAACATATTTTCGACAAATTATATTATTCAGTATAGCGAATTTTAGGTTAATATTCAATTGATAACTATTATAAATTGCAAAGTTGCGGCAATGAAATGAGCTGATGCCTGACAAAAATGAGAACCGATTTTGGACAAGATAAGGAATCATAAACACCAATATGTTCCGCCCAGATAACAGCTCGATAATTTTATCTTGCATCAACTTAAGACATTTTCCTTAAGTTGATGCTTTTTGACCACATTGGTGCCTGCCCCCACCACTCATTAAATCACACATCTTCAGATGGACTTTGTATGAAAAAAGCAGCTCCCCTATTTTTCATAGACTAACTGCTCAAACCTCTGGTTCCATATTAAATTTTAATTTTCTGAAATGTCTTCTGTCCGACTTAACTGCTTGCGAACATCACGTCCACGATACATAATTCGAACTATATACACTATTTCATTTTCATCATTTGTCTTATAAAATACCAAATAATTGTCCACCGGAAAGAACCGAAGTCCTCTGCTGTGCCATGGTTCTTCCTCATAAAGCCGGTTTCTATTCGGCATGGTGTCCAGCTTTCGAATAGCAGCCATAATTCGGTCTGTCTGTCCGGCAGCGTTCTCTGGAGCTAACAGTTCCTCTGAAATGTATATGAAAATATTTCTCAGATCTCTTTTGGCTCCTGCTGTATACATCACTTTATATTTCATATACCAAATTCCCGTTTCATTTCTTCTTCAACTTCATCTGCTGAATATACTCTGCCAGCTTTAATATCTTCCATGCCTTTTTCTATTTCTGCATCGAACTGTTCCTTTGTAAGAGAACCATATGCAACAGGTTCCTCATAAGCCGGAAGTTTCATTTCAAAAGGAATTCCTCTCTGGAGTACAATCTGTCTCAGAAACATTCCTACCGCATTGGACATTGGAATGCCAAGTCGATCAAGCACCTGCTCTGCCTGCTCTTTTACTTCAGGCTCAACACGTGCAAATACATTTGCTGTTCTTGCCATAGATATCGCCTCCTCTTTTTTCTTCATTATATTTCGTTTGATTGCTAATTGCAAGCAGTTTGCACTCTTTTTTAATATCGTCTTTCATCCTAATTCAATGTATTTAGGCAGATAGGTTATATATAAAACTCTGTATTTTTGTAAGAAATATAATGATGCCTAACCCCACTGTTAATTGTAGCTGCTCAATTAAATAGAAGCCCCAGTAGTTCCAGCTACTGGGGCTTCTATTTGGGTGTGCCATGACACTCTTTAGCATTTCAATCTAGAACATCTTATATTTGTGTTCTAAAAATTTTTTATATCTCTACTTAAATATCCTAATTTCGGTTTTGTAATTGATTTATTATGGTTTTTCTTTCATCCCCTTGAATTCCCAAAGCATTTAGTGCCTGATCCACTGTAAGTTTCATATTCTCCATAAGATTTTTCACAGAAATCATCTTTTCCTTTACCGCATATTCTTTTGCATATTCTTTTGCATATTCTTTTGCATATTCCTTTGCATATTTTTCAACTGCTTCACACATTTGCTCACGCCCCTTTTCAGTATCCTTAAAATGCTTTACACCTTTTGCTAATGCAGCATAATGAATCTTATCTGAATCTGTCTGACGAAAATCATTCATTAGCTGTCCAATTTCATCATTACCTTTATAGTTACCATTTACATATATAATATGGGAACCATCATCAAATAATTCTTCTGTTTCCCTTATATATCGGTCTATGTGATATACTGGTAAACCCTTTCTAAATTTATCATGTTTATATATAAATATGATATACGAATCCTTAAGTTGCCTGAACTCCTGTCCTTCGTCTAACATTTTAGAATCTACCATACTGCTATGATATCTTGCTCGTCTGATATGTGCCCCTGCCGAATTTCCTTGTACTTCAATATCAATTTCATCACCGTTCACATCAATCGCATGAACATCCAATGTTATATTTCTTCCACCTACTTCATGACTTTTTATCTCATCTTGTCCAATAACACTAATTACATTAATGTTCCTTCCCATTATGATTCTAAGCATAAGCTCTGTTGCTTCGATATTATTGTCGAAAACTCTACTCATTAAATCATCATCAAATAGAGTAAGTTTATCCACCAGTTCATTAACATTTTCCTTAGCCATTATATCCTCTCTTTCAAATTCATATTACCACGTATCGGTATTTCAATCAAATAAAAAAACATAAAGAATGAATTATTCTTTTTGCATCTGGACAACCATACCCAGTACTCTTCATTTGAATATATAATCTTCGTCCTCTCTTGTACGAATTTTTTCGTTTTTACGTATCATGTGGTACAAAATCACAATTTTCTAGTTGCTCATCTTCAAAGCATCCATATAGCCCAAAAGTCTCTTTTGCCGCTCATAATCCAACTGCTGGTATGTCTCAACTACCATTCCAAGTTCAGTATCTTTTGCAAAAACATATGTCTGATTATCCCTGCTTCTGGTTCCAATATGTTCTGCTCCTGACAATAACTCATATGGCGAAATATCCATTCGTCCTAATTCAATGTATTTACTTTTTCATTCGAACAAAACCTCGAACACCTAGCTTAATGGCATTGCCACCACCATATTAGGCGGGGGAGTGCACGGAAAAAAGCGTAGGCATAGCGAGCTACGCTTAGGATTTTTACCATATCCACTGATTACGTTCCTCATTTGCCTCATCAGATGATTTACAAATCTCGCGCCATTTTTCCACACCCTTACCGCAATTTACTGTCTTCCAATCATTCCTGCCCTCCTTTAAAGTAACAACATTTCTCTGTAGAACTTCGTTATCCTATAAAACCACTTTCGCATATGCTGTTTTATCAGCCCTATTTTTATTATGATAAATTGCACCTGTCAACGGTTATTCTCTAATAAGAACTCAGCTAAATAAGAACCATCCTGTCCTGTAATTCCTGTTATAAGTACTTTTTTCATTTGAAATCTCCTTAAAATAGATAAAAATACGTCTGTTTAAAATACGATAATATTTTAAACAGACGTATCTAAAAATGTAATCGACAATATTTGTATAAATTAGCACAATATTGGTTTTTATCACTACCACTTTAAAATCATCAAAGCATCTCCTCCAGACAATCAACAATTGCTTTGCAATAAGGCTCATATTCACCATTATTCTTATTTGAATAATATTCTATAAAACTACGAATCTCATCATCCGTATAGTCCTCATCATCAAACACCTCTGATGCCTGAATAGCCTGCTTACGGTCCCTTTCGAGATGAAAACTGTCAAGTCCCAGATTATGTATCATATCCTGAGCAACATTAGAAGATGGACGATTCCTAACAGCACTAATTTTGCCGTTTGCTGAATATTTAAATACCTTTTCTACTTCAGCATCCGTTGGTGAGAGCATATCATCTCTAAACCAGTTATTCTTCCTGTGCCCACAATGTTCATCATCTAAGATAATTGTCGCCTCTCCATTGCATGATGCAAACATGTTTTCATATGTTAAGTCCATATCTCTAAAGGACTCCTGCGGAAAGAAATGCTCAATATGAGCTGAATTGTTGTAAATTCTTCTCATACAATAGCAGCATATTTTGCCCTGCTCCTTGATAAGAGCCTCGCGCAGCATTCTTCTTCTTTCAATTCCATCGCTATCATTGCCTGCGAAATCAACTTTATAATGAGGTTGCCTATTATTAACTTCCACAAAATCTGATTTCCATTGTTCAAACCATTGCGGCGCACTTCTTTTATTAATTTGTTTCACGTCTTTTACCCCTTGATATCAGTATCCTTGCCTTAGAAATACCATCAGCATAACCATTTGTTTTCTTATCCAATATATCCACTATTTTCTCTGCTTCATCATACTTCTTATCTTCAATACACTTATACATCTCATCAATCATTCTCTTGATGTCCTGATTAACTGAAGACGTATTCATTACTTCCTCTAAAATAACATTTGCATCCCATCCCACAAAGGATTCATAGGTCTTAAATAGAATCTCATTATCTTCATTATACAGATACAATAAATTGACAGAATCATCCATCTCACCCAAAATCTGCGGAGAATGTGTAGTAATAATAAACTGGATATTGGGGAATGTGTCTCTTAAAACATTCAATACCTTTCGTTGCCACGATGTATGCATATGCAAATCCAATTCATCAATGAGCACAACACCTGAGCCTTCCAAAGGATTCACATCTTTCCCCGGATTTGCCAATGCCATTCTTCTTGCCAAATCTCCAAATAGAGCTATCGTGCATTTTTCTCCATCCGATAACTGATCTATCTTTAAAGACTTGCCGTTTTTATTGACCTTCATTGCCAAAGGTCTTCTCTCTATCCGAATGTCCTCAAATCCATCAAGCATAGCTAACATTGCTTTTTTAACAGCTGCAAGGCTTTTATCTTCATATTTCGAATCATCTCTAACCTTTATCTGATTCTCTATATCTTCCTGATTTCTAAACCATTTAAATAAATTTCTAAAATCTATCGTACTTTCTATAGCTTTGTCGAATGCATCCAATTTTACAAACTGCTCTTTAGGTGCCCTGACCGGCACATCAAGCACAATTCTATTTACTCCATAATTAACAAAAATGGGCATGCTCTTATTATCCGACTCTTCTATCCAATTGCCATTGCCATCATCATAACCCATTTGTATATATAACGATTGAAACTTATCTGTAAGTTTTTTAAGAGCACTTGTATTTCTTTTTTCACCTTTAGCCCTGTCAATTGTACGCTCATAATATATGCTTTCGCCATCCCCAAAATTGAAATCTGCCTTTATGCCGGCCGCAGACTTTCCATAGCTAATAAAATCTTCATTGAATCTGGCTGTCTTACTTCTCACCGTTCCCATCAGCTTTGCAATGATATCAGCATATAATAAATCTATAGCCTGAAGGATTGTTGACTTGCCAACGCCATTCACACCAAAAATAACCGTTGTCTTATTATCAAGCTTTATTTCCAGATTGTCTATTCCCTTAAAATTTTGTAATGTTATCGAATCAAGCTTCATATCCATACCTCACAATAACTCTTCAGATTGCAGTAAAAACCGCTATACCATGCTTATAGTATAGCGGATTTGTATTTAAAAAACAATTTATATTTTACCACTTTTTCCGATATAATTTTATCAATTTATTTTTAAAAACGTCAAACAAAGGAGAACATCATGGAAAACTCCAAAAATGAATTTCTAAATTCCATATGCCCATTGGGTGATGGAATTTACTCTCGCACAGTAGATATTTACTCTTTCATACAATCATGTTATGTTTATGACTCCCTCTGACAGCAGTAGAAGGAGAATCATTATGAGTAAATATATACCAGGAAACCAGAAACACCTTACTTTAAATGATCGTATCTATATTGAAAATGAACACTGGCAAAAGGGACTCCCTTTAAAGACATTGCAGCATTTTTATGTAAAGATCCAACAACTATATCTAAAGAAGTCCGTGCTCATCGGCTTTCAGATTGGTATCACAAAGGTACTTTTTATAACGCAAAGAACTTTTGCATTCATCGTTACCATTGTCAAAAGACCAATGCCTGTGGAAAAATTCTTCTCTGTGGCATTAAATGTGCCTCATGTCCTACCTGTAATCAGACCTGCAAGGACTTTGAAAAAAGAACGATGTAAACGATTGGACAAAGCGCCATATGTTTGCAATGGCTGCACGAAAAAGATAAATCACTGCACGATTGCACATAAATACTATTACAACGGCCGTGCTGCTGACAGAAAATATCGTGAACTGCTGATATCTTCTCGTTCTGGAATAAATATGACCAAGCACCAGCTCCATCAGAAAGACCAGATTATATCTCCATTGATTGAGCAGGGGCAATCCCATTATCAAATCCTTACAAATCACCCGGAACTGGATATGTCTGTCCGCTCTATGTACACATACATTGACAAAAGACTCTTCACAGCAAGAAATATTGATTTGAAAAGACATGCAAAATTCAAACCGCGAAAGTGCCATAAAACACAAATCACTGATTGTTCTGTTTTTACAGACAGAACCTACTCAGACTTTTGTTCCTTAGACCCGTAGTCTTTTGTGGAAATGGATGCAGTCCATTCCTCAAGAGAATCAAACAAGACTCTCCTGACACTGTTTTTTACGAAAGAAAAGCTATTTCTTGCCTTTTTACTTAACCGATGTACCAAAGGTGCTGTAAGACTTACCTTTGACCGTTTAGAGAAGCGCCTGGGCACATATGAATTTATATCCGTTTTTGAAAATATATTGACTGATAGAGGTTCCGAATTCGGAGATCCGGTAAGCCTTGAGACAGGCATTCATGGAATCCAGAGAAGCAGCATCTACTATTGTGATCCAATGCGCAGCGGACAAAAAGGCGCTATAGAACAAGCACACACAATGCTTCGTATGGTTTTACCGAAAGGAACTTCTTTTGAATTCTTAACACAATGGGATGTGAATCTCATCGTAAACCACATCAACTCCACTCCGCGAGAAATCCTCAGTGGAAGGACACCATATGAAGTTGCATTAGAAACGCTTGGTGAAGATATCTTAAAAGCATTTCAGCTTAAGCCGATTGAACCGGATAAGGTTAATCTGACGCCTAAGCTGATACGCTTTAACCATTAATAAAACTAATCGAAATCTGCTGTCAGACTGGATGTAAATTTTTCACATTTTTAAGATGCGGCTGGTGGAATTTAGTCTAGCACACCGAATTCCAGTAGCCTATTTAGCATGTCTAGAAATCGAGAAAATTTCGATAAGTAACATTAATTATAGCAGAAAACGAGAGATTTAGTCCAAAAATTTCTTGTTAAACCAGCAAAATTTAAATCACGATGGAATTTACTCTTGCACTGGAATTTACTTTTTCAAGTCAGCAGAACTATAAAAATTGCTTTGATTTAGAGTATTTTCGGAAAAATGTTTGTAGTTGCAGCCTTTTCCTCAATTTGCTAGACTAGCTTTAACAAAGTACTTTGCTTATCAATCACAAAAACACAACCCCGGAGAAATTACCATGGAGCCAAAAGAACCACAAAAACGTGACCGAAAACTGCATATTCCAAATTCAGTGCCACACTCAGACTGGTGTGATTTCCGTATTGACTACGAATCCAGCATGACTTTGCAGCAGATAGGAGAAAAATACTGTTGTGATCCAAGAACCGTCCGCACCCCCCTGTAGGTTGACCACATTGGTGCCTGACCCCAATGTGGTCTTGATTTTAATATTTTATCGTAGAAGACCTTTATATTGTGTAATTTACAGAAATTCAATTAATAAAAATTCCATCTTTGTGCGTTACTATCATTACTTTTGTAAAGTTGTATGTTTCTTTCCTCAGATATGACAGCACCACTTAGATCAATAACATAATCAGAGTTAAGAGCTGACATGATTACATATCCATTTTCTTTTTTTCGACAATCCATTTTTGTGCCTTAGTTCCATTAGATAAATATTGTTGGATATTACGTCCATTTTCAACTTTGCCTGAAGATACATCTAATACTTTACCAGAATTTACATTTGTAAATGTAACATATCCCATGGAATCATGAGTTACTATAAATTCTTTTGAATTAGATGAATTATTACGATTTAGCTGCACATTTCCACTATCGGCCTTCGAATTATTCTTTATGTCTAATACATAGTTATTATTTAATGTAGAAAAAATAGTGTAAGTCCCATCCTTTAATGCATTCTTATTTTGTCTTGCAAGTTTGTCTTCCTTAGATATATGAATAAAATTCCATCTTTGAGCGTTAGTATCATGACTTTGGTAAAGCTGTATGTTTCTTCCCTCAGATATGATACCACCGCTTAGATCAATAACATAATCAGAGTTAAGAGCTGACATGATTACATATCCATTTTCTTTCTTTTCGACAATCCATTTTTGTGCCTTAGTTCCATTAGATAAATATTGTTGGATATTACGTCTATTTTCAGCTTTGCCTGAAGATACATCTAATACTTTACCAGAATTTGCATTTGTAAATGTAACATATCCGGTGGAATCATGCGTTACTATAAATTCTTTTGAATTAGATGAATTATCTTGATTTAGCTGCACATTTCCATTATCGGCCTTCGAATCATTCTTTATGTCTAATACAAAGTTATTATTTAATGTAGAAGAAATAGTGTAAGTCCCATCCTTTAATGCATTCTTATTTTGTCTTGCAAGTTTGTCTTCCTTAGTTTCTTTTAAACATTCAGTTTTAACTTCTTTTGTAAATGAACAATTTTTGCAAGTATATTTTATTTTACCTTCGGATGTATATGTGGGTTCAGTAATTATTATTCCATTATCCCATTCATGGTCTAATTTTGATATTGTTGTAACATTTTGTCTTTCATTACATCTAGTACAATGATATGATTTAATTCCCTCATTTTGGCAAGTTGCTGGTTTATCTATTATCCATTTTTTTGAAAAAGAATGCCCTAGTGCTGCAACAGTTTCAGTTTTGGTTTTGTTGCAAATTGTACAGGTATAAGTTTTGATTCCAGGTTCAGTACAAGTAGCCTCTTTTATGATTGTGCCATTATCCCATATATGATTTATATCAGAGTAAACAATATTAAAATCAAATGCATTTGAAGATCCTGTGACACTTAGTGAAATATTGTGCTTTTCATCAGACCACTTCATCTGATTTAATACATAGGCAGTGATTCCATTCTGAATACCTGAAATACTTGGCGGATAAGAAGCATTGTCCGCTGTTATTTCAAACTCTGTCTTCCCTGCATCCAGATTTTTCTGAATCCTGTCTGCATAAGCCTTTGCCCACTTCTCGGCATCTCCTGACCTGACAAAATAATTGTCGGCAAGACTTGTTGAACGCGTTTTATACGTGTCGGTAGTATAGATTTTGCTATGTCCCGGATGTGCTATGGCCATCAGCTCATCGGTCAGACCAAAATACAAATGTCTCTGATCAAAGCTATACCAGTTATCGCTGCTGTCATCCCAGGTGCAGTCCGTCTGATACCACTGTCCGTCCAGCTTCATGGCATTCCAGGTGTGTCCATCATAGGTATCCCTTGTCTCGCTGTTTTCTATTCCTGCTGCAGTAAGGAGCTTTGCATATGCACTCTCATACGACTGACATGTGCCAAGTTTTCTGGTCAGCGCACTCTCAGCCGAAGACCATTTCAGGGTGTTATCATACTCAAGCTGGTCAAGCAGCCAGTCATGCAGCCAAAGGGCTTTTGCATACTCTGAGCCATCAGTTTTGCTGTTACACTCAGCTACTGCAGATTGAACAATTGAGTCAACACTCGGATATTTACTATCAGATACGCCTATATTGAAGTTCAAACGCAGATAATATACACCTGCTGGTTTATCCATCACATAAAACCTAAAGTTATAAGTACCGGTAGCAGTCATGGTAAATGTATAATCGTTTGAAGCACACTCTGATGTATAATTCATCCACTCACCGCGACTTGGATCCGCTACTGATTCGAATGCCCATTGATTTGGGCTCGAATAGCTCGGCGCATCCATTCTGAATTGATATTTTCCTGAGCCACCTGTTGCAGATACATGGAATGTGGTCGGCTGTCCAAGTACAGGATCATTCCATTCTGCTTTTAGTGTCACAGCACCTGACGAGGTCTCCTCACTATGCGCATATGTAGTTTCTACAGAATCGTTGCTGTTATCCGACTCATCCCATGATTTTTCAGTCATAGGATACTGAACGTTAAACTCAGCTGATGTATAGTATAGATAATGGTTGCCCACCACTTTCCATGATTTGCGGGTATGATTACTAAAGTCAGCTTCTGATTTCAACAGAAAATTATTATAGGTGGCCGCACCCTGTCCATCCCAGGTACAGTCCACGTTATAGTATTTGCTGCCGATTCGCACTATATTCCACGCATGCGCTCCTCCATTGCCGGTACCGCTGATAATCCTAACCGACAGTCCTGCTTCCTTGCACAGTCTGTAGAAAAGCACAGCATACCCCTGACAGACAGCTTTTCCGGTGCATAGAGCTCCATAAGCTGTATATATCTGCTCCTCTTTTGAATTATATGCATAATCGACATGATTGCAGATATAATCATGAATCTTTATAATCTTTTTGGCTTCGCTCAGTCCATTAAGCTGCAGTGTTGTCATTGCCTCAGCCACAGCCGCTGTCAGCTTTGCTTCCTGCTCTGCATCAGAATGATATGACATGGTATATTGTATATATCCTGCATTACTGTATGAAAGACGACAGCCAGCAAATCCATATATAAGCGCATCCCCATCCTGTCCGGTAGAGCTTTCATCGCACTTCATTGCATCATATAATAAATCCCAATATAGCTCATCTTTGTGAGAATCAAACCAGGATGCAGGGAAATTCAAGGTTATTTCCGTCTCTCTGCTAACCATCTGCTTTCTGAGATATGAAACGGCACTGTCATAATCTGAAAAATACTGTCCCGTGGATGCCGCAAATAGCTGCACATCGTTTGAGGAGTCAAGCTTTTTCTTTAAATCATCAATGCTGATAACATCCTCATACAGCGGATTTACCATGTAGATAATATTTTCCTCCGATTTATCGACCTCAGGCCGGTTGCATTCGGATTGCTTGCCCGAAGCTTCAACCCCTTCCATTCTCCACTGTGCGCAGTGTATCACGTAGCATAGCATCGGGTGCTATGACAAACAGCGATTTCTTTGATGCTCCAAATCCCTTTTTCTTAAGGAAGCTCTTGAGCGCCAGTCTTGCTACATATGTTATTGTCACATAGATTGGAAACATGATATAAAATGATAATCGCGAGTATATATCAGCCATCTGTGTGGTGAACAGAAATAGCGCTGTCACCAGAAATACAAGCACTGCGTGCTTACAGGTCGATATGAATTCATCCAGATATCCACGTTTTAGGACATTCTTGAATGAGTCTGCCATTATCTCCACAAAGAAATCTATCAGAAGAAATGCTACACCCAGTATACGGTAGTCCTTGTCCACATATGGGTTATTAAAGCCGAAGCGTATCACATATGAAATAAAAAATGCTATAACAATGCATGCGATATCTATAAGCATAAAATCTATATGCTTTGTCCATCCTCTGCCTTTCTTTCTGTACATTCTTTCCAAATTCTCCTTGTGGTATCTTTTATTTTCCTTTATACCTGTTCTAGGGGAGGTACCTTTGTACCCCCCCCCGAATTATTTTAACCTGTTTTGTTTTACGTATGTTTTATTAGGTTATTTATATCTTTTTCTGTATCTAATCAGGGTATTCAATAATATATTTTCACCCATTTTTAATTCTTTGTCAATGAATATTAGGTTTTCTTTATAATTTTTGACACATTCGCTAACCGCTATAGTATTACAGCACCCATAATTATACATTATTATATGTCATGCTGCTTATTTTTCCTCAAACAGCCTCTGCTTCCTCCCAATCATCTCATCAATCCTTGCGATATACTGCCCTACATCCTTGACATTCTCGCATCTGTCGATGCGGTGTGTGCCATCGGGATTTGGTATAGGCCAGACACGCTTGGTGCTTGCTCCGGCGCCGCACGCCACGATGGTCTGCTTTTCCTCCATGATCAGTATGTTGTATACGCCGGCCTTGCCCTTTGCCGCATAGCCCACGTTTTCCATGTTGCCTGCCATGCCCTTCTGCCTGTAGAGATAGTATGGCTCAAGCCCCATCTGCTTACAGTAGGCTGCGCAGAGATCCATATGCTCCTGGGTGTTGACCATCTGCATATCGCTGTAGCGGTCCTTGAAGATGGTGAGTCTTGCAGCTCGCTTTACTGCGAGTGAATGGATGGTGACGTTGTCAGGTGCCAGCTCCTTCACCAGCTCCATTGTGTGCCTTACATCATCGAGCGTCTCCTCGGGAAGTCCCATGATGAGGTCCATATTTATGTTGTCAAAGCCCAGCTCACGCGCGAGCTTGAAGCTTTGTATCGTATCGTCTACTGTGTGGTGTCTTCCTATTATATCAAGTGTCTGCTGCTTCATGGTCTGTGGATTGACCGATATACGGCTGATGCCGTTTTTCTTTAGTGCCATAAGCTTTTCTCTCGTGATAGAGTCCGGTCTGCCTGCCTCCACCGTAAATTCCAGACAGTCCTTTAAATCAAAGCTGCATTTGATTTTTCTGATAAGCCTGTCAAGCTGGGCAGGGCTTAGTGTGGTCGGTGTACCGCCTCCTATGTAGATGGAGTTTAGCTTTTTGCGGTAGAACTTCTGTGCTGTGTAGTCTATCTCCTTCTCGAGTGCGTCAAGGTAATCGTCCACGCGGTTTTTCCACACACCCAGCGGGTATGAGGTAAACGAGCAGTATGCACAGGTGCTCGGGCAGAAGGGTATTCCTATATACAGGCTGTAGCCGTTGTCATAGTCCACCTTATCGAGCAGTGCCTTCTCACGCTTTGCTATGCCTATTGAGAGGTCGATTTTCTCATCACTTGCGAGATAGGTTTCCTTCAGATAGTCGTAGGTTTCCTTATCGCTCATGCCGTCCTCTATGCACTTCATAGCTATCTTGGTCGGTCTGATGCCTGAGAGTGTGCCCCACGGAAGGCTTTTTCGTGTGCCCTTTTCTATCATGGAATACAGGGCGAGCTTGAGGCTGTTTTTGGTCTCCTTGCGGTCTGCGCTGTCCACGGATATTTTTGTGCATATACTTTTTCCGGCTGTTTTAATGTCACTTTCGTCGGCTTGCTGCATCTCATCTGTCATGGAATTATTTCCACCGGTTCTATTCAGCGTCCACTCCACTGCAATTTCATCGCCCACATAGTCTATCTTAAATACCTGTGAGGCATCCGCAAATTCCTTTACGCCATCATCTGTCATCTCGTGGTGCGTGCAGGCTAAGTTTTTCCCCTCTACCTCATCAGGTGAGCAGCTATAGTACATCTGCACATCCTCCTGCGGGAAGAACTCCTTGAGCAGTGAGTGTACATCATATTCAAAATCCGGTTTATTAAATACTACTACTATCATAAGTAAGGGTTATACATCCTCTCGTTTTCTATGGTTGTTGTATCGTTGTGGCCCGGGTACACCTCTGTATGCTCAGGCAGTGTCATGATTTTTTCCTTCACTGTGCGCACGAGGTCTGACATGCTGCCGCCCTTGAAATCCGTACGTCCGATTGAGCCGCAAAACAGCGAGTCTCCTGTAAAGATCACATCCTCATACGGGAAATAATAGCAGCAGCCGCCCGGTGTATGCCCCGGTGTGTGAAGCACTACTATGTGAAAGCCTGCGATGTCAAGCTCCTGCTTATCCTTCAAAAATACATCTGCATAAAAGGTCTTTGACTGGCCCATCATGTAGCTGACATTGAGCTGCGGGTCATCGAGTGTGGCTTTGTCTGCCTCATGGATATATATCTTGATGCCGTAGCGGTCTGCGAGCGGCTTTGCATCTGTGGCATGGTCAAAGTGTCCGTGTGTGAGCAGTATTGCTACAGGCTTTGCGCCTGACTCGTCCACTTTTTTGGCGAGCTGATTAGCACACGCGCCCGGGTCTATTATTATCATTTCCTTTGTCTTTATATTGGTGACAAAATAGCAGTTGGTCTGCACCGGTCCCACTACGAAGTGGTCTATCTTCATATTTACCATATGAGTGTACTCCTTGTCTGTTATATGTTATGCTTCACGCAAGAACCACCGGGATTTAGCCGGTGGTCCTCTCTACGTCTATTACACTTTCTATCTGTCTGAGCTTCTCCACTAGAACCTTTATCTGGTCCCTGCCTTTGATATTAAAAAATACCTCGATTGTAGCGATACCCTGCTTGCTGGTCTTGGACTGTATACCACTGATATTGATTTCCTTCTCGGTAAATATCTTTGTGATATCTACGAGCAGTCCCGGCCTGTCATGACAGAATATCTTTAAGTCTGCCTGATACTCGGCACCGTTGTCCATGAGGGCTGTATCCTGCCACTCTGCTTCTATGAGCCTGTCCTTTTCTATCTTGGACAGATTGATGATATTCACACAGTCTGTCCTGTGGATTGAGATACCTCGACCTCTCGTGACAAAGCCAACGATTTCGTCTCCCGGAACCGGATTGCAGCACTTTGAGAAGTGTACTGCCACGTCATAGAGTCCGTGTACCACAATGCCGCTCTTTGACTTGTGCTCCGGCTGTATGCCTGCTGCCGCCTGCTGCTTTTCTGCGATGCTGCCAAGCACATCTGCATCTGTCACCGGCACCACATGATCCTTCTTGTACTCGTCGTACATCCTGTTGACTATCTGGCTCTCCTTGAGTCCGCCGTGTCCGACGGTTGCAAGGCATGAGTTCCAGTCGTGGAAGCCGTATTTGCGGCGTATTTTCTCCTGATACTCAGGCTTGTTTATTTCAGCAAAGTTGATACCCTTTGCCTTGGCATAGGCTGCTATCAGATCCTTGCCGTGCTGTATATTCTCCTCCTTGAGCTCACTTCTGAACCACTGGTTGATCTTGTTCTTGGCCTGTGTGCTCTTTACGACCTTGAGCCAGTCACGGCTTGGTCCCTTGGAGTTCTGTGAAGTGATTATCTCTATCTGGTCACCGTTTTTGATGACATAGTCTATCGGCACCAGCTTGCCGTTTACCTTGGCACCGACCATCTTGTTGCCGACCGCAGAGTGTATGCTGTAGGCAAAGTCTATAGGTGTGGAGCCCTTTGGCAGGTTCTTTACATCGCCGGACGGTGTGAATGCAAATACATTGTCGGAGAATAAATTTAAATCACTCTTTAATAAAGTCATAAACTCCTTATTATCCGACATGTCCTGCTGCCACTCGAGTATCTGGCGCAGCCAGCTGAGCTTCTCCTCCTCTGTGACAGTGGTGGTAGTGGCATTGCCGTTGTTTGCTTCCTTGTACTTCCAGTGCGCTGCGATACCGTACTCAGCTGTACGATGCATCTCATAGGTACGTATCTGTATCTCAAACGGCTGTCCGCTTGGGCCTATGAGCGTCGTGTGAAGCGACTGGTACATGTTCTGCTTCGGCATGGCGATATAGTCCTTGAAACGGCCCGGTATAGGCTTATACTTCTCATGTATGATACCAAGCACTGCGTAGCAGTCCGGTATGGTATCCACCAGAATTCTGATGGCAAAGAGGTCATATATCTGGTCTATAGTCTTGTCCTGATTGACCATCTTCTTATATATACTGAAGAAATGCTTTGCCCTGCCGTATATCTCAGCCTTGATACCGGCATCTGTAACATACTTCTTGACATCGTTTACCAGGCCCTGGATGTAGGTGTCGCGCTCTGCCTTTCTGAGGGCTACCTTCTCTACCAGATCGTAGTAGGCATCCGGATAGAGGTACTTCATACAAAGGTCCTCGAGCTCTATCTTTATCTTGCTGATACCAAGTCGCTGCGCGATAGGACAGTAGATATCCTGTGTCTCTCTGGCGATACGCTGCTGTGCCTCCTTGGACTGGTACTTGAGTGTACGCATATTGTGCAGTCTGTCTGCCAGCTTTATGAGGATGACTCTGATATCCTTTGCCATGGCGAGAAACATCTTGCGCAGATTCTCAGCCTGCATCTCAAGCCTGTCCGCATTCTTATCCTTCGGATCCTTGGTGCTGTCTGTCAAATGCAGGTGCTTTAACTTCGTGACACCATCCACCAGATGTGCGACATCGTCTCCAAACTCCGCACACATCTCATCCATGGTCATGATGGTGTCCTCCAGCACATCATGGAGCAGTCCTGCTGCAATGGTTTCCTTATCCAGCTCGAGCTCGGCGAGTATTATGGCAACACAAAGCGGATGTATGATATAAGGCTCTCCTGACTTACGCGCCTGACCCTTATGAGCATCATAAGCTACCCTGTAGGCTTTGTCCACAAGGCTCGTATCATCCGACGGATGGTACTTTTTGATTTCCTTTTTCAGCTCATCGTAAAGCTCCTCTGGGCTCGTAAAATCCTTTGTTCCCCTTATACCGCTGGTATCTGAGCGAAATTTGTCCGCTATTTTTTCTAATTCTTCTGTTGAGTAATCTGCCAATAGTCTCACCTCGATTGTAGTGTATCTTTAGTAGCCATTATATTTTATTTCTTTAAAAATTGCAATCTTATGTTGTTAGCCGATAACCATCTTTACTCCGCCATACATGCCGGCTGAGTTGCCGAGTGTGGCAAGCTTTATCTCTGTCTCACGGCTTGCATGGAAAGCATACTCTTTATAGTACTTTGCTGCTGTATCGATGATGATGCTGCCTGCCTTTGAAAGGCCTCCGCCTACAACAAATACCTCAGGGTCCATAACGCATGCTACTGCTGCCATTGCCTTGCCGAGAAGCTTCATAGACTGCTCTACTGCCGCAATGCCCGCTGCATCTCCTGCCTTTGCCGCATCGCATACATCCTTGGCTGTGAAGCCTGCATTTAAATCAAGCTTTGTTGCCACATCCCTGTGTGCTGCAATGTATCTCTCTGCCACTCTTACGAGACCGTTTGCTGATGCATACTGCTCTAAGCAGCCCTTCTTGCCGCAGCCACAGCACTCTGACTCATCATCTACCATAGGCATATGTCCTATCTCTCCGCCTGCTCCGTTTACTCCGGCTACGATTCTGCCCTCGCGGATGATTCCTCCGCCTACGCCTGTGCCGAGTGTGATCATGACTACATCCTGATGACCCTTTCCGCCACCCTGCCACATCTCACCGAGTGCAGCTACGTTGGCATCGTTTCCGGCCTTTACCTTGATGCCGCCGCACAGCACTGAGAGTGACTGTGCCACGTTGAACACGCCCCAGCCGAGGTTGACACACTTCAATACTGTTCCGTCATCCTTTATAGGTCCCGGCACTCCCATGCCTACGCCCTCGATGTCACCCATCTCGATGCCGTGCTTCTCGTTATTTTCCTTGATGGATGCTGCGATATCAGGCAGGATGAGCTCGCCTGAATTCTCTGTGCGTGTAGGAATCTCCCATGTATCGACAAGCTTTCCTGTGGTCTCAAAAAAGCCTATCTTTACAGTTGTTCCACCTATATCTACTCCATATGCGTATTGTTTCATTTTTTCGTCCTCCAAATCGTTAAACTATGTTTATATTTTATTGCCTAATTGCATATTTTTCAATGTTTTTCATTGTTTTTTATGTTTTTTATATTTTTTCTATATATAGAGGCATGTATATCATCATCCATATGCCCGCTATTTGTAAATCCAAGCTTTTTGGCAAGGCGAACCGATGCTTCATTTCTCTCATCTATCCGGCAGTAAAGCTCTTCAAAGTCTGTGTTTTCGCGCGCGTAGTCTATTATGAAGCGGCACACCTCCGTGGCATAGCCTTGGTTCTGAAATTCCGGTGCTATCATATAACCCATTTCATCGTGCTCAAGCCCTGCCCGTCCTATCAGCTTACCTGTTTCCCTGGAAAATACAAGCCACATGCCATACTCGTAAAAGCCATACATGTTCTCTATATATGCTTTCTGGTATTCAAGCTCTGTCTCGTAGTCGTAAAGCGGCTCCACAAAGTCTGTCATGCCGGGCTTGTCATAGAGCTCATAGAGCGCAGGAAGGTCTGACAGGGATAGCTCACGTATCAGACACCTGTCTGTCTCGCCGATGTCCCACGGGATGTGATTATACCGCCTGCGCACCCGCTCCAGATACTCAATATCAAGCTCCGCAAGGCTCTCGACTGCATAGCGCGTGCCGCACTGCGGTTCTCCTACTGATGCTATGCCGAGTGAGTCGGCTATGTGCTTCTGCTGCCTGTTTGATACTATCCAGATGCAGTTGGCGGGAGCAGATGTCATCTCTACTGCACGCTTCCACTGTGACTTAAATATCTCTCCATGATAGTAAAAAGAGGCAAGTTTTGCGCTTGCCTCATCGATAATTATTATCATTAAACTGTCTCCGGCTCCGGATAGTCCACTCCGAAGGTCTCAACTGTAACTGTCTTCATGACCTGGGCCTCAAGTGGTTTGTCCATGTAGTCTGTGCGCACCTCTGCGATTTTGTTTACCACATCCATGCCCTCGATTACTTTGCCGAATGCCGCATACTCACCATCGAGATGTGGTGCATCCTGATGCATGATGAAGAACTGGCTTCCTGCTGAATCAGGTATCATGGTACGTGCCATTGAAAGTACACCGGCTGTGTGCTTTAAGTCATTTTTGAAGCCGTTGTGTGTGAACTCACCCTTGATTTCATAGCCCGGGCCGCCTGTGCCGTTTCCGTCAGGATCTCCGCCCTGAAGCATGAAGCCCTTGATTACACGGTGGAAGCATACTCCGTCATAGAAGTTGTGATTAATTAAGCTGATAAAGTTGTTTACTGTGTTTGGTGCGATTTCCGGATAAAGCTCCGCCTTGATTACATCGCCGTTTTCCATTGTGATTGTTACGATTGGATTCTGTGCCATTATTTTTCTCTCTTTCTTTTATAATATTATGAGGCTTGGAGAATACCCATTCCTCGCAATTATTAAACATCGAATTAATTTCTACCCGATTGAATTTACCTGATTTTACTCACTCAGAGCCTCGACCACCTTAGGAAACTCCATGAAGTGTGATGCCTTCACCAGTATGGTGTCACCCTCCTTCACATATGAAAGAAGCTCCTGTGTCATGGTCTCCCTATCCTCAAAATAGTGGATGTCTACATCGGATGATTTTTCCGCGGCTCCGGCTGCATATTCCTTTGCAAGCTCTCCTGCGGCAAAAAGTGTATGGATATGATTCTCTCCAACTGCTTCGCCTACCTCATGGTGCAGCTTTTTCTCATCGCTTCCAAGCTCGCCCATGTCGCCAAGCACTGCTATTGTCCTGCCCTTTGCATGTGAAAGCACCTCGATAGAGGATTTCATGGATACAGGATTTGCATTGTAGCAGTCATCTATCACTGTCATGCCATGCGTTTTGATGAAATTGGTACGGCCTGCGATTGTCTCTGCTTTCTCGATTCCTGACTTTATCTCAGCTATTGTGAGGCCAAGCTGCAATCCGACAGCTGCTGCCGCCATAGCATTGTATACATTGTGCTCACCCGGGATGTGGATTTGTGCATCAAACTCACCCTCCGGAGTGACAAAATGAGCCTTCATGCCGTCGAAGCCCAGGTTTTCAATATTTGTGGTATATACTGATTTATGAACGCCTGAAGCTGATTCCTTGCCATAGTATATGGCAGGCTTTCCATTTACCGTCTGCACTGTGGCCAGCTTGTCGTCATCTGCATTCAGCACTGCGACCGCATCCGGCATCATATGCTCAAAGCACTCTGTCTTGGCTTTAAGCACACCATCCCTGTCGCCCAAAAACTCCAGATGGCAGTAGCCGATATTGGTGATGACCATGACATCCGGGCAAGACATAGTAGAAAGTCTGTGCATCTCGCCAAAATCAGATATGCCCATCTCGAGCACCGCTACCTGATGGCTTTCCCTGATTCCGAAAATTGTGAGTGGCAGGCCTATCTCATTGTTGAAATTGCCTGCTGTCTTGTGGACGCTGTATTTCTGCTCAAGAACTGATGATATCATCTCCTTGGTGCTGGTCTTGCCGACACTTCCGGTGATACCCACCACCTTGATATCAAGGCTTTTTCTGTAAAATGCCGCGAGCTTTTTCATGGCATCGGTGGTTGATTCAACAAGCACATATGGGCCTGCCGGATCCTTCAGCTCATGCTCAGAGAGCACAATTGCCGCCCCCTGCTCAAACACAGTCGGAATGAATTTGTGTCCGTCCACCCTTTCTCCCTTTATCGGGATAAAAAGATAGCCCTCCTTCACCTGTCTGCTGTCTATGACGGCGCCGGTGATTGTCGTATCGAGCAGTGTCTCATCGCCTATGTATGTGCCCTCGCAGGCCTTTGCGACATTTGCAAATGTAAGATTCTTCATGTACTTATCCGACATGCTACACCTCATATTTTTTCAAAGATATGTCAATCAGATGCTCACAGAGCTGATTAAAGCTCATACCGATAACCGCTGCCTCCTGTGGCAGAAGACTGGTCGGAGTCATGCCCGGCAGTGTGTTTGCCTCGAGGCAGAACATCTCATTTTTGTCATTGAGCAAAAAGTCTGAGCGTGAATATGTGTCAAGCCCGATAACACGCGCAACCTCCTCGGCATAGTGCTGCATATCCTTTGTCACCTGCTCAGGAAGCTCGGCCGGACATGTCTCTACTGTACTGCCCGCCTTGTATTTATTCTTATAATCGTAGAAGCCCTCCTTCGGTGCAATCTCTATAATAGGAAGAGCCTTGCCCTCGATAACGCCGACAGAGAACTCCCTGCCCTGTACAAATTCCTCGATAACCAGCTCATTTTCCCACTTGAAGGCATCGTCAAGTGCCGCCTTGAACTCTGCCGCATCCCTAACGATAGTGACACCGATGCTTGAGCCACCGCAACATGGCTTTACCACGCATGGAAGTGTCAGGTCAAGCTTTGTGATATCGTCCTGTCTGGTCGCTCTTGTCATGGAAATACCCTTTGGAGTAGGGATACCGTTTGCAAGGAAGAACTGCTTTGATGTCTCCTTGTTCATGGCGATGGCTGAGCTTAAATAATCGCTGCCTGTATATTTGACACCGAAGAGGTCAAATGCTGCCTGTATCTTTCCGTTCTCTCCGTTTTCTCCGTGGAGAGCCATGAAAACAATGTCAGCCATCTGACACATTTTGATGACATTTGGTCCGAAGAAGCAAGGTGACTGGTCCTTTCTGGAAGCCTTTACCTTTGCGAGGTCAGGTGCCTCTGTCGGAATATCGCTGACCTGCACGCTTATCTCGTCCGCGCGGTCAAATATACCTGTCAGGTCCTCCTCCCTGTCACTATATCCCATAAATACATCCAATAATATAACTTTGTGGCCGTTCTCTTTGAGTGACTTAGCTACCATGCTTCCTGTCTTGAAGGAAACATCTCTCTCTGTGCTGAGCCCTCCGGCAAGTACTACGATGTTCATTTTTGTCCTCTTTTCTTTGATTGAATTATCATGCTTTGGTTTAATTAAACACAATGCAATGCTTCTTTTTTAAAGCTATGAGTAATCAACATAATTTCTTCAAAATTATAACACCATTTGTGCAAAAAAGAAAGACCGGTTGCCCGGTCAAAAAAGAAATTCTCATCTTATTTTAAACTGTGTTAACTTCCAGCAGCTGTATCATTCTCATAAACACCATCCGCCCGTGCAAATCATCCTGTGAAAGTGATTCTCCGTACTTCAATACTAATAATCGGCACTGATAAAAATTCAGCTCAGGATTGCCAAAAAGCAAAATCCGCAAGGCTGCATTTTCCAGGTAATTGTGTATATTTCCCACCTCAATAAATATATCTACGATATCATCGAGGTTAATAAGTCCTTTCTGTTCATAGTACATTGTTCTCAAATATTTGTTTCCCTCCATCAACTATATTTTTCATAGAACTTCTTTTTCTTTTGAAATTTTTTCGTTTTTTACGAAATTTTTCTCTTTGTTTTTGTTGGTGGGTTAATTTTTCCATATAATATATCAATATTCTAGGCGCGTTATGTGCTGGTATTTTGAAGATTTCTATTAGAATTTTTAATATTGATAGGTGATTAGCAGTTTTCGACAAAATACGACATGGTTTTAGGTTTAATTTAGTTGGTTTTTGGTTTATATTGCGCTTTTCTCATAAGAATTTTTGGAATGATAAATTTGTACTATTTTTGTGGTTTTTTCCTTGCTGGCTGCATCTGATAGTCTTGATGCAATAAGGGCAATACAAGATAAATCCATAAAGACTTTTGCCCTTGCCATTTTTGCAACCCGGATGTTATCAAGGTTGTAATTATCTTTTAAATCCCCGAACGTACGCTCTACGCTGGTTCGTTGATTATATAGTTTTTCAAATGCTTTTGTTTCTCTGAATGGTGCTGTAATAAACCTTGGATTATCTTTGATTTTTCGACATAATCGTAACCAAGACTGCGTCTTAGAACCGGGAACCGTGTCAGATTTGAGACGCATAACCAATGCCTTTATATCTGATAATTGCTCTATTTGCATAGCATAATGTACAATAGCCATAGGTTGATAGCATAGTGGGCAGGTCTTGAGGCGCTATAATCCATAAAACTTTTAAAACAGCTCCCAAAATTCAGCCCATAAGCCGGAAAAAATACGAGAAAAGTAGCTGAAACCGCAAAAATCCCCAAAACAGCTCCCAAACTCAGCCCATAAGCAAAAATCTCCAAAACAGCTTAAAAATTAGAGGCTTCTGGCATAATAGTGGAAGCCTCTAATTATTTCACATAAAAAGAGCCTCCACATTTCTGTGCAAGCTTCTTTTGAAAACTAAAAACTAAAAAATATATTGTTTTTTATATGTCCTGAAACATCAGTAAAATCAATGACTATGAATTATGTAATTCTCTCCATTATTTCCTTTTTTGAAATAATTTTGACATGATTAGAAATGAATGTTAAAATATAGATAACAAAAAGGTGCTACCTATAACAACGGTTCGCCTGATCATTTACTTAGTTAAAATAACCGTTCAGTTTTCCAGGCTGGGGCGGTTATTTTTTTGTGGTCTTACTGCCATTGGAACCAATCGCATATCCAAGACCAAATGAGGTTAAACAGAGACTGAGCACTGCAAGCATAAAAAACCGGCAGCCAACGGCTGCCGATTTTCGATGAAAGAAAGGTTAAATTATGATGAAAAATAAGAGTCTAACATTCCGGTTCAATAAGTCCGTATGTATTTCCTTTTCTCTTGTAGACTACATTTACTTCGTCATTCTCTGCATTTCTGAATACGAAGAAATCGTGTCCTGAGAGCTCCATCTGGATGCATGCATCCTCAGGATACATAGGTTTCATACCAAATCTCTTGGTACGGACAATCTTGATTTCCTCGTCCTCTGCATCGTCTGCCTCCACGAAATCATCCTGGAATATCGCCGGTGCATACTTCTTTGCGGAAATCTTGGTTCTGTATTTGCGAAGCTGTCTCTCGATTACTTCCTCTACGAGGTCAATTGATACGTACATATCATTGCTGACCTGCTCTGAACGGATAACATGTCCCTTTGCCGGGATAGTAACCTCGATTTTCTGTCTATCCTTTTCTACGCTGAGTGTAACGTATACGTCTGTGTCCGGTTTAAAAAACTTCTCCAGCTTTGACAGCTTCTCCTCTACTGCCTGCTTAAGCCCCTCTGTTAATTCGATGTTTTTTCCTGAAATTGTTATTCTCATGATGTCCAACCCCTTTATCGTTTATTTGATACGTTGTCTGTATCATGTAAATATTATACCATAAATTTCGTTTTCATCAATCATTTTTATGCAATTTATATAAAAAATCAAGGGTTTATTTACGGTTTTTCGCGAAATCGCTTGATTTCGCTATGATTAGGGATTTCATCAGAATAAAAAACATCAAGTCGAGTGATTTTTTATACACTATCGCAACATTTCTCAACTACAACAGCACATCTAAGCTATCACAACGTTTCTAAGCTACCACAGCGCATCTAACCTATCCCAGTGCCTCAAGCTGAGAGGAAAGCTCCTCCCACGCCTCCATATCTATAAGGATTTCTTCCTCGAGAGCGTCTATTTCGTTCTGGATTTCCGTGAGCTTTGAGTAGCTTGACTGATACTCCGGCTTCATTAGCTCGGCCTTGAGCTCATCGAGCTTTGCTTCCTTGACCGCCAGGTCCTCCTCGGCCTTTTTGACCTTTTTTTGTATCTTTGAGCGCTCCTTGCCCGGGTTGTAGTATGCCTTGCCGGTTGATGAGACAGCCATGCCGCCTGCCTGGGCTGCGCTATTTGCATTGGTGCTTTCGCCCACATTACCTGCTGCACCGGTTTGTGACGTGCTCCGTTTTACATCACTGCCTGTCTGACTGCTGCCGTTCTGGCTTATCGCACCGCCAAATATCGCATTGCCTCTGTATACATTTTTTCTTTCCTCAGCCTCACGATCGAGCTTTTCCTGATACTGCTCATAGCCAAACTGATAGAGATTGGTCGTGCCATCCTCGAACACAAGCAGCTGTGTGGCTACCTTTTTCACAAAATATCTGTCGTGTGATACAAAAATCAGTGTGCCCTTGTAGTCCTTAAGCATGCTCTCTAGCGTTTCCTTGCCTACGATATCCATATGGTTAGTTGGCTCATCGAGCACGAGCACGTTCGGTCTGGTCTTTAAAATCTTACAAAGCGCCAGTCTGACCTTTTCTCCTCCTGAGAGCATATTTACGTTCTTGAACACGTCCTCCCCTGAAAAAAGGAAGGCTCCAAGTGCATTTCTGGCCTCGGTTTCTGTAAGATTCGGATACTCATCCCAAAAATCATCGAGCACAGTCTTGTTGCTTGTATACATGGCCATCTGCTGGTCGAAATATCCTATCTGCACGTTGGTTCCAAAGCGGTACTCTCCTGAAAGTGCAGGGATCTTACCCACGATGGTCTTTAAAAATGTTGATTTTCCAAGTCCGTTTCCGCCGAGTATGCCAAGCTTTTCGCCTCTTTTCAAATCAAGCGACACTACGGAGAGCGGATGGTCATAACCGATTGCAAGCTCTGATGTATAAAGCACATCGTTTCCGGTCTCCTTTTCGGGCTGGAAATTGGCATGGAAGGTCTTGTTGTCGTACTTGTCCGGCGCCTCGATAATCACCATGCGGTCGATAGCCTTCTGCTTTGACTGCGCCATGGATGTCTTGGTCGGCTTGCCCTTGAAGCGCGTAACCATACGCTGCAAACGCTCTATCTCCTTCTGCTGGGCGATGTGATCCTTCATCTGCTTGTCGTAGTTTTCCTTTTTGCGGGCGATAAAATTGGTATAATTGCCCGGATAGCGCCTTGCTGTGCCGTACTCTATCTCGTATACCACATCTACCACATTGTCGAGAAACATACGGTCATGGGATACGACAACCACTGCCTTCGGGTACGACTTCAGATAGCCCTCAAGCCACTCAATCGTCGTGACATCGAGGTGGTTGGTCGGCTCGTCCAAAAGCAGTATGTCAGGCTTTGACAAAAGCAGCTTTATGAATGCTATCTTGGTCTGCTGCCCTCCGGAAAAGTCACGGATTGGCTTTTTACGCTCATCATCTGAGAAGCCGAACTTGCGGATCATGACCTCATATTCCTTCTCATAATAGTAGCCGCCATCATCCTTGAAGGCCTCCTCCATCGCGGTATATCTGGCTACCTTTTCATCGGAATAATCATGCTCAAGCTCTGCCGCCGCGCGCGCAAGCTCTGCCTTTCGCTCGTCCATTTTCACGAAGCATTTGCGCACCTCCTGCTCGAGTGTCACATCAGGATCATCAAACGCAATCTGCTTCAGATACCCTATCTCCGGGTTTCCTGCCTTTGCAATAAAGGCGCTCTCATCGCTGTCGAGCTTTTCCATCTCAACCTCGCCTGAAATGAGCTTTAAAAGTGTTGTCTTGCCACAGCCGTTTCTGCCGACTATCGCTATCTTTTCTGTGTTTCTGATTTCAAAATCTATACTATGCAAAATGACGTCGTCGCCAAATGCGACAGCGCCATTACTTATCTGGTAGAGCATATACTATCCTTTCATGCTTATGCCTGCTGCTTAATTGTTAGCCATAATGTAGTTGACAAACTGTGTTGCAGTACGTCCTGAAATACCACCGTGGCTGAGTTCCCACTTGTTTGCCTCCCTGCACAGCTCCTCGTCTGAAAGTGTGCAGCCGCTCTTTCTCGCAAGCTCTGTTACGATGTTGAAGAACTCCTTCTGCGATGGCTTTGAGTAGCTGATTGTCACACCAAAACGGTTTACAAGTGACAGCTTCTCCTCAACTGTATCTGAGTGGTGCTTGTCATTGCTGTTGTCCTGGTCATTACGGTCATTCCATGTCTCCTTTATCAGGTGACGGCGGTTAGAGGTTGCATAAATCAGTATGTTGTCAGGCTTTGTCTCCACGCCACCCTCGATAACTGCCTTTAGGAACTTGTACTCAATCTCATGCTCCTCGAATGAGAGGTCATCCATATATATGATAAATCTGTAGTTTCTGTTTTTGATTGCTGCGATAATCTTTGACAGATATTTAAACTGATGCTTGTATATCTCAATCATGCGCAGTCCGTCATCATAATACTGATTGACAATAGCCTTGATGCTTGTTGATTTTCCGGTTCCGCTGTCTCCGAAAAGCAGCACATTGTTGGCCTTTTTTCCCTGTACAAACGCTTCTGTATTGTCTGTGAGCTTTTTCTTCTGGATTTCATAGCCGATCAGGTCATCGAGCATGACCGCATCCATATTGTTGATTGGCATGAAGGAAAAGCCACCGTCCAGATGCTCCTCAATCCTGAATGCCTTGTTGAGACCAAACATGCCGACTCCGTATGCCTTGTAAAAGCCTGTTACCACATCAAAGAACTCCTGCTCATCCTTAGCTGCCTCAAGCTTCTTGCTCAGCGCCCTTACTTTCTCGCTGACATTGTGATTATACATAAGGTCCTTTTTCACAATGGCCTTATAATTGCTGATCTGTGTGAAGCAGTCGATTCCGAGTGCTGACTCGATTGGCTTGAAATCATAATCGAAAAGCTTCTTAAAAATCCTGAAATCGTTTGCCACAAGCCCGTTTACGCTGCCATCGCTGGCTCCGACCTTCTCACAGGTGATGGAAAACGGATTCTCACTCATCATAAGGAAGAAAGTGAGATAGTTGTGCCACAGATTGTCATCAAAACCATAGTCTGTCGCTACCTTTAGGATTCTCTTGACCTGTGTATTGATGTCGCGCACAAGCTCTGTCTTGTTGTACTCGCCCACCTCAAACTGCTCAAAGAGCTGTCCCAATTTATAAAGTATCTCGTCCTGAGGTAAATCTCCGTACATAAGTAATTTTGATATTTCCTGATACATGGCTGTTCCTCCTGGTTTTGCCTTGTTTTCACTGCTAACATATGATTATAAACACTGCGCCACGATTTTGCAAGAGCTTGTGTGCTTACGTCCCGCCATGCATGCAAAAAGGCGGAGCTAAAACTCCACCTTTATTGTTGTGCCACGCCCCACCTCGCTGTCTAGCGTCAGCCCTGCATCATGCAGCTCCACTATATGCTTTACTATCGCAAGCCCTAGGCCTGTGCCGCCGGTCTCCTTCGAGCGGCTCTTGTCCACTCTGTAGAAGCGCTCAAAAACGCGCTCCTGCTGATCCTTTGGGATGCCTATACCGTTGTCCTCGACCGTGAGAACTGTCTTGCCACCTAGCTTGTGTACCGTCACATTTACGGTGCCGCCCTCATTGTTGTAGCGGATAGCATTCTGGCAGAGATTCTCAACGAGCTCCGTGAGAAGCTGCCTGTTGCCTCGTACCATACAGTCAGTGCCGTCAAAATTGAGTGCTACTTTTCTCTGCTCGGCATTCACCTGTAGATTTTCCATGCAGTCCTTGACCAGACCGTACAGATCAAGCTGCTCAAAGCCCTGCTGCGCCTCGCTGGAATCAAGCTCCGAGAGCTTTATGATATCATTGATTAATGAAAGCAGGCGCTGTGCATTTCTTCTGATTTCAGTGGCAAAATGAATCTGCTGCTCCTTTTCGACCATGCCGTTTTCTATGAGCTCTGCGTAGCCGGAGATGGCTGTGAGCGGAGTCTTTAGCTCGTGTGACACATTGGCTGTGAAGTCCTGTCTGCTCTTTGCCGCGGCAAGCACGCCCTCATGCTGTATCCTTATCGCATTCATGAACGGCACGAGCTCCTTGTACTCTGTCTTTTTCTGGATGACAGAGGCCTGCTCAAGGTTGCCTGCGAGTGTCTCGATTGGCTTCATGAGCTTTCTGGTCAGGCTCTTGGCGAGAACCACACATATTCCTACTATGATAACCGTCACTATAAGCATGGCAGGTATACTGCTTGCAAACATGTTCCAGATACTTCTCGCTGCAATAGAAACACGCAGTACCGTTCCATCATTGAGCTTTATGGCATGATAGAAGGTATTGCTGTTCATGGTGGCTGATGTTCTCACGCTGTCTCCCGTACCTTTATCAAATGCTGATTCAACTTCCGGTCTATTGCCATGATTTTCAAGTTTTTTCACATTATTTTGATTGTCATACAGCACTGTGCCGTCCTTGTCAATCCAGGTGACACGAATACCCTCCACGTCAATCTGCGGGATTTCATTTATATTCTGTTTTAGTATTCCGGTGCTTTCTATTGTCTCTGCCATGACCTGCAGGTCTTCCTTTACCTGCTTCTGAAAGAGGTAATAGTTGATTACTGTCATGGAAACCATAGTGGCAATTGCTACAAAAAGTGCTGTTGCTACCAGATAGTAATTAATCTTCTTTTTCATGCTGTACGCTCCGCTTATGTATATTAGAAATCATTATAACAGCTATTATTCTATAACATAGCCCACATTTCTGACTGTCTTTATCCTGCTGCCATAGTCACCCAGCTTATGGCGGAGTGTCTTTATGTGCATGTCCACTGTACGTGTCTCGCCCTCAAAGTCAGTATCCCAGACGCTTCTCATGATGACCTCCCTGGTCATGACTATTCCCTGACTGCCCATCAGAAGCCTTAAAAGCTCGTACTCCTTGTATGTAAGGTCAACCGGCTCATTGTTCACTGTAACCACATGGCGCTCATGGTCAATCACCAGATCATCCAGCTTTAAAAGCTTCGGCTCCTCCTTCGCTGTTCTCCTAAGCAGTGCCTTTACTCTTGTGATAAGCTCCATGATTGAGAAAGGCTTTTTGATGTAATCATCTGCGCCTCCGTCAAACCCTTTTATCATATCCATCTCTGTTGTCTTGGCTGTGACCATTATAATAGGAATATCCTGTGTGGCCGGACGTTTTCTGAGCTTTCTCACGATATCGTAGCCACTCTCATCCGGAAGCATCACATCAAGCAGTATTAGGTCCGGTACGAGCTCATCCAGCTTCTTGTAAAATTCCTTTGCGTTTTCAAATGCACTGACGATGTAATTACTGTTTTTTAGAGCAATACTCTCTATTTCACGTATGCTCTCGTCGTCCTCTACAATATAAATAAGTGCCATAGCTTTCTCCATTTCAAAAAATCTTATGTAAAATTTTTACCTGCTTTTTACTTTCGATTATACATTACTAATGTAAAACAGACGATGGTTTTATGTAAAATTTATGTAAAATCCATCGTCTGTATTAATTTTATCTGTATATAATTATGATTTAATTTTTCAGTATAAAGATTAAATCATGATTTGCGAACCTTGTCATCAAGCGCAAACTCAACCCACTCAGCAATATTTGTCGCATGGTCTCCGATACGTTCGAAGTATTTTGCAACCATGAGAAGATCCTCTGCCTGCTCACCATCCTCCGGATGCTCCCTGATGAAATCAATAAGCTCAGCCTTTACCTTATCAAAAAGATCATCAACCACATCATCCTGCTTCATCACTATGTGAGCCTTGTCATTGTTCTTCTCAACATATGCCTCGATTGCTCTGATAAGCATAAGCATTGTCTCTAAAGCCATGCTCTTGACATGCTCTATATTGACCCTGTATGGCTTGTCACTGCTCATCAAAATGGTCATCTCGCTGATATCGGCTGCGTGGTCTCCTATACGCTCCATATCAGTAACCATCTTCATCGCTGCAGAAATTGTTCTAAGGTCTCTTGCTACAGGCTGCTGCTGCATGAGCAGATTAAAGCACAGGCTCTCTATCTTTTTCTGCTCTCTGTCTATCTCCGAATCGCCCTCCATGATGTCTTTGGCGCTATCGGCATCCTGATGTATAAATGCCTCGATTGCTTTCTGGATTGACTCCTCAATCATGCTTCCCATGTGCATCATTTCTTCATTCAGCTTCTTAAGCTGCTCGTCGAATTTCGATCTCATTAACCAAACCTCCCTGTGATGTAATCCTCTGTTCTCTTGTCCTGTGGATATGAGAAAATCGTCTTTGTGTCGCCAAACTCAACCATATCTCCCACAAGGAAGAAGGCTGTATCGTCTGACACACGCACTGCCTGCTGCATGTTATGTGTTACAACCACAACTGTGTACTTTTTCTTTAAATCCTCCATGAGTTCCTCTATCTTTGAAGTAGAGATGGGGTCAAGCGCTGATGTTGGCTCATCCATCAAAAGCACCTCCGGCTGTACGGCAAGCGCTCTCGCAATACACAGTCTCTGCTGCTGTCCACCCGAAAGTCCCATAGCAGATTTCTTTAATCTATCTTTAACTTCATTGAATATCGCAGCACCCTGAAGACTTTCCTCAACTATCTGGTCGAGTATCTTTTTATCCTTGATGCCATGCACTCTCGGGCCATATGCGATATTGTCATATATGCTCATCGGGAACGGATTTGGCTGCTGGAAAACCATGCCGACCTTTTTGCGAAGTACGGTTGTATCGACTGATGGTGCATATATATTCTCACCATCTATCTCTATGCTTCCCTCGATTCTGACGTTGTCAACCAGATCATTCATTCTGTTGATACACTTTAAAAATGTAGACTTACCACATCCTGACGGTCCGATCAGCGCTGTCACGCTGTTTTCTTTTATGTCCATATTGACACCATGCAGTGCATGATTCTGGCCATAATACAGATTCAGGTCGCGAACCTGAATTTTGATTTTTTTCTCCATTTGTATCTCCTGCAACATGTAATAAATTTCTTGTCTTCGAGAATACATTATATGGATGCTTTGTAAAATGCTCTATCAGATGTATGTAAAATCTATGTCAAATTTTTACACACATAAATTATTCGCACTGTTTGTATTTATTATTTGTATACACTATTTATATACTTTATAGTCAGCTTTATTAAAGTACTGTCTGGTTAAAGTATTGTATCTTTAATAATTAAAAGCTCATCCATTATCCTGTCTGCATCAATATTTGAGTAATTGATTATAAACTGATGCCTGTCCTCCTTTGGCTTACTCAGGTTGAAGTGGGTAATCGCCTGAAGCTTTATCCCTTTTTTCAATAGCAGCTCTTCAACTGTTTTGTCCGGAAGGTTCGTGTCAAACTGTATGATAAAATGCAGTCCGGAGTCATTTTCTATTACCCTGCATTCCTTTTCAGTGAAGCAGCCTTTTATGAACGAAAGCACGCTCTGGCGCTTTCTGCCGTAGTGCAGTCTCATCCTGTTTATGTGCTTTTCAAAATAGCCCTCGCTGATAAATCGTGCCAGCGTGTACTGCTCGAAGGTGGATACCGTACATGAATAAAATGAAAGCCTCCTGTAAAACTCATTTGCCAGATGCTCCGGCAGCACCATGTAGCTGATTCGGATGGTGGATGTGAGAGATTTTGAAAATGTATTTATATAGATGACCTTTTCACACGCATCTATCGAGAGGATGGGCGGTATCGGGTGTCCGTTCATGCGAAACTCACTGTCGTAATCATCCTCTATGATGTATCTGTCGCTGCTCTCGTTGGCCCATGCCAAAAGCTCATAGCGGCGGTTCACAGGCATCGTGATTCCTGTCGGGAAATGGTGTGTCGGGCTGATATGTGCTATCTGCGCGTTCGCTTTCTTTATAAGCTCCACGCTGATGCCCTGCTCATCCATCTGCACCGGCAGGCATTTTGCATTGTTGCACTCGTATATCTGGCTTATTTTCTTATAGCCCGGATCCTCCACGCAGTATACCTTGTCCGTACCCAAAAGCTTCACAAGCAGTCCGTACAGATACTCTGTTCCAGCTCCGACTATTATCTGGTCCGGGTCCACATTCATACCGCGAAACGATGACAGATGGCTTGCTATCGCTTCCCGAAGCTCTCTCACTCCGCCACACGGCGACACCGACAAAAGCTCCTGCTCCCTAAGTGAAATCGTCTCTCGCATGAGCTTTGCCCATATGGAAAATGGAAAGTTACCCGAGTCTGTCCTGTTTGATGAGAAGTCAAATATACTTTCATCCTGCTCAGGCGGCAGCTTTATGCTAAGCTCCTTCTGCACCGGTGCCTTGATTACCCTGATATCTGACACATCGGCTATGAAATAGCCCCTCTTTGGTCTTGCAAACATATAGCCCTCGCCTATCAACTGGTCATATGCATTTTCAACAGTAATGGTACTAACCCCCAGATTCTTGGCGAGGGTACGTTTTGATGGCATTTTCTCACCGGAGCTTAATTCTCCCTGTGATATATCGTTTTTGATGCACTCATACAGGCATTTGTAGAGTGGTCCGTCTGTTTTTGTGAGGTCGTAGGTCAGCATTTGATTCACCGCTTTCTGGCATTTTTATTTTCCTTATTTTGAATATTTTAATATTACCAGATGTGGCGTAATATTGCAACCATGATATATGGCTGGCATGAGCAAATACAGCCTGGCGGCGCAGGCGACGAGTACACTCTCGTGTTCGCTACGCTTTGCAGCCAAGATACTGTAAGAATTATGCCTTATAGGTTTTCTATGCCAGACGAAACCGTCGCTACTCGCCTTCCATGGCTCGATAGCTCCTTGCCCCGGCTTCCATGCCGGTGCATTTCTGGTTCTCTTGGGCATAATTCAACAGTATCTAAGCAGCTCCGCTATGCGCTCCCACGAGAGTGTACACGCCGCCTGCGCCACCTAAACATATTTGCTCACGCCTGACTACTTTCGTCATATAAATTGACATAAACGCAAAATAAAAGCCTGCTAATAAAAAGTCAATAGTAAAATGAATTATTTTTATGATTGTGATTTTGGGCACAAGTTTTGAACCGCCATATTTGCCGGTTTGAAGAAAAATGAGTTTAGACTTGGTTATTGCTCTAAATTACGGATGCATTCCTTGACCTTGCCGTAATAGATACGCAGGAACTTATTAGCCCCAGCAGTCATGTAAACATAGTAAGGCTTTCCTTCTGCACGCTTCTTGACAAGAAATTGATATACCTTATCATCTTCAGGAGCTGTTTGAAGCAGTGTAGACATGATTTGAAACAAAGTCTTTCTTAGATGGTTGGAACCGCATTTAGATGCTTTATTACTCTTTGAATTGTGGGTGCCTGACTGATCCACACCTGGGTCTACTCCGGCAAAAGCAGTCAATGCTTCACGATGTGAGAAATTGGAAATATCACCTATTTCTGCTATAAGCTGGGGACCAAAAGTTTTTCCCACGCCATACATGCCCATTACCGTTGCGTATTCGGGCAGAGTAGAAGCAAGTTCATTCATCTTTGAACGTAGTTCTTCTACATGGGAAGAAGCAAGATTAAGCTGCTGAATGCTTTGCTGAATAAGCAGTTTATAAGACGCTTCTTTTGGAAAGACAGCAATAAGGTCTTTGGATGCAAGAAATAGTTCCGCTGGTTTTGCTGGTTGGAAATTATAGTGATGCTTTTTACAGAATGCTTGATAGCGTTCCGTGAATGTTTTTAATCCAATTTTGCGGACACAATCCACATGCCAGAATGAGTAAGCATAATCCACCCATTTTTCACTGCCATCATCGCGGACAGGGCTGTTAAAGAGTTTATTGACACCAGGATAGGTATTATCCAATAGTGCAATCAGGTTAGCCTTAGCGGCAACCTTTTGCTTCATGAAGAAGCTGAATTGTGAGTTTAAAGTTTTTAATTGAGTACGTGTATTATCCATACTTGAATACTGTCGCAGTTCTATCCAGTTGTCAAGAGTATAGCGTGCAATCTTCTTCGCATCAGCAGGGTCGGATTTGACTTTGCGGATGGAGTTGTTGCCAAAGTTCTTAATCAGATGTGGATTGACAGCACTGACAAACAAACCGGCTTCAGAAAGAGTTTTTACCACTGGTTCATGGTAACGCCCGGTGCATTCCAAAACAACACGGGTTTCACCTTCCAGACTGCCAATATATTTGGCAAGCTCATCCAGTTCACTGGATGTGTGATTAACATTAAAAGGCTTACGAATAATAACACCTGCTGGTTGCAGGACAGCGACGGTGCTCTTGCCTTTTGATACATCAATACCTACTGCGTTGTACATTCTCGTACCTCCGAAAGTGAATTTGTATGGTGTCCAGCTATTTCTCATTGCTTATTCAATCTCCTGGGGTATCAAACGGACGTGCACAGGGCAGTCCAACCTGCATAAATCGAACGGCTGCAAATGATAGGCTGGCTGACTGGCTTTCATACGGACGTCTATTGAGTCCAAGGAGAATACTGTCAGACCGATACCTCATCATTGTACAGCTTTAGCAATAAGAGGGATAGAACCCAACTGGCTGTTGGGGTATCTAAACCCTACACTTATATATTAGGAGGAGATTTAACAAATGGAAAACAATAAGAATACTCAATACGAACTCAACAAAGGGCTTGCGCAGATGCTCAAGGGCGGTGTCATCATGGATGTCACTACTCCGGAGCAGGCCAGGATTGCCGAGGCAGCCGGTGCATGTGCTGTCATGGCGCTTGAGAGAATCCCTGCTGATATCAGAGCCGCAGGCGGTGTTTCAAGAATGAGCGATCCTAAGATGATTAAGGGCATTCAGGAGGCTGTCAGCATCCCCGTCATGGCAAAGTGCCGTATCGGTCACTTCGTGGAGGCTCAGATACTTGAGGCTATCGAGATTGACTACATTGATGAGTCTGAGGTGCTTTCACCTGCTGATGATGTGTACCATATCAACAAGAGAGATTTCAAGGTTCCTTTCGTGTGCGGTGCAAGAGATCTCGGTGAAGCACTCCGCCGTATCAACGAGGGAGCTTCCATGATCCGTACAAAGGGTGAGCCCGGTACAGGTGATATTGTGCAGGCTGTCAGACATATGAGAAAGATGAATTCTGAGATTGCTAAGCTTACTTCCATGCGTGAGGATGAGCTTTTCGAGGCAGCTAAAAATCTTCAGGTGCCTTTCGAGCTGGTTAAGTTTGTTCACAATAACGGCAAGCTTCCGGTTGTAAACTTTGCGGCAGGCGGTGTGGCTACTCCGGCTGATGCGGCTCTTATGATGCAGCTCGGTGCTGAGGGTGTGTTCGTCGGTTCAGGTATCTTCAAATCAGGCGATCCTGCCAAGAGAGCTGCCGCTATCGTAAAAGCTGTGACAAACTTTACTGATGCAAAGCTCATCGCAGAGCTTTCTGAGGATCTCGGTGAGGCTATGGTCGGAATCAACGAGAGCGAGATTAAAATCATCATGGAAGAAAGAGGCAAATAAAATGAAATCAGGACTTAAGATTGGTGTTTTAGCTGTTCAGGGAGCGTTTATTGAGCACAAGCGCATGCTTGAGTCTCTTGGGTGCGAATGTGTAGAGCTGCGCCGGAAATCAGATATCTGTGACTTAGACGGACTCGTGCTGCCTGGAGGTGAGAGCACTGTGCAGGGCAAGCTGCTCCGTGAGCTCGATATGTTTGATGAGCTTAAGGGAAGAATCGCAAACGGACTTCCGGTGCTTGCAACCTGCGCCGGTCTTATCCTTTTAGCTTCACATATCAGCAACGATGACAACGTATATTTCGGCACTTTGCCTGTCACTGTTAAAAGAAATGCCTACGGCAGACAGCTTGGAAGCTTTGAGGCTACAGCAAGGTTTGACAATAGCTTTGAATTTACCATGACATTTATCAGGGCGCCTTACGTGGAAGCTATTGACGACTCCGCCAAAAATGATGTACATGTGCTCGCCGAGTACGACGGCAAAATTGTCGGTGTGCAGTATAAGAACCAGATTGGGCTGGCTTTTCATCCGGAGCTTGATGATGATACACGGATTCATGAGAGGTTTTTGGAGATGATATCTGCAAATTAAATCACGTCTATATTATTGAAATGTTTGCGTGTAAAGGCTGGGGCAGATGCCCCGGATTTTTATACCGACTTTTTGTGTTAAAATATAAAATGCATTTTTTTAATATATGGTATAATAAAATAGTAGAGTGAAGATTATTTTTTAAGGAGGGGTAGCATATGCCAAAAGCTATGTATAATCTTATTGGACAATATATTGAAGAAATCAAAAAAATTTATGGTTCACATGTCAGACAGATTATTTTATATGGTTCATATGCCAGAGGCGATTTCAGACCCGACTCAGATATAGATATTATGATTTTGGTTGATATGTCAGATATTGAACTTAAATCTTATGGTGAGAAGCTTTCCTATATGACATATGACTTTAATCTGGATCATGACATTGACATAAAACCAATTGCCAAAAGTGAAGAGATTTTTAATAAGTGGGTAGTAAATTATCCATTTTATTCAAATATTCATAAAGAGGGGGTTATACTATATGGAGCAGCATGATGTAGAAATTGGTACAAGAAGAGATCTTGTTCTATATAGAATTGAAACCTCAAAGAATGACTTAAAATCCGGGGCATCTGCCCCGGCTTTTATTGCTTCTTATGTCTTATAAATTCAATATATAATATGATTAGACGGTCAATAGGTATCATAATATTGTTTTAAAAAGCTCAAAACTCCAAAGTCACCTTAAAAAGATCACCATCCACAGTCAGCTCCAAAGTACCATTCATGAGCTTCATGAGGCTTTCTGCAATAGACAGTCCCAGTCCGCTGCCCTCGGTATTTCGCGAGCTGTCTCCTCTGACAAAACGCTCCTTGAGCTCATCGCTTGAGATATTAAGCGGTGTAGCTGATACATTCTTGAAGGTTATGATGGCTCCGCTGTCCTTTGGAATGATGTCAATGTACACTCTCGTACCCGGCTGGGCGTATTTGTTGATGTTGTTCATCAGATTATCAAACACTCTCCACAGATGTCGTCCATCTGCCTGAATCATGACAGGCGTAACGTCATTTTTAATAATTAAATCAAGATTATTTTTCTTGAATTTTTCTTCATATTCCCCGGCTACCTGTGATAACATAACAGCTGCATCCAGTTCCTCCAGCTCTACGTTTATGCTGCCCGTAGATGCCTTTGACGCTTCGAGTAAATCCTGAATTAATTTTTTCAGACGTGATGACTGTCTGTCGAGAACATCAAGATATTCGCGTACCTTCTCGTTATCTATGTCCTCCTTCTGCAACAGGTCCACATAATTGATAATGGAGGTGAGCGGTGTCTTGATATCATGCGACACATTTGTGATGAGCTCCGTCCTGAAGCGCTCGCTCTTCATTTTTTCAGAGACCGCAGCCTCTATTCCATTGCTCACATTATTCAAATCCTCGCCATGCTTTCTGAAAAACAGCATAAGCCTTGATGTATCAACCGGCTGTGAAAAATCACCGTTTGCTATAGCCTTTGCAGCGCATCTTATCCTGTCATACTGCATGATAAATGCGATAAGCAGAGCAAGCTCTATAAGCTTTATAATGAATATAAATCCAATACTCCCTATTCCAAAGCCTATAAGCTCAAGCAGGCATATGAAACCGAATGCCAGCATACTGATCAAAAACAGCGGTACATTTCTTTCTATCCATGAAAAGCCGTATCTGATTGGGGCAAATACCATCCTGCATAGCTTTTTGACAGGCTTTAAGAAAAATCTCACAACATAGTAGCACAGTGTATGCTTCCAGAACTCATGTGCCCTGATTCTTACGTATGTTGTCAGGATTGCTTCAAGCGAAACCATGGTTGCCGCCAGACAAATGAGTGCCACCACCGGAAGCTGCTTTATAAGTAAAAAGCCTGCCGGAAATACCATAAAGTCTGCAAACATTGTCACACCAAGCATCACCTCATACGGCATCCTGTCATATAATCGTAATTTAATTTCTTCCGAATCCTCACGTTTTCCGGCAACTGTCAGCAGATACCCCGCTGTAATCACAAAACCAAGTATAAATATGACAAACAATACACTCAAATGAGCCTCTGTAAATTCCATGACGTCAAGTAAGCTGTCTGCCTGATTGAAGTAATCGCCCTTTTCCTGAAGCTGCTGCGGAAGCTTTGCATACACATAATAGTACTCAGGCTTATCTTCCGTTTGGGTGTATGGATAGTACACAATTCCGGTATCCGATATATTAAAGGTATCCGGTAAAAGCTCATAGCTCTCATTCACCTGCTCCACCACTTTTATGATTTCGTAGCTGTCATAATAAATATCCTCATCATAATCGTAGTAAGAGCCGTCACTATCAAAGCGCGAATCGCCGTCATCACTCAGATTCATGCCACACTTTATATGATTTCCTTTTTCATCATAGCACTTTACATTTTTCCACTCGGCAAAGCCTGTAATATCGAGTGACTGGCCTGTAAACATCTCCTCGTAGGCAAAGTAATTATTTCCATTCTCATCGGTTTTCTCAACTGCCTTATATAAGCCAAGCGAGCTGTTATCGTTAGAGCCTGTCATCACCCTCACCTTTGGAATGACATAAGCGGTACCATCATTCAGGCACAGATAAAAGAGCCCATTTGTCTTGGAATACATGATTGAGCTGATTCTCTCACTGTTCATATTGTTTGATGCATCGTCTGACTCTTCATAGCTGCCGCTCATTGCATCCCACAGATATGATAGCCTGTTCCACTTTAAGTTCTTTGCCTTGTAGCTAAAAATATAATCCGGATTTGATATTTCATCCACACTTGAATACACCTTTGCTGCATCAGATTTTACATCTACCTTGTCCTCTGATGTTTCATTGCTCTTTACCACTGCGGCCTGCAGATTTGTATCGTCCATCATCTGCGAAAATGCATTGTCATCACCGGATTCATAATTGTACACCATCTGTCTGCTATAGGCTCCTGCAATATTCGCATGAATTTCATCCCTTAGCTGTGCTGTACTTTCATAATTGTTTGTATACACTGCAACTATCGTTGTTACAACAAGCCCTGCCGCCATGACCGAGCACACTATAAATGCCGCAAGCTTAAGCCACAGATTCCTTGATATTTTTTTCATATCATTCACCTTCCATTTTATAGTGCTTCACTTGACAAAGCTGTATCAAGCATGCACCTATTCAGCGTCAATTTTGTATCCGCGACCCCAGATGACCTTTAAGTACCTTGGCTCAGCCGGATTTATCTCAACCTTTTCTCTGAGATGACGGATATGTACCGCCACCGTGTTTTCTGTCCCATACGGCTCATCCTTCCAGACCTTTGCATATATCTGATTCGGCGAATACACCTCGCCCGGATGCTCCATGAGAAGCTTCAAAATATCGTACTCTGTACGTGTGAGATTTGCTGCCTCGCCATCGACTGTCACTGTCTTTGATTTATCATCCAGCTCAATGCCGCCGATTACCAGCTTTCCTGCGCTTGTATTGCCTGCGCCAAGAAGCATGTATCTCCTGATCTGCGACTTCACCCTTGCCTGCAGCTCTACCGGGTTAAACGGTTTCGTCACATAGTCGTCTGCTCCGACCGTGAGCCCGAGTACCTTGTCAGTGTCCTCACTTTTGGCAGTGAGAAGTATGACCGGCACATTAGAGATTTTTCTGATTTCCACCATCGCCTCTATGCCGTCCATGACAGGCATCATGATGTCCATCAGGACAAGATGCACATCATTGTGTTTTACTATATCAAGCGCCTCCAGCCCGTTTCGCGCCGGGATTACCTCGTAGCCATCGCTGGTTAAATAAATGCTGATTGCCGATACAATGTCTTTTTCATCATCACATACTAATACTTTATACATAATTGCCTCCGGAAGTTTTATGTTGATCTTATTGTATCAATTGTAACATTAAAATCCAATTATGTAACATATTAAGATTTGTTTAAGAAATATAACTTTAACTTGGGATTTACTTCTATCCGGGTTACTGATATATTTATATTATGATTAAAGGGTATATCTGATTAATCATGAGGGACAAAATACATTTTGACCCTCATATCATCAAGAAAAGGAGTTTTCACTATGAATAATTATGGAAATGCGTCCGAAGGACTGCAAAAAATGTTTATTGCACAGGTCTGCCTTTATCATATGCAGCGTGCTGTCTGTCATTCCGATCATCAATCTGCTGGCAACTATTGCCTCGATTGTCCTATCAATCATTTATCTGGTAGGACTTTATAATGCCGGAAAAGACATAAACGGATGTGCCAATGCGTTTGTGCTCAGTATCATCTCACTTGTATGCAATATAATATCGAGTCTTACATCATTTAACGTTCTTTTTGCGATGCTGTTTTCTGTTGCAGCAGCTGTTCTTACATTTATGGTAACTTATCAGGTGTGTACGTCTGTAAGTGATGTGGTCGGAAGCCGTGGACACAACGATATCGCAAGCCTTGGAAAAAGCACATGGATTGTATTTTTGATCGGTTCTATATTAAATGTAGTTGTTGCTATAGTGGCTGTAGTGATCCCATTTGCGGATGTTATCATAGTGGGAATGAGTGTTGTCTCTACAATGGTGCAGATCCATTGTACAGCTTTTCTATGCGACATTCCTAAGCAGGAGTTCTGCGGCTCTTTCTAAGTAGCCTACAATTAATATTTGGAATATGCTGTGAGGATTTTGATATGCTCATAATAAAGGAGTGCAGATCATTTTTACTTGTTCTACACTCTTTCTATAATCAATGGGATGACCATCCTACTATGCATTTATCTCTTCAAGTGTCGGCATTACCGCAAGCGCACCTTTTCGTGTGGTGATAATAGATGCTGCATTGTTTGCAAATGTCAGCATTTTTTTATTTTTTCCTAAAGATATTAAGATTATTTTTTTTATATTTCTGTAATTGAACAACTATTTGATACCCATCCGAATTCAACTTTTTTTGTGGTATAATATTCAGCATTACCAGTAAAACATTTGTAATATAAACAAAAAAGCCACATACCAATTTATATCTATATACTATAAAACACCCAAACGAAGACAACCACATATTCATTGCAATACCGCCGAGCAAAAAACATATTTTATTATTTATAGGCACATTCCCCCAAAACACTCTTGTATAATATTTAAATCCATATTTTATTTTTCTAATTCCAATTTCTGCAACGAATCCTCCGTAACCAGTAGCAATAACGGCATGCGATAATTCATGTAATAAAACTGATACAATCAAAATAGGTAATTCAATAAATATTACAGGCCAAAAGTCTTTTTTTTGAAAAGGATAGATCCATTTAGGAAACAAAACCGCCAATACTATGAATAAAATGAATGACGATATAATCGAAACAGTAATAAGCCAAGAAGGTAGATGTATATGTGAGAGAATTTGATTCGGGAATATTGCAAATAATACATCATTAGGCGATGTCTTTATTTCGTTGGAATTTACCTCGTGTGTTTCCTTATTTAGCAAAGAATGCGTTTGCCTGTCAAAAATCATTTCTCCAAATGGCGTTTTATAGTGTTCGTATCGATTAAAAATTTTACTCATTGTTTAATCCTTTAATTCTATAAAATATAGCAAATACCAAAGACAAAACCAAGAAATTTATTAATAGTATTAACCAGCTATTTACACTGTTCTCTAACTCCCGGGTGACAAACATCTGTCTGACATAATAGGAATAAATGCCTTTAGCAATTTTTTCAAGTTCGCTGTTCATAGCCGAGAACATCGGCAGCAAACCAATTATCATAGAAACAGGTGCTGTAATAGGTCCAACACTCATTTGATTTTTTGACAAAATTGCAAGAATAGAACCAATTAACAAAGATAGAATAATGCCAATTATTGACGAAACGATAAAAGTCACTATTTCCTTTGCATTAAACGGAATAATAAATAGAAAAAAACAATTACTAATCAAAGCCAGAAGAAAAACGCAAAATCCTACACCTATTAAATATTCCCATGCTTTAACGTTTGACATTATCAGCATCCTAAGTGTTTTCTTTTCTTTTTCCTCAGAAACAATACTTGACATAAATATAATAGGTACCATTACAGTATTCATCGTTATAAATGATGGCAAAATGAAGTCCAGCTCTACTTCAGATACTATTTCTTTAAATACAAGTGCTAATATCGGAAACATAAAAAATACCACAAGTACAAGTCTATTTTTCAATGAATCCTTAATTTGTTTAATGAAGATAGCACAAATGTGGTTAATTGTTTTCATCTTAAATCTCTCCCTGTCAGTTCAATAAATACTTCTTCCAAATTCGGTTCATTTGAATGGATACTGCGTATTTTATTATTAGTATCAAGTACAGTTTGTAATACTGTAAGCAGATCGTGTGAATCTACCATATATTTTTCACCATTGGTCATCTCAATATTAACTTCGCATTTTTTTCTATGATGTAAGCAGATGTCCTCTGGTGTACCTTCTTCAACTATATTTCCTTCGTTCAGAAGAGCAAGATGATCACACATCTTTTGAGCCTCATTCATATTATGCGTTGTTAAAAAAATTGTAGTTCCACTTTCTTTTAACATTTTCATCATCGAATGAATTTGCAATGTAGTAGCTGGATCCAGACCACTGGTAGGTTCATCTAAAAATACTATTTTAGGAGAATGTAAAATAGCTCTGGCAAATGACAATCTTTGACGCATTCCCTTAGAAAGATTAGAAACACTTTTTTTTGAACTTTCTATCAGACCAACTTTTTCTAATAAATCATTGATTACTTTTTTTCGATTACTAATTGAATAAATTCTAGCATACAGTTCTAGATTATCATAACAATTTAATCTATCATATAGCCCGTCATTGTCTAAAACCATGCCAAATGATGGGAAACTTTCATCAATTTTTTTATCTAATTCTTTCCCCAATATAGCAATATTTCCTGATGTTGCCGAAAGTAGACCAATAAGCATTTTTATTAAAGTTGTCTTTCCAGCTCCCGAAGGTCCAAGCAAGCCAAAAATTTCCCCCTCTTCAACACTTAAAGAAATATTATTTAAAACTTGTCGCTGGTCAAATGCTTTACAAACATCTTTTATTTGAATTACCTGCATAAATTATTCCTCACATTATCAAGAAAAGGACAGTACTAAAATATTAGCACCATCCTCCTTGTTTTAAGGACAGCTCTGTCCCATACATAATAGAGCTATGCTGCAAATGAAGCAGCTACAGCACAACCAGCAGCTGCTGCACCAGCAGTTGCGGATGAGGCAACATCGGAAGCTACAGTCTTTTCATTGCTATCAGCAATAATACTGTCCATTTCATGTTCCTCAAGAAGTCCATACTTTTCCATATTAAAGCTCCTTTCTATATAATATTACATTATCCCTTTTTTTCAAGGGTTAGTGCCAAAGTAGATTAAAAGCTAAATGCGATTAGTCAACAAATTTTGATAATTCGCTTTGTTCAATAATATCTGCCATCTGTCGTGTACGTAATGCATATGTATATTGAGAAATGGATTCATATAATCCTGAATACTTTTCACGATTCGTAATACTATTTTTAGTCAAACATGGATACTGCTTAATAATAACGTTCCTCTGATCAATAAAAATATCATCTACCCTGTTACAAATATATTCATCAAATAAAGTTCGCAGATATTCCATTACAATCTCATGATTGTCAATAGATGCCATGGCAGATACATAATATTTAACCGCCTGCAAGAACGAAAACTCACTCTTATTAATTAAGTCCTTAGAAATACCTTCATCTGCCATATACATAATATAGTCCATCTTTTCTGAAGCTTTACTATATTCACCTCTAAGCACATAATTCATCGCGATAAAATAAGCACAGCCACAATATATTTTCTCGCAAGGTACATCTTCAGGATTAACTACACCATAGTATGATTCCATTGTATTTTCATACGCATTACCAAGGAAATATTCCATTGTTGATATGAACAACTTACTATTTTTTGCATTAATTTTTTCTGGGCAATCGCGTAGAATATTTGACACATAGTACCGTGTATTTGTTGCCCTGAATTGCAGATCGCTAGGATATACCATCTCAGATAAACCTGGAATAATAATATGAAAACTAGGGAAACCCAAATATGAAACATCTCTTATCATAACATCATATCCAGCATTAGTGATTTTTCCAATCCATCTATGTAAAATTTCCCAGTTATCCATACCAGATACATCTTCAACTGGTGTAAAAGCATATGTCGGATTCTTGCTAAATAACTGATATGGATACTGACCCATACCAAATTTATAGCTGTTATATATATTTTTCCATTCATCAACATGGTTATTGGTAACGTCAACAGAACTTCTTTTTGAATACTCTGCCAAATCTTGTCCTTGAGTCGCTTCTGTTAACGTTCTCTCTATTGCTACCCCAAAATCTGGATGACAGCCAAGCTTTATTCCGTATTTTCCCGTATTCTTTTCATAAACAATTAATGCTGCAACTGGATACTGACCACCAAACGAACAATCCTTGATAAAATAATAATAGCCTTCTTTCTCTTGTTCCTTAAGTTTTTGAATAATCTCATAAACATATGGGAACTGCTGAATATATTCTTCTGGAACATCTGGAAGCGCTGGCTTTTCAGTAAATATTCTTCTTTGAACAACTCTTTCAATTATCTCAGACAACCCTTGAACAAGGGCCTCTTCTGGTGAATTTCCAGCACACATACCGTTTGAGCCATAAAATGGTGTATAGGTTGACTTCGGCAAATACACAACTTTCTTTTCTTTTATGCTATAGAAAGGTAACGTAATATATTTATCTTCTAATCCATAAATATGATAATCAACCTTTTGGACATCATAAAACGCTTTCGCTTTCTCCTCATCAGAAACTCCACTAAGTCCCCTCTGAGAAAAATATAAAGAAGTAAATGAATTAGCGTTTTGAACAATCTCAGCTGATGAAAGTATTTTTTCATCAGGAGACATCAAAAAGGGAAATTTACTTCCAAAAAACACTCTTGGTCCCAATATATCATTCTGATAACGCTCAAAAAACTCCGCATAAGCGCTGGCTTTAGCGTAAGCTTTAGAAACGCCTTTACCATTAGCTCCTATTTTAGTTCCCCTAAAATCTAAGCGAAGAGCATATGTTCCGATGGAACTTCTTTCCTGCCATGTTTCAGTTACTTCAACCTTCATATTTTTTAAAATATCTTGAAGAAATTGGACCGTTTCTTCCGGAGTTTTCTGTTTATAATGCATCAATTGTATTTCACTCATATCAACCAACCTTTCTAATCTATAATTTACTAACACTTTCCATACCCCAAATCATAGATTATTTTTCATTAACATACGGAATTATTGTGCTAGAATAATTGTTCCAACTAACACACTTGTTATTACTTTTCTTCTATCGTATGCTTTTTAATTTCACCTATAATCACCTTATAATTTCAATCTCTTACTAATCCCATTGAGCAATATACTCTTTACTTACCCAACCATATGTTCCTGTTTTTAATCTTTGAACATAAAACCACTCCAAACCGCCTTTTCCATATTTACTCCAGTCAATCCATACCAATTCGCCTGAATACATTAACTCTAAAATTTTAGAATTAGTATTTGGATTATTTCTAAGTCTTACTCCATTTCCTGCTACCTCAGCATTAGCATTATGAGTACTTAATACAGCTAAGCTCCTATTATTTTCTGCATCATATGCTAATATTTCAAAATACTGCTCTTCTATCTCAGAATTGTCTTTAATCTCATCTGCATATGTTCTAGTTCCTCCTCCCATAATTCCAATTGCAATTGTCATTATTAACATACATAATACTTTCTTCATTTTTTCATTTCTCCTTTGTAAATTATTTTATTATTGTTTTTATGACAGCATTTTCCTGCTCCTGTGATGCCTCTTCATAACTCGCTCTCATCGCTTCGCATACTTTTTCATCTATTACACAAATGCTGTAAAATGTATCCTCTGACTGGCTATAACTTACTTTACAAACATTTCCATCCTTTGTTGTAAAGTAGAAATCTATAATGCCCTTCCTTAGCATTTTCTCTGAGTTTATGGCATATTCTATTTCTTTTTTGCTCCAGCCTTCATTATAATTCATGAACTTCTCGGCAATATTTTCTGCCTCTACAGCTTTTTGTTCATAAAGTGGCTTATTTTCAAGTTCTGACGACGAAGAATACTCCGCCAAATTTTTCTCCACATAATAAACTGTCACACTCTGCATATCCACTGCTGCTGAATACTCTATGCCACTGCTTTTATCTGTGATATATACATATTCACTTGAAAATGTTCCGTCACTTCCGTTACTCATATCATGCTCAACATCGACATCCACATTATGTATATCTATTCCATATACTCTTGCCACTGTTTCCTTTGCTATATTCACAGCATCCTGTTCGCTTATATTTTCTTCAACATTCTGATTAGACAGCTCATTTTTATTATACTGTGATAAGCTGTAATCCCTTGAATAACAGAAATCTATTATCTCAAGAATATCCTCATCCGAAAGTTTTTCCGGCAGATAAAATGTACTGGTGTTTTCTTCAAAACACACCTTATCTGAATCTGCCTTATCCGGTGAATCAATACTTTTTAATTTATTTTTGGGGAATTTTCCACTATTTTCATAGTCTCTCTGTAATTCCTTAAATCGGTTAATTTCATCATCTGTCAGCTCTCGCGAATAAGAATCCGCATCCACAGCCGCTTTGTTGACCTGACTTACATAGTCTTCTTTTTCTGTATCAGATATGGAATCCATTCTGTCAAAAATATAATTTTTTGCAGCATATACACCGCCTGTTCCTACTAACGCTATTGCTACAACAACCGCTGCAGCCACTGTTTTGTGAATCTTATATTTCGCTGGTACATTTTCTTTCAAGCACCGGTCTACACGATTCTCAACCATCAGGTTATAGCTGTCAGGAATACTTACTTTTTGAGATGACGCATAAATTTTTAATTTGTCATCAACACTATTGCTTATATCTTTCATTGCACTCTCCGTTTACTTATAGTATTGTTGAGAGCTTATCCCGCCCTCTTGCCAGTCTGGATTTTACTGTTCCTGTAGGAATTTTTAACATTCTTGAGATTTCCCCGACAGAAAACTCTTCATAATAATATAAAATTATTATCTCTCTGAATTCTTCCTTTAATTCCATTACTATCGGTAACATCTCATCAGACTCAAACGCCTCTGTGACAGCGGTATCGTCCAATTGTTTTTCTACTATTTTCCACTTGCTTTTTTTTCGCACAATATCATGTGCTGAATTTACCAATATCTGCATCAGCCATGATTTTGCACTTGTTTTCTTTCTGAGCCTTTGAATATTTCCGAAAGCCTTTACTATCGCATCCCCGACAGCATCCTGTGCATCCGCATCATTTTCCACTATCGTATATGCCAGTCTGTACATACTCTCTTTATTTTCAAAGATCAGATCCGCAAGTTCCTCCTTTGTTATAAGTTGCATATGCTTTTCCCTTCCGTAAACTGTTTACATATATTAGACAGTATAAGGTATGTTTTGGTTCCATGAAATTTAATTTTTTTGAAAAAGTCAAAAAAAGAAGCTCCGACCGAAATCAAAGCTCCTTATTCCTTAGTTTATTATATATGAGTTATTTCATTAACTACTTCGCCTGGAATTTCTTTGCCAGCACCTTTGTCAGAATATTGATAAGGAATACGATTACGAGAAGCACAACCGCAATTCCAAATGCCTGGTCGAATTTTCCTTCACTTGTCGCTGCAAGGTAGAGCTTGATGGTAAGTGTTCCACCTGACTGCATTATCTTTGAGAAATATCCGCTGGCAACCTTTGGAAGCATTCCTGCACTTCCTGCTGTAAAGAGGAGTGCTGCTGACTCACCGACTATTCGGCCGATTGCAAGGATAACACCTGTGATGATTCCCGGCATGGCTGACGGCAGCAGAATGGTGCGGATGGTGTGCCATTTTCCGGCTCCAAGTCCGACTGCTCCGTGTCTGTAGCTGTCCGGTACAGTTTTCAGCGCCTCCTGTGTATTTCTGGTAATGAGAGGCAGCACCATGAGTGTCAGTGTCAGTGAGCCCGTCAGGATACTGTAGCCAAAGCCTATTGTCTGTCCAAAGAACATCATTCCGAATAGGCCAAAGATGATTGACGGTATTCCTGCAAGTGTCTCTGTGGCAAACTCTATTGTGGATACGAGCTTACCCGGCTTTGCATACTCATTCAAGTACACGGCTGCTCCCACTCCGACAGGAGTTGCTATGAGCATGGTGATAATTATAATGTAAAGTGTATTGAGCAGGTTTCCCGCTATTCCGACAGTGCCTCTTAAGACAGATGTCTCGCTGGTCAGAAACTGCCAGTTTACCTGGCCGATTCCCCTGACAAATACATATATGATGATTCCCGCAAGCAGCACTACCGATAATGCTGCACACAGATATATGAAAAAATATACTACATCATCGCCTATTCTGCGGCGTTTTCCATTTATACTAGTCATTTTCCACAGCTCCTTTCTTTTTGAGTTTCATAAGGGTGAGATTGATTATCATGATAAACACAAAAAGCACAAGACCTACTGAGAAAAGCACCTGTCTGTGAAGACCGCTGGCGTATCCCATCTCGCTGACAAGCTGTGTGGTAAGGAAACGCACTGAGTTGAACAGAAGTGGAAAGCTTACCGTTCCACCGGCTACCATGTTGATAGCCATCGCTTCTCCGAGCGCACGACCTATTCCGAGCACAATTCCTGTCATGATTCCTGACTTTGCTGCAGGAACCGTCACTTTAAATATTGTCTGTATCTTTGTTGCTCCAAGAGCAAGGGATGCCGCTCTCATCTGCTGCGGTACTGCCTGTATTGATGATACGCTCATGTTTATTACCGTAGGAAGAATCATGATTGCAAGCACTATGATTGCTGCAAGCAAATTTGATCCGCCGGTAAACTGATGTGTTGCTGAGTTTGCAAAAATATGTTTCTCCAGCTTGTATAATACCGGATTAAGTATCATAAGTCCCAAAAGTCCATAGATTACTGATGGAATGGCTGCAAGCAGCTCTACTGCCGGCTGCACTACCGCTGAGAGCTTTTTGTTTGACACCTCAGTGAGAAATACTGCCGTAAGAAGAGCAATCGGTACTCCTATGAGTATAGATACCGCTGTTCCTATGATGGATGTGAGGATTATGTACAATATTCCGTAGCTTGGGTCTGCCGCTGTCGGCGCCCATTTTGTTCCGAATAAGAGGTTTAACACTCCGACCTTGAAAAATGCCGGTGCACCTTTAAGGAACATATAAATTGTTATTGATAATACTGCGAATATTGCCACAACCGCACATACCGTGAATATTATTTTGGCAACATTCTCTACTATGGATTTATGTTTCATTTGATACTCCTTGTTTCAAAAAGTTCCCCAGGAAACCTGCCATTTCCTGAGGAAACCATGTATCTTATCGATATGTATTAATACTGATGTCTGTATTTCGTATCATTAATATGCCCGATAATTTCTACTGAGGGAGGATAAGACCTACCTTCTTGATAACTGCCTGTCCCTCATCTGAGTTTACATAGTCAAACCAAGCTTTAACAATATTGTTCTGCTCGTCAATCTTGCCCTTTGTAGCCATTACGAATGGACGAGAAAGGAGATATTTGCCTGCTACAATGTTTTCCTCTGTTGCCTCTACTCCGTCAATTTTCATTGCTGTTACTGTATCATCAAGCACGTCAAGTGAAACATATCCGATTGCTCCCGGTGTTGAGCCTACCTTTGCAAGAACTGCTCCTGTTGAGTCAAGCTCCTGTGCATATTTGCACTGATCCTTTACATCAAGAAGCTCCTCGAAGGCTCCTCTTGTACCTGAAGCTGCCTCACGGCCGATTGCTACGATTGCCTCATCTTTTCCACCAAGGTCTTTCCAGTTTGAAATCTCACCTGTGTAGATTTTCTTTAAGTCATCTGATGTAAGCTCTGTTACTGAGTTGTCCTTGTCTGTGATTACCGCGATTCCGTCGATTGCTACGATGTTTTCCTCAACGCCGTTTGCTTTCTCATCATCTGTAAGTGCTCTTGAAGAATCTCCGATATCTACGCTTCCTGCTGATACTGACTCGATTCCTGAACCAGAGCCTGTATACTCTACTGTTACTGTTACTCCAGGATTTTTCTCCATGAATGACTCCTTGAGCGCCTCACAAAGCTTCTCCATTGAAGTACTTCCTGCAAGTGAAAGTGAACCGCTTAAGTTCTCATTTGATGTACCTTCATCTGCGCTTGTATCTGCATTGTTGTCTGCTCCGTCTGAGCTTGAGCCACATCCTGTAAATGCTGCTGTCATCATTGTTGCAGCAGTTGCTAAAACTAAAAGTTTTTTCATACGATTTTTCATTTTAATTTCCTCTTTCATTTCTTTCTTGAATTTATTTCTTTGTTTGTTACAACTGATATAGTAATGGGGAAATGTAAAATGCAAAATCATTAGTGTGTAAAATGCATGTAAAAAAATATTTTTAATTTACAGTACGATTATAAATTCATATCCTCCGGTGGCTGTACATCTATCCAGCCGGATGGTGCTCTTTGAGCGTTGGAGTCCCTTTATTTGTACTTTCATCTGCTGTATTGCCGAATTTGTCGGTGTTTGTGTTTTCTGTACCGGTGTTTGTGTTTTCAGCATTTATACTGTCGGTTTTATTGCCTTCCACTCCCATGTTTTCTATTCTAATCTAAAAGATCCGGGAATGTTCCTCCGTCTCCGGCAATCAGCTTAAGACGTGCATCCAACGCCTCGTTTGTACTTATATAGTTTGCGATGTTTATCGTGCCTACAATTGCAATAAGAACAATTGAAACTCATAACATTGCTATGGCTATAAATTTTCTTCTTAATTTTTTGAGCATTTTATCACCTGCACATTTTTTCTATTTCATGTTCTACATCCATTGGGTCCAATGGACTTTCAGCTGTTTCGTATGTCAATATAAGATTTTTTCCCTGATAATATCCATTTTCGTTATATTTCAATATCTTTCGATAAGCTTTATTTCGATAATCAGGATTGTCTATCAATCCAAGATGCTCCCAAAGAATTATGTCGCCATTTTTCTTCTCAACCGTAAAGTCGGGATAATAAATAACATCTGAGATTTTAATCGCCTTCTCGTACTCAAACTTTATATTATTATCATACAAGGCTGTCGCAATAATTACTTCTGATTTTGACCGCACTATAATTCCCATTTTAGTATAAAACTTGAGAGTTTCAGGGTTAGGAACCTGTGACTTTTCATTTTCCTTCTCATCAACTGCTAAAAGTATACTTCTATAATGTTTTTGCTTCAACATTTTCTGGGCATAATCGGTTTTATATTTTTTCCGGGCCTTCCTGTTTGTCTCGAGTAGTCTGAGTTCATTTATTGTGTCCTTCAGATAAAGCTCCAGATATTTTTTATTGACAAGATTTCTGATTTCTTTATCATTTTTCTTTGATAAATACTCTCTTCTGCCATTTTTCCAAACATACCATTTAACATTTCCGTCTTTTTGTGTAGGATAAATTGTTCCTTCCTCAGTGATTGTCTCCAGTCTTTCCTGAATCTCTAATATCTCACTTTCTAACCAATGGATTCTATTATCTATTGAACTTATTTTATTTTCCTCCTAGCTCTTTGCATCATGTGATGCCATGTATGTGATTCTAACAGTAATTCAATTGTTTTTGTGGGGAATATGATAAATGAAAACTGTCATTTATCTTCAAAAGTGGAGATTATGGTCTCCATTTGTTTGATAGCACCATATGAATATAGAAACCGACTATAGTTTGGAGCCATAAAAAGTGAATTTTCAGAAAAATATAAAAAAAGTTACTATTCACACTGAACAGTAACAAAAAAAAACACGCTATGCGCGTGCTCCAAAATAATACAGTCGATAACTATTCATATATATCCATAAATAAATCGGCGTGACAAGATTCGAACTTGCGACCTCTACGTCCCGAACGTAGCGCTCTACCAAACTGAGCCACACGCCGTCTGCAATTCGTTTTGCAACTATTAAATAATATCACAATGTATAAATTTTGTCTACCCCATAATATATATTTATGGTATGATTTATGCTGTATAAGATAAAAATTTACAATATTGTGCCCAGCCTCACAGCAAGGTATCATACCCATGACTAAACTGTAATTTAATCACGTAATTATTTTTTATACTATGAAGCCGGCCCGGCAGCGCAGCGACCGGCTTAGCACCACGGTATATAATTATCAGGAGAATATCATGACAAATCAGACAAATAACACAAATCACATAAATCACATAAATCAGACAAATCACACCAATCACATAAATCACATAAATAAAACAGCTATAATAACCGGAGCTTCACGCGGTATCGGTGCCGCCATTGCCAAAAAGCTGGCTTCCTGTGGCTATAACCTCTCACTTTGCTGCCGCAATTCATCTGACAGGCTAAAGGCTCTGGCTGATGAGCTTCACTGTGCATACGGAATTGAGGTGCTATGCTACACCGGAAATGTAGGAGACTTTTTCTTTGCCAAGGATATGGTTGCGAATACCATTTCCCATTTTGGCCATATAGATGTGCTCATTAACAATGCCGGCATATCGCATATCGGGCTGCTGAGCGACATGACACCGGAGGAATGGAACAATATCGTGGCGATAAATCTGACCGGTGTTTTCAACTTTACAAAGCTCGTCATCCCTTATATGGTTGCAGATAAATGTGGCCGTATACTACAGATTTCCTCTGTCTGGGGCAATGTCGGAGCATCCTGCGAGGTAGCTTACTCTGCCTGCAAGGGCGGTATTAATGCATTTACCAAGGCACTCGGCAAGGAACTTGCGCCATCGCATATTCCGGTAAATGCCATAGCCTGCGGTGTCATAGATACCGATATGAACCGCTGCTTTGACGAGGCAGAAAGAGCTGAGCTTGCCGATGAAATCCCTGCCGGACGCTTTGCCACAGTCTGTGAGGTCGCAGATATGGCTTACTCCGTCATCACTGCACCTGATTACCTCACAGGACAGATAATCACTTTTGATGGTGGCTGGATTTAAAATTGTAATTTTAAGTTTTCTATTTTTTTCGTATTTATACAGATATTTGTTGCTTTTTATGATTATTGTGTTACAATTTGTTTATGAATAAAATTAATGTCTTTTTACAAGAAAAGCAACTATCAACCATTAGTACAACTGTGCCTGACAGGCTTGATTATCTGATGAGGCTCAACAACTTGACCAACATTGCTCTTTCTGAAATCATGTGCTGTGCAGAATCAACTATTTCAGGCTACAGGACAGGCCGTAGAGTGCCTGACATTTTTGTCATTTGCCATCTAAGTACAATTTTTGGTGTCACACCAAATTATTTTCTTGGATTCACAGACGAAATTTGTCCAACTCACAACTGATTATGTGATATATACATACAAGGCCTTCCGGTATCACTTCACAACCATCACCGGCTGCTGACGCAAATGTCACATAAAATATATTGAAAAATGAAAGGGGGAAATGTTACAGTCTAAGCCAAAACTGTAACGAAAAACAGCCCGGTGCACATATCACAATGTGTGCCGGGTTGTTTTTTACAATATATATGATATGAGGGTCAAAAGCTATTTTGTCCCTCATTTATGATTAATCGGTGTAGTACGGGTCACTAAGGTATACATCGAATTGTATGCAGGAAACAGATTTTATTGTTACTCTGCCACAAGTATTATCGTGGTTCTCGCAGGAACTCTTATGGTGTTGACACCCAAAAGCTCTGTCTTTTCCGTGAAGTCCTCTCCGTCAAAATACTCTGCATTGGTGTTGGTGTCCACATGCCAGTGTTTTCCGTTCGGAAGCACCGGAAGCTGCATCACAAGCGGCTCCCAATATGCGTTCATGCAATAGAATACAATATCATCCTCCGTGTCCTCCTCATTTCTTCCGGCATACATGATGCCGATAAGCTTTGTCTTGTAATCCGTTGAGGCATTGAACGGTGTACCGTTGTGCACACTGATTTCCGGAAACTGGCAGGATGAAGGCTTTGTCATCTTTCTGAGTATAGGATGCTCTTTCCTGAACTGAATCATATGACGCACGAAATCATGGATTTCCTTGAATTCCTCAAGCCTGCCCCAGTCGAGCCATGAAATGATATTGTCCTGACAATACGCATTGTTGTTTCCAAACTGGGTGTTGCAGAACTCATCGCCCGCAAAAAACATCGCCGGGCCACGGCTGCACAAAAGTGCTGCAAATGCATTCTTTATAAGGCGCCTTCTAAGTCCGTTTACATTCGGGTCGTCTGTCTCGCCCTCTGCGCCACAGTTCCAACTATGTCCGTTGTTGTCTCCGTCTGTGTTATTCCAGCCGTTTTTCTCATTGTGCTTTTCATTGTATGAGTAAAGATCATACAGTGTAAAGCCATCATGACAAGTCAGGAAATTGACTGATGCCTTGTGTCCTCTGCTCTCCGGGCTGTAAAGGTCGCGTGAGCCGGTGATACGTGTGATGGCATTTCCCGCCATACCGTCATCGCCCTTTAAAAAGCTTCTCATGTCATCCCTGTATCTGCCGTTCCATTCAGCCCATCTGTTCCATGACGGGAAGCTTCCCACCTGATACAGTCCGCCTGCATCCCAGGCCTCTGCGATGAGCTTCATCTTGCCAAGTACCGGGTCGAATGCCAGCGACTCAAGAATCGGCGGATTGGCCATAGGTGCACCGTTTTGGTCTCTTCCGAGAATGGAAGCCAGGTCAAATCTGAAGCCATCCACTCTGTACTCAATGGCCCAGTGTCTCAGACAGTCTATGATAAAGTTGCGCACAACAGGATGATTACAGTTCATAACGTTTCCACAGCCACTGAAATTGTAGTAGTGTGCATCCGGTGTAAGCATATAGTACACGTTATTGTCTATTCCCTTGAAGGAGAAGCACGGTCCCATCTCATTTCCCTCAGCGGTATGGTTGAACACCACATCAAGAATGACCTCTATGCCATTTTCCTTTAAAGCCTTTATCAGCGATTTCAGCTCGTCTCCCTCGTGGTTGTGCTCCTCGTTGAAGGCATAGCTGGTATTCGGTGCAAAAAATGATACTGTGTTGTAGCCCCAGTAATTGTAAAGCTGCACACCATCGACCACTCTCGCGCTCTCCATCTCATCAAACTCAAAAATCGGCATGAGCTCCACTGCATTTATTCCAAGGTCCTTAAGATACGGAATCTTATCCTTCAATCCGGCAAATGTGCCCGGTGCGCTGACTCCAGAGGACTTATCCTTTGTATAGCCCCTCACATGTATCTCATAAATCACAAGGTCCTCAAACGGCTGCTCAAGCTGCTTTATGTTGCCCCAGTCAAAGCTGCTTTTTACAACTCTGGCTCTGTACTCAAAATCCTTGCCTCCCTCAGGCTTTTCTCCCCATTTTCGCTGTCCAGTGACCGCTCTGGAATATGGGTCTAAAAGGACATTTTCCTCGTTAAACAGAAGTCCCTTTGCCGGCTCATAAGGCCCATCAAAAGAAAATGCATACTCAAATTCATCCGGCTTTATATCATAAACAAGCATGGAGTAGGTATCTCCTATCCTATATGAATCAGGAAACGGAATCCTCGCATACGGCTTTGGTGCCTGTGGCTTGAACAATAAAAGAGTACACCTCGTTGCCCCATGGGAATTGATGGTAAAGCTCACTCCGTTCGATGCCACGCACGCTCCGTACATTCTGAAAAAGCCCGGACGTATCTTAAATCCCTCTACCACATCAAGTGGCAGCAGGCCTGTATTTACTACATCCTCATGCTTTTCTTCTTTACTGCGCTCTCTCCACATATACATATTGCTCTTTGCTCCCTTACTATATTTGTATGATGGTACATGCCATTTGTTGCATGACTGCTTTTTATCTTAATTCGTTAAAAAATCGTAACTGTTCAATACCTTCACAGTTACAAAATCTGCTATTAATTTACATGCAGATTTCCAAGCTCATCAATCTCTATATTACTACAATTTTGTGAATATGTGTTCATTAAATTGCATATCTCCTGAGCTTTTTCGCCCGAAGCCACTGTCGGCCTGAAATCATTGTATGAGCTTACGCTGCTTAAGGTGCATGGAATAATCCGCGCATCTATGCCCGGCTGCAATTCACCATTTATCAGAGTAAATGCCTGCTGATAAATCGCCGTGTTCTTGTCTGCCGGATTTTTATTGCCTCCGAAGCAGAAATTTCCAAGACTGTAGCATATCATTTTGCCGTTATAGACCTCCATCCCCTGCAGCACATGAGGGTGGTTTCCGACTACCAGGTCTGCTCCCCAGTCGATGATACGATGTGCTGCCGCCTGCTGATAGTCATTAGGGTAATGGTCACCCTATATGCCCCAGTGACAGCATGCAATAACTATCGCCGCTCCCTGTTCACGAAGCTGCGCTATACCGTTTTGGATATATGCCTCGCGGTCGCCGTTTTGTGACAAAAGGCTGACCGACACTATTCCAATCCTAGTCCCATCAGCAGTCTCATAAATACCGGTATGATCATTGAAGCCATACACTATCCCGGCATTGTCGAGCACATTTCTCGTATCGTCAAGTCCCTGCTGGCCATAGTCGTATGTGTGATTGTTTCCAAGACTGCAGGCCTCGATGGAGCTGCCCGTCATAATTCCGATGTAGCTAGGCTTTCCCTTAAGGTTCCAGCGCTTTTCTACGCGCTCCGTCGCATCCGATAGCACACACTCCAGGTTGATGAGTGTCATATCGTCAGCCTCAAAAATATCTCTCACACCGCCAAAAAAGTAGTCCTGTCCCTTTGAGTCATAATAAGAATTAAAGCTGCCGTCATAGCTTTGCTCCTGATTGTTGCCGAGTGTACAGTCTCCTGTAGCCGTAATCACTATGGTTGACATCTGTGGCTGCTGTGTATCCGCTTCTGTTGCCTCAGCTTTGGCTGCATCAGACTGTGTATTCGCTGTGCCTTCTGCCGTACTGTCAACTGCGTTATCCTCTGCTTTTCCGGCATCCGATGTGTCTCTAACTACATCAACGCCATTCCGGTTAGAGGCTTCCTTTATATTATCTCCAATATACTCTTTTCCTATGAGTGCTCCTGCCATAATGATGCATAAAACCAAAAGCACAGATAATAGAATTTTTAATCCTTTGTTTTTCATAATTTTTCCTCATATTCCTCACACCCTTAGAATATCAACCGTGTGCGCACTTGCTCCCATCAGGTCTGCTCTCTCACATGTTGAAAGATGATACTGTACAAACATATCAAACTCTTCCTCGTCAAGAGCATTCAAAAATGGCCTGATATAATTTGCCGCGCCATCGGCTGCTATTATCTTTTCGCGTGTAAGGGCTGCCTGTGCATTTAATGCCTCTATATCTTCTAATCGGACAAAACTGTACAAATCATTAGCTTTTTCTGTACAATGGAAGCTCTCATCTAGCATTCCGCCCTCTATGCCCTCTTTTATATGCTTCTCCTTTATGGCATAGGTTATCACGCTGTACTCATTCATAATGTATGCTACAAGTATGTAACCACCAGGTTTTGTCACTCTTTTTGCCTCATTCAATGCGGCAAGCTTTTCCTCCGCCGACTTCAGATGATACATAGGTCCGAATACGAGTGTGAGGTCAAATTCATCGTTTCCAAACTTTTTAAGCTTTGTGGCATTGCCCTGGTATGCCTTTACTTTATCGCTCTTTTGCTTCAGTCTGCCGAGGTTATGCTTAACTAACTCGAGTGCTGTCACATCATAGCCTTCCTCGGCAAGAGGCACTGAATATCTGCCCGTTCCCGCACCGACATCCAGTATTTTAATCTGTGAGCGAAGATCAAGCTGCTTCTCATTCATCAAGCTGCCAAGACAATCGTGTATATACTTCATGGAGGTGATAAACTCTACCCTGCCGTGACGGCTGTTCAGGCGCTTTTCCTCGTTGAATTTGTTATAGTATTCTTCTAATTCTGTCACGTATATTCCTCCCTGTATTATTCCTCGATATGCTCACGTCCCTGCGCAATGATTGTGCGCACATGTCCGTCGGCAAGTGAATAAAACACTGATTTTCCCTCACGTCTGCTGTTTACGAGCTTGTTTGCCTTTAATATCCTAAGCTGGTGTGATATGGCGGACTGTGTCATGTTTAGCACCTTTGCAAGGTCGCAGACGCATACCTCCGCTTCAAACAACACAAAGAGGATTCTGATCCGGGTGGAATCGCCAAACACTTTAAAAAGCTCTGCAAGGTCGTAGAGCTCGGTTTCCTCCGGCATTGTATCATTTACTATTTTCAGAAGGTCTTCGTGGATTTCGTTGCAGTCGCAGCATTCTATCTGTTCATTTATTTTTTCGCTCATGGTGTGGTGTCCTTCCTGCGTTATTCTTGCGCTATATTGCGTTATTTTTACTTTATTGGCTATGGGGCTGGTGCTCCACATAAATTGCATGTGCCTTCGCAGTTACACAATAACTTTTTTATACGCGAAAGACAGAGTGCACTTCTTGGGTGCATTCTGTCTGGTATTTTTTATATAGTAGTTTTATGGCATTTTGATATCTGCTCTTTGATATCTGTTCTTTGAGCTCTACCTTTTTAGAGCTTGTGTACGAATAATGCGCGGATTGCATTTAGCACTGCTATCACCATTACTCCTACGTCTGCAAATATTGCGAGCCACATATTGGCTATTCCGACTGCTCCGAGCACGAGGCAGATCAGCTTGATGCCTATTGCGAAGTATGTGTTTTCATATACTATTAGCAGGCATTTGCGCGATATTTTTATTGCTTTTGCTATCTTTAGCGGGTCATCATCCATGAGGACGATATCTGCGGCTTCGATTGCTGCATCTGAGCCCATGGCACCCATTGCAATTCCGATATCTGCTCTTGAGAGCACCGGTGCATCGTTGATTCCGTCTCCGACGAAGGCAAGCTTTTCTTTGCTGCCCTTTCTTGCGAGCAGTTCTTCTACCTTTGCCACCTTATCGCCCGGTAAAAGCTCACTGTATACTTCATCGATTTCAAGCTCTGCCGCTACTGAGTCGGCTACTGTTCTTGAATCACCTGTAAGCATTATTGTACCTTTTATTCCGGCTTTTTTCAATGCCTTTATTGCTGCCGCTGAGGTTGGTTTTATCTTATCTGAGATAAGGATATAGCCCTCATAGCTGCCGTCTATTGCGATATGGACTATGGTGCCGACCTTGTCAGTTTCACTGTAGCTTAAGCCCAGCTTTTTCATGAGCTTGTAGTTTCCTGCCGCTACAGATACGCCATCTACCTTTGCGGTGATTCCGTGGCCGCTGATTTCCTCAACGTCTGTCACGCGGGTTCTGTCGATTTCCTTTCCATACGCCTTCTGTAAGCTCCTGCTGATTGGGTGCGATGAGCTGCTCTCTGCGAGTGCTGCGTACTCGAGCACCTTTTCTCTATCGAGCGTATTGTCGTAGACTCCTGCCACCTCGAAAACACCCTCTGTCATGGTGCCGGTCTTGTCAAATACAACGTATCTGGTCTGTGACAAGGTCTCAAGATAATTTGAGCCCTTTACAAGAACACCCTCGCGGCTGGCGCCTCCGATTCCTGCAAAAAAACTGAGCGGAATACTGATGACCAGCGCGCACGGACAGCTTATTACAAGGAAGGTAAGTGCCCTGTATATCCATATGCCCCACTGTGGTGCGGCTGACATGAAAAGTATTCTGACAATCGGTGGCAGTATCGCAAGTGCAAGTGCACTGTAGCATACTGCCGGAGTGTAATACTTGGCAAATTTTGATATGAAGTTTTCTGATTTTGATTTCTTTGAGCTTGAATTTTCAACGAGGTCAAGTATCTTTGAAACCGTTGATTCGCCAAACTCTTTGGTCGTTTTAATCTTTAAAACACCGGACATATTGATGCATCCGCTGATTATCTCATCACCGCATTTTGCATCCCTCGGCACGCTCTCACCTGTAAGCGCACTGGTGTTTAATGTAGATGAGCCCTCAACTATCACACCATCGATAGGAACCTTTTCTCCGGGCTGTACCACGATTACTGAGCCGATAGCAACCTCATCAGGATCAACCTGAGTGAGCTTTCCGTCCACCTCAATATTGGCATAGTCGGGTCTGATGTCCATGAGCTCGCTGATATTCTTACGGCTCTTTCCGACTGCATAGCTCTGAAACAGCTCTCCTATCTGGTAGAAGAGCATAACTGCTATAGCCTCTGTATAGTCACCATTCTCATAAAGTGCAACCGCTATCGCACCTACAGTGGCAACCGCCATCAGGAAGTTTTCATCAAATACCTGCTTGTTTTTGATTCCCTTAAATGCTTTTTTCAGGATATCGTATCCTATAACCAGATAAGGCACCATGTAAAGCAGGAACCTGATAATTCCCTTAACCGGTATGAAATGTAATATAATCATGAGTACCGCTGCGATTATGATACGCGCAAGTACTTTTTTCTGCTTTTTATTCATACGCCATAGCTCCATTCATTATAATCTCTTGATAATCACCCTTACTATAGCGCAGGCATTGAAATAATATCATTTGTCATTCCTGCGCCCGGCAATTTATAAGAAAATCTCGCAGTCATCCTCTACCTTTTTACAGTTCTTAAGAACCTCCTGCATAACCGCCTTTGCATCCTGTCCCTCTTCAAACTCAACGCTCATCTTGAGTGTCATGAAATTGACTGTAGCATCCTTTACACCTGCTGTATTCTTTGCGGCATCCTCCATCTTGTTGGCGCAGTTAGCGCAGTCTACATCGATTTTGTAAGTCTTCTTCATAGTGGTGTTCTCCTTATTTTCATTAATTATTTATTTTACTGTACGTTTTTTATTGAACATATGAATGATTGTTCATATGTTGATTTTATTATAGCACCTTTTGTACTGTTGTCAATACACAATATGCATCTAAACACAAAATTTATTCACATACTCTATTCACATAATTAATCTCATAGTTTATGATTCAGGCTTCATCTGTGATATTTTCTTTCCAGCTGCTTCCCTCTTCTATCCCATTTGCCGTAAGCCATTCATCCTCAACCTCTACATGACGCTGTCTGCCGTTTTCGTCCTCGAGATAAACCACGCATTTTGCTTTTGCGCCATCTGCTCTTTCCTCACAGCCAAAATCAGCCTCATATATGTGTGTTACCGTATACATCTGCACTCTACCTTCTTTCATATGATTTTGCATGACATCAATATATAGAAACTTCCCACATGTACAGGTGGATGTGTCCACTCTAAAATATCATGTGGGAAGCTTTTTTCAACTATATTTATGATTATAATGCCGCTTTAATAGCTGCAAGCAGCTCATCATATGTCTCATATGCAGGAAGCTCAGGGTAATCCTTCTTGATGGCATCTGTGCTTCTGAAAAGGAAACCTGCCTTGCTGGCCTGTATCATGCCTAAATCGTTGTGGCTATCACCGCTTGCGATGGTATCGTATCCGATAGACTGCAGTGCCTTTACAGTTGTAAGCTTTGACTGCTCACATCTCATTCTAAAGCCTATAATCTCGCCATCTTCAGCAACCTCAAGCTCGTTACAAAAGATTGTCGGCCAGCCGAGCTTCTTCATGAGCGGGCCTGCAAACTGTAAAAATGTATCACTGATGATGATTACCTGTGTGATTGAACGAAGCTCATCCAAAAACTCCTTTGCGCCAGGCATTGGATCTATCTTTGCGATTGTCTCCTGGATTTCTTTTAATCCGAGTCCGTGCTCCTTTAAAATATTTATTCTATAGTTCATGAGCTTATCATAATCAGGCTCATCTCTTGTTGTCTTTTCAAGCTCAGGAATGCCTGTCTCCTTTGCAAATGCAATCCAGATTTCAGGTACCAATACTCCCTCAAGGTCTAAGCATACAATATTCATTTTGATTCCTCCGTGTGTTTTATTCTGTGGATTTCGATGAAGCTCAATATACTTGTCAGGTAACTATTTAAGCAGCCTTGAATAGTTACCTGATATTTAGTTCACCGATTTAATCCAGTAAAGTATATCATACAAGCCGACGGTCTACAATAGAATTATACGTGATTTTTCAAAGGATTTTTCAGTAAATCATTATTACCGTCCATTACGCTCGCTGGCTTTTGCACACGCACCGGATTCCGCCGAGAAGACGCCCTCATCATCTATGATATTTCCGCTCTCAACATGCTTTTTCAGTATATTGTTAAATGCATAATCCCAGATTTTCTCTGAGCCAAGTGCTGTGCGCTTATTTCTGCCGAGTATCTGCGACAGCTTTACACTGTGCTCACGCCATGAAAGCCCGCCCGATGCATCGTTTAGGAGCATTGGCTGGATATTGTCCATGGTGCGGGCAAATCTGGCTTCCGGTGTCTGCTGCGCCTCAAATTCCTCCCACAACTTTAAAAGCGGCTCGCCCTGTTCCTTTGGCAAGAGTCCGTATATACGCTCCGCCGCCTTCTGCTCACGCTCATGCTGTGTGACCTTGCCTGCCTCATCATAGGCATATGTGTCTCCTGCGTCAATCTCTACTATGTCGTGTATCAAAAGCATTCCTACTGTCTTTAGCACGTCTATCTTCTCATTGGCATACTCACTCAAGAGCATGGTCATGATAGCCATATGCCAGGCATGTTCCGCATCATTTTCCTTGCGGCTTGCATCAGCTAAATAAGTCTGGCGGAATATCTCCTTTTCCTTGTCGATTTCTCTGATGAAATCAAGCTGTTTTTCTAATCTTTCTTTTTGCTGCATCATTTTACTTGTTCCTTCTTCCTATCCTATCCGATTTTTAAATATGGTCTCAAGTGTTTAATCAATTCCTGTACTTTTGTGCCTGGAGCTGAACTTGCAGGAGTTTTTCCTTCATTCATTGCATCCAAGCGTTCAGCATTTGTTATTGCAAAATCCATGAAAGGTCTCAGAATTTGGAACATATCTGCCCTTCCCTTTGAATATTCTCCCTGTCCAATATTCTTTAACCATTCAGATAGTTTTGGCCAGTAATCACTTCTATGAATATCTGACTGAACAAAACTGAAATGAAGCAAAAACCAAAGTTCAATACACTGATTTGACCAGATAGCATGATATTGTGTTTCCTCTGTAGACATATTAATGCATAATTCATTCGTTTTATTGATGCGTTTTGCTGGAAAATCATCAGTATCATAGACTATCCAGACATGCTTATATCCATTCGGATTGTTCATAACCAGATTCATTGCCTTATCCAAAAGACTAAGCGTATTGTCTCCTGCACCATGAATGTCAAGCTGAATTTTATCTCGATACTGACTGTTTATGATTGTCCTGATTGCTTCGAAATACTGTGGTTCTGTTTCAGTTCCTTCTGTTACTATCAAATGGTACTCTGGACATATCAATATATTCTTATCTCGCCGCGGTTTCATCCAACTCTTTCCTAAATCACTTTTCTTCGGAGGTTTTAAACTCATTGCCAATCTCCTCCTGCCAGCATATTTGTAAGATATGGATCTGCACCATAACGCCCTTCCAGATATTGTTTATCATAGGCTGCAGTACTATTTACTCGTTCATTGTTTTCTCTTCTGATTTCATATAGGGAATATATTTCACTTTCGTGCCTTTCATTTTCTGCCGCAAACCAAATTTCATCCCGTCTGAAAACTGTATTTTTCATTGTTGTCATATCATGGGAAGTAAAAAGTAACTGCGCTCCCTTTTTATTTACATTCTTATTCTTAAACAATGAAATTACATAACGAAGCAGCTTAGGATGCAATTTTGCATCCAATTCATCAATAATCACCAGCCGACCTTCTTGCAGTGCTAACAAAATCACAGGTAATGCCGCGATCATTTTCTTTGTTCCATCTGACTCATCATTAAAACTTAATTCATAAATCTTTCCCTCTATCATACGCTGTGTATACAGTTCATGATTTTCTTCATCATACCGATAACCTGATACATCAATATCAACATCATTTAGTGCACGAACAATTTTCTTTCGATATGATTCATCATCAGAAAACATTATTTGTCTGTCTGCAATCGGATTTGCATAGTTTTTGACAATGCATGATTCAAACCACTTCTGAACTTCCACAATTACCGGTATATCATAGTTGATTGCCAAAAAAGATAAATATGGCATCTTGGGGTTTACCGAGCGGTTAATACTCGCTTTATTGATGCTTGCACCCAATGTAATTTCAGCACCTTCCCTATCAAAAACCATACCCGTTCTCTTTCCACCAATGGATTTCCAATACAGAGATTCTTCAACAATGTCATCCCCGCATATTGATAAGTTGTACCTGTATTCATTTTTTCCCTGTCGGAAATACACTTCAAATTCTGTCGGCATTTCCCTAGATATTTCATTAAAATAGAATGGTGCCGCACTTATCTTCTGCTGAATAATAATCTTTTCTCTTGCCTTCTCCAATTCATATATCGGCTTAACCACTGTAGAAATCAAACATGAAAGAGCTAGTAACAGATTGGTTTTTCCCCCACCATTCGGACCATATATAACCCCTACGGGAAGAAGTGCATCTGCTTTCTCGCTTTTTAACAACGATTCTGAAAACTCCGGAATAGATGTTGCCTGAAAATCGAATGTTGTTGTTTCTTTATATGATTTAAAGTTTTTAAAAGAAAATTGACACAGCATCCTGATATTCCTCCCTCTGAACTGTCTTATTTGCACTTATTAGCTTTGCACTTATTATATAATTAATATATTCGTTTTTCAAGTTTTATACCCACATTTCATAAATTTTATTTTTGAAATGTGGGTATAAAAGTCATTTTTCTGATTTTATAATATTATTTTAAGTTTCCTTAGAAAATCTCCTTTATATACATAAAAATACAATGCCTCTACAGCGCATCCTTCATTGCTTTAACATACTCACCGACATACTTTGGTGAAGCCTCACCATACTCATCGATTATCTTGATGATGGCAGAGCCCACAATGGCACCATCCGAGATATCTGCCATCTTCTTTGCCTGCTTGGGTGTTGAAATGCCAAAACCGATAGCACATGGCACATCTGTGTTTTCTCTGATTACCTTGACTATTGAAGCCAGATCTGTCTTAATCTCGCTTCTTGTACCGGTGACTCCGAGGCTTGAAATCACATAGATGAAGCCGGTTGCCTCCTTTGCTATCATCGCAATACGATCCTTTGATGTAGGTGCGATAAATGAAATAAGGTCCACATCATATTTCTCGCAGAGTGGTAAAAACTCTTCCTTTTCCTCATATGGGATATCCGGCAGAATGAGTCCGTCAATTCCTATTTCCTTACATGTACTGATAAACTTTTCTGCGCCGTAAGAGTAAACCACGTTTGCATATGTCATGAAAACCATAGGAATTGTGACATCTTTTCTCAGATCTCTCACAAGGTCAAAAACCTTGTCTGTTGTAACTCCGGCTGCAAGTGCCTTTATGTTGGCGCCCTGGATTACAGGTCCCTCTGCTGTAGGATCAGAGAATGGAATACCAAGCTCTATAAGGTCTGCTCCGTTTGCAACTGCTTCTCTTACGATTTTTGCGGTTGTCTCTAAATTTGGATCACCGCAGGTGATAAATGGTATAAACGCCTTGCCATTTTCAAACGCACTTCTTATCTTACTCATAAATATTCTCCCCTCTGTATCTTGCTATTGCCGCGCAGTCCTTGTCGCCTCTGCCTGAAACAGTAACAACGATTATCTTGTCCTTGTCCATTGTAGGCGCCAGCTTCATGGCATATGCCACTGCATGTGAGGACTCGATTGCAGGGATGATTCCCTCTGTCTTTGCGAGGTATTCAAAAGCATTTACCGCTTCATCATCTGTTACAGGTACATACTGCGCTCTGCCGATATCGTGCAGATATGCGTGCTCCGGTCCGACTCCCGGATAGTCAAGTCCTGCAGAAATAGAATAAACCGGAGCGATCTGTCCGTATTTGTCCTGACAGAAATATGACTTCATGCCGTGGAAAATACCAAGACGGCCTGTATTTACTGTGGCTGCAGTCTCAAATGTATCTATTCCTCTTCCTGCTGCCTCGCAGCCGATGAGCTCAACTCCCTCATCCTCTATGAAGTTGTAAAAGCTTCCGATGGCATTTGAGCCGCCGCCCACACATGCGATAACCGCATCAGGCAGTCTGTGCTCCTTTTCAAGCATCTGCTCCTTGATTTCCTTTGAGATGACCGCCTGGAAATCTCTTACGATGGTAGGGAACGGATGTGGTCCCATAACTGAGCCCAGGCAGTAATGTGTGTCCGAAATTCTCTTGGTCCACTCTCTCATTGCCTCCGATACGGCATCCTTTAATGTGGCTGTGCCTGATGTAACCGGGATAACCTCTGCTCCGAGCAGACGCATGCGGTATACATTGAGCGCCTGACGCTTTGTGTCCTCCTCGCCCATGAATACAACACATTCCATACCCATAAGGGCTGCGGCCGTTGCTGTTGCCACACCGTGCTGACCGGCTCCGGTCTCAGCTATCAGGCGGGTTTTGCCCATTTTCTTTGCAAGAAGTGCCTGACCTAATACGTTGTTGATCTTGTGGGCTCCTGTATGGTTTAAATCCTCTCTCTTAAGGTATATTTTTGCTCCGCCGAGATCCTTTGTCATCTTTTCTGCGTAGTACAGTCTCGATGGTCTTCCTGCATAATCGTTGAGGAGCTCTGTGAGCTCTCTGTTAAATTCAGGATCGTTTTTGTAATAATTGTATGCTTCTTCTAATTCTTTAACGGCATTCATGAGGGTTTCAGGAATGTACTGTCCTCCGTGAATACCAAATCTTCCGTTTGGATTTGTCATGATGTTTTCCCTTCTGATGTATATTTGTAAATATTTTGTTTTCTGTACTGAATAGTTACAGATATTCTTAAAACCATGAAGATACTTATATATCTCTATTAGCTTAATCGCAATTCATCAAGCTTAGCCTTTTTGTCGTCCGCTCTCATCAGCGTCTCTCCGATAAGCACTGCGTCAGCTCCGATTTCACGTATTGCCCTGATATCGTCTGTGCTCTTTACACCGCTTTCCGATACAAATATGATGTCATCGGGAATCTGGTCACGAAGCTTTCTGCTGTTAGCTGTATCAACTGTAAAATCCTTCAGATTGCGGTTGTTGACACCTATTATTCTGGCACCGGCTCTTACCGCCATCCCTGCCTCTTTTTCATTGTGTATCTCCACAAGGGCGCTTATACCAAGGCTGTCGCAGATTTTTATGTATTCACCAAGCTTCACCTCTGACAGTATAGAGCAGATTAAAAGCACCGCAGCGGCACCGAGTGTCTTTGCCTGATATATCTGATATTCATCGACCGTAAAATCTTTTCGGATGCACGGAATCGAAACCGTTTTTGCAATCTCCCTAAGATACTCATCCGAGCCTAAAAACCACTTTGGCTCTGTCAGTACCGAGATGCAATCCGCACCTGCCGCCTCGTATTCCCTTGCAATTTTAAGATATCTGAAATCCGGCTCTATAAGCCCCTTTGACGGCGAAGCCTTCTTGCACTCACATATGAAGCTCAAGTCATCCTTTTTGAGTGCTTTTTCAAATGCAAAATCACAAAGCTTTTCGTTTTTCGTCTGAATCGCGATATTTTTCATTTCCTCAAGGCTTATTTTTTTCTTGTCCTCTGCCACGCGAAGCCTTGAATATTCTGCAAGCTGGTCTAAAATATTCATCGCTTTTCCTTTCCTGTTTTGTGTGCTTAGCTGTTGCTTACCTCGATAAGTTTATCGAGTGTTTCAAGTGCTTTTCCTGAATCAATGATTTCTGCTGCAAGCTCGATACCCTCTTTCATGCTGTCGGCCTTTCCTCCAATATAAAGTGATGCGCCTGCGTTCATGAGTACTGCATTTCTCTTATGGTCCTTCTGTCCGCCTAAGATATCACGTACGATTTTTGCATTTTCCTCAGGTGTACCGCCTTTTAAATCCTCCTTTGTACATCGCTCAAAGCCGAAATCCTCCGGTGAGATTACTGTGGTTCTGAACCATCCGTCCTTTATCTCGCATATCTTGGTCGGTGCGCTCATGGAAATCTCATCGAGCTTATCCATGCCATATACTACCATTCCACGCTTTACTCCGAGGCTTACAAGCACCTGTGCAAGCGGCTCTACAAGATACTCATCATACACTCCTAGAAGCTGCATGGCCGGTGAACCCGGATTTGTGAGCGGTCCTAAAATATTGAATACGGTTCTAAAACCAAGCTCTTTTCTGATAGGTCCGACATATTTCATTGATGTGTGATATTTCTGTGCAAAGAAGAAGCACATGCCGACTTTATTTAAAAGCTCTACACATTTCTCAGGGCTCTGGTCTATGTTGACACCGAGCGCCTCAAGACAGTCTGCTGTACCGCATAATGAAGAGGCTGCCCTGTTTCCGTGCTTTGCCACCTTCATGCCGCCTGCTGCCGCAACAAGTGCAGAGGTTGTTGAAATGTTGAAGCTCTGTGCATTGTCTCCGCCTGTTCCTACGATTTCGAACACATCCATACCTGTTTTCACCTGTACCGCATGCTCTCTCATGGCCGCTGCACAGCCTGCGATTTCGTCTGTTGTCTCAGACTTTGCGCTCTTTGTTGAAAGAGCTGCAAGAAAAGCTGCATTCTGGGTTTGTGTTGTCTCACCGCCCATGATCTCATTCATCACTGCATATGCCTCGTCATATGTGAGGTCTTCTTTGTTTACGATTTTTACTATGGCTTCTTTTATCATGATTATGTCCTCCTGTATTCCGGTAATATTTCGTTTATAATTTTGTTTATGATTTTGTTCTGCTATTTGTTTTCAATTCAACAACTAATATATAAATTCATTAAACGCTGCAATTTTCAATTAAGCTTTGATAAAATTACTAAGCATCTGCTTTCCATACGGTGTCATGATTGACTCCGGGTGAAACTGCACACCGTATATCGGATATTCCTTGTGCTCAACAGCCATGATCTCACCATCATCTGTAGTGGCTGTAATCTTTAGGCAATCAGGCATCGTGTCCGCATCTGCAGCAAGTGAATGGTAACGTGCTACATTTGCTTTTTTCGGGCAACCTTTGAATAAAAGACTTTCTGTATCAAACGATGCATCCGATTGCTTTCCGTGCATGAGCTCCTTTGCATATGTAACTGTCGCACCGTATGCTGCGCATATCGCCTGATGTCCGAGGCACACGCCAAGGATTGGGATTTCCTTTCCAAGCTCCTTTGCCACAGCTATTATCACGCCCGCATCCTCAGGCCTTCCCGGTCCCGGTGATAAAATGATGCGGTCAGGCTTTAAAGTCCTAATCTCTTCAACTGTCATCTCATCATTTCTGATTACTCTGATATCAGGCTCTATCTCGCCGATTAGCTGATACAGATTGTAAGAAAAGCTGTCGTAGTTATCAATCAGTAAAATCATTCTTCCACCTCCTGTGAGACTTCCAGTGCCTTAAGAGAAGCCTTTGCCTTGTTTATGCACTCCTGAAATTCCTTCTCAGGATCTGAATCCGCAACTATTCCCGCTCCGCTTCTCACGAAAACCTTGCCGTTTTTCTTGTAGGCAATACGGATTGCAATACATGTGTCCATGTTTCCGGTAAAATCTATATATCCAATCGCGCCACCGTAAATGCCTCGCTTGTTGTCCTCAAGCTCTCCGATGAGCTGGCACGCTCTAATTTTTGGCGCTCCTGAAAGTGTTCCTGCCGGAAGCACGGCCTCTATTGCATCGAGTGCGTCATACTCTTCTCTTATCTCTCCACGCACTGTCGAGCCTATATGCATCACATGTGAATATCTCTCTATGGAATGAAGCTTTTCTACCTGTACACTTCCGAATTTGCTTACCTTTCCGAGGTCATTTCTTCCAAGGTCCACGAGCATATTGTGCTCTGCGAGCTCTTTTTCGTCCTTAAGCAGCCCTTCCTCAAGCTTTTTGTCCTCCTCTGCTGTGGCACCTCTCGGCCTTGTGCCTGCCAGCGGGAATGTGTGAAGCACTCCATTTTCAAGCTTCACAAGTGTCTCCGGAGATGCTCCCGCAACCTCCACATCGGTTCCCGAAAAATAAAACATGTACGGCGAAGGATTTATCGTTCGAAGCACACGGTAGGTATCAAAAAGGCTTCCCTCAAACGGTGCGCTCAATCTGTTTGATAAAACTATCTGGAAAATATCCCCCTCTTTGATATGGTGCTTTGCCTTCTCGACCATCTCACAATACTGCTCCTTTTCAAAAAGCGGTGTGACCTCACCCAGCAGCTTGCCACCCATATTCTGTTTTTTCTCTCCGTGCATCAGAAGCTCCCTAAGCTGCTTTAGCTCAACAATCGCTTTGTTATAGCCTGTTTCCGGAGCATCAAGTGACATATTTGCGATTAGTATTATCTTCTGGCACAGATTGTCAAATGCTATTACCTTATCAAAAAGCATCAGATCGACATCCTTGAAATCCTCTGTATCCCTTGCTTTTCCTCTGATGCTTTTCTCCTTGTAGCCCAGATAATCATACGAAAAATAACCTACAAGGCCACCTGTAAACGAAGGCAGATAATCAAATTTCGGACTCTTGTACTCTGAAAGAATCTGTCTGATGTACTCTGAAGGATTTTCCGTCTCCACCGAAAGCTTTCCAAGCTTCATGTGACCATCTATGCAGTTAATCTCAAGCTTTGGATCATATCCCAAAAATGTATATCTTCCCCAGGCTTCATTGGCTTGTGCTGATTCAAGCAGATAACAATGTGTTGAAACATTCTGCAGAATCCTCATAGCCTCTATAGGTGTGATAAAATCTGATAATATCTCACAGCTTACAGGGAGAATGTCATACTTCCCGGTTTTTGCTATTTCTTTAACTTCGGTCAGTGTAGGTGAAATTTTCATATGCTTGCCTCCAAATTTTGTGTTTGTGTGAACAAATGTCCAGTGTTCAACCGTGAACAAATGTCCAACATACAAGCTCGAATTCGCCTTTTCAAGGCTTCTCCGCAGCTTGCGCTGCTACAATTCTCGCTTTATGTTGTGCAGTCCAATGTTCGTTCGCAAGCTTGCATGCGAGCATGCAGACTTGCAAACTCCATTGTCCCTCTTTGTTCACTAAAAAACGCCCTTGACAGAATTTTAGTTCTGTCAAGGACGAATAATCTTAACTATCCGCGGTGCCACCTTGAATTCACGATAAAGCTCGTGCGCTTGGCAGGATACCAACATATCCCGGACAAATGACGTATGCCCTCACGTCACAGAATACTCTGGATATCTGGATGAATGATAAATCCATTTGACTGCGCCCTCAGCGGTCCATTTGACAACTTGTTTCACACCTGATTCTCAGCACCACAGGCTCTCTGTAAAGGCATCATTGCCGTTATCTCCGCTTCAACGGTTTACAATTTATTTAATTGTCGAAACAGTTTAAACTGTTTTCACTTCTTTAACGATTTAATACTTTATCTTGCTAAATTTGTTTAGAGTTTATCACTCCTTTTTGTGTTTGTCAACATACATTTTACATTAAAATATACTCCATCTGGCGTTCCTTTGTCTTAAGCCCCATCTTCTCATAAAATTTCTCAGCAGATGTGTTTCCACTCCATACATTGAGGGTGACCTCGTAGCAGCCGAGATGCTTTGCCTCATTCTTGACATATTCAAAAAGCTGCTCTCCGATATGCTGTCCTCTGGTCTTTGCATCTACACACAGATCATCTATGAAAAGTGATGTAAACGGCACCATATTGTTGGAAAACGGCTGCTGTCTTATCTGACAGAATGCATATCCCATGCATACATCGTCATCATCTGCCGCAACATATATCGGCTTTGTATCGTCCTTTATCATTTCTGCAAGCTCTTCATTTGTATATTTTGTCGTTCCCGGAATAAAAATATCCGGTCTGATATCGGCATGGATCTGAAGCACCTGCTCTAATAATTCAATAAGTCTTGGTATGTCTTTTTCCTGTGCTCTTCTAATATTCATTTTTGAGAATCATCCTTCCTGTTGTCGTTAATGTATAGTTTTTATATTTCAAAATAAATCCAGCATATTATCGAGATAAATGTGCTCTCTGACATGTATCTGATACTGTGGCTTCGTCATATAGTAGAGCAGAAATTCAAGTATCATGGCACTTCCAAGCCCTCTGCCCTCTATTTTAAAATTGCTAAAGCCCATCGGCAGATAAGTGTTCTTTATATCGTCTACTCCAATAAAGCCGGGATTTTCCATTGCCTTTGAAAAGAGATATCCTTGCCCCGCATCAGGCGCAGTGCAGTAATGCTCCGGGCAATCATCGCCCAGATTTTTGCGGCTAACCGTCTCGTAGCATTTCTTCCTGTCCATGCAGCCAAACCAGCAGCACTCATTGCACAAAAATTCTACTTTATCCTTTTGATGCTGTGATAGTGCTTTCAGATTGTCAAATGATTTGTTCAACCTGAAATCCGGTACTACATAGCGGAATTCCTCTCTGTTTAGCTCATTTTTAAATTCACTGAAATCCGTCAGAACCTTTGTGGTTGAAGACACAAAATAAAAGTCAGGGTAGTTTTCTTTTATGTAATCAAGCAGAATATCTGAGTAGATGATTATGCCGTTTCCAACGCCCCTGCTTCGCTCATTATCTCTGCCTATATCAAATATCCTGCACAGTTCGTTACATTTTTTGTCAGGAAGATGCTCCTTAGTAAGCAATGAATTGCTAAAGGTAAGTCTCGCGGATATCCCATATTCCTGCATCAGCTTAAGAACTTCTTTCGGATCGTGCTCACCAAAACCGACGCGGCCTCCGCCCCATATGCAGTCTGCCGGTGCACCGTATATTGAGCCTATGTCGCACCAGTCATAGAAATATTCCCGGTGCTTGCGGTACAGTGGGAGAAATTCTTTGTATAATTCATAAAATTCAAACAATCCCGGTAGGTGATAATACGCTTTCATTTTGACTCCTTATTTTAATCCGTACCAGACTCTCAACAGACTCTAGTATACTTCTCCCAAGTGTAAGTGTAAAATCCCGGAGCGTATTGTATGCTTTGATAGCATATCAATATCACGCTCCGGGGTTTCTATTTACGCCTGATTTAGTTTAAGAAATTCTGTATGATAACTTCCTCTGCCTCTTCCTCTGTAAGTCCGAGTGTACGGAGCTTGAGAAGCTGCTCGTCGTTTATCCTGCCGATTGCTGCCTCATGGATGATAGCTGCATCGATATTTTTTGCCCTGATTTCAGGGATTGAACCGACCTCTGCATGATCCATGATGATAGAATCACACTGGATATGAGCCTGGCATTTGCTGTTGCCGATAGCATTCGGATGGAAGGTCTGGACTGAGTTTCCTTTTCCTACGGATCTGGAAACAATCTGTGCAGAGCTGTCCTCTCCATTTAACTGTACCTCGATATTTGACTCCGCCTTCTGCTCTCCATCTGTCATGAGACGCTCTGTGACATAGAGCTTTGCGTCCTTTCCAAGCTCCACATTGGTCTCACGGACTGTAGAATCAACACCCTTTATCTGTGCTGTATCGAGAGTGAAAACAGAATTCTCACCCACAAATATATTTGTTACAGGGTTGAGCACTCTCGCACCTGTTCCGTTTCCCTCGCCGTAATGCTTTTCCTCATATCTGACATTCGCATTTTTGCCTACATGGAAGGTGTGGATTCCATCATGTCTGCTCTCGTTGCAGCCGCTGTTGTGGATTCCGCAGCCTGCCACAATCCTTACATCTGCGCCATCCTCCACATAGAAATCGTTGTATACAAGGTCTGTCATGCCTGATTTGCTGAGTACTACTGGGATATAGACAGCCTCTCCGTCCGTCTTTCCATCAATATAAATATCAATGCCGGGCTTGTCCGTCTTTTTCTTTATCTTGATGTGCTCGCTGTCTCCGTGGCAGATTGATGTGCCGTTTTCACGCAGATTAAAGGCACCGGTCTGACTGAATTTATTATCATTTATGACGTCCAATACGCCCTCTGTTACGTTGTCAAGCTTTACCATATTATGATCTTCCCTCCAGTCTCTCTACACATTTGTGACATTTCTGTACACCATTGAGATAAGGCAGCACCTCGTCCTTTGTGCCGATTTTCTTGATTTCTCCGCCATCAATTATCATGATGCGGTCTGCCATATTTATGATTTTCTCCTGATGTGAAATCACTATGAGGCTCTGCTTTTTCTCAGTATGGATTTCCTCAAATTTCTGTATGAGCATTGAAAAGCTCCACAGATCGATTCCGGCCTCCGGCTCATCAAATATGCAAAGCGAATGCTCCTTGGCAAGCACTGATGCAATCTCAATTCGCTTCATCTCTCCACCTGAGAGTGTGCCGTCAATCTGACGGTAAATGTAATCCTTTGCACAGAGTCCTACCGCGGTGAGAAGGTCGCAGCACTCCTTGTCTGAAAGCTCATCCTTTGCGGCGAGCTTGAGCAGCTTCATGACTGTCATTCCCTTAAATCTCGGTGGCTGCTGGAATGCAAAGCCTATTCCCGCATTTGCCCTGTGATTGATGTCGAGCTCTGTGATATCCTGTCCGTCAAGTATAATCTTTCCGCTGTCCGGTGTCTGAATACCTATCAGGGTCTTTGCCAGAGTGGATTTTCCACCTCCGTTTGGTCCGGTGATGACAAGCATTTCTCCGTCCTCTACCTGAAATGATATATTGTTCAGAAGGCATTTCTTTCCGCCCTCATCATCTACGTTTAAAGTTAAATTTTCTGCTTTAAGCACGATTTTCACCTCATTTTTATTTATGATACAGCATAAAATCCCTCTCCTGCTGTTCTAATTACTTTTTCCGTTTACCGTTCATACATCAGTATGCCCGGCAACGATTACAGTATAACATAATAGTAAAGGTTTACAAGGGATAAACTCTCTGGTACTTGCTAAAATACATATTTGGCACGCATACCACACTTTGGTTTTTATAAATTGCTTGCTTATCTATTTATTTCCCTTATCATTGAATACTCATTGCACAAAGTTCCGTCCTTCTGCCTTATAGCATTAAAATTTATACCTGTAATCCTAAATCCCATTTTCTCATAAAGTGCTCTCGCCCTGCTGTTGCCCTCGATAAAATCCAATTCCATCTGCAATATCTTCGGATTGTTTTCTGCTATTTTTATCATTTCTTGAAACATTCTTGTTCCAATTCCCTGATTCCAGAATTCGCTCAGCAAGCCGATTGCCACACTTGCCCTGTGTCCGGTTTTCACACGGTTATTCCACCAGACCATGCAATTTCCGGCAAGTTTTCCACCTACTTCACAAACTATCATTGCCTGTGCATCTGACGAATTGCAGTTATTGATGAAATCAATCTCCTGCTCGATGGTCTGTGTCTCACATTCTTCCGGTGTCCTAAGTAAGAAATCCGTTTCACCGGTTGACTTTTTCATGTACTCTATAAAAGCTTTGGCATCCTTTTCATTTGCACTTCGCAAAATGGCAGTTCTGCCATCTTTCAATTTAAATTCGATATCTTTTATTGTCATATTATTTAGTACCAACTTCCTATTGATTTTTATATTCTATCTGTGATAAACTATCGACAATTAATGGTAGTTGCAGCTTAGACAGAGCGAGACGAAAGTTTCCCTCTGTCTATTTTTTTGTGCTTTTACATGCATGAAGCCTTGTATACACTTCAAGCCTTTTTCAATTATCGCAGCTATCAAGAGCCTATTGTAACGACTTGTTACAGCTATATTTATTTTACATAACAGGAGGATTTAAGAAAAATGCCAAAGAACAGATTACAGGAAACAGTTTTTACCATCATGATGGTGCTTGTCATGGTTTATGCCATGATATGCTACAATATTGCCCTTGAAACAGGCGGTATGAAGAACTTTGTTTTTAAGGCCGCATTAGGCGAATTTCCTATCATGATTGTTGCCGGTTTCATCCTTGATACGTTCATTGCCGGACCACTTGCCAAAAAATTTGCCTTCAAAATCGTCACACCGGGAAAGGACAGACCTATTGCTATAATCCTTGCAATTTCTGTCTTCTCAATCTGGTTTATGTGCCCTATGATGAGCTTTATCGCTACCATCCTTTTCAATGGTAGTTTTAATTCACAGATATTTGCGACATTCTGTGAGCTCGTCGTAAGAAACTTTCCAATGGCCTTCTTCTGGCAGCTCTTTGTTGCCGGACCACTTGTTAGATTCATCTTTGGAAAAATTTTCCGAGAGAACTAATTTAAAATGTAAAACCGGGCATAATAGCCTGCCCGGTTTTCACTATAGAATACTACTTCTTAGAATACTCCCTCTATAAAGCCTTTCATATCGTCCTTAGACACAAGGCCTATCTGCTGGCCGGCAACCTGACCGCCCTTGATTGCAATAACTGCCGGAATATTCATTATACGATACTCTCTTGCCAGATCAGGATTCTCGTCCACATCAATATTGTAAAACTCCACATCTGTGATTTCATCAGAAAGCTGCTCCATTACCGGCGCAAGCATCTTGCATGGACCGCACCACTCTGCCGAAAAATCAACAATGATAGCCTTATTATTTTTAACCTGTTCAAATTCACTGCTATTAATCTTCTTTACCATAGTTGTTCTCCTTTCATCTGTCGAACGAATTATTTTCGTTGCACCCATACAGCAATAAAAAATAACTGCTGTACTATAGTACACCGAATAAGAAATAACAATGCATCAGAAACTTATTATTCGATGTACTAGCACTACTATAATACATAAATCAGATTATGTCACATAAAAATATTATAAACCGTAAAATTTATCATTTACCACGGTTAATTCTTTTTGTGCTCTGCCATGTAGGCCTCTATATCCTCCGTTGTTCTGATGATATCCTCCGACAGACACACTGCACCGTCCTCGGTGATAAGCACATCATCCTCAATCCTGATACCAATTTCCCATTCATCTATATAAAGCCCCGGCTCGTCACTGATGATTGCTCCCGGACGAAGCCTGCTGTTTGAGTCAACTGTCACGTCATGCACATCAATTCCCAGATGATGTGACACGCCATGCATGTAATACTTAGAAATCTCTACCGAATTCTTTATCAGTCCAAGTTTCATAAGCCCGTCTGCAAGCACATCCTTACATACTTCATTTAATTCCTTTGTAGTCATTCCCTGCTTTGCAACCTCGACAATCTTTCGGTTTGCGGCGAGCACGATATCATAAACCTGTTTCTGGCGCTCGGTAAACCTGCCATTTACCGGATATGTTCTCGTAATATCCGAATTGTAGCCATCTATTCTGGCTCCAAGGTCAAGAAGAACCAGTGTTCCATCCTCCATCGTCTCACGATTTGTGTCATAATGAAGCATTGTTCCATTCATTCCGCTTCCGGCAATTGTAGGAAAAGCTGTCCACTCTGCACCGCCACGTCTTATGATATATTCAAAGTCAGCCTGTGTCTGATATTCTTTCATGCCAGGCTTTAAATTAGCCATCACATTGCAAAGTCCGTCCTTTGTGAGAGCGATTGCCTTTTTGGTCAGCTCAATCTCATCCTCATCCTTCTGCATACGCTCCTCTGCCACAAGTGGGAAAAGATTCTTCACAGCAACTCCCGGATAGTCTGTCTTAAATTCATTGGCTTTTACCACATTATAATCCGGCAAATCCACTTTCTGATGACGATACGTGTCAAAATATGCTGTGTATACATCCTCACGCGTCATTATCCTGTCCAGCGTGCTCTCAAGCTCATAAATATATTCTACTTCGTCAATTCCTGATATTTCCTCGGCTTCCTCCATAGTCACCTTTCTGCCGTACCAGCGCTCCATCGTAGGGTCTGCCTCCTCTATGAAGAGCATCGTCTTAGCAGGCTCTACACATTTATCCAGTACAAGGACCATGTTGTCACGTCTAAGTCCGGTCAGATAGAAGAAATTGCGGTTAGCCTGTGCTGTGAATAAATCATACTCATCTGCACTCACATGGTGCTCGATGCCTGAGTACAATATTGCTATAGAATTTTCCTCCATCTTGTCTAAAATTCTTTGTCTTCTGCTTTCAAAATCCATTATTATCGCCTCTTATTTCTTTTATATAGATACCATTATATATAGATATCAATCACTCATTCCCTTATTCTTGCTTCAAACTCCATCCTATGATCCGTCAATCAATCTACAACTGGAAGCTTCGCTAAACTCTTTGCGATTTCCTCATCTGTCGGAATATAATCTGACATCTCCCCATCATTGTACTTCTGATAAGCATACATGTCAAAGTATCCCGTTCCGGTAAGACCAAATACGATATTTTTCTCTTCTCCTGTCTCTTTACATTTAAGTGCCTCATCGATAGCAACTTTTATCGCATGGCTGCTCTCCGGTGCCGGAAGTATTCCCTCGACTCTTGCAAAGGTTTCTGCCGCCTTAAATACCTCTGTCTGCTCTACACTTCTTGCTTTTACATATCCGTCATCATAAAGCTGTGATACTATAGAGCTCATACCATGATAACGAAGCCCTCCTGCATGGTTTGCAGATGGAATAAATCCGCTGCCAAGTGTATACATTTTAGCGAGTGGACAGATTTTTCCTGTGTCACAATAATCATATGCATAGCGGCCGCGTGTAAGGCTAGGACATGATGCCGGTTCAACCGCAATGATCTCATAATCAGCCTCCCCACGGAGCATTTCTCCTGCAAATGGCGAGATAAGTCCACCAAGATTTGAACCGCCTCCTGCACAACCGATGATCATGTCTGCTTTTACTCCATATTTATCAAGTGCAGCCTTTGTCTCAAGTCCGATCACAGTCTGATGGATAAGTACCTGGGAAAGCACTGATCCGAGTACATATCTGTAACCCTCCTGTGTTGTGGCAGCTTCTACCGCCTCTGATATGGCACAGCCAAGGCTTCCTGTTGTTCCCGGGAACTCTGCGTTTATCTTTCTTCCTATCTCAGTATTCATTGATGGGGATGGTGTGACCTGTGCTCCGTATGTTCTCATAACTTCACGTCTGAACGGTTTCTGCTCATATGAAACCTTTACCATATATACCTGACAGTCCAGATCAAAGTATGAACACGCCATAGAAAGTGCTGTTCCCCACTGACCTGCTCCGGTTTCTGTGGTAACGCCTTTAAGTCCCTGCTTCTTTGCATAATAAGCCTGTGCTATAGCAGAGTTTAATTTGTGGCTTCCGGATGTATTATTTCCCTCAAATTTATAATAAATATGTGCCGGTGTTCCGAGCTTTTTCTCAAGACAGTATGCACGCACAAGTGGTGATGGACGGTACATTCTGTAAAAATCCCTGATTTCCTGTGGTATGTCAAAATACGGTGTTGTCTCGTCAAGCTCCTGTTTTGCAAGCTCCTTGCAGAAAATCGGTGAAAGCTCATCAACAGTTATCGGTTTTAATGTGGCGGGATTTAATATCGGTGCCGGTTTGTTTTTCATATCGGCACGGACATTGTACCACTGCTTTGGCATTTCACTCTCTTCAAGATATATTTTGTATGGTATTTCTTTGCTCATTCTGATACCCTCTCTTTACTTTATAATTTATATAACTTTATCCTATGATATATTTACGTTATCATAACCAAGCTGTTTTTACAATCGTATATTTACGTTCATATATTATTATCCACGATTACTTTGTAAGTTTCTTTTTGCAGTATTTATATGCACCTCAATAAGGGCATTTTAATTTACGTTTTCTTCTGATAATCTTCTTCTGATAATCTTTTGAGTTTACCCAATCGCCTCCCCATGTGAAACCATGAACTTTAAATAGCTTGTAACACAAATCATTATGATCTATTTTGTGTGGGAAATTCAGACTTCTGTCAACATATGGCGCATAGCTTGACAGCGCAGTGTCAAGCTTGCGTGTGAACAGTAATGCGTTTTTCGATGGAATAATATTTTTTTCAGAAAGACCTTGATAAACCTGTTCTCATCATAGATAATATTTTATAAAGATACAACATAAATTTTTATTTAAGGAGTTAAAAAGATTATGTTTTTTAAAAAGGAAAAATCTAAACAGCAGGAAAAAGGCGACTTCTATCTTGGCGTGCAGAAAATTTTTCGTATAGAAAATTCTGCCGATTTATTAGCTGCCGGAAAAGTAAACGGAACTATTTATAAAGGTGCTGCCATCTACATCACAAATCCCGGAGAAGATAGTGAACTGACTGAACTTACAACTGTCACTGAAATTATTATCAATAATAATTCCGTTGATAATGCGGCAGACACTTTTGTCATTGTAAAGCTTGAAGCAGGAAGTAAACTCCAGCTTAAACCCGGCTCTGTATTATTCACACGAAATGTATCAGTAAAAAATGTTCATGATGCATATATCTATACACTTGGCGAATCCTATATCAGTACAAAAAAGATGGAACTTACTGATATCGACTATGACAATATGAGTCTTACTGATCTGGCCGAATTAAGAAGATTATTCTGCTGGCTGATCGAACAAAAGAAGACTCAGGAAACAGAAGAAATCAAAGCCTTTAATAAAAAAACACTGGATTCCATCTCACATCATATGTGCAGCCGCATTTTATCATCTCAGGAAATCTATACTGTAATCCACAAAAAAACCGGGGAACCTTTTATGATAGCACAGGTCATAAAACAACCGGATCAATATTTAACTACACCACCTGATATCATGCTCATACCAAAAGCATATATTAATGTTATTAAAAATCAATATAATCCTGATGTTTTTGACATTGTAAAAATAGAAAATGGTTCAGACAAAAAAGGCATATACAATTTCCTTGGAAGTACATTTTATCTGAATGGTGCCTGTGGCGTGAAAGTTATCTATGATAATTTTTCTATTGACGCATGTATGCTTGTTGAAAAGCCTGATTACAGTAATCTTCCACCCATCCAAAGACCGGTAACTAACCCCGATGTTGAACGTTGGCTCCTGTTACTAGGACAAATGAATGAGCCAAAAACAGATGACGAAAAACTCATATACAACATATTTTATGGTCACCTGTTCCGCGAACTTGCCAGTGCAAATTTCATCATTCCGATGAAAATGAATGCCAAAATGGCTCCGCCTGATGAAAATGGTAAAACCGTAATAACAGAAGACTCCACAATGGAATTTCCAACCAAAAATGGTAAAAATGGAAGAGATGCTGTCTGTATGTTTACGGACTGGAAACGCCTTCGCATGAATTACAAAGAATCTGATGGATGGGATGGTTTGATCCAGCCTATCAGCGGTATGATAGAAAAATTTGACTGCGCCATAAATGCTACTGAATATTTATCTGCTGGCTGCTATATAGACAAAGATTTCTATGATGCCAATATAAAATAAAGATACCCCAAAAAATATAAACTTTCTCAACCAATATTTGGTTGAGAAAGTTTTGTTTTTTACCAGACCTAATGCAGCTGTCAGTTAATTTTTGTAAATTATTCCTCCCTAAATTTCCATAGCATCTACCATTATACTTATTTCTCTCTTGCCTGTATCCTGATTTGTATTTGCCACAAACTCATAAACCGGACGATAATATCCCTTCGAATCCGGTGTGTAACTTATCTTCACTGATTTTACAACTAAATCAGATAATTGTTCATCTTTATCATAATCCGGGAAATAAAATTTTCCTGCACATAGCCTGTCATAAGCCTCTTTTTCTGAAATAACATCTACCTTTTTATAAGGCGTATATTTTATCATGGAATCTCTGAAATTTGCAATTTTACCTGACGAATTAATACAACATTCTATCGTTCCCTTATAATACAAGCCATCGTCAAGAATTTCTCCATCGTTTGTAAACCTATAGTTTCCTGCATCATATTCCTCGATTGGTGCAAAAACTGCGTTTTCGGGAATAACCACTCCTAGATTTTCCAGCTTTTCTCTGACAAATTCCTCTGAAAGTCCAGCGTCAGCATCCGAATTTTCATCATCTATATTTGAAAAATCCGTGAAACTTACTGTTGGTCCTTCGTAATCGCACCAGATACTCAGGTTACTGCCCTCATCATCAAGGCTGGTACTGTAAAAAATAATAGTATCATCATATATGTCTGTTTTTGAGTCATCTATTAAAACACCATACTTTGAAAAGTACCCGTCGGCAAGCTCCCTCGCCTCATCTTCTGTAGCCCTGTGAATTGTGTATACATCAAGCGGATCTGCCTCATCTGCCAGACTCACACCATCTACCATCGAGACATCCACATTTTGATTTGAAAGATTATCGATTGAAAGATTACCATATTCCATACTATTGTATACAATAAAAACAGCTGCAAAAGCTATAATTGTAAACGCAAGCGGAAGCTGTGCCACCAGACATTTTCTTATGGAAATGTTCTGTCTTTCACAAACATTTTCATCATGTGCCACTCCACTGACTTCATTTGTATTATCTTGGACTTTCTTCCTTGAACAGACTGCCACAAATATCAGTCTTGCAACCGAAAATAATCCATATCCGATCATTGCACCTATCGTATTATTTATTATATCGTCAGTTTCAAATACACCTCGTCCCGTGATAAGCTGCACAACCTCTATAAACAGTGCAAACCCAAACCCGCACAAATATATTTTCCACGCTCTTTTAATCTTTCCAAAACAAATTGGTAGTAAAAATCCAAACGGCACGAACATACATATATTAAGTATCAGATTTCTCCATTCCTGTGCACTAAAATTGTACCAGGCTTCTTTGTACGAAGAAAATGGTTTAAAGTTAGCCCGGTACTCAAATCCCCCAAAACCAATACCTCCTCTTAGCAATGTCACATAAAGGACAACAACAATGTATACTACAAGTACACACACCAGACCTATTCTGCCAATTGAAATCTGTTTTTTACCATGCAATATTTTTTTATAAATCATTTTGTAGCCTAAAAGCCAGATTATTGCCAAAAAAGCCACTACAATAGTGGCAAAAATAATGGCAGACTTTCCTAATCTCATAATATCTGATATTCTCATTACATTCTCCTCATACACTGCATTTTATTCATCTATATACAAATTTTAAAGCTGCGTGTCTCCGTTAAAAGTTTATTATTCTACGTCTTTAACCACTTGCTGCCTGATGAATATATACGTTTCTAAAAAATCTTTATAAAAATGGTACCATATACATTGGAATATAATAAATTCCGTTTTCCCATTTGTTAACATTTTGATATCCTAAAAAGCCCATAAATAGGGGATTTGTGTGTCCCAGTGTTGCATATATGTTGTATGCGATTGACTGTCCACACATTCCCAGAGTTACTTATTACCCTAATGTTTTTATCACCAATATTATTCCATCAATTCTAATATATCCAGTTCATTCCAATATTTATTTGGATATATTGATAATTCTTCTTTATGCTTACGAATAATTCTTTCCGGTGTTTTAGTATTATCGTAAACATGCACAATATCACATATATTAAGCAGTTCTTTTATATTATTAATTGATTTGTAATATCTCTCGATAACTTTATCACTAGCAACATTATGTCCACCTGCCGCCACACGAGATTCAATTCTGGCAATATTAATTTGTGGATCAACTGTTAACACAAATACACATTTTATGAAATAACCCTCTTCTTTTGCTTTTCTCAAAATATTTAACTTATATTCAGATGACAAAACAGTTTCAAATGTAAAATCTTCTTTCTTGGCAATTGATTCATATCTCATCCGATCAACCAAAACAGCAGCTTCCATATTATTCATTCCCGTAGTCGCAACAACATCATCGGCATTAGTATATTTACCAACTTTATCAAAAAAAGCTGTTATTGTACTTTTCCCCGAACCATTTGGTCCCGCTAATACAAGAATCATCGGTTTTTTATTCTGCATATTTTCTTTCCCCATTTGCATACTCTACATAAGCCTGTTTCTTTTCATTATCATAACCAGCTATAGGTTTTTTACATATTTTCGCTTTATTTATTGCTGCCTTAACAGCTTCAACTGCCCTTTCGTCCATTTCATTATCCGATTCTGTCAATGTACTCTTCTCTTCTTCTCTGGATACAACTTTTATAATTCTACCACTTTTGGTGCTTACAGTTGTCATATAATCACTCCCTCTGTTTTGATTAATATTAAAATATATTATCTCTTATACTTGTTTTCTTTTTATTATAATATTTATTTTATCATAGTTCACACAAAAAAACACCCCAGAACCGAAGTTCTGAGGTGTAATATACTCTTGATATTCTCTTTTCCGAAAAATTATCTCTTTGAGAACTGAGGAGCTCTACGAGCTGCTTTGAGACCGTACTCACCTATCCTTGGTCCAAAAAGTCCAGTATTTATGCGGGTTTTCGGGCTTTTCTCTCTCAGTAAACCCATAGGTAAACCCACGAAATCGAGGAATTTTTGGTGCAGTTTAACGCAGCCCGAATGCAGCATTCACAACGCTGCTTAATTCCTCAGGTTTATTATACTTGACTTTCGCATAGATGTCCATAGTCGTTTTGCTGTTCTCATGGCCTGCCAAATACTGCACCGTCTTAGGATCAACACCTTTGTAAATCAGATTGGTGATGTAGGTGTGCCGCAGCATGTGCGGAGTCACCTTGAAGTCCATCGTATACACCAGTTTGGGATTATTCGGCTGATGCTCACCAAGCCTTGGCTTTATTCTATGCTTGATGGACTGTCCATTTACATAAGTGTAATAACAGCGTTCTGCAGTAGAACGGACTGTTATGTACTTCCAGACTCTCACAAACTGTGTTTCCGTCAAAACAGTTCCCTTCGAATTCGAGATCACATATTCCGATTCTGATTTTTCCCTTTCTTCCTTGAGACAGGCTACCAGGCATTTTGGAATCGGAACATCTCGTTTTGCTGCCGGTGTCTTCAATAGCGTGTTGACTACCGGCTCACCGCCTTCCACATGCCATGCACGCCTTACCGAAATGTACGGCGTTTTTTCATCCAGGAATACGCAGTCCCATTTTAATCCAAGGATCTCTTCTCTACGCAATCCCGCGTACAAACCGATCATCACGAAGACATACGGTGGAAGCTCACGAATACTATCCAGCAAAATGGCAGTCTGTTCATCCGTCAAAGCCTCGCGCCGTTTCGCTGGCTTTCCGCCTCTTGCGCAAATCGTTTTGGATGGATTTTCTTTAATCACCTTGCTCTCTTCTGCTGAATTAAAAATGTTCTTAATCAGCATATTGAGCTGACCATACATTCCGGAAGAACCTTTTGATAACGGAACCATCAGCAGCCGCAGGTCATCTGTGGTCACCTCGTCCATATACATCTGTCCAATCGGACCCACGATGTACCGATTCACCATCCGTGCGTATCCTTCCAACGTATTAGTTCTTACCGTTCCAGACCGCATCAGCAACCATTTTTCACAGTACTCTTCCACGGTCGGATTCTCTCTATGGAAAACCACTTCCGCGATTTTCTTCTGGGCATCTTCCACCCGGTCATACAATTCTTCGCGTGTCAGCCCGTAAATCGCCACTCTCTTTCCGTCTGCATCTGTAATCCGGGTGCGGTAATACTGTACCCCTTTCATCATCACTGTTCCGTATTCCGGAAGTTCAGCAGGACGCTTTTTCCCTTTAGCCATGTGTTCTCCTCCTATCTATCTTCATACATTGCGTGTTGTCACTTTTATTATCATGGCGTACAGCACTTCCTTCAAGGATGTCGAATGTATGTAAAAAGGCAGGGATTTTTGACCATCCCTGCCCTAATTTCTTTCTGATTTACTCTTAATCCCACGATGCAAAAGCATCTTCCAGCACTCCTGCGAGCTGCTCTGGGCGATTATATTTCACCTTGGCGTAAATATCCATGGTGATCTTGCTGCTTTCATGACCGGCAAGATACTGAACCGTCTTCGGATCAACCGAAGCATGAATCAGATTCGTAATGTAGGTGTGCCGCAGCTGATGCGGAGTCACCTCAAAGTCCAGACTGTAAACCACATTTCCATTGTGTGCTGCCTTTTGCCCCAGAACCGGCTTCACCGTATGCTTCACCCTCTTGCCATCTTCATAGCGGTAATAGCAGCGTTCCTTGGTGGTACGGGTTACGATATACTGCCATAATCTCTTGAACTGCGTATAGGACAACGGGTCTCCATCCCGGTTTGCAACCACAAAATCCGATGTCGATGTCTTCTTCGCCTCTTTCAGACATTCCAGAAGATTGTCCGGCAGAGGGACATTCCGATGCGCTGCCTTTGTTTTCAGCTCTGTCAGAATCACCGGACGATTATGCTCCGTATGCCAGGCTCTCCGAACGGTAAGGTACGGAGCCTCGCAATCAAGATACACCGAATCCCATTGAAGTCCGAGGATTTCTTCTCTCCGCAATCCTGCGTACAGCCCCAGCATCACGAACACATACGGCGGTAAGCCGTAAATGGCATCCAGCAGCTTATCCACCTGCTCATCCGTAAGCGGGAGGCGGTCCTTCTGGGGAATTCCTCCCACATTCTTCTTCAGATAGATGGTCGGATTCTCATCAATGATCTTACTCTCCATTGCTGCCGTGAAAATACACTTATATAGAACATTCACTGATTTGTACACGGATGCCGACTTTTTCGATGCCGCCAACAGTGCCAGGCGAATGTCATCTGCTGTTACATCTCCCATATGCATATCGCCCAATGGCTTGATGATGTAGTTCTTCACTTTCGATGTATAGTCAATCAGCGTTGTCATCCTGATCTGTGCCGACTGCATCAGCAGCCATTTCTCGCAATACTCCTCCACTGTAGGTGTACTGCGGCGATACGTCTTGTTCTCAATCTGCTGGATCGCTTCCTGTTCCTTCTGGTACAGTTCCTCTCTCGTTCTTGCATATAAGGAAACCCGCCGTCCCTGCTGATCTGTTACACGGGTTCGATAATATTGCGTTCCCTTCATACTCACCGTACCATAATCGGGAAGCATCATTCTTCTTGCCGCCATATCATTACCTCCAATCCTGTTGATGCTTTCATTATTGCGGATTCATCGTCCATACTCAACGATGTCGATTTTCACCGCCGAAAGCTTCGAGGTTTGCGATATGTCGCAGCACGTTCCATCGGTTTTGCACGGTGCGTACATTTTGCAATGTACTCCTGAATCCCCACTTCCGTGAAATAAACGCAGCCGTTTTCCACATACTGAACATAGGAGATCAAACCGTCTGTTCTTGCAGCATCCAGTGTTTTTACGCTGATTCCCAGTATACTGGCTGCTTCTTTCCTTGTAATCAGTTTATCCATCGCCTTCTTCGCCATCCTTTCGGCATTTGCCCTGTCTTTTTTTCTCTGCTTGTTCCGGAATGTAATATCCAAGTTGAATCCTTACAGCTTCATCAATCCCACGCATTTGCCCCTTACTTACCCGCCCAAGATAGCGAATCACGCATATCTTGTCGCAGGTGTCGAGTTGTTCTGCCAATACCATAGACGGTTTTGCCAGTCCCTTTGCTTTACGGAGAAAGAAATGCGTTGGCTGTTTTCGCTTCTTCTCAATTTTCGATGTCAGCGGAGCAATCGTGATCGTCGGCGCATAATAATTGCCGACATCATTCTGAAGAACCACAACAGGACGAACACCGCCCTGCTTTGATCCGACCGGAACACCGAGATTGGCGAGATATAAATCACCTCGCCGATAAACCCAGTTTTCTTTCATATGCTGTTGTCTCCAATCTCCATACACTGATATGGATAAAGCCTGCCAGGTATCATGCTGATACAGCACCCGGCAGCGCTTTCTGAAAATATGGTTTCTCTGTACTTTTTCTTATCACCCCAGAGATGTAGGATTTCTCACAGGCGGCAGTGTGCTTCACTGCTCCATTGGAATTTAACCATCCCGCCTTCCTTATGGCCGGACCGCGAATTACGGAAGTATCATTGTCCCTGTCTGGCTTTAACACCGCCGCCGGTTGCAATCCGGCATTTGCTTCTGCGAAACCGCTATCGCCCCGATGGGCTTCATGGCGTGCAGTCGAAGGCTCGACCAAACAGGAATGTACCTGAAGAATGAGTATTCAGTTTTCAAGGGACATTCGGACTTTCGTCCTTACAAAATAAGTTTAACAAGAATCCTCCTATTTCGCGTTGGCCTCGTAGGCGCACTTTGGTTGTCCTTGCAGGACTACATACGGTTCGTTTTGATTTTTTCAGTGCTCTGTGCAGCCTGATTGGGGCAAAAAAATACCCCGTTGGTTTCCCAACGAGGCATCAAAAATGATTCTATTCTGTTTTCTGTAAACTGGTACCCGTTTATCTCCTGGTGACCATTTGAGTCACGGCTAATGTATCAAAAAAGCAACGCTCATCTCAGCAAATCAGACAAGCTGTATTCTCCTTTGGGGATACTTGCTGTTCTGCGATACTCTTTTATGGCTTTCACCAAGAGCTGAGGATTACTGAAATACTGCTTCACAAAATCATACGACTTCACATCATGCATCCGAAGATTTGTTTTACAAAATTCGCTTGGTTTTTTTCCAGAACGCTTAAACTGATCATATGCTCCTTCCGCATGAATAATCAGCATTTCAATTTCTGGAGCAGTAATGACATTTACCACGTCAATTTTCTGCTCATATGCTTTACTCAATCGAAATTCCTCTCTGCGAGAATCCAAAATCCGTATCACCGAAATCTGCTCATCGAATCCTTTCCGTAAGTATCGCTCCTCGAATCGTTTAGCACTTCTGCAACGGATAACACGTTCTTCCAACATTTCTTCTCTGTTGAAAATCAGAAGATCATTATCAACCAGTATGTCGATAATAGCTTCCTCGGCAGAGCCTTCACATATACACGCCTTGTATTTTGCTAATTCCATTCTGCTGCCTCCTTAATTGATTGAAGCAGCCAGGCTTTTCTTCAGGCGCATATACGCTTCATATGCTGGCGTTGTTCCCTCCAGGAAACCACTCTGGTAGGCATCACTCTTTTTAATATCATTACGTTTCAATATATAGCTCAAATTTTCTGCTGTAATGCCATTACGGTTTCTTACAATACAAATTCCGTCATTTCGGTCATATTCATCCAGCAGTTCCGGATAATGCGTAGTGAAAATAAGCGTTCCGCCATTTTTGTTCAGGCGGCTATCCATAAAAAAGCGCACTAAGGTCGTTACAATTTCCTTGTTGAAATGATTCTCTATTTCATCTACCAGAAGATAACCACCTGAATGAAGAACTTCTTTTACCATCGAGAATGTAATAATGCCCTTAATCGTACCAGAGGACAGATACTGCTCAAGATCTGCCGCATTATTCAGGATAATCTCTTCTTCATCCTTAAACTTTAAGTGGATAAATGTTTTTCCCTCTGTCTGCTCAAAGCACAATTTCTCAATGGTCGGATCGAGAAATGCAATTACCTCCAATGGAATATCTTCGGTAAATGGAAGCACATTCACATTCGTATAAGAAAGCAGGCTGAATATTTCCACTGTATCATTCGCTTTTTTATTATGTGCAATGACAAAGCTGACATCATCAGAAAGGTATGCTTCATCGCTATTGCGCTGCTCTACAGGCTTCATTCCTGTAAAATCTGTCAGATACTTTTTCGACTTAACGGTTGCAATTGGTTTTTCCCAAAGGCTTTCAGACAGAATCGAATACACATATTCCCCTGTTTTCGACTTCTTTGCCGCAATTACAGTTTCCAAGCAGCAGACGTAGCTACGCTTATCATAAAAATATGTGCGGATTGTAACATTCTTCGCTCCGCCAAGAATGCTTTTTGCCTCCACATGATTGATGGGCTCATTTTTCACAATATTTAAGGCCAAGCTAATGACCTTTAATACCGAGGTCTTGCCAGATGCGTTAATTCCAATGAAAGCACAGGCAGAGTGGAGATAGTAGTTATCCGTCAAACGGTAAAGACTATCTTTGTCCTCTTCGCAAACACGTTGCTGCGTATAAAAGCAAATATCCAAGTCTTTTTTGAATAATGGGAGTCCTTGTGCGGTGATGCGGAGTATTTTCATAGGTAGTCCTCCTCTAAAAACAGTTTTTTCGTTTTTATTTTCTTATAATCTTATTATACGCCGCAAATCAGAAAATATCAACGGATTTTCCGTTTTTATTTTCTGATTTGTTTTTGACACTAAAAAGTATCCGTTCCATGCGGCGAAAGCCGTAATCAAAGATACATTACCGTCCGTATCGAATAAACAAGAAGCAGGGCACGGAATTCCAATGTCCTGTTTCTTATCTTTTTTGAAAGGAATTTCTTCTCTTAGAAATCACCCTTACACCTTGTCCTGAATCAAAAGGCTATTTTCCAGAACATTGCTCATCACTTATTCTCCCAAGATTGCTCCATCTTCTTCCCATTCTCACATACACCACCACGGCGTCCCGTGTCCGGTCATAGACCTTGACGAAGCGCACGCCGTCCACCGCCAGCAGATAGTATTCCAGCACATCCGCCTGCCGCAGCGGCCGCCGCAGCAAGGATGCTGCACAAAAGCTGCTGGCGCTGGGGTATCAGAGCGTCTACGACTTCGGCGGCGTCATCGACTGGCCCTACGAGCTTGTGAAGTAGGGATGATTGTGGACAGTTCTTTTAATCTGGCCGTCCATGCGCTGGTCTGCCTGAGCCACAGTGGACGCTCCCTCAGCAGCGAAGCGCTGGCGGAGAACATCTGCACCAATCCCACCCGCGTCCGCCGGGTGCTGGCGGGGCTGAAAAAGGCGGGAATGGTGGAGACCCGGGAGGGCTTGGACGGCGGCTACCGCCTGACGGCAGACCCCGCAACCCTTTCTCTCCGGCAGGTGGCGGAGGCGGTGAATACCCGCTTTGTGGACTGCGCGTGGCACAGCGGCGACATTGACCGGGCCTGCGCCATCTGCTCCGGCATGGCAGGCGTGATGGATGCGCTGTACTGGAGCATGAATGAGGAATGCGCCGCCTATCTCTCGCACATTACGATCACGGATATTGAAACACAGCTTTTCACGCAGAAATAGGAGGATTTTACGATGCTTACCATTACGACCAACAGCTTTGAAAATGACGTCCTGCACGCGGACAAGCCCGTGCTGGTGGATTTCTGGGCCCAGTGGTGCCCCTACTGCCGCCGTATTGCCCCGGCCTTCGACAAGGTGGGGGAGCAGTACGCCGACACGCTCATCGCCGGCAAGATCAACTACGACGAGGAGCCGCAGCTCATCGAGCGTTTCGGCATCGACACCATCCCCACGCTGATGCTCTTTAAGAGCGGCGAGGTGATCGGCTCTGTGGTAGCGCCCGGCTCCAAAGCCGCCATTGAGACATTTATCCGGGAAACGCTGGCGCAGTGAGGGCGTGGCTATGGAGCAGATCTATGATACGCTTCCATGTAGCACACTTCGTGTCTCCTTAGAAACCGAGGGCAACGGTCAAAGCCATCCGTTTGCACCATGGTCAAAATGGATCGAAGTGCAGCCGCAGATATTCTCTGCGGCTGCACTTCGATCCATTTTCAAAGCTTCGGCATCACTCAACGCCATATTGTTGTCTAAATAAATCAACGACGATGTTTTGCTTTTGAGGCATCGGGCGGCCGGACGAAGCCAGACTCGCCGCCTACTCCGCGCAGAGCTCCGCCACCAGAGCGTTCATCTGCGCTTCGCTGGTTTGGTTCAGTGCGCCGCGCAGCAATACCTCTGTTTCACACAGTCGGAGTTCCTTCATCTTTTCCAACTCGGCGCGCATCAGCCGCGCGGCAGCAGGGGCCCATGAGCCGTTTTCCATGAGGCCGATCCGGCGGTTTCGGAATCCCTTTGTCTGTAAATGATCCAAAAAGGCCTTCATAGGCGGGAACAGTCCTCCGTCATAGGTGGAGCAGGCCAACACCAGTTTCCCACAGTAGAATGCGCTGGTCACGGCATAGGAAAGGTCTGTTGCCGTCAGATCGCACATGGTGACTTGCGCACCTTTTCCCTCCAGCTTGCTCTTGAGGGCCTCCGATGCATATGCGGTATTTCCATGGATGGACGCGTGGACGATCAGGATGCCCTCCGGTTCTTCCGGTTTCCATTGTGACCAGAGATCATAGAGCCGCAGATACTCCCCCAAGTCTTCTGTGAGCATGGGGCCATGGAGCGGGCAGATCGTTTTGATCTCCAGCGCGGAGATTTTTTTCAGCAGCGCCTGCACCTGTGCGCCATACTTTCCGACGATGTTGTAATAATACCGCCGGGCCTGCGGCGCCCAGGGGGCACGGGCAGTCCGTTCCAGTGAACCGAAGCGGCCGAAGGCATCCGCCGAGAACAGGATCTTTTCCTCCTCTTCATACGCTGCCATCACCTCCGGCCAGTGTACCATCGGCGCCAGCAGAAAGCGCAGCCGGTGCAAACCCAAGGAAAGCGTATCTCTTTCGCCAACCTCCAACATACGGTCTTCCGACAATGCACCTGTGCCGAAGAACTGCTTGATCAGGGTAAATGTTTTCGCGTTTCCCACGATTTTCATCTCCGGGTACTTTTGTGCCAGCCGCATGAGGCTGCCGGAATGATCCGGCTCCATGTGTGTGACCACAAGATAGTCGGGGCTGCGCCCCTCCAACACCCGCGCCACATTGGAAAGCCATTCTTCCGCCGCCCGTGCGTCCACGCTGTCCATCACGGCGATTTTCTCGTCCAGAATGACATAGGAGTTGTAGCTCACTCCCATAGGCTGGACGGGGTACTGGTTTTCAAAGAGTGCCAATGTGTTATCATCCACCCCTACATAGCGGATGGCATCTGTTACCGTTTGAATGTTCATAATACAAAACAACTCCTTATCATCTGTTCAGGACCTGCATCTCTGGGTTCTTCTCTCCGAATTTCTCGCGCAGCGCACTGCAGATATCCTCCCGGGACTTGCCCTGCTTCTCACCGTTTTTAATGAGCTTGTACGCCTGAAACAGCGCCGAGGGGCCGATCTCGCTGCTGAAAAAGCCGATGCCCTGATTCCATGCCAGCAGCTCGAACACATCGTCCAACGCGGCGCTCTCCACACCGTGGATATATGCCTTTACCAACTCCCGCGCCGCCTGCCTCATCCGGCCCGCACCGACAGCGTTGGTCAGGGACAGCAGCAGCCGCGTTTCGTAGGGCAGTACGCGCTTCTCGCTCTGCCATGTGGTCTCCCAAAAATCCACGGCGATCTGCCCCAGCTTTTCATCGATCATGGGATAGTTCAAAAGAGCCAGCGGCTTGAAGGGAGCGGAGCTGTCGCCTTCCTTCTTCTCTGTGCGGCAGAACCAGACATGGAACTCCGCCTCACTCCGCTGCTCGGTGTGGTGCTCGTAGCCCAAGCCCTCCATGACAGCGTACAGTGGATGCGGCTCAAAGGTCTGGATGATGTGCAATCCTTCGCCCACCTCCAACGCCTCGGCTCTTTTCTTCAGCCCTTCAAAGAAGCTGCCCTGTATATGGCGCACATCCACCGTCTGAAACCCCTGCGCCTTATTCTTCCAGTTTTCGTAGCTCATGCGGTTATTCTCCTTTCTTCACTCGATAAAACCAGATATGATATTCGCTGCCGCTCACCTTCTCCGTGTGATGCGCAAAGCCCATAAGGGCCAGCACCGGGTACAGGGGGACAGGCTCGAAGTTCTGGATGATATGCAGTCCTTCGCCGTTTTTCAGCGCGGCAGCCTTTGCCTTCAATGCGGGGAAGAAGTCTATCTTTTTGCCCCGCACGTCCATCACTTCAAATGTGCCGATTTTGTCCTTCCAGTTTTCATAACTCATAGTCTTTGCCTCTCTTGCAGAAAGCTCACGCCTCTTCAAAGGAATCCTTACCCACGCCGCACAGGGGGCATTCAAAATCCTCCGGTACCTCGCTCCATGGCGTTCCCGGCGCGATGCCGCCCTCGGGATACCCCACGCTCTCGTCGTACTCCCAACCGCAAACGGTGCATACATACTTCATTGTGCTTCTTCCTTTCTTTTTCTAATGATTTTGTTATTCTTCCACCAGCCGGCCGTCCACCGTCACGGTGACCACCTGCCACAGGATGAACTTCCCGCTCTGCTGGAGTGCCTTTTTCGCCGCCAGCTCCAGCCCGCCGCAGCAGGGTACCTCCATGCGGACGACGGTAACGCTCTTGATGTCGTTTTCCCGGATGATCTCCGTCAGCTTTTCGGCATAGTCCACGCTGTCCAGCTTGGGACAGCCCACCAGCGTGATGTGTCCCTTGATGAACCGCTCGTGGAAGGCGGCGTAAGCGTAGGCGGTGCAGTCGGCGGCGATCAGGAGCCGCGCCCCGTCAAAATACGGGGCGTTTACCGGCACCAGCTTGATCTGCACCGGCCACTGGGAACGGCGGCTCGTCTGCTGGGCTTGCGGCGTTTCATGTTCGGTCCTCCTGTTGCTTTTGTGCGTTCATTGTACTATACTAAAAGCAACAAGTCGGTTGAATTTTCAACGAAAGAGGTCTTTTTATGAAAGAATTTTTTCCGGTGCTCCATACGGCGGTGCTTTTCTCCGGCATTTCCGATGAGGAGCTTGCCGCTATGCTCTCCTGCCTTGGGGCGAGGATCGGCACCTTTCCCAAAGGCTCCCGCCTGCTCCGCGCCGGAGACGCGGTGGATGAAGTGGGGCTTGTGCTGGCAGGCAGCGCCCTTATTGTGCAGGAGGACATCTGGGGGAACCGCAACATTCTCTCCAAATCCGGACCGGGGCAAACCTTCGCGGAGGTGTTCGCCTGCGCGCCGGGAGCGGTTCTCAATGTGAGCGTAGAAGCGGAGAGCGCGGTGACGGTGATGTTTTTGCATATAAAGCGCGTTTTGAGCACGTGCCCCTCCGCCTGCTCCCATCATAACCGAATCATCCGCAACCTGCTGAGCGAGCTGGCGGAGAAGAACCTGCGGCTCAACGAAAAGCTCACCCACATGGGCCAGCGCACGACACGGGCCAAGCTGCTGTCCTATTTTTCCAGTGAGGCGCAGCGCCGGGGCGGCTATGAATTCGACATTCCGTTCTCCCGCCAGCAGCTTGCGGATTATCTCGGCGTAGAGCGCAGCGGGCTGTCGCTGGAACTTGGAAAAATGCGGGATGAGGGCCTGCTCGACTTTCACAAAAGCCATTTCCTTCTCAAAACGCCGGAGACTGACCGTCCCTTTCCTTCTGCGCGTTAAGGAGCCCCCTTTGGGCGTATTGGCAAGTGCGGATAACCCCGTCAGCCACGGAGCGTCAGGGTTTTGCAGATGGAAGAAGCAGCTACGGTCTGTAGAGATCGGCAGGACAGCGTCAGCTCGTACAATCTGATTTGATCATACCCACAGCCGCTTTGGCTGTGGGTATTTTCTGTTTGAACTCCAAAAGCTTTGCAGAGCTCAAGGAGCCTACCGCTGCCTTGGTCAGTGCCTCAGCCCGCTCATCCTCCGTCATGCCCGGGCGACAGAAGCTCTCAAACTTCATTTGAAGCGCCGCGAGGGAGTAGATTTCCTCGGTAAAATCCATCTGGATACGGCGCAGCACCTCGTCAAGCGAGTTATCCCCCACCGTCTGCGCGATGGTATGCCGGACGCGGCGTAGCGCAGACCGCTTTTCGCGATAGAGGATGTACGCCTTGGCCACCTCATAGTGTCCGCGCTCCATGAGCGTCCGCTCCACCTCGTCCTGCACACATTCCACGGTGAGCGGTACTGTGACGGAGAGATTGTCGAGAACGGTGGCGAGGATCTCCTCCAGTTCTCCGCCCCCAATCTCCCTTCCCTGTCCATCAAACGCTTTTTTCATGGCGTTGAAAATTTTCTCCTGTTGAAAGGGAACAGACTCCCCGTTTCGTTTTCTGATCTCCATTTCGATCCTCTCATCTTCTCCGGTCACTTCTCATGTCCTTTTGGGCAAAGAGCGGGCAAGCGCAGTATCACGCTTGCCCGCTCTGTTTTTGAAAGCCGGTTTTTCTGCAGCCGACGCGGCGGGGCTGTTTGTTGTCTGTTGTCTTGGTTTTGGCTTCCCTGCCAATCACTTCATAGATTCCAGAATGGCGTCCGCCAGTGCTTCCAGCTCAGTGCGCTTGTCCGTGCCCATGGACGAGGCGAGGCTGAGCCGCTCGTTGAGCACCGTCATGTTCTTAAGCTCATCGTTGACGAATTTCTGCATGAGATCACCGGACTTCACCGCCCATGAGCCGTTTTCAATGATGGCAAATGTGCGGTTTTGCAGATTCAGTGCCTTCATATCCATGAGGAAGTCATGCATGGCGGGGTAGATGCCGAGGTTGTAGGTCACAGAGGCCAGGACAATGTGACTGTACTTAAACGCCTCGGAGATCAGCTGGGAGACATGAGTGGAGGACACATCGTACATCGCCACCTTGCTCATGCCCTTATCGCAGAGCGACGCCGCCAGCGCCTGCGCCGCGTTCTCCGTGTTGCCGTACATAGAGGCGTAGACGATGAGCACGCCCTGGGCCTCAGGGGCATAGCGGCTCCATGTGTCGTACTTTTCGATGAACCAGCCCAGATCCTTGCGCCACACGGGGCCGTGGAGCGGGCAGATGTACTTGATCTGATCCAAAACGCCGCCGGCCTTTTTCAGCAGGAGCTGGATGTGGGGGCCGTACTTGCCCACGATGTTGGTGAGGTAGCGGCGGGCGTCGTCCAGCCAGTCCCGCTCGAAGTCCACCTCGTCGGCGAACAGCTTGCCGTCCAGCGCGCCGAAGGTGCCGAAGGCGTCGGCGGAAAAGAGGACGCCGTCGGTGACGTCGAGGGTCACCATGGCCTCCGGCCAGTGAACCATAGGCGCGCCCACAAAGGTGACGGTGTGCTTGCCGAAGGAGAAGGTGTCGCCCTCCTTCACCTCGATGCACTCATGTCCGTCCACATGGAAGCCGAACTGCCGCATGAGCATGAATGCCTTCTCGTTGGAGATCAGTTTCACCTTGGGATGGCGCAGCAGGATCTCCTCGATGCAGGCGGCGTGATCCGGCTCCAGATGGTTGACCAACAGGTAGTCCAGCTCGCGGCCATCCAGCACATACGCCAGATTTTCCAAAAGCTGGCGGCAGGCAGACCAGTCCACCGTGTCAAAGAGCACCGTCTTTTCATCCAGCAGGCAGTAGGCGTTGTAGCTTACGCCCCGGGGAATGGGAAAGCAGTTTTCAAACAGGGCCAGGCGATGGTCGTTGGCGCCCACCCAGTAGAGATCGTTCGTTACTTTACGCACGCAATACATCTTATCTTACCTCCTTCACGGCTCAAGCCTTTACAAATTGATCCTTCGTCTCCGCGCACTCGGGACACACCCACTCGGCGGGAAGCTGCTCAAAGAGCGTACCGGGTGCGATCTCGCCGTCCTCGTCGCCCAACTCCGGCACATACTCGTAGCCGCAGCCGCTGCAGACGTAGCGGTCGCCGATGGGGGTGGGCTTCGGCGGCGTGGGCCGCTTCATCTTTACCATGGGCGGCGCGGGCAGCTTTTCGCCGCTATCCAGCGCAGCAGTGAGCAGGGGCAGGATCTCCTCCACATCGCCCACGATGCCGTAGTCGCAGTTCTTGAAGATAGGCGCGTTACCGTTCTTATTGATGGCCACGATGGTGGAGGCGTCCTTGATGCCCTTAAGGTGCTGGGATGCGCCGGAGATGCCGCAGGCGATGTACAGATTGCCGGTGAACTTCTGACCAGACATACCCACATAGCGGTTCAGCGGCAGATATTTGAGAGTCTCCGCCACAGGGCGGGAAGAACCGATGGCCGCGCCGGCGGCCTTGGCCAGCGACTCTACCAGTTTCATGTTCTTTTTCTCCCCGATGCCCTTGCCCGCGGAGACCACCCGCTCCGCCTGCGGGATGGGCGTATCCATAGGGATGCCCACGGAGAAGTCGTGACCATCCTTCTTCAGCGCCGCTACAAGGTCGGCCACCTGCTGGGCAGCATCCCCCTCCCGGAAGATGGTCTTTTTGCGAATGCCGGTGATGGGCGCGGGTTTCTTGGCCGCCGAACGGCTCTCGCCGCCGGAGCTCTTGCCCAGCCTGCCCACCAGATGAGAGGCGATGACCACCCGCTGGATCTCGTTAGTGCCCTCGTAGATGGTGGTAATCTTGGCGTCGCGGTAGGCCCGTTCCACCTCCATGCCCTTGAGGAATCCGCTGCCGCCGTGGATCTGCAAGGCATCGTTGGTGACCTCCAGCGCGATGTCCGAGGCGTACATCTTCGCCATGGCGGACTCCATGCCGTAGGGCTCGTGCTGCTCCTTCAGCTCCGCCGCGGAGTAAATGAGGAACCGGGCGCAACGCAGCTTGGTGGCCATATCCGCCAGCTTGAAGGCGATGCTCTGCTGGGCAGCGATGGGCTTGCCGAACTGGACGCGCTCCTTGGAATAGCTCAGCGCCTGCTCAAACGCGCCCTGGGCGATGCCCAGCGCCTGCGCGGCGATGCCGATGCGTCCGCCGTCCAGCGTGGACATGGCGATCTTGAAGCCCTCGCCCTCCTTGCCCAACAGGTTTTCCTTGGGGACCTTCACGTCATTGAAGATCAACTCCGCTGTGGAGGATGAGCGAATACCCATCTTGTCATAGTGGTCGCCGAACTCAAAGCCCTTCCAGCCCTTCTCCACGATGAAAGCGGAGATGCCCCGGGTGCCGATGTCCGGCGTGGTGACGGCGAAAACCACATAGGTGTCCGCCTTAGGGGCGTTGGTAATGAAGATCTTGCCGCCGTTGAGGAGGTAGTAGTCCCCCTTATCCAGCGCCGTGGTCTCCGTGCCGCCGGCGTCGGATCCGGCGTTGGGCTCCGTGAGACCGAAAGCGCCGATCTTCTCGCCCTTGGCCAGCGGAACCAAATATTTCTTCTTCTGCTCCTCGGTGCCATAGGCGAAAATGGGCCATGAGCCGAGGGAGACGTGGGCGGAGAGGATTACGCCCGCGCCGCCGTCCACACGGGCCAGCTCCTCCACCGCGATGGCGTAGCTCAGGGCATCAAGACCGGCACCGCCGTACTCCTTGGGATAGGGAATGCCCATCCAGCCCAGCTTCCCCAGCTTCTTGACAGCCTCCTCGGGAAACTCATTGTTCTGATCCATTAAAAATGCGAGGGGCTTGATCTCCTCCTCCGCAAAACTCCGGATTTTCGCGCGCAGCTCTTCGTGCGCCGCCGTGGTTTGAAACAGCATATGGGTACCTCCTCTTAAAATTTTACAGCTCGCTTGTATCTTGGGGATCGGATCCGCCGGTCAGCAGCCTGCGCAGGCTCACGGCGCGGAACGCCTCGTCCTGCTCTCGCTGTAAGGCCGCCAGCTGACAGTGGATGGCGCACCGCCCATGCTTGTCCTGCCAGCGGCATTCATATCCCGGCTCCATGCAGGCGCACAGGATGCCCCGCTCCCCCATGACCCCCATGAGATCGTAGAGGGAGGTCGCGCCCAGATCACAGGACAGCGTGCAGCCGCCGAGGGCGCCGCGGCTCACCCGCACCAAATTGCCGGCGGAGAGCTTGCGCAGGATCTGGTAGGCAAACTGATTGGGGATCAATTCCGTTTCCGACATCTCGGCCACCGAATGCTTCTCCCCGTCCAGCAGCACCCGCAAAATGCGCAGCGCGTAGTCCGTCTCTTTTGTGATGATCATGCTCCGAATCCTCTTTTCGCTTGCTTGTTAGTACCATCATATCAATCTTGATAAATTTTGTCAAGATAATTTCCAAAAAAAAATATCGCTTTAACACAGACCGCCCCAGCCCGGGTCAGCTTCGCTTTCCATTCAGCGAAAAGGCATGTTCCTTACAATTATAGAAGCCGAAAAAGCTGTGCCGTGGCAGTCCGCCGAAAGCAGAAAAGACTATGACTGAAAACCAGAAAGCGGAGAAATTGGTTGGGGCTCGCAGGGGTCGCCCACCCAAGGCGGATGAGGCGATCCCTGACAAGCCTAAGCCATCCAACTGAAACAAGCAATAAAGTGCGTGCTTTTCATTTTATATTCGACACATTATGTTATGATAGGAAAGGTCAAGCTCCGTCAGTTCCAAAGCTGTCATTTTTGCGCGAATGGCCGTTGCCAGTACATCAATGCGCTTGTCAAGCCTTTATTATCTTCTGGTAAACTTGGAATGATGTTTCCAGACAAACCCAAAAGCAAAAACCAGAAATACACTACCGTTCATTCCAAATAACCAAGAAGCAGGGCATTGGGTCTCATTTCCCATTGTCCTGCTTCTTTTCATTCCAGATTATATTCGCATCATTTACCCATACATCCAATAAATGTCCATGGTAATCTTGCTACTTTCATGGCCTGCCAGGTATTGAACCGTTTTGGGATCTAGAGAACACTGGCCGTCCTCATAGCGTTATTCTATTTTCATCATGCGGTAGCCCACACCAATATGTGTTTGAATATATTGTGGAGACTCCTCTGTTGGCTCCAGTTTTTTTCGCAATGTTGCCATAAATACCCGCAGCGAAGCCACATCGTTATCCCAACTGCGGCCCCAGATATTTTGTGTGATAAAGGTATGGGTCAGTACCTTGCCGACATTCTTGGACAGCAGACACAACAGCTTATACTCAATGGGTGTCAAGTGAAGTTCGTTTTCATCCAGATAAGCGCATCCCCCGGCATAATCCACTTTCAACTTACCATTCACAAATACAGAACTGGCAGTAAACATCTCTGCCGTCATCAGAGAGAGTCTTCGCTGCGTCACCCGAAGTCGTGCCAGCAGTTCTTCTACCGAAAAGGGCTTTGTCAAATAATCGTCCGCTCCGGCATCCAGCGCCTTGATTTTATCGTTATCCTCGCTTCGGGCGCTGATTACAATAATCGGAACATTGGACCAAGAGCGAACCGTTTGAATGACTTGAACGCCATCCATATCCGGCAAGCCCAAATCCAGTAAGATGATTTCAGGATTGTGCGATGTGGCCTCCATAATGGCTGCCGAGCCATTGGGCGCTACCACATAACGATAATCATTTGTTTTCAATGTGGTTGTAATGAGATTTCGTACAGACGGGTCATCCTCAACCACTAATATCAAAGGTTTATTCATGAAGTTCTACCTCCCCTGCAGGTAATGTAAATTTAAAAGCAGTGCCATTTGGCTGATTGTCTGATACGGAAATCGTGCCGCCGTGGGCGGTCACAATGGACTTACAGAGGGACAGCCCCAATCCAAGGCTTCTGCGGCTGTCGACTACTTTATTGGCCCCACTATAAAACATATCGAAAATACGGGGTTTCTGCTCATCGGGAATCCCAGGGCCGTTGTCGGAAACGGAAACCGTGACCCATTGCTCTTTTTGATCGGTATGTATTTCAATTACTGAACCGACAGGGGTATATTTGATGGCGTTGTCAACCAAATTGATAATCACCTGAACGATCAGCTTCACATCAATGTGGGCAAGGATAAAGTCTTTACCGCTGGTCACACGAATGGTGTGTTCTTTACTCTTTCTGTTGATGTGCTTCAGTGCTTCAGAAACGACCTCATCCATGAGTTCGATACTCCGAGTCAGATTGACCTGTCCGCCCTCAATTCGTGTGACTGCCAACAGGTTTTCAACGAGATTAATCAGCCACATGGAATCGTCATAAATATCGGTAAAGGTCTGCTCCCGCAATGCATCATCCATCTTTTTATAATTTGCAAGCAAATTGCCTGCGCTGCCAGAAATCGCTGTCAAAGGGGTTCGAAGATCATGAGAGATTGCCCGCAGCAGGTTAGCACGAAGCTGTTCATTTTGCGCCAGAACAGCCGCTTCCTCTTTTTCTTTGGCGTTTTTGATGTTTTCAAGTGCCAAAGCGCACTCGCCCAGAATAGAGAGGAGTACGCTGTTTTCGAAAGAGTCCAGCGGAATACCGTTCACCGCAATACCAGCCACTCCATATACATGCTGGTTGACCCGAATCGCAAGGTATAAACACTTTGCACTGGATAATGTATCTGTTGTGGCACCGGCGTGTTTATTGTTTCGGAAGACCCAATCGGCGACTGCTTTCTCGTTCTCAGAAATTAAATCTTCCTGAATGCTATTAACAGCACGAAAAACGTTAGGGGTGGCAAGTTCTTTACCATCAGACAGGTAGACGACAATATCTTTTTTCAGCAGCTTCATGAGCTGCCCTGCCGTAGCGGTGATTACCGCATTCTCATCCTGCTCTTTTTGCAGAAGCTGGTTGGTTTCAAAAAGAATCTTTGTACGGTAAGCTGTATGGGCAGATTGTTTCGCATTTTCTTTCAGCCGGGTAGCGAAAGATCCGGAAAGCAGTGTTACTATAAACATAATGGTAAAGGTAACAATATAGTTCGGATTGTCAAAATGGAATGTCAGTCTCGGAGTGGTAAAAAAGAAATTGAAAACCAGCACACTGACAACCGAGGTCAGAATTCCGCACAGTCGGTTGGTTGTGATTACAGCGGTCACAAGTACGCCTAATATGTAAACTGCGATAATATTACTCTCCGTGAACCCAAGAGCGTCAAAGCCACAGCCAATTAGTGTAGCTACCAGCAATACGACGATACTCTTCAGAACATCACGCAGGGGCATCGCATCTACCTGCGCCTTACTCTTTTTTTCCTGATAGCTGGTTCCTGTGCTGGCATCCGGTATCACATGAATATCCAGATTAGGTACGCTGGAAATCAGGCGTTCCGTCAAGGTGGGCTTGCTGAAAATATTCTTTCGTGCAATGGTACTTCGTCCAATTACGATTTTTGAGATGCCGGAAAGACGGGCAAATTCCGCAATCTGATAAGGCACGTCATCGCCATAACTTGTCTCAATCGCAGCGCCAAGTTGCTGGGCCAGACGCTTATTATCCTGCAAACGCTTTTTATCATCGTCACTCATCGCCGCTGTATTTGGCGTTTCCACATAAAGAGCGGTAAATGTTCCCCGAAAGGCTCTTGCCATCCTTGCAGCAGTCCGAATGATTTTTGCGTTGGATGGCGACGAGGAAAGACATGCCAGAATGCGCTCGTCTGTATGGTAATCGCCTCGGCTCTGTACTCTGGCGCTTTCCGTCAGCAAGTTCACCCGGTCAGCGCACCGACGGAGGGCGATTTCCCGCAATGCGGTGAGATTTTCCAGCGTGAAAAAATTAACTGTTGCCAGCTGCGCCTGATCTTCCCGGTACACATTTCCGCTTGCCAGTCGTTCCAGCAACTCTGCAGGCTCAATATCCACCAGTTCTACCTGATCTGCTTGATCAAAGGTGGAATCCGGAATGCGCTCCCGCACAAGAATTCCGGTGATAGAGGCTACTGTATCGTTGAGACTCTCGATATGTTGGACATTTACAGTCGTATAGACATCAATTCCAGTATTTAGCAGTTCCTGAACATCCTGATACCGCTTCGTGTGCCGACTGCTTTCGGCGTTGGTATGGGCCAACTCATCCACCAGTATGAGCTGGGGATTTCGCTTGAGCGCAGCATCAATATCAAATTCACGAAGGGTCATTCCTTCGTAAGCAACTTGTTTCACAGGAAGCTGCTCCAAGTCGTCCAGAAGTGCCATCGTCTGGGGTCGGGCATGGGGTTCTATGTATCCAGCAACCACATCGATGCCACGCTCCTTAGCCTGATGAGCCGCCTGAAGCATGGCATAGGTCTTTCCGGCACCTGCGGCATAACCGAAAAAGATTTTGAGTTTTCCGCTTTTCTTAGTGGATGCATCGTTACGGATCGCGCGGAGAAGCTGATCCGGATCTTGTCTTGGCAGTTCCATTTTAACCTCCTATCTGTCACTCAAGCAAAAGCGATTCCCTTTTTTAATATTATAACACACAACGTCAAAACCTACATCTGCGACTGATCCACGGCAAATTTGTTCAGGCGAGACCGCCTGCCATTAATGGGTTGGAAAAACCAATTCGCAAGCTGTTTTCGCCGTAAGTCAGAGCAGTTCCTTGTCTATTCCAATTGTTTTCCAGAAAAACATCCAGTTTATTCATCAGAAAATACCCAAAAATAAATATAGCTGATGTACTTACAAGTAAAATAACATCCTGCATGGATTCACCCCCCAATTCCTTTGATTTTTCTTGAAATCAAGTATGAAAGCACTTTTGCAAATTTCTGTTACTTCCCAACGCCAACATGGTATCTCCTGCTTTCAGCACTGTGTCTGAAGAAATAGATAACTCCAGCTTGCCGCTTTTCTTGATTCCCATAATGTTAATATTGAATTTTTTACGAATATCAAGCTCTCCAATCGAATGGTCCGCCCAATCTTTGGGAATAGGAATCTCAAACATGGCATGATTTTCATCCAGTTCTATGTAATCGAGAATGTGATCCGCACTGTAACGGATTGCTGTCCACTTTGCGAGCTGTTTTTCCGGGTAGACTACTTCATTTGCACCGTTACGCAGCAAAAATTTTTCCTGAACATCAGTTGCAGCTCTGGAAACTACAAACCTCGCTCCTAATTCACTGAGCAAAGAAGTTGTTTCCAATGAACTTTGAAAGTTGTTGCCGATGGCCACAATGCATACATCATAGTTGCGAACACCGAGAGATTCCAAGAAATCGGCATTCGTACTGTCTCCAATCTGTGCATTGGTAACAAGGGGCAGAACAGCCTCTACACGTTCCTCCGAAGTATCTACCGCCATCACCTGATGACCCAAATGATTTAAGTGTAGGGCAATATGCTTTCCAAATCGCCCCAGACCAATTAGAAGAATTGATTTCATAATGTCTCCTTTATCCTACTGTTATTTTTTCCTTTGGTAGTTTTAATACTTTCTTTTGCGCACTGGACAAGGCCGCAAAAATTAATGTAAGGCCACCGACTCGTCCAAAAAACATCAGCAGAATCAAAACACCCCGTGAGAGCAGATTCAGTTCCGGTGTAATCCCCAGGGACAGGCCGACTGTGCCAACAGCCGAGGCAGTTTCAAAAAGGCAGGTAAGCATGGGGAGTCCTTCGGAAACGCTGATGATAAGGCCACCGGTACAACATAGCGTGATATACATAAGCGAAATTGTCGCTGCGTTTTTTACGACATCATCATCGATGCGACGTCCAAACAGGTTTGCATTTTCTCTGCGCCGAAAGGTGGAAATTGCAGTAGTAAGCAAAACAGCAATGGTTGTTGTTTTCAAACCGCCTGCAGTAGACCCGGGGCTACCGCCGATCAGCATCAGCGCAATGGTGATAAATTGTCCCGCCTCACTCAAATCAGTTAATTCCACCGTATTAAAGCCAGCCGTTCGTGGTGTTACAGCTTGAAAAAGAGAAGATAAAAGCCGTTCCTTTTGGGTGAGATCAGCAAACTCAAAAAAATAAAAGTACATTGCCGGAACGATCAATAAAACCGCTGTGGTACAAAGAATCACCTTGCTCTGCATCCGATATTTGTGCAAATGCAATCGATTTGTCCGAATATCATCCCAAGTCAGAAAGCCAATGCCGCCAAACACAATCAAGAACATAATCGTAAGGTTTATGACTGGATTCGCTGCATAGCTGGTCAGGGAGGAAAAGGGAGTGCGCACACCCAACAGATCAAAGCCTGCGTTGCAAAAAGCGGACACGGAATGAAACAGTGCCATCCAAAGGCCAATTTTCCCGAAATCACGGCAAAACACCGGTGCCATCACGGCTGCACACAGCAGTTCCATCACCAATGTCACCCTGACGATAAAGCCAGTCAGGCGAACGATTCCTCCTACCTTTGGCGCTGAAATCGCCTCCTGCATGGTACTGCGCTGCATCAAAGAAATCTTCCGCCCGGAAAGCATTGCAAAGGATGCGGCTACGGTAATAACCCCCATGCCTCCAATCTGAATCAGCAGTAAAATGACAAACTGGCCGAAGGCCGACCAATATGTTGCCGTATCATGTACAATGAGTCCGGTTACACAGACTGCTGAAGTAGAAGTAAACAATGCCTCCGAGAAAGGCGTTGCCAGTCCGCTGCGGCTGGAAAACGGTAACATTAAAAGGAAAGTGCCGAAAAGGATCACACCGGAAAAACCGAGAATGATAATTTGAAACGAAGTCAACTTCCTTTTTAACAACACTACCCTCATAACTGCAATCCTCCTTTATGCCCCTTTACGTGTTCTTAATCATAAATCAAAGGGCGTAAAGAAGGTAAAAGAGAATGCGTATCTGTATTAAGGCCGTCTAAAGATGCAGAACTTATTCTTTTTATCACGAGCTTGCGCCAGAAATTCAATCAGCCGTTTCCTTGTCAGAATCCTGCATAAGACATCACAATTTTTGCTATGTTCATTTATTCATCCATATCCGGGTCGGCAGCCCGGAGCTTTTCCACCCGCTCTGCCACGAGCTGTGCATACTCCTCGCTTGCCGGAGAGATGTACGCCGTATTTTTGTGGCTTTAATTACAGAGGATTTTGCAGGTAACAGAACAAGGAAAAAGCTTACCAGTCAGCGAATGCTATTAACATTATTCCATACGTCCATAGATAGAGGGGCATATTGAATATTGGGGCATCAGGAAATTCAAGAATTTAGGACATAAGATATTATGAAACAAAATGCAGGGATTTAAATTACAAAGATATAGATCCCTGCATCTGTTTTGAGAGATAATCACCAAACCGAAATCTATTTATCCACACATCTTATAATATGATTGAGTGTAACACTTTCTGTTTTCACACATTCATTGTAATCTAATTCTGTTAAATTACTTATTATATTAATAACGCAGTTTTTAAATTTTTAAGGAGAGACACAAGGCCAGAAAAGTGGTTTTGCAATGCCAGTCAGGCGAGTTGGTTCTCCGTAAGATACGCCAAAGGTTTCAATCTGAATCTGTTCGATAAAGACAGGATAAACAGGGGTGTTGATCTTAACATTCGGTTCACCTGGATATGGAACAGGATAAGTTTCCAATTGTTCAAGACGTCGAATCTCTTCCATGCCATTTACAATTTTTCCGAAAATAGGATAAACGCCAGTGATTGCCGGGCAATCCGCAAGTGGAAAGAAAAATTCTCCGCCTGCAATCTCTGGTGCGCCATAACCGCCAAGCCCAATTGTACCTGGAACAGCTTCCAGATATTTTCCGGATTTTACATCATTGGGAATGAAATAGCAGGCTTTGGGATTATGAAAAGCATGGTAACTCATATCAAGAACCCAGCCTGGGACGATTCTCTCAATTGGGTAATGATCATAGACACCTTGTTTTGCAAGATATATAAAACTGGTAACTGCATTGGGGGCAATATCAGGGTAAAGCTCAATCTGAATAACACTGCCGTTTGAAAAAGTTATTGTGGCAACTGGATTTTTTTTCATTTTTTTGCCTTTCTGTAAATAGAAGATATCATTTATTGTCTGTTTTGCTTCATAGTAACACATTTCTTTTTCCAAATCTATATAGACTCAATAGATATTCTATACTTTATTACCATAACAGATTGCTTTGGTAAAGTATATATGATACACTAATACGCAAGAATGGAAAGAATTGCAGTAGTGGATTTTGTACATTTGACAATAACATACGAGGAGGAACCTAATATGAAAGTTGCAACTGACATTGGCGGCACCTTTACTGATCTGGTAGCGATTGATGAAAATGGATCGCTGATTCTGGAAAAGGCACATACCACACCGCCGAATTTTGATCAGGGTGTTATGGACGTTCTGAAAAAAAGTGGTGTAGATATGAAAAGCATTGAGGCTTTTTTCCATGGAACCACAACGATCATTAATGCACTGACAGAAAGAAAAGGTGCAAAAACAGCCTTGATCACAACAAAGGGTTTCCGGGATATTCTGGAACTGGCGAGAGGTAATCGTCCGGATTTGTTTAACATGGTATTTGAAAAACCAACACCGTTTGTTCCGCGTTATTTACGCCGTGAAGTGACAGAACGTATCAGCTATAAAGGTGAAATTCTGACACCATTAAGTGAAGAAGATATTCGCACGGCAGTGGAATATCTGAAAAAGGAACAGGTGGAGGCTATTGCTGTCTGCTACATCAATTCTTATGCAAATGAAGAACATGAACGTAAAACAGTTGAAAAAATCAAAGAATTATGGCCCGAAGTATATGTATGCCCGTCTGTTGATATCACGAGAGAATGGCGTGAATATGAAAGAACCTCAACAGCTGTTCTGAATGCATACGTTATGCCGGTGGCATCCTCTTATCTGAATCGTCTGGGACAGAGACTTACAGATGCCGGAATGCCGGAAAACCGTTACATCATGCAGAGTAATGGCGGAACTACAACATTTGAACAGGCAAAACTGACTCCTGTTAATATTGTAGAATCAGGTCCTGTAGCCGGTGTGTTTGGTGCTTCTATTCTTGGAAAAATCATTGGCGAACCGAATATTATCGCATTTGATGTGGGTGGAACAACAGCGAAATGTTCTCTGATCGATCAGGGAACAGTAAAAGTAACTACTTCTTACTATATCGAAAAAGACGAAAGACATGCAGGCTATCCGATCATGGCACCTGTTATCGATATTGTAGAGATCGGAAATGGTGGAGGATCCATCGCATGGATCGATGAAGGAGGATCTCTGAAAGTTGGACCAAAGAGTGCAGGTGCGCTTCCGGGACCTGTTGCTTATGGAAAGAACGGAACAGAACCCACCACCACAGATGCCAATCTGATTGCAGGACGTCTTTCTGCGAAGAATTTCGACATGGAAGTCTCTCTTGACAATGTGAAGAATGCTTTGGTGGAAAAAGTCGGAAAACATTTTAATATTTCTGCGGAAGAATCAGCAGAGAGCATTATTCGTGTGGCAGATTCTAATATGAATAATGCGTTAAAGCTGATTTCTGTACGGCGTGGATATGACCCTCGTGATTTTGCGATGGTTGCATTTGGAGGAGGAGGCCCGATGCATGGACCGACACTCGCCAAAGAACTGAATATTCGTAAGGTCATTATTCCGGTAGCAGCTTCTGTATTTTCAGCATGGGGTATGCTGATGAGTGATATTCGTCATGACTTTATTCAGACAAAGATTCTTTCATTCCAGAATGCTTCTATGGATGAACTGAATGCGATGTGGAAATCACAGATTGATGAGGCACATAAGATACTGGCATCTGAGGGACTTAAGGAAGATCAGGCTGTATTTACTTTTATTGCAGATATGCGTTATGCGGGACAGGAACATACGGTACAGGTACAGGCTCCGGCTTATCCATGGAAAGAGGAAGATCGTGCTGAAATCATGAATCGTTTCCACAAAACACATGAGCATTTCTATACCTTCTCATTGCCAGATACACCGGCAGAGATTGTAAATCTTCATCTTGTGGCATATGGTCAGTTGAACAAACCTGCATTACAGAAGATTGCACCTCAAAAAGATGATATTTCCAGCGCATTGAAGGAAACACGTCCTGTATTCTTTAACGGTGATGGCTGGCTGGATACACCAATCTATGATCGGAGCAAGCTTGGATTCGGTGCAAAAGCACAGGGTCCATTGGTTGTAGAAGAGCCTACTACCGCAACTGTAGTTTGCCCGGGACAAAGCTTAAGTGTAGATGAATACGGTAACCTGATCGTAAAAATGGAGGTGGAATAATGGCTGAGAAAGAAAAGATTAATCCGGTCACACTGGATATTGTAAAAGACTCTTTGATTGCAGTAAGTAACGAAATTTTCTATGCATTTGCACAGACTTCCATGAGCCCGATTATTTATGAAACACTGGATTATGCCAGCGGTATTGCAGATGCTGAAGGTCGACTGCTTACCCAGGGAAATGGTGTTACCGGATTTATCGGTATGATTTCACCCATGATTTGTGCAGTTGTGGAGAAACATGGAAAGGAAAATCTTCATCCGGGTGATGTATATATTATCAACGATCCGTTTATGGGCGGAGGAACCCATATGTCCGATGTTGGAATGGTAATGCCTATATTCTATCATGACGAGCTGATTGCTTTTGCTGGTAACAAAGCTCATTGGAGTGATATCGGAGGCATGGCACCAGGATCCTTTACGACTGATGCAACAAACCTTTATCAGGAAGGTATGTGTTTCTCTGGTACAAAACTGGTGGATCGCGGAGAACTGGTGGAACCTGTATGGGATCTGATGCGCAGCAATATGCGTTATCCGCAGATCTCACAGGGAGATATGTGGGGTCAGATATCCTCTCTTCGTACAGGTGAAAAACGTATTTGTGAATTATGCGATAAATATGGGGCAGACGTTGTAAAAGGATCTATGGAACGTCTGGTATCCCAGGGCGAAAAAGTAGCCCGCCGCCGTCTAGCTGAGATGCCAAAAGGCACATGGGAAATGGATGAATACATGGACAACGATGGACATGGCAATCCAGTTCATTTACAGGTAAAAGTTACCATTACCGATGATGAATTTATTGCTGATTTCACGGGTAGCGATCCGCAGGTAGTAGGATGCGTGAATTCCGGAGCAACGGCAGCATATGCAGGTGTAAAAGTAGTCTTTATGTCTGTGGTAGGACCAGAGTTGGCCGTAAATGATGGTGTATTTGCACCGCTGCGGACAATCTGTGAACCTGGCAGTGTATTGAAAGCGAATCGTCCGGCAGCAACCTCCTGTTATTATGAAAGCATGATTTACGTTATTGACTTGGTATGGAAAGCACTTGCACCGGTTTTCCCGGAATCTCTTGGTGCAGGACATTTACTTTCTGTATGTACCGTATTGATGGCCGGAAAACATCAGGACTTTGGAAATGATTATCTGATTATTGAGCCAACTGTTGGCGGATGGGGAGCTTGCAAAGGCCATGATGGTCAGGTAGGACTTTTCTGTGTTGGCGATGGAGAAACTTATAATGTGCCGGTAGAGATGGCTGAGACTCGTTATGGAATTCGTGTGGATGAGCACAGTCTGCATACTGATGGGGCAGGTGCAGGAGAATACCGTGGCGGAAGTGGTGCGGTTCGTGTATACCGTTCTATGAATGAGAATCAGACCTTTACAGCATCTTTTGGTCGAAATAAATGGCCGGTATGGGGTGCAGCTGGTGGAAAAGACGGTTCTGTAAATTATTTCCAGTTTATTGATGCAGATGGAACCGTAAGCGAACCAATGGGAATTGCAGCACGCCGTGTTATGAATACCAATGATGTTGTGCGTATGGTTACAGCAACTGGTGGTGGATATGGTAATCCGTTTAAGCGTCCTGCTGAAAAAGTAGCTATGGATGTTAAGAATGAATATATCACTGTGGAACAGGCCAAGGCTGACTATGGTGTTTTGGTTGATCCTGAAACATTCAAAGTGCTTGGATTGACAGAAGAACGTCAGAAAGCTGAAAAATAATATCATATTCAATGTATAAAGTAGATGCCGCAAAATCACTGAGATAAGGAATTTTGCGGCACTTCTTGTTTAGGAGATTTTTTAGTACTTTTTGAAAATATACTGATATTCTCAATACCTTTGGTCTCATAATAGGTAACCAATATCTTTTTGAATTCTACGACATAATTTACGAAGGGTGAGGAGCCCTATTAAGTCGAAAGGAAAATCCACAATACAAAATGATATTCTTTTTTTCTGGATGTTTCTGTGATATACTTATACGCAGTCGTATCAGACCGGAAAGGAAATATTATGTTACAAAAATTATATGTTTTTTTCAGGAAAGAAACCGTTTTGTCAATTGCAGTGATCCTGGCGCTTCTTTCTATGTTCTGGGTCAGACCGGATAAGGCTTATTTTACTTATATCGATTTCAGGACTCTCGGGCTCCTCTTCTGTTTGATGGCAATTGTAGCTGGTTTGAAGGCTGTTGGTGTTTTTGATATACTTGCCAAAAAATTGCTGATGGGAACATCGGGAACTGTGGGTGTGATCAGGCTGTTGGTACTCTTATGTTTCTTCCTGTCAATGGTGATCACCAATGATGTGGCATTGATTACTTTTGTTCCTCTTGCACTGATCATTGTGCATAAACTGCCAAAGGAACTGGGCAATTACTGGCTTCTTAAAATAGTAGCCATGCAGACAAGCGCTGCTAATCTCGGAAGCATGCTCACACCAATCGGAAATCCGCAGAACCTTTATCTATATGCCAGAGCAGGGATGTCCGCGGCAGAATTAATAACCCTGATGCTTCCCTATTCCGCCACAGCACTTATCCTTCTTCTGATATGGATACAGGTAGCCGCTGCCAAAGCACCTCACGTATGCGGTTCCGAAAAAGATAAAACTCTTTTGGGATTCTCTGACAGAAAAGAACTTAACATGGAATACCTGGCCGCTTACCTGATCTTATTTACAATCTGCCTGCTCACTGTTGCACGTATCATTCCATACCAGATTCCTCTTGTATTGGTTCTTATATATATGCTGCTAAGAAACAGGGAAAATATAAGCAGGGTGGATTACTCCCTGCTTGCCACCTTTATCGCATTATTTATTTTTATCGGCAACCTTGGAAGGATTCCGCAATTCAGCAGTTTTCTGGAAAGAATCATGGCAGGAAGGGAAACACTTACTGCTGTTCTTGCTAGTCAGATTATGAGCAATGTTCCCGCTGCGCTTCTTTTATCCGGCTTTACAGATAATTACCGGGCTTTAATTGTCGGAACCAATATTGGAGGTCTCGGCACTCTGATTGCATCCATGGCAAGCCTGATAAGTTTCAAATATATTGCAAAAGAAAACAGAAATCTGAAAGGGAAGTATTTGGGAATATTCACAACCTCCAATATTATATTCATGATATTCATGTTAATATTGTATTTTTTTCTTAGATAAAGGTTTTCCCGGAATTACAAAAGCTATAACAATTCTTTCTTTGCAAAAAATTCTCCGCGGCACTCTCCTCCTCTTGGCTATCGTATGTGGCAGAAAAAAGAATCTAAACTGGAACTGGCAGCCTCCATGATCCGGCAGGTTATGCCTGAATTTCACAGCAAAGATCATATCATCATCCTTTGTGACAGCTGGTATACAAAACAGAATCTGGTATCCATCGTTGATGAATATCCGAATCTGGATCTGATTGGCAATGCAAGGATTGATTCTGTCATGTATGATCCTGCTCCTGCACATACCGGCCGCAGAGGACGTCCCGCCAAACATAGGAAGAGACTTTCTGTTGAAACAGATTTTACTTTTTCCAATGAAAAGATCGGAGATTACTATATCGGAGCACACCGTGTGATCACCAACCTTTTTGGATGTCGGGAAATTCAGGCTTATGGTGGGGAATATAACTTATCGCTTATGGTGGGGAAACCCGCTATTTGCTGCTTTGTGGCAATAGAAAAGCGCCACATCGCTGCGGCGCTTTTGCTTTGCCCGGTCTGCGGAATGGTGTACTGAGGTGTGGCTGTTGCAGCAGGTGCCGGAGTGGCCGTGGCAGCAGGTGCCGGGGTGGTCTTGTCGGCGTCCTTGTATTGCAGGGCAGCAATCGCATCTTCAATAGCCTTTGCCATAGCGTCAACCTCTGCCTGCTGGGTAATGTTCTTGCCACGGGCAACGGCATTGACGGCGGCTTCCACAGCGGAGAAGTCCTTGTAGTTGTCCTTGTTCAGTGCATTTGCTTTGGCAATGGCTGCATCTACCTTTGTGTAATCTGCATCCTTGTATTGCAGGGCAGCAATCGCATCTTCAATAGCCTTCGCCATTGCGTCAACTTCGCTCTGTTCAGTGATGTTCTTGTCACGGACAACAGCTTTGACGGCAGCTTCCACGGCGGTGAAGTCCTTGTAGTTGTCCTTGTTCAGTGTATTTGCCTTGGCAATGGCTTCGTCGACCTTAGTGTAGTCGGCAGGTAAATAAGTCATTGCAACCGTCTGCGTATGCGTTGCCACATCGGCGGTAATCGTTATATTGCCGGTGTATGCTTTGCAGTTATCGGCTGTTACTTCAACAGGGTAAGTTCCTGCTTCCAAACTGACAGAGCCGGTAACCTCCTGACCATTCACTTTAACAACAACATTGGTCAGACCGTCTGGCGTTACAACGAAAGAAACCGGATAGACAGCCTTTGTGATAAAATGAACATTTTTATAAAGTGCAAAGTACTGAGTACCGCTGGAAAGCAGGTCAATTTCTGTTCCTTCCGAGTCTACGGCTTTTGCATAGTTCAGGTGATAGCCATCGGCAATCACAGGCACACTTTCATCGAAAATTGCAGGGATATTATTCGCATTCGTATTCTTTGCATCAATCTCTGCTTCTTCTACGGTGAAAGATCCGTTACCGCCCATGGGGTATTCACTGTAAGTGGTTACTTTGGCGCCGCCCTTGATCAGAATATTGCCTTTTGTCCATATTGCGCCGTCCGCAGTAGAGGTGCATTTTACCTCGCCGCCGTTAACCGTCAGATTGCCCTCGGTAAACAAAGCGGGATA